>Ga0209053_1000041_pt1 | contig 203272 bp, 166 predicted proteins | sample EBPBio152010_DNA_FD_185864 | JGI IMG/M metagenome (GOLD analysis project Ga0209053, IMG submission 185864) | Wastewater treatment Type I Accumulibacter community from EBPR Bioreactor in Madison, WI, USA - Reactor 1_7/15/2010_ DNA (SPAdes)... | ecosystem: Engineered > Bioreactor > EBPR >... | reverse complement strand
GATTTTTTTGACCGCGCGTCGGCACGCGAGGCGGAAATCCTCGCCGATCAACTGGCCGATCAGAATCGCCGCGCGGGGCTTGAGGACAAGACGGCGGCGGATTCGGCCGAGACTTGCGGAGACTGCCTGGAGCCAATCCCAGAGGCGCGCCGGAAGGCATATCCGGGAACGCAGCTGTGCGTGGAGTGCAAGACGCGGCAGGAACGTAACGAAAGGGGGAGACGTGCTCGATATTGATTCAAAGGCTGTTGATTATCAGGCGATCCGCTTCTGGATCGATATCGGCATGCTGGCGTGGGCGTTCATGGTCTCCGGCTTTGTGATCTGGGATCGGCGCAACAAGGTGACGCAGGAAGAGATTCAGACGCTGAAGCACGAGGTGGCGAAAGAGCTGGCCGACATGCGCATGAACCTTGATGTGCGGAGACAGCACATCGACGAGGCGCTGGCGCACGTGCGTGCGCGGCAGGCGGACACGCCGACCCGCAGTGACCTGGCGCAGCTGTACACGGCGATCAACGAGGTATCGAGCGTATCGATCGAGCTGCGCGGGACGGTGCATGCGCTGCAGAACACGATGCAAATGATCAACCAGCACCTGCTGGACAAGTGAGGGGGTCGGGGATGAATTTTTCCGAGCATGTACGCGAGGAGGCACGACTCAAGACGCTGGTCTGCTTGTCGCAAGCGCCGCAATCGACAGCGGCCGACGTGCTGCTGCACAAGGCGCTGCAGGACGACGGCGTCTACGTGGCCATGGCCTCTCTGCGGGTCGAGCTGGCCTGGCTGAACGAGCAGGGGTTTGTGGTGACGCAGCGCCCTGGCGGCGCCTCGGGGGTGACCATCGCGACGCTGACCGAGCGCGGGCTGGATGTGGCGCAGGGGCTGAGCTTTCCGCCCGGGGTCGCGCGGCCGCGGCCGGGGGCCTGAGATGCCGGCGCGCTCTGCGGTCGGGCAGCTTCCGGAGGAGATTCGCGACGAGCTGAATCGTCGCTTGGTGGAATCCGGATTTGCCGGCTATGCGGATTTGGCGGCGTGGCTGCGCGACCAGGGCTACCAGGTGAGCAAGAGCGCGGTGCATCGGCACGGCTCGGAGCTGGAGCGGCAATTCGACGAGGCCATGGCGGATGTGCGCCGCACGCGCGCGCTAGCCAAGGCGTGCAAGGACGAGGGCGACGAGGGCGATGTGCTGACGGCGACGAGCGGAATCCTGCAGGAGCAGCTGTTGCGCATTTCTATTGCGCTGCGCCAGGCGGATACAGACCCGGCGGAAGCGGCGAGGTCAATCTCGGTGGTGGCGCGCGCCCATGCCGACGTGGGGCGGATGCAGGTGGCCCTGCAGAAGTGGCAGGAGACGATGCGCGAGAAGGCTGCGACGGCAGCCGATGCGGTCGAGAAGGTGGCGCGGCGCGGCGGGCTGACGGCGGAGTCGGTGGATTTGATCCGGCGCGAGATTCTCGGGATCACCGGCTGATGGCGATTACCCGCACCAGCGCGCTGTGGACGCCGGAGAACGCGCGGGTGCCGGCGGTTCTGCTGCCGTACCAGCGGGAGTGGGTCGCCGACAAGTCCGGCGTGGCGCTGTGGGAGAAATCGCGGCGCATCGGCGCGAGCTGGTGTGATGCATCCGAGGCGGTGCTCTCTGCGGCCCCTGAGAAGGGCGGCATGGATGCGCTGTACATCGGCTATAGCGAGGACATGACCCGCGGCTATATCGACGACTGCGCGATGTGGGCGAAGGCGTTTGCGTACGCCGTCAGCTGGGTCGGCGAAACGCTTTACAACGAAGACGGGAACGACATCAAGGCGTTCCGTATCGATTTCGCGTCAGGCAACAAGATTCTGGCGCTGTCCAGCCGGCCGCGGTCGATCCGCGGCAAGCAGGGCCGGGTGACGATCGACGAGGCGGCGTTCCATGATGATTTGCCGGGGCTGATGAAGGCGGCGCTGGCGATGCTGATCTGGGGCGGAAAGGTGCGCTTGCTCAGCTCGCACAACGGCACGACAAACCCGTTCAACGAGCTGGTGGAGCAGGTGCGCGCGGGTCGGCTGGGCTACTCGCTGCACCGCACGACTTTTCAGGATGCGGTGGCGCAGGGGCTGTATGAGCGGGTGGCGTTGATCCAGGGCGCTCGACTGGTCGACAAGACCGAAGAGGCGTGGGTCGGCAAGATTTATGCGATGTACGGCGACACGGCGGCGGAGGAGCTGGACGTAATCCCGAGCGAGGGCGGCGGCGTGTACCTGGCGATGGCGCTGATCGAATCGCGCATGCAGGCGGAAACGCCGGTGGTTCGCATGCGCTGGGATGCAGCTTTCCAGCTGCTGCCGGAGCCGGTCCGCCGGCTGGAGGTGGCGGCGTGGTGCCGCGAGGAGCTGCTGCCGATTCTGGAGGGTCTGGACAAGGAACGGGCGCACGGCTACGGGCTGGACTTTGCCCGCGTGGGCGACCTGACGGTGATGCCGATCATTGAGGAAGGGCAAGACCTGGTGCAACGCTGCCGGCTATCCGTCGAGCTGGGCAATTGCCCGTTCAAGCAGCAGGAGCAGGTGCTGGAGTTCGTGGTGGATCGGCTGCCGCGGTTTCGCCGCGGCTCGCATGATGCGGGCGGCAACGGCGCGGCATTGGCTGAATTTGCGGCGGACAAGTACGGGGGCCATCGGATCGACCAGATCAAGCTTTCCGAGGCGTTCTACCTGACGGAAATGCCGCGTTTCAAGGCGGCGTTCGAGGATGGAACGATCGACGAGCTGCCGCGCGACGAGCAGTGCAGAGATGACCTGCGGGCGATCCGGCGCATCAACGGGGTTCCCAAGCTGCCGCACGTGGCGACGCAGCGTGCGGGTGGCGGTGGCGATGGCCAGGCAGCAAAGCAGCAGCGGCACGGCGACTTCGCGATTGGGCTGTTCCTGGCCAACTATGCGCTGCGCCAGGAGGGATTGCCGGGGAATTGCATGGGCTTTGAGTCGGTGGCGCGGCGATCGATTGGCAGTGCGGGGGGCCGGATGGCCGACAACGACTTCGAGGAGGCCGGGCGGCAAGCGTCACGGCGCATGCTATGAGCACGATTCTTGACCAGTATGGGAAGGCAATCGACCGCGGTTCGCTGCGCGAGCCGCAGACGGCGTCGATCCGTGCGCTGGAAAACCAGTACCTGACGCCGATGCTAGACGGGCTGTCTCCGGCGCGCTTGTCGTCGGCGCTGCGTGCGGCGGACAACGGCGATTTGATCAGCCAGCACCGGCTTTTCGCGGACATGGAGGAGCGCGACGCGCACCTCTATGCGGAGATGGGCAAGCGCAAGATGGGCTTGCTCAATCTGGATTGGGATATCGTTCCGCCACGCAATGCGACGGCGGCCGAAAAGGCGTCGGCGGAGTGGGCGAAAGAGGTGATCGGCGACGGGGTCGATGATTTCGAGGATCTGATTCTGGCCTGCATGGACGGCGTCGGGCACGGATTTTCGGGAATCGAGCTGGAGTGGCGCAAGGAAGGCAAGGAGCTGCTGCCGGAGTTCTTCCCGAGGCCGCAGGAGTGGTTCCAGCTGTCGCAGGATCGCAAGGCGCTGCGCCTGCGCGACGGCAGCGCGGACGGGGCAGAGCTGACGCCATTCGGCTGGATTTTTCACGAGCACGGCAAGGCCAAGACCGGCTATATCGCGCGGCTCGGTCTGTATCGGGTGCTGTCGTGGCCATTCTTGTACAAGGCCTACGGGATCGGCGATTTCGCTGAATTTCTCGAGACATTCGGCTTGCCCTTTGTGGTGGGCAAGTACGCGGCCGGGGCGACGGACGCGGAAAAGGCGAGCCTTATGCGCGCGGTCACGGCGCTCGGGCACGACGCGCGGGCGATCATGCCGGCGGACATGGTGCTGGAAATCACCAAGATTGCGGGCGGTAGCGGCAGTGGCGGCGGCTCGCATCTGGACATGGTGGCGTGGGCGGACAAGTCGCAGAGCAAGTGCATCCTGGGCGGCACGCTGACCAGCCAGGCGGACGGCAAGAGCAGCACCAACGCACTGGGGAATGTGCACCAGGAGGTGCGCCACGACATCATCGAGGCGGACGCTCGGCAGGTGGCTGGAACGCTGACGCGGCACCTGGTGTATCCGCTGATCGCGCTCAATCGGGGGGGCGTTGATAGCCTGCGCCGCTGCCCGCGGATGGAGTTCGACACCGGCGTTCCGGAAGATTTGGTGGCCTATGCGGACGCGCTGCAGAAGCTGTCGCCGCTGTTCAATATTCCGGCCTCCTGGGTGCGCGAGCGCCTGCATATCCCCGAGGCGGAGGAAGGCGAGGAGGTGCTCGGCGGGAAGTCTGCGGTGGCTGACAAGCTTCCAGCGGGCAATGGAGTCGGCGCCAATGGAGGGCAGGATATCCCGGTGCCGGAGGCAAAAGGCGCGGCGGCATTGGCAGCGCTGGCGGCCGGCGCGGTGGGGCCGCGCGCTGCAAGATCATTGCGCGGTGCGCAAGAGGCAATCGACACGGCGCTGATTGCAAATGTCGACTGGCCAATGCTCACGGCGCCTGTTTTCAAGCCGCTGCTCGATGCGCTGAGCGCGGGCATGGATCCGGAGGCCATCCTCAGCAGCATGGCTGACTGGTACCCGGCGATGAACGACGACCAGCTTGTCGAGCTGCTGGCGAGGGCTATTTTTGTGGCGGATGCGTGGGGCAGGCTGTCGGCAGACGAGCAGCAGCCGGCGATCGATACGGCGGCATAGATGAAACCGATTCTGGATAAGGTGGTTATTGGCAATGCCACGCTGTATCTCGGCGATGCGCTGATTGTGCTGCCGCAGCTGGACGTGGCCGCGGATGCGCTTATCGCTGATCCGCCGTATAGCAGCGGCGGGGCGGTGCGTGGCGATCGGATGCAATCGACGGTGTCGAAGTACGTGCAGCATGATGCCAAGGGCGCGGCGCATAACCAGGAATTCAGCGGCGACAATCGCGACGCGAGAAGCTTCAAATACTGGCTGTCGCTGGTGTTTCTTCTGGCTCGTGAGCAGCTGCGGCCGGGCGCCTACGCGCTGTGCTTTTCGGATTGGCGGCAGCTGCCTCTGGCGACCGATGCGTTCCAGGCGGGCGGCCTCCTCTGGCGGGGAGTGATCCCCTGGGACAAGACAGAGTCGAGCCGCGGGCCACATACGGGCTATTTTCGGCACCAGTGCGAGTACGTCGTCTGGGGCAGCAATGGACCGCTGGCGAAGAGCACGTACGGCGGGCCGTGGGCAGGCTGCTATCGAGAGCGCGTCAATCCGGCGAAAAAGCTGCACATGACCGGCAAGCCGGTGGAGCTGATGACCAAGCTGATGCAGTGCGTGCCGCTGGGCGGGCTGATCATCGACCCGTGCATGGGATCGGCGAGCACGGGGGTCGCGGCGCTGGAGGGCGGCTATTCGTTTATCGGCATCGAGAACACCAGGCGGCATTTCGACGTGGCCTGCGAGCGGCTGGAGAAGATCCAGCGCGGGCTTGAGGCAGCCTGATTCGCGATGCCAATCGAGCTGTCCGCCCTCTTCGATCTGCCGCCTGCCGATGCGGTCGCGGCCTTCGAGGCCAAGGGCTACGCAATTTCCTGGAACTGGCACGAGACCTGGAAAGAGGCGCACGCGAAGGCGTTCACGGTGGCGAAGCTGGCGCGCATGGACGTGTTGCAGGATATCCGCGAGGGCGTCGAACAGGCGCTCAAGCGTGGCGAGACGCAGCGCTGGTTTGACCGCGACATGACCGCCCTGCTGCAGCGCAAAGGCTGGTGGGGCCGCAAGATTGTGGTGGGCTCTGACGGCCAGGCAGAGGTGGTGCAGGAGGGTAGCCCGCGCCGGCTGCAGACCATCTTCCGCACCAACGTGCAAACGGCGTACGCGGCAGGGCGCTGGAAGCGCTTTTCTGACAATGCCGACGCACGCCCCTATCTGCAGTATGTGGCGGTGATGGATGGCCGCACCCGCCCGGCGCACGGGCGGCTGAATGGCAAGGTTTTCCCGATCGATAGCCCGATCTGGAAGGTGATCGGCCCGCCAAACGGGTTCAACTGCCGGTGCGCGGTGCGCGCGCTGTCGGCGGCCGATCTTGAGCGCCGCGGCCTGCGGGTCGAGCCGGATGCCCGCGTGGTCGAGCGCGCGGTGCCGGTGGGCGGCCTGGTCGATCAACGAAGCGGAGAAATCAACCCGGAAAAGCTGATCCAGCGCGGCGTCTCGGTGCCCGACCCTGCCTATCCTGGCAAGCGGATGACGCTGTGGTCCGATGTGGGATGGGATTACAACCCGGGCGCGGCTGGGGCTGCTCAGATCGGCGGCCTGGTTGAAACGAAGCTCACAAAGCTCCCCCAAAAACTGGCCGCGGCGGTCCGCAAAGAGCCGATAAAAGCGGCGCCGGCAGTGGCTGAAGCGGGACCGCGGTACTGGGACAGCACCACCGATGCCGGCCGCTGGCACGAGGCCTCGTTCGCCAATGCGCCGACCTGGTTGAAGCAAAAGATCGCGGCGATTGGCGACCCGAAGGCGGTGTTGCAGACGCCAGGAAAGGGCGCGAAATGCGCTTACCAGCAGTATATCGAGATGGGATCGCGCAGCCGCAATACCCAGCGGTCGCAGGCGACCTGGCGGCATGAGTACGGGCATCACCTGGACGGCAACATTGACGGCCAGCGGATGTATGCGAGCGCGAACGATCGATTCTCCGCGGCGCTGGCGGCAGATTCGGCGAACCTTGTTCGGAACTCTGGGCAGGGTCGGGAAGGCCTGGCGACGGGTATTCGGCGGGCGATGATGGAGCAGGCCTATCGCGAGGCCGCTGGCGCTGTCGCGAACAGAGAGGACTGGCACGCGTGGCTCGCTGAGCGCTTCCAAAAGCAGGGGGTGGACTACGCTAGCGCGGTTCAAGCCTTGCGCAAGCACACGGTGTTTGCCAATGCGCTCGAAGGCGATGCGCTGGCGCAACGGATGGCCAGGATTTCAACGGCGTTCGATATCGGTGATGCTCAAGGGCTGATGGACGCGCTGCTTGGCAAGGGTGATTTTCGCGAGGTTAGCGCCTGCGGTGCGATGGGCGTCTGCAGCTCGCTGTCTGATCTGATCGGGAGCGTGACCCGTAACCAGGTCGCCGGCAGGCAGCTGTCTAGCTGGGGGCATAGTTCGGCGTACTATGCCAAGCACCCGTCTCTGCCAGGGGTCGAGGCATGGGCTAATTTGACTTGCCTTCACGGCGAAGGCGGTCTATTTTGGCAACAGGTGGTGGAACACTTTTTGCCCGAGACGAACCGGGCATTTCTGGGGGCGATGGGCTATGAATGACGCGATACGCGACCTGGTCGATCCGCGCAGCGATCGGCTTGAGGAGTACGTAAAGCGCTTCGGCGAATCTCCGCCGCTGCTGTACATGGAGCACCTGAGCGACGTGGAGTTCTCGACGCGTGTGGCTGATGCGATCGACTCCGGCGTGGAGATCACCGACGCGGAGTTCGACGGCGACGCCAGCGAACACACGACGGTCTACTGATAGGGAGCTGACCGGGGATGATCACGATCAGGATCACCGGCGACGACGGAAAGAAGGCGCTAGCCGGCATTTCCTCCAGGATGAGCCACCCGGCGCCGGTGATGCGGGTAATCGCCGGGCTGCTGGAAGATCGCGTCGCCGAGAACTTCGCCACAGAATCCGGCCCGCTCGGTCGGTGGCCTGCGATAAAGCCGCCAAAGAACAAGGCCCGGACGAACCCGAAGATCCTGCAGGATACGGCGCGCCTGAAGTCGAGCATCACTAGCCGCCATGGCGACAACACGGCGGAAATCGGAACCAACGTCGTCTATGCCGCGATTCATCAATTCGGCGGCGAGATCAACATCCCGGCGAGAAGCCAGCAATCGTATTTCAAGCAGGATCGCCGCGGCTCTGTCGGCCGCCTGTTCGTCCGCAAGAGCGCTTCAAACTTCGCCCAGTGGCACACCCGGGGCACGCAAATAATCGAGATGCCGGCACGCCCCTTTCTGCCCTTCGCCAACGGCCAACTGCAAGACGGACTGGAGCGCGATATCCTTTCCGACCTGGCCAGCTTTATCCTCAACAAGCCGCCCAAATAGCCCCGAAAGCGGGCGGCCGACTTATTCCTCCACTCGCAAGCCAGTTACAATCCCCGTCCCAGCAAGCCCCCCGCCATCCCGCCACTTCCCCCATTTATCGCGCAATTCCCCTTCCATTTATCTCACACGCCATCAAGAAACCTGAACGGATCTTCTGGGTCGGTCGCTGCCCTTGGGGAATCTTCAGAGATGGTCAATGATGCAGAAGTCATGCCGAACAACAGAAACCGGCCAGAAGGAGTCACAGCCTCAACGAAAAATTAGCGGGCTCGAACGGCCGCTTACTGATCGGGAAGCTGTCGCTCGTCCCTACCGACCTGTGGCCTGCTCCTCGGCCATAGCGGACGCCCAACAAGGTAGGCGTTAGTCATTCCTTCTTGCGGCCCACAAGACGTTCCGTCTATGATGCGGACGAAATGCCGGGGGCAACACGAATCAATCGCGGTAGCGAACCATCGGTTCTCGGTGAGTCCCGCCACCACCACGACAAGCTGATGATCAGCTTTGTCCAAGCCCTACATAGACATAGGCTACCGCCTTCGAATCCTGCTCGACGGAGCCCCGAAGGAAGCAAAGCAAAGCTGTATCACCCGACGCCTGACAGGTTCTGAGTCGGATCGTCGCCAACAGAAGCAACATAAAGGAGGAGAAATGAAGCTTGTCTCGATAGTCCACTTTAGATTACTGACACTTTTCGCCGTTTTGACCCTGGGCGCCGGATCAGCCTTCGCCGCGGCCGCCGCGACAGCGACCGCCGGTGCGACCGCCGCTGCCAAGCCCAACATCCTGTTCATCATGGGCGACGACATTGGCTGGATGCAGCCGAGCATCTATCATCAGGGCCTGATGGTCGGCGAAACGCCGAACATCGATCGCATCGGCAAGGAAGGTGCGAGATTTATGACCTATTACGCCGAACAGAGTTGTACGGCGGGGCGCAACGCCTTCTTCACCGGCATGCATCCGCTGCGCACGGGCATGATCCCGCCGCAACTGCCGGGTAGCCCATCCTGGTTGCGTCCGGGCACGCCAGCGCTGGCCAAGTTCCTGCTCGACCTCGGTTACAACACTGGCGAGTTCGGCAAGAATCACCTCGGCGACCATTTCGAGGCGCTGCCGACTTCGCACGGCTTTCAGGAATACTGGGGTTACCTGTATCACCTCGACGCCATGCAGGGCGTGAGCTTCGTCGATATCAACAAGACGCCGCTGGTGCAGGGCATTGCGCCGCCGTGCAAGAACACGCCGATCACCGGCTTGCCCGAGGTTCCCGGCGCTCTGGATCCGAAAACGTCGACCTGCCTGACGCCACCGCGCCCGGTCATCTGGTGCAAGTCCAGCGACGGCACGCAGAAGAACACGACGTGCAAGGATGAAGGTCCGCTGACGCTCGATCGATCGCGGACCGTCGACGAGGAAATCTCGGCCAAGGTCATCGACTTCATGGACCGCAACGATCCGAAAAAGACCGGCAAGCCGTTCTTCGTCTGGTACAACCCGGCGCGCATGCACGTCACGACCATGCTGTCGCCGAAGTACGAGGCGATGGTCGGTGAACCCGGCGGCAAGGACTGGGGGACCAACGAAGCCGGCATGAAGCAGATGGACGACAACATCGGCGCCGTCATGAAGAAGCTGGAGGACATGGGCCAGCTCGACAACACCATCGTCGTGTTCACCACCGACAACGGCGCCGAGACCATCACCTTTCCGGACGGTGGCAACACCCCCTTCAAAGGCGGCAAGCTGACCACCTGGGAAGGCGGCATGCGCGCACCGATGCTCATGCGCTGGCCGGGCGTCATCAAGCCGGGTACGGTCAAGGACGACATCTTCGCCTCGCTCGACTGGGTGCCGACGCTGGTTAACATCGCTGGCGGGGTCAAGGGCAACGCACTCAACGAGCAGATCATGGCCGGCAAGTACCCCGGCATCGTCAAGACCAAGCTCGACGGGGTTGACCAGACCGATTACCTGACCGGCAAGTCGGAGAAATCGGCGCGTGAGGTGTTTTTCTACTACACCGGTTCGCAACCGTCGGCGGTGCGCTACAAGAACTGGAAGATGTATTACACGATCGTTCCGGATACCGCGACCGGCGGGCTGTTCGGGGCCGTCAGTTTTCACTGGACGCAGCTCCTCAACCTCAAGCGTGACCCCTTCGAGACGACGGTCGGCGCCGACGCGAAGTCCTTGCTGGGTTACGGCGGTGCGCTTGGCTCTCCGGGCAACGCCTATATCTACAACTGGAACATGTTGCCGATCGGCCAGTTGCTGTGGGAGAAGGAGCTGTTCTCGTACAAGGAGTTTCCGCCGATGCAGGCACCGGAGACCTATAACCTGGATGGCATCCTCAAGGCCATGCAGCAAGCTGGCCGCCACGGCCACGATTGAGTCGGCACGCTGACGGCTCGTGACATGCCCCTGCGGGCGCCTGTAATCGGGCGCCCGTTTTCATCATTTCCCCGGAGAGAGCCCGTGCCGAGATTCATCGACTCCTTTTCGACCTTCACCCGTTCGCTGGCATTGGCTGGGCTGCTCGCTCTCGCCGTGCCTGCCGACGCCCAGACCGACCCACTGCCGTCGTGGAACGAAGGCGCCGCCAAGCAGGCGATCATTGGCTTCGTGACCGACACCACGACGCCAGGCAGTCTGCAGTTCGTTCCGCCGGCTGAGCGGATCGCCACCTTCGACCAGGACGGCACGCTGTGGGTCGAGCACCCGATGTACTCGCAGGTGATGTACATCCTCGAACGCGTGCCAGCGCTGGTCAAGGCGAAGCCTGAACTGGCCAAGGTCGCGCCCTACTCGACGGTGCTGGCAATACTCAAGGGCGATCGTGCAGCGATCGCCAAACTGACGCTGCCCGACCTCGAAAAGCTTGCCTTCGCGACGCTTACCGGCATGCCGGTCGACAGCTTCAACGCCGAAGCACAGAAATGGCTCGCCGAAGCGAAGGACCAGCGCTGGAAGAAACCGTATACCGAGCTCACCTACCTGCCGATGCAGGAAGTGCTCAAGTACCTGCGCGCCAACGGCTACAAGACCTGGATCGTCACCGGCGGCGGACAGGACTTCGTTCGCACCTATTCGGAAGCGACTTACGGCATTCCACCCGAACAGGTCGTCGGCAGCGCCACCGGCACCACTTATGCCTACGCCAACGACGGCAAACCTTTCCTGACCAAGGCGCCGAAGCTACTGCTCAACGACAACGATGCCGGCAAACCCGAGGGAATCCACCTGATGATCGGCCGCCGGCCTGTGATGGCGGTGGGCAACTCGACCGGCGACCGGCAGATGCTCGAATACACCAAGGCGGGCGACGGCGCGCGGCTATCGATGATTGTTCTGCACGACGATGCGACGCGGGAGTACGCCTACGGACCGGCGCAGGGACTGCCGGCGACCAAGGTCGGAGCCTTTACCCAGGCGCTATACGATCAGGCGACCAAGCAGCGCTGGACGGTAATCAGCATGAAGAACGACTGGAAGCGGATTTTCGCGTGGGAGCCTTAGACAAACGATGAGGGCGTGGCGAGTATCGCCCTATCGTGGGCGCTCCCTGGGGTAGTGTTGCCTTCTTGACGAGACTTTAAGAAAGCTCTCGAAGGCAGCGGGTAATCCGGCGCCCCGCCCGCACCCACCGTCATTGCGAGGAGGCGCAGCCGACGCGGCAATCCAGTGCCTTTCTCTCACGGCCTTTCCGCCGCATCGGCAAGGCGCAGCGCCAAATCTCTGGATTGCCACGTCGGCTGATGTCGTGCTACGGCATCCTTGACGAGGCTGTCAGCAGGGCAGGCCTGCAAAACAGCGCGCGGGCGGAAGCGAAGACCCACGCCGTGGCGACGAACGACGCGCCATCACCAGACGCCGGCCGCCTTCGGCTAAGATGCCGGCTTCGCAACGCAACGAGAAAGCCGGCAATGAGCAAACTCTTCAGCCCACTCGCGCTGGGCGCGATCACGGTCCCGAATCGTATCTTCATGGCGCCGCTGACGCGCTGCCGTGCGGACGCCGAGCATGTCCCGACCGCGCTAATGGCGCAGTACTATGCGCAACGCGCGAGCGGCGGACTGGTCATCGCCGAAGCGACGATGGCCATGGCCGGCAACTCGGCGTTCTGGAGGGAGCCCGGCATCCACTCGCCGGAACAGGTCGCCGGATGGAAGCTCACCACCGACGCCGTACACGCCGCCGGCGGCAGGATCTTTCTCCAGATCTGGCATGGCGGGCGCGCCTGCCATCCGCTGCTCAATGATGGCATCCAGCCGGTCGCCCCGAGCGCGATTGCCATCACCGGCGACGAGGTACAGACGCCGGAGGGCAAGAAGCCTTACGTATTGCCGCGCGAACTGCGCGACGACGAGCTGCCGGCCATCGTCGCCGGTTTCCGGGCGGCGGCCGGGAACGCCCGGGCCGCGGGCTTCGATGGCGTCGAAGTGCACGGCGCCAACGGCTACCTGCTCGACGAATTCCTGCGCGACGGGGCGAACAGGCGCGTCGGTCCCTACGGTGGCTCGTTCGAGAATCGCGCGCGGCTGCTCCTCAAGGTCATCGCCGCGGTCAGCGAGGTCTGGGGCAGTGATCGCGTCGGCCTGCGCATATCGCCGCTGAACAGCTACAACAGCATGATCGACAGCGATCCGATCGCGCTTGCCAGCTGGCTTGCCGGGCGACTCAACGACTTCAACCTGGCCTATCTGCACCTGATGCGCAGCGACTTCTTCCAGAAGCAGAGCGGCGACGTGGTGACCCCGGTGCGGACGAAGTACAGGGGCGTCCTGATCGGCAATATGGGCTACACGCCCGATGAGGCGGAGAATGCCGTTGCTGCCGGCAAGGTCGACGCCGTCGCCTTCGGCACGAGCTTCCTGGCCAACCCCGACCTGCCGCAGCGGATCAGGATCGGCGCCGCACTGAACAAGCCCGACCCGGCCACCTTCTATTCGCCGGGCGCAAAAGGCTATACCGACTACCCGAGCCTGAACGCCTGAGCGGCGGCTTGCGCGAACGTCGCCTGGCAGATGCCCTGCTTGCCGGGCGCGGCGTTCTTCAGGCGCCGTTGCCGACTTTTCGAAGATGAGTATCGCCATGCCCAAACCGCTCACTATTGCCGAACCCGAGCCGCCGACCGACGCGCCGGCCGCACCATTCGCCCTCTGGGCACTCGCCTTCCGGCCGTTCTATCTGCTCGCCAGCGTCTTCGCCGCGCTGTCGATTCCCCTGTGGGTGGCTCAGTACGCGGGCTATCTGCCGGCGGCTCTTGCGCACAGCCCGGCCTGGCATGGTCACGAGATGCTCTTCGGCTACACGCTGGCGGTGGTTGCCGGCTTCCTGTTTACGGCGGGTCGCAACTGGACCGGGCAGCCCACCCCGACCGGCCACGCCCTGCTCGCTTTCGCCCTGCTCTGGGTCGCCGGGCGGATCCTGATGCTGACGCCTTACGCGCTTGCCGCGGCGGTGGTCAACGCCGCTTTCCCGGTGGCCGTGGCCATCGCGCTGGCCGTCCCGCTGTGGAAGAGCCGCAACCGGCGCAATTACTTCTTCGTTCCCCTGCTCCTGCTGCTCGGCGCGGCGGTCCTGGCGCTGCACCTTTCCTGGCTCGGCCTGCTGGCCTGGCCCGAACGCGCCAGTCTGCTGGCCGGGCTCGACGTCGTCCTGTTCATCATCGCGGTGATGGGTGGGCGAGTGATCCCGATGTTCACCAACAACGGCATCCCCGGCACGCAAGCGAGCCGCCATCCGCTCGTCGAAAGACTCGCCCTGGGAAGCGTTCTGCTCTTGCTGGCGGCGGACGTTGTGCAGGCGCCAGCGGCAGTTATCGCGGGCATCGCTCTGGTCGCCGCGCTGGCGCACGCCGCCCGGCTCTATCGCTGGCAGCCGTGGCGGACGCTGCGCACGCCGCTGGTGTGGGTGCTGCACGCGGCCTACGCGTGGATCGTCGTCTACCTCGTGCTGCGCGCCTCGGCGGCGCTCGGCCTGGTCGCCGAGGCCCTCGCGCTGCACGCACTGACCATCGGCGCCATCGGCGGCATGACGCTCGGCATGATGACGCGCACCGCTCGCGGCCATACCGGCCGGCCGCTCGTCGCCGACCGCTACGAGGTCGCGGCTTACGTGCTGGTTTTGTGCGCCGCGCTGATCCGCGTCTTCGGCGGAATGATCGTTCCCGACGCTTATCTGGGCACACTCGTCGGCTCGGGAGTTTGCTGGTCGCTGGCTTTCGCTATCTACGCCATTCGCTACTGGCCGGTGCTGTCACGGGCAAGGCTCGACGGCAAGCCCGGCTAGCGTGGTGGTGCACGCCGTATGGAAGCTGAGAATTCCAGCGACGGAATCGTTTCAAGCGGCTATCCAGCTTGCTGAAAGTGTCGTCGGAAATGCGGCGCACCCGCCCGCACGTCATTGCGAGGAGGCGTCGCCGACCTGGCACTCCAGAGGTCTTGTTTTTTCGCCTGGCTGATGTGGCGGACAAGCAGTCAGGGAATGGAACTGGATTGCCGCGTCGGCGACGCCTCCTCGCAATGACGGTGGCTGGGGATGATTGCCCGGGGTTGGCGACGCGGGGAGCGGTATGAAGCGGGCGCAGTCCAGCCACCGCACGGGTTTCACGCTGCTGGCAGGGCCGTTGAAGGTCTCATCAAGAATGCAGAGCACCACGGTTACTCGCGGATTTCCGGCTCGACGAGTCTGGCGAGCGACTCGAGCGAATCCTGCCAGCCCAGGTAACACATTTCCACGGGTATGACTTCGGGAATCCCCTCCTGGACGATGTTCAACTCGCTGCCACAGGAGACCGCCTTGATCGATACCGTTACCTGCAGGACGCCCGGCAGCTTCGGATCCTCGAAGCTGTCGGTGTAGCGGATCAGTTCATTGGGGATGAGTTCGAGGTACTCACCGCCGAAGGAGTGGATCTGCTCGCTGGCAAAGTTGGTGAACGACATTCTGAATGTTCCACCGACCCTGGCCTCCATATGATGAACGGTGCACGTAAATCCGTTCGGGGGAATCCACTTGGCCATCGCCAGGGGATTGAGGAAGGCGCGGTAGACCCGCTCCGGTGGCGCCCGCAAAATGCGGTGAAAACGAACGGTGCTGGTGGCCATCGCTGCTTCTCTCCTTGCTTGTCGGTCGTAAGGGATCATTCATCACTGGGTTCCGACCTTAGCTCTGGACTGCTCCTGGTGCGCAAGGTGCAGCCAGCCTCGGCAAGACATGTGGCGCGTCAGGTCTGGACGGGCGAATAAAAAAACGTCCCCCGCACTCGATCAGCTTCCCCGGAGGGCAACCCAGTGTTCGTGCGTATCGGTCTTGTGACAGAACTTCGTCACCTGTCCGTCGCTGTCAAAGTGCCAGATGTGGACTTCGTCTTCTTCGACGACTTCCTTACCGGTCGCCCTGACTACAAAAACGATGTCGTTGAGGGCAACGACGATGCTGCCGGATTCGAGCAAGGTCTTGGGCTGGAACCTCCGGAGATCCAGGGCGCCCAGCGCCTGGAAGAACTTCGGCACCTCATTTCGCCCATGCCGCGGCACAAGCCAGGGGATTCCGGCGTCTTGCTTGTCGTATTCCCAAATCACATCGTCGCTCAAGTGACTCAGGATGGTCGGAACGTCGCCGCTGGCGAACGCTGTGTAGATCTCTTGAACGCTGGCGATATTGCTCACGGCAGGCTCTCCTCCCTGGTCAACGGTCTGACTGCTGCTGAGACCGATTCTGCTGGCGAAGGTTTGCAACCAGCGGCCGGCGCCGGCAGTGCATCTGCCGCCGGCATCACCGTCGCTGTGGGGATTGTAGGGCGGCACGGCTCAAGGTCAATCCTTTTTCACGCAGTGCCGTGGCGCAAGCCCTCTGAACGAGCAGATCAGTAAATATAAGGCCCCCAGGCCAGCAATTGTTGGCATAATCCGAGCCACGTTCACCCACAGGAGGGGTCGGTTCATGGTCAGGAATCGTCTTGTAGCCAGGGAAGCGGTCATTCAAAGGCGAGACGAGAAAATGGGCGCCGAAGCGCCCGCTGAAAATACTGCTGCAAGGCGATTAGCGCACCAACTCGATCTCGCCCGGCTTCCACGTCTTGTCAAACCACGACTCAAGAGGGCCATACAGTCGCAGGATCATGAACCAGCCCTTTCCGGGAATGGTCTGCACCCAATTACCTTCCTTTCCGGCCGGAGCTTTGGGGCCAAAATAGACATCGACCGAGCCATCCTTGTTGACGACCATATCCTTGTTCTGGCTACTGACACTAGGGAAGCGCTGGTCGGTCTGGACCATCGAGCGCGTCTGGTTGTCATAAACGATGACTGACCAGAAGTCTTTAACTGGAATATTCGGCGGCAAATGCAGCCTGTAGTTTTTCCCGCCATCAAACGGGTTGCCGGCGGCATCCTGTGCGGACCAAGGATACTGCGAACCTTTGCCGACCATCTTCTCGGCCATGGCAGGTGTGACGCCGGTGGCGAAATAGTAAAAGAAGGCTGCTCCATCCAAATTGGCCACACCGGGTGAAACCTCGAACTTATAGCCGCCAAAGAAGGGCAGACGCCACGGGCTGTTCGGATAGAAGAAGGCTTCTTTTTCGCGCATCCTGAAAGCAATCGCCCGCGCGGTTACAGCGCCGATATTCGCGGCGTCCGTCAGAATCTTCTTCATTCGATCATCGGGACTGAAGGGCTTGCCTTTTTCGATACCGATGGCGGCAAACAGACCAAGCGTGGTGGAATCACTTCCCTCACTGGGTTCCTCCTGAATGACTTCGTTCAGCAGACCCCAGAAGGCGTAGTCGCCGGGCGGGACAAAGTTCGCGGGAATGCCGGAGGCATTGACGAACTTGACCTCTGGAGGATTGGCCGCATCGGAAAGCTGATAGATTTTCAGATGCTTCTTGGCCGATTCGACGCCGGGTTTGGTCGAGCCATCGACGAGAAAGGAGCGAAACGGCATCCACGTGCCATAGGTACTCGGCCGCACAACGAAATACCCCTTGGGTACTTCGCCTTTGTAGCCCGGCGGCAGGATCAGGTATTTGCCACCCTTGCCCTTGTCGGGACCCGTGATGCCGACGTCGGCAACCCAGCGATACCAGAAGTCATCAACGAGCCCCAGGACCATGGGCGGAATCTCCACGACCAGCGGCCCTTTTTTCGTATCCAGCCAAATGAAGCTGTATACCGTGTTGTCGTTCGCCGTCAGTTCTACGGTTTTCGAATCGACGAGGTCTTCCCAGATCACATTTGTCTGGTTCGCTGGTCCAAATTGGCGGAGCGTGGCACGCATGCCGGCCTGGTTCACTATCGGGATGGCCAGCAGGTAAGCCTGCAGCGCTCGCGAGGCATCCAGGTTGTCATAGACTTTCTGCGTGGTCGCGTCATCGGGATAGCCATAGTTCAGGTTTAGAGTACCGATGGATGTTTCGATCTTGTCCGGCACCATAACGCCAGGCGCGATGGGGGTTGTCATCTTCATTTGCTGTGGGCTTGCTGCGTAGCTGGTGGTTGCCCACAACACACACGGTAGTGCTGCCGCGAGAAGGCATTTTGTGAAGCCGGTTTTCATTTCCTTTCCTTTCGTCTGAGATTCCTTCTTTCTTTCTTAGGGATCAGCGGCTGGAGTAGATAAACCCGTGGCGCTGACTGATCATTGCCGGTGTCTCAACTTCGGGGCCGCCTTAGCGACCCCGGATTACCGCTTTGAGCGGCTTACAAACCAAAGGCCCCGGCTTTGCAAGAGGATGCTTACTCGGCTTTTTTTGACTTAAAAACGGAGGGGTTTTTCGAGTGAATGTGCTGCCTGTCCATGTTCATCTAGATAGAAGGTCACAGTGTTACCGCCCGCCGTGGACGGACGGACGAGGGTATCGTCGGCAGTGAATTCCTCAACAGTCCAAACATCAGGTCTGTGCGAGGACATTGGCTCTAGTTTCCCCTCAGGAGAGGTTCTCCATTGAAGAACTAGATACACGTCCTGATTGCTGAAGTTCCACGGAGATTTCTCCACCAAAGATTTCTTTAGCATATCGCGCCTTGCTTCGTCAGCAAGTCCATACGGGGGGAATGAAGCAACTACACCCACAATTGACATCAGCGCAACCATCAATCTTTTCATACCCCGATCTTATTAATGCTTGTATATATCGAATGATACGCGAGCACGGGGCATGCGCGCAGGGTCAGGCCTCCGCTCGTGACTGCCCGACCATGGTCGTCACGCCCGGAGGTGCAGGTCAAGGTGAGTGCCCGTTGGGGGCCAAGTCTTGCAGGCGCCGACGGCCGGCGGTCAAGCCTTCTCCACCTCGTCCAGTTCCAATTCCAGTATTGCCGAATCGCGGGTCAGCAACGTCAGTCGCTCGTCTTTCGCCTGCGCGACAAGCAATCGATCGAATGGGTCGGCGTGCGCGCAGCTCAGGCTGCGCACGGCTTCGATGTGGCGCGGGAGGATCGGCAGCAAGACAAAGCCCTGCGCTTCGAGTTGTTCGCCAATGGCGCCCTGCGCTAAGGGCAGCTTGCCTTTGGCGTTTTTCAACACCATTTCCCACACGCTGGCCGTGCTGACCGTGATGTCGGATCGTGCGATGAGGGCTCGTGTGGTCTCGCCCAGACGCTCGTCGCCTGTCATCCACCAATAGATCAGATGGGTGTCGAGCAGGTAGCGCATCACGATATACCGCCACCGGTGAGTTCGTCGGCGATGGCGGCATTGGTCGCAGGCGCATCCCAATCCGCCTCAGCCGGGGGCAAGGCAGCCCACGCGCCGGGCTGGCGCGCAACCTCCGGCGCGCCGACCTTCACCAGCCTGACGACCGGGACGCCGTTGTTGGCAATGACGACGTCCTCACCCGCCAGCGCTGCCTGTACCAGTTTCGATAGCTGGTTCTTGGCCTCGAGCATGTTGACTTGCATTGTGACTACCTTCCAGAACGACCCCGGATAGCTGCAGTTTAGCTCTGCTTGGCCACGTTAGCCAAGTGCGATCCCTTTCCGGATCGCAAAGCCACGTCCGCCGAGGTCGTCGCGCGATATCGCCGCTCTGCAACGGAACCCATGTTTCGTCCGGCTCGCGGAGTTTCGCCGATGCCAGTCCGCCGCGTGGGGCGAGTGCTATGCAGCCGTCGATTGGTGGGGTCGGCTACCTCGATGGATCGCTTCGTTCGGCGGGATCCAGGGTGACCCGTCGGCGGGCCAGTCCCTGCTCGAGTGATCGTTGCACCTTGGTGAAACCCCTCGGGCTTCACTATGAGGCCGCCTGGCGTCAGCACGGATAGGGTGATGGAGCTACCCGCAACGGCGGCAAGGCTCTTTTCCACCCTGCCCCCATCGGCCGGCAGCAGTACCCCGGCGCTGACTACGTCCGCCCGTACTTCCCATCCGTTTACAGACTTCGCCGCATCGATGCCCTTTACAACGGTATTCGAGAGCTGCTCCAGCCCGGCCTTGCCACGCGTCTCGAGCGCCACCTGAACGGCCCGGTCGGCCGCGGTCATCGGTGCGAACTGTGCGCTACCAAAGAGCACCTGCCCCTTCGCCGTGATGTCACTTAACCAGCGCGATCTCGCTCGGCCGCCACTTCTGCGTGAAGAATGGTTCGAGCGGACTAAGCAGGGGCAGCATGGGGAAGAATCGCTTGTTGGACCTCGTCTGGATCCGCTTGCCGCCCTCGGGTTGCGTCGGACCGAAGCCTATCATCGTCGAACTATCGGCGGCCGGAGACGGAGAGCGCTGGCTGTCGGCGCGCGGCTAGTGCAGTCTTGCCCGCCGTGTGGAGCTGACGAACTTCAGCCCGGTCAACGATCGTGCGCCGTTTGCAGGTCTGCTCTGCTGAAAGCCTCGTCAAAGATGCCGCAGCACGACATCAGCCGACGCGTCATTGCGAGGAGGCGCAGCCGACGCGCCAATCCAGAGATTTAGCGCGGCGCATTGGCGATGCGGCGGAAAGGCCGTGAGAGAATGGTACTGGATTGCTGCGTCGGCTGCGCCTCCTCGCAATGACGGTGGGTGCGGGACGGGCGCCGGATTCCCCGCGGCCTTCAAGCTTTCTTAAAGTCTCGTCAAGAAGGCAACACTACACTCGCTGCGTAGCTAGTGGTGATGGTGTGACTACAAAGTCTCGTTTATACAGCATGTTAAGGATTGGGATAGACCTTGGCGGCAGCAAGATTGAACTGATCGCGCTCGACGGCGCGGGCGGGGTCTTGCTGCGGCGGCGCTGTCCGACACCGCAGGGCGATTACCACGGTACGCTGCGGGCGGTCGGCGAGCTGGTCGAAGCGGCGGAAAGCGAGCTTGGCCAGAGCGGCAGCGTCGGCATCGGGACGCCCGGCGCCGAATCGGCCATTGACGGGCGGATCAAGAACGCCAACTCGACCTGCCTGATCGGCGAGGGGTTGCGCGAGGATCTGCAGGCGCTGCTGCAACGCGATATTCGCCTGGCCAACGACGCCAACTGCTTTGCCCTTTCGGAAGCCATCGACGGCGCCGGCAAGGGGGCAGAAGTGGTCTTCGGCGTGATTCTCGGCACTGGCGTCGGCGGCGGCATCGCCGTCAGGCAAGGCGTTCTCGCTGGCGCCAACCGCATTGCCGGCGAATGGGGGCATAACCCCTTGCCCCTTCTGGAAGAGGAAAGCCGGCCGCCGGCGCGCTGCTACTGCGGGCGACTCGGCTGCGTCGAAACCTGGCTGTCGGGTCCGGCGCTGTGCGCCGATCACCTGCGCCATGGCGGCCAGGCGCTCGCCGCCGAGCAGGTCTGCGCCGCGGCCGCGGCCGGCGACCCGGCCTGCGAACAGACGCTGGCGCGCTACGAGCGGCGCCTGGCCAAGGCCCTGGCGCAGGTGGTCAATATTCTCGATCCGCAGGTCATCGTGCTCGGTGGCGGACTGTCGAATATCGAACGCCTGTATGACCGTGTGCCGCGACTCTGGGCCGCGCACGTCTTTTCCGACGTCATTCGCACGCGTCTGTTGCGCAACGTGCATGGCGACTCTTCCGGCGTCCGTGGCGCCGCCTGGCTATGGAGCGAAAATTGAGCGAGATCGTGCTGTTCAGCGGTGGTTTGACGAGAATCGACGAACACGGGCAGTCGACCGGGATCTTCAAGAAGCCGGTCGCCGGCTCGGTCGAACTCGGCTTCGAGGGCCTCGCGGGCGATGTCCAGGCCGACCGTCGCGTCCATGGCGGGCCGGAGAAAGCACTCCATCAGTACGCCGTCGACAACTATCGGCGCCTGGCCGAGCAGCTGCCGGAAATCGCCGCGCAACTGGTCGTCGGCAGCATCGGCGAGAACGTTTCCGCCGCCGCTGTCGATGAAAGCACGGTTTTCATCGGCGACGTCTTCAGTCTCGGCCGCGCCAGGGTTCAGGTCAGCCAGCCACGCAGCCCGTGCTGGAAAATCGACCACCGCTACGGCCACGCGGGCGTCGCGCGGCTGATCTCCGAGACCGGCCTGACCGGCTGGTACTACCGCGTCCTCGACGAAGCCAGGATCGGCACGGGCGACCGCCTCGAACTGATCGAACGTCTGCCGGGCGCCGTCTCGCTCGCCGAGCTGTGGCAGGTGTGGCGCGAGCACCGGCCCGCCGCGGCGACCCTGCAGCGTTTGTCCGCGGCGCCCGGCTTGAACCCCGGCTGGCAGAAGAAGCTGCGTGATCGCCTGCACTGGCTGCGCAGCAACGGCAGCGGCGCACAGCCGGCCCGGCCACTGTTCCATGGCCGCCCACCCTGAGCACAGAAAACCGGCAGTCAGCGATTTATCGATAGAAGGGCAAGGCTGCCACCCGCGCCTCGATGTCGGCGCCAAGTTGCCGATAGGCCGCGTTGTCCGGGCCACCGTAAAGGCGCTCGAAGCGGGCTTCCGAGAGGTATTCCGGGAGACCGGCCAGCGACGGCGCCAGATCACTGTCGCGCAGCGGCCGGCTCATGGCCGCGTTGAAACGTTGGGGGTCGCCAGCCAGCAGTTCGCCGAAGCGCGTCCCGGCGCGATCGGCGGCGAGGTCGGCGAACGAGAAGCCACTCCCGCGCCGCGAATCGTCGATTTCCTTGTAGACGCCGATGGCGTTGGCCGCCGGTTCGCCGGCCCAGGCGGCCAGAGCGGCTGAAATGACGAAATGCTGCGCGCTGTCGTAGCGTCCGAGCAACTCCAGGTTCAGACGACGCGCACGGGGCCACTCGCCGGCTTGCGGAAAGAGCGTGTTGAGGCTTTTTCCGGACTCGTACGCGGCCAGCACGAGCAGCGCCGCCCGGCGCTGCTGTACGCCTTCTTCCCCGGCGGGGCCGGCGAGCAAGGGCAGCAGAACCTCGCTCAAGGGTACGCGGGCGTTTACCGGGTAGTGCATGAAGAGGTCGGCGAGTGCGCGCTGGGCGGCCTCGACTCGCCTGCTGTCGGCGGGTGTGAAAGCGAACGAGCGGGCGCGATCGAGAAGGCCTGGCTCCCAGACGTAGGCGACAGCGACGACGCCACGCGCGGGCACGAAGTCGAGGCGGCGAAACGCCTGCTGCAGGAGCTGCCAAGGCTCGCCAAGTCCGGCAAGCTCGATCACCGCGACGCTCAAGCACTCGACCAGGAGCCGCGGTAGGGGCAGCGACCCGAGGGTCGCGGAGGAGAGCTGCACTTGCCCGGCGTCGGACCGGAAGGCTGCGCGCAGATTCAGATAGCGAGCACCGGAAAGGCCGGGGAGCCGGAGAGGGACAGTGAGGCGGAATTCACCCGCCTGGTCGACCAGCGAAAAGGAGCCGCGCCCGTGCAGCCTGCGCGTCGCCAGATGATTGACGGCTTCGTCGACCAGCGCCACGGGAATCTGCGCCGTTCGTTGCTCGCCACGACGCAGTCGGCGCGGGTCGTTGCTGAGCAGAAGCCCGCGCGCTTCGCCCATCGCCGCTGGCGAAATGGTTTCGCCGCGGCTGACCAGAGGTACCGTTTGCAGGCCGGCAAGGAAAAGGACTGCCGCAGCGAGGAGCGGCAGGAGGACGACGATGCGTATCACCGGCGCAGCGCGGGAAGTGTCTGCCGGCTGGCGCAGCGTCGCTCACTCAGCGGCGCGCGCGCACCCCGCTGCTGCGCGCTGGCAGCGCTGCCAGGCTCGCCGTTCATGGCGCGGCAGGGGTGGCCGAAGGCAGCGGCGTCAGCGTACTGTCGGGGGTGCCCAGGCGAAACGCAAAGCCCGCCTTGCGCATCAGGTGCGCTTCGTTTTGCAAATCGGCACGGGTCAGCGGATGCTCTTCAAGCCAGCCGGGCGGGAAGCGTAGCTCGAGCTGGCGCCGCTCGACGCGCAGTCCGATCGTCGGCAGCGGGTCGCTCGTGCGGCTGCGGTGGAGGACCACCGCGAGGCGCAGGAGAACGCACAGCCGCGGCGCGGCGTCCTTCCACGCGCGCGGCAGGTGCGCGAAGGCGGTGCCGGGAAACGAGCGGCGGTGACGCCTGACCAGTGCCGAGAGCAGGAGTTGGTCGTCGCGCGAGTAGCCGGGCAGATCGGCGTGTTCGAGCACGTAGGCGCCGTGCTTGTGGTGCTGGTCGTGGGTCAGCAAGAGGCCGACTTCATGCAGGCGTGCGGCCCTTTCCAGGACATGCGCCGCCTCTTCGCCGCCAAGCCGCCATTTGCTGCGCACCTGGCGCAGCAGGGCGAGTGCCGTCGCGCTGACTCGCCGCGCCTGGGCTTCGTCAAGGTTGAAGCGCGTGATGACGTCGACGATCGTCCGGTCGCGCACGTCCTCGTGGCGTATGCGCCCCAGCAGGTCATAGATCAGGCCTTCGCGCAGGGCGCCTTCCGAGACCTCCAGCTGGTCGATGGCGAGCGCCTCGCAGAGCCCGTGCAGGACGACGAAGCCGCCGACGAAGACGCGCGCGCGTGCCGGGTCGAGTTGCCAGCGGCTGGCAATGGCCGTCGTGTCGCGCACCTCGAGCAACTCGCCGCGCAGACGGCGCAGCGCTTCGCGGGTGATTCCCTCGCGGCTCCAGCCCTCGCTGATCAGCACATCCTGGATTGCCTTGATCGAGCCGGAGGCGCCGGTGACCACTCCCCAACCGCGCGCCACATACTCCTGGCGGACCGGCTCGAGGGTCAGTTGCACGAGCAGTTCGGCCTCGCGCAGGCGGCTGGCGGTCACCCGCCCGTCGCCAAAACAGGCCCGGCTGAGGCTGACGCAACCCATCTTCAGGCTGGCCAGGTGAAGGGGATCGAATTTCTTGCCGATGATCAGCTCGGTGCTGCCACCGCCAATATCGATCACCAGTCGCTGCCCGGAGACGTCGCCCACGCTGTGCGCCACGCCAAGATAGATCAGGCGCGCTTCTTCCTGACCACGGACGATTTCGACCTTGTGGCCGAGCACCTGTTCGGCGCGCGCGACGAACTCGGCACTGTTGCGTGCCTGGCGCAGGGTATTGGTACCGACGATGCGCAGTTGTTCGGGTGGGATGTCACGCAGCCTCTGGCCGAAGCGCGCGAGGCATTCGAGAGCCCGCTTCTGCGCTTCCTGCGAGAGACGGTTGCGCGCATCGAGACCGCCCGCCAACTGAACCATTTCGCGCAAGCGGTCATGGACCTGTACCTGCCCATTGGCCAGGCGGGCGACGATCATGTGAAAGCTGTTCGAACCAAGGTCGATCGCCGCTACAAATTCGGAAGACACGTCAGGACTCCTTGCCGCTACTTGAAAAGAGGGCGCACGCGGGACATTTTGGCGGCCTGCCCGCCTTGGCCAGGCCTGCTTCGCCATGACCGCAGCCAGCACAGCGTGACGTCCCTTGGCTTGGCGCCGGGAAACGGGCCTCGCCTGGCTCCTTGACCGCCCCGCCCGCTGGCGGCGGGCGCGGTGGGTGGCAGCGCGCAACCCATTCCCCGGCGAAGAAAAGATAGCGGAAGTGCTCCCTGTTCACCGTGACATGGCTCACGTTGCGGGATCCGCGACCGGCATGCAGAGAGAGTATCCCTGCCGCCGCGACCGTCGTCAATCGCTCGCCGCGGCCGATCTCAGAACTCGAGCGGATCGACCTCGAGGTGCCAGCGCAGGCGGGACGGCGCCTTGATCGCTTCGAGCTGCGGCAGCCAGTCGGCAAGAAAGCCTTGCAGCGCGCGCCGGGCGGGCGACTCGACGAGCAACTGGCCGCGTTCGAAGCTGGCACGCCGGGCGAGACGCATCGGCACCGGGTCGTAGAAGGTCACCGCATGCTGGCCTTCAACCGCCGGACAGTGGCGCGCGCTTTTCAGAAAGCCAAGCGCGTCGGCCATCAGCGGCGCTTCCGCACGCAGCATGGCCTGGTGCGCGTAGGGCGGGAAACCGGCCTGCTGGCGCTCGTCGAGCAGCTCGGCGGCGAAACCGGGGAAATCATGGCCGACCAGCGCAGTGTAGAGCGGATGCTCGGGAAACTGCGTCTGAATCAGGAACTCGCCCGGGTGTTCGGCGCGGCCGGCGCGGCCCGCGACCTGCATCAGCTGTGCGAAGAGGCGTTCGGGCGCGCGCCAGTCGGCGGCAAACAGCGCGGCGTCCGGAGCTATTGCGCCGACCAGGGTGAGCTTGGGGAAATCGTGCCCCTTGGCCAGCATCTGGGTGCCGACCAGAATATCGGCGTCACCGCTGTATATCCGTGCCACCAGGGCCTCCCACTGTTTGCGGCTACTCGCCGCGTCGCGGTCGACGCGCAGCACCCGGGCCTCTGGAAAACGCGCGGCGAGCACCGCTTCCAGACGCTGCGTACCGCGGCCGAAGGCGCTCAGGTCCTGGTTGCCACAGGTCGGGCAGGCTTTCGGCAGACGCGCTTCGAAGCCACAGTGGTGGCAACGCAGGCGGCGGTCGGCAAGATGCAGCACCAGGTTCGCGGCACAGCGATGGCAGTGCGAGGTCCAGCCGCAAGCGGCGCAGGCCAGCACCGGTGCGTAGCCACGGCGATTGAGAAAGAGCAGGCTCTGTTCGGCGCGCGCCAGGCGCTCCTCAATGGCGCGCAGGAGGGCGCTGCTGAGACCATCCTGTGGCTTGTCGAGGCGGGTGTCGATGCGCTGCACGGCGGGCAGGCGGGCACCTTCCACCGCCCGCTCACTCAGGGTCAGCAGGCGATAGCGGCCGCGGCCGGCGGCGGTGGTGGCGTTGGCCCAGCTTTCGAGTGAAGGAGTCGCCGAACCGAGGACGATCTTGATGGCGCGCTGGCGGGCACGAAAGACGGCCAGGTCGCGCGCCGAATAGCGGATTCCGTCCTGCTGCTTGAACGAGGCGTCGTGCTCCTCGTCGACGACGATCAGGCCAAGCTCCGGCAAGGGAGTGAAGATGGCCAGGCGCGTACCCAGGACGATTCGCGCCTCGCCAGTGAGGGCCGCGCGCCAGTTCCGGCTGCGCGCGGCGTCGCCGAGTTCACTATGCAGGCTGACCAGGCCGGCAGCGGGGAAGCGCGCGGCGACGCGCGCTTCGAGCTGCGGCGTCAGGTTGATTTCCGGGACCAGCAGGAGGGATTGCTGTCCGTCGGCCAGGGCGCGCTCGATGAGGCGCAGGTAGATTTCGGTCTTGCCGCTGCCGGTGACGCCGTGCAGGAGGTAGGCGTGAAAGCCGTCGCCAGATTCGGCGATCGACGTCAGCACGACCTGCTGCTCGCCGGTCAGTTCTGGCGGCTTCGCCGCTGCCGCGGCGTTGGGCAGGACAGCACGCGACTTTCTGGCCTTGACTTGCTTGACGGCACGCAGTCCGGCCGGCACGGTCGACAGCATGACCTGGCCAAGCGGGACGTGATAGTAGTCGGCACAGAACTCGGCGAGGCGAAACCAGTCGGCAGGCAAAGGGGGCAAGTCGCGCAGGACGTCGCCAAGTGGCTTGAGTTGCGCCAGCGGAAGATCGCTCGCCACCGGCAGATCGACGAGAATCCCGACTTTCTCATGGCGGCCGAAGGGCACGCGAACGCGGTAGCCGATGTCGCTCGCCGACAGCTGCTCGCCATCGGCGACGCGATAGTCGAAGAGACGACGAAGTGGAAGATCGAGCGCGACACGGGCGATCTGCGGCAAGAACATCAGGTCGAAACGCCGTTTGCAGACGAATGGAAAAAAGGATCGCTAGTTAGCGGTGGAAGCTCGTGCCACTTCTCGTAGTGCAGGATAAGATCTTCAGTTATTTGGGGTTTCTGCGCGATTCACAGATTCTGTGGATAACTCTGTGGATCGGAGTGCCTAAAAGCACCGCAACCGCCCTTCCCGTAAGGGTTTCAGAGCCGTTGCCGGAAAAACAGGCGATTGTAAAACGCTGTTAAATTAAATACTTACGATTACCACCCTGATTTACAAGCGACTTTCGCGATGGAGAGGAACTCAGAAGTGGCTTCTGTGAACAAGTCAAGCGGTAAACGCGGACTCAAGCCCCTTTCTGGCGCAGCATCCGACTGTGCTCGTGTACCGCGTCAACCAACGCCTTGACGTGGTCCGGCGGCGTGAACTGCGAGATGCCGTGGCCAAGGTTGAAGACGTGCCCGGTCGCACCAGGGCCGTAGGCGTCGAGAACCTTCCTGGCCTCGCAGGCAATCGTTTCCGGAGAAGCGAAGAGCACCGCCGGGTCGATGTTGCCTTGCAGCGAGACCCTGTCGCCGACGCGTCGGCGCGCCTCGCCGATGTCGATTGTCCAGTCGAGGCCGACCGCGTCGCAACCAATCTCGGCGATCGCTTCCAGCCACAGGCCACCACCTTTGGTAAACACGATCGATGGCACGCGCTCACCATCCCTGTTCTTGATCAGCTTGTCGACAATTCGCTGCATGTACGCGAGCGAGAACTCGCGATACGCTGCCGGGGAAAGGGAGCCACCCCAGGAATCAAAGATCATCACCGCCTGGGCACCCGATTCGATCTGCGCGTTGAGATACGCCGTCACCGCGTCGGCAGTCACCGAGAGAATATGATGCAGGAGGTCCGGCCGGTCGTAGAGCATGCCTTTGATGCGCCGGTAATCGGTACTCGAGGCGCCTTCAACCATGTAACAGGCGAGCGTGTAAGGGCTCCCGGAGAAGCCGATCAGCGGCAGCGAATTGTTCAGCGCGCGCCTGATTTCCGCTACGGCCTCCATGACGTAACGCAGGTGATCCCAGGGATCGGGTGCGCTGAGGTCGCGAATCGCCCATTCCTCGCGCAGCGGACGTTCGAAACGCGGCCCTTCGCCGTCGGTGAAATAGAGTCCGAGACCCATCGCGTCGGGAATGGTCAGGATGTCCGAGAAGAGGATCGCCGCGTCAAGATCGAAGCGCGACAAAGGCTGCAGCGTCACCTCGCAGGCCAGGCCAGGGTTGGTGCACAACTGCATGAAACTGCCGGCGCGGGCGCGCGTTTCGCGGTACTCGGGCAGGTAGCGGCCGGCCTGACGCATCAACCAGACCGGGGTGTGCGTGGTCGGCTCCTTGAGCAGAGCGCGCAGAAAGGTATCGTTGGCTGGGCGGGTCACGGCAAACTCCGGCGGCGAGCGGAATGGGGCTCGGAAACCGCGATTATCCCCTTTCCCCGCTACTTCCGCCAGAAAGCCGGCGTCATCACCACCAGCAGGGTGAAGATCTCCAGGCGACCGAGGAGCATGGCGAAGGTGCATACCCAGATCTGGAAATCGGTCAGTCCCGCGTAGTTGTTGGCCGGCCCGACCTGGCCCAACCCCGGACCGGTATTGTTGATACTGGCGACGACCGCCGAGAAAGCAGTAATGATCTCCAGCCCGGAGAATGAGAGCAGCAGCGTCATGCTGGCGATGCAGACCATGTACATGAAACCGAAGGCAAGCACGGCGAAGAGAATGTTGGGCGGTACGACGTCACCGCCCACCTTCACTGGATGCACGGCGCTGGGATGCATGGCGCGCGTCAGCTCCCGGTACACCTGCTTGTAGAGCACCAGTGCGCGAATCATTTTGATGCCGCCACCGGTCGAGCCGGCGCTGGTCGCAAAACTGCACAGGAAAAGCATCCACAGCGGTGCGAAAAACGGCCACAAGGCATAGTCGGTGGTCGCGAAACCGGTCGTCGTGGCGATCGAGACAACGTTGAAGGCCGCATAGCGCAGGGCTTCGTCGAAGCTGGCATAGACGTCGTTGAAGACAAGAAAGGCAGCGATGCCAACAACACTGCCGAGAGTCACGAGTAGAAACCAGCCCGCTTCCGGGTCCGAGCGATAGGGGCGCAGGGAACGCCCGGAGAGAACAACGAAGTGGGTCGCGAAGTTCATTCCGGCAAGGAGCATGAAGACGATGGATACCGCTTCGATGGTCGGCGAAGCGAAATAGGCAAAGCTCGCATCGTGGCTGGAAAAGCCGCCGAGTCCCATGGTGGCGAACATGTGCATGATGGCGTCCGGCCCGCTCATACCTGCCCAGTAGTAGGCCAGGGCGCAGCAGGTCGAGAGCAGCGAATAGACGATCCACAGGCCTTTCGCCGTTTCGGCGATGCGCGGGGTCATCTTGGTATCCTTCATCGGTCCCGGCGTTTCGGCCTTGAACATCTGTCGACCGCCGATGCCCAGCAAGGGCAGGATGGCGATGGCCAGAACGATCAAACCCATGCCGCCGAGCCAGACCAACTGCGTTCGCCAGAGATTGATCGACACCGGCAGGTCGTCCAGACCGGTGAGAACGGTCGCGCCGGTGGTCGTCAGTCCGGAAACCGCTTCAAAATAGGCGTCCGTGAAACTGAGTCCGAGCTGGAGTACCAACGGCAACGCGGCGTAGATCGGCAGCAGCGTCCACACCAGCGCGACCATCAGGAAGCCGTCACGAATCGTCAGGTCGCGGGTTTCCCTGCGCGTCACGTACCACAGGCCCAGGCCCGTGGCGACGGTCAGCAGAACCGCTTCATCGAACGACGCGAAGGCGCCGTCGTCGAGGAACCAGGAGACTCCCAGCGGCACGAGCATGGTCAGCCCGAACATCAGGATGACCAGCGAGAGTACCCGGACCACCGGGTAGAAGCGTTGCATGCTGTCGGCTCAGAAAAAGTGGAAGCCAACCTCGAACAGTTTCTCGACCTGCTTGACCACCTTCTTGTCGATGCAGAAGACGATCACATGGTCACCCGTTTCGATGACCACGTCCTTGTGGGCGATGAGCACCCGCCCGGTCTGCTTCTTCGCTCCCAGGCGGAAGAAGTTGAAGTCCTCGGTCTCGCCGAGGTCGCGCACGATGGCAGCGATGAAGGCGCCATGAATCACCGGCAACTCGCCGACACAGCGACCGACTGCGCGCGAATTCTTCTTGTCGCCATGGGCGACGATCTCGAGCGCTTCCGCAGCGCCACGGCGCAGGCTATGCACCTGAACAACGTCGCCATGGCGGACATAGGTGAGCAGGGTGCCGATCGAGACCTGTGCCGGCGAGATCGCAATGTCGATCGGCCCGCCCTGCACCAGTTCGGCGTAGGCCCGCCGGTTGATCAGCGCCACTACCCGCTGACAGCCCATGCGCTTGGCCAGCGAGGCGCCCATGATGTTGTCTTCGTCGGCGTTGCTCAGGGCAAGGAAGAGCTCCATCTCTTCGATGCCTTCCTGCTGCAACAACTCCTCGTCGGTGGCATCGCCATTGAGGACCAACACCGACTTCAGCGAGTTGGCGACGAATTCGGCGCGGCGGCGGTCGACCTCGATCAGTTTGACCTCGCACTTGCCTTCCAGCGCTTGTGCAACGCGATGCCCGATGTTGCCGCCACCGGCAATCATCACCCGCCGCACGGGCTCCATCGAGCGGCGCAACTCGCGCATCACGGTACGGATGTGTTCGTCCGCAGCAAGGACGAAGACTTCGTCGCCGTCGGCAATGATCGTTTCACCGGTCGGCGTTATCGCGCCACCGTGACGATAGATGGCGGCGATCCGCCCGTCGATCTCCGGTGGCAGGTGGTTGCGCATTTCGGAGATCGGGCTGCCCACCAGCAGCCCGCCAGCGTAGGCACGCAGGCCGACCAGCGCCAGGCGTCCGCCGGCAAAGCTGAGCACTTGCAGCGCTTCCGGGAAGTCGATCAGACGCGCGATGTACTCGGTGATCACCTGTTCCGGGCACAAGGCGTAATCGACGGCGAAATTCTCGGGGGCCAGGAGTGTTTCGCTCTCGAGGAAGTCGCGCGCGCGCAATCTGGCGATGCGGGCGGGGACGTTGAAGATACTGTGGGCCACCTTGCAGGCGACGAGGTTGGTCTCGTCGCTCTGCGTCACGGCAATCAGCAGGTCCGCATCTTGGAGGCCGGCATTGGCCAGTACGGAGGGACACGAGGCGTTGCCGATCACCGTGCGCAGGTCGAGACGATCCTGCAGGAAAGCCAGACGCTCCTGATCGCTGTCGACGACGGTGATGTCGTTGTTCTCGGAGACCAGACTTTCGGCAACGCTGGCGCCGACCTGACCGGCACCCAGAATGACGATCCTCATTTCCTTCTCACTCCCTGACCAGCACGCGGCGAGAAATTACTCGCGCTCGTCGCCACGCCGACCGATGTTGAGGCCAAGCTGCCTCAGCTTTCGATACAGGTGGGTGCGTTCGAGGCCCGTCCTCTCGGCCAAGCGCGTCATATTACCGCGTTCGCCAGCCAGATGATATTCGAAATACATTCGTTCGAAGGCTTCTCGGGCTTCCCGGAGCGGCTGATCGAGAAAGAGCGCCGGCAGCGGCGCGGCGGCACCGCCCGAGTCGGTCTGCAGGATGCGCTCGACGTCTTCCGCGGCAATCTCCTCGTCGAGCGCCGAGAGCGCGAGGTTCTTCACGGTCGTCAACAGCTCCGCCCATTCGCCATGCCAGTGGTGCAGACGCAGGGCATTACGCGCACCACTCGAGAACAGGCGTAAGGGCACTTCACCGCGCTCGGCGAGATGGGCGAGGAGCAGGGAGGCTATCTCGGGAACGTCGTCGGCGTGGCCGGAAATCTGCGGTAGCGCCACCCAGACTTCGCCGAGACGATTGACCAGCAGCGGATCCCAACCGGCGTCGACCAGTGCCGGCAGCGAGCGACTGGAGGCGGCGACCATTTGCAGGTTGTGCCGCTCCAGGCGTTCGAGCGCGAAAACAAGATTCATCTGCTGCAGTTTGCCAAGCAGCGCCAGGTCGGCGATGAAGACCACCCCGCCACTGGCGTTGTGCAGCATCTCCTGGGTCAGCGGCGTACTCGCCGCCGAGAGATCCAGCCACGGTGTGCGGTGCGTCTGCAAGGTACGCGCGCAGATTTCCGCGATGCTGCCCGAGGCGCTTTTCAGCAGCAGGACCGAGGTCTTGGCGGCCGCCTGTTCGAGACGCCTCTTGAGGTCCTTGAGCAGCGGCGAGCGCGCGAAGGCGTCGAGGGTCAGCGGCTTCTTCTCGAGCACTGTTTCGTGCTTGAGCGCCTTCTTCACGGTCGCCAGCAACTTCTGCAGGGCGATCGGTTTCTCGAGGAAGTCGGTGGCGCCGATGCGCGTTGCCTCGACCGCCGAATCGATCGTTCCATGCCCGGACATCATCACCACCGGCATGGTCAGCAAGCCGCTCGCCGCCCACTCCTTGAGCAGGGATATGCCATCGGTATCAGGCATCCAGATATCCAGGAGGACCAGATCGGGGCGCATGTCGGCGCGCACCTTGCGCGCCGCTGCGGCATTTTCGGCCAGGGAGATCGAGTGTCCCTCGTCGGCAAGAATCTCGGAAAGCAGCTCGCGAATGCCCATTTCATCATCGACGATCAGTATTTGCGCCATGTCAGGCCTCGGAGGAAAGATTGTGCGAGCGACGTTCGCTCGTCGGCAACGCAGCCAGCGGCAGGGTGATGCTGACCACTGCGCCAACAGCTTCGCGATTGTTGACCTTGATGCGCCCCTGATGTTCGTCGACGATCTTCTTGACGATCGCCAGACCGAGGCCGGTGCCACGTGCCTTGGTGGTCACGTAAGGCTCCAGTACGCGGGCTATCACTTCGGGCGGGAAGCCCGGCCCGCGATCGGCGACCACCATTTCGGCCATAGTGCCGAGCAGGCGCGTGCTGATCGTGATACGCGGCGAGTCGACCATTTCCTGCGCGTCCTCGGCATTGCGCAGGAGGTTGTGGATGACTTGCCGCAACTGCGTGGCGTCACCGCAGACTGGCGGCAACCCGTCAGCGAGCTTGAGCTTGATCGCCGCACGCGAGGTTTCATAGAGGCCGAGCACTTCGCTGATCAGCGCGTTGAGGTCCAGAGCAGCGAGTTCGGGAGCCGGCAGACGCGCGTAGTCGCTGAAATCATTGACCATCCGCTTCATGGCTTCGACCTGGCGAATGATGGTCTGCGTCGAGCGCTCAAGCATGTCAGCGTCGGCACCGCTGAGCCGATCGGCCAGCTTCATCTGCAAGCGCTCGGCCGAAAGCTGGATCGGCGTCAAGGGATTCTTGATCTCGTGCGCCAGTCGACGCGCCACTTCGCCCCAGGCTGCACTGCGCTGAGCGGCGATCAGGCGCGTGACGTCATCGAACACCACCACGTAGCCACCGAGCGACTCGCCCGGCAGTTTCGTGCCGCGCAGCAACAGGATCTGGGGCAGGCTACCGGCCGCATCGAGCTCTATCTGTTCCTGCCACTCGTTGTCGGCGTGTTCGGCAAAGGCATCGAGAATGGCCTCGCCAAGCCTCTGCTGGCGCGGCCAGTCGCCCGCCGCTGCGCCGAGAAGCTCGCTGAAGTCGTCAGCCAGTATGGTCAGCGCACCTTCGTTGACGGTACGCAACACGAAGTGCGCATCGAACACCAGCACCCCGGCAGAGAGATTGGCGAGAATCGATTCCAGGTAGGCTCGCGCCGCTTCGAGTTCGGCACGCTGGCGCTCGTTATCGCGTCGCGCTTCGTCGAGTTGGCGGGTCATCTGTTTGAACGAGCGCGTCAGCACGCCCAGTTCGTCGCTACTGTGGACCTCCTTGCGAGGCGTGTAGTCGCCGGCGGTGACAGCCTGCGTTCCCTCGGCGAGAATCGACAGAGGCGCCGACAGACGACGCGCCAGCACGAAGGCCAGCGCGATCGCCGTGAACAGGGCGAGAAGCACGGTCAGCGTCAGCGTCATGGCATAGATGCGCGTCAGTCCCTCACGGCCCAGCGACAGCTCCTGATAGTCGGCATAGACGGTCTGGACGCTATCGGCGTTGACGGCGAGGGTGGCCGGCACCGGTTCGGTCAACTGCAGGATACGGGTCTCGGCACCGAGGCCCGGCGGCGTGACGGCGACCAGAACGCGCAAGGAGAGGTCTTTTTCGCCGTCGCTCTCGAGCAGCGCCACGCGGCGCTCCTTGCGCACCCTGCGCAGTTCCTCGCCTGTTGGCTGTTTGGGCAACAGGGTCGCCAGGTCGCCGGTGGCGGTGGCCAACAATTCGCCGCTGGTCGCAAACAGCGCCGCCGACTGCAGGCCATACTGTTCGCGCAGACGATTGAGGTCGAGCCGGCGCTGCGTTTCGGAACGCTCGCCAAGTTCCAGGGCCATCGTCTGTGCCTTGGCAGCGAGATCTTCAAGCAGCGAATCGAGCGCACTACGACCGAGATTGAGCCCCGCTTCAAGCGCTTTTTCGACGCGAACATCGAACCAAGTTTCTATGCTCTTGGTCACGAACTGCACCGACACCGCGTAGATCAGAACGCCCGGCAGGACGGCCATCAGGCCAAACATCAGCATCAGGCGCAACTTGAGTCGCGAACCGAACACCTTGGCCCGGTGTTCGCCCCAGAGCAGCCGCAACTGCCAGGCAATCAGCGCCAGCAGCGACAAGGCAACGATGACGTTCAGTCCCAGCAGCCACGCGTAGTTGCTGGCAAAAAGCGCGGTATTGGCGCTGGCCGAGGCAAGGAGAAAGAGCAGGATGGCGCCAAACGAGGCAGCGGCGACGATCAGGAATTTCATTTCTCTTCGCCGCTGGATACGGCCGCTGGCAAGGGCAAAGGCGGCGCCACCGGCACCACCTGCGTACCCGCCCCCCCCAGTTGGGCGGACTCGCTCGGGATGAATGTCCAGCGCGCCCATTCCGACGCGAGGTTCCAGTCCCGGTTGGCCAGGGCGTTGACCTGAAACGTCTTCGGCATCTGGCTCAGGTCAAGGCGCATGCGCACCGCAGCCAGGTAGGTCTGCTCGGCATGCACCGCGCTTTTTTCGAAAACCAGCCAGTTGCGCAAGCGCGATAGAATGCGCAGCGCTTCGTCGAGCGAGGCAAAGCTCTGGTGCAATGCGCCGCTGGACAAACGATACTGGCGGGTGAGAGCGTGGTAGGAAAGGAGTAGGGACTGGCTGCGGCTGGCCACCTGTTCGTCGAGCCAGTACCAACGCGAACGGCTGAGTTCGAAATCGACGACGAAGTACAGCCCGACGCCCCTGGCAACGGCGTCTTCCAGGCGCGCATTAAGACTGACGCTGAAGTCGGCGGACAGCACATAGCCTTCGTCGCCAACCGAGAGCAGGGGATTGCGGGCGCTGATGTCTGCTGCCTGCAAGCCGGGTGAGGCAATCAGCAGCCACAGCCAGAAGAAAACCGCGCTAAGCCGCTTTCTGCAACAGGGCATAGAAGAATCCGTCATGTTCGGGCTGCGGCACGAGTTCCTCTTCGACCAGGCGCCGCGCGTCGGGCTGGCGAAAGACGAAGGCGTCGATCTGCGCACGGTTCTCTTCCGGGAAAACCGAACAGGTGGCATAGAGGAGCTTGCCTCCCGCTTTCAATAGTGGCCAGAGGCGATCGAGGATCTCGGCCTGGATGCGGACGAAACCTCGAATATCGCTCTCCCGGCGCAGGTACTTGATATCGGGATGGCGACGAACGACGCCCGAGGCAGAGCAGGGCACGTCGGCAAGAATCGCATCGAAGGACTGGCCATCCCACCATTGCTCGGTAGCACAGCAGTCGGCAAGCGTGACCTTGGCGGTCAGACCAAGCCGGCGCAGGTTGTCCTCGACGCGACGCGTACGAACGGCGTCGATATCGACAGCCAGCAGGTCGACATCGGCCGCCTCAAGCAGATGCGCGGCTTTGCCACCGGGCGCGGCGCAGGCGTCGAGCACGCGCTGGCCCGCTGCCGGCGCCAGCAACTCGGCCGCGCGCTGGGCGCCGGCGTCCTGGACCGACACCAGCCCGTCGGCAAAACCCGGCAAGGCATCGACCGGCATCGGCCTGTCGAGCACCAACGCCTGCCCACCGAGCGATCGCGCGCAAAGGCCCGCCGCCTGCAGGCGTGCGAGGTAGTCGGCGACCTCGATCCGGCGCTGGTTGACGCGCAGGGTCATCGGCGGCTGTCCGTTGCCGGCAGCGACGATTCCCGGCCAGCGATCCGGATAAGCGCGACGCAGGCGTGCCAGCCACCAGCGTGGGTGCTGTTGCGTGGCTTCGTCGTCGTCGGCCATCGCCACTTGCAAGACATGACGCTGCCGCTGATAGTTGCGCAACAGGCCATTGACCAGGCCCTTGAAAGCGCCACCGGCGAGCTCGCCGGCAGCGGCAACAGCCTGGTCGACAATCATGTAAGCCGAATCAGGACGCGTGTGCAGGCGATACAGGGCGGCCAGCAAAAGCGCTTCAACTTCGGGATGCGGCAGGGCACGGGTCAGCAGGCGGCCGAGGACGAACTCGCCACAGCCGTAACGGCGCAGGCTTCCATAGGTCACGTCCTGCGCGGCCGCACGTGCTGCCGGAGATTCGCCGCCAAGCGTGCCGAGCGCCTGCGTCAGGCTCTTCCCGGAACGAACCGCGGCGATCAGCCGCGCCGCCAGCAAGAGGCTGAAGGCCAGCGAATCGCTTGCCAGCGCGGAGTCCGCCGGAGGGTTACGGCGCTCAGCCGCCGTCTGCTGCCCGCTTGCGGGGCGGCGTACGCGCACCGCACGGGCTGACGGAGAGGGGAATGGAGGCGAAGTCGACAAGGCCTAGAATACTTTGCTCGGGAGGGAGCACCGAGTTTAGCACGATGCCTGGCGATGGCGGCCGGGGCGGTAGGGGGCGATAATGGTCGCATGTCCTCACCCTCGCTGAAACCTTACGTCTGGCTTTCGATTGCGGCGGCGCTGGCCACCATCGCTCTCAAGGCTGTCGCCTGGCTGCTCACCGGCTCGGTCGGTCTGCTTTCCGATGCACTCGAATCGCTGGTCAATCTGGCCGGCGCCTGCATGGCACTGGCCATGCTGTCGATTGCCGAGCAGCCGGAGGACGAGGGGCATCGTTTCGGGCACGGCAAGGCTGAGTATTTCTCGAGCGGCTTCGAAGGACTGCTGATCCTCTTCGCCGCTATCGCGATTGCCATTGCGGCCGGCGAACGCCTGCTCAACCCACAGCCGCTCGAGGCCGTTGGCGTCGGTCTCACGGTGTCGGCAATCGCCGCGATGATCAATCTGATCGTCGGGCGCGTCCTGCTGCTCGCCGGACGGCGGCACCGCTCGATCACCCTGGAAGCGGATGCCCGTCATCTCCTGACCGACGTGTGGACCTCGCTTGGGGTCGTCGTCGGCGTTGGCGCCGTGGCGCTTAGCGGTTGGCTATGGCTGGACCCGATTCTCGCCCTGCTCGTCGCCGGCAACATCGTGTGGACCGCCTGGCAACTGCTGCGCCGCTCGGCCAACGGACTGATGGATGGCAGTCTGCCACGCGAACAACAGGCGCAGGTTCTCCGCGTCCTTGAAGGCTATCGTAGCCAGGGAATCGACTACCACGCCCTGCGCAGCCGGGAAGCGGGGGCGCGCAGCTTCATCTCGCTGCACGTCCTCGTCCCCGGCGCGTGGACGGTAGCGCGCGCTCATCAACTGGTCGAAGGCCTCGAAAGCGAGCTTCGTCAGGAACTGCCGCACGCCTCCGTGTTCGTCCATATCGAACCTCGCGAGGACCCGGCTTCGCACCAGGATCTCGGCCTTGACCGCTGAGCCGGTCGCCGGCGCGGCGTGGCGCCGCCGGCCGGGTGGGCTGACTGCTCTGCCCGCCTTTCTGCCCAGCTTGCTGTTGCCGCTGCTGTTGCTCGTCGCGCCACCGGCATTCGCCTGGAACGCCGCCGGCCATCGGATCAGCGCCTTGATCGCCTGGGAACGACTCGACGAGCGGACGAAGGCTGCGGTGGCGGCCGTGCTGCGCCAGCATCCGGACTACGAGCGCTGGCAGACACGTAGCAAAGACGCAGACGCGGACCGCGCCGCTTTTCTCGAAGCCTCAACCTGGCCCGACGACATCCGCCGGGATCGGCGTTTCTACACCGCCGGACATGCGCCGCCGACGCCGACGCTGCACGGCTTTCCGGACATGGAGCGTCGACTTGCCTGGCACTATGTCGATCGTCCATTGCACCCTGAGCACAAGGCGCGCCCGTCACCGGGCGCGCTAGCCCGCCAACTGGCTGCGCTGCCGAAGATCCTGTGCGACCCGGAAAGCAGCGCCGCCGAACGGGCCTATGCACTCCCCTGGCTGATCCATCTGGTTGCTGATGCGCATCAGCCGCTACACGCGGCGAGCCGAAATCGAGCGCACGGGGACGACGACAGCGGCGGCAATGAGCAGCGGATTTTCAACCCCTTGCAGCCGAAGTATCCGTCTACCAATCTGCACAGCTATTGGGACGAGCTCCCCGGCAAGCCGTGGCTACGCGGAAAACGCCTGGCGAGCACGGTCAAGGTACTGACGCTCCTCTACCCACCCACGGCGCAAGCGGGAGGCGACGCCACGCAATGGCTCGAGGAAAGCTGGCAGCTCGCGCGACAGGCGGCGTATCCCGGTGGCGACAACGCCGTGCTGACGATCAGCGCCGAATTCCAGGCACGGGCCCTGGAGATCACCGGCCAGCGTCTCGGCCAGGCCGGTTATCGTCTGGCCGGACAGCTGCAGCGCGTGTTTTCGGGGGCGGGGCGGCAGTGTTCCACGTGAAACACCGACGCTTGAAAAACAGGGCACAACCGAGCGGCGAGGCGGCGCGGCCGCTCAACCGCGCGCCAAAGCACGCAGACGCGCGACGCGTTCCTCGGTTGCTGGGTGCGTACTGAAGAGGCCCTTGATGCCGCCGCCCGAGAGCGGATTCATGATCATCATCTGCGCCGTCTCGGGATGCGCCTCGGCGGGCACCATCGGGATACCCCGCGCATAAGCGTCGATCTTGGTCAGCGCATCGGCCAGCGCATTGGCGTCTCCGGAGATCTCCGCACCCCCGCGGTCGGCCTCGAACTCGCGCGCCCGCGAGATGGCCATTTGAATCAGCGATGCTGCCAGCGGCGCGAGCAGAGCGACCAGGATGCCCGCCAAGGGGTTTCCTGGCCGCCCTTCGGAATCACGGCCGCCGAAGAACATCGCGAAGTTGGCGAGTGCGGAAATCGCTCCGGCCATGGTCGCCGAAATCGTCGAAATCAGAATGTCGCGATGCCGGACGTGCGCCAGTTCATGCGCCATGACGCCACGGACTTCCCTTGCCGACAGCAACTGCAGAATTCCGGTCGTCGCCGCGACCGCCGCGTTCTCCGGATTGCGGCCGGTGGCAAAGGCGTTCGGCTGCGCCTCGTCGATCAGATAGACCTTCGGCATCGGCAGTTCGGCACGCTGTGCGAGCTCGCGAACCATGCCGTAGAACTGCGGCGCCGATGCCTCGTCGACTTCGCGCGCCTTATACATCTTGAGCACCATCTTGTCCGAGAACCAGTAGGCGAAGAAATTCATCGCCCCGCCAAAGAGCAGCGCCAGCAACATCCCCGTCTGGCCGCCGACCATTGCCCCAATCGCCCCGAAAAGAGCCACGATGGCCGCCATCAGGATCGAAGTTTTTACCCAGTTACCGAGCATTTCCGTGACCTCCGCGAGAACAACAGCACACCACCATGGTGTGGCGACTTAGATGATGCCGGACGGCAAGGATTTCAAGGACGGTCCCGCGCTTGCCCCTCATCACGCCTGGTGGATTGCCGGCAAAGCGCAGCGGGAACCCGCCGCGATCCGCGTTCCGACCAGAAACTGTGTCGCTGGCAAACGTTTTCCGCCGGCCTTCTGCAGCTCATCCAGGCGCAGAGCGCCTGCGCCACAGGCAACGACCAGCGAGTTGCGGTCGGCGACCAGAATCTCGCCGGGCTCGCCATCACCGGCGACCACGGCGGCGCGCCAGACCTTGAGCAGATGGCCGTCGACGGTGCACGAGGCCCCGGGAAAAGGGTTGAAAGCCCTGACGCAGCGAGCCAGCTGCAGCGCCGGCAAACGCCAGTCGAGCGTCGCTTCCGCTTTGTCGATCTTGGCAGCGTAGGTGGCCCCAGCGCCTGCTTGCGCTTGCGGCGACAGCGGCAGACGGGCCAGTGCCTCGACGATCAAGCGTGCGCCGAGTAGGGCAAGTCGGTCGCCAAGCGATGCCGCCGTGTCGTCGGCAGCAATCGGCAGGCTCTCGGAAAGCAATATCGGGCCGCTGTCGAGTCCTGCATCCATCTGCATGATGCACACCCCGGTCTCCTGGTCGCCGGCGAGAATCGCCCGCTGCACTGGCGCAGCGCCGCGCCAGCGCGGCAACAGCGACGCATGGATGTTGATGCAGCCGGAAGCTGGCATGTCCAGAACGACCTGCGGAAGAATCAGCCCATAGGCGGCGACGACCATGACCTCGGCGCCAAGCGCGCGTATCTGCTCCTGTGCCGCGAGGTCCTTCAAGGTCGATGGCTGCAAGACTTCGATCCCGGACGCCAGAGCCAGCTGCTTGACCGGCGAGGGTCGTAGCGCCAGGCCGCGTCCCGACGCGCGGTCGGGCTGCGTGAGGACCGCAAGCACCTCATGACCGGCAGCGATGATGGACTGCAGGGCGACTCTCGCGAACTCGGGCGTACCGGCGAAAATCAGCCTCACGCGGTAATTCTCGCCTGCTTGGCGAGCTTGTTCCTGATCCGCAGCTGCTTGAGCTGCGAGAGGTGCTCGACAAAGACCTGCCCCTGTAGGTGATCGATTTCATGCTGCAGGCAGACGGCCAGCAAACCCACGGCCTCGATGGTCTGCTCTGCGCCGTCAAGGTCGAGATAGCGGACCACGACGTGTTCGGCACGCGCAACCTTGTCGTAGATCCCGGGCACCGACAGGCAACCTTCCTCGCAGACCTGCAAACCGTCCTGCTCGAGAATCTCCGGGTTGATCAGGGTAAGCAGCTGATCTCTGGTTTCCGAGGCGTCAATGACGATGAGCTGCTTATGCACATCCACCTGCGTCGCGGCAAGGCCGATTCCTGGTGCTTCGTACATCGTCTCGGCCATGTCACGCACCAGGCGACGAAGGTTGTCGTCAATCCGTTCGACGCGCACGGCCATCGTCTTCAGACGCGGATCGGGAAAGCGGAGTATCGGTAGTAGAGACATAAAAGGCTTGATCGAAGAAATAACTACGTGCAGAATCTAATGTAGTGTCTTGGGTATTCCAACGCCGGTTGCGTCGGGCGCACGATGGCTTCGGCCATAGACGCGGCCAACAGCGAACTTGGGCAAACCCTGCAGCCGGAGCATTACGCCGCCTCGCCGCCATCCCGCCACACCGCCATGTACGAAGGCTCGTACGAGGATAACATGATGATCCGCATTATATCCGCGTTCATTCTGGCCACGGTCAGCGCGCTGTGCCTGGCCGCCGGGCAAGCCCCGCTGCTGGCCGAAAGCGCCCCCACCCGACATGTGGTCGTACCCGGTGACACGCTCTGGGGAATTTCGGGGACCTTCCTCAAGGAGCCCTGGCGCTGGCCGGAGATCTGGCGGATGAACCGGCAGGAAGTCAGGAATCCGCACCTGATCTATCCCGGTGACGTGATCGTCCTTGATCGTGACGCGCAGGGCAACGCCTTCCTGCGTCTGCAGAGTGCCCGGCTGGAGCCGCAGATTCATTCCGAAATGAACGAAGAGGCGATACCGGCGATTCCGCCAAACGTCATCAGACCTTTCCTCTCCGATCCACTGATCGTCGAAGCGAATTCGCTCGACGCGGCTGCACGCATCGTCGCCACGCAGCTCGATCGGGTCTTTCTCGGCAACGGCGACCTGGCCTACGTGACCAATGCCGACCCTGCCCATCGCGACTGGAAGATCTACCGCAACGGCAAGCCTTTGCGTGACCCGGAGAGCAACGACATCCTGGGTTATGAAGCGTTCTACCTGGGCACCGCGAAACAGCTTCAACCGGGCAACCCGGCGACCTTCGAGGTGCGCTCGGCCACGCAGGAAGTCGGCTTTGGCGATCGCCTGCTGCCGGCGACGCCGCCACCGCTGATCGCCTACGTTCCGCACAAGCCTGATTTCGCCGTCGATGGCCGCGTGATCTCCGTCTATGGCGGCGTCGACGCAGCCGGTCGCGGCTCGATCATCTCGATCAACCGTGGCACCAGCGATGGCATCGAGATCGGACACGTGCTGGCTCTCGAACGTAATCGCGTGATTCACGAACGCGACGAGCAGGGTGACAAGGCGGTGGTAGACATTCCGCCTTCACGCATTGGCCTGCTTTTCGTCTTCCGCACCTTCGAACGAATTTCCTATGGCCTGGTCGTGCAGTCCGAAGGCACTGTAGATATCAACGACTTCGTCCGCACACCCTAGAAATGGACACCGGCGAGTCGCTCGCCGCCTGGTTGCGACTGACGCTGATTCCGGGTATTGGCGGCAAGACCCAGCGCAAGCTGCTCAACGCCTTCGGGCTTCCAGAAGCCATCTTCGCAGCGGATCGCGCCGCCATTGCCGGCGTTGTCGGCGACAAGGCGGCCAGCCTGCTCCTCGCTGCCGACAATCGCGCAGGGGTGGAAAGCGCCCTGGCCTGGTCCGCGGCGCCTGACCACGAGCTGCTCACCCTCGCCGACCGCGAGTATCCGCAAGCCCTGCTGCAGATTTCCGATCCACCGACACTGCTCTACGTCCGTGGTCGCATCGATCTGCTCAACCAACCGGCGCTGGCCATCGTGGGCAGTCGCAACCCCACTCCACAAGGGATCAACAACGCCGAGCGCTTCGCCGCCGCCCTGGCTGAAGCCGGACTGACGATCGCCAGCGGCCTCGCCCTGGGTATCGACGCAGCTGCGCATCGCGGCGCGCTGCGCGCGGCGGCAAGCACGGTGGCTTTCATCGGCACCGGGATCGACCGCCTCTACCCTGCCGCCAACCAGCAACTGGCTCTCGAGATCGCCGCCCGAGGCACAGTCGTTTCCGAGTTTCCACTCGGCGCGCCACCCGCCGCCGCCAACTTCCCGCGCCGTAACCGTCTGATCTCGGGCTTCTCGCGCGGCGCACTGGTCATCGAAGCGACCGTCGACAGCGGTTCGCTGATCACCGCACGCCTTGCGGCCGAACAGGGACGCGAGGTATTCGCCATTCCGGGATCGATTCACTCGCCACATTCGCGCGGCTGCCACAAGCTGATCAGAGAAGGTGCCAAACTGGTAGAAACCGTTCAGGACGTCCTCGACGAGCTCACCTGGCCACTGCTGACGGCGACGACCTCCACGAGCCCTGACGACCCTGCGCCGCAAGGCAGCGGCCTGCTGCCAAGCATGGGATTCGATCCTTGCAGCCTCGACGAGCTGGTCGAACGCAGCGGCTTGACGGCTGACGTCGTTTCGGTGATGCTCCTCCACTTGGAACTGGATGGTCAGGTCGCCACTCTGCCAGGCGGCCGCTACCAACGCATTTGCCAAGCCTGAGAGCCTTTTCTGATGATCGACATTCTGGTCTACCTTTTCGAGAACTATCACGACTTCAGCGCCCGCCCAAAGACCAAGATGCTGAAGCGCCGCTTGAGCGCCGTCGGTTTCGAAGACGAGGCGATCACCGTCGCCCTGGGCTGGCTGGACGGCTTGAAAACGACGCCACTCATTGAGCGGCCACGCGACCAGCGCGCGCTACGCGTCTACCTGTCAGAGGAGCAACGCAAACTTGGCCCGGACTGCCTCGCTTTCATCGCTTTCCTCGAAGCGGCGGAAATGTTGGCGCCCGCCTTGCGCGAACTGGTCGTCGAGGGCGCGATGCTCCTCGACGACGACCCGGTCCCTCTGGGCAAGTTCAAGATCATCGTCTTGATGATCCTCTGGAGTCGTGAGCAGGCGCTAGAGCCCCTGATCGTCGAGGAACTTCTCGACGACGGTGAGCACAGACTGCTGCACTGAGCACCGCGCGCCTTCGCTACCAGGACGCTGCTACCGCTCCGGCGACGGCAGGGCAGGCAGCGGTTTCGGCGACCCTCTCGCGAACAGCACTGCCGCCCGCCTTGCTTGCCAAGGGCGGTAGAGTGCTCTTATCATGGCCCGCCGAACCCTGTAGTGTTGGGCCATCCGGCCAGCCGCATTTTGGCCACTTTCCCGGACTGATGAAGACCCCATGAGCAAGAAACTGATCATCACCGAGAAACCCTCCGTCGCCGCTGACCTCGCACGCGCCCTCGGTGGCTTTGTTCGACACGAGGACTATTTCGAGAGTGACGACTACGTGCTCTCCTCGGCCGTCGGGCATCTGCTCGAACTGGCCTGCCCCGAGGAGTACGAGGTCAAGCGCGGCAAGTGGTCTTTCGCCCATTTGCCGGTGATCCCGCCGCACTTCGCGTTGCAGCCGATTCAGAAAACAGAGGCGCGCCTAAAGCTGCTGGTCCGCCTGATCAAACGCAAGGATGTCGACGGTCTGGTCAACGCCTGCGACGCCGGGCGCGAAGGCGAGCTGATCTTCAACTACATCGTCCAGCACGCCAAGACCAGCAAGCCGGTGGAACGTTTGTGGCTGCAGTCGATGACCCAACAGGCTATCCGCGACGGCTTCGCCCGCCTGCGCAGCGGCGCCGAAATGCGCGGTCTGGCCGATGCGGCCGTCTGCCGCTCGGAATCGGACTGGTTGGTCGGCATCAATGGCACGCGCGCGATGACCGCCTTTAACTCGAAGACCGGCGGCTTCCACCTGACGACCGTCGGCCGCGTCCAGACACCGACTCTGGCGCTGATGGTCGACCGTGAAGACCGCATTCGCAAGTTCAAGCCGCGCGCCTACTGGGAAGTCGAGGCGCTCTTCGTTTGTGCCGCCGGCAACTACCGGGGCAAGTGGTTCGACGAGAACTACAAGGGCAAGGACAACGACGAACATGCGCGTGCCGACCGCCTGTGGGACGAAGCGCGCGCCATCGCACTGCAGAAGAAGTGCACCGGCCGGGACGGCGAAGTCAGCGAAGAGTCCAAGGCCTCGACGCAGCTGTCGCCGCTGCTCTACGACCTGACCAGCCTGCAACGCGAAGCCAACGGCCGTTTCGGCTTTTCGGCGAAAGCGACGCTCGGACTGGCGCAAGCGCTCTACGAAAAGCACAAGGTATTGACCTACCCACGGACCGACGCCCGTGCGCTGCCCGAGGACTACCGTGAAACGGTCCGGGCGACGCTCTCGATGCTCACCGGCGAGGGGGTCACGAAAGGAAGCGACGAAGCCACCCTGGCCCGCTACGCGCCTTTCGCATCGAACATCCTGGCTCGCCAGTGGGTCGTCGCGAACAAGCGCATTTTCAACAACGCCAAGATCTCCGATCACTTCGCGATCATCCCGACGCTGCAGGCACCAAGACACCTCTCCGAACCGGAGATGAAGCTCTACGACATGGTCGTCAAGCGTTTCCTCGCCGTTTTCTATCCCGCCGCCGAATCGTTGATCACGACGCGCATCACGCGCGTCGAGGAAGAGCCATTCAAGACCGAAGGCAAGGTCCTGGTCAATCCCGGCTGGCTCGCGGTCTATGGCCGCGACGCGCAGGAAGGCAGCGAAGGCAATCTCGTCGCCGTGCAGCCCGACGAAATCGTTCATGGCGAAGAGGTTCTCCTCAACGCACACGAAACCAAGCCGCCGCCGCGCTACTCGGAGGCCACTCTGTTGACGGCCATGGAAGGCGCGGGCAAGTCGATGGACGACGAGGAACTGCGCGCGGCGATGGCCGGACGCGGCCTCGGGACGCCAGCGACACGCGCGCAAATCATCGAGAACCTGATCGCCGAACAGTATCTTCACCGCGACGGCCGCGAACTGCAGCCGACGGCCAAGGCTTTCTCGCTGATGACGCTGCTCAACGGCCTCGGTATTCCCGAGCTGACGGCGCCGGAGCTCACCGGGGCATGGGAATGGAAGCTGGCGCGCATGGAAAGCGGCGAGATGTCGCGCAAGGAATTCATGGGCGAGATCGCGGCAATGACCGAGCGCATCGTTGCTCGCGCCAAGAGCTACGATAGCGACACCATCCCCGGCGACTTCGGCGAACTGAAGACCCCTTGCCCCAAGTGCGGCGGGCTGATCAAGGAAACCTACAAGAAGTTTCAGTGCCAGGCCTGCGACTTCGCACTCTGGAAGATCGTCGCCAGCCGTCAGTTCGAAGGTAGCGAGATCGAGGAGCTGCTCACCGAACGCAGGATCGGCCCCTTGACCGGCTTCCGCAACAAGATGGGACGCCCTTTCAACGCGATCATCAAGCTTAACGCCGACAACGCCCCTGAGTTCGACTTTGGCCAGGGAAGCGCTGGCGACGCCGCCGAAGAAGTCGACTTCTCGCAAAGCGAAGCCCAGGGTGCCTGCCCGAAGTGCGGCGCACGAGTATTCGCGCACGGCATGGCCTACGTTTGCGAGAAATCGCAGGGACCGAACAAGAGTTGCGACTTCCGATCGGGAACGATCATTCTCCAGCAGCAGATCGAACCCGAACAGATGCAGAAGCTGCTGAGCACCGGGCGGACCGACCTCCTGCGCGGCTTCGTCTCGGCACGCACCCGGCGGAAGTTCTCCGCGTATCTGGTCCGCGGCGGCGATGGAAAAGTCGGCTTCGAGTTCGAGAAACGCGAACCCAAGGCAACGACCAGGAAGCCCCGAGTGGCGACTGCGAAGACTGACAACAACACGCCGGAAGGCAGCGAAAAAACCAACGCCAGCGCACGCAAGAAGGTGGCCGACTAGGAGCACACCCGCAACAAGGCAGCCTTGCTGCCGTGTTGCGCCGCTGTTTCACGTGAAACAGCGGCGCGGCGGGCCGCAGCCCCGGAATCGCCCGGCCGAAAAGCCGTTCACCGGACACTAATCGCGGACAATCACTCCGAGCGGCGGTGCGTCCAGGATCGCCGCACGCAAGACGTCGATCGCCTGCGGCCGCGGGAAGGTCGCCCGCCAAGCGATCACCACCTGGCGAAGCGGTGCCGGCTCGCTGAAATTGCGGAACTCCAGCAACAGGTCATCACGCGGCCACGACGCCGCCGCGGAGGCCGGCACCACAGAGATTCCGGCGCCACTGGCCACCATGTAGCGCACCGTTTCGAGCGAGCTTCCCTCGCTCGCCCCGTCGGTACCGCCTGGGCCGGAAAGCTGCGGACACGCCTGGACCACCTGATCGCGAAAACAATTGCCGTTGCCGAGCAGGAGCAGGTTCTCGGACGCCACCTCATTGGGGTCGATCAGGGTTTGCTGCGTCAGCCCATGCCCCCTCGGCAAGACCATGCAAAAAGGCTCCTCGTAAACCACCCGCGAAACGATCCCTGCTTCCGCAAATGGTAAGGCGACGACGATCGCGTCAAGTTCGCCGCGACGCAACTGCGCGCTCAGGTTTACTGTGAAATTCTCATGCAGGAAGAGCGGCATCCGCGGCGCACGCAAGTGCAAAGCCGGAATCAGGCGGGGCAACAGGTATGGCGCGATGGTGTAGATGACCCCCAGGCGCAACGGTCCAAGCAAGGGGTCCTTGCCCTGTTCGACGAGTTCCTTCAGCCTGCTCGCCTCGTCCAAGACCCGCTCCGCCTGAGCGGCAATCTGTTCGCCGAGCATCGTCAGCCGCACTTCAGCCGAAGACCGCTCGAAGAGAATCACTCCGTAGCGCTGCTCGAATTTCTTCAAGGCCACCGACAAGGTCGGCTGGCTGACGTGGCATTTCTCCGCGGCCCGACCGAAGTGCTTCTCGAGGGCCAGCGTCGCGATGTAGCGCAACTCGGTCAAGGTCACTGCCGATCCTCCCGTTTCAGAAAGAGCCACCCTTGTCGGCCGCCAGCAGTGCCAGCTCCGCCGCTTCCAGCCACATCCACCGCCCAACCTCGAGCGTCGCCGGCAAGCTGAAACCGCCGATGCTCGTCCGATGCAATGCCTCGACCCGATTGCCGGCCGCCGCAAGCATGCGCTTGACCAGATGATAGCGACCCTGCGTCACCGTCAAGCGCAGGCAGCGCTCACCGAGAAGAGTGCAGTCCAGCGCGGTAACCGGCTCGGGGTCGTCATGCAGCACCACGCCACTCAGCAGCGCACTCATCTGTGACGCGTCGACCACATGCCGCGTGGTCACCTCATAAACCTTGGGCACCGCCTTTTTTGGTGAGCTCAAGCGGTGAATGAACTGACCGTCGTCGGTCAACAGCAGTAAGCCGGTCGTGTCCTCGTCGAGCCGACCGACCGCTTGCACGCCACGCTTGATGAGAGGATCGGGAAGCAGCGAGTAGACGCTGGGGTGGTGTAAGGGTCGCTGCGAGCATTCATGGCCTGCTGGTTTGTGCAGCGCCAGATACGCGAAACGCCGATAAAGCCAGGCAACGCCGTCTACCGCAAAGCGCAGGCCCTCGGCCTCGAAACGCGCAAAGGGATCAGCGCAGGGCTGCCCGGCAACGCTGACGCTCCCCGACCGAATCAGTGCGCGGCAGTCAGCCCGGCTGCCAAAGCCCTGCGAGCGCAGCAGACGCTCCAGTTCGATCATCGGTGCCGCTCAAGAGTGACACAGCAAACCAAGGTGCGCAGCGGCCAGCGAGCTTTCCGGGAGGGAAGAATTGTACTCATGTCCGCAGTGTACACGACCCAGCGCTCCGTCCCATCGGCGGCTATTGTTCTTCCCCGCAGCAGCGAGGACAATGGAAGGCATTGAACCCCATCTGAAGGGAAGCCGAGCATGCTGGTCAAATTCAACTCGAGCACCTCCGGGCAGATCATGATGTTCTCTCCGGCCGCCCGCCAGTTGCTCGAAATCCTGCACAAGGACTGCACCGCGCGCGGCGTGATTACCAGCGAGCAGTTGCCCGAAGCCATCGAACGCCTGCGGCGCGCCGTTGCCGGCGGCGGCAGCAGCGGCAGCCTTCCGCCTCAGGCCGACCCCCCCGCCCAAGACGACGACAGCAACGACGAGCAAAGGGCCGACGGTCCGCCGATCGGATTGGCTCAGCGCGCCTTCCCGCTGATCGAACTCCTGGAGTGGACGCGCAAGGAGGACGGCTACATTCTCTGGGAAGCGGCCAAGGATTTCTAGGGGACGCGGCTCGCTTCTGCCGCGCCATCATCGATCGCCGCTTTTGCTCGCGATCTTGATGGCGATCATCAGGTCATCAGTGGCGTCGTCGCCTTGCCGAACCACGCACGGTTGACCACATCACCTGCCCGGACGCGCCGCGGCCAAACGGCAAACGGCAAGCCGCCGCGAGGACGTGCAGACAGGCGTCGTAGGGTGTGTTGTCGACCGCCACCCGCTCCGTAGCCCCGCACTCAGACCTTCCGATACACCTCGGCGCCAGCCTTGACGAACTCGATCGCCTTCGCCTCCATCCCCTTGCTCAGCGCCTGCGCCTCGCTGACTCCCTGCGCTGCGGCGTACTCCCTGACTTCCTGGGTGATCTTCATCGAACAGAAGTGCGGACCGCACATTGAGCAGAAGTGCGCCACCTTGGCCGATTCCTTGGGCAGCGTCTCGTCGTGAAACTCGCGTGCCTTGTCGGGGTCCAGGCCGAGGTTGAACTGATCCTCCCAGCGAAACTCGAAGCGTGCCTTCGATAGCGCGTTGTCGCGAATCTGCGCGCCGGGATGGCCTTTCGCCAGGTCGGCAGCGTGCGCCGCCAGTTTGTAGGTGATGATCCCCACCTTGACATCGTCCTTGTCCGGCAAGCCGAGGTGCTCCTTTGGCGTCACGTAGCAGAGCATGGCGGTGCCAAACCAGCCGATCATCGCCGCACCGATGCCGCTGGTAATGTGGTCGTAGCCGGGCGCGATATCAGTCGTCAGAGGGCCAAGCGTGTAGAAAGGTGCTTCCTTGCACTGCTCGAGCTGCAGGTCCATGTTCTCCTTGATCATGTGCATCGGAACATGGCCCGGCCCCTCGATCATCACCTGCACGTCGTGCTTCCAGGCGATGTCGGTGAGTTCGCCCAGCGTCTTCAGCTCGCCCAGTTGGGCTGCGTCGTTGGCATCGTAGATCGAGCCGGGACGCAAGCCATCACCGAGGCTGAAAGCGACATCGTAGGCCTTCATGATCGCGCAGATCTCTTCGAAGTGCGTGTACAGGAAACTCTCCCGGTGATGCGCGAGGCACCACTTGGCCATGATCGAACCCCCGCGCGAGACGATGCCGGTCAGCCGGCTGGCAGTCAGTGGCACGTAGCGCAGCAGAACGCCGGCGTGAATGGTGAAATAGTCCACGCCCTGTTCGGCCTGCTCGATCAAGGTGTCGCGGAAGATCTCCCAGGTCAGGTCTTCGGCCTTGCCGTTGACTTTTTCCAGCGCCTGGTAGATCGGCACCGTGCCGATCGGTACCGGGCTGTTGCGAATGATCCACTCGCGCGTTTCGTGAATATTCTTGCCGGTCGACAGATCCATCACCGTGTCGCCACCCCAGCGGATCGACCAGGTCATCTTCTCGACTTCTTCCTGGATGCTCGAACCCAACGCCGAATTGCCGATGTTGGCGTTGATCTTGGTCAGGAAGTTGCGACCGATGATCATCGGCTCGCTTTCCGGGTGATTGATGTTGCAGGGAATGATCGCCCGCCCGCGGGCCACCTCCGAGCGCACAAACTCCGGCGTGATCTCCTCCGGAATACTGGCTCCAAAACTGTTGCCCGCATGCTGGCGGCAAAGGATTTCTGCGAAGCGTTCGCCCTGCGCCCCGGAAGCCTTCAGTTGCTCGACGTAGGCGCGGCGGTTGTTGTTCTCGCGGATGGCAACGTATTCCATTTCCGGAGTGATGAGGCCGCGCCGGGCGTAGTGCATCTGGCTGACGTTGGCGCCGTTCCTGGCACGCAGCGGCCGGCGCTGCAGGCCGGGAAAACGCAGTTCGTCGAGAGCCGGGTCGGCGGCGCGCACACGCCCGAAATCGGAACTCAGGTCGCCGAGCGCCTCGCAATCACCGCGCTCGGCAATCCACTGCGCGCGCAGCGCCGGCAGGCCCTGGCGGATATCGATCGCCGCCTGCGGATCCGAGTACGGTCCGGAGCAATCGTAGACATAAATCGGCGGGTTCTTCTCGCCACCAAAAGCGGTGTCGGTATCGGCCTGAGAAATTTCGCGCATCGGTACGCGCAGATCGGCGCGGCTACCGGTAACGTAGATCTTGCGGGAATTCGGCAAGGGCTGGATCGCAGCCTGGTCGACGTGAGCGTCAGCAGCGATGAATTTCTCGTTAGCGTTCATGGTGTTTCCTTGCAGAGGGGTACGGCAAAAGCGCTACGCAAGCGTGCAGCGTGCAAGGGGCCAGACAGACGAGCGAGACGGAGTGAAGAACACCCTACGCACCCTGACAACCCGGTGCGCTCCGCTTCCCTACGACGGCATGACCCGTACAGGTTCGAAGGGACTCTCTCAGCCACTGCGTGATCCGCGCGGCACCCCCAACGTGAGTGCCCAAATTACTGGAACTGTCGGCATTTAGCAAGAATGTCGACATCGTCCGAGAGCACTGATCGCTCGCGGAAGGTACTGACGCGACGTGGCTATGCCTCGCTCGTCAGGAAATTCGCAAATCAAGGTCGAAGTGCCCGCGGTCGCGAGCATTGGATAGGGCAGTCACGATCAGGTCGACGACCACTACACAGCGGTTTCCCGCACACGGAAAAAAGGAGTGTGCATCTTGTGCAGGCGCACTGCACGAAGAGCAGTGGCGCTGGCGTCCCCACGGGGATTCGAACCCCGGTACCTACCGTGAAAGGGTAGTGTCCTAGGCCTCTAGACGATGGGGACCCGGAACAGGAATCTCTCGACTTGCTGGTGGAGGTACGCGGGATCGAACCGCGGACCTCTTGCATGCCATGCAAGCGCTCTCCCAGCTGAGCTATACCCCCTCGAAAGAAGCGCGCATTATAGGGTTCGAGGCGGGGCTTGTAAAGCGCCGTTCATCACCGTAGAGAAATCGACCCAGTCTTGCTCCCCGTCGATCTCCTGCAGGCGGCGAAGGTTGCGCGCGCGCAACTGCTTGCTCAGCGAACGGCGTCCAATACGCGCATCGGAAATGTCGATCAGCCCGAATTGCTGATCGGGCATGTAAACCACGTTGCCGAGATGCAGCGAGCGGAAATAGACGCCGGCCTGGTGCAAGCGAATGACGAACTCCGTGAACGCCCGCTTCAAGCCTGGCTCGATAGCCGGGTCTAAGCCCTCGCGCAGCATCTCACGCAGCGTCTTGCCGGTCAGCGGGTGGTAGTGCACGCCGTCGCGGCCAATCGAAGGAATTCGCCAGACGGCGATGATCTCCGGCGCCGCTATGTGGCGCTGGTGAAGAGCCTCGGCGTTGTCTGCGAAGCGTTGCGCATAGGGCGACCAGGCTGCCGAAGAGAGTAGACGCTTGCGGCGAAAGAGCTTGAGGATCGTTCCGTCGGCAAGGCGCAGGACCTTTTCACCAAAGCCATCAGCCTCGAGGATTTCGGCGCCCGCGTGCATGGCAAGGTACTCGTCGTGCTCCAGTTTCTTCAAAGGGCTTCCCCACGCGAAAGCCCCGAGTCTACCTTTTTCGGCGAACAGCAGGCGCGATCACCTGCGTCGGCCCGAGTCACGGCCGTTAGAATGCTGTTTTTTGCTAAGAGTGATGATCATCCGATGAACTTCATGCACGCTCTCAACGCTGCCTGGCACGACCGCAACAGCCTGCTCTGCGTCGGCCTTGACCCTGACCCGGCGCGCTTCCCCGCCCACTTGCGGGATCAGCCAGACGCCATTTTCACCTTCTGCAAAGCAATCGTCGACGCCACTGCCGACCTGGTGTGTTCGTTCAAGCCGCAGATCGCCTATTTCGCCGCTCAGCGTGCCGAAGACCAGCTAAAGGCACTGATCGCCCACATCCACGACGCTCACCCGACGACACCGGTGATCCTCGATGCCAAGCGCGGCGACATCGGCAGTACCGCCGAGCAATACGCCATAGAGGCCTTCGAACGCTTCAAAGCCGACGCGCTCACCGTCAACCCCTACATGGGGCGCGACTCTATCGAACCGTATCTGGCCTACGCTGACAAGGGCGTTATCCTGCTCTGCCGAACCTCGAACCCCGGCGGCAGCGACCTGCAGTTCCTCGACGTCGGTGGCGAAAAACTCTACGAGCGGGTCGCCCGCCTGGTCAGCCAGGAATGGAACCAGGGCGGTCAGTGCGCACTCGTCGTCGGCGCCACCTTCCCCGGCGAAATTGCCCGCGTTCGCGAACTCTGCGGCGACATGCCGCTACTCGTTCCAGGTATCGGTGCGCAGGGCGGCGACATCGAGGCAACGGTCCGCGCCGGCCGTACGGCACACGGCGACGGCCTGCTGATCAATTCCTCACGCGCCATCCTCTATGCCGGCAGCGGTGAGGACTTCGCACAGGCGGCACGGCGCGTTGCTCTGGACACTCGCCAGGCCATCAACGTCCATCGCCACCCTGCGCCTTAGACTGACTGCCGACAACCACCCTGCGCGGCCAGCAACGTCGCTGATGGCTCCACGCCAGGCGCTGGCCGGAGCGCGTAAGCGCTATCGACGGCCGCCGTTTAAACCGCGTCCGCCGCTGGCCGTGCCATGCCCAGCATGACCGGCCGCAAGTCCATCCACCATTGTTCCGTCGGCCGCCGATGCTCCAGATCGACCACATCATGCATGCGGTTGATTGGAGAGATCATGACCTTGCCTTCGACCAGGCCGATATAGGCACCGGCAGCCGAACCCCGCTCCAGTTCGCGGGTCAGGAAATCGATGCAGTGCGCCGCCAGGCGGGTTGCCAGCACGCGGTCAAACGGCGAAGGGTTGCCGCCCTGCTGGACGTGACCCAGGATTGCCTGGCGCACGTCGAACAGGCCGTGACCTTCCTCCTCGAACAGCCGGCACATGAAATCTGTCGTGTACTGTGCGTTTGCGCGCTCGTTGCGAATCGTGAGATAGAAACGCCGACCGCCATGAAAACCCTCGATCATCCGTTCCACATCGGCTTGCAGGTCCTTCAACGAGACCCCTTCCTCGGGCAGGTAGATGCGCTCGGCGCCACTGGCAAGACCGCTCATCAGCGCCAGATAGCCGCAGTAGCGGCCCATGACTTCGACCACGAAGCACCGCCGCGCCGCTATGGCCGACTGCTTGATGCGGTCGAGCGCCTCGACAATGGCGTTGAGAGCGGTATCGGCACCGATGCTCAACTCAGAGCCGGGCAGGTTGTTATCGATGCTCGCCGGCAGGCAAATGATGGGAATCTTGAATGCCGGATAGCGCTCGCGTTCGCTATAGAGGTTATGGGCAACCCTGTAGGCCAGCCAGCCACCAATGATCAGTAGTCCGTCGATGCGGTACGTTTCGAGCGCTCGCGCGACGGTATAGAGCTGCTCGACGGTCGGCGCCTGGCGGGTGGTACCGAGCTCAGCGCCGCCCATGGCAGTCCACCCCTCGACGTCGCCCCAGCTCAACTCCTCGATGCGGCCGGCAAGGAGTCCCTCGAAGCTGCCACGTACCCCCAACATCGTGTGGCCGCGGTCCAGTCCGAGTCGAACGGCGGCGCGAGCCGCGGTATTCATGCCTGGTGCAAGCCCGCCACCATGCAACACGGCCAGTCGACGGGGGCGGGCCGGCGGTATCACGCTGGGCGGCGCACCGGCCATCGCCTTGAACGTCTGAAACATCTCGGTGAAGCTGCTCCCGCGCAGTTCCATCGCCTTGGCATAGTCATGCTCGGCGATCTTGCGCGCCACGGCGTGAGTTTGCTCGACACATTGCATCAACGGTGCCTGGCGTACCCGGTTGTAGCGCATGCCGACCATCTGCGGTTCACTGGTCGAGGTCGCCGACAACAACTCCTGCACTGCCGCGTGACCAACCAGAGTGCTCATGCAGCGGTCGAAGGCGCTTGGCGTCCCGCCTCGCTGGACGTGCCCGAGGATAGTCACGCGCGTGTCCTCGCCAAGGCGGTCTTGCAGCACCTGTCGCACCCGGTCGCTGCTGATCGGCCCGCCTGCGTTGTCGCACGCGCCTTCCGCGACAACGACTATGCTGTCGCGGCGACCGGCAGCCCTACCGTTGCGCAGCAGATCGCACATCTCCTGCTCCCAGTTTTCCGACGGCGGGCTTTCCGGAATGAGCACGTAGTCGGCACCACCGGCGATTGCGCTCATCAGCGCCAGGTAGCCACAATGGCGGCCCATGACCTCGACCACAAAGGTGCGCTGGTGGCTGGCGGCAGTGCTGGTAATGGCGTCGATGGCCTCGACGATCCGGTGCAGGGCGCTATCGGCACCTATGGTCATGTCGGTACCGACCATGTCGTTGTCAATCGACCCCACCAACCCGGTAATCATCAGCGCCGGGTGCCTCTGCGCGGTCAGCTCGTCGATATCGCCGCGCTCGACAAGTTCTGCCACGAGACTTGCCCACTCCTGCCGAAACAGGTTGGCGCCGGTCAGGCTGCCATCGCCGCCAATCACCACCAACCGGTCGATCCCGTGCCGGAGCAGGTTTCTGGCCGCGGCAAGGCGGCCTTCGCGCTCGCGAAAAACGGGACAGCGGGCCGTCCCGATGATCGTTCCGCCGCGGTGGAGAATGCTCCCGACATCGTCCCAAGACAGCGAGCGAATGCGATCGCCGCCATCCACCATCCCCTGATAGCCCTCAAAAATGGCGTGCACGGCGACACCCAGGTTCAGCGCCGAGCGGACTACGGCGCGGACCGCGGCGTTCATGCCCTGAGCATCGCCGCCACTGGTCAGAACGCCAATGCTGATCGAGAGATTGCTGACCATCGATACGACCTTCCTTCAACTGTTAAGAACGGAGCTTGCCCGGTAGCCACGAAAAACGGCAAGAAACATCGGTCAGAAACGATGGCGCGCAGCACGCAATCGTCGATGCGGCGAAAGGCGGAGACTCTTCCCGATCAACTGAAACATCCCGCTGGCGTCACAGGTTGGCCGAACGCCACCAGTTGCTGTGATCCTTGCGCAGTTCGTCGTGCGAGAGCATCGGGTAGTGAACAAGTTGCTCACCAATGCCCAGGAAGAAGCCGCCCTTGACCATTCGATACGGGAACTGCAGCGAGTGCACCCGATGCACGAGCTTGTTCTGCTTCGTCCCTGGCCGCAATTCGAGCAAGGCTTCACGCAGGTGGAGCAGGAACGAATAGGGCAAATCCCCTTCCTGGCCATTCTCGGGATCGCGCGCCAGCGGACCAAGTTCGAGTTCGACAAAACACATCCCCGGGAAGCGGAAGAACTTCGATGGTTGGGTGGTCACGTCCACGTAATACTTTTCCGGTTCGAGGAGGCTGACCACCAGGCTGTTGATGGGTGCCAGGTCCTGAAACATGTGCCGCTCCTGGTCGGGTTTTGGCAATTCCTCTCCACGCTTCAATCCCAGCGTCGCACCCATCGCGGTCGTCAGGTAAAGCTGGCCGATCGCCTCCATCGAGAGATGCTCCATCACGCGATACATCGAGATGTAGACGGAGTTCTTCGGCGTACCATCCGGCTTCTCCGCACAGCGGGCAAATGCACCGTCGATGTCGAAGTATTCGTGGCGAAATGACGGATCTATCTCGAAGAACAACGCCTGCCCCTTCGACTTGAACTTGTGGCCCGTGGCGTAGTATTGGCCGAACTTCTCCGGTGGCAGCATGGACGCGATCAGCGCTTCAGGAATCAGCGAAAAGTAGAGATGCACCGACATGTTTGAATCCTCCCTGAAATAGTCGACCTTATTCGACATTCTTGGTTATTGCGACGTCGGCGATACCCCGCGAAGCCCTGGCACCCAGGGCCCCGTTGTATGACGAACGAAGCGTACCGCTACACCGTCGCCTTTTTGGCGAGAATGCGCATTCCGTAGAAGCTGCGGAATACGAAGACGAGATTGACGATTAGGAACAGCGCGGCCAGAGCAATTACGACTCCCTGCTGTCCCTGCGCCTGGAGCCCGACCGCCATCTCGACCGCCAGCAGACCGAAGAGCGTCGTGAACTTGATAATCGGGTTCATGGCCACCGAGGCGGTATCCTTGAACGGGTCGCCGACGGTGTCGCCGACCACCGACGCGGTGTGCAGATCGGTTCCCTTGGCGTGCATTTCGGTTTCGACGATCTTCTTTGCATTGTCCCACGCACCACCGGCGTTAGCCATGAAAACGGCCTGATATAGACCGATGATGGCCAGCGAAATCAGGTAGCCAATAAAGAAGAACGGCTCGATGAAGGCGCAGGCCAGGGTTCCGAAGAATACCGCCATGAAGATGTTGAACATGCCTTTCTGCGCGTAGATCGTACAGATCTCGACGACCTTCTTGCTGTCTTTGGGCGACGCCTTGACCACCGCATCGAGTCTGATGTGCGTGCTGATGAACTCGACAGCACGGTAGGCCCCGGTCGATACGGCCTGCGTGCTGGCGCCGGAAAACCAGAAGATCGTCGCGCCACCGGCGACGAGGCCGAGCAGAAACGGCGGGTGCAGCAACGACAGCTTGTCGAGGTTTTCGGTCAAGCCGCCGGTGAGCAGCATGACAATCGAAAAGACCATGGTCGTCGCACCGACCACCGCGGTGCCGATCAGCACCGGCTTGGCAGTGGCCTTGAAAGTATTGCCCGCCCCATCATTCTCCTCGAGCAGGAACTTCGCCGACGTGAAATCGACATCGAAGCCGAAATCGCGCTTGATCTCGGCGGCGACATCAGGAACCTGCTCTATCATCGACAACTCATACACCGATTGCGCGTTGTCGGTCACCGGGCCGTAGCTATCGACGGCAATCGTTACCGGGCCCATTCCCAGGAAGCCGAAGGCGACGAGTCCGAAAGAGAACACAGCGGCCATCATGGCGGCCTTGGCTGAGTCGGGATTGATGACCGCGGTCAGGTCGTACTGCGACAGGAGGTAGGAACCGGACATCAGGCCGACGATGATCACGCCGATCCAGAATGCCGAGAAGTAGCCGGCAACGAGTCCGGACAGGATGTTGAGGCTGGCGCCGCCGGCCTCGGACGCGGTCACCACTTCGCGCACATGCTTTGAGTTGGTCGACGTGAATACCTTCACCACCTCGGGAATGATCGCACCGGCCAGCGTGCCAAGGGTGATGATCAGCGAAAGCTGCCACCAGAGGTCCGTGTACGCTCTTCCGTTGACCGCGAACTGTCCCATCAGCAGGTACGACACGATGAAGGTGATCACCAGCGAGACGAGCGAAGTGATCCAGACCAGCGAAGTCAGTGGTGCTTCGAAATTGAAGCGTTGCTTGTCGCCATACAGACGGCGCGCGAGCATCTGATTGCCGAAGTATGAAATTCCCGAAGCGACAATCATCATTACGCGCATGGCAAACAGCCAGACCAGTAGCTGAACCTGGACGGCCGCTTCTGGCACGGCGAGCATGATGAAGGTAATCAGTGCCACCCCGGTAACGCCGTAGGTCTCGAAGCCGTCGGCGGTTGGGCCAACCGAGTCGCCGGCGTTGTCGCCGGCACAGTCGGCGATTACCCCAGGGTTGCGCGCGTCATCTTCCTGGATGCCGAATTCGATCTTCATCAAATCGGAACCAATATCCGCGATCTTGGTGAAGATGCCGCCGGCGATGCGCAGTGCAGCGGCGCCCAGCGACTCACCGATGGCAAATCCGATGAAGCACTTGCCGGCCAGAGAGGCCGGGATGAAGAGCATGATACAGAGCATGATCAGCAACTCGGTGGAGATCAGCAGCATGCCGATGGAAATCCCCGAGGTAATCGGAATGGCGTAAATCTGATACGGCTTCGCGGCCAGCGAGGCGAATGCCGTGCGGCTGTTGGCCAGGGTATTGATGCGTATGCCGAACCAGGCAACGCCGAACGAGCCAGCGATACCGATCACCGAAAAGGCCAGGATCGTAGCCACTTCGGAAACCGCCAGCTGCTGGACAAAATAGAAATAGCCAATCATGATCACCGCGGTAAGTGCCTGCAGAATCAGCAGGAACTTTCCCTGAGTAATCATGTAGGTCTTGCAGGTCTCGTAGATCAGTTCGCTGATTTCGGCCATCGAGCGATGCACCGGCAGGCGACGAATCCGGCGGTAGATGACGGCGCCGAAGGTCAGGCCACCGACAGCGACGAGAAGTCCGTAGGAAAGAAGTGTCCAGCCCGAGATACCACCGAAGAAGCTTACCAGAGCGGAATCTGCCAGATCGGGAAGAACAAGGTTGACTTCGGAGACGTGCCCCCCCGCGGCGGCGAGGGCTGGAAGCGACGTCAGTGCAAGGAATACAAGTAACGCCGACAACAGATAAGTTGCCAAACTGGCACGCGGAGGGGCCAGCGCATTGTGAGCGAATGTCATATTAGAGGGGTCCAGATAGAGTTAATATTTGCTCGCTATATCCTTCGACGTGTCCGGTTTTCCGGGCAGGGGAAGTCGAGATTCAGTACCGCCGCGGCGAGTATCTCCGCGCCAATAGGGCATGTCAAGCGTACCTAGCGGCGCCTATCTGAACCCCTTTTCACGCGCTATTGGCGGTTTATCGACATGCCTTTAGAGCATGCTCAATCTGTCACGAAAAAATGGTTTCTCCATTACACATCAATGCGTTATGGAAAATATTTAGAGAAGACCATGCGCCTAAACGTATAGCACGTGAGCATATTCCCTATCCGCTGACGGGCTTTTCGAAGCGACAACCGATAGTCCGTTCAGGCTTTCCTAAAACGCATTTCGAATATTCTCTGCTGACGCGGAGACACCCGAGAATAGTGGCTGCAGGCGGCCGTATGTGTAATGAATCATCCCCGCGGGTAGTTCATGAAACATACAATTCGCATCATTCCAAATGAGAACCAACTATTTTTTCCCGAACACAACTCCATCTTCTGACGCTATACGTGTGGCTGCTGCCGTCCAGCAGTCACGGGGCAAGAACACCGACCGTGCTGCGCACGGGGGTTGTAAGGTAGTACGGAAATTCCACGCGTCTGAGAAGTGCGAATTCCGTGTGGTGTCTATGCCGCGATCGCTAATCCTCTTGCCACCTCGCCCCATCACGTCCAGCGGCAGTTGGAGTGCAACATTGATCGCCAACTCGGCAATCAATGGAGAGGCGTAGCGGTGGCTCGCGATGTTAGCCATATCCGCTCTACTTGCCGTGGTGGTGCCGGCTAGCTGCCGGCCCATTCGGCAAAGCCCTACAGGCGTTGCCAACCTGTCACCACGATATGACTGCTGTTTTGCGGAAAAAAAAACCGAGACAATCTTCAGTCTCGGTTCTTCGCTGCATAGCACTTACAGGTTACACGAGCGCCACCAACTGCTGTGATCCTGGCGCAGCGCTTCATGTGAAGGCATCTTGTAGAAGACGAGATCAGAACCGTTACCAATATAGATACCGTTCTTGATCATTCGGTACGGGAACTCAAGTGAGTGCACGCGATGCACCAGCTTGCTCTGCTTGCCGGCTGGATCAACTTCTAGCAAGGCCTCGCGGAGGTGGTGAACAAACGAGTACGGCAGATCGCCAACGGCCCCAGCTCCCGGATCTGTCGCCAGTGCGCCTAGCTCCAGTTCAACAAAACACAGGCCAGGGAAGCGAATGAACTTGTTGGGCTGACTGGTGACCTTTTCATAGTACGTCTTGGGGTCCTGCGCGCTGACCACGAGACTGTTGATCGGTGCGAGGTCCTGGTACATGTGCAAGCCCTTCGTCTTGCCCGGAAACGAATCGGCGCGGCTCAAGCCCAGTGTCTGCCCGTAGGCGGTGCCCAGATACAGCTTGCCCAGCGCGCTCACCGGAATGTGCTCAAGCACCCGGTAGACGGAAATATAGACCGAGTTCTTGGGCGTGCCATCGGGGTGCGCGACACAGCGCTCAAAGCCCTCATCAATGTTGAAGAACTCATGACGGAAATTCGGATCGACCTCGAAGAAGATCGCTTGTCCCTTGGATTTGTAGCTATGGCCGGTTGCGTAGTATTGCCCGAACTGCTCAGGTTCCAGCATTGAGGCGATCAGGGCTTCGGGGACCAGCGAAAAGTAGAGATGTATCGTCATAATTGTGTACCTTCTCCAAGATGAGATTGTGTGGACCACGTGCCACCGACGGACGATGCCGATGGTTACACATAGACCAATGCGGTTTTTTTGTTGCGGACACGACTCTATTGTGCGAATTATACGAGCTGTGGCTGGCGGCGGCTAGCCGCTTGAACTGACTTCGACCGTTCGCCTGCGCATTTATTGGCGAAGCATTTCCTGCAAAAAACCCGGCGCAGCGCTCATTCCTCCCCGTGGCTATGGGAAAGCCGGATGTTTGCTCATCCGGCCACTCCTCAAACGTCGATGTTACGTGCCGCCAGGGCATTCGACTCGATGAAATGGCGTCTCGGTTCGACCAACTCGCCCATCAAGGTGGTGAAGATCTCGTCGGCGCGGATCGCGTCTTCGATCTGAACCTTGAGCAAGCGACGCACTTTCGGATCCATGGTCGTTTCCCATAGCTGCTCCGGGTTCATTTCACCGAGTCCCTTGTAGCGCTGCTTGGTGACCGTACGCTCGACTTCGCCGAGTAGCCACTGCATTGTTTCAGCGAAGCTGCCGACGGTCTGTTGCTTTTCACCGCGAACGACGACGCCGCCAGCGCCAAACAGGTCCGCCAGGATCTCGGCGGTCTTGCGCAGTTGCGCGTAATCACCGCTGACCAGCAGATCGTCATCGATGACGCCCACCTTGAGATTACCGTGCAGAACCTTCTCCAGGCGTAGCTGCCAGCGTTCCTCGGCGTCGTCATAACGCGCGAAAATGTTGATTCCCAGCTTGCCGCCAACGGCTTGCATGAGAGCGACGGCGCTCGCCGTGGCCGCCGCCTGGTCGCTGACGTCGACTTTCAGATTGGCATCGATCAAGGCATGCAGAACTTCGGGATTGATCAGGTGTGACAGACGGTTGATGACCGCCTCGGCGAGCAGATACTCACGCGCCAGTTCCTCCAGACCAGCGCCGGAAATCTCCGGCGCTCCGGCTTTCGGGGTAAGCACCGAACCCTCCAGCGCCAGGGTCAGCAGGAACTGCTTGAGCGCCTGATCGTCCTTGATGTAGCGCTCGGTCTTGCCGTGCTTGACCTTGTACAGCGGCGGCTGCGCTATGTACATGTGGCCGTTCTCGATCAACTCGGGCATCTGACGATAGAAGAAGGTCAGCAGCAGGGTGCGGATGTGCGCGCCATCAACGTCGGCATCGGTCATGATGATCAGACGATGATAGCGCAGCTTTTCTGGCTTGTACTCGTCCTTGCCAATACCGGTACCGAGCGCAGTAATCAGGGTAACGATTTCCTGCGACGAAATAAGCTTGTCGAAGCGCGCCTTCTCAACGTTAAGGATCTTTCCCTTCAACGGCAGGATCGCCTGAAACTTGCGATCACGACCCTGCTTTGCGGAGCCACCGGCAGAGTCTCCCTCGACCAGGTACAGTTCGCAGAGCGCCGGGTCCTTCTCCTGGCAGTCAGCCAGCTTTCCGGGCAAGCCTACGCCATCGAGCAAACCCTTGCGTCGGGTCATTTCCCTTGCTTTGCGGGCGGCGTCACGCGCCCGCGCCGCTTCGACGATCTTGCCGGTAATCACCTTGGCGTCGAGCGGCCGTTCCTGAAGAAACTCGCTCAGCTTGGCCGCCACGACCTCTTCGACCGCCGGCCGCGCCTCCGACGAAACCAGCTTCATTTTGGTCTGCGAGGCAAACTTCGGATCCGGCATCTTCACCGACAACACGCAGGCCAGACCCTCACGCATGTCGTCACCGGCGATATCAACCTTGGCCTTCTTGGCAATCTCGTTTTCTTCGATATAGCGGTTGATGACCCGCGTCATGGCTGCCCGCAGGCCGGTCATGTGCGTTCCACCGTCAGCCTGAGGAATGTTGTTGGTAAAGCACAGCACCTGTTCCACGTAGCTGTCGTTCCACTGCATGGCCACTTCCACGCTGATCGGACCATTGACGCTCATCGACTCGCCGGCAGCGTGGAAAATGTTCGGATGGAGTACCGACTTGCTGCGATTGATGTACTCGACGAAACCTTGAACGCCGCCCAGAAAGGCAAAGTTCTCTTCCTTGCCGTGGCGCTGGTCGACCAGGCGAATCTTGACCCCGTTATTCAGAAACGACAGCTCGCGCAGACGCTTGGCGATGATTTCAAAGTGGAATTCGACGACGCCGAAGATCTCTTCGTCAGCCATGAAATGCAACTCTGTGCCACGCTTCTCGGTGCTGCCGACGACCCTTGTCGGCGACACCTCTACTCCCTTCTGAATCTCGATCGGGCGATCGACGACCTTGCCCCGGTTGAAGTCGATCAAGTGCTTTTGACCATCGCGGCGAATGGTCAGGCGCAACCATTTCGACAAGGCATTGACGCAGGAGACGCCCACTCCGTGCAGCCCCCCGGAAACCTTGTACGAATTCTGGTTGAATTTGCCGCCCGCGTGCAGCACGCACATGACGATCTCAGCAGCCGAGCGCTTTGGTTCGTGACGGTCGTCGAACTTGATACCGGTAGGAATTCCACGCCCGTTGTCGGTTACCGAGATCGAATTGTCAGCATGAATGGTAATGACAATATCGTCGCAGTGACCGGCCAGTGCCTCGTCGATGGCGTTATCGACAACCTCGAAAACCATGTGGTGCAAACCCGTGCCGTCCGAGGTGTCACCGATGTACATCCCGGGGCGCTTGCGAACCGCCTCCAGGCCTTCCAGCTGCTGAATACTTGTTTCATCGTAGGCTGGTTGCTCGTTTTCTTCAGTCATTCTTGATCCAAACTGTCTTTCGTCGGTTTAACCACTGGTGCTCGTCATGAGCCCTTCGCATCACCTCAAATGCGCATCGGCATGACCACGTAGCGAAAGCGCTCGTTGCCCGGTATGGTCAGCAAGGCGCTCGAATTGGCGTCATTGAAGCCCCATTCGATAGTCTCATCAGCGCGGTTGTTCAGCACGTCGAGCAGGTAAGCAACGTTGAAACCAACGTCCAGTGGTTCGCCGTCGTACTCCACCTCGATCTCTTCCAGCGCCTCTTCCTGTTCGGCGTTGGCGGCCATGATCTTGAGACTGCCTTCCCCCAGCATCAGGCGAACGCCACGAAATTTCTCATTGGTCAGAATCGCCGCCCTGACCATGGATTGCAGCAACTGGGCACGGCTGACCGAAACCACGTTCCTCAGGCTGGCCGGAATGACGCGTTCGTAATCGGGGAAGCGACCGTCGATAAGCTTGGAGACCAGAGTGATGTTCGCGAACTTGAAGCGAATCTGGCTGGGCAGCATTTCGATGACCAGCGGCTCGTCGCTATCGCTTAGCAGCCTGTTGAGTTCGATTACCGTCTTGCGTGGCAGGATCAATTCCTGGCGCGTTGCTCCGTCGGCGCGCAGGGCCTCGGGAGAATCTTCAAGTGGCATGCTGGCGTAGGCCAAGCGATGTCCGTCAGTGGCCACGGCGCGCAACTCGCGACCGTCGACGAGCAGCAGCAGACCGTTAAGGTAGTAGCGAACGTCCTGAGCCGCCATCGCGTACTGAGTCTGCGCCAACAAGCTCCGAAACTCCTTCTGCGGAACACTGAAGCGCCGGACTTCACCCTCAGCCATCGCCAGGCATGGGAAGTCATCTGCCGGCAGGGTCTGCAGGCTGAAACGGCTCTTGCCAGCCTTTAGCTGCAAGCGCCGGTCGTCCAGCACCAGACTCACCTCGACGGATTCCGGCAGGGAACGCAAAATTTCCTGTAGCTTCCTCGCACCGACGGTCACGGCGCCATCGCCATCGCCGGTTGCTCCGCTCGTCGAGCTGGTGATCTGAATTTCTATATCGGTTGCCAGAAGGGTCAGTACGTCGCCGCGCTTTTCGAGCAAAACGTTCCACAGAATGGGCAAGGTGTGACGCCTCTCAACTATCCCCGAAACCGCCTGCAAGGGTGCCAGCAGAGTGTCGCGTCTTGTTTTAATAAGAAGCATATATATAAATCCTATAAAGACTATAGTCGGAACAAGTCTGTTGATACTTTGTAATTTATGTTTTTATTCAATGCGTTGACCAGATTTTTCGAACTGAAAAAAGTCTGTTTTCTCCTGTGGACCAAATCGAACAATTTATCCACAGGGACCTTTTGCCCTCTTTTTCCACTTTTCCTTTGCACTTTTTCCACGGACTTCTACACGCGCCACCCTAGCTCTTGAGGACCTGCTGCAGCACGTGCACGTCGTGGTTGAGTTCGTTCTCCTTGGTACGCAGGTCATCGATGGTGCGTACCGCGTGCAGCACCGTGGTATGGTCGCGCCCACCGAAGGCGCCGCCTATGGCCGGGTAGCTCAGCGTGGTCAGATTCTTGGTCAGCCACATGGCGATTTGCCGTGGCCGGACGATCACTCGCGTGCGCTTCTTCGAGAACAGGTCGGCCACCTTGATCTTGTAGTAGTCGGCAACCGTCTTCTGGATGTTGTCGACGGTGATTTGGCGGTTGACGGCGCCAATCACGTCCTTCAGCGCTTCCTTGGCCAGATCCAGCGATATCAGGCGACCGTGGAACGCCGAGTAGGCGAGTACCTTCTTGAGCGCACCTTCGAGTTCGCGCACATTGGAGCGCAGGTGTTTGGCGATGTAGAACGCCACTTCGTCGTCAAGCGCAACGCCATCGCCTTCGGCCTTCTTCTTGAGAATTGCCACCCGCATCTCCGTCTCCGGAGGTTCGATTTGTACGGTCAGTCCCCAATCAAAACGTGTAATCAGACGATCTTCAAGACCCGAGATGTTCTTCGGATAGGTGTCACAGCTGATCACGATCTGTTTGCGCGTTTCGCTCAGGGCGTTGTAAACGTAGAAAAATTCCTCCTGGGTACGGTTCTTGCCGTTGAAGAACTGTACGTCGTCGAGCAGTAGAACGTCGAGCGAGCGGTAGTAGCGCTTGAAGACGTCGAAGGACTTCTGTTGGTAAGCGCGTACGACGTCCGAGTAGTAGTCTTCGGCATGGACGTAACGGACGACCCGGTCGGGATAGTTGTCGAGTATGTGATTGCCGATGGCGTGGATCAGGTGCGTCTTGCCGAGACCAGCGCCGCCATAGATGAAAAGCGGGTTGTAAGTGGTCTCCCCGGGGTTGATCGAGACCTGCCGCGAAGCGGCGCGCGCCAGATCGTTGGCTTTGCCGACGATCAGGTTGTCAAAGGTAAAGGTCTTGATCAAGCGGGTTTTTTCGTATGCGGTACGGTCTCTTTCGGCGAGTGAGTTGGCACTGACGGCAGCCGCCGCCAGCGCAGCAATCGGGCGGCCATCATTTCGCTGCGCAGGGTTATTTGTTCCGGGCGCCGGTGGATTTGGCGGTGTGACGCGTTCGCTGAGGCTCAAGACGACGTTGACCGGCATCGAAAAGTGCTCGCTCGCCAACTCTTCGATGCGTGCCAGGTAGCGTTCCTTGACCCATTTCAGAATGAACCCATTGGGCGCCAGAAGCCGCAATCCGCGCGCGCAGTCCTCCTCTCCCTGCAGGACGAGGGGCCGAATCCAGGTGCTGAACTGCTGAGGCGGAAGTTCCTGCTCGAACTGGCTCAGACATGCGGACCAAAAGCTAGCCATCAATGATCATGGAGTAAAATCCCGAAATAGTGCGCCGATGCAAGAGCGCAACGGCAGCCGTTCGCCATGACAAGACAGCTTGAAAATCATTGAGATGGACCGCTATCGCCGTGTGGCGCAGGCTACCTGCACGAGGCTGATAGCGAAGACCTGCCGCTGACCCTCGGCGCTTCGCATTTGTTGTCTTGTCTGGAGCGCTCAAAGGTCAATTCTAACCCGTTGAACGAAAGTTATCCACAGCTTCAGTCAAAATATGGTCTTGACAAGCTTTGCTCTAAAGCTGTCTAATTACGCGTTCACTTCGCAATGACTTCAAGGGTTTAACCATGAAACGCACTTATCAACCGTCGGTGGTTCGTCGCAAGCGCACCCACGGCTTCCTCGTCCGCATGTCTACTCGTGGCGGGCGTGCCGTCATCCGTGCTCGTCGAGCCAAAGGTCGTCACCGCTTGGCGGTTTGAGCGGCAGGACCTATCCCGTCAGCGATCTTTCGTTCGCCGCTGCCTCTTTCCCAAAGCGCTACCGCCTATTGAAAACGGATGAGTACTCATCCGTTTTTGGTTTCAGGAAGGCGCTAAAAAGCCGGCATTTCCTGCTACATTACCGCCCTCGCGACGCGGAGAACCTCCCCGATGCTCGGCTCGGCCTGGTTGTTGCCAAGCGCTTTCTGCGCCGGTCGGTCGATCGAAATCTGGTCAAGCGACTGGCAAGAGAGAATTTTCGCCTGCTGCGCGCCCGCCTTCGCTGCAATGATTTCGTGTTGCGTCTGGCGGTCAAGCCGAAAGCAATTGACCGGGAAGCTTTGGCGCTGGAGATCCAGCGTCTGCTGAGCAAGATGACCTCACCACAATAATGGACTGATGAAACCGTTGCTCCTCGCGCTGATAGGCTTTTACCGCTACGCGATAAGTCCCCTTCTTGGGCGTCGTTGCCGTTTCTTCCCCAGCTGTTCGGAGTACGCGGCGGAAGCCGTTGAAAAGTATGGCGCGGGCAAGGGAGGACGCCTTGCCCTGCAGCGGGTGTTCCGCTGTCATCCGTGGAATCCGGGTGGTTTTGATCCCGTACCCTGAATATCAATTGAATCGTATAGGCTTTCATGGATAACCGACGCCTGCTCCTGTTGCTGGTTTTCTCCTTCTCGCTGGTCATGCTCTGGGATGCCTGGCAGAAATACAATCAGCCGCCGCCAGTCGTCCCAATGGCGACAGCCGGGGCGGTGGCCCCCGGGTCGAGCGATGCCGCGGCGCCACAGCCGTCGGCAAGCCTGCATTCGCCGCTGCCGACGGTACCCGGCGAAGCAGCGGCACCGGTCGCGCCAGCGGGCGAGTCATTCACCATCAAGACTGACCTTTTCGTTGCCGAGATTTCAGCGCAGGGTGGTGACATCGTCCGCCTGGTGTTGCACAACTACAAGGACACCGAGGCCAAAAGCAAGGATTTCGCGCTCTTCGAGCGTCGTCATCATTACGCCGCGCAAAGCGGCCTGATCGGCGACGGTCTGCCAAACCACAAAACGGTCTTCTCTGCTTTGCCCGGCCCCCGCGAGCTCGGCGGTGACGCCAAGACTCTGCAGTTTCGCCTCGAGGCGCCGCCTGTCAATGGCGTAAGGGTTTCCAAGATCTACACCTTCACGCGCGGAAGCTACCTGATCGACATCACTCAGGAGATTGACAACGCTAGCGACAAGGAAGTGGCGCTTCATGCCTACTACCAGTTTCAACGCGATACCAAGGCTCCCGAGGGCGAGAGCCGGATGGTGTCGACCTTTACCGGTCCAGCCGTCTACACGGAGCAGGAAAAGTTTCAGAAGGTGCACTTCGCCGACATCGAAGCTGGCAAGGCCAAGTTCGTTACCCAGGCCGAGAATGGCTGGATCGCCATGGTTCAGCACTACTTCGTCGCCGCGTGGCTTCCTCCCGAGAAACTGCCACGCGAGTTCTATATGCGCAAGCTGGATGGCAACGTAGACCAGTTGGTGGCAGCCGGCGTCATCTTGCCGGTGCCGCTTACGGCACCTGGCTCGAAGACCGCTTTTTCCGTTCCCCTCTATTCCGGCCCGCAGTTGCAAGGAACCCTCGATCGTCTGGCACTGCCGAAGGCCGAGGGCGGACTCGGCGCGCAAGGTTTACCATTGGTTGTCGACTACGGCTGGTTGACGATCATCGCCGCGCCAATCTTCTGGTGTCTGCAGGCGATCCACAATGTCGTCGGCAACTGGGGATGGGCGATCGTCCTGCTCACCGTCGCCATCAAGTTGCTGTTCTTTCCGCTGTCGGCAGCCAGCTACAAGTCGATGGCCAAGATGCGTACCGTGACGCCACTTCTGGTCAAGCTCAAGGAGCGGCACGCCGGCGACCGCCAGAAGCTCAACCAGGAAATGATGGAGCTCTACAAGCGCGAAAAGATCAATCCGCTGGGCGGCTGCCTGCCCATCGCGGTGCAGATTCCGGTCTTCATCGCCCTCTACTGGGCCCTGCTTGGTGCGGTCGAAATCCGTGATGCACCGTGGATACTTTGGATTACCGACCTCTCGGCGAGCGACCCCTACTACGTGCTGCCGGTGGTGATGGTGGTCACCATGCTCATCCAGACCAGGCTCAACCCGACGCCGCCGGATCCGATCCAGGCAAAGGTGATGATGATGATGCCGTTCATCTTCGGCGCCATGTTCTTCTTCTTCCCCGCTGGCCTGGTGCTCTACTGGGTGGTCAACAACACCCTGTCGATTGCCCAGCAATGGCAGATCACGCGGATGATGGAAGGTGGCGCGAAAGCCGCCAACGACCCAAAAGCCTGAGTCGGGCAAAACGGCAGCGACCATAGCCGCCATCGCGACCGCTCCCGGTCGCGGTGGCATCGGCATAGTCCGCATCTCGGGAACGAAGCTACTGGACTTCGCGACGGCGCTGAGTGGCAGGCAACCGGCTGCCCGCGTGGCGACGCTCGCCGAGTTCAAGGCCGCTGACGGTAGCGTCATCGACAGCGGCCTACTACTCCACTTTCCCGCGCCGAAGTCGTTTACCGGCGAAGACATCGTCGAGCTGCACGGCCACGGTGGCCCGGTGGTCATGAAAATGCTCCTGGCGCGTTGTCTGGAGCTTGGTGCGACCCTGGCCGAGCCTGGCGAATTCACCCGCCGCGCCTACCTCAACGGCAAGCTCGATCTGGCGCAGGCGGAAGCGGTCATCGACCTGATCGACGCCGCAACCGCAGCCGCAGCGCGCAGCGCCGTGCGCTCGCTGCAGGGTGAGTTTTCCCGCGCAGTGAATGGCTTGCTCGAACAACTGATCGAGCTGCGCGCGTTGGTCGAGGCGACCCTGGATTTCCCGGAAGACGAAGTCGATTTTCTCGAAGCCGCCGACGCTGTCGGCCGTCTTGGTCGCCTGCAACAACGCCTGACACAGGTCTTTGACCGCGCTCAGCAGGGCCGCTTGCTGCACGGTGGTCTGCACGTCGTCCTCGCCGGCCAGCCAAATGTCGGCAAGTCCAGCTTGCTCAATCGCCTTGCCGGCGACGACCTGGCGATCGTTACGTCCCTGCCGGGAACCACTCGCGACGTTGTGCGCAGCACCCTTCAGCTCGAGGGCATTCCACTGCACGTGATTGATACCGCCGGCCTGCGCGAAACTGCCGATCCGATCGAGCAGATCGGCATCGAACGCAGCTGGCGCGAGATCGAGCGGGCAGACGTGGTCGTTCTGCTGGTCGATGCGTGCACCGGCGTTGGCGAAGCAGACCGTGCCATTGTCGCGCAGTTGCCCCGTCATCTTGCCCGCGTGACGGTGCATAACAAGATCGATCTCGCCGGCCGCACCGCGACCAGCACCGATGACGCCGACGGCGTGACCATCGCCCTCTCGGCCAGATCGGGCGACGGCGTAGACCTCCTGCGCCAGGCCCTGTTGCGCATTGCTGGCTGGCATCCGGCCGAAGACGTGTTCATCGCCCGCGAACGCCATTTGCGTGCCCTGCAGCAGACCCGAGAGCGCATCGAGCAGGCGCAGGCACAACTGCCACGGCTGGAGCTGTTCGCGGAAGAGCTGCGTCTGGCGCAACTGGCGCTGGCGACGATCACCGGCGAGTTCACTGCTGACGACCTTCTCGGCGAGATTTTCGGACGCTTCTGCATCGGCAAGTAAGGCCGCTGCTGACTTTCTGCCCGCTGTCCAGGGCGCGTCAAAACAAAGGATTATAGGGAATGAGCTGGGACCCCGAGCAATACCTCAAGTTCGTCGAAGCCCGGCGGCGACCGGCGCTCGATCTGATCGCCCGTCTTGGCGGCAGCTGCCCCAGGAACGTGGTTGACCTTGGCTGTGGCGCCGGCAACATCACTCGACTGCTCGCCGAACATTGGCCGCAGGCCAGGATCATCGGCATTGACAGTGATGCGGCAATGCTCAGGAAAGCCTCATCGACGGCTTCACCGATCGATTGGCAGAAGGCCGACATCGCCGCTTGGCGGCCATCGGTGGCTCCTGATCTGATCTTTTCGAACGCCGCACTGCACTGGCTCGACGATCACCCGCAGCTGTTGCCCGCGCTGATCGCGCAACTCGCCGACGGTGGCGTGCTGGCCGTGCAGATGCCGTCGAACTTCACTTCTCCGTCGCATCAGATTCTGCGCAAGCTGACCGATGACTATCGCTGGCAACAGACGCTCGGCGGCATCGAGATGGGCAAGGTTCTCACGCCGGCCGAGTACCACCGTCTGCTGTCGCCACACTGTCGCCATCTGGACATATGGGAGACCACCTACTGGCAGGCACTCGGCGGTGACGACGCGATCATCGAATGGATGAAGGGAACGACGCTGGTGCCCTATCTGTCCCGTCTTGACGAGGTCGCCAGAGAGCAGTTTCTGGCCGCTTATCGCGCACCGCTGGCAATCGTCTATCCGCGCACCAGTGCCGGCCATACCTTGTTCCCGTTCAAGCGAGTCTTCTTCGTGGCACAGCGCTGAATGGAGTTTACGCCCGCCGAAGTGTCCGTTTTCTTCGCCCTGGGGATGGCCGCCTTGTTCGCCGGTTTCATCGACGCGGTCGTCGGCGGCGGCGGTCTGATTCAGATCCCGGCGCTGTTTACGACGCTGCCGAACGAAGTGCCAGCGACCCTCTTCGGCACCAACAAGTTCTCCAGCATTTTCGGAACCAGCAACGCCGCCTGGCGCTATTCGCGTCGGGTGAACATGCCTTGGCGAACGACATTGCCGGCGGCAATCGCGGCATTCGTCTTCTCCTATTTCGGAGCGGCGGCAGTTGCCTGGATGCCGCCAGAGCTGTTGCGCCCGCTGATCCTCCTGCTGCTTATCGGCGCGGCCATCTACACCTTCGCGCGCCGTGAATTCGGTGCCGTTCATCGGCCACAGCACACGGGTCGCCGCGAGTTCGTCTATGCGCTGATCGTTGGCGGTGCAATCGGCTTCTACGACGGCTTCTTCGGGCCCGGTACCGGCAGTTTCCTGATCTTTCTCTTCATCCGTTTCTTCGGCTTCGATTTCCTGCACGCCTCGGCAGCGTCGAAAGTCGTGAACGTGGCCACCAACCTGGCGGCGATGGGTTACTTCCTGCCCAACGGTCACATCCTGCTCGGCGTTGCCGTGCTCATGGCCAGCTGCAATGTTCTTGGATCCCTGATCGGTACCCATCTTGCACTGCGGCACGGCAGCGGCTTTGTCAGGAAGGTGTTCTTGTGCGTCGTCAGCGTTTTCATCATCAAGTTTGCGTACGATACCTTCGCTTGAGTCTGTCTGCTCGGCGGCTCAGGCGTGCGGTTTGTCGCCCTGCTTGCGCGTCGCCGACAAGGGGATGACAGCAATCCCGTACTTGCGCGAGACGCGTTGGTACATCTCGCGTGCGGCAATCACCTTGGGGTTGCGCAGGTCCCTTTCCTGAGCCATCTGCAGGTAGCCGAGACCGCGCTTGGCCAGCGCGGGATTCCATCCCTTGAGTTCGAGAAGCGTGAAAATGGCTTTGCTGGCGTTGACCAGGAACTGCAGGTTGGGTACCCGTTCGGCGGCTTCGATGAGCAGTTTCACCGAGCCATCGAGATCGCCACTGCGCGCGGCAAGCACGCCGCGGTTGTTGAGTTCGACGATTTCCTTGCCGACCTGCGCGAGTAGCGCCTGACCCGTTACTTCGTTGCCGGTCTTGGCGTAAATGCTTTCGATCTGGGCGATCATCGCGCGGTCCTGGTGGTTCTCGGCGGCGACCTTGCGGACCACTTCCTGGGCGCTGGCTTCGTTGCCCGTGGCCAGGCACGCGTGTGCCAGATCGAGCGCCTGCTTGCTCGAAACCAGGCCATCCTTGCCGTCAGCCTTCAAGCCATCGTGCAGGACGAGAGCTTTCTCGACGGCCAGCCTGGCTTTGGTCGGATCGCCCTCCTTGTTCGCGCATAAGCCATCGACGACCAGGGCTGCCAGTTCGCCCTGTTTGCTGCCGCGCCAGTCGCGGCGGAGTTCGCCGGCAATCCGCTTGGCACCTTCGACGTGTCCCAGATCGAGCATTGCGCGCGCGAGATTGGAATAGTCGTCGATGTTGTTCAGCGAAGATCCACGCCTGCGCTCGAGCACTTTTCCGTAGGCGCGTTCGGCGGTCTTGAAGTCCTGGTTTCGCGCCGCGACGTCGCCGACCATCCGTTGCCGGGCCGAGTTGTTGGGCGAGATCAGCGCTGCCGATTGCAAGGCTTCCTGGGCCTCGCGCAGCTTGCCCATCTCTTCACGTACTTCGGCGAGAAAATCGTAGGCGGCCATGAACTCCGGGAAATCGTCGATCAGCGCCTGGGCGACGATTTCGCCTTCGGCCAGACGCTGCTGGCTGCGCAGCGCGGTCGCCAGACCCATGCGTGCCCAGGGCACCACGCGCTGCTGCAGCACCTGTTCGAATACCGCCTGGGCTTCGGCTGGACGTCCGAGCACGTTGAGAATCTCGCCCTTGAAGCGCAGCAGGTCGAAAAGGAAGCCGCTCTCCTGCGCGAGCAGGCGTTGGCAGGCCTTCAGCGCGTCGCTGAAGGCGCCGTTGTCGAGATGTTCGTAGAGCGGCGCGAAGAACTGCTTGCGGTACAGCGCACGTACCAGCCTGCCGTGCAGCTCGTCGGCGGTGAAGGGTTTGATCAGGTAGTCATCCGGGGCCAGTTCGGCGATCGAGACGACATTGTGATAGGCGCGCTCGCTGGTAATCAGCATGAATACCGTCGATAACGCCACCAGGCGTTGCTGGCGCAGTTCTTCGAGCAGCTGCTGGCCGTCGCGTCCGTCCTCGAGCTGGTAGTCGGAGAGGATGATGTCGAAATGATGTATGCGCACTTGCCGGAGAACTTCGGCCGAGGTGCCGGCGTTATGCACCGATGTGACACCCAGTGCCGAAAGCATGATGCGCAGCGAGCTGCGTGCGTTGGGATAGCGATCGATGAGCAAGGCCCGCTTGAGCGCCAGCTCCTTGCTCATCTTGTGGAGCAGATCGGCGGTCGTCTCGGGTGTCCTCATGACTGGCACATTACCTGACCGTGCCCTGGCGGGCAAGCCAGGGAGTCAGCTCGCCGCGCGGGGTCAGCGCCCAGCAGCGTCGCTGACCGCTGGCGGTGCGAGCCGGGTGCCGACTTCGCTGCCCGTGCTGTTCAGCAGGGCTCGCTGCGGATGAGGTGATCGAAGGCGGTAAGCGCAGCTTTGGTGCCCTCGCCCATGGCGACGACGATCTGTTTGTAGGGGACGGTGGTCACGTCGCCGGCGGCGAAAACGCCCGGCAGTGAAGTGGCGCAGCGGGCGTCGATCTCGATCTCGCCGCGTGGCGACAACTCAAGCGTCCCCTTGAGCCACTCGCTGTTCGGCAACAGACCGATCTGCACGAAGATACCGGCGAGGTCGATGCGCCGCTTTTCGCCGCTGGCGCGGTCGGTGTACAACAGGCCGTCGACCTTCTCGCCGTCGCCGCTCACTTGCGTGCTCAGCGCCTCGGTGATCACCTCGACGTTGCCCAGACTGAACAGCTTCTTCTGGAGCACCGCGTCGGCACGCAGGGTCGCCTCGAACTCGAGCAGCGTGACGTGGCCGACAATGCCGGCAAGGTCGATTGCCGCTTCCACGCCCGAGTTGCCGCCACCGATCACCGCCACCCGCTTGCCTTTGAACAATGGTCCGTCGCAGTGCGGGCAGTAGGCGACGCCATGACCCCGGTACTCCTTTTCGCCGGGAACGTTCATTTCCCGCCAGCGCGCACCGGTGGCCAGGATCACCGTCTTGCTGCGCAGCGTTGCGCCGCTGGCCAGGCGAATCTCGGTCAGGCTGCCGGCGGTCTGTGGCAGCAGCGCTTCGGCGCGCTGCAGATCCATGATATCGACGTCGTACTCCCTGACGTGCTCCTCGAGTCCGGCAGCGAGCTTCGGCCCGTCGGTGGCCTTGACGGAGATGAAGTTCTCGATCGCCAGGGTATCGAGTACCTGCCCGCCAAAACGCTCACTGACCACGCCGGTGCGGATTCCCTTGCGTGCCGCGTAGATGGCGGCGGCTGCGCCCGCCGGGCCGCCGCCGACGATGAGGACGTCGAAAGGCTGGCGAGCGCTGATCTTCTCGGCTTCCCGCCGGGTGGCGCCGGAATCGATCCTGGCGACGATCTCCTCCAGGGCCAGGCGGCCCTGGCCGAAGGGCTCACCGTTGAGAAACACCGTCGGCACGCCCATGATCTGGCGCGCACTCACTTCGTCCTGGAACAACGCCCCGTCGATCATCTGGTGGCTGATGCCGGGGTTGGTGACGGCCATCAGGTTCAGCGCCTGCACGACGTCCGGGCAATTGTGGCAGGAAAGCGAAATGAAGGTCTCGAAATGGAACTCGCCGGGAATGGCGCGAATTCCTTCGATCACGCTGGCGTCGACCTTCGCCGGGTGACCGCCGACCTGTAGAAGGGCGAGAATCAACGAGGTAAATTCGTGCCCCATGGGGATGCCGGCAAAACTGATGCGCGCCGTTTCACCCGGCAGACCGATCGAAAACGACGGCTTGCGCGCAGCGCTGCCGTCTTCCCTGAGGGTTACTTTGTCGCTGAGCGCGGCAATCTCCTGCAGCAGGGCGAGCATCTCGCGGGCGGCTTCGCTGCTATCCGGCGAAGCAACTATCTCGATCGTTCGCTGCAGTTTCTGCAGGTAGGCGACGAGTTGAGTCTTGATGTTGGCGTCGAGCATGTCGTTGCGTCCTTGTCGAGTGGCATGGAAAGGGTCCCAACGCAAAGGGGCCGCCAAGCATCGCTTCGCGGCCCCTTTGCGTTGGGACCCGGTCTCACGCTGCGCGGAGCATCCGCCAGCGTGAGTGAGCGTTTGCTCCTAGATCTTGCCGACCAGGTCGAGTGACGGAGCGAGCGTCGCGTCGCCCGGAGTCCATTTGGCCGGGCAGACTTCACCCGGATGACTGGCGACGTATTGGGCAGCCTGCACCTTGCGCAGCAGCTCCTTGGCGTCACGACCAATGCCCAGGTCGTGAATCTCGCACACCTTGATGACCCCTTCGGGGTTGATGACGAAGGTGCCGCGTAGTGCCAGACCTTCCTCTTCGATCATCACCTCGAAGTTGCGGGTGATCGCGCCGGTCGGGTCGCCGAGCATCGGGTAGGTGATCTTCTTGATCGTCTCGGAAGTGTCGTGCCACGCCTTGTGGGTAAAGTGCGTATCGGTGGACACCGCGTAGATTTCGACGCCGAGCTTCTGGAACGAAGGGTATTCGTCGGCCAGGTCACCGAGTTCGGTCGGGCAGACGAAAGTGAAGTCGGCCGGGTAGAAGAAGACAATCGACCACTTGCCTTTCAGATCGGCGTCGGAGACGGGGCCAAACTTGCCGTTGTGAAAAGCGGTTGCTTTGAACGGTTTGATTTCGGTATTGATCAAGGACATCTTGAGTTCTCCTTCAGGTTGAGTGAATGAACTGAATCGACGAGTCGATGGTAGTGGATTCGACAGCATTGTTCCAATTGATTCTCGCAATTCGAGTCATAGCCAAGCGCTATATGCACCAAGTTGAGAGGATCGGCGCCGCGCTCTCGCGCTCGCTGAAACCTGTTATTTTTCAGCGAACTGCCGTAGAATTCCGCTCTTTTGCGCAGCTCAGTGCGCGAGGAAGGCCGGACTGCCCATGCTCTTTCCTGACCGTTTCGAGGTGATTGTCGTCGGTGGCGGCCATGCCGGCACCGAGGCGGCCCTGGCCGCGGCGCGCACGGGAATGAAGACCCTGCTGCTGACGCACAACCTCGACACCCTCGGTGCGATGAGCTGCAATCCGTCGATCGGCGGCATTGGCAAGGGGCACCTGGTCAGAGAGGTCGATGCGCTCGGTGGAGCGATGGCCGAGGCGACCGACGAGGCGGGCATCCAGTTCCGCACCCTCAACTCCAGTAAGGGTCCGGCGGTGCGTGCGACGCGGGCGCAGGCCGACCGTGTCCTCTACCGGCAGGCGATTCGCCGTCGCCTGGAAAACGAGCCGAATCTGACCATTTTCGCGCAAGCCTGCGACGATCTGATCGTCGAAGCTGACCGGGTTGCCGGGGTGGTGACCCAGCTCGGCGTGCGTTTTTCGGCGCGAGCGGTGGTCTTGACCACCGGTACTTTTCTCAACGGACTGATCCACGTCGGCATGTCGAACATGGTTGGCGGACGCATGGGTGACCCGCCAGCGGTTTCGCTGGCGGCACGGCTGCGCGAGCTGCAATTGCCGGTCGGGAGGCTGAAGACCGGCACGCCGCCGCGGCTCGACGGGCGGAGCATCGATTTTTCGCGGCTGGTCGAGCAACATTCGGATCAGCCGCGTCCCGTCTTCTCGTTTCTTGGCGACGCGGCGCGGCACCCGCAGCAGCTGCCGTGCTGGATTACCAGTACCAATGCCGGCACGCACGACATCATCCGTGCCAACCTCGACCGCTCGCCGATGTACACCGGGGTCATCGAGGGCGTCGGCCCACGCTACTGTCCTTCCATCGAAGACAAGATTCACCGCTTCGCCGGCAAGGACAGCCACAACATCTTCCTCGAACCGGAAGGTCTGAACACGCACGAGATTTACCCCAACGGGATCTCGACCAGCCTGCCGTTCGACGTCCAGCTGGCGATCGTGCGCTCGATCCGCGGCCTGGAGAACGCGCACATCCTGCGTCCGGGCTATGCCATCGAATACGATTACTTCGACCCGCGCGCGCTCAATGCGTCGCTGGAGACGAAGGCCATCGGCGGACTGTTCTTCGCCGGTCAGATCAACGGCACGACGGGTTACGAAGAAGCTGCCGCGCAAGGCTTGTTGGCCGGGGTCAACGCCGCCCTGCGGGCGCAGCAGAAAGAATCCTGGACACCGCGTCGTGACGAAGCCTACCTCGGCGTGCTGGTCGACGATCTGATTACCCGCGGCGTCGCGGAACCCTACCGCATGTTCACCAGCCGCGCCGAGTATCGCCTTTCGCTGCGCGAGGACAACGCCGATATGCGCCTGACCGAGCATGGTCGCCGCCTCGGTCTGGTTGACGATCGACGCTGGGCGGCTTTCTGCACCAAGCGCGCAGCGATTGGCGCTGAGCAGGAGCGCCTGAAATCGACCTGGGTACAGCCGGGAAAGCTTGCCGACGGCGAGGCGCTGCGCGTCTTCGGCAGGGAACTGGAGCACGAGTACAGCCTGCACGATCTTCTCCGCCGTCCGGATGTGAGTTACCCGGCATTGATGAGCCTGCGCTTTGGCGACGCGTCGGCTGGCGCTGGCTTGACGGATGCGCAGGTCATCGAGCAGGTTGAAATCCAGGCCAAGTATCAGGGTTACATCGAACGTCAGCAGGAAGAGGTGGCCAGGAGCCTGGCCAACGAGGAACGCTGTTTTCCGCCCGACTTCGATTTCGCCACTGTCGGCGGCCTGTCACGAGAGGTGCAGCAGAAGCTGTCGCTGCAGCGCCCGCAGACGCTCGGCCAGGCGTCGCGAATCCAGGGCATGACGCCGGCGGCGATCTCGATCCTGACGGTCTGCCTCAAGCGTGGCGAGTCGGACGCTCAGCGCCTGCGCGCCGCTGGCAGCGCTTGATGGCTGCGGCCGAGCAACTCGAACGGGGCTTGCAGGATCTGGGCATCGAGCTCACTGCGCGCGCGCAGAAAAAGTTGCTCGCCTACGCAACCCTGCTCGAGAAATGGAACCGGACCTACCGCCTGACCGCGGTGCCGAATGCGGCCCAGACGGTCAGCCATCACCTGCTCGATTCACTGGCGGTGCTGCCCTTTCTGAGCGCCGAGAGCCTGCTCGATGTCGGTAGCGGCGGCGGCATGCCCGGGATCCCCCTGGCCATCGCCCGCCCCGAGCTGCGCGTCGTCCTGCTCGACAGCAATTCGAAGAAGAGCGCCTTCCTGCGGCAGGCGGCAATTGAGCTGGAACTGGCGAATATTGCCGTACACTGCGGGCGGGTCGAGGAGTATCGGCCAGCGTTTTCTTTCGCGGCGATCACCGCGCGCGCTTTCGCCGATCTGGCCGAGCTGGTCAGGCTCTCGCGTCACCTGTTGCAAGTGGACGGCCACTGGCTGGCGATGAAGGGCATCTGCCCGCAGGCCGAGATTGCACGTTTGCCAGCAGACGTCGCGGTCGAGGCTCTACATCGTCTGGCAGTGCCGGGGGTTACCGGCGAGCGGCATCTGGTGTTGATCAGCAGCCGTGCCGTCGGGCATTGAGGGGGAGTTGATTTGGCAAGAATACTCGCGGTAACCAACCAGAAGGGCGGCGTCGGAAAGACGACGACCGCCGTCAACCTCTCTGCCTGCCTGGCAGAATGCGGCCAGCGCGTATTGCTCATCGACCTTGACCCGCAGGGCAACGCGACCACCGGTTGCGGTGTTGTCAAGCGTGGCGCCATGCCGACCGTCTATCAGGTGCTGATCGGTCGGTCGACGGCCGCGCAGACTCGCCTGAGCAGTGACTTCGGCTTCGACGTGCTGCCGGCGAACCGCGAACTGGCGGGAGCCGAGATCGACCTGATCGACCTCGGGCAGCGCGAATATCGTCTGCGTGACGCTCTTGGCAGCGTCCGCGAGGACTACGACTTCATCCTCATGGATTGCCCACCGGCATTGAACATGCTGACCGTCAACGGTCTGGTGGCCGCGGATACGGTGATGATTCCGATGCAGTGCGAATACTATGCCCTGGAAGGCCTGACCGACCTCGTTGCGACGCTGAAGAAGATCCGCGCCAACCTCAACCCGAGGCTCGAGATCGAGGGGCTGCTGCGCACCATGTTCGACCCGCGATCGACCTTGACGCAACAGGTTTCGTGCGAACTCGAAGGACACTTCGGCGAGAAAGTCTATCGCACGATCATCCCGCGCAATGTTCGTCTCGCCGAAGCGCCGTCCTACGGCAAGCCGGTGATTGCCTTCGACCGTAGCTCCAAGGGGGCGCAAGCCTATCTTCTCCTGGCGCAGGAGATTCTCGACCGCCGCGCCGACAGGAAGCGCGCGGGCGCAACGACCGCCGGACTGGGAGTCGAGTCATGAAACTCAAGGGCTTGGGCCGCGGTCTCGACGCCTTGCTGGCCGGCAACGATGCGCAGAACAAGGAGCAGCTGCGCAGCGTGCCGCTGGCCGACATCCAGCCCGGCAAGTACCAGCCGCGCACGCACATGGACAGCGCGTCGCTCGAAGAACTGGCCGCGTCGATCAGGATGCAGGGCCTGATGCAACCGATTCTGGTTCGCCCGATCAGCGACGAGCGCTACGAGATCATCGCTGGCGAGCGACGCTGGCGGGCGGCGAAGATGGCCGGCTTGAGCGAGGTTTCGACCTTGATCCGGGAGATTCCCGACGAGGCGGCGTTGGCCATGGCGCTGATCGAGAACATCCAGCGCGAGAACCTCAACCCGCTCGAGGAAGCGCTGGGTCTGCAGCGCCTGATCGACGAGTTCGCCATGACTCACCAGCAGGCGGCCGACGCCGTCGGTCGTTCGCGGCCGGCGGCGTCGAACCTGCTGCGCCTGCTGCAGCTGGCGCCAGCGGTCCAGGAGCTCCTGATGCGCGGCGACGTGGATATGGGCCATGCACGCGCACTCCTCCCTCTCGCCGGTGACCTGCAGGTTCAACTGGCGCAGCGCGTGGTGCAGAAGGGCTTGTCGGTGCGCGAAACCGAGCGCCTGGTCCAGTACGCGCTGCGCCCTCCGAAGGAGCTGCCGTCGCGAAAGCCGGATCGCGATGTCCTGCGTTTGCAGGAAGAATTGGCCGATCTGCTTGGGGCGCAAGTGGCCATCCGCGCCAACCAGCGCGGCGCCGGCAAGGTGCTGATCGAGTTTGGCGACCTTGATCAGCTCGAAGGAATCCTGCAGCGCCTGCGTCATTGATGCGGCGCAGCATTCAAGCGTTTTTGCAGCGCGCGGATACCGCCTGCAAGGCAGATTTTGCAAAGGAAAGGGAACTTTCTTGCACATGCGGTTTGATTCCTCTATAGGAGTCTGGTATCCTGCCCGTGTTTTGGAGGGGCTGGTCGTGCATTCGCAGGTTCGCTGGTTTTTCCGCTGCCAGGCGGTCGTCACCCTGGTGGCTGCGTTGATAGCGGGCCTTGCACTGGGGGTCGATGCGGCTGTTTCTGCTGCGCTCGGCGGGGGCATCGCCATCGCTAGCGCTCTGGCCTATGTGTGGCGGGGCCTGCGGCCAACGGGAACGGCAGTTGCCGATGCGAAAAAGGCGTTCAGTTCTCAGCTTGCCGCCGAAGGGTACAAGTTTGCTGTCACGCTCTTGCTGTTTGCCCTGGTGTTCAAGGGCTACGCACAGCTCGCCGCCTTGCCGCTCTTCCTTGCGTATGCTGCAACAATTGTCGTTTATTGGATGGCGCTGCTCAGACAGCACTAGTCAAACAGGGGAAAAACATGGCTTCAGGCGAAGCGTTAACGACCAGTGGATACATCGTCCATCACCTGACCAACAACACCGTTGGTGAAGGGTTCTGGACCCTGCACCTGGACACCTTGTTCGTCTCGGGAATTATCGGGCTGGTCGCCTTTCTCGGCATGGCCAAGGTCGCCAGGATGGCGACCTCCGGTGTTCCTGGCCCGTTGCAGAGTTTCATCGAGCTTCTGCTGTCCTTTGTCGATCAGCAGGTCAAGGATACCTACCATGGCAGAAGCCCGCTGGTGACCCCACTGGCGGTCACCATCTTCGTCTGGGTTTTCCTGATGAATGCCATGGACCTGATCCCGGTCGATTTCCTGCCGCTGATTCTCGGCGTGTTCGGCATCCATTATTTCAAGGCGGTGCCGACCACCGATCCCAACCTGACCTTCGCCATGTCCCTGACGGTATTCACGATCATGATCGTCATGGGGATCAAGGTAAAAGGTGCGTCGGGCTTTCTGCACGAAGTGTTTTGCGTTCCGTTCGGTGCCAAACTGGCCCCGATCAACCTGCTCTTCCGGATTATTGAAGACGTCGCCAAGCCGATCTCTCTCTCGCTGCGTCTTTTCGGCAACATGTACGCCGGCGAGATGGTGTTCATCCTGATCGCCCTTCTGGGTGTCTGGCAGCTGCCGCTGGCTCTGCCCTGGGCCCTGTTCCACATCCTGATCATCACCTTGCAGGCTTTCGTGTTCATGATGTTGACCATCGTCTACCTGTCGATGGCCAGCGAGTCGCACGGTTAGTCGGGATTGCCGGGTCCCCTGTTCATCCGCTTAATTCACGTCGTTCCTGTTTAACCCATTTAGCATTTTTTGTTAGGAGAACCACCAATGGAAGCCGCTCTGTCAATGTTGCTTGGTAACACCGCCATCGCCGTCGCCATCCTGATCGGGGCGGGCGCCCTTGGTACCGCTATCGGGTTTGGTATTCTTGGTGGTCGCTTCCTCGAAGGCGCTGCTCGTCAGCCGGAAATGATTCCTACCCTCCAGGTCAAGATGTTCATCGTTGCCGGCCTCCTCGACGCGGTGACCATGATCGGTGTGGGTATCGCCCTGTTCATGCTCTTTGCGAACCCCTTCATCGCCGTCGTCAAGGGCTGATCGCTTCTCCTTTCTGACTCACCCTTAAAAGGAGGTTAGCGTGAACATCAACGCAACTTTGTTTGGCCAAGCGGTCTGGTTCGGGGTCTTCATCTGGATCACCATGAAGTACGTCTGGCCACCCATACAGAAGGCCATTGCCGATCGCCAGGCGCTGATCGCCGATGGACTTGCCGCCGGCGAGCGCGGGAAGCATGAGCTTGAACTCGCCGGGAAGCGTTCCGCCGATTCTCTGCGCGAAGCCAAGGTGAAGTCGGCCGAGATTATCGTCGCCGCCGAAAAGCGCGCCCTGCAGGTGATCGAAGAGGCCAAGCTGGCGGCGAAAGTCGAAGCCGACAAGGTCGTCGTCGCAGCGCAGGCCGAGATTGCCCAGGCAACCGAACACGCCAGAGCGGAGTTGCGCAGTCGCGTCGCCGAACTCGCGGTAGCCGGTGCCGAGCGCATCCTGAAGCGCGAGGTCGATGCCAAGGGGCATGCAGAAATCCTGGCCGCCCTCAAGCAGGAACTCTGAGACCATGGCCGAACTCGTAACCATCGCGCGTCCCTACGCTGAAGCGGTTTTCCGCATCGCGCTGGAAAACAAGGCGCTGACGAGCTGGTCCGAGCGGCTGACGCTGCTTTCCGCAATTGCCGGGGATGGCCAGATGCGTTCATGCATTGGCAACCCCGAACTCTCTGCGGCCCAGAAGAGCGAGCTTTTCAAGTCGCTCGCCGGAGACGCGCTTGTGGGCAGCGAAGCCAATCTGATCGACGTTCTCGCCGCCAACGAGCGGCTTTCCGCCCTGCCGGAAATTGCCGACCTCTTCGAAAAGCTCAAAGCCGGCCAGGAAGGCGTCAGGGAGGCAACCATCTACAGCGCCTTTCCGGTCGACGAAAAGCAGCTCAAAGCGCTGATCGCGGACCTCGAAACCCGCTTCAATACCCGGCTGACTGCCGAAGTGGTCGTCGATCAATCGTTGATCGGCGGCGTCAAGATTGTGGTTGGCGACCAGGTCCTCGACACTTCCGTACGCGGAAAATTGGAGAGCCTGCGGTTGGCGCTCAAGAACTAGGAGAATTTTCATGCAGTTGAATCCTTCAGAAATCAGCGAACTGATCAAAAGCAAGATCGAGAATCTTGCGATCAGCGCCGATCTGCGCACCCAGGGCACCGTCGTTTCGGTGACCGACGGTATCTGCCGCGTTTATGGGCTGACCGACGTCATGCAGGGCGAAATGCTCGAGTTTCCGGGCAACATCTTCGGCATGGCGCTGAACCTCGATCGCGACTCGGTTGGCGCGGTGGTTCTCGGCGAGTACGATCAGATCAGCGAAGGCGACACGGTCAAGACGACCGGTCGCATCCTTGAAGTTCCGGTCGGTCCCGAGCTTCTCGGCCGCGTGGTCAACTCGCTTGGCCAACCGATCGACGGTAAAGGCCCGATCAACAACAAGCTGACCGACAAGATCGAGAAGGTGGCGCCGGGCGTGATCTGGCGCAAGTCGGTTTCGCAGCCGGTGCAGACCGGTCTGAAGTCGATCGACGCGATGGTGCCGATCGGGCGCGGCCAGCGCGAACTGATCATTGGCGACCGGCAGACCGGAAAGACCGCGGTGGCCATCGACACGATCATCAACCAGAAGGGGCAGGACCTGCTCTGTATCTACGTTGCCGTCGGTCAGAAGGCGTCGACCGTCGCCAACGTCGTGCGCAAGCTCGAAGAGAATGGCGCGATGGAGTACACCATCGTCGTGGCCGCCACAGCATCCGAATCTGCTGCCCTGCAATACATCGCTCCCTACTCCGGGTGCACCATGGGCGAGTACTTCCGCGACCGTGGCCAGGATGCGCTGATCATCTATGACGACCTGACCAAGCAGGCCTGGGCGTATCGCCAGGTTTCGCTGCTTCTTCGCCGGCCTCCGGGGCGCGAAGCCTATCCAGGCGACGTCTTCTATCTGCACTCGCGTTTGCTCGAGCGTGCCGCGCGCGTCTCCGAAGAGTGGGTCGAGAAATTCACCAACGGTGAGGTCAAGGGCAAGACCGGATCGCTGACTGCCCTGCCGGTCATCGAAACCCAGGCGGGCGACGTCTCGGCCTTCGTTCCGACCAACGTGATCTCGATTACCGACGGCCAGATCTTCCTCGATACCGACTTGTTCAACGCCGGTGTGCGTCCCGCCATCGACGCCGGTATCTCGGTGTCGCGCGTCGGTGGTGCTGCCCAGACCAAGGTGATCAAGAAGCTTGGTGGCGGTGTCCGCCTGGCGCTTGCCCAGTTCCGTGAGCTGGCGGCTTTTGCGCAGTTCGCGTCCGATCTCGACGAGGCAACGCGCAAGCAGCTCGACCGTGGTCGCCTGGTTACCGAACTGATGAAGCAGCCGCAGTACTCGCCGCTGTCGATCTCCGAGATGGCCATCACCCTGCACGCGGTGAACAAGGGCTATTTCGACGATGTCGAGGTGAAGACGGCGCTGGCGGTCGAGAAGCAGATGCAAAGCTTCATCAAGCAGAAATATGCCGATCTGGTCAGCAAGATTGAAACCAACAAAGATCTTGACGCCGACGCCGAGCAGACGCTCGGCAAGGCGATCGAGGAGTTCAAGGCCACGCTGGCCTGATCGATCGAGGAGTTTGCGATGCCTAGCGGCAAGGAAATCCGCAACAAGATCAAGAGTGTAGAGAGTACGCGCAAGATCACAAAGGCCATGGAAATGGTGGCTGCGTCGAAAATGCGCAAGGCTCAGGAAAGGATGCGCGCGGCTCGTCCTTATGGCGAGAAGATCCGCCTTGTCGCCGGCAATCTTTCGCACGCCCTGACCGACTATCGCCATCCATTTCTCACCGTGCGCGAGCCGGCCAAGGCAGTGGGGCTGATCACCGTTACCTCCGACAAGGGGCTGTGCGGCGGCTTGAATACCAACGTCCTGCGCCTGTCGCTCGGCAAGATGAAGGAATGGCATGCCGAGGGCAAGAAGCTGCAGGTCACGGCGATTGGCAACAAGGGCCTGGGCTTCATGCAGCGCGCTGGAGCGAGTGTTGTCTCGCAGCTGACCGGACTCGGCGATACGCCGCACCTGGAAAGGTTGATTGGACCGATCAAGGTTCAGCTGGACGCGTACATCAACGGCGAGATCGATGTCCTTTACATAGCCTATACGCGCTTCGTCAACACCATGAAGCAGGAGCCGACTCTTGATCAGCTCCTGCCCCTGTCGGGGGACCTTGTTGGTGGCGAAAGCAACCGCTGGGACTACATCTATGAGCCTGACGCCAAGACGGTCATCGATGACCTGCTGGTGCGCTATGTCGAGGCGATGATCTATCAGGCAGTCGCCGAGAATATGGCCTCCGAGCAGAGCGCGCGCATGGTGGCCATGAAGTCTGCCTCGGACAACGCCAAGAACGTGATCGGTGAACTCAAGCTGGTGTACAACAAGGCTCGCCAGGCATCGATCACCAAGGAGCTTTCGGAAATCGTCGGCGGCGCAGCGGCTGTCTGAGCACGCGATAGTTAGTTTATTGATTAGGGATACAACCATGAATCAAGGAAACATAGTTCAGTGTATCGGCGCCGTCGTGGACATCCAGTTCCCGCGTGACGCCATGCCTCATATCTACGACGCGCTTCAGCTCGACAAGGCTGAAGAGTCGGACATGTGCGAAGCCGATCTGATGTTCGAAGTCCAGCAGCAGCTGGGCGACGGCATCGTGCGCACGATTGCCATGGGCTCCTCCGACGGCCTGCGCCGCGGCATGAAAATCAACAATACCGGTGCCGGGATTTCCGTTCCGGTAGGTGACGCGACCATCGGTCGGATCATGAACGTCCTCGGGCGGCCGATCGACGAAGCCGGTCCAATCGGCACCGATGAGCGGCGCGAGATTCACCAGTTGGCGCCGAAATTTGACGAGCTCTCGCCGTCGGTCGACCTTCTGGAAACAGGCATCAAGGTTATCGACCTCGTCTGTCCGTTTGCCAAGGGCGGCAAAGTCGGTCTGTTCGGCGGTGCCGGTGTCGGCAAGACCGTGAACATGATGGAGCTGATCAACAACATCGCCAAGCAGCACTCGGGTCTCTCGGTTTTTGCCGGTGTTGGCGAGCGTACTCGCGAGGGTAACGACTTCTACCACGAAATGAAGGACTCCAACGTCCTCGACAAGGTGGCGATGGTCTTCGGCCAGATGAACGAGCCGCCAGGAAACCGCCTTCGCGTCGCCCTGACCGGCCTGACCATGGCCGAGCGCTTCCGCGACGACGGCCGCGACATCCTCTTCTTTGTCGACAACATCTATCGCTACACGCTCGCTGGTACGGAAGTGTCGGCACTGCTTGGCCGGATGCCTTCGGCGGTGGGCTATCAGCCGACCCTGGCCGAAGAAATGGGCCGCCTCCAGGAACGCATCACGTCGACCAAGGTCGGTTCGATTACCTCGATCCAGGCGGTGTATGTCCCGGCCGACGACCTCACCGATCCGTCTCCGGCGACGACCTTCCTGCACCTCGACTCGACCGTCGTTCTGTCGCGTGACATTGCTTCGCTGGGTATCTATCCGGCCGTCGACCCTCTCGACTCGACGTCTCGTCAGCTCGACCCGCAGGTCGTCGGTGAAGAACACTATGCGGTTGCCCGCGCGGTTCAGATGACCTTGCAGAAGTACAAGGAGTTGCGCGACATCATCGCCATCCTGGGGATGGACGAGTTGTCGCCGGAGGACAAGCTGGCCGTCTATCGCGCGCGCAAGATCCAGCGCTTCCTCTCGCAGCCCTTCCACGTGGCAGAAGTGTTCACGGGTTCACCGGGCAAGTACGTCACGCTCAAGGACACCATCAAGGGTTTCAAGATGATCGTCGAGGGCGAATGCGACAGCATCCCCGAGCAGGCGTTCTACATGGTTGGCGGTATCGAAGAAGTATTCGAGAAAGCCAAGACACTCTAAAGCGGGATCAGCGAACGTCGCTTTCGCCCCGCCTTCGGGCGCGAAAGCGACTTGCAAGGGAAGAAAACCATGTCACTCAGAGTACACGTCGACGTTGTCAGCGCCGAGGAGTTGATCTTCTCCGGGCAGACCGACTTCGCGGTTTTTCCAGGCGAGGCTGGCGAGCTCGGCATCTATCCGCGTCACACGCCGCTCCTGACCCGCATCAGGCCGGGTACCGTGCGCCTCAAAGTGCCCGACCGCGAGGAGTACGAGCTGGTCTATGTGTCCGGCGGTATGCTCGAGGTGCAGCCGGCGTTGATTACGGTACTGGCCGATACGGCGGTGCGTGCGTCCGATCTGGACGAGGCGAAGGCGATCGAGGCCAAGCGTCATGCAGAGGAGATGCTTCGCGACCATACCTCCGATGTTGGTCTGGCTTCGGCGGAAGCCGAGCTGGCCCAGGCCGTGGCTCAATTGGCGGCAATCAAGAAACTTCGCACGCGCTGAAGAGCCGTCGAGGCCGGGGATGTAGACGCTCCCTCCGGCACAACGGCAGGAAAAAGGGCAGCCCAGGCTGCCCTTTTCTTGTTCACCGTCGAGGAAGACGGGCTGGGTTTAGCGTCTAGCGAAGAAGCTCCATCCGCCCAAGCCGCTTTTCGACGCGTGCCAAGTCGTCGCGAAGCGCGTCGACCTCGGCGCAGAAAGCGTCGACATCGCGGCGCGGGGCAATGGCTTTCTCTTCTTCGGTCAGATATTCGGCGATGCCAAATGCCAGATTGCGGGCGCTCCGCCCGTGCCATCGCGCCAATCCGCTTGCCAGACGCAGGGCCCGGCGGGCGACGATGTCGCCCAGCACTTGTGAAAGATCGTGCTCGGCATCCCAGCGCAGGTTGCGGAAGACAAATGCGAGTGCCTCTGCGAGATCCACCGAGCCCGCGATGGTCGCCGCGGAAAACAGCGACGATCGGTTACTCAGCGCACGTACCGGCGCGTCGTCGGGCAGGCGGATACTGACCGCGACGGGCGAAGCTGCGTCCGCCGCGGCGAGCAGGCCGGACTCGAGTATGGTGAACCGCAACTGCCCGCTGGAAAACTGGACCCGCGCTGTCTGCCCGGAAAAGGCGGCCAATCGAGCACGGGCCCAGTCTTCACCCGTCAGTACGTGATTGATGACCGCCAGCGGCGGCCCGCTCCACATACCCTTCAGGAAGCTTGCTGGATACCGGCAACCACCCAGCCGCTCGAACCGTCGACCGGCTTGGTCAAATTCCACACCTCGTCGAAGGCTACTGCGGGCGCGTCGGCCTGCTCACGAATCATGCCGTTCATGCGCACGCTGGCGACATGGCGGCTACCCTCGGTGAGCACTTCGAGAAGCTCGGCGTCTAGCGTCACCACGTCCGTTTGCTGACTTGCTCCGCTGCGCTCGCCCATCTGCAGCTTGATCTCGGCAAAAACCTCGGGGGTGACGAAGGCACGGATGTCTTCCATGTTGCCGGCGTCATTTGCCGCCTGTAGGCGGACGAAGTTCAACTTCGCGACACGGAGAAAGCCATCCACGTCGAAGTCGGCGGGAATGCCTGCCGGCTCCGGAGTGGCCATGTTCGCCGCTCCGCCTGGACGATGCTCTGGCTGGCTTCGGCCAGGAAGCTCCTGGGCGGCGTCGAAACGCGGCGGCGGGGCGGCCACTCCGCCGCCCGCGCCGGCATAGCTCATAGGCTGGCCAGCCCCGGCCGTCGCCGCAGCCTTGCGCCGAAACAGCCACTTGAAGACGAACACCGCGGCCATCGCCAAGAGCGCGATCATCACCAGATTGGCCATTCCCTCACCGAGACCAAAATGCGACAACAGCGCCGCAATTCCGAGCCCGGCCGCGAGTCCGGCCAGGGGGCCCATCCAGCTGCTCTTGGGTGCCGCTGCCGTCGGCGATGCAGCATTGGCCGGCGCCGGCGCGGCTTTCTGGGGTGCTGGCGTGGCCTGCCGCTGCATGCCCATCGAGCGACCACCGCCGAAGCGCTTGGCTTCGGCATCTGCGACCATGAGACCAAAGCTAAACGCGCACACGGCCAACGCAACAAAGAATTTCTTCACGACTCTCTCCTCTTCAGAACTTGAAACCACGGTGCAGGGCAACGACGCCCAGCGCCAGATTGAAATATTCGACCCGCTCTAGCCCAGCCTGTTCCATCAAGCTCTTCAGGCCCTCCTGGTCCGGGTGTACACGAATCGATTCTGCGAGATAGCGATAACTTCCCTCGTCGCGAGTGATCAGCTGACCGAGGCGCGGAATCACCCTGAACGAGTAGAAGTCGTAAGCCGGTGCCAGAGGCTTCCACACCTGCGAAAACTCGAGGACCAGCAGGCGACCTCCCGGTCTAAGTACCCGGCGCATCTCGGCGAGTGCCGAGTTCTTGTGGGTCATGTTGCGCAGGCCGAAGGCGACCGTGACGCAGTCAAAGTAGTCGTCCGGAAACGGCAACTTCTCCGCGTCGCATTGCGCGACGCGGACCATCACGCCACGATCGCAGAGGCGGTCGCGGCCGCGCGTAAGCATGGCGTTGTTGATATCGGTCAGCCAGACCTGACCGCCGCGGCCCAGCTTTCTGGCGAAGGCCAGAGCAAGGTCGCCCGTGCCGCCAGCGACGTCGAGGATCCGTGAATCCTCACGGACACCACTCTTGGCGATGGTAAACGCCTTCCACAAGCGGTGCAGACCACCCGACATGAGATCGTTCATCAGGTCGTAACGTTGTGCCACCGAATCAAAAACATCTGCGACGCGCTGCGCCTTGTCGCTTTCCGCTACTTCCTCAAAACCAAAATGGGTGGTCCCTCTATCACTCATTGATCCCGCTCGCGCTCCTGAAGTTGTGCTGCTCAATGCTTGCCGCAGCCACCGTGGGCCTTGCTGACCGGCGGCGTGGGAACTTTCCCCGGGTCACGACTGGCACCCGCTGCCGCCAGTTTGGCCAGATAATCCTTCCACAGCTGCTCTTGATGGCTACCCAGGTTGTAGAGAACATCCCAGGAATAGAGACCACTGTCATGGCCATCGGAAAAGACCGGGCGGATGGCGTAGTTGCCGACGGCTTCGACGCGGTCGATGCCCACCCCGCGCTTGCCGACTTGCAGCACCTCCTGACCCGGGCCGTGGCCGCGCGCCTCAGCGGACGGCGTAAAGACGCGCAGGAATTCGTAGCTCAGTTCGAAACGCTCGCCGTCCGCAAAAACCAGCTCCAGGACGTGAGACTTCTGGTGCAGTTTGATCTCGGTCGGGATTTTCGTGGTCTCGTCCAGGCCTGCCATGGATGCCTCTAAGCTCAATAGGGCCGACCATGATAGCGCAAAACGCATGCCGGCACGCCGCGACGATCCGCGGCGTACCGGCGATCGCCCGGCTCGGACGGCGATCAGGTGACGGAAAAGCTCACCCGGTCGAAATCTGCCCCGGAGCCGATAACCCGGTCCAACTTCACCCGCCAGACGCCGTTGACGTAGATCTCCAGCAGCCGCCCGGAATAGAACCAACCCTGCGGGATGACCAGGCTCTGCTGGGCCCCGATCGCGGCAACCGCGGGCAGCATGAAGGCGCGGCTATAGGGCTCCGGTCGTCCCGCCTCGCGCGCCAGCGGCCGGGCGGCTACCGCCTGCGGCCTGCCCGGCAGGGCTGAGATGCCGGCGATCAGACCTCCGCCCTGTTCCTGCATCAACCAGACGACCTGGGCCAGAAGATGGGCGTTCCCGTCGTGTGGGCAGATGGACAGCAACTGCTCTGGAACCAAGCGCCGTCCGGCGGTCGAGCGCAGCAAACGGAAGCCGTTGGCACTCTCGTCGAGCACCTCCCAATCGTCGACTGCAAAGCCCAACTGAGTCTGGCGGACTTCAAGCTGCTGGGTTGGATCGAGCGTATAACGGAAGGTAAACAGGCTGTCGAATTCCTCACGCGAATAGATGCGTGCGCTCTCCGGCTGACTGAACTCCTTCCCCGAGATGATGTAGTGCACTCCGGTAAAGCCGGCGCACACTCTGGCCATTCCTGCACCCGGGTGACGGCGGAACTGGCGCGCCGCGCGCAGCAAGGACCACGGCCTGGCCAGCCGTTGGAGAAGCTGCTGGCACTGGCTGGCGGAGCAGTCCTCACCGAGACCGAGTTGTGACGGTGTGATCTTCTGCTGCAACTGCCTGCGCGTCTGGTTGATTTGCATTGCCAGACGGGCGCTGTCGATGCGACGAATGTTCTCCGTCTGCAGGCACGCGGCGGCGGGACGCAGGCCTGCATCTTCCATCAGGTCGACGACCGTTGGTGGCAGGCTTTCGCCCGGGGCCACCGGATGGACGGTCAGCAGCGGCGCCCAGTTGCTCGCCCAGCGTCGCACCACGCCGAGCTGCTGCACGCTGAGGCTGTACGGACCGGCCAGCTCGGTCAGCAGCTGACTGGCGAAAGCCGCCGTGCAGTGGGTGCTCCGCCCAAGCGGGTCGAGAGAGTCGGGCACCGCCAGCGTGGCCACCCCCCACTCCTCGGCGCTGGCGTAGAAGCCGTGCAGATTCAGCCACATGCCGCGCGGCAGTTGCCGGCGAGCGCGATGATACTCGCTGATTGCCATCCCGGTGTAGTAGATGCAGCGATGCAGGATGAGCGCCAGCCGGTCGGCGGCGTCGTCGTCTTCATCGTCAGTCCGTTGCAACCGCGCGCAATGGGCGTAGGCTCGCGAGGCCTTGAGCCAGGTGGCGACCACCTGCTGAAAAGCGGCTTCCTCGGCGTCGCCCAGCGGCAGCGCCTTACTGGTGTATTCGCGAGCCAGCTGTTCCTCGATGAAGCACAGCGAAATTCGCGTCTGCTCAAGGAGTTGCAGGTAGACGTCGCCCGGTGGCGGCGACTGCAGCAGGCTATCCAGGAAATTGTTGATCTCGAACTGAGCCTGACGCGAGTTGGCCAACGGCAGGCGTGAGAGAATTCTGAAACCCGTTTGCAGGTCCGAAATTTTCATGGTGGCTGGGGCTGTGCTAAGGACTGCGCTCATGATTTTGCCTCCTGGCTGACCGCTGCCCACGGTCTAGGTGGTACGCAGGGCGGCGATGATCTGGTCACCCAATTTCCGGCCATCAACCGGCTGGCGCCGTGTGGTACTGGCCCGTTTTGCGGCTGCCCAGACCGGCTGGGGGAAGTTTCTGTCGTCTCGCCAACGTGGAATCAGGTGCCAATGAACATGTGGCGTCAGGTTGCCCAGGCTCGCAAGATTGACCTTGTCCGGCTGGTAAAGGCTGCGTACGGCACTCTCGACAGCAAACACCACCGTCATCAGCTGCATTCTTTCCTTGTGCGGCAGGTCGGTCATTTCGCGGAGATGGCGGTGCAGGATCACGCGGCAGAAACCCGGATAATCCGGGTCCGCTACCATCACCACGCGGCAGATGCCGTTCTCCCAGATCACTTCTCCGCCTGGTGAGTCGCATAGCTCGCAATTCTCCAAACCGCCTTCACTCACTTCCTGACTCCTTGTCGACCGGCCGACGCCAATGCGCCGTGTTGACCGAGACGATAGGCCTGTGCGGCGAAACGCGAGAGGAAATAGGTCACGGAGCGAGAGACAAAAACCCGGGAAGGCCATCGCTTTCCAGGAGTCGCGCCGGCAGGCTCCGAACGGGGCGTTCGCGGCCGCCGCCGAGGCACTCCGCGCGGGCTTGTGGTGCGGTGCGCGATCGGCCATCCCGTGCGCGCTAGCTGACGAGCCCCTCACGACAGGGCGAAGGACGGGAAGCGGCGGCTGGCTGGACGACGTCGCAGGCCGCGCGGCAAGAGCCCGGAAAGCGAAGCGGCGCCACTCGAGCGGCGCCGCTCGCGCGGCTCAAGACCGGCCGCTGACGGCAGGCCTTACAAGCGTTCGACGCGCACCTTGGTGACGGAGCGCGCGTCCGCTTCGATCACCGTGTAGCGAAAGCCGCGTTCTTCCACGCTATCGCCGACGACCGGAATGTGGCGCAGGCGGTTGATCAGGAAGCCGGCGAGCGTGTGCGCTTCGCCGACCGGCAAGTTCAGCCGCAGCGAATCGTTGAGTTCGGAGATCGGCGCCCGCCCGCCGACCAGATGGTGATCGTCGGTCTCCGACTCGATGACCACCCGCGGCGGCTTCATGTTGTCGAAGTCGTAGCCCGAGTCCACCGTCCCGACGACCTCCTCGAAGATGTCTTCCATGGTCAGGATGCCGATCGCCGAGCCGAACTCGTCGACGACGATGGCCATGTGGTCGTTGCGCGCCCGCAGCATCGGCAGGACCTGATCGATGGTCTGCTTCGGAGAAAGGTAGAGTGCCGGGCGAATGAAGTCGCTCACCGAACGCTTGCCAATGTCCGGCAGCAACAGGTCCCAGGTGGTCAGCGTCAGCACACCGGTGACGTTGGTGATGTTGCCGCGAAAGACGGGCAGGCGATTGAAGCCGTGTTCCCAGACTCGCCGTACCGCCTCGTCCATGCCGCGACTCTCGCTGAAACCAATGACTTCGGCCAGCGGCGTCATTACTTCGCCGACCGTTGTGTCGGCGAAGCGAAAGATGCGCCGAATGCGTTGTTTATTGGTGGCGCCGCCGCCGTCAGCGGGCGTTTCCGAGAGATCGAGCAAAACGCGCAACTCATCCTTGGTGATAAAGCCGATCTGCCCCGACGACGCGCCGCCGAACAGGCGTGCGGCAAAGCGGGCAACGCGGCTGAAGACGAAAATCACCGGATAGAAAAGGTAGGAAAAGAAGCGTAGTCCGTAGATGATCTTGGTCACGATCCAGTCGGATTTCTGCTGGAAGATGCTCTTCGGAACGATCTCGCCGAAAATCAGCAGGAAGGGCGTGAACACCAGCACCGAGACCAGGTCACCCGACTCCCCCAGCAGATCGATGAACATCAGCGTGCCAATGGTGGTGATCGTCACCGTCGCGATGTTGGTCCCGACCAGCGTCGTCCCGAGCATGACGTCGGGCGTTCGAAAGAGCTCCAGCACCAGTTTCGCACCCGGGTCACCCAGGCGTGCCTGATGGCGAAGGTGAATCTTGTCGGCGTTGACCATTGCCAGCTCCGATCCCGAGAAGAAGCCCTTGAGTATCAGGAAGATGAAAATCACCACCAGGTGAAAGCCCCAATCGAACGGGATCCATTCCATCGTTATCTCCTCGCCTGGTTATCGGCGGCAGCGGTTTTATCTACGCTCTGGTCGCCGTCGGTCGCCTGCGCGCCGCTGGACTCCGCTTCCTCTTCCCTCGCCTCGCGCAACAGCTCGTCCTCGTATTCGTCGAGTGACTCCTGTTCCTGATCTGCCGGTGATTCGTCGGACGTTGACTCGGCAAGGCTCTCCATGTCCAGCGGTTCCGCCGGAGCGGAGCCGCCATCCTCCTCCTGCGTTCGCCCAAACGAGACGCGAACCTTGGTGATGCGCATGCCGCTCACTTCTTTCACCGTGAGCTCGTAGTCGGCGCTGAAGATCTTCTCGCCAACCCGCGGCAGCCGGCCAAAAAGTACCAGCGCGACGCCACCGATGGTGTTCATCAACGGGTCGTCGATGTCGAAATTGGTGAGCGTGCGGAAATCCGCGAGGCGCATATAACCGGGGACGGTGAAGCTGTTGTTGTGTTCCTGCTGATAGTGCTCCTGTCCTCTCATCTTTCCGGAAATTTCGCCGAAGATGAACGTCATCACGTCCTTGATGGTGACGATTCCGAGGACTTCGCCGTATTCGCCGATGACCACCGCGGCGCGGGTGTTGAAACGCTGGAAATACTCCAGCATCTCGTCGACTTTCTTGGTTGGCGGAACGAAATGCGCCGGCTTCAGGATTTCCGATAACTCGATTTTCGAGATATCGCCATCAACGCGCACCCGGCGCAGCAGATCCTCGGCCTGCAGGAAGCCGATCACGTTGTCCCAGTGGCCCCGGTAAACCGGAACACGCGGATGGCGATAGCCGCGAAAGCGCTCGATCAGTTCCTCGATCGGCAGATCGGCGTCGAGGAAGCGGATGCGCGGCCCCGGCGTCATGATTCGTGCTACTTCGGTTTCCGCCGCCTCGAGCACCTTGTCGATGAGCACCCGCTCCGACGCCTCGATGACCCCGGTCTCCTCGCTGTCGGCCATCAGCGTGCGCAGCTCGTCCGGCTTGAGGATGTTCTCGCGGTCGACGTGTTCGCCAACGACGAAGGTCGTGACCCGGTCGGCAACCAGGCGCACGACGTCGCGCAGGGGGGTGACGAGGAAAATCCACTTCGGCAGAAAACGCGCTGACAGTTTTGTGGCGAACTTTACCGGCGCGTTGACGGCGATCGTTTTCGGAGTGACTTCGCCAAAGAGCAGCAGTAGCGGCACCATGACGACGATATTGATCCATCCGGCATCCTTTTCGCCAAACATGGTGACCAGAATCATGGTCATGTTGGCCGCCGCCGCGATGTTCACCAACTCGTTGCCGCAGAGCAACGAGACGATCAGCCGCCGTGGCTCGTCGAGCATCGCGTGAATGCTTTCGGAATGAGGGTTGCGCGAGTTGCGCAATTTCTGCAGATCGATGCGACTAAGCGAGAAAAGTGCGGTTTCGGAGCCGGAGAAAAACGCTGAAAACGAGAACAGAATGCACTGAATCAGAATTCGAATGGTCAGTTCCCAATCGATCTCCGACAGATTGATCAAGTCGACGGTTTCCCTCAACCAGTCCATGAAATGCCCCCGTCCCAGGAATTATTGGCCAGCACAGACCGCCATTTGGCGTGCCGGATCGCAGTGTGCACGGTCCTCTGATCAACCGGCCGGCAGCCGAACCGATGCGGGGACGCGCAAGCGGCAAGGATAGGCGCAATGTAGGCACGAAACAAGCCTTGGCGCGGGAAAACGCCGACTTTTCCGGCCCTTGGCGGCCGCGGAGGCGTCGTTGGCAACTCCGTCCCGCGCATTCGTTGCGCGTCTTTGCCGAAACACGGTGCAGCTTTCCCTGGTCGCTGCCAAGGCAAGAGCCCTGCGTTGTTGGCCGCTAGACATGCGCGTTGGGCGCGTAATCTACGCACGAAAAACACGGGATAGAGACGGAATCTATTGTATTCTTGCGTCTGCCCGTTTACAGGTTGCGATCGAAGAACAGCCCACGGCGGGTTCCCAATGAATTGTCCTGCGGGTATTCGCCGGTGACCGGGTTGGCTTGAGAAGCGGCCTCCAGGTGGCGGCGAAAGCGCCCGAAAGGTCGTGACCCGCCGCGGTCGGCGGCCTGGATTCCCATCCGGCGACGGCACAAGCCAGTTGCCATCAGAAGAGAGGAGCATTTGCCCCATGGCTGACAAGAAACCAGATTCACCCTCGCACGAACCGCCCCGCGGCCCGATTCTCGTGCCGGTCGATTTCTCGGCGCACTCGGAGGCCGCGCTGCTGCTCGCGAGTGACTTTGCCGACGGCCTGGGATGCAAACTCGCGGTCCTGCACGTGGTGCACGACCCACAGAACATGCCTGGCTACTACGCGCGCATGGCCGGCAAGAAGACCCTGACGCGAATGGCGGATATTGCGGGCGAAATGCTCGACGAATTCATGGCCAAAGTTCAGAAGCGGCATCCCGAGCGGCACGCCTTGCACAAGGCCGAGGTGCTGCTGGTCAAGGGAATTCCGGTGACGCGAATTCTGCAGGTGGTCGAGAAAGAGAAGGCCAGCATGGTCGTCATGGGCAGCAAGGGTGCGACAGGACTGCGGCACCTGCTGCTCGGGTCCGTGGCCGAGCAGGTCCTTGGCCTCGCCAAGCTGCCGGTGACTATCGTCAAAGAACAACCAAAATACTGAGTCGAAACGACCGGAGGAGACCTTACCTATGCTCAACACCTATCTGAAACAATGCCAGACAACCAACGGTGCCCTGGTTGCCCTAGGCATCGTCGGCGCAGTTCTGGGCGTCATCGCCTGGCCCGCGCTGGCCGCCACCGGCAGCACCGCCCCCATGAACTGGGGTGGCATGACCATGGAGCTGCTCGGCGGCCTGGCCCTTTTCCTCTACGGCATGACGCAGATGGAAGTGGGGCTGAAGGCGGTCGCCGGCGAGCGCATGAAGAGCATCCTCGCCAAGCTGACCGTCAACCGCTTCGCGGGCGTCGGAACCGGCGCCGTGGTGACCGCGGTGATCCAGTCGTCATCGGTGACCACCGTCCTCCTGGTAGGCTTCATTTCGGCCGGGCTGATGTCGCTGCCGCAATCGGTCGGCGTCATCATCGGTGCCAAGATCGGCACCACGATTACCGGCCAGATCGTCGCCTTCAAGATCACCAAGGCGGCGCTGGCGATGGTCGCCGGCGGCTTTGGCATGCTCTTTCTTTCCAAGAACGAGAAGATAAAGGCCTATGGCGGCATGCTGATGGGTCTGGGCCTGGTGTTCTTCGGCATGCACGTGATGGGTGAGGCTATGCACCCCTTGCGCAGCTACCAGCCCTTCCTCGACTTGATGCAGACGATGACCAACCCGCTCCTCGCCGTGCTCGTCTCGGCTGTCTTTACCGGGATCATCCAGTCTTCCTCGGCCACCACCGCGATCATCATCGTCATGGCCTCGCAGGGTTTCATCAGCCTCGATGCCGGTGTCCCGTTGGTCATGGGTGCCAATATCGGCACCTGCGTGACGGCGCTGCTGGCCGCCATCGGCAAGCCGCGGGAAGCTGTGCGCTGCGCCGTCGTGCATACCGGTCTTGCTTGTACGGGCGTCCTTATGTGGCTGCCGTTTGTCAGCGTTATCAGGAGTGCGGCCGTCGCCATGTCGCCGGTCTATCCCGAACTCAGCGGTATGGATCTGCTCGCAGCGGAGACGCCGCGCCAGATCGCCAACGCGCACACCTTCTTCAACATTGCCAACGGCTGCATTTTCATCTGGTTTACCACCTACATCGCGCGCGCGGCGGAGTGGCTGGTGCCTGACAAGCCGCTCGAAGAGGACGCGATGATCGTGCGTACCAAGTTCCTGCAGGAGGAACTTCTGACCACGCCAACCCTGGCGCTGGACAGTGTGCGCATGGAAGTCATGCACATGGGCGAGACCGTCAACGCGATGCTGAAGGGGATCATGCCGGCGATCATCAAGGGCGATACCAAGGCGCTCGAGGAAATACGCCAGATGGACGACACGGTCGACATCCTGCATGCGGGAATTCTCGACTACATGGCCAAGATCAGCAAACAGCCGCTGCTTGAAGAACAGACCAGGGAGTTGATGCAGCTGATGGAGGCGGTGAGTAACCTGGAGAACATCGGCGACATCGTCGAAACGAATCTGGTGGTCCTCGGCCATGATCGCGTTCGCGACAAGATCGAGGTCAGCGAACAGACCCAGCAGGTGCTCAATGGCTTCCAGGTCGCGATCAGCAAGGCCGTAGCGGCGGCGGTGATGGCCGTCGCGCAGCGCAACGAGCGCTCGGCACAGGTGGTCACCGGGATGAAGGACGAGATCAACCGCATCGCCGATTCGGCAGCCATGCACGAGGCTCGCCGGCTGGTGGCAGAGGAGCCCAATCGCATCCTGGCCTACACGCTGGAAGTCGAGATCATCGAGAAGCAGAAGCGCATCTACTACTTCGCCAAGCGCATGGCCAAGACCGTCTTGCCGACGGTTCTTCAACAGCGCGATTAAGTAGTCGTCGTTCGCAAAACCCCTTTCCCGCAGAGCGGGAAAGGGGTTTTTTCGTTTTGGCCTGGCGTGTGGCCCCGCGCTTGCCGGTCGCCGTCGCGAAAATCGTGTCGCCGGGCTGGCCGGGTTAGAATGGCGCGATGCTGGTTCTCGGAATCGAATCCTCATGTGACGAAACGGGTATGGCGCTGTACAGCACTTCTGCTGGCGGCGCGCTGCTCGCGCACGCGTTGCACTCGCAGGTGGCCATGCACCAGGACTACGGCGGTGTCGTGCCGGAACTCGCCTCGCGCGATCATATCCGGCGCGTCGTACCGCTGTTGCGCAAGGTCCTTGCCGATAGCGGCCGTTCGCTGCCCGAGATCGACGCCGTTGCCTACACTCAGGGGCCGGGTCTCGCCGGAGCCTTGCTGGTTGGAGCGGCCTTTGCCGAGGCGCTGGCGACCGCGCTCGAGCGGCCCAGCATTCCGGTGCACCACCTCGAAGGTCACCTCCTGTCGCCATTGCTGTCGCGCACGCCGCCGCGTTTCCCTTTTGTCGCCCTGCTCGTTTCCGGCGGCCATAGCCAGCTGATGCGCGTGACGGGCGTCGGCGAGTACGAGCTGCTCGGCGAAACGCTCGACGACGCGGCCGGCGAGGCCTTCGACAAGACCGCCAAGCTGCTCGGCCTGGGCTACCCCGGCGGACCGGCGCTGGCCGAGCTGGCCGAACGTGGCCGCCCGGATGTGGTGAAGCTGCCGCGCCCGATGCTCAAGTCCGGCGATCTCGATTTCAGTTTCAGCGGCCTGAAAACGGCAGTGTTGACCAAGGTCCGCGAGCTGCCGACGATCGATGAGCAGCAGCGGGCGGACATTGCGCGCGGTTTCCAGGACGCGATCGTCGAGGTCCTGGTCAGCAAGGCCTTGCGCGCGGTGGCGACGAGCGGCCTCAAGCAGCTGGTCGTCGCCGGCGGCGTCGGCGCCAACCGTGAGCTGCGCCGCCAGCTCGACGCGCGCGCCGGCAAGGCGAGGATCGCCGTCTTTTATCCCGAACTCGAATTCTGTACCGACAACGGCGCGATGATCGCCCTCGCCGGCGCCCTGCGCCTGCAGACCGCCGGCGATCGCGGCACGGCCGGCAACGCGGCCGGTGCTTTCCAGGTGCGGCCGCGCTGGCCGCTGCATTGCATTTAGCGCGAGTCGGTCGACTTCGTTGCGGGTCCTGATTTGGCCGATTTCACCGGCCTCGGCGGCTTGACGCCACTGGCCAGCGCCTCCTTCTTGCCGCCGATTTTCGGTTCGCTGCCGGCCATCAGCCGCTGCAGGTTCTGCCAGTGCTTGCCGATCAGCGCCATCGAAATGATCCCGATGGCCAGCACGATGCCGTCCTTGCCCCACGCCAGAACGGCGAAAACCGGCGCCGCTGCCGCCGCTACCAGCGCTGCCAGCGACGAATAGCGCAAGGTCAGGGCGATGAACAACCAGGTGCCCAGCGTCGCCAGTCCCAGCCAGACGTTGATCGCCAGCAATACGCCGGCCGCCGTGGCCACGCCCTTGCCGCCCTTGAAGCCCAGGAAAATCGGGTAGAGGTGGCCGAAGAAAACCGCCAGCGCGACCAGTCCTGGCGTGTAGTCGGGCAGGCCGTACTGGCGCGAATAGTGGCTGGCCAGAAAGACCGCCAGCCAGCCCTTGGCCGCGTCGCCGAGCAAGGTGAATATCGCGGCTCCCTTGTGACCGCTGCGCAGGACGTTGGTCGCGCCGGGATTCTTCGAGCCATAGCTGCGTGGGTCGGCAAGGCCGAAAAGGCGGCTGGCGACCAGCGCGAACGAAATCGATCCCAGCAGATAGGCAGCCAGGACGCCGAGGGCAGTGAGCAGGGAAGGCGGCATGAGCGGTGATCCGGTCGGCGGACGGTGGAATGCCTGGCAGCTTGGCTGCACGGATGGGCAGATGGTCGATGTGGCTCTGGGTTAGAATGCGCACACTTGTCGTCGCGCAGCAGACTTCGCGACCAGCCCGGGATTTTACACCGACCTGACGCAACGCCGCATGGACATCATTTTCATCGACGCGCTTCGCGCTTCCACGCTGATCGGCATCTACCCGCGCGAAAAAGCGATGCCCCAGACGATAGAAATCTCGTTGCAGATCGGCACGTCGACCGCCAGCGCCGGCGCCAGCGACGACATCGGTGACACCATCGATTACGCGACGGTCGCCGAACGCCTGCGCAGCGAGTTGGCGGCGCGCCACTTCAACCTCCTCGAACGTCTTGCCGAATACGTGGCGACGCTGCTTCTCGAAGACTTCGGCGCCACCTGGGTGCGCGTCTCGATCGCCAAACTGGGAATGATGAGCGGCGTGCAGCGCGTCGGCGTGGTCATCGAGCGCGGCGCCGCCTCCTGATCGCCCGCTCGCGGCCCCTGTCTGGCTGCCTGCCCACTGCCAGCCCTGTATTGCTCGAGCGCTCAGAAGCGCAGGTTCATCCCGGCGTAGAGCGAACGCCCGGTACCCGGCACCGCGGTTCCGTAGAGCATTGGCCGCTGACCAAGATAGGCGCCCCCGAGGGGCGACTCATAGAGCCTGTCGAAGAGGTTCTCGACGCCGATGTCGACGCGCAGCTGCTTCCATTCGTAGCTGCTGCGCAGGTTGAGCAAACCGTAGCCGCTGGTCCTTAGCTCATTGCGCGTCTGCGAAACCTGCGTCTTGGCGTCGACGAAGACGCCCTCGACGGTGTTGGTCCACGCTCCCGAGTTCTGCACCAGCGCCAGCTTCGCGTTCAGAGGCATGATGTGGTACAGATTGTCGTCACTCTGCGAGTTCCGCCCGCGCACGTAGCTCAACACCCCGGTCATCGTCAGCTTGCCGATTGCGCTCGCTTGCACCAGCGGCAAGCGGGCGCTGGCGTCGGCGCCGTACAGCCGCGCCGTCTGATTGGCAAACTGCAGGTAAACGAAGTTGTCGGTGCGTGTCAGGTTGCTCCCCTGGCACGGCGACATGCCGCTGCCACCCGAACAGCGAACGGCATCGACGTAATCCTGCACGTAGGTGTAGAAGGGGGTGACGCTGAGATTCCACTGCTCGCGCGCCGCGTCGTGCCAGCTCGCTGTTGCGCTGATGGTGTGCGCGACCTCCGGATCGAGGTCGACGTCGCCGACGTAACCGTTGCCGTCACCGAACCAGTTGACCATGTTCATGGCCATCGGGTTGTTGGTCGACCAGGCGTAGCGCTCGTAGAGGTTCGGCGAGCGCGTCTTGCGCGCGTAGCCTGCCTCGTAGGTCTGCTCGGCAGCTGCCGTGAAGCGCAGCAGGGCGGCGAGATCGATGTTGTGGTCGGTCTTCTGGCGATCGAGAGCGTTGAACGCGCCGGGAATCGACGCCGGATTTTGCGGGTCGCCGTAGAACGCCGTGTTGTAGCCCTGCACGTCGCCGCTATCCATCCTCACCGTGCTGCTGCGCAGTCCGAGCTGCGACAGCCATTGCCGACTCCAGCGCGCCTCCCACTCGCCATAGACGTCGAAGCGGTCGCGCTGGCCGTCGTTGATGTTCCAGAAAGTCGATCCCTTCATTCCCGCCATCGGCATGGCCACCACCGGCGAGATCGGATCCCACCAGTCGTCCAGCCGGTATTTCTGGTATTCGCCGCCGACCCTGAACAGGTCGCGTTCCGAGGCGATGATCTCCGCCTTGAGCTGGACGCCGGTGGTCTTGCCGTGCGTATCCATCGGCATGCCGGCCAGGTTCTTCATCGGGCCAGTGGTCTGCAGCTTGTCGTCGAGGAAGTTCATCGTATGCCGCGTGTCTTCGTGATAGGCGCGCGCCTCCAGCGAACCCCAGGCATACTCGCCCAGATAACGGGCGTTGACCTGCTGGCTGGTGTTGTCGGTCAAGTCCATGCGTTGATTCGGGAAGCCTTGGTAGGGCATGTGCTGATAGCCGAACTTGAGCTCGAAGAGATGCTCGGCGTGGCGCAACGCGAGGCTCAGCAACTGGTTTTGCGACTTGTACAGCGACGAGCCCACCTCGTCGCCGTCGAGCCACTCGGTCGTACCCTCCGACAGCCCGGCGGCCTTGAAACTACCCCCGGCCCGATAGTTGTCCGCCTGCGCCGTCGAGCCCGCATAGTTGAGGCTGAGCATCTCGTTGGCAATCGTCGCCGAGAGATTGGCGCCGCGACCGTTGCCGTTGCTGCGGTAGAAGGCACCGGCCTGGCCCTTGAGCAGCTTGCCTTCGCCGGCCTTGGCGAACTCCGGAGGCGGCGAGTTGACCTGGATCGTTCCGGCAATGCTGTCGCCGCCGGCGCTGACCGGAGTGACGCCGGCAAACAGGGCGACGCTGTCGACGTTGGTCGGGTCGATATACGACAGCGGCGGATTCATGTGGTTGGCGCACGAGGAAATCAGGTTCATGCCATCAACCTGGATGCGGATGCGGTCGTCGGCAAGACCGCGGATCACCGGCAGGCTGGAAACGCCACCGGCGCCGTAGGTGCTGACACCGGGCAGTGCGTCGAGCAGCCTGGCGCTATCGCTGGTTGCAGCGCGGTAGGGCGCGATGCTCGCCGCGTCCAGGCGCCTGCTGTCGAGCGGATCGACGTCGTCGATCCGCGCTGCATTGACCACCACTTCCTTCATGACCGGTGTTGCCGAGCTCTCTTGTGCGTCGGCGTGCTGCCACCCACCGGCCAAGGCCAGCGCCACTGCGACGGCGATCGGTTTTCTCTCCCGCTCCATTGCCAACTCTCCCTGAATGTCTTCTTGATGCCGGGCATTCTAGGGATTGATGCTGCAGTGCGGAATGTGGCAAATCGCCGCACAAGGCACTATTTTTGATGAAAATCAAAAGCTTGTGGCAGGGGGCCTGCCTGCGGTGGGCCTGGTGGCAGCGCGGCTGACGCTTGCGTTACGGGTTCGGCGTGACGCCGCGGTCAGCCGAACGAAGCTTAGGGCAGGGTCATGCCGACGGTCCACATCATGCCTGCCGCGCCGAACAGCACCACCTCTGAACAGAAGCGGTTATAGCAGTAACCCATCGACGGTATGATGGCAGGGGCATACCCCGAGCCGTTCATCGGGATCTTGTCCTGATACTCACCCCGGTAGCCATGTATGACGCCGGCGGTGAGCTTCAGATAGAACGGTTGCACCGTCTCGACCGGCCGCCAGAGCAGGCCGCCGTAGGCGTACCAGGTCGCCTGACTATAGGAGTTGTCGAAAGTCGCTGCGCCGACCAGCAGCTGACCCTTTAGCCACTGCTTGTCCAGTCGCCACTCGGGGTTGATCAGAGCTTGCGAATTATCGTGCTCGTCATCGGGGTGGAAGTGCACCGAGGCGAGGCTGGTCTGCAGGTAGAAACGGTCGGTTCGCCACGGCTCGGGAGCGCTCCAGGCGGCCTTGAAGTCTGCCTGTGGCGGGGTCTGGGGCAGTTGTTGCGCCATGGCGGCCGGAACGGCCAGTGTCGTCGCCGCCAGTGCGGCAATTGCTCGTTTCAGAAACGGCATCATCAGTCTCCCTGCACGCGTCGCGCGGCGGCGTTAGTGGCTGGAACGGCGCGAATCGGTACGATCGCGAAGACGTCGTTGGCGAGGAAAAAACAGCTTGTTTTGCCCGGCCCGGGACGAAAAGCCGGAACGATAGCACGGCTCCCGCGGCCTTGTCAGGTTTTGCGCCGTCCGCGCCGCGCCGGCATTCAGCGGCCGGCCTTTCGGCCAGGATCGCCGGCCGGCGGACGGCTCACCGGAACGGGTGGATCGACGAGCGGCCAGACGCCGCGGGCGAGGGCGCGACTGCCGTCGAAAACCAGCCAGCTCTGGCTGCCGTAGTGCGGCAGCGGGCGCAGCAGGGCGCTCAGAGCCGCAGGGTCGCGTGCCGAAACGACCGCTACCGGCACGTCCGTTTGGCCGACGATGGTCCACAGCTGGGCGCTTCCGCGCTGACCGGGAGTCGGCGGCCGCGGCGGCAAGCCGGTCGCCGCCAGCGCCGCGTCAACGTCGGCATGCAGGCCGATCAGCAATACCGGCGTCGTCGCCTTGCGCAGATCGTCGGGCGGGATTTCCCGCGGCGCGACTTCAAATAGCCGTGCCGCCAGGGCTGCACCCGCGTCGCGCACCTCGGAAAGCGCCGAGACCTGCAGCAGGCGTGGCTCGCGGGCGACGATCCACTGGCGCAGGATCGGCGGCAACTGCGCCGCGTCGAGCAATCGCCAGAGGCGCAGCTGCGGGTCGAGAACGACGCCTTGCGGCGAGCCGGAAAGCGTCAGACTGACCGTCTGCTGCAGCCGGTCAATGTCGACGGAACGGCTTTCCGAGCGCCCGCCGTAGTTGATTTCGAGGGGCAGACGCAGAGTGTAGGCCGGCGCGTCCTGAATCACTTCGAGTGTCAGGCGCGTGTCGCCGGCGACCGTGCTGGCGCTTGCGCTGCGGATGCGCAGTGTCGGCGCGCCGTCGCGCAGCAGCCACTGGCGGAAGAAAATCGTCAGCGACTGCCCCGACGCCTGCTCGAAGGCTTGCTGCAAGTCGCCCCAGCTGGCGACACGAAAGCGCTGCTGTTGCCAGAATAGCCGCAGGCCGGCGCGAAAGTGCTCCTCACCAAGTCGGTCGCGCAACATCACGAAGAGCATCGCCGCCTTGCCGTAGCCGACGGCCGCCGCCGCGCCGTGCGTGCGCGAGCGGAACGACGCCAGCGTCTGCCTGCTCGCCGCCGGCAGCGCGGCGAAGTCGCGCAGCCAGCCGAGGCGCATGGCCTGCGCGGCGGCGGCCGATTCGCTCTCCTTGTACGCGTAGTCGGCCATGAAGGTGGTCAGGCCCTCGGCCCAGTTACCCGTCGCGTAATCGACGTAGACGCCGTTTCCCCACCAGTTGTGCAGGATTTCGTGGCCCAGCGAAGTGGCGCGAATGAAGGGCAGCTTGAGCACCTCGGCACCGAGATAGGTCAGGGTCGGCATTCCGAAGCCGGTCGGCAGCGGACTGGCGACCACCGAAAAGCTGCTGAACGGGTAGGCGCCGATTTCCCGTGCATAGCGTTCGATGTGCGTACGCGTGTCGTCGAGGTAGGCGTCGGCCAGGCCGGCGATCTCGTCGAGCTCGCGCGTGAAGTAAGTGCGCAGGCGCAGCGGCCCGGCGTCGCCGGCCGGCATCGTTTTCTCGCGCACGATCCACGGGCCGGCCATCAGGTCGATGCCGTCGGCCGGATCGGCGAACTCGAAGCTGGCGCGATAGCGATCGCCGGGTCCTGCCGGTAGCTCCTCGTCGAGCAGTCGGCCGGCGACCAGCGCCCGTTGTTCACCAGGGACGTTCACGCGCACGCGGTAGCTGAACAAAGCCGCCGGTTGCGGATACCAGCCGCCGCCGGAGGGCAGGAAACTGCCTTCGACAGCGGCCATCGGCGGCAACCCGCGCAGCACCTGACGATGGTCGAGGCGGGGATCGAGGGCCGGCAGCGTGCCCTGGTAGGCGATGCGCAGCGTCGCCTGCGCCGTCGGCAGGCGTGCCTGCCAGGTGCGCAGATTTCCCTGCTGCCCGGTCAGCCGGACGACGATCGGCTGACTGTCGGCCGACGCGCTGTCGATGGTCAGCGACTCGTGCAGGGCGAAGCGAAAGCTCCGCTGACCGGGCCTGACCGCGGCGACGACGGCGAGGCGGCGACTGGCCGGGTCGAGCGTGACATCGAGTGCGAGATGCGCGGCAGGCGTGTCGACCGCCCACGCCGCAGCGCTGGCGACGGCCAGCAAGAGTAGCGCCGGCAGCGAGCGCAAGGCAGACCAGCGACTCATTGCTGCGCCGGGAAGCGGACGATGATTTCAAGCTTCTCGCCGGCGCGCTCGATGTGCAGCGGCAACCAGGTTCCCGGCGGCTGCTGGCGTATCGAGTTCAACAGCGAAGTCAGACCGTTTAGCGGCTGGCTGGCCACGGCAAGAATCCGGTCGCCATCCTGCAGGCCGCTCTTCTCGGCCAGGCTGCCCTTACTCACGCTGGCGATCAGCACTCGCCCGTCCTTGCTTTCGAGCGTCACGCCAAGGCGCGGCGGCTCGGTCGCCGTGCGCGGCGGTGTTGGCACGGCGAAGACGGCGTCGGCGAGCCCGGGGACAAGCTCGTCGCAAGGGCTTGCCGCGGCGAGCGGCAACAGGGTGCCGATCGAGCGCACGCCAAGGTCGCGCAACTGGTGCGGCACGCCATGCCCGAAGCGCAGGTGACCGCTTCCCATGATGCCGACGATCAGCGGCTTGCCGCCGCTCGCCGTCGGCGCCACCTGGCCGGCCAGCACTTCGGCCATCGCCCGATCCCAGGCCAGTTGCGAGTCGACGAAGCGGGCAAAGGCGGCGTCGCCGCGTCTGGCCTTGGTCGACTTGCCGCGCATCGTCGCGTGCTGGCGATAGACCTCGAAGAGGAACTCGCGGTAGGCGTCCGACGGCGCGGCCGCCTGGCCGACGCCTTCACGCTCGGCAAGCGGTACCGCGTCCCAGCCGCGGTCGGCAATCTTGCGCGTCAGCTCCTGGTCGATATTCAGGGCCAGCATCGGGATTCGGTTCAGTCGCGCGAACTCGAAGAGCGGCAGATACAGTTCCGGCCGCGTGTTCCAGACCTTTTCCCATTCCGCTTGCGCGAGAAACTCCTTCACGCTCAGCTCGCCGGCGACCCAGCGATCGAGAATCGCTTGCACCCGGCGGGGAAACATTTCGAAGCCGATGACCATCTCCGGGCGCAGCGCGTGCAGTCCGGAGAGCACCTGCAATTGCCACTGGTGGTGGTCGGCGTCGTCATGCTCTTCGCCGAGCAGCAGTACGTCGCGTCCGCTCAGTTCAGCGAGAATCTTCTGCTTGCTGGCGGCTTGCGGCTGCCGCTCGGCGAAGACCGCCCAGCTTGCCGGCGCCAGACAGGCTTTGGTCGGCGCTTTCGTGCTGCCCGCTGCGCTGCCCATGGCGCTGCTGTTGGCGACCAGCGCGCCCAGAAGCGTGCTCCCGACTGCCGCGACGAGCAGGGAGAAGATCGTTCGCGGAGCTGCTCGGGATCCGGGTCGGGGAGGGAGTGATGGCATCATGGCTGGTGGCTCCGGGGTGGGGTGCTGGTCGGCGACCTGCCGCCCGCCGTGGGCGTCGCCAGGCAGGACTTTCCTTGCTCTTACCGACCTGCACAGACATCATAGGGCAGAAAATGTTCGCCTCGGCAGGCTGCCGGAAAGGACCGGAAGCTGCTATCTTCGCAGCATCGCAACCAGAGCACGGGTGACGCGCCATGAGCACGCCCTCCTCCACCGCCGCCGGCAGGCACCGCGTACGCGGTGCCTGCCCGCACGATTGCCCGGACACCTGCGCGCTCGAAGTGAGCGTCTGCGACGGTCGCGTCGTCAAGGTCGCCGGCGCGGCCGATCACGCGCCGACCGCCGGCGTGCTGTGCACCAAGGTGGCCTTCTACCCCGAGCGCATCTATCACCCGGACCGCCTGCTCCACCCCTTGCGCCGGGTCGGCGGCAAGGGCCCCGGGGCGAGCTTCGAACGCATTTCCTGGCCGCAGGCGCTGGCGACGATCGCCGATCGCTATCGCCAGATCATCGCCAGCGACGGCGCCGAGGCGATCGTTCCCTACAGCTACGCCGGCAATTCCGGCCTGCTCGGCTACGGCTCGATGGATCGCCGCTTCTTCCACCGTCTCGGTGCTGCGCAACTCGACCGCACGATCTGCGCCAGCGCCGGCGCGATGGGCTACCGCGCGAGCATCGGTGCGAGCGTCGGTTTCGACGTCGAGAACGTCGTCGATGCGCGCCTGATCATCATCTGGGGCAGCAACAGCGTCGTCTCGAACCTGCACTTCTGGCGGCTGGCGCAGGAAGCGAAACGACGCGGCGCCCGTCTGATCGCCATCGATCCCTGCCGCACGGCGACCGCCGACAAGTGCGACCAGCACATCGCGCTGCTGCCCGGAACCGACAGCGCGCTGGCCCTCGGGCTAATGCACGTGCTGATCCGCGACGAGCTTCTCGATCACGACTACATCGCCCGGCACACGCTCGGCTTCGACGCCCTCAAGGAACGCGCTCGGCAATACCCGCCGGCACGGGTAGCGGCGATCTGTGGCATCGAAGAAGCCGAGGTCGAGCAGCTCGCGCACGAATACGGCCGCACGACTCCGGCAGCGATCCGCACCAACTACGGCATCAACCGCACCGCCGGCGGCGGCATGGCGCTGCGCACGCTGGCCTGCCTGCCGGCGCTCACCGGCGCCTGGCGACACCCTGCCGGCGGCATCCTGCTCTCCAGCTCGGGCAACTACCCGGTGGACAGCGCCGCCCTCGAACGCCCTGATCTGATGCCCCGCCCGGCGCCGCGAACGATCAACATGAGTACCATCGGCCAGGATTTGTTGCGCGCGCGGCCACCGATCAAGGCGCTGTTCGTCTACAACAGCAATCCGGTGGCCATCGCGCCGCACTCGGCCGAGGTCGTGCGCGGCTTTGCCCGCGACGACCTATTCACCGTCGTCCATGATCTGTTCCAGACCGACACCGCCGACTATGCCGACATCCTCCTGCCGGCGACCAGCCACATGGAGCAGCTCGACATCCACAAGTCCTACGGGCACCTGCACGTCCAGGTCAATCAGCCGGCGATCCCGCCGCTGGGCGAGGCCCTGTCGAACACCGAGCTTTTCCGCCGCCTGGCGCAGGCGATGGGTTTCAGCGAGGCGTGCTTTGCCGATTCCGACGAAGACCTTTGCCGCCAGGCCTTCGACTGGAACGACCCGCGCCTGGCCGGGCTGTCGTGGGACAAGCTCAAGGCCGACGGGCACGCCCGGCTGAACCTGCCGCGCGGCGCAGCGCCCTTTGCCGACGGCGGCTTCCCGACGCCCTCCGGAAAGTGCGAGTTCCACAGCGCGAGCCTGGCCAGTGCCGGCGTCGACCCGCTGCCCGATTTCACCGCCCCGCGCGAGTGGCGGCAGAGCCCGCTGGCCAGCGAGTTTCCGCTCGCCCTGATCACCCCGCCGGCGCGAAACTTTCTCAACACCAGCTTCGCCAACTCGGCGCGCTTCCTGGCGCAGGAAAGGTCGCCGGCCATCCATCTGCATCCGGCCGACGCGGCCACGCGCGCCATCACCGACCATAGCCTGGTGCGCATCTTCAACCGCCGCGGCGAGTTCCACGCCCGCGCCATCGTCAGCGACCGCGTCCGGCCCGGCGTGGCGATGGCCACGTCGATCTGGTGGCGCAAGCTTTCGCCCGACGGTCGCAACTGCAACGAAGTGACCAGCCAGGCGCTCACCGACATCGGTGGCGGCGCCACTTTCTACGATTGCCTGGTCGAGGTTGCCGCGCTTTGAGCAGTTTGCGTCGCCGCCTGGTTTCCGGGCCATGACCGTCGGCGCAAGGCACGCTTCTGGCGGCACCCCGCGCGCCTGGCTGTTTGCCCTGCTGGGCGCACTGCTGGTGCTGGCCGCCGGGCAGGTCGTCGCGTATTACGCGCAAGAGAGTGAGCTGGAGCAGGAAAGGAGCGACGTTCTCCATCGCCTGTCGACGGTGCGCGCCCGACTCGAAGGCCTGGTCAATGTCAACCTCTCGCTGGTGCATGGCCTGACGGCGGTCATCGAGTCCCGGCCGGACATCGATCAGGCCGGCTTCGCGGCCATCGCCGATGGCCTGGTGGACAAACGCTACGCCTTGCGCAACATTGGTGCCGCGCCGGATCTGGTGCTGTCCCTGATGTATCCGCTCAAAGGCAACGAGGCGGCGCTGGGCCTCGATTACCGCCAGCATCCGGTGCAACGCGAGGCGGCGTTGCGCGCGCGCGACAGCGGACGCACGGTGATCGCCGGGCCGCTGTCCCTGGAGCAAGGGGGAGTGGCCATCATCGCGCGCAAGCCGGTCTTCCTGCCGGCCGCCGAAGCCGGCGGAGAAAAGCGTTTCTGGGGCCTGGTGTCGGCGGCGATCGACGTCGAAACGCTCTACGAGCAGGCGGGTTTGCGCGACTCCGACCTCGGCCTGCGAGTGGCACTTCGGGGGCGCGACGGCAGCGGCGCGCGCGGTGCGGGATTCTTCGGCGACGCGGCACTCTTCGGCGACGATCCGGTGACCGTCGAAGTGACCCTGCCCGGCGGCGGATCGTGGCAAATGGCCGCCATTCCGGCCGATGGCTGGGGACGTGTCGACGCGGGTATCGTCCTGCTGCGCCTGGTGACTTTTCTGCTGGCCCTGGCGGCGGCGGTCATGGCCTATCGCCTGGTCCGTGGCGGCGAGCTTCTGGCCAGCCACAGCGCCAGACTCGACGCGCTGCTCAAGACGCTCCCGGATCTGGTCTGGCTGAAGGACGCCAACGGCGTTTATCTGAGCTGCAATCCTCGCTTCGAGTTGTTCTTCGGCGCGCCCGAGGCCGAGATAAGGGGCAAGACCGACCATGATTTCGTGCCTGCCGATCTGGCCGATTTCTTCCGCGAGAAGGACCGCGCCGCGATTGCCGCAGGCGGTCCGCGCGTCAACGAGGAATGGGTGTCCTTTGCCAGCGATGGTCATCGCGAGCTGCTGGAAACGATCAAGACTCCCGTCTTCGACGGGCGCGGCCGTCTGCTCGGGGTGCTGGGTATCGCTCGTGACATCACCCAGCGCAAGCAGGCCGAGGCCAGTTTGCGCGAGCAGGAGGCGTTCTTCCGACTGATCGCCGAGAACATGGGCGACATGGTGACGGTGCTCGATGTGCAGGGGCGCCGTCTCTACGACAGTCCCGCGTACCGCGCCCTTTTCGGCAACCCGGAAGAAGTGCAGGAACCCGATCCCTTCGCCAGCGTCCATCCCGACGATCGCGAGCGTGTGCGCCGGGCCTTTGCGACGACCATCGCCACGGGCGTCGGGACGCGCGGAACTTTCCGCGTCGTGCTGCCCGGCGGCGGCTGGCGCGACATCGAATCGCAGGGCGGCGTGATTCGCAATGTCGATGGCCGGGTCGAGCGGGTGGTGGTGGTCTCGCGCGATGTCAGCGAGCGCAAGCGCATGGAGGATCGGATCCACCAGCTCAACGCCGATCTCGAGGCGCGGGTAAGTCAGCGCACGGCCGAACTGGACGCTGTCAACAAGGAGTTGCAGACCTTCACCTATTCGGTCTCGCACGATCTGAAGGCGCCGCTGCGCGGCATCGATGGTTACTGCCGTCTGCTGCTGGAGGATCACCGCGAGCAGTTGGGCGAAGAGGGCCGCGTGTTTCTCGACAATGTGCGTAATGGTGTCGCCCACATGGCGCGTCTGATCGAGGACCTGCTCGCCTATTCGCGCCTGGAAAGGCGCGGCCTGCACGGGCAGACCCTTGATCTGTCGCGGCAGGCGGGCATGGTTCTGGACAGCCGCCGTGCAGAGATACAGGCGTTGGGGATGGTCGTCGACGTGCGTTTGCACGGCCTGAGCGCCTGTGCCGATCCAGCGGCTCTGAATATCGTGCTGCGCAACCTGGTCGACAACGCGCTCAAGTTCGCGCGTCAAAGCCAGCCACCGAAACTGGCCATCAGCGGCACCCAGAGCGAGAAATCGGTGACCGTGGCGATCAAGGACAACGGCATCGGTTTTGACATGCGCTTTCACGAGCGCATCTTCGAGATCTTCCAACGCCTGCAGCGTGCCGAGGATTATCCCGGAACCGGCGTCGGCCTGGCCATTGTGCACAAGGCCGCACAGCGGATGGGGGGACGGGTCTGGGCCGAGAGCCAGCTCGGCCGCGGCGCCACCTTCTATCTGGAGTTGCCACGATGATCGCCAGGGCGAAAGCAATTACCGGTGCGCGTTCGCGGCGCCTTTACCGACGCGTCGGCACGATCATGCCTGCGCCGGGCGATCGCCTCGGTCGGCGTCTGCGGCACGCGGCGGCGACCCTGCTGCGTACGGTCTGCGGGCGCTGCCAGGCCGCGTTGCTGGTGATCGCGCTGCTGTTGCCCGCTTTCTCCGCTTCCGTGCAGGCCGAGCAAAAAACGCTGCGCGTCGGCGTGGGCAGCAATCCCCCCATCGCCTTCGACGATTCGTCCGGACAAATGGAGGGAATCGCCGTCGACGTCGTGAACTACGTTGCGCAGCAGGAAGGCTGGCGCGTGGAGTTCGTCCACGACGAGTGGCAGGCGATCTTCGCCATGCTCGAGCGCGGCGAGATCGACCTCCTGACCGGTATCGCCTACACTCCTGAACGCGCCGAACGATTCCAGTTTACCGGGCAGACCCTGCTCGGCAACTGGGGCGTCGTCTACGCCAGGCCGGGGAGCAGGATCCAGTCGCTGCTCGCCCTGCGCGACAAGCGCGTCGCGCTGGTCGAAGGTGCGACTCACAGCGATGCGCTGCGTGAGCTGCTCGACGAGTTCGGTGTGCCTATCCTTGCGCTTCCTGCCGCCAACTACGAGCAGGTACTGGCCCTGGTCGCCGCCGGAGACGCCGACGCCGGGGTCGTCAGCCGCGTTTTCGGAACGCTGCATTCGGCCCGTTATCAGGTCGAGTCCACGGGCATCGTCTTCAACCCGATCTCGGTCCGCTATGCCGCGCCGGCAGGCGCCGATCCGGCGATCATCGCGGCGCTCGACCGCCACCTCGCAACGCTGCTCGACGAACGCGACAGCGTCTATTACCAGTCGCTCGACCGCTGGCTGGGCGGGTCCGGAACGGACAAGTGGCCGCAGTGGGTGGCGTGGGCCTTGACCGCTGCGGCAGCTGCGCTGGTGCTGGCCGCGTTCTTCGTCGTTCTGCTGCGTCGGCAGGTGAAGCGACGAACACTGGCCCTGCGCGAGAGCGAGGATTCCCTGCGTGCGACCTTTGATCAGGCGGCTGTCGGAATTGCCCAGGTCGCCCCGAACGGATCCTGGCTGGACGTCAATCAGCGCCTCTGCGACATCGTCGGCTACAGCCGTGACGAGATGCTGCAACTGAGCTTTCAGGCGATCACCCATCCCGACGACCTCGCCGCAGATCTCGAACTGGTCAATCAGGTCCTGGCCGGGAGCCGGGATACTTACAATCTTGAAAAGCGTTACCTGCACAAGTCCGGCGCGTCGGTGTGGATAAACCTGACGGTGAGTCTGGTGCGCCGCGATGACGGCACGCCGAAGTACTTCGTATCGGTCGTCGAGGACATCAACCGACGCAAGCTCGCCGAAGCGGCGTTGCGCGCGAGTGAAGCCCGACTACGCCTGTTCATCGAGCATGCGCCAGCCGCGCTGGCGATGTTCGACCCCCGCATGCACTATCTGGCTGTCAGCCAGCGCTGGTTGAGCGACTATGGGCTGGAAGACTGCGACGTCCTTGGCCGCTCGCACTACGAGATATTCCCCGAGATCGTCGACGCCTGGAAGGAGGTCCATCGCCGGGCGCTGGCGGGCGAAGTGGTGCGCGCCGACGAGGAGCGTTTCGAGCGCTTCGATGGCCGCGTTCAGTGGCTGCGCTGGGAGGTGCGGCCGTGGCACACCGCCGAGGAAACGATTGGCGGCATCGTCATCTTTTCCGAGGATATCAGCGAACGCAAACTGGCCGAGGCGCAAGCCCGACAGGGCGAACGGGTACTCGACTCCGTCTTCCAGGCCCTGCCCGATCTCTTCTTCATGATGGATGCGGACGGCACCATCCGCGATTACCGTGCCCGGCAAAGTGCCGACCTCTACGTGCCGCCCGAAGCTTTTCTCGGCAAGCGCCTGCAGGACGTCTTGCCCGGCGAAGTGGGCGAGCTGTTTGCGTGCCGGATGGCGGAAGTCGGCGAACACGGCGGACTGGCGACCACCGAATACGACTTGCCGCTGTCGGGCTGCGTACGCCGCTTCGAGGCGCGACTCACGCGCCTGCCCGGTGCCGGTCCGTTCATCGCCGTCGTGCGCGACATCAGCAGCGAACATCAGGCGCGTCTGGCGCTGGCGGCCAGCGAGGCGCGCTATCGCACCCTCTTCGAGTATGCGCCGGACGGCATCCTCGTCGTCGACCAGGAGGGCTACTGTCGCGATGGCAATGCAGCCATCTGCCGGATGCTCGGGTACCCGCGAGAGGATCTGCTCGGTCGGCATTCCGCGGACATTGTTGTGCCGGGCGAGCGCGCGCACATCGCCCCGGCGCTTGACGCCATCAAGGAAAAGGCCGATCACCAGCGGGAATGGCAGTTCCAGCGCAAGGATGGCTCGACTTTCGTCGCCGACGTGATCGCCACGCGGATGCCCGACGGTGGTCCGCTGGCGGTGATTCGCGACATCAGCGAGCGTCGACGCATGGAAGACGAGATCCGGCAACTGAACGCCGATCTCGAGGACCGCGTGCGTCGGCGCACCGCCGAACTGGACGCTGCCAACAAGGAATTGCAGACCTTCACCTATTCGGTCTCGCACGATCTGAAGGCGCCACTGCGCGGCATCGACGGCTACAGCCGCCTGTTGCTCGACGCCTACCACGACCAGTTGGACGCGGAAGGACGCCTGTTCCTCGACAACGTACGCGACGGGGTCGCACACATGGGCCGCCTGATCGAGGATCTGCTGGCCTATTCGCGTCTCGAACGGCGCAGTCTGCACAGCCAGACGCTCGTCCTGTCGGAGCAGGTGAGCGCCTGCCTGGAGATCCGCCGTGCGGACATCGACGCCTGCGGCATGGTCGTCGAAGTGGCGACGCTATCGGGGCTGAGTGTTCGCGCCGACCCGGACGGGCTGAGCATGGTGCTGCGCAATTTGCTCGACAACGCGCTCAAGTTCAGCCGCAAGAGTCGGCCGCCGACCCTAGTGATCAGCGCCAGCCAGACCGACGAGGCGGTGATTCTGGCGTTCAAGGACAACGGTATCGGCTTCGACATGCGCTTTCACGAGCGCATCTTCGAGATCTTCCAACGCTTGCAGCGCGCCGAGGACTATCCCGGCACCGGCGTCGGCCTGGCCATCGTACACAAGGCCGTGCAACGCATGGGCGGGCGGGTGTGGGCGGAAAGCGCGCCTGGTCGGGGGGCTTGTTTCCATCTCGAGTTGCCGCGCGGGTCCAATGCTGGCTGGCCACCGGCCGGCGACCCGGGAAAAAGGCCATCGCGAAGGGTGGCTTGACGGCTTGTTTCTACTGGTGCCTCCGGTCGGAATCGAACCAACACCTGATGATTACAAATCAACTGCACGACCTTCATGCTACGGAGGCGGCGACGGCTGCCGAGGCCGTGATTATAGCCGAATCGGAATCGTCCGCCAGGCGGTGACGTGCTTGCGTCGTGCCTGGCGGGCGTGTCCGGGGGCTGGCTGGCTGGGCGCCAGGCGAGCCGCCGTTGCGGCCCGGGCGAAGCGCTGCGCTCCTCCCTCAGGTGTCTGATCTAGCGCAACTTCCACCGCTCGGCGTGCTTTCTCCGCAGCGGGCGCGCTGCTAAAATGCCGCGACCCGCAACTCTTGTTGATGGAAGCTCATGCCAACGCCCACGAATCCGTCGGAAATTGCCCGCGAAGCCTTTCGCCTGTTGGCCAGCCGGCGCTTGCCGCCGTCGCCCGAGAATTATCGCGCGCTGTACCACGAGATCGCCGGGACCCCGGCCGGCGCCGCGGCGCCGTTTCCGGAGCGTGAGCTGAAGGCGCTGCTAAGCGCCTTGCCGAAGGAAAAGCCGGCTCAGGAGAGGTTGCTGAAGCGCTTCGAGCAGGCGTTCAAGGGCAAGACCTGGGACGAGTTCAAACGCGGCTTGGGCGAGTTCTTCGCGCAGCTCGGCAAGGAACAGGATCTTCCCTGGAGTGAGCTGTTCGGCGACTTCCTGCGGCAGTGGGAGAGCAAGCAGGCGGGTCTGACCGTGGCCCGCAAGCGCGAGGCGGTGGAGCGGGTACTGGCCGGCGCTGCCGGCAACAGCGAGCTGCTGTTCACGCGCCTGCAGGGGCTGGTCCGCTCGTGGTCGCTGAATGCGCCGATGGCCGAGGAAATCCCCCTCGTCGAGGACGACAAGGCGGTGACTGCGACGGCCGCCCCGTCGGCCAAGCCGTCGACGGCAGACCTTGCCGCGGCGGCAAAAGCGCAGCAGACCAGCGCGCAGGCTGCCGAGTTGTCGGCCGAGCTGGGCGAGATCTTCGCGTACACGCTGGAAGTGCTCGTTCCGTCACAGCTTCATGACGAGCCGGAGCTGGTCGCCGACGCGAAAGCGTTGGCGCACAAGATTCGCACGGCCACCTCGCGCGCAGCGATGGACGGCTTGCAGGCGAGTATCAAGCGCTTTGCTTTTCGCCTCGAAATCCTCGCCGAAGACCGCGTCGAGCTGCGTGCGGGCCTGCTCAATCTGCTCCAGTTGTTGATCGAGAACGTTGGCGAGCTGGTCGTCGAGGACCGTTGGCTCGCCGGCCAGATCGAGATCGTTCGCGATATCGTCGCCGGCCCGTTGAGCATCCGCTCGATCGGCGATGCCGAAAATCGGCTCAAGGAAGTGATTTTCAAGCAGGGGCAGCTGAAGCACAGCCTCAACGAAGCGCGCGAAAGCCTCAAGCAGATGCTCGCCGGTTTCGTCGATCACCTGGCCGAGTTTGCCGATTCGACTTCGGACTATCACGACAAGATCGAAATCTGCGCCGACCGCATCAGTAACGCCGAAGACATCTCCGAGCTGGAAGACGTGCTCGCGGAAGTGATCCGCGAGACGCAGATCATCCAGCTCAACGCGCAGCGTTCGCGTGACGAGCTGCGCAATGCCAAGCAGAGCGTCGAGGACGCCGAGAAGCGCATCGGAGAACTGCAGGCCGAGCTCGACAAGGCCAGCACCCTGGTGCGTCACGACCAGCTTACCGGCGTCCTCAATCGTCGCGGTCTAGAAGAAGCGTTCGAGAAGGAGACGGCGCGCGCGCAGCGCCGCCAATCGACCCTCTGCGTCGCCTTGCTCGACATCGACAACTTCAAGAAGCTCAACGACAGCCTCGGACACGACGCCGGCGACGCCGCGCTGATCCACCTGACGACGGTCATTCGCGAGACGATGCGTCCGCAGGATACGGTCGCCCGCTTCGGTGGCGAGGAGTTCATCATCCTGCTCCCCGATACGCCGCTCGAGGACGCGCAGACGGCGCTGGTCCGCCTGCAACGCGAGCTGACCCGGCGTATTTTCCTGCACAACAACAACCGGCAGCTGATCACCTTCAGCGCGGGCCTGACCGATCTGCGTGCCGGTGATACGCAGGCTTCGGTCAGCAAACGCGCCGACGAGGCGATGTTCGCCGCCAAGCAGGCCGGCAAGAATCGCGTCTTGCTGGGCTGAGCAGCTGTCGCCGGCCAGGCGGCGGGCAGCGACCGGCGGACGCCGCTCGTGGCGCTACGCTTGCCCGCAGGCTTGCCCGGTCGCCGCGCGCGGCGCGCCGCTGGCCAGGACCCTGAGCACTTCGCCGGCAGCCAGCAGGCCGAAGGTGGCGGTGACGCAGACCGAAGAACCGTAACCGGCGCAGTTCAGTCCGCTGAGCGTCGGTGCTTGCCCGCCCGCCGTGGCGGCTTCGGGATAGCGAAGCGCTTCGCTCGAGAAGACCGCAGCAACGCCGAATTTCTTCTTTGGCTCGCGCGTGAAGCCATGGTCCTTGCGCAGCAGCGAGCGCAGCCTGGCGAGCAGGGGATCCTGGCTGCTCAAGGCCAGGTCGGCGATCTGAATGCGCGTCGCGTCGATCTGGCCGCCGGCGCCACCGGCAGTGATCAGCGGCAGCGCGCAACGTCGCGCGCAGGCGATCATCGCCGCCTTGGTACGCACCTGGTCGATGGCGTCGATCACATAGTCGAAAGGACCGGCGAAAAGCGCATCGACGTTCTCCGGGGTCACGAAATCCTCGACTTCGCTGACCGTGCAGGCTGGATTGATGGCCTGGATGCGCTGCGCCATGGCGCTGACCTTGGCCTTGCCGAACTCGCCGTCGAGTGCGTGTACCTGGCGGTTGACGTTGGACTCGGCGACCATGTCCAGATCGATCAGCGTGATCCTGCCGATGGCCGACCGCGCCAGTGCTTCGGCAGCCCACGAACCGACGCCGCCGACGCCGACGACGGCGACATGAGCGCGCTGGAAGTGCTGCAGTGCGGCCGGACCGTACAGGCGCGCAATGCCCGCGAAGCGGCGCTCCAGATCGGCCGCCCCTTGATCAGTCATCGGGTGTCAGCGGCGCGCCGTATCACCTGGTTGAAAGGCTCGATCCATTCCGGCGCGAACTGCTGGTCGCAGGCGTTGATCTCGGCGATGGCGCGCAGCAGGGAGCGTTTTCGACCACGCTCGGCGTGCTTCAACATCACCGCCTCGAAGGCATCGACGATGGCCAGCACCTTGGCACCGGGGCAGATCCCTGCCCCTTTCAGGCCGCCCGGGTAACCCTTGCCGTCAGGCATTTCATGGTGCTGCGCGACCATCTCGGCGGCGGCTGACCAGCCGCCCATGCGCGACAGCAGGCCGGCGGCGTGTCCCGGGTGCGCGCGCATGATGCGTTGCTCCGCGGCGGTCAGCGCACTGGCCCTGAGCCACACGGATTCGGGAAGAAACATCATGCCGATGTCGTGCATGTAGATGGCGGCTTCAAGTTGCACCGGGTCAATCGGGTCGCCGGCCATCTGATTGGTTTCCAGTGCCAGACGCAGGATGCGCATGGTACGGCCCTCGAAACGCGGTGAGCGCATTTCGAACTGATTGGCGAGCGTCAGAAAGAAAAGCAGGTCGTCGGCGGCTTGCGACCTGGAGCCATCGCCCGGGCCGCGTTTCGTTTCGCCGACCATGACCGGGAGCGGGACAGCGACCGGGCGGCTGCCGGTCACCGCTTCGATCACTTCGGCGACACACGCGTCGAGTCGGGATGGCTTCGCCGCGGCCAGCTTTTCCAGCCCTTCGATCAGGAGTTGAAGCTGCAGGCCGTCGAGTGTCTGCCCGGAGGACAGCCGTTCAACCGCCAGCTCGAGGCGATCGACCGTCAACAGGATGGTTTCGGCAATGGCATCGGTGAACGGGAGCTCGCCGTTGCGCACGCGCACGAGAACCGACTCCATCGGATGCACGATGGCCACGCCCACTTCGACCTTGCACAGTGCGGCGTCGCCCTTGATATTGTGCAGTGTGCGGAACAGATTGCCGACGACCGCGCGTTCAGTGGGATGGTTCCGGAGGTGCGCAACGTCGCGTTCGATCGTTGGTGCGTACTCCCACAGGATGTCGATGAACTCCTGCAGGGCTTCCTGGTCGGTGGCAACTGGCTCACTAAGCGTCGATGCGTCCATGGTTCGAATCCCTGGCTGATCTTTTCCTGCATTTTACCGGATCGCCTGCTCGGCGAAGGTATCCATATTATTAATGGGGCTTCACCGCCGTGCTCGAGCATCCGCCAACGAATATGTCGTAAGGATGCGCTTGAAGGGGGTCGGAGGCACTTGGCATAATGCGCCGAAATGGCCCTTTTCGCGGGATGCTGGGCTACACTGCGCTTTTTTTCGTTTATGAGGATCTCCGATGCCCATTGTCACCACCCCCAGCGGTCTCCAGATTGAGGACATTATCGCCGGTAGTGGACCGGTCGCCTGCTCTGGGCAGCACGTCATCGTGCATTACACCGGCTGGCTTGCCGACGGCACGAAGTTTGACTCGAGCGTGGACCGCAACGAACCCTTCCGCTTTCCGCTGGACGGAAAACACGTGATCGCCGGCTGGGAGGAAGGTGTCCCGGGAATGTGCGTGGGCGGCATCCGCCGGCTGATCATTCCGGCCGATCTCGCCTACGGTGCGCGCGGTGCCGGCAGCCTGATTCCGCCCCACGCCAAGATCACCTTCGAAATCGAGTTGCTGGACATCGCCTGATTCATGGCCGATCGGCCACGCAAGCCGCAGAGCGTAGCCCCGGGAACCGGGGCCGCGCCGGCTTCCCGCGCGCCGCCAGCGGCCGATGTCAAACCGGCAAGGGTGGTACGCCGGATTCCGGCAGGCTCGGTCTCGTCGGCTGCGTCGACACGCTCCGCGGCGGGTCCGTCGCCCGCGCCGGCCAGGCCCGCCGCCGCAAGCAGCGAGGCTCCGCAAGCGGGCGTTCGTATTTCCAAGCTGATGGCCGAGCGCGGCCTGTGTTCGCGGCGCAACGCCGACGACTATATCGCGCGCGGCTGGGTTTTCGTCGATGGGCGGCGGGTGAGCGAACTCGGCACCCGCGCCGACCCGTCGGCGGTGATCGTTCTCGACAAGCAGGCGCAGGCGTGCCAGCAAAGCCGCATGACGATCCTGCTGCACAAGCCGATGGGCTACGTTTCCGGGCAGCCGGAGCCCGGTTTCACGCCCGCGGTGACGCTGATTCAGCCCGAAAACCAGCTGTGCACGCCGGACACGCCCGCGTTTCATCCTTCATGCCTCAAGGGTCTGGCGCCTGCCGGCCGCCTCGATATCGATTCGACCGGCCTGCTCGTGCTGACCCAGGATGGTCGCGTCGCGCGCCACCTGATCGGCCAGGATAGCAGCGTCGACAAGGAGTATCTGGTTCGTGTCGAGGGCCAGCTTGACGGCAAGGGCCTGGCGCTGTTGAATCATGGCCTCAGCCTCGACGAGCGGCCACTGAAGCCGGCCAAGGTCGAGTGGCTGAACGACGATCAGCTGCGCTTCGTGCTCCGCGAGGGACGCAAGCGTCAGATCCGGCGCATGTGCGAGCTGGTCGGCTTGCGCGTCCGTGGCCTCAAGCGCGTGCGCATCGGCGCCGTCAGACTCGCCGACCTGCCGCTCGGCCAATGGCGATTCCTGCGCCCGGACGAGGTATTTTGAGGCTTCGGCAGTTTGCCGCGATAGTCCTTGTCAACTTGGTCAGTAGGGAGCAATAACCCATGTTTGATCTTTTCAAATCGGCGCCGTTTAGCGATCCGCAGCTTGGCGAGCTCGTGCGCTCGCGCGGCCACTGGCGCGGCTCGATCAGCCTTGGCGCCGACGAAAGCGTCCCGCTGGCGGTCTCCGGGACGCGCAACGAGCCCGACGCACAGGCCTTGCAGGCGGCGCGAGAAGTCGCCACGCGCTTTGCCGGCTGGCGGCCAACCATCGAACAGGCGCTGCTCGAGCATTACGGCCCGTATGCGGAATCTCTGGCGCGGGGCGAGCTGAGCGAAGCGAGTGCCGCTTTCCCCAGGCTGGCGGACGCCAGTCAGGTGTGGGGGGCGGTGTCGCTGGTCGCCGTTACGGTCTCGTCGCTGGATGGCAAGGCGAGCACCGAGTTGGCCTACAGCACGCTCTGGGATGAAGAGCACACCGTCGGCGCCTGCTTTGAGGGCGACGAGTTCATCGAACTTTGTGGCAGCGTCGTGCCGGTGTGAACGCGGCGATCTCGACCGGCCGCCGGTGAACGCCGTCTGATCGGCAGGCAGCGCTCAGAGAAAGACCGGTTCCGGCACGAGTTCGACGGCGAAGCGTTCGCGTACGGCGGCCTGAACGGCCTGCGCCAACGCCAGCACGTCGGCGCCGCGTGCGCCGCCGTGATTGACCAGCACCAGCGCCTGCTTGGCGTACATCCCGGCGCGGCCCAGATCCCTGCCTTTCCAGCCGCTGTGCTCGATCAGCCAGCCGGCGGCGAGCTTGACCCGGCCGTCCTGCTGCGGGTAGCGCGGCAGATCGGGATGGGCAATGGCCAGGCTGGCGGCGACCGACGCGCTGACCACCGGGTTGTGGAAGAAGCTGCCGGCGTTCGGCAGCGTCGCCGGGTCGGGAAGCTTGCGGCTGCGGACGCGGATCACCGCCGCGGCGATTTGCCCGGGCGTACAGGCGGCGGGCAGGTTGCTGACCTGCTGGCGCTCGATTTCGGCGGCGAGGTCGCGGTAGGCGAGCAGCGGCTGCCAGGCTTTCGGCAGACGGAAGGTCACCCGGGTGATCACCCGCTGCCCGCTCAGGTGCCAACCTTCCTGCTTGAAAACGCTGTCACGGTAGGCCAGGCGGCAGTCGTCGCGATCGAGGCGCAGGGCTCGGCCGGTGACCATGTCGATGGCTTCGACGGCGTGCAGGCGCTCGCCGACTTCCAGCCCATAGGCGCCGATATTCTGGATCGGTGCAGCGCCGACCGTGCCGGGAATGAGCGCCAGATTCTCCAGGCCGGGCCAGCCCCTGGCCAGCGTCCACAGTACCAGCTGGTGCCAGTTCTCGCCGGCGCCCACGCGCAGGTACCAGGCGTCGTCGTCTTCGCCGATCAGCTGGCGACCGCGAATCGCCATGTGCAGGAGCAGGCCGTCGAAGTCGCCGGTGAGCACCAGGTTGCTGCCCGCACCGAGGACGAAGCGGCGACGGCGGTGATTGCCGGCGAGCGCTGCCAGTTGCGCGCTGGCGTCGATTTCGGCGAAAAACGCCGCCCGCCCCGGCAAGCGCAGCGTGGTCCGTGCGCCGAGGTCGACGTCGCGCACGACGAAGTCGGGCAGATCGTGCGCGCTCAGCTTGCGGCCTCCCGTTCGGCGCCTGCCCGTTTGCCTAGAGCAGAGGGGCCAGCCAGCGTTCGGCTTCGGCGACGCTGAAGCCGGCGCGCGCCGCCCAGTCTTCGAGCTGGTCGCGCGCGATCTTGCCGACGGCAAAGTAGCGTGCCTGGGGGTGCGCCAGATAGAAGCCGGCCACCGCCGCCGCCGGCGTCATCGCGAAATTCTCGGTCAGCCCCATGCCGGCGTTGGCCGGCGCGTCGAGCACTGCGAAGAGCGCGCGCTTGGCAGTGTGGTCGGGGCACGCCGGGTAGCCGGGCGCTGGCCGAGTGCCGCGGTAGTCCTCGCGGATCAGCGCTTCGCAGTCGAGCGTCTCATCGCTCGCGTAGCCCCAGTAGTCGCGCCGCACCTGCGCGTGCAACCATTCGGCACAGGCCTCGGCGAGGCGGTCGGCAAGCGCTTTCAGGATGATCGCGTGGTAGTCGTCGTGCGCCGCGGCGAATTCGGCGAGCTTGCCTTCGATGCCGAAGCCGGCGCCGACGGCAAACGCCCCCAGCCAGTCCGGCGTACCGCGCTCGGCGACGAAATCGCTCAGGCAGTAGTGGGGTTTGCCCGTCGGGCGCTCCTGTTGCTGGCGCAGATTGTGCCAGCTCATCAACTTCTCGCGGCGCGCTTCGTCGGCGTAGATCTCGATGTCGTCACCGACGGCGTTGGCCGGGAACAGGCCGAAGACGGCGTTGGCGCTCAGCCATTTCTCGGCAATGATCGTGTGCAGCATCTTCTGCGCGTCGGCATAGACTTCGCGCGCCGTCTCGCCCACCAGCGGGTCGTCGAGGATCTTCGGGAAGCTGCCGGCCAGATCCCAGGTCTGGAAGAACGGTCCCCAGTCGATGAACTCGGCGAGCGTTGCCAGGTCGATGTCACGCAGCACGTGCAGCCCCGGTTTGCGCGGCGCGAGCGGCCGGTAACCCGCGTCGGGGTCAGCCTTGAAACGGTTGTCGCGTGCCGCGGCCAGGCCGACCAGCTGGACTCCCTTCTTGTTGGCGTGCTGTGCGCGCAGTTTTTCATAGTCGGCGGCGACCTCGCTCTTGAAGCTGGCCGCGTGGTCGATCGACAGCAGCTGGGTGACAACACCGACGGCGCGCGAGGCGTCGGGGACGTAGATCACCGGCCCGCTGTAGTTCGGCGCGATCTTGATCGCCGTATGCGCGCGGCTGGTCGTCGCGCCGCCGATCAGCAGCGGCACTGGCGGGCCGCCATCGGCGCCGTCGGCAAAGCCCAGGCGCTGCATTTCGGCGGCGACGTGACTCATCTCCTCGAGTGACGGGGTGATCAGGCCCGACAGCCCGACCGCCTGCGCGCCGTGTTCCCTGGCCGCGTGCAGGATCTTGTCGCAGGAGACCATCACCCCGAGGTCGACGACGTCGTAGCCATTGCAGCCGAGGACGACGCCGACGATGTTCTTGCCGATGTCGTGAACGTCGCCCTTGACCGTGGCGACGACGATCTTGCCCTTGCTGCTCACCCCGGTACGCAGTTTCTCGGCTTCGATATAGGGGATCAGGTGGGCGACCGCCTGCTTCATCACCCGCGCCGACTTGACCACCTGCGGCAGGAACATCTTGCCGGCGCCGAAGAGGTCGCCGACGACGTTCATGCCGTTCATCAGCGGTCCTTCGATCACCGACAGCGGCGGCTTGCCCGCGGCTTCGAGCGCCGCACGGCATTCTTCGGTGTCGTCGACGACGAAGTTGTTGATGCCCTTGACCAGCGCGTGCGTCAGGCGCTGTTCGACCGGCAGCTCACGCCAGCTGAGATCGGGGCCGGTATCTTTGGCCTTGCCCTCCTTGACGGTCAGCGCGAACTCGACCAGCGCTTCACCGGCTGCCGGGCTACGGTTGAGGACCACGTCCTCGACCTTGTCGCGCAGCGCCGGGTCGAGGTCGTCGTAGACGCCGAGCATGCCGGCGTTGACGATGCCCATCGACAGCCCGGCCTTGACCGCGTGATAGAGGAAGACGGTGTGGATCGCCTCGCGCACCGCGTCGTTGCCACGGAACGAGAAGGAGACGTTGGAGACGCCTCCCGAGATCTGCGCACCGGGCAGATTGGCGCGGATCCACTTGCACGCCTCGATGAAGTCGACGGCGTAGTTGTTGTGCTCCTCGATGCCGGTGGCGATGGCGAAGATGTTCGGGTCGAAGATGATGTCCTCGGGCGGAAATGCCGCCTGCTCGGTGAGCAGCTGGTAGGCGCGCGCACAGATTTCGGTCTTGCGCGCGTAGGTGTCGGCCTGGCCGCTTTCGTCGAAGGCCATCACCACGACCGCTGCGCCGTAGCGTCTGGCCAGCCGCGCCTGGCGCAGGAATCCGGCCTCGCCCTCCTTCATCGAGATCGAGTTGACGATGCCCTTGCCCTGGATGCACTTGAGGCCGGCCTCGATGACCTCCCATTTCGACGAGTCGATCATGATCGGCACGCGCGAGATGTCCGGCTCGCTGGCGATCAGCTTGAGGAAGCGCTCCATCGCCGCCTTCGAGTCGAGCATCGCCTCGTCCATGTTGATGTCGATGACCTGCGCGCCGTTCTCGACCTGCTGCCGGGCGACGGCCAGCGCGTCGTCGAAGCGGCCTTCGAGAATCATCCGTGCGAAGGCCTTCGAGCCGGTGACGTTGGTCCGTTCGCCGACATTGACGAACAGCGATTCCTTGCCGACGTTGAAGGGTTCGAGTCCGGAGAGGCGCAGTTTCCGCTCGACCTGCGGCACGGCACGCGGCTTGACGCCGCTGACGCCCCTGCTGATCGCCGCGATGTGTTCGGGCGAGGTGCCGCAGCAGCCGCCGACGATATTCACGAAGCCCTGCCGGGCCCAGTCGGAAACTTCCGCGGCGAGCTGCTCCGGCGTCTCGTCGTAGCCGCCAAAGGCGTTCGGCAGCCCGGCATTGGGATACGCGGAGATGAAGCAGTCGCAAATGCGCGACAACTCTTCGACGTACTGGCGCAACTCAGCGGCGCCGAGCGCGCAGTTCAGACCGAAACTCAGCGGCCGAACGTGGTTCAGCGAGTTCCAGAAAGCCTCGGCAGTCTGCCCGGATAGCGTCCGCCCCGAGGCGTCGGTGATCGTTCCCGAGATCATCACCGGCCAGCGTCGTCCCACCTGCTCGAAGTACTGCTCGACGGCAAACAGCGCGGCCTTGGCGTTCAGCGTGTCGAACACCGTCTCGACCAGGATGATGTCCACGCCACCCTCGCAAAGTCCGCGCACGGCTTCGCTGTAGGTGCCCACCAGTTCGTCGAAGCTGGTGTTGCGGTAGCCCGGATCGTTGACGTCCGGCGAGATCGACGCCGTACGCGACGTCGGCCCGAGGCCGCCGGCGACGAAACGTGGCCGGCTCGGGTCGCGGGCGGTGAACTCGTCGCAAACCGAGCGTGCGAGCTGGGCGCCGGCGACGTTCAGCTCGTGGACGATGGCTTCGAGGTGGTAGTCGGCCTGCGAGACGCTGGTCGAGTTGAAGGTGTTGGTTTCGATGATGTCGGCGCCCGCCGTCAGATACTCGGCGTGAATTGCGCGGATCAGATCGGGCTGGGTGAGCACGAGGAGGTCGTTGTTGCCTTTCAGGTCGTGCGCGTGCCCGGCGAAGCGGCTGCCGCGGTAATCCGCTTCCTGCAGCCGATGGCGCTGGATCATCGTGCCCATGGCGCCGTCGAGAACGAGAATCTTCCTTTCGAGGCAGGCTTTGAGTTCGGCGGTACGGTCCGGCTGCATGGCTATTCCTTGTCTACTGGTGCGGCGCTGCAAAACAAAAAACCCGTCGGCGCAAAGCTCGACGGGTTCTGATCTGGCTTCGCTTTAGCGGTATTTTTAACGCGCCCGCAATCTGTTTACGTCAAATCGGCGCGAACCCGGCATGCTAGCCGGGCAGGACGCGAATCTACCCGTCGGGGAAAAGCTTGTCAAGCCAGCGGTTTTCCCGCGGCTTTTCCCGACTTGCCGCTTTTCTTGCCGACGCCGGGGCCGTTAGGTGAGCAGTCTCTTCGCGTCGCTCAGTGTATTGCGCAACAGCGTGTCGACAAACGCCAGCGGCTTCCGGACATCGAAATCCACTGTCCAGCGCAGCGGCGTGGAGAATATCGCCAGCTCAACGTCCGCCTTGAACAACTCGCCTCGTTCAATCGCCTTCAGGCGGGCGGAGAGCGTGACCCGCCGGACATCGATCAGACCCCCGGCGTGCGCCGCGGCGTACTCCGACACCCGCAACATCGCTGCGGAACCCTGCCTGACGCCTTCCAGGCCGGCTTTGGCGCTCTCGAAGGCGAGCGCACTGGAACCTTGCTTGACCAGCTCAAGCGAATGGCTGGCAGCTTCCAGGGCGAGGTAGACGGACGACTGCCCGACCCCGGCCAGGCTCTGTTCGGCGGCATCGAGAGCCAGGCGGCCGCCGATCTCTACGGCGCTCAGCGTCTGCTTCGCCAGCTGCCAGGCGCTGAAGTCTGCGCCTGTCTGCGCCGCGGCAACGCTTCTCCTGGCCGCCTCCAGGACGCCGTAGCGGCCACCGATTCGAGCCGCCTCCACGCCTTTCTTCGCGACCTCCAGGGCGCCGTACTCGCCGCCGAAACGCACCCCTTCGAGCGCTGCCTTGGCGGCTTCGAAGGCGCCAAACTCGACGCCCTTCTGCACTCCCGTGAGCACCCCTTCAGCGGCATAGAGAACACCCTGCGCGGCGCGCATGGCGGTTTCCAGGCCGGCGATCTTCGCCGCGAGGTACGGCGCCTTGTACGACTTGGTCCAGCTCAGATGCTTCAGCTCGTGCACCGCAGCATCGCGCTCGCGCGCCAACGAGCCGACGGCTTCCCTGGCCGTCCTGACCTTGCTCGCCGCTCCCCCCATGGCGTTGCTGTACGCCTTCTGCGCGCGACTCACCTCGTTCCTGGCGTTGATCATCGCCGCGTCGTAATCGTGCTGCGCCTTGCTCAGCGCTGCCTGCGCGCTGCGCATTCCGCCGTCGTAGTCGGTCTGCGCCTTGCGCAGAGCCTTCTCGGCGTTCGCCAGCGCCTTGTCGAAAGCCTGCCTTGCTTTCGCGACATCGCGTTTCGCCTGCTTCAGGGCGCGGGCGTATTTTTCTCCTTCGCTGGCCACCGCCTGCTGGCACTGTTCGAGCAAGCGGCTCGCGTCGGCCTGCGCCCGCTCAAGCGCCTTCTTCGCCTTGTCGAATTCGGCCTTGTAAATCCGCTCGGCCCGGTCAACGTCTCTCGTCGCCGCCTTGAGGTCCGTTTCGACGACGCTGGTTGCTGCGTGCAGTTTGCGCGCCAGGTCATCTTTCAGATACGCGGTCAGTTGATTGTCAAACTCTCCAGCGAGCAGGAAATCCAGTGTGGCGGGTTCGCCAATCGAGCCTTCGCTGACGCCGTCGATCTGGTAGCTCAGGAGGCCAAGAAAACTCTGCCGGAAATGAAATTCGATCCCCCGGTTGGAGATGTCGGCAATGACAGCGGCGCTTGCACCGAGGAAATCGATGGCGCCGTCGACCAGGAGCGATTGTCTGGCGGTGGTCAACTGCAGATCAAGAATCGCGTTCCGGCCTGCTTCGCCAGATATTTTCAGCGGGCCGATCGTGAGCCGGTCGAGATGAGCTTTGGCGACAACGCCGTCGTCGGACAGGCGCGTGTACGCGGCAGCCTTCCTGCCAAACAACACGAGATCGCAGGCGAAGCTGAAACCGCGCTCAAAGCTGATCGTGCCAATGCTTCCACCTGCCGGCGCACAGTAGATCTTGAGTTCGTGCAGGGTGAAAAAATTGGGGACGGCGTCCGCCGGCAGCTTCAGCTTCGATACCTGTTCGGCAAAACTCACCAGGTTGGCTGGCGACAACTCCTGCAGTTCGCCATAGAGGATCTCCTCGCTGGGATCCTCGGAAATCTTCACCGCCATATTGGCGGTGACGTCGCCCAGCACCAGACCGCCGGCGAAGCCGAAGTCGGATGGCGTGCCGGTCGTCAGAAAGACGGGATAGAGTATGCCCAGTTCCAGCGCCAGCGCGGGACCGATCCTGAGGCCTTGCACACCGAAAGGGTTCTGCCAATAGGCTTTCATGGTTCCCGAGCCGGAAGCGCCCTCGATCCCCACCGCCAACTGGGCGTCGAAATGCAATACTTCATCCTGCCGGGGAACGCTCACGTCCAGACCGAAGATCAGGTTGAACGACGGCTTTGGCGAAATCACGATCCTGACCTGGAAGGGATTGCAGGCGACCGAGTTGCCGAGCTGCAGCCGAGTGTCGGGCAGGGCAATGCCAATGTCGACGCCCTTCCCGTAGTAGGCCGACAGTTCGAGACCCACTTGCCTGTTGCCCGTGAGATCCGAAAGCGCCGGGATCTCCTGCAGCACGCACATCAGTTGCAGACCCTTGCGCACGGCAAAGGAAAAATCGGGATCCTCCGTCCGGCCGTCGTGCGAGGCGTAGATGAACGCCGCCTTGGAAAAGGTCAGCGAGTCGACAAAGGTCTTTCTTGCCGCGGGAATGATCGCCGAGAAAGCAAAACTCTCGGCGTGGATGGCGGCATAGACAATCGCCGTCCAGCCGTCGGCGCCCTTTTCGTAGGCCAGCCTGCAATCGAGCTCCAATCCTTCGATGACGGCCTGGCCGACGACGGCGAATTGACTCGCCCGACCACTGGCAGCGGTGAAGAACTGCATCTGCAGCCGTGCCTTCTTCACGGTGAGCGGTCCGATCGTCAATTCCCCAAGGTCGCCGGTGAAGGCCATTCCGCTGGAAGATATCTGCGCCAGCGCCTGACACTGGTGACCGTGCGCCTGCAAGCTGGCCCCCAGGGTCACGCCTTCTGCCAAAGCCTGCTCGCCGAGCTTGCATTTGGCCGTCGCCATGGCGAGGTGGACTTCGCTCAGCGTCACCGCGAAATCCGGCAGGGCGAGGCTCAGAGAGGTGACCTCCTGATAGAGGGCTTGCAGGTCGGTCAGCGAAAAATCACCGATCTCGGCGTACAGGGCACTGTATTTCCGGTTCAGGACGCCGCCGAGCGCGTAGGTCTTGCCGGCGGCGTCAAGCTTGGCCTGCAGCCGTATGGATTTCTCCCCGCCTACCGCGAAGTCGGCTTTCAGCTCCTTGAGCGACAAGGTCGAGATGCCGAACAGTCCGTCCACCCGCGCGGCTTGCGCGCTGACCTTCAGCGCTTTCCCGGCGTATTCGATTCGACAGCGGCAGTCGACCGCCTGGTGGCCGAGGTTCGCGAGCGCCACCTTGCCCTCCAGGCTCGGCAGCACGCTCCAGGCCGTCGCTGCGCCTGGCGACGACTTCGCCGGCTTGATTTCGACACCGAGCTGCAGATCGCTGAAGACGACATCGTCGCCGAGCGCGACGTGAAAGCTGGCGGCGCTGGTCAGGATCATGCCCGACGGCCGGAGTTTCTGCGCCAGGTCCTGATTGCTGACGTCCAGCGTGCCGCCGACCAGCAGACCTTCGTCCTGCCTGATGAACTTCTGCAAGGGCCGCAGCAGGGCGCTGCGCATGCGCAGGATACCGCTGAAGATCAGACGCGACTTCTCCTGGTCGGCCTTCAGGACGACTTTTACCTGGTCGAAGACAAAGTCCTGATTGCTGCTGCTGGCGAAGTCTGTGAAGAGCAGATCGAAGGTAAAGCCGTCCTCCTGGAGGTCGAGGCTCGAGCGGCTGGTCCCGTCATCCGATTGCGCGACACGAATGCTGACGCCTTTCTTTCCCAGCGCGTCGGTGCTCGCGACAAGGGCCTTGCCGCCGGGCGTCGCAGCAACTGGCGCCAGCACGGCCCGCTTCGCCGTCGCGGCTTTCCCCCTGGCGACTGGCGCTGCTGCGGGGATCGGCGTGTCGGCCGTCGGCATGACGACAAACTCGTTGTTCACCACAGTCGCCAGACGTACGGATCTGAGCGACAGGCCCGGCAGGGATTTTTCAAACGCTTCTGGTGCGGTCATGGGAGAGTCCTCCAGTCATTCGCTGAAACACACACGGGGAAATCGGGAAGTCGAGCAGCACTCTGCAGGCGGAGCGTCGCGACGCGGGCTTGGCCGTTTTTTTTCTGAGCGTCGAGTCCCGCTTAAGTTCTTGCGCCGTTCCCTGCTCGGCCCGCGGCACGCCGGGCGAGTGCCGCGGCAATCCCACTGCGCGCAAGCGGTCAGTGATTGCTATGATCGCTCCTGTTTCGCATGCGCGGTGTCGCCAGGCCCCGTACTCGGCGCGTGCTTCTGCGCCCTGCGCCGCAAGCATCCGAACACGACGGCGAGCAGTGAAACGCGGCAATCAGGAGGCAGCAGCCCATGGCAACCCATCGCGAAAGTCGCGCCATTGCGCTCCCCGCCGAGTGCCTGTTCGATGTCGTCGCCGATGTCGAACGCTACCCCGAGTTCGTGCCGCTGGTCTGCGAGGCGAGGATCGTTCGCCGCGAAGAGGCGGCCTACGAAACCGAGCAGAGCCTGGCGCTCGGGCTGCTGCTGCATCGCTTCCGCACGCGCACCGAACTCGACCGACCGCACCGGATCAGCGTTCGTTCCAGCGATCGCTCGTTCGCTCACTTCGACATCCTCTGGGCCTTCACGCCGCTCGCCGACGATCGCTGCCACGTCGACTTCGCGCTCGACTGCGAGACCCGCTCGCTGTTCCTGATGCCGGTGATCCAGCTCATGGTCGTGCCGATGGCCGCCGGCATGGTCAGCGCCTTCGAAGCGCGAGCGCACGCTCTGGCCGCGAAAAGCGGCGGTGGCGCCGGCCCGGGCGGGTAAAATGCGAGGCTTCTCGAATCAAGGATTTTCCCGTGAGCCAGGAGCCCAGCAGTCATTCGGCGAGCATCGCCGCAGTCGCCAGCACGAACTTCATTCGCAACCTCATCGAAGCCGACCTTGCTGCCGGAAAGCACGTGGCGCGCCGATGGTCGGGCCAGCCCGGGCCGGCCGCGCAGCAACTCGCCGGTGAACTCGACCCGGCCCGGATCCGCACGCGCTTTCCGCCCGAGCCGAACGGCTATCTGCACTTCGGCCACGCCAAGTCGATCTGCCTGAACTTCGGGCTGGCGCAGGACTACGGCGGTCGCTGCCACCTGCGTTTCGACGACACCAACCCCGAGAAGGAAGAGCAGGAATACGTCGATTCGATCATCGATGCCGTGCATTGGCTCGGCTTTTCCTGGGAAGGCCCGCTCGTCGAAGGGTCGGCCGACAGCGAGTGCAACCTCTATTTCGCGTCCAACTACTTCGACTGGATGGTCGCCTTCGCCGAATACCTGATCAGCAGCGGCCACGCCTACGTCGATAGCCAGAGCGCCGAGGAAATGCGCGCCAGCCGCGGCACGCTCACCGAAGCCGGCGCCGATTCGCCGTTCCGCCAGCGCAGCGCCGACGAAAGCATGGACCTCTTCAAGCGCATGCAGAAGGGCGAGTTCCCCGACGGCGCGCACATCCTGCGCGCGCGTATCGACATGGCCGCCGGGAACATCAACCTGCGCGATCCGGCGATCTACCGCATTCGCCACGCCAGCCATCACAACACCGGCGACCGCTGGTGCGTCTATCCGATGTACACCTACGCGCATCCGATTGAAGATGCGCTCGAGAACATCAGCCACTCGATCTGCACGCTCGAGTTCGCCGACCAGCGACCTTTCTATGACTGGCTGCTCGAGCGGCTGGCCGAAGGCGGGCTGTTGCAGCGGCCACTGCCGCAGCAGATCGAGTTCTCGCGACTGAACCTGACCTACATCGTCCTCTCGAAGCGCAAGCTGATCCAGCTGGTCGAGGAAAGGCACGTGAGCGGCTGGGACGACCCACGTTTGCCGACGCTGGTCGGCGCCCGCCGGCGCGGCTATCCGGCGGCCGGTTTTCGCCTCTTTGCCGAGCGCGTCGGCGTTTCGAAATCCGACTCGCTGATCGAGTACTCGCTGCTCGAGGATTGCATGCGCGAAGTGCTCAACGACGCGGCCGAACGCCGCGTCGCGGTGCTCGATCCGCTCAAGCTGATCATCGACAACTACCCGGCCGGAGAAAGCGAGGAGTGCTTTGCGCCCAACCACCCGCTGAAGCCGGAAACCGGCAAGCGCGCGATGCCCTTTGGCCGTGAGCTGTGGATCGAGCGCGAGGACTTCATGGCCCAGCCGAGCAAGGGTTACCACCGCCTCTACCCGGGCAACATGGCCCGCCTGCGCTACGGCTATGTCGTCAAATGTACCGGCTTCGACCGTGACGACAGCGGTGTCGTCAGCGCCGTCCATTGCGAATACTTCGCCGACTCGAAGAGCGGCACGCCCGGCGCCGACGGCTACAAGGTCAAGGGCAACCTGCACTGGATTTCGGTAGCCGAGGCCTGTCGCGCCGAAGTGCGCCTGTACGACCGGCTGTTCGCCGTTCCGTCACCGGGCGCCAGGCGCGACGGTGACCCCGAAGGCGTCGAGCGCGATTTCCGCGCTGACCTGAATCCGGACAGCATGCGCGTCATCCAGGCCTGGCTCGAGCCCTCGCTGAAGGGCGTTCAGCCCGAAGAGTGCTTCCAGTTCGAACGGCACGGCTATTTCGTAGCCGATCGCCTCGACTCGCAGCCTGGCGCGCCGGTCTTCAACCGCACGGTGACGCTCAGGGATTCCTGGTCGGTAAAGGGCGGCGCGCGCAAGTAGGGAGTCCCTGTTGGCGTCGCGCCGCGTGGCCGTCACTGCGAGGAGCGAAGCGACGCGGCAGTCCAGGGAGCACCTGTCCGGTCACGCGTTGAAACCTGGGGCACCGCGCCAGGAGCGCCGTCCGTCCTGCCGTCGCCGCTCCCGCCGCGCCTACAGCAACTCCAATACCTTCTCCGGCGGCCTGCCGAGAACCGCCCGCTCGCCGCGCACGACGATCGGGCGCTCGATGAGAATCGGGTGTGCGGCCAGCGCGTCCAGCCACTCGTCGTCGCTCAGCGAACGTCCGGCGTAGTTTTCCTTGAACACCGCTTCGCCGCGACGCACGAGTTCCGCCGGTTTCATTCCCAGCTTGTCGAGCAGCGCGCGCAGCTCGTCCCGGCTTGGCGGCGTCTTGAGATAGTCGACCACCTCCACTTCGAAGCCCCTGTCAGCGATCAACTGGCAGGCGGCACGGCTCTTCGAGCAGCGGTTGTTGTGATAAATGCGCAGCGGAATGTCGCCCATCGATGACCCCTGGAGAAAGAAAACGCGTGTTCGCCACGCGACGAGCCCCGCCGCAGCGGGGCTCCGGGCAAACCAGCGAGGTCGCCTACAGCGCCTTGCGCCGGCCGGTCACCAGCAGACCGACGAAGCCGATCGCGAACAGAAGAATGGCGCTCGGCTCGGGCACTGCGGAGAAGAACCTTGCCGCCAGGATCTCATGCGTCCTGGTCGTCGGGTGTACCCCGTCCCAGAACATCCAGGTGGCCGGATTGCACTGACCGTTGAGGAGGTTATTGACGCAGGCCTGGTCCGTGACGTCAAAACCATAGGCGCCCTTGTTGGCGATGATCTCGCTGAGTGTCGCGGCGGTATCGAACTGGACGATCTCGAGCGAGGGCAGTGCCGCATCGAGCGCGCTCATCGCCAGCCCAAGACTGTTGTTGAAGAGGGCGCTTAAGCCCGACAGGCCGACGTTACCGAGAAAGCCGGGGGTTTGCCCGAGGTCCGGCATGTTCGCCACCAGGACGTGTTGCGCGCCGGCTGCGGCCAGCGTCTGCACCGTGGCCACGATGTTCGCGACGCCATTGCTGATCACGTTGGCGCCACCGGCGGAACCGGGCACGATCCCGGGCAGCGTTGCGGTGGTATCCGCGTAAAACACGTCGTTCGGGAACAACCACACGACGAAGAGCGAAGTCGCCGGGTCGAAGACCGGGCTCTGGGTCGCGAAGGACGCCAGCTGCCAGGCGTTGCTTTTCTGCGCGTAGACCGGCTGCAGCGCGACGGGCACGTTCGGATTGACCGAACTGAAGCTCTCCAGCCCGGTGGTCGCGCCGCCGATCGCATAGTTGGTTCCGCCGGCCAGCGAAGGCCCGAAACTGGTATTGCCCGGGTTGTACATGTTCCACAGATATTCGACGGCGACCGGGCCGTTCGAATACTGACCGTTGTAATAGGGCGGCGGCGGGAAGGTGACCGTGCCGCCGGTAGCCGCCTGGCTCAGCAGCCCGCTGTTGCCACCATCGGAAAGACTGTCGCCAAAGACGAAGAGATTGGTCAACTGCTGCAAAGCAGCGCTGGCCGAAGTCGGAACGCCGACCACCAACAGCAACGCCAGGATGCGGAGAAGCTTGTTCATCTTGTACTCCTTTCCAGTTGATCCACGTCGGTTTGACGAACGTCAACTCGCAAGCAAGAAATGCGCCGCAAAGCGCAAGAAGCTGTTTTAACGATCTATCTTGTTTCCTGTACAGGCTGGATCGTTGTCGACTGTAAAAATTACCGACACCCTTCGTGCGCCAGGGTCAACGGCGGAAAGCGCCAGCGCCAGCTGGCCTCCGCCGATCCGCGGCGTCTCATTCGGCGCGCAACGCGTCCACCGCGTTCAGCCGAGCCGCGCGCCGGGCCGGCAGGACGCCGGCCAGCAGGCCGATGGCCACGGCGATGAGTTCGGCGAGGGCGACGAAGCTCAGCGGCGTATGTACCGGGAGCGCCGGGACCAGCAGGTGGATCAACTGCGCCAGCCCGAAGCCGAGCAGCAGGCCCATCAATCCGCCGAGCGCCGAGAGGGCGACCGCTTCGCCGAGGAAGAGGCCAAGGATCGTCTGGCGTGGCGCGCCGAGGGCGACCAGCAGGCCGATCTCGCCCGTCCGCTCGTTGACCGCGATGGTCATGATGGTGACGATGCCCACACCGCCGACGAGCAGCGAGATGCTGCCCAGCGCGCCGACGGCCATGGTCAGCACGTCAAGGATGTTCGACAGCGTGCGCAGCATGTCTTCCTGGGTGGTGATCGTGAAATCCTCGCGGCCGTGGCGAGCCGTCAGCGTGCTCCTGACCAGCGCGCTGACGCCGGCGGCACGCACCCCTTCCTCGTACGACAGGTCGATCTTCATGATCCCGTCGCGGTTGTACAGCTCGAGCGCGCGTGCCGTCGGGATGTACGCGGCGTCGTCGAGATCGATGCCCAGGAACTGCCCCTTGGCTTCGAGGACGCCGATGACGCGAAACTGCATGCCGCCGACGTGTACCTTGGCACCGAGCGGGTTGGCGGTGCCGAACAGCTCCTCCTTGAGGCGTGCGCCGAGGACCATGAAGGCGCGCGCGCTGTCGGCGTCCTCGGCGGGCAGGAACTGGCCGCTGCGCACCTTGATGCTGAACACCTTGAGCATGTCGGCGCTGACGCCATTGACCGTCGTGCGCCGCAGGCGGCCATTGGCATTGACTTCGGAATTTCCCCAGACGGTCGCCGTCATGCCGGTAATGTGCGGCAGACGTTCGAGGGCGCGCGCGTCGTCGAGGGTCAGCGGCCGCACCGACGTCGGAATGCCGCTCGGCGCGTGCCCGGCGGTTTTCGTCCGGCCGGGCGAGACGCTGATGACGTTGGTGCCGAACTGCGTGAATTCGGCGAGCACGAAGCGATGGATGCCCTCGCCGATCGACGTCAGCAGGATCACCGCCGCGACGCCGACGGCAATGCCGAGCAGGGTCAGGAAGCTGCGCAGGCGGTGCGCGGTGATCGCGCGCAGGGCAAGGAGCAGGGAGTCGCGGGGGCGGATCATCTTTCCGGAAAAGACAGTCTGTGGGTCGTTTGAATGGCGTCGCGCCGTTCGTCGGCGACGCGCGCCTCGGCGGCAAACTCGGGCCAGCGCTGCACGGCTGCCTGCACTTCCGCGATGATCGTCGCCGCGCGGCCCCGTTTCATCAGCGCCACCTGCGCGCAGGCCTTGAAATCATTGCGCGCGAACCCGTCCCGTTTTCCATTCAGCGTCATCTGGTGCGTGGCCGTCCAGGCCCCCGACGGATTGTAGCTGTAGGTGAGGTCGAAGGCCGGGGCGAGCGACCACTCGCCTTCCCGGTTCATCAGGAAGGCGATGTTCTTCACGTGGTCGTCCTGGTTGCGCGCGACGATGTTGAAGACCATCCGTCGGAACTGCTCCTCGACGGCGGCCATTGGCAGCCGCAATTGGTGGAGGGTCAGCAGTGCCTGCTCGTAGGCCGTGGCGCCGGCGTGGTTGAAATCGAAATGCGCCAGTGCGGCCAGCGACTGCATGTGCAGCTTTTCCCCACCCGGCAGGCGATCGAAGCGGCGGGTCATGAAGTGCCGCCGTCCGTTCTCCTCGAGCAGCCGGCAGGCGCTCATCGTGATCCCCGCCGCCTTGGCCATCAGGTGATAGGCGTACTCGATGGCGCCGTATCCCTGCGGATCTTCCAGCTCCTTGTCCTTGTTGCCGGAAACGCCGTCGAATTTCAGCAGCCAGTATTCGCAACCGTCGCCGGCCGCGATTGGTCCCGAACGCACCTCGCTGGTCGTCGGGTTCCACGCGATCACCGCCTTGGCCCGCGCCCCGCCGGCGGCCGTGCCGACGCTCAGGAGGTCGCGCAGCGCCTTCGCCTTGCCCGCCTGGTGAAAACGTTCCTGGAGATCGTCCCGATGCGTCAGGACTTCGCTCGCCCGCCGTACCAGCGCAGCGACGTCGACCGGCCTTGCCTCGCGCCCCCGCGGCCCCCGTGCCGGCATAAACTCCAGCGCACCCATGCCGCGCCTGCCGGTGTAGCAAAGGCGCTGCACCGCGTTGAAACTCTCCGGCCTGCGGCCCTGCGTGGCCAGCCAGGCGTCGATCAAGGCGTTGCCGAAGCGGTCCGGCAGCGAATCCGCGAGCAGTCCCGGCAAACCGTGGAAGGCCTCGCGCGGCAACGCCGGGAATTCATACACCCGCTCGTTCAGGGGCATGGTCAGCGGCGCAATCTCGATGCCGCTGCGCGCGAACTCCGGGTCGTACTGAAAGGCCGCGACGTCCCGTCCTTCCGGCCGCGACACGGCGCCGATCGTCCGGCCCCAGAGCTGGACCCTGGCGATCATGTCGGATCACCCCAGGTCAATTTCTTCTCGCCGGGCTGCTTTGCCAGCGCCGCCTGGGTAGGCTTGCGCTTTCGAGCGTCCCTAAAATGTGCGGAGCTCGACTGCAAAAGTGCGGAGCGTTCGGGGATTGTGCGGAGCCCAAGTGCGCGGCGTCACCCATTCGAGGACATGGCTGGACTCGACCAATCGGAGTCAAATCGGCATTCTCTTGCAGAGAAATAGCCCCAATTGGCCCGAATAAGCCCGAATTGCCCCGGAACAGCCCTGATGAGAGTTCAGGATCCCTCATGACAAGCCCCATCGTGAGCCGCGACCGTGCACCGTCGGGCCAAGCCAAGGATCCGCAGGGGGGGCCGCACGTGCGGAGTCAAACGCAGGAGGTCGGGTCCTCCCCTGTGCCTTGGGCAAAAGTCACGACGCGTTTCTCGCGCTACCTGCCGAGCGCCTTCCCGGCGAACCATCCGGAATCTCCGGATAGTTACCTCTCTCAGGGAGCTCAAATCCAGATCCAGGGAACTCGGTGGCGAAATTCGGGGAGGTCGAGCCAAAACGCCAGCGGTGGTCATGCGACCGCCTCCCGTCTGCGAATGTCCCAATAGGGGGTTCAATCTGGCTGGGCAGGACGGTTGAGAATCATTCATGGCGAGGCTTCTGGTGCGATCAGTGTCACCTCGGAAAAATAGGAGGTGTAGCGTCGCGTATCTCGGGTCAATAGCGGAAATCGCGATACAGCGGCATGCGCACCGATGAAGAAGTCGGCGAGCACCTTGGTGTCGACCAGCAGCATCAGCCCTCACTCTCACTGTGCAGTAGCGCCATCAGCTCGTTAGTCCGCCATTTGACATCGGCTTTGCCACGGGCAGCTTCGAAGCGGTCGGGCTTGTGACTCGGCCTCGCGCCGGCCTTGTGGATTACGACATCCCCTTCGCGATTGACCGAGAAATCCACGGAGCAACCGGGTGCCAGGTTCAAGGCATCACGAATCTGCTTGGGGATGGTGACCTGACCGTTGCTGGTAAGTGTCGTCGCCATGTCTCGCGCCTCCTTCTGGATTGCGTTGGCGAATATTGTAATGCCCGGTGAGTGGGTGTGCTGTCGAGGCCACGGCCGGCAAGTGATTTCCTCGCCATGCACACCATGCGCCTCGCCAGTGCGTCATTGCGCGGAGGCGTGTCGACGTGCCAGTCCAGAGGTCTTTTTCCTGGTGCTGGCGATGCGTCGTCCGTGAAGAAATCAGAGGGTGGAGCTGGATTGCCGCGTCGGCTTTGCCTCCTTGCAATGACGGTGTAGGTGCGTGCCGCTCGCCAGGAGTTCACTGCCGCTCCGTCGCCCGCTCAGCGCCGGGACAGCGACAGCACCGGATCCAGCCGCGCGGCCTGGCTGGCGGGCAGGACGCCGAAGAGCACGCCGGTGACGAGCGCCGTGCCGAGCGCGGCGAGCACGGCCCAGTCGGGGGGGAAGGCCGGGTAGACCGGGTAGAGCTGGCGGATGAGCGCCGCGCCCGCCTGCCCCAAGACGAAGCCGAGCACGGCGCCGGCGACCGAGAGCATCGCCGCTTCGGTCAGGAAGGCGTTGCGGATCGTCGTGCCGGTGGCGCCGAGGGCCTTGAGCAGACCGATTTCGGCGGTGCGCTGGGCGACCGAGACGAGCATCACGTTCATCACCAGGATGCCGGCGACGGCCAGGCTGATGGCGGCGATGCCGGCGACGGCGAGGGTCATCGTTCCGAGCAGGCGGTCGAAGGTGGCGAGAACGGCGTCCTGGGTGATGATCGTCACGTCCTCCTCGCCGTCGTGACGCTGCTTGATGATCTCGGTCACCTGCACCTTGGCCGGTTCGATCGCTTCGCGGCTGCTCGCTTCGACGAGAATCCGGAACAGGGTGTTGCTGTTGAACATCGCCTGCGCCAGCGCCACCGGGACGATGACCAGCTCGTCGGTATTCATCCCCAGCCCCTGGCCGCTGGACGCGAGGACGCCGACGATGCGAAAGCGGCGGTCGCCGACGCGCACCAGTTGTCCGAGCGCCGACTCGTGGCCGAACATTTCGTCGCGCACCTTGGCGCCGATGACCGCCTCCGAAACGCCACGACGCCAGTCGCCGGTGGGCAGGAAGCGCCCCTGTGCGAGCGCCAGGCGGCGCACGTCGATGAACTCGGCGGTGGTGCCGACGACCATTACTTCGCGCAGCTTGCCGGCAAAGCTGATCTCGGACGTGCCGACGGCCAGCGGTGCGGCGCGGTGCACGGCGTTGGCGCGCAGCAGCGCCTGCGCGTCGTCGATGGTCAGGTCGCGCGGCGTGCTGGTGACCGCGTTGCCGGGGTTGAAGCCGCCGGTCTGCGAGCGCCCGGGCAGGACGATGACCAGGTTGCTGCCGATCGACGAGAACTCCCTGAGCACGTAGCGGCGGGCGCCGTCGCCGAGCGCGGTGAGGACGACGACCGCGGCCACGCCGATGGCCATCGCCAGCACCAGCAGGAAGGTGCGCAGGGGATTGCCGGTCGCCGCGTCGCGGGCGAAGCGGATCAGGTCGGGAGTACGCACGTGCTGGTGGTCGCTTCAGGGGGCGCGCTGTCGTGTTGCAGCGCGCCGTCTTCCATCAGCAGCTGGCGCCTGGCGCGCGCGCCGAGGGCGCCGTCGTGGGTGACGACGATCAGCGTCACGCCGCGGCCGTTGAGCGTTTCGAGCAGGCGCATGACTTCCTCGCCGGTGGCGCGATCGAGGTTGCCGGTGGGCTCGTCGGCGAGAATCACGGCCGGCTGCATGATCGTCGCGCGGGCGATCGCCACGCGTTGACGCTGGCCACCGGAGAGCTGGTCCGGGCGATGGTCGGCGCGGTTCTCGAGCCCGTAGTCGCGCAGCGTCTGCGCCACCCGCTCGGCACGTTGCGCGGGCGCGATGCCGGCGAGAATCATCGGCAGGGCGACGTTCTCGGCGGCGGTCAGGCGCGGCACCAGGTGAAAGCTCTGGAAGACGAAACCGATGCGCTCGCTGCGTACCCGCGCCTGCTCTTCCGCCGACAGCGTGGTGACGTCGCGGCCTGCGAGCTGGTAGGTGCCGGCATTGGGGCGGTCGAGCAGGCCGAGGAGGTTGAGCAGCGTCGATTTCCCCGAGCCGGACGGGCCCATCACCGCGACGTACTCGCCGGCGGCGATGGTCAGGTCAAGGCGGCGCAGCGCGTGCACCTCGCTGTCGCCGAGCTGAAAAACGCGCTCGATGCCGGCCAGTTCGATCAGCGCTGCGCCCATTGGCTAGCGGCCGGCGGCCGCCTGGCCGTCGACCGAATAAGGCGCGCCGGCCTTGACGCCGGCGCGTTCGAGCGAGGTCACGACGCGGTCACCCGGCGCCAGCCCGTCGAGCACTTCGGCGAACTCCCAGTTGGCCAGACCGGTCTTCACCTTGCGCTCTTCGAGCCTGCCTTCGGCGCCGGCGACCAGCACTCGTCCGCCTTCGAGCAGCGCCGAGGTCGGTACCCGGACGACGTTCTCGCGCACGTCGAGGATCACTTCGATGTCGGCGCTGTAGCCGACGAGCAGCTTGCCGGGCGCCGTCGGGTCGTCGAAAGTGGCCTCGATATCGACCGTGCGCGCCTGCTTCTCGAGCGCCGAGACGTAGGGCGCGACGCGCTTGACCTTGCCCGGGAACGATTGCCTGGGCAGCGCGTCGAGGCTGATCCGCACCGGTTGCCCGGCAGCGATGCGCGGCGCATCGACTTCGTCCATCGGCGCCTTGACGTACAGGCACGAGTCGTCGATCAGGTCGATCGCCGGCGGCGTCGGCACGCCCGGCGGCGACGGCGTCGAGTACTCGCCGACCTCGCCGACGATCTTGGCGACGGTGCCGGCGAAAGGCGCGTAGAGCACGGTCCGGGCCTCCTCGACGCGGGTCAGGCGGACTCGCGCTTCGGCTTGCACGACGTCGGCCCTGGCGGCGGCACAACCGGCGCTCCTGGCCTGCGCCTCGCTGCGCGCGCTGTCCTCCTTGGCGGGCGACACAAAGCCCTTGGCGCGCAGGCTCGCCTGTCGCTCGGCCTCGCGTTCGGCGTTGGCGGCGACGGTGCAGGCTTCGTTTACGCGCTGGCGAGCGGTGGCCACCTGCGTGGCGTACCACGCCCGCTGCGCCTGCTGGTCGTCGTTCCACAGCTTCATCAGCAGCTGGCCCTTCTCGACGCGGTCGCCCTCCCTGACCGCCAGCACCTCGATGCGGCCACCGGTGATCGTCGACAGCTTGGTGCGCTGGCAGGCTTCGATGGTCCCGGCGCGGGTGTTGGCGATCGTCGATTCGACCAGGCCGCGTTCGATTTCCCTGAACACCACCGCCACCGGCTCTGGCCGCGTTGCCCACCACACGCCTCCGCCGATCAGCACGACGACGGGCACAGCAAGCAACAGACGGCGAATCAGCGAAGACATGGCGACATGGCGGGGAGGCTCAGGGTTGGCGAGGCAGCTTGAGGGCAAGGTCCGTCATGTTCTGACGAAACCGTGCCCAGGGCAAGGACGGAACGTCTCGTCGCGCCTCGCTGCCGCTGGCCGGCCCGGCGCCAGCTCGGTGGCCCTCGGCGAGCATGCTAGAATCGCCCCCCGCTTCCGCCCCCGCTGGTGTCCGCCCGCCCGATGTCCTCGCTCAACCCCCCGCAACGCGAAGCGATCCGCTACCTCGACGGTCCGCTGCTGGTTCTGGCTGGCGCCGGATCGGGAAAGACGCGGGTGATCACCGAGAAGATCGCCTATCTGATCGAGGTCTGCGGTTTCAGCCCGGGCAATATCGCCGCCATCACCTTCACCAACAAGGCGGCGAAGGAAATGCAGGCGCGGGTGAGCAAGCTGCTCGCCGACAAGCCGTCGAAAGGCCTGACCATCTCGACCTTCCACGCGCTCGGCGTGCGCATCCTGCGCGAGGAAGCGCGCACGCTCGGCTACAAGCCGAACTTCTCGATTCTCGATTCCACCGACTGTTTTGCCATCGTCTCCGAACTGGCCGCCAGCGTCGACAAGGCGGTCATCCGCAAGCTGCAATCGCTGATCTCGAACTGGAAGAGCGCGCTGGTCTCGCCCGATCAGGCGCGCAAGGAAGCGCAGAACGACACCGAACTGCTCGCCGCGAACGCCTTCGCCAGCTATTCGGCGACTCTGCAGGCGTATCAGGCGGTCGATTTCGACGACCTGATCGCGTTGCCGGTGGCGCTCTTCGAAAATCATCCGGAAGTGCGCGAGAAGTGGCAGAACCGCCTGCGCTACCTGCTCATCGACGAATATCAGGATACCAACACCAGCCAGTACAGATTGCTCAAGCTGCTCGCCGGACCGCGCGCCGCGTTCACCGCGGTCGGCGACGACGACCAGGCGATCTATGGCTGGCGCGGCGCCGACATCGAAAATCTGCGCGGGTTGCCGCGCGACTATCCGCAGCTCAAGCTGATCAAGCTCGAACAGAACTATCGCTCGACGGTGCGCATCCTCAAGGCGGCCAACGCGCTGATCGCGCACAACGAAAAGCTGTTCGACAAGAAGCTGTGGTCCGACCTCGGCCACGGCGACCCGATCACCGTCAGCATCTGCCAGGACAACGAAAAGGAAGCCGAGGCGGTGGTCATGAAGCTGCAGGCGCACCGCTTCGAGCATCGCGGCGCGTTCCGCGATTACGCCATCCTCTACCGCGGCAACTTCCAGGCGCGGGCGCTCGAGCATTTCCTGCGCAACCAGCGCATCCCCTACCTGCTGTCCGGCGGCCAGTCGTTCTTCGAGAAGAGCGAGATCAAGGATCTCGTCGCCTATCTGCGCCTGCTGGCCAACGACGCCGACGACCCGGCGTTCATCCGTGCGGTGGGCACGCCGCGGCGTGGCGTCGGCGCCAGCACGCTGCAGGCGCTCGGCGGCTACGCTGGCGAACGCCACCTGTCGCTGTTCGCCGCCGCTTTCGAACAGGGCTTCGCGCAGCGCGTGCAGCCGCGCCAGCTGGCGCCGCTGCTCGAATTCTGCGAATTCATCAATCGCCTGCAGGCGCGCGCCGACCGCGACCCGGCGGCGCAGCTACTCGGCGAACTGCTCGACGCCATCGCTTACGAGGACTGGCTCAACGAGCGCGACGAGAAGCGTGCGGCGCAAATAAAGTGGGGCAACGTCCAGGAGTTCTGCGACTGGCTGGGCAAGAAGGGCCAGGAGGAAAACAAGACGCTGATCGACCTCACCCAGACCATTGCCCTGATCAACCTGCTCGACAAGAACGAGGCGGACGTCGACGCCGTCCAGCTATCGACCCTGCACGCCGCCAAGGGGCTGGAGTTCAGGCACGTCTTTCTGATCGGTATCGAAGAAGGCATTCTGCCGCACCGCGAAGCGCAGGCCGACGGCCGCATCGAGGAGGAGCGCCGCCTGATGTACGTCGGAATCACCCGCGCGCAGCGGTCGCTGCACCTGAGCTATTGCGAGCGACGCAAGCAGGGCCGCGAAACGATTCCCTGCGAGCCGTCGCGTTTCGTCGCCGAAATGGGCAGCGAGGATCTGCGCGTGTCCGGCGGCAAGAGCGCCGCGCCGCCGGACAAGGCCGCCAACTCCGACCGCCTGGCAGCGATGAAAGCGATGCTCGGCAAGGCCCGGTGAATCCTGGCAAGTCCCTCTGCTCCGGGAGGTGGTTACAGCGCGTTACGCGACGTTACGCGCGACCTGACATCGCATTGGCAAGCGCCCGCGTTAATGCTGGCAAGGCCGAAACAACAGAAACAGCAAAACGGCCGAGCGCACAATACCAATCAATCTCAGGAGATCCACATGTTCAAGAACATCATCGCCGTTGCCATCGCCGCCGCTTTCAGCACCGCCGCTTTCGCACAAGCGCCTTCTGCCGCCGGCGCAACCAAGGCCGTCGAGGCCGTCAAGCCAGCCGCAGCGGTTGCCGCAACGCCAGCTGCGACGACGCCAGCGGTTGCGACCCCTGCAGCGACTCCCGCGGTGACCCCGGCAGTTGCTGCCACCGCAGCGACCGCCAAGCCCGAAGCGATGGCTACCGAAACCATGCACGACGCCAAGCCGAAGGCGAAGGCGCCGGCGCACAAAGCAGTGGCCAAGCATCCGGCGGGCGATAAGATGGACGCCGCCCCGGTCGAAGGCGCGACCGCCAAGCCGGAAGCGATGGCTGGCGAGAAGATGCACGATGCCAAGCCAAAAGCAAAGGCGCCCGCTCACAAGGCAGCGGCCAAGCCTGTGGCAGGCGAGAAGATGGACGCGGCACCCGCGGCTGAGAGTGCTGCTCCGGCTACGACCAAGTAATCACTGCCGCACGCCGTGAGCCTGGGAAGAAGCTTCTTCCCAGGTAAAAAAAGAGACCCTGCGGTCTCTTTTTTTGTTACACCCGAGCAAACGCCTTACTTGACGAGGCCCAGCAGATGTTCGACGGCAGCCTTGATCTCGTCGTCGGTCAGGTCCGCGGCGCCACCCTTGGGCGGCATCGCGCCCTTGCCGTTGGTGGCACTGGCGACCAGTGCGTCGGTTCCGGTGGCAATGCGCGGCGCCCAGGCTTCCTTGTCGCCTGCCTTCGGCGCGCCGGCGGCGCCACTGGCGTGGCAGGCCATGCAGACTGCCTTGTAAACCGCCTCGCCGCTACGCGGCTCCCCTGCGGCTGCAGTCGCTGCCGGCTTCTGGTACGCCAGCTTGGCCACCGGCAGAATGCGGGCATAGATCGCGTCGGCGTCGCTGGCGGACTGGGCGCTGCCCTTGCCGATCATCGACAGCGGCCAGATGACGACCATCAGGAGAACGGCGATGACGATGGTGATCACCAGGATCGTCCGTGAAGAAAATTGTTTTTGCGCCATGCCGAATCCTTGGTTGTCTGCGGGTTAGATGACGAATTGTAACGCCGTTTGCCGCCGCCCAGAAGTGCCGAGCTGGACGGCCCAGGGCAAACCGGTTAAGCTTGCCGTCCTGCACGCGCCCGTAGCTCAGTTGGATAGAGTACTGCCCTCCGAAGGCAGGGGTCGGACGTTCGAATCGTCTCGGGCGTGCCAGAAGCACAGGAAAATGGGCACCTCATTGGGTGCCCATTCGGTTTTTACGACGGCTCGACGGCTCTCTTCGCGGCTGCGCAACGCGCCGCTGATCGGGCTCGCTACGCAGCCTTTCCTGCCAGCGCGCTCGCGCTAACCCGAGCGACCGACGAATCCCGGCAGTCCCGCCGCCTCGGGAGAACTCGCCAAATAGCGCGCCCAGCCGATCTTCTCGTCGTAGTCGTCGGGGTCGGCCTGGCGAATGTCTTCCAGGGTCATCTCCATGCAGTTCTTCTTGCACGTCAGCTGCTCGGCGAAGATCACGCGGGTGCGGAAGAAGCTGCCCCATTTGAACTCGGCGAAGATGGCGTTATTGGGGTCCTTGACGTAGCCGTAGCCTTCGCGCACCAGCCAGGAGAGGCTCCGATACAGGTCGTTGTCGAGGTCTTTGACGTGCTGCTTGAGTGTGCTCGGATTGTTCGGACCGGCGCCCATGGCGTCGAAGGGGTACACCCAGTTATTGGCGGCCATCGTTTTCCAGAAGTGTTTTCCCGCGATGGAATTCCAGTTGCGCGTGACGAGGACCGGGACCTCCATGTCGCCTTTGGCGCGCCACAGCGAAACGCTCAAGTGGTGGTGGTCGATGAGGTAGAACTGCCCGCCGTTGCCGATGATCACCGGGACGGTGCGCGGCAGGAGATAGTCTTCCAGAGCGCTGTCGCTCTTTTCCTTGATTTTCGCCACCTTGACGTTCACTTCGTCCATGCCGACGGCGTTCTGGGTGGGCTTGAGGTCACTGAGCTTGAGACGCCCCAGAGTGCCTTGCGGACTCTGCGCGTCGATTTTGGGGAGAAAACCGCATACTTCGTCACTCTTCTTGGCCATTGATCGCTCCTGGTGTGGTGGACATCGTGGGCAATTCCCCGGCGCGGCGTGGCTGCCCGGTGCGCCGCCCGCAGCTTGTGGAGACGGGGAATGGTCTCGGCACCGGGGTTGAAACTCTCGCGATGGTATTCCGATAGGCCCCGGAGATTCAACCCTGCACCGAACAGCGGATTCGACGATAATCGCTGGCCTGACGCCTGCGCTTCTCGCGCCGGCGCGAACAGATAGTTCCTTACAGCGAAGTGATGCAGCGAATGACGAATGCGATGGCTCCGCAGCGCCCGACCCGGGAAGAAATTGCGCAGTTCCCGCCTTTTGCCGGCTTGCCCCTTGAGCGTATTCATTTGCTGAGGACAGCGGCGCAGTTCGAGGCCGCGCGCGGCGAAATCCTGCGTGCCGGTTTCGTCGGTTTCGACACCGAGAGCAAGCCGACCTTTGCCAAGGGTGAGCTGACCAGCGGGCCGCACGTCGCCCAGTTCGCGCTGCGCGAGCAGGCCTTCATCGTCCGCGTCGAAGGCGCGGCGGCGTGCGAATTCATCAAGAGCGTCGTCGAATCAGACGCGGTGGTGAAGGTCGGCTTCGGGCTGAAGTCGGATCGGACGGTGCTGCTGAGCAAGCTTGGCGCCAGCATTCGGGCGATGATCGATCTTGCGGACGCGCTGCGCAGGAAGGGAATTCGCCAGACGATTGGCGCGAAAGCCGCGGTGGCCATGGTCCTCGGACAGCGCCTGCAGAAGTCGCGCTCGGTGACGACGTCCAACTGGGCGCGCCAGACGCTGCTGCCGAACCAGCTTCTTTATGCGGCCAACGACGCCTACGCCGCTCTGGCCGTGTTCTATGCACTGGACCTGCACCTTGCACCCGTCGCCCCGGCTGGACCCTCCGCCTCTGCCGAGTCGGTGGAGCCGGTGGAGTCCGTCGAATCGCCCGATTGATGCGCGCTGCGCCAGCGCATCAATCGGCGTGGTACTGGCTGGCGTTCCTGCCTTTGAACGGCGCATAGAAAGCCTTGATGGCAGCGATGTCGGCCTCGACGTCGCCGGTCGGCACGAAGATTTCTCCCAGGCCACTGACCTTTTTCTCGTAATCCATGTAGGCGAGGACGATCGGCACCTGTGCACTGACGGCGATATGGTAGAAGCCGGTCTTCCATTGCCGCGTCTTGCTGCGTGTTCCTTCGGGCGGGACGATCAGTTGCACCGGGCCATCGGCGGCCTTGAGCGCGGCTGCCGACGCGGCGACCAGATTGTTGGCCGTTTCGCGCGCAACGGGGATGCCGCCGAGCCACATCATCAGGCCGCGAAACGGCGGCCTGAAAATCTGCGCCTTGCCCATCCAGTAGATATTCAGCCGCAGGGCGAAGGCGACCATCAGCGTGTAGGGCAGGTCCCAGTTGCTGGTGTGCGGAGCGGCGATCAACACGCTCTTGCTCGCCGACGGCGGCAGACTGCCCTCGATCTTCCAGCCGGTGAGCTTCAGGAAGTTCACCGAGAAAGCGCGCAGCAGGGTGTTGACGATCGGGGTGCCGAAAATGGTGCGGTGCATGGGTCTGCCTGTCAGTTGGCGCGCAGTACCGGTCGCCGGAAGGCAGGCCACCGCGTTTGAAACGGGACGCGCATTATCGCCTGTCCTGGCCGCCGGTAGGCGTGCAATGAGTCGGTTGGCTGCGATCAGGGGCGTTCGCGACGGCCTTGTCGCGTGATTGCCTGAATGCAACGGCGCGGCTACGCCACCAGCTTCAGGCCGAGGATGCCGGCGACGATCAGGCCGATGCAGAAGAAACGGGCCAGCGTTGCCGCCTCCCCGAATACCGCGATGCCGAGCGCAAAGGTGCCGACGGCGCCGATCCCGGTCCATACCGCGTAGGCGGTGCCCATCGGAATGCTCAGTTGCGCGTAGAGCAGCAGTGCGCCGCTGGCGACGATGCACACGCCGGCAAAGGAGATCCATCCCCAGTGCGTGCCGCGCTCGCCGTGCCCGAGTTTGAGCCCCAGCGGCCAGCCGCACTCGAAAAGTCCGGCGACGAGAAGTGCCACCCAGTCCATCGTTCCGGCGCCTACTTCGAGGCGATCTTGAGGCCGACGATGCCGGCGACGATCAGGGCAACGCAGAAGAAACGCTCGATCGTTGCTGCTTCGCCAAAGAGGAGTATGCCGAGAACGAAGGTACCGACGGCGCCGATGCCGGTCCACACGGCGTAGGCGGTGCCCATGGCAATTTGCCGCTGCGCGATCAGCAGCAGCGCGCCGCTGGCGCCCATGCTCAGTGCGGCGAAGGCCAGCCAGCCCCAATGGGCGCCACTCGGCGACCAGCCGAGCTTCAGCCCGACCGGCCAGCCCCATTCGAAAACGCCGGCGACGAGCAGCGCCATCCACTCCATGCTCTGTTCTCGCTCAGCCCGCGGCAGCGGGATAGAGGTCGTCGAGCAGCTTGCGGGCGATCTCGGCGATCAGCGGCGTGGCGGCGCCGGCGACTCTGCCCGGGTCGATGTCGCTCGCCGCGACGCCCGTCTCGCGGCCGGCCCAGGCAGCCAGCAGCCTGGCCCTGCTCGCCGCGACGGCCGCGGTCACCAGCGGGGGCCAGAACGCCGGATACTCGGTTTCTCGCCACTCGCCGCGTCCGCGCCCGTAATGCGCGACGGCCAGGTAGCGCAACAGCGAGCTGACCACCAGTTCGCACAGGAAGCTGTCGTCCCAGCGCAAGGTGGTGCCGCGTCGACCGCGCGCCATATTGACGCCGCGGGCAATGCCGGCGCCGCCCAGCGCGCCGACGACGGCACCGGTGATCATCCCGGCGCCGAGCGTCAGGCCGGCGTGCGCGATGTCGACGCCGAGGCCGGTCAATGCGCCGGATACCGCGCCGCCCATGAGCGCCGCCTTGCGCTCATTGACCGGGGCTTCGACGCTCACCGTCAGCGCGATGCGCCGCAGCAGCTCTTCGCTGGCGTGGCCTTCGAGTTCGTGAATGGCGATCAAACGATCGAGCCCCGCCTGCAGATCGCTGTCGACGCGCGAAGCGAGCGCCTGCAGGGCGCGCGCCTTGTCGTTCCTGGCAGCGTCGTCGCCAGCCGCCGCGTTGCGGCCAACACCGAGCGCGCGCTTGAGGTCGCGCAGCGTTCCTGTCAGCCGCGTTTCGGGCAAGGTTTCGAGATCCAGCGCGGCGCGCGCCAGCGTTTCTGCCAACACCGCCATCGACGCGTCGAACTGTGCCTCACGGCGCGCCTGCCAGGCGCCGACCAGGCGTGCGTAGGCTTCCCCGCGTTGTGCCGGCAACATCGTGCCGACTTCGTGCAGGAGGGTGATCTCCTGCACCCAGCAGCGTGCAAAAGCGTCCAGCGGGAGCACCGAGTGCACGATTGGATAGCCGCCGAGGAGGCTTCGCCAGCGGTCGTGTTCGGCGGCTTCCTCGGCGGGCGGTCGCGAACGGCCGGTCTGGTTGAGGAGCACGATGACCGGTTTGCCGATCCACTCGAGAACGGCAAGCTCGGGTTCGAGGTAACCGGCGTCAGCCGGTTCCTCCGAGGCATTGACCAGGTAGAGCACCACGTCGGCCTGGTCGCGGACGTTGGCCACCGCCTGCTGGGTAAACCACATCGAGCGATCACGAAAGCGATCCCAGACCTGCCCGACGAACCAGCCGATGGGGTTGCCCTGCTGGCGCAGGCGCTTGGCAAGTCGGGCGCTGTCGCCAAAACCGGGGGTGTCCCAGAGCGTCAATTCGTCGCCTTCGGGCGTGCTGATCAGCGAGTAGGCGTTGACGTCGACGGTGACGTGCGGTGCGTCGCGTACCTCGCCGACGTCGCAGCCGAGCAGCGTCCGCGCCAGCGTTGTCTTGCCGGCGTTGGTATGCGAAATCAGCGACAGGGAGATGCGATCTGCGCTCATGCCGAGCCCTCCAGACGACGTTCGATCTCGTCCTGCGCCGCGTTCAGATCGGCTTGGGCGAGATCCAGGAAAACCGGGGTGAGCCCGAGTTCGGCGAGATCGGCGAGTTCGCTGCGCCAGGCGGCCCGGCGCTGTTCGATACGGCGTGGATCGGGGTCGAAACGGGCGCGCCACGGCGCTTCATCGACCAGCACGAGGACCGGCCCGCCATTTCCCATGGCGCGCACGGCACGAACGAAGGCGCCCTGTGTTTCGCGCTCGGGGGTGGCCAGCAGACTGAAGAGCGCGACGCTCGGGCCGTGGCCCTCGCGGTGCCCGCCTGCCGGTAGCGTCTCTTCTTCGCCATAGCTCACCGGCGTCGCCCAGGCGAGCTGCGCGTTGTCGCCGAAGACCCGCCTGAGCAGCCGCTGCAGCCCGGTCGTCGTTGCCGGCGCCGGGTGATAGCTGTAGGGGATGACGGTGAGCTGAGCCGGTCCGGCCAGGTAGCCGTGCAGCAGGCGCTGGAAATAGGGGTCGCCAAGGTCGCCGAGCAGGCGTGTGCGGCGATGGCGTTCAAGCAGGCCGCTGGCAATACCGAGAACGCTGCGCGGCACGATGACGACGATGAACAGCGTGGCGGCGAGAAGATGCAACCACGGCGCGGCGTTTTCCGTCGCCGGCAGGACGCCGAAGCGGATCGCGGCGAGTCGGTCAACGTCGGGCAGGAGCGAACCGGTGAGCCACAGCGCCGGTGCCAGCAGAATGCTCAGCAGGCGGTGCACCGTTTCGGCGTCGAGGAAGGTACTCTCCCAGCCGGCGCGATATTCGAAGGCCAGTCCGCGCAGATAAAGCCCGCTCAGGATGCCGGCGGCAAACAGTGCGGCGGCGAAGTGCAGCAGGCGTGCGACGCGTGCGGCGTAGAGAGGCGCGGCGATCTGACTCCAGTCGCCCAGCAGTCGGGGCAGCACGGCAGCCGGCATGGCGACGCCGCGTTGGCGCAGCCGGCGACCGCTGCCGGCCAGGCCGGCGACCAGCGCGCGGCGCACGGGGCCCGCTTGACGGGCTGGTTTGCCACCGCGGCGCAGGCTATTGACGAGAAGCAAGAGGTAGACCGCGACGTTCCACGCCAGCAGGCCGAGCACCGGTGGCGCCAGCAGGTTGATGTTCTGGCCCGATCCGATGCGGTCGATGAGCACACCGGCGGCAAAGGAGAGCACCATCACCAGGGCAGCGATCCAGCCGCGCCACAGCAGACCGTCTACGACGCGAACGAAACCGGGGTCACGCGGTCGCAAGCGGTCGAGCGCAAATCGCGCGCGGCAGGCGATGAAATCGGCGGCTCTGGCCCCTTCGCCGACGGCCTCTGCCGCCGCCTGGCTGGACCACGAGCGGTCCTCGTCGGTCCAGCTTTGCCTGTCCCCGTCGACGGTCTCGACGGCGCGCACTGCGGTGGTCAGCAGGGCGTCGCGTTCATTCATCGTCGGGCGATATGAGGGAGGGATGGCGGGCCGCAATGAGCGGGGAGTGGTCGGGGGTAGGCGTGCGCACTGCGCAGAGTTTCTCTGGCCCGGTCGGCGCTGTCAAGCGCGGGAAACCAGTACGGGTAAGCGGCGGCCGCCTGCGCGCTCGGGCGCAGTGGCTGGCGTCGTTGGCGAAGCGCCGGGCCGGTGCAAACGCTCTTGCGCGGCAAGGTACCGCCAGACTTGCTGGCAAATCTTGTCGTTTTCGTGAAACCTGTCATGCTCTTTCCCGTCTCCTTTTCACGATTCGAGGTTTACGCGTGCCAGTTCATCGCCCGCTCATCGTCAGCATCGCCCTTCTGCCGATCGTCCTCGCCGGCTGCGCGCTCTTCGAGCAGCGGCCGCCGTCGGTTGTTGCCGCCCCGCAACCAGGTATCACCAGCGAGGGCGGGCAACTGCAGATTCCCCTCGGCAGCGGGGTCTACTTCTGTGAACTCGGGCGCAGCGTCCTGGTCCGGCGCAATGAAAAAAACACCCGCATGATCGAGCTGGACTGGCAGGGCAAGCGGCGCACCTTGCTGCGCTACGACTCGAGCTCGGGCCTGCCTCGCTACGAGGATCGGCAGAATGGTCTGCTGTGGATCGATCTGCCCTGGAAGAGCGTCTTGATGAACGCCAGGACCGGCCAGCCGCTGGCCAACGAGTGCAAGCTGAGTTAGGCGTTTTGTGTTGGCGCGCCGGGATGGGCGATCAGACCGCAGCGGGCCGAGGCGCTGAAATCACATGCCCCGTCGCTGCCGTTGGCTTACCAGGGGCGACTGCCAAAAGCGCTGGCGAAATGATCGGCGATCTCGTTGCGTGTCGGGCGATGGTTCTGTCCGCCACGATGGGCGATCTTGATCGCCCCCATCACGGCGGCAAGCTGACCCGTTTTCTGCCAGTCCCAGCCGGCGCCAATACCGTAGAGCAGCCCTGAGCGGTAGGCATCCCCGCAACCGGTGGGATCGACGACGGCAGTGGCCTGGACGGCCGGGATTTCGTGGCAAAGGCCTTTGGCGTAGATGCGCGAGCCTTCGCCACCGAGGGTCACGACCAGCGCGTCGACCTCGTCGGCCAGTCGTTCGATCGATCGATCGGTGCGGTCACAGAGCAGCTTCGCCTCGTAATCGTTGAAACAGGCGTAGCTGGCGAGCTTCATGAAGCCCATCAGGTCCTCGCCGGAGAACATCGGCAGCCCCTGGCCGGGATCGAAAACGAAGGGGACGCCAGCCGCCGCGAGGTCCTGCGCGTGCTGCAGCATGCCGTCGCGTCCGTCCGGTGCGACGATTCCGAGGGTCGCTCCAGGCACATCGGCGACGTGATTGAGGTGCGAGTAGGTCATCGCGCCGGGGTGGAAGGCGGTGATCTGGTTGTCGTCGAGGTCGGTGGTGATGAAAGCCTGGGCGGTGAAGCTGCCGGCAATGCGGCGCACGTGCGCCCGCGACAAGCCAAGATCGTCCAGGCGCAGCAGATAGGGGTCGGCGTCGTCACCGACCGTGGCCATGATCAGGGGTTCGCCATTGAGCAGCTTGAGGTTGTAGGCGATGTTGCCGGCGCAGCCACCGAACTCGCGCCGCATCTCGGGAACCAGGAACGCGACATTGAGGATGTGAATCTGCTCGGGCAGGATGTGGTTCTTGAAACGATCATGGAAGACCATGATGTTATCGAAGGCGATTGAGCCGCAAATGAGTGTCGACATTGACTTTCCGGGGAGTTACATCGGGATGAGGGAATGATGGGCAAGGCTTACGGATAGAAGACGTAAAGCCGGTAGCCGGCGGCCTTGACCTCACTGGCGTCCAGCCACAGGCGAACTTCGACGTCGGCGTTGGCGGCGAACGATTTTTCGGCAAGCTGTGCCGGCGCGAGGTACTCGTCGGCCATGAAAACGCGGCGCACGATGGGCTTGTCGGCGCTGTCGGTGAGCGTCAGTTCGATCGCCGGGTACGCCTGCGCATAGCTGGCCCGGTTGCGCAGGGTCGCCTGGAGCACGAGTTGCTTGTTTCGTCCCGGTTCGCTCTGCAGATCCGAGGCTTCGATACTGACCAGATCGACGTGACGCGGCAGCGGGATGTCGGTGCCCAAAGCGGCGCTCAGCGCGGCCAGTGCCGGTCGTGTGCTGGGCGTGGTGAGGGCGATCACCCCGCGGAAATGAAAGATCGTCTGGCCGATCAGGGTCAGGACCAGGAGGACGATGACGATCACGAAGGGCGCGGCCGGCGCCTTGCCGGCGACCGGCGGCGCGGGCTGGCTGATGGCGCCTTCCAGCCAGCGATCGTAACCCGGCAGGTCCTTTTTTTCACGCGGCAGGAGCCCGTGCTCGGCGTCGTGGATGGCGTCCCTTTCCGTGCCGTTCGCCACTCGCCCGGTGGCCATTGGCGGCGAATCGGTTGGCGGGCTGACGCGCATGCTGTCCGCAAGGCTTTCGCGAGCGCCCTCGGGAATCGCATGGTGCGTACTGTCGGCGACAGTGTCGAGGGTGTAGGCAGCAAGGTAAGGCTCGGCGCGACCGGAAGGCTCGGCGTCGGCGGGTGCGTGTTCGTCGTCCTCCCCGCTCGCGGTCTCGGCGGCGTCGATGTCCTCGCGCAGCAGCGCGGCGACGGCGGGGGCCGCCTCGTCCGCGCTGTCCGACCGCGGCGGTGTTTCCGCTTGCGGCGGGGTTTCCGTGTGCAGTGGCGTTGCCGACTCGAGCGGGACATCCGGCGCCGTCGCTGGCGGCGCAGCGACGACCGGTTCAGCGTCGTCGAGCAGGCTGTCGAGAGCGTTGAACACCCGTCGACACTGCCCGCAGCGGACCTTCCCGGCACGCGCCTTGAGTTGCTCCGGGGTTACGCGAAAAATCGTCTGGCAGCCCGGGCAGCAGGTTTTCATCGGCTAGTCCTTCACGCCGGCGAGGCATACCCAGCCATCGCGCGTGTCGGCAACGCGCAGCGGCAGGTAGGGCGCGTAGGCAGCGACAAGCTGATCGCTCTGCTCGGCGAGGATCCCCGACAGCGCCAGGCGACCGCCGCGACGTACGTGGCCACAGATCGCTGGTGCCAGAACCTTCAGCGGGTTGGCCAGGATGTTGGCGACGACGATGTCGAACTGCCCCTTCACTTCGCGTTCCGAGTCCTGGAAGCGGACGGCGACACCGTTGCGCTCGGCGTTGCTGACCGACGCGGCCACCGCCTGTGGGTCGATGTCCACTCCCAGCACATCGCTGGCCCCGAGTCTGGCCGCGGCGATGGCCAGGATGCCCGAACCGCAACCGTAGTCGAGGACCGAGACTGCCGGCGCAATGCAGTTTTCGAGCCACTCCAGGCACAACCGGGTCGTGGGGTGCGAACCGGTGCCGAAGGCCATCCCGGGATCGAGGACCAGAACGATGGCCTGCGGATCGGGCGCGTCGTGCCACGACGGAACGATCCACAAACGCTCGGAGACGCGAATCGGTTCGAACTGCGCCTGGGTGACCTGCACCCAGTCCTGCTCGGCGATCTCCTCCTCGGCAAAGGCAGGTGCCTGGTCGAGGCCGGCTCGCGCCGCACAGAGGCTGACCAGTCGCGTGCTATCGGTGTCTGGCTTGAGCAGGGCGACCACGCGCGAGCGCTCCCATCCCGGCCGGGTCATCGAACCGGGCTCGCCAAATTGCGGCGTCTCGTCGACGGTGCCGGCGTCGGCATCCTCGATGCTCGCTGCCAGCGCCCCTTCCTCAAGGAGCGCATCGGCCAGGGCCTCGGCGTGCAGGCAGTCGGTTTGGATACTGAGGGATAGCCAGGCCATCGCTGATCGGCGCCGCTCAGGCGCCCTTGTTGAGTTCGTTCTTGGCGGCCAGCCGCTGTTCGAGATAGTGAATGCTGGTGCCACCTTCCATGAAGCGGGCATCATGCATCAGTTCCTGATGAAGGGCGATGTTGGTCTTGATGCCTTCGATACTCATTTCCGACAGTGCGGTGCGCATGCGGCGAATCGCTTGATCGCGAGTGTCACCGTAGGCAATCACCTTGGCGACCATCGAATCGTAGTGTGATGGCACGGTGTAGCCCTGATAAATATGCGAGTCCACGCGGATGCCGGGTCCGCCGGGGGGGTGGTAGAAGGTGATCTTGCCGGGCGAAGGAACAAAGGTGAACGGGTCTTCGGCGTTGATTCGGCATTCGATGGCGTGGCCGCTGAAAGCCAGATCCCGCTGTTTGAAGCGCAGCCGTTCGCCGTCGGCAATACGGATCTGCTCGGCGACCAGATCGACGCCACTGATCAGTTCGGTGACCGGATGTTCGACCTGAATGCGCGTGTTCATCTCGATGAAATAGAACTCGCCATTCTCGTAGAGGAATTCGAAGGTTCCCGCACCGCGATAGTTGATGCGTCGACAGGCTTCGGCACAACGCTCACCAATGCGCGCGATGTGGCGGGCGGCAATTCCCGGAGCAGGAGCCTCCTCGATGATCTTCTGGTGGCGGCGCTGCATCGAGCAATCACGCTCGCCGAGAAAGACCGCATTGCGAAAACTGTCGGCGAGCACCTGGATCTCGACGTGGCGCGGGTTTTCCAGGTACTTTTCGAGATAAACTTGTGGATTGCTGAAGAAATTCTGCGCTTCGCTACGGGTCATGGTCACCGCGTTGACCAGCGCTGCTTCGGTGTGTACGACGCGCATGCCGCGCCCGCCACCGCCACCCGCCGCCTTGATGATGACCGGGTAGCCGACTTCCTTGGCCAGGCGCAGGATTTCCTTGGGGTCTTCGGGCAGCACGCCCAGCGATCCGGGGACGCAGGGAACCCCGGCGGCGCGCATGGCCTCCTTGGCAGAGACCTTGTCGCCCATCAGGCGGATAGTCTCCGGACGGGGGCCGATGAAAACGAAGCCCGAGGACTCCACCCGCTCGGCAAAGTCCGCGTTTTCGGAGAGAAAGCCATAGCCGGGGTGAATGGCTTCGGAATCCGTGACTTCGGCCGCCGAAATGATCGACGGGATGTTGAGGTAGCTCAGCGCCGAAGGTGGCGGACCGATGCAGACCGATTCATCAGCGAGTCTGACGTACTTGGCTTCGCGATCGGCTTCCGAGTGAACGACCACTGTCTTGATGCCGAGTTCGCGACAGGCACGCTGGATACGCAGGGCGATTTCGCCGCGATTGGCGATAAGGACTTTCCCGAACATGACGGAAGATTCTCCCTAGCCGATGACGAATAGCGGCTCGCCGTATTCGACTGGCTCGCCATTCTCGACCAGAATGGCCATCACCGTACCCGCGTGATCGGCTTCGATCTCGTTGAGCAATTTCATTGCCTCAATGATGCAGAGCGTGTCGCCGGCTTTGACGACGCTGCCCAGCCGGACGAAGGGCTCGCCGCCTGGACTGGCTGAGTGGTAAAAAGTGCCGACCATCGGCGCCTTGACGACGTCGCCGTCCGGCAGTTGCGGTCCGTCGGATGCCGTGACGGCGACCGTTGCCGGCGCGGCGGCCATCATCTGGGTCGGCGTGGCCATGGTCATGGCGTAGGCTTGATGAGCCATGGCACCACCATGTTTCACGATGCGAACCCTCTCTTCGGCGTCATTGATCTCGAGTTCGGTGATACTCGACTCCTCGACGAGATCAATCAGTTTCTTTAACTTGCGCAGATCCATTAATTCTCTCCGGATGAACATACTCGTTCGCGGCCAGGGGCCACGAGCGCCAGACAACGTATTGCTCGAAGGCTCACTCAGCTGAAACCTTGCTCAGTAGGTATTCGAGCGCCAGCAGATAACCCTCGCTGCCAAGGCCGGTGATGACGCCAATCGCCAGATCGGAGAAGTACGAATGGTGGCGGAAAGCTTCGCGCGCGTGCACATTGGAGAGGTGGACTTCGATAAAGGGAATGCCGGTTCCTGCAATCGCGTCGCGCAGGGCGACGCTGGTGTGCGTGTAGGCCGCTGGGTTGACGATCATGTAGCTGACGCCTTGCTGGCCGGCGGCGTGCACACGTTCGATCAGTGCGCCTTCATGATTGCTCTGGAACGACTCCAGGTTGACGCCGGCAGCCTCGGCGCGCTTGGCCAGGGCCAAATTGATTTCGGCGAGAGTGGTCGATCCGTAGTGCTTGGGTTCTCGCGTGCCGAGGAGGTTGAGATTGGGCCCGTGCAGGACGAGCAGGTGCGGACTGAGCGGTTCTTTGTCGGTTTCCGCGGTGTGGGTCTTTTGCTTCTTCATGGCTGCAAGTTTGCCGCAAATGGGCGCATTTTGTCCAGCAACTGTCTTCAGCGGGCGGTCAATTTGCGCAGGAAATCGTCGAGTTCGTTTTCCGCCAAGGGCCCCAGTCGAAGGAGACGCCCGGCGCCGTCCTGATCGAGGACGATGGTGTAGGGCAGACTGAGCGACGAATTGCCGAACTGGCCTGCCAGCTCAACACCTTTGGCGCCACCCATCAACAGCGGGTAGGCGACCGGATGGCGTTCGGAAAAGTCTCGAACGCTGTCGGCCGAATCCAGCGCGATACCGACAAATTGCACCCCGTTAGCCGCATATGCCCGCTGTAGTCGCGAAAAAGCCGGCATCTCCTCTCGACAGGGGGGGCACCAGGTGGCCCAGAAATTGACCACCAGAGTCTTGCCGCGCCATTGTGAAAGTGGCTGCGGCAGACCGTTCTCGTCGTCGAGCGTGGTGGCGAACAGGTGCGCGACGGTGTCGGGCGGGACAGCTGCAAAAGCCCGCTGGACGGTGCTCGAGTGCTGCGTTGCGTTGTAGATGGCTGCCAGTAAGGCGATGATAGCGGCAAGGAGCCCAATCAGGAAACCGCGCCCTCTGCTCATGCTGCGGGCCTGCCGTTGCCGGCCAGTAGTTGCTGCACCGCCGCCAGGCGCGCGCGCTCGCGGACCCGGCCGTCGCGTGTCTTGAAGCTCACGCGCTCGTCGTCGCGTGGGTAGACCACCAGGTTGGCGACCGCATCGTCAATGAGCAGGGTCAGCACTGCTTCTGCGCGATCGTTACGCGGCGGGCTGTGGCGGTAGTTGATACGCTCGTTGAGGAGGAAGATCTCAACATCCTTGGCGCTGTCGGCGAAGAGCTGAATGTCGATCTCGGCGTAACGGCCGGCAGTGCCGTCAAGCACCGAACCGCTGAGGTAGGGGTTGAAGCGCTGCACGGCGGTCATCAGCCGCGCCGCGATTCCCAACAGGTGCAGGCGCCTCGCCTGCTGTTCGTCTTCCTGGAAGAGGCGCTGGTAGGTTCGCAGTTCGGCCTCGACTTCGGCATCGTCGGGCATCGCGGCGCTGTCCGGCAAGCCGAGGCTGCGCGCCGCCTTGCGTTTGGCCAACGCCGCCGAGTTAATGCCGTCCTCGGCCATCAGCCGTGCTGCGAGGCTGGCGATGCGGCTGCGCTGCTGTGGGGCGCGCTGGCGATCCTGTCGGCTGCTCATCAAAGCTTTCCGGTGGCGCGTGGTGGTGTCGAAGGGCAAGCTGGGGTCGTCCGGGCAGGCCAGGAAGGCAGGCCTGCGGGCGGGGTACAATCGCGTCTTCTGCGCAGCAATTCTAACTTGGATCGGCCAAATGCATATTCATATCCTCGGCATCTGTGGCACCTTCATGGGGGGGCTTGCCCAGCTGGCGCGGGCCGCCGGGCACCGCGTAACCGGCTGCGACAGCAGCGTTTACCCACCGATGAGCAGGCAGCTCGAAGCGGCACAGATCGAGCTCGTCGAAGGCTACGATGCGGCACAGGTCGCTTTCGAACCCGATTGTTACCTGGTTGGCAACGCCATTTCCCGCACCAACCCGCTGCTCGAGGAGATCCTCGACCGTGGCTTGCCCTACGTCTCTGGGCCGCAATGGTTGGCCGAGCACGTGCTGCATGGACGCTGGGTACTGGCCGTCGCCGGGACGCACGGCAAGACCACGACCGCCGCCATGCTGGCGTGGATTCTCGAGCAGGCCGGCCTGAGCCCCGGCTTCCTGATCGGGGGGGTGCCGCTGAACTTCGGCGTTTCGGCACGCCTGTCCGGCGACGACAGCGACTCGCCGTTCTTCGTGATTGAAGCAGACGAATACGATAGCGCCTTTTGCGACAAGCGATCGAAGTTCATTCACTACTCCCCGCGAACGACGATCCTGAACAACCTTGAGTTCGATCATGCCGACATCTTCGCTGATCTGGCGGCGATCGAGACGCAGTTCCACCATCTGGTGCGTACTCTGCCGGGCAATGGCCTGCTCCTGACGAATGCCGCCGAGGCCAGTCTGGAGCGCGTCCTGGCGCGCGGCTGCTGGACCCCGGTCGAACGCTTCAACGATGCGCAAGGCTGGCGTGTCGAGGGCGACGACGCCGACGGTTCGCTGCAGTTGTGGCAGGGCGAGCAACTGATTGGTCGCACGCCATGGGCGCTGAGCGGCGCGCACAACCGGCTCAACGCGCTGGCCGCCCTGCTCGCGGCCAGACATGTCGGGGTGTCTTTCGCTCAGGGCCTGGCGGCGCTGGCGGCGTTCGAGAATGTCAAACGACGCATGGAGCTGCGCGGTACTGTCCGCGGCGTCGAGGTCTACGACGATTTTGCGCACCATCCGACGGCGATCGCGACCACTCTCGCCGGTTTGCGGCACAAGGTCGGCCGGGCGCGCATCCTGGCCGTTCTCGAACCGCGTTCGAACACCATGAAGCTGGGGATCATGAAGGCACTGCTGCCAGGCAGCCTGGCCGACGCCGACGAGGTCTTCTGCTACGCGGCGAATCTTGGCTGGGACGTTGCGGAGGCGCTCGTTCCGCTGGGCGAAAAAGCGATCGTCGAGAACGATCTGGAGCAGCTGGTGGGGCGGATTGCGGGCGCTGCAAGCGCCGGCGACCAGATTCTCGTGATGAGCAACGGCGGTTTTGGCGGCATTCACGAGAAGCTGCTGGCCGCGCTCGCGGCCTGAGCGATCAGCGCAGGAAATGATCGGCGAGCAGTGCCGCGAAGAGCAGGGTCAGATAGATGATCGAATAGCGAAACGTCAGCCTGGCCAGCTTGTCGCTGTAGTCCCGCCAGAGGGTGACACTGTAGAGGAGGAAGATGCCGTCGAGAATCAGCGCTGCCGCCAGATACCAGGGACCACTCATGCCGAGCGTGTAGGGCACGATGGTTGCGCCGGTGAGCATCACCACGTAAAGCAGGCTGTGCAGGCAGGTCAGGCGGATGCCGTGGGTGACCGGCAGCATAGGCAGACCCGACTTGGCGTACTCGGCGCAGCGGTAACAGGCTAGGGCCCAGAAGTGCGGTGGCGTCCAGATGAATATAATCAGAAACAGGACCAGCGCTTCGGCGCCGACCTGGCCGGTGATCGCCGCCCAGCCGAGTAGCGGGGGCATGGCGCCGGAGGCGCCGCCGATGACGATGTTCATCGGCGTCGCCGGTTTCAGCACCACGGTGTAGATCACCGCATAGCCGAAAAAGGTGGCCAGCGTCAGCCACATGGTGAGCGGATTGACGAAGGCGTGCAGAATCCACAATCCCAGGCCGCCGACCACGGTTGCCAGGGTCAGCGTTTCGCGTGCCGAAACCTCGCCCCGCGCGGTCGGTCGGGCACGCGTTCGCGCCATGCGAGCATCAATCTCCTGCTCGATCAGGCAGTTGATTGCGGCGGCCGCGCCAGCGACCAGGGCGATGCCGACCGAGGCGGCGACAAAAAGCCCGAACGGCGGGAACGATGGCGCCGCCAGAAACATGCCGATCATCGCGGTGAACACGATCAGGCTGTTGACCCGCGGCTTGCACAACTCGAAGAAAGCCCCCAGGCGCTGCCCGGGCGAACGCCGGGAGCTGGTGCTGATCACTGCCATATCGCTTTCCTGTCGCTTCTTTGTTTCATCGTCTCAACCCCTGCTTCCGCGCAAGCTGGCAACTTCCGAGGATTTCTGAATAAGCGCACGCCGCAGCGCTGGCGAATGATGCCATCCCCGCGGGAATCAGTCACCTGCACGCGCGATGTGGTCTTTGTTTGACGACGATCACTTCTTTCCAGGCTGCGCGGTGGTTCAGCCGGCAAAGTGGAGGCTGATCAGAATGTAGTCGACGAAAAGCAAGATGGCGAACGGCACCATCGCCCACAGCCACTGCACCGTTCCGGTCGGCCCCGAGAACGTGCTCGCCTGATTGCCGGCGCCCTTCCGGTGCTTGGCCATCGAGTAGATGGTGATCGCAAAAATCGTCACGAAGAGCACGGTAAGCATGACCAGAACATAGCCGTGCATGGCCAACGGCTCGTGGCTCGCAGTGGCGGAGAAGGCGGTGTCGGCAGTCGACTCGGCGCGTGCCAGCGCCGGCGCCGCTGCGGCAAGCAGGCCCGACCATAAGACGTTCGCGCGTTGACAGAAACGATGAGGCATCTTCAAAACGCTCTCCTCAGAGAGTTTTCTCGGGCCGAGCGGCGCCCAGGTTCTTCTTCAGCTCGTTGCCGAGCACCCACTTCTGTTCTTCCGTCAGCCAGCGGCCAACTTCGACTTCCTTGCCATGCGAGCGGATCAGCAGGCGGCGCTGCTGTCCCGGAGTCCGATCGAACTGCAGCTGCGCCCAGTACGGATGAAAGGCATGGCGTTGCCACCGCGCGCCGCAACGTGTCTCGATCGTCAAGCGTTCCGCTTCAAGGGTGATCCTCTCGAAGTCGTCGGCGCTGGCGTCGATTTGCCGTAGAGCCCACCACAGCAGACAGAGCTCGAGTCCGGTAAAGGGAAGTACCGGCCAGGCGCCGAAATACGAGAAAGCGATTGCGATGGCACCCGACCAGGTCGCCGTGACACGAAACAGCCACTTGCGTTCGACCACGGAAAGCGAGCAGTCCCGGCGGGCCTCCCAGGTTTGCGCTGCCGGTGTCTGTGCCGCAACCAAGCTCATCGATTCCTCCTGCATGCTCAGACCCCGCGAGCGGCTCGGCTGGGCTTGACACAGATCAAGGGATCTAGCGCGAAATTCTAACACGGGGCCCGGCGCGCTTGGCAAGGTGGGCAGGCAACTGCATGATTATATGTACCTTCACTTGGCGTTGCGCCGCCTCGCGGCGGCTGCGCCTGGGCATTCCGCGCATTCGCCGGGTGGCCCTCGGCGGGGGCTTCCGGTCGAACCGGGGGCCAGTCTTGGGGTGCGTCACGGGCCGTGGCGACTAAGGCTTCGTGACTGGCCCCGGCATTTTTTTCGCTTGAACATTGATCCACATCAAGTGGAGTGTGTTAACCTCCGCGGTTGGTGAAAAACTGGAACGGAGCCCGCGCGGGCTCTTTTTGGCACGTTTTCGAGAACGTCAGGGGCTGGCGCCGATGTTCTGCCGCACGGCAGGCGCGGTACCTTGCGGGGAAAGGGAGAAGATGGCACGAAACTCAAACAGCAATCGTCTACGAAGCGGTTCTAGCGGACGCTTCTTTGCCGCATTGCTCGGCTTGTTCAGCGGCGCGGCGAACGCAGCCTGGGAGCTTAATCTGCAGGAACCAGCCACCGCTGTCGCGCGCCGCGTCTACGAGCTGCACAGTCTTTTGTTGTGGGTGATCGTCGTCATTTTTGTCGGCGTTTTTGCAGTCGTTGCCTACTCGCTCGTTTATCACCGCAAGTCGAAGGGTCACAAGGCGGCAACTTTCCACGACAACACCACCGTCGAACTGGCGTGGACGATCGTGCCGGCGCTGATCCTGGTGGCGATAGCCTTTCCGGCGACATCGGCCCTGGTCGACATGCGCGACACCTCGGAGCCCGATCTGACGGTCAAGGTCACTGGCTATCAGTGGAAATGGGGCTACGAATACCTCACTGGTGACGCCGCCGGCGTCAAGTACATGAGCGTGCTGTCGACGCCGCGCGAGCAGATTGAGAACAAGGCCCCCAAGGGCGAGCACTATCTGCTGGAAGTCGATCGCCCGCTGGTGGTGCCGGTCGGCAAGAAGGTGCGCATTCTGACGACGGCCAACGACGTGATTCACAACTGGTCGGTGCCGGCGTTCGCCGTCAAGACCGACGCCGTGCCGGGCTTCCTGCGCGACACCTGGTTCCGAGCCGACAAGGAAGGCACCTACCGCGGCCAATGTTCCGAGCTTTGCGGCAAGGACCACGGCTTCATGCCGGTGGTCGTCGAGGTCGTTTCCGCGGAAAAGTACGCGGCCTGGGCTGGTGAGCAGAAGCAGCAGATGGTTGCGGTTGCCGAGGATCCGAACAAGGTCTGGACGCTTGACGAACAGCTTGCCCTTGGTGAGAAGGTTTACACCACCAACTGTGCCGCCTGTCACCAGGCGACCGGCGAGGGATTGCCGCCGGCGTTCCCGGCGCTCGACGGCTCGGCAGTTGCCAAGGGGCCACGAGCGGCGCATGTCGAGATGGTTCTCAAGGGCAAGGCTGGTACCGCCATGGCCGCCTTTGGAGAACAGTTGAGCGACACCGATATCGCCGCCGTTGTCGCTTACGAGCGCAACGCATGGAGCAACAAGCTCGGTGAAGTCATCCAGCCCGCCGAAGTCAAGGCGCTTCGCGGCAAGTAATCGCGCCACAGGCCATCAGGAGAATCTGATTATGCAAGCCACGTCACACACCGGTTACGCCGGCCACCACGACCACGATAGCCACGGGCACCCGACGGGTTGGAAGCGCTGGGTGACCACGACCAACCACAAGGACATCGGTTCAATGTACCTGTGGTTCAGTTTCGTGATGTTCCTCGTTGGCGGCGCGATGTCGCTGATCATCCGCGCCGAGCTGTTCACGCCGGGGCTGCAGTACGTGTCGCCCGAGTTCTACAACCAGATGCTCACGCTGCACGCGCTGATCATGGTCTTCGGTGCGATCATGCCGGCCTTCGTCGGCTTCGCCAACTGGATGATCCCGATGATGATCGGGGCTTCGGACATGGCCTTCGCACGGATGAACAACTGGAGTTTCTGGTTGTTGCCGCCGGCCGCGATTCTGTTGACCGCGTCGATCTTCGTTCCCGGCGGCGCCGCCGGTACCGGCTGGACCCTGTACCCGCCCCTGTCGATCCAGATGGGCATGGGCATGGACATGGCCATTTTTGCGGTGCACATCCTCGGCATGTCGTCGATCATGGGTTCGATCAACATCGTCACCACCATCCTCAACATGCGCACTCCCGGCATGACGCTGATGAAGATGCCCCTGTTCTGCTGGACCTGGCTGGTCACGGCCTTTCTGCTCATCGCCTCGATGCCCATCTTGGCCGGCGCGGTGACCATGCTGCTGACCGACCGCCACTTCGGCACCAGCTTCTTCAGCGCTGCCGGTGGCGGTGATCCGGTGCTCTTTCAGCATATCTTCTGGTTCTTTGGCCACCCGGAGGTGTACATCATCGCCTTGCCGGCCTTTGGCGTCGTTTCGCATGTGATTCCGGCTTTCTCGCGCAAGCCGCTGTTCGGCTACGTCTCGATGGTCTACGCGATTGCTGCGATCGGACTGATTTCGTTCTTCGTCTGGGCGCACCACATGTACGTCACCGGCATCCCGCTCACCGGCCAGCTGTACTTCATGTACGCGACGATGCTGATCGCGGTGCCGACCGGGGTGAAGGTGTTCAACTGGGTCACCACCATGTGGCGAGGCTCGCTGACCTTTGAGACGCCAATGCTGTTTGCCCTCGGTTTCCTGGTGTTGTTCACCATCGGCGGCCTGACCGGACTGGTGCTGGCAATGACCGCGGTGGACATCCAGTTGCAGGACACCTATTACGTCGTCGCCCACTTCCACTACGTGATGGTCGCAGGCGCGCTCTTCTCCGCCTACGCCGGCCTGTACTTCTGGCTACCGAAGTGGACCGGTCACATGTACAACGAAACCCTCGGCAAGTGGCACTTCTGGCTGTCGATGATCTTCTTCAACATCGCCTTCTTCCCGCAGCACTTTCTCGGCCTGGCCGGGATGCCGCGACGGATTCCGGACTATGCGCAGCAGTTTGCCGACTTCAACGTCATTTCCGGCATCGGCGCCTTCGGCTTCGGCTTCAGCCAGTTGCTGGTCCTGGTGATCGTCGTCCAGACAGTCAGGGGCGGCGCTCGTGCCGCGAGTCGGCCCTGGGATGGGGCGCACGGGCTGGAATGGACGGTGCCCTCGCCGGCGCCTTACCACACCTTTGAAGATCCGCCGCATTTTGACCAGGCCGAGGCGCACGGATGACGAGTGACCCGTCACGTAATCAGGGCAACCGGCGCATCGCGATCGGTCTGGCTCTGTTCGCGGCCGCCGTGTTTCTGAGCTACATCATCCGCCAGTGGATGGGCAACACGTGAACCCTGCGTTGCACCCGCCAGCGTCGGCGACTGCCCAGTCGCCGGCGCGCTCCGGGAAGAACCTGCGCCTGGCGCTGATCCTGCTGGCGATAGTGGTTGGGAGCCTGCTCTTCGTGTCGGTGCAGCCGGGCCTGTACCGGGCTTTCTGTGAGTGGACCGGGCTGTATGACATCGATCGCGCGCAGGAAGTCGCCGCATCGGCGATTCCGGGTCGTCCGATCACGCTGCAGTTCGATGCCAACAGCCATGACGGAGCCTTGCTTTTCCGCCCCGAGACGACCGTCCTGTCTGCCAAGACCGGCGACATCATGCACGTGGTTTATCGGGTCGAGAACACGCTTGACCGCACGGTGGTCGGTCAGGCGGTCCCCAGTTACGGGCCGCAGTATGCGGGTAACTACGTGAAGAAGCTGGATTGCTTTTGCTTCAAGCAGCAGACTTTTGCGCCGCGCGAAGTGCGTGAAATGCCGGTCGTCTTCTTCCTGGATACCAGGCTGCCCGAAGAGGTCAATACGGTCACGCTTTCATATACGTTTTTCGAGGTGCCGGTGGAAAGCCGGAAGTGAGCGATGGCGCTACGCGATACCCCGACGGGGAAAGGCCAACGCTTCAGTACCATCCGCACGGTTGCCTGGGCTCTTCTGGGCGTACGCGGACACAAGCCGCACGAGCACGACGTAGCACCCTTGTCGCCGTTGCAGATTTTGATCACCGCATTGGTTTTCATGCTGATCTTTGTGCTCGTGCTGGTGAGCGTCGCAATTTACATCAGCCGTCAGTGATCGGACGCATCAACGAAGTAACCGGGTAACAACGATAATATGATCTGGAGGAAGTCAAGATGAGTCACCCCGCATCCGCAAGCCGCTATTTTGTTCCCCAGCCGTCGTACTGGCCGCTGGTGGGCTCGTGCGCATTGCTCCTGCTGGCTAGCGGCGCCGTGCTGATGATGAATTCGGTGGCCAACGGCGGTTTCGTCGTGCTGGCGGGCTTTGCCGTCCTGACGACCATGCTCTTCGGCTGGTTTGGGCGGGTGATCGGCGAGTCCGAGGGCCAGCGTTACAACCTGCAGGTCGATCGTTCGTTTCGCTGGGCAATGTCCTGGTTCATTTTTTCCGAGGTGATGTTTTTCGTCGCCTTTTTTGGTGCCCTTTTCTATATTCGCGTACTGTCGATTCCCGACCTGGCCAGTCCGGCGCAGGCCGCGCTGTGGGAAGGGTTCCAGAATTCGTGGCCAAGTGCGGGACCCGCGGCGACCGATCCCTTTTCGAAGATGCACGCCTGGGGAATTCCGGCGATCAATACGCTGCTGTTGCTGACTTCCGGCGCCACGCTGACCTGGGCGCACTGGGGGCTGGTTGCCGAGAAGCGCTCGCAGCTGATTATCGGGCTGGTGCTGACCATCGCGCTGGGTGTGCTCTTTCTTGGCTTGCAGGTCTTCGAGTACGCCGAAGCCTACGGCCACATGAACCTGAAGATGACCACCGGCGTTTACGGGTCGACCTTCTTCATGCTTACCGGCTTCCACGGTTTCCACGTCACTCTCGGAGTGACGATGCTGACGGTGATTCTGTTCCGAGTACTGAAGGGCCACTTCACTGCCGAGCGTCATTTCGCCTTCGAGGGGGTTGCCTGGTACTGGCACTTCGTCGACGTCGTCTGGCTCGGTCTGTTCATCGTCATCTACTGGCTGTAGAAGCGGGATTGCCGATTGCAGGGATCGCGGCGCACACAGGGTGCGCCGCTGCACCCGCAAGTCACATCAGGCGCTCGCCAATCCAGCCAAATCGCTGCGAGGCGATGAGCAGCGCAAACAGCACAAACGACAGGCCGACGCGCAGCGAGAGCGCCTTCACGGCGCGGGTCTTTCCCTGGCCCTGGTCGCGATAGATGAACACCAGGGCACTGCCAAGACTGGCGACTATCGTAATCAGCATCAGCGCAACGATGATGTGCATCGCATTTCCTCCAGAAAGCTCGCAGTCTACCGGACTAGCGACCTCATAGGACCCCGGGCTGGGCCAAGCGTTCTCCAATGCCGATTTTCCCGTTCAAGCGTCGTATCGTACGCCTGCTGCTGGTCAGCCTGGTGGTTCTCGCCTGCCTGGCCATGGCGCGCTTCCAGCTCTGGCGCGCGGAAACCCGTGGTGAGCGCTTCGAACGCGAGCAGGCCGCGCTGATCGCGGCGCCAATCGCCTTGTCGGCGGGGCAGCGACACGGCGACGAGCTGATCGATAGAGCAGCGACGGCGCGCGGCCATTGGCTGGCGGACAAGGTGCTGTTTCTGGACAACAAGATCAATCGTAGCCGACCGGGCTACCATGTCCTGACGCCCTTGCAGTTGTCGGGTAGCGACACCGTCGTGCTCGTCAATCGCGGCTGGATAGCCGCGCCGCGGCTGCGCTCCGATAGTCCGTCCGTGGTGACGCCGGCCGGCGAGGTCGAAGTCGTCGGGGTGACCCGCGGCTTCGAGACGCGGATTTTCGAGCTCCAGCGAAGCGAGCCCGAAGGGCCACTCTGGCAACACGTGCGCGAAGCCGATTACCGTCAGCGCAGCGGTCTCGACGCACTGCCGGTGATCCTCCTGCAGACGGGCGGAGAAGGCGATGGCCTGGCCCGTGACTGGGGCAGTGCGGATAATCCCGGGACGAAACACTATGGCTACGCGGCCATGTGGCTGGTTTTCGCTCTCATGGCCGTTGCCTACGGCTTCCTTGCATGGCAGAACAAATGAAAACACCGCAACAGACGATAGGGCCGCTCGAAGGCGCTACCCCTCCCACCCTCACACCCGCCGGCATGCGCGCCCGGCAGCGCAAGGATCGATTGACGCTGCTCGCCGTCGTTGCGGTATGTGTGTTGCCTCTTCTCGCCGCCCTGTACTTTCGCTTCGTTTCGCCCCCCGAGGCTGCGGCGATGGTCGGTCAGCCGCTGGCAGAGCCGGTGCAGCTGCCTTTTGAGATGCTGCAGCGCTGGGACGGCGCGGTCATCGAGCATCCTGAAGTCAGCGGCAGGTGGCTGGCGATTTTCGCGGCCCCTGGCGCCTGCGATGAACGTTGCCAACACACGCTCTACCTGACCCGCCAGGCGCGGACGGCGCAGGGGCGAAACATGGCGCGCCTGGAACGGCTGTGGCTGATTACCGATGGCACCGCACCGGCGACCGAGCTGCTCGCGGCACACCCGGATCTGGTGCTCGTCAAGGCCAGCGATGAGAAGGTCCTCGCGCTTCTCGGGGGAGCCGACGCGCGCAAGATAAATCTCGTAGACCGGCGGGGTTTCCTCGTCTTTCGCTACCCGGACGACGCCGAGCCAAAGGGCTTCATCCGCGAACTCGGAAAACTGATCAAGTTCTGAGTCATCGCTCCCGGTGTGCATGGGGTGGCTTGCTTCCCGGCCGGGAGCTTGCCTGCCGAAGTGAGCCGCGCCGCGCGTGGCCGCTTGGCGGCTTGAGTCAGCTCTCGTCCTTGCTTCGCTCGAGACAGCTTCGGTAGCGGTCGTCGACCCGCCTCGCGAACCACTCGGTGGTCAGCTGGCGGGTGATCTTCGGACTTTTCAGTTCGATGCGGGGGAGCAATTCGCGCGGCCAGTTTTCCTGGCGCGTCGCGTCGGCAGTCGTGAACAAGCGGCGATAGAGCGTTGACTGCTCAAAGGCGAAGCTTTTCTCGAGTTTGAGATCGCGCTCGATCTCGGCCGCGCTGAGTTGCAGGCGGGGCCCCAAAGCGAGTAGCGCGCGCAGGGTGTCGCTGGATTCGCCGGCGGGCTTGCCATCCTTGTAGCGCAAGAGGTCGCCGTCGAGTTCCAGCCGCTGCCCGCCAAGGCCGGCGGCGGCGTTCTGGAAGGCAGCGTTACGGCTGCTGTAGCGGCCGGCGTTGAAGTCGGCAAAGCGGTAGATCATCTGGCTGTAACTGGTCGGGTAGTCGAGCAGGATGGCTACCCCGAAATAGACGCCGCCGCGGCGGCTGAACACCTCGTCCCGGACGCTGCCCTGGCGTGGGTAGGGGTAGGGCCGGTTCCGAAGGTGCTCCTCTGCAAAGTCGACGCTGACCTGCATCGGGCCCCCGGTGCGCACCGGGTTGTAGCCGGCGAACAGGGTCTTGCCGCCGGGAAGCTCCGAGATCATGTCGTCGTAAAGGGTGTTCATCTGCTTTTCGGTGCGCAGGGCGTCGATGCGCGCCTTGTAAGTGCTGCCGTCCGGTGATGACTTGCGCACCGCGAGGTCGAGTACGAGTTGCGGGATGGCGTATTTCTCGCGCCGCCGTTCGAGTTCCTTCCAGACGATGCGTGCCAGGCCGGGAACCGCAGGATCGGCCTGGAAGCTCGATTCCTGCGCGATGACCGACACCGCTGCACAGAGATTCTCGGGGGTTGGCGGAATGCGCAGCGCTGCAAAAGCGGCGAAGATATCCGTCGCCCAGCCGGCGCGATCAGCGATCTGCCGAGGCAGCAGGCGGTCGACCCGCGCCTGGCCTTCGCGGTTGCCAGGGTACGGTGCCCGCTGGGGCAGCGCCAACGGTGCGTCCGGCGCGGGCGTCGTCGGTAGCTTGCCTGGGGAGGGCGCCGGCGAGGGTTGCGCTTCGCGTGGCACGGGGGCTGGTCGCGATTCGTAGCCGCCCTCGGTCGCGCAGCCGGCGAGGGCGGCTGCGATCAACAGCAGGCATGCTGGAGTGTAGAGGGTTTGCCGACCTTCCCGGCAGCAGCGTGCGAGAAGCAGGACGCTCACCCTCCCTACTCGCCCATCACCCGGCCGTCACGGCGCGGATCGGCGCCGCCGAGGAAAGCGCCGCGCCGTTTCTGAATCGCCTGCAGACCACTGCTCAATCCGACCTCCCGGACCGTGTGGCCTCTGCCCTGCAGGGCGGTGACAAAGTCGGGCGCAAAACGCTGCTCCTCGAGCAGGGTCGGGCCGTTCAGCGAACCAAAGTTGGGCAGGTTGATCGCTTCCTGGGGCGTCAGGCCCCAGTTGAGCGTCGCGTAAAGCAGCTTGGCGGTGTAGTTGATGATCATCGCTCCACCCGGCGACCCACCGCTCATCAGCAGCTCGCCGCTGGCGTTGTCGAATACCAGTGTCGGGCTCATCGACGAGCGTGGCCGTTTGCCGGGCTCGACGCGGTTGGCGATCGGCGTGCCGCTGCTGTCGCTGGGCAGGAAGGAAAAGTCGGTGAGTTCGTTGTTGAGCAGGAAGCCGCGCACCATCTGGCGCGCGCCAAAGGCGTCCTCGATGCTGCTGGTCATCGCCACGGCGTTGCCATAGGCGTCCACGACGCTGATATGTGAAGTGCCGTACTCGACCTGCTCCGGCATCGGTGCAAGTGTCGCCTTGAGCGGCGTCGGGGTGCCCGCCTTGGCGACCCCCATGCTCTGCGGACCGATCAGCCGCGCCCTTTCGGCCAGGTAGTCCGGCCGGATCAGCGACGCCCAACTGCCTGCCGGGGCGGCAACGAAGTCCGGGTCGGCAATATACTGGGCGCGATCGGCGAACGCCAGGCGTGCCGCCTCCGTGTAATAGTGCATCCACAGAGGATCTTCGAAGCGCAGGAACGGGGCGCGTGTGCGGTCGAGAATTCCCAGAATCTGGGCGATCGCGATCTCTCCCGAACTCGGTGGAGGGAAGCCACATATGCGGTAACTGCGCGGTGGCAACACTGCCCGCGGTTCGTAGATGGAGCACAGCGGCGCGCGCCGCTTTGCCTGGTAGCCGGCCATGTCGGCCAGGCTCAGGTAGCCCGGGTTATCCGGGTGCTGGCGCACCCGGTCGACAACCGCCTGTGCGACCTCGCCTTCGTAGAACGCCTTCGAGCCTTCGCTGGCGATCCTGCGCAGGACCGCCGCCAGTTCGTTATTGCGCAGGATCGTACCCACTGCGTGCGGCTCGCCATCCCGGTCATAGAAATACGGCCCTGCCTTGGGATCCTTGCGCAGGTCGCGCTCGCTTCTGAGCAGGGTGTACAGGCGAAGGCTGAGCGGGAAGCCATCCTCGGCGAGCGCTATCGCCGGCGCGAAGAGACGTGACCAGGGTAGCCGCCCGTACTCGGCGTGCGCCATTTCAAGCATCCGCACGGTACCCGGAACGCCGACCGCGCGGCCGCCGACCACCGCCTCGCGAAAGGCCATCGGTTTGCCGTCGGCGCGGGTGAACAGCGTTTCGCTGACCCCTGCTGGCGCCGTCTCACGGCCATCGAAAGCGGTGATTTCCCGACCATCGTAGTGCATCAGGAAAGCGCCGCCGCCAATGCCGCTCGACTGCGGTTCGACCAGTGTCAGGACCATCTGCGCGGCAATTGCCGCATCGACTGCCGAGCCGCCGGCCTGCAGGATCTCCAGCCCAGCGTCACTGGCCAGCGGATGGGCGGCGGCAATCGCGAAGTACTGCCCGCTCCAGCCGGGCTGCACGGTCGGCGCGGAGGTCCCTTCCGGTTGATGCACTCCGCTAGCGGCGGCGGCGCTGCTCGTGTGCGATGTCGTTGGGACCTGTGAACAGCCGGCGGCGAACAAGGCCGAGAGCAGAACGAAATAGGCAGGTTTCATGGTGGCAGCCGGGTGGACAGAACAGCACTTTGTCTCATTGAAGGCAGGCAAACGTCAAGGGGGAACGAAGCTGAATGCTCTCCAGGCGACACAGGCCTTGTCCGCGAATCTATATCAGTATATGCTTATGGACATGATGAACGACCCCGCACCCCGCATTTTCTGGTGGCATGGACTGCTGGCCAGTGTGGCCGCCGCCGTTTCCCTTGCCGTGCACGCAGAAGCGCTGCCGTCGGTCGTCGTCGAGCCGCATGCGGTTGAAGTGACGTTGCCCGCCGAGGCCTTGGTCGAGGCGGTCACTCAGGCGACGCTGGCGGCGCAGGTCTCCGGTCGCGTCGTCGAAGTGCTGGTCGACGCCGGGCAGGTGGTCCGCAAAGGCGATCTCCTGATGAGGATCGACGCGCGCGAGGCCAACGAGGCCGCCGCTGCCGCGGCAGCCGTGTATGGCAATGCGCGCGCTCACTACGAGCGCACCCTGAGCCTGCGCCAGCAAGGCTTCGTCAGCCAGGCGGCGGTGGATAAGGCAAGAGCCGAACTGGAGACCGCGCAGGCGGCGCGCGGGCAAAGCGCAGTGGCTGCCGGACACGCGACCGTACGGGCCCCGATCTCCGGAGTCGTCGCGGCGCGGCTGACCGAGCTCGGCGAGATGGCAGCGCCGGGAAGGCCGCTCTTGATCATCCACGACCCGAGCGGCCTTCGCGTCGCCGCCAGCGTGCCGCAGTATCGGCTGGCGCAGATGCGCGCGATAAAGCAGGCGCGAGTCGAATTCCCCGAACTTGGCAGGTGGGTGGACGCCAGCAGCGTCACCGTGCTGCCTACCGCTGATGCGGCGACGCATGTCTCGGTGGTGCGTGTCGGCCTGCCCGCTGCTGGCAACGATCTCGTCGATATCGTCCCCGGCATGCACGCACGGGTGCACTTCGTCATCGGCCAGGCGACCAAGCTCACCGTGCCGCAGGCCTCAGTCGTGCGCCGCGGCGCGGTGGCTGCGGTTTATGTCCACCATGCGGACGGCAGCCTGTCCTTGCGCCAGCTGCGTCTCGGTGAAGCCGTCGGCGCGGGCGAGATCGAAGTCCTCGCCGGTCTGCACGCTGGCGAGCGCGTCGTCCTCGACCCGGTGAAGGCGGCCATTGTGCTGAAGTCGGCGAAGCGGCCGGGTGAGTAGCACGATGGGTGTCTCCGGCCGCATTGCGCGCTACTTCGTCAGCTCGCAGATGACGCCCTTGCTCGCGTTGGTTGCTCTGCTGATGGGAATCTTCGCCACCCTGGTGACGCCGCGTGAGGAGGAGCCGCAGATCGACGTCACCATGGCCGACGTGTTCATCGCTTTTCCCGGCGCGTCGGTACAGGATGTCGAGAATCTGGTCGCCACGCCGGCCGAACAGGTCCTGTCGCGCATGTCCGGCGTCGAACACGTGTACTCGATGTCGCAGCCGGGAATGGCGGTGGTCACCGTGCAGTTCGAAGTTGGCGTCAAGTACAACGATGCCGTCGTGCGTCTGTACGACAGCGTACATTCCAATCGCGACTGGCTATCGCCGAATCTCGGAGTCCTCGAACCGGTGGTCAAGCCGCGCGGCATCGACGACGTGCCGATCGTCTCGCTGACCTTCTGGACCGCCGATCCTGCGCGCTCGGCTTTCGAGCTGCAGCAGGTGGCGCGCGCCGCCGAAGTCGACTTCAAGCGGGTCAAGGGAACACGCGACGTGTCCACGCTTGGCGGCCCGGATCATGTTCTGCGCGTGTCGATGGACAGCGAGCGCATGAACGCCTTTGCCGTGACGGCACAGGATATTGCCGCCGCCTTGCGGCTCGGTAACGCCCGCCAGACGTCGGGAAGCCTGGTCGCCGGCAACCGCGAGGTCCTCGTCGAGACGGGCAGCTATCTTGAATCGGCCGCCGACGTCAGGCAACTGGTCGTCGCCGTTCGTGGCAGCGCTGGCGAGCGCAAGCCGGTTTTCATCAGCGACGTCGCCGACGTCGAGGACGGTCCTGATCAGCCGCGCCGGTACGTCTGGTTCGGCAATCGCGACGGCGAGTTTCCGGCGGTCACGGTACAGGTCTCGAAGAAGCCCGGAGTCAATGCCGCCGACGTTGCCAGCGCGGTCATTGCCCGCGCCGAATCACTCAAGGGCACCCTGATCCCGGCTGGCATCGAGGTCACGACGACGCGCAATTACGGCCAGACGGCAACCGACAAGGCCCAGAAGCTGATCGGCAAGCTGGTCTTCGCCACCGCTTTCGTGGTTGTACTGGTCTTCTTCGCCCTCGGCCGACGCGAAGCGCTGATCGTCGGTGTTGCGGTCAGCCTGACCCTCGCCGCGACGCTCTTTGCCTCCTGGGCCTGGGGATTCACGCTCAACCGCGTTTCGCTCTTCGCACTGATCTTCTCGATCGGCATTCTCGTCGATGACGCCATCGTCGTCGTCGAGAACATTCATCGCTGGCAGGCGCTGCAGCCGGGCAAGCCGCTGCTCGACATCATCCCGCTGGCCGTCGACGAGGTCGGCGGCCCGACGATACTCGCCACTTTCACGGTCATCGCCGCGCTGTTGCCGATGGCTTTCGTCACCGGCCTGATGGGGCCGTACATGAGCCCGATCCCGATCAACTCGTCGCTCGGCATGTTCATTTCGCTGGCCGTCGCCTTTGTCGTCACGCCGTGGCTGGCTGCCCGGCTGCTGGCAAAGACTGCGCACGCGGACGCGGACGCTGGCGACGGGTCGCACGGGGGAACGGGCGAGTCGCGGAGCCAAGGTCGGCTCGATCGCCTGTTTCGCCGCCTGCTGACGCCGTTTCTCGATGTTCGGAAAGGCGGTGCGGCGCGCCGCTGGCTGCTCCTCGCGATCGTGTTGCTGATCGTCGGTTCGGTGGCCCTGGCAGCGGTGCAGCTGGTCGTGCTGAAGATGTTGCCCTTCGACAACAAGAGCGAATTTCAGGTGGTGCTCGACATGCCGGTGGGCACGCCGCTCGAGGAAACAGCGCGCGTGTTGCACGAGCTCGGCGCCGCCATCGGCAAGGTGCCGGAAGTGAGCAACTACCAGGCCTACGCCGGCACCGCCAGCCCGATCAACTTCAATGGGCTGGTGCGTCAATACTATCTGCGCGCCGCACCCGAACTCGGCGACCTGCAGGTCAACCTGGTCGACCACCAGCAGCGCGCACGCAAGAGTCACGAGATCGCCATCTCGGTGCGCGAGGCGATCGAAGCGATCGGCAAGCGCGCCGGCGGCAACGCCAAGGTCGTCGAAGTGCCGCCGGGGCCGCCGGTGCTTTCGCCGATCGTCGCCGAGGTCTATGGTCCGGACTACCGTGGGCAGAGGGCGGTGGCCAAGGAAGTGCGCAAGGTCCTCGAAGCGACGCCGGATCTGGTGGCCATCGACGACTCGGTCAATGCCGGCGGCCAGCGCAGTGTCCTGCACGTTCTGCAGAACAAGGCTGCGCTGCTCGGCGTCGCGCAAAGCGACATCGTCGAGGTCACCCGCATGGCCATCGCCGGCAACGACGTCACGCCGGTGCACAATACCGGTTCGAAGTACGAAATCCCGGTTCGTCTGACGCTGCCGGCCGAGCAGCGGAGCTCGCTCGACGCGCTGCTCAAGCTGCGCGTGCGCTCGCGCGACGGGCAGCTGGTGCCGGTTTCCGAACTCGTCGAAGTGCGCGAGCTGGGTCGCGAGCAGGCGATCTACCACAAGAACCTGCTGCCAGTGGTCTACGTCGTTGCCGACATGGGCGGCAAGCTCGATTCGCCGCTCTACGGCATGTTCGCCGCGCGCAGCGAGATCGTCGGGCGCGCGCTGGACGGCGTAGATCACGCCGCCGGCACGCTCGACGAGTGGTTCATCACGCAGCCGACCGCGCCGGACGCCTCGTACAGCATCAAATGGGACGGCGAGTGGCAGGTGACCTACGAGACTTTCCGCGACATGGGCATCGCCTACGGCGTCGGCCTGATCCTGATCTACCTGCTGGTCGTCGCGCACTTCAAGAGCTACCTGGTGCCACTGATCATCATGGCGCCGATCCCCCTGACCATCATTGGCGTCATGCCGGGGCACGCCTTGCTCGGCAGCCAATACACTGCCACGTCGATGATTGGCATGATCGCCCTGGCTGGGATCATCGTCCGCAACTCGATCCTGCTGGTCGATTTCATCCGTCAGCAGATAGGCGAGGGAATGGAGCTACGCGAAGCCATCGTCCAGTCCGCCGCGGTGCGCGCCAAACCGATCGCGTTGACCGGGCTGGCAGCGATGCTCGGCGCGATGTTTATCCTCGACGACCCGATCTTCAACGGGCTGGCGATCAGCCTGATCTTCGGCATTTTCGTCTCCACCCTGCTCACGCTGGTGGTGATCCCGGTGTTGTACTACGCAGCCTTCAGAAAGGAGAATCAGACATGACCACCGATCGCGCCGTGCGCATCATGGCCGGCAGCTTCATCCTCATCTCGCTCGCGCTGGGTGTCGAAGCCAGCCCGCTCTTCGTTTCCGGGCACTTCCTGTGGTTGACCACCTTCGTCGGCGCCAACCTCCTGCAGAGCGGCTTCACCCGCTTCTGCCCGGCCGAGAGCCTCATGGTCAAGCTCGGCATGAAGCGGCTCGACGAAGCGTCCTGCGGACGCTGAAGTACGCAAAGTCGCCGCCGGGAGCGACGACTGCTGCGCATTCGCGCCCGGCCAAGCCTGCCGCTGAGCTTTACCGACTGACGTCCACCACCACCCGTCCGCGCACCTTGCCTGCGAGCAGTTCGGCGCCGACGGCAACTGCCTCGGAAAGCGGGATTTCGCGCGTAATGGAGTCCAGCTTGGCGATTTCGAGATCGCGACCGAGGCGTTCCCAGGCTTCCTGGCGGACGGTCAGCGGAGCCATCACGCTGTCGATTCCGTAGAGCGTGACACCGCGCAGGATGAAAGGCGCCACCGTCGCCGGGAAGTCCATTCCCCCGGCCAGGCCGCAGGCCGCCACCGCGCCGCTGTACTTGGTCGTTGCGCAGGCGTTGGCCAGCGTATGGCTGCCGACGGTGTCGACCACCCCCGCCCAGCGTTCCTTGCCGATCGGCTTGCCCGGCGCCGACAGTTCACTGCGCTCGACGATCGTGCTGGCGCCCAGGGCCTTGAGGTGCTCGGCTTCGTCGGGGCGGCCGGTCGAGGCAGCCACCTGATAGCCGAGCTTGGCGAGCACGGCAATGGCCACGCTGCCGACACCACCGTTGGCGCCGGTGACCAGAATTTCGCCGTCGGCAGGCTTGATCCCGTGCTTCTCGAGAGCGAGGACGCAGAGCATCGCGGTATAGCCGGCGGTGCCGATGGCCATCGCCTGCCGCGCGCTGAAACTTGCCGGTAGCGGTACCAGCCATTCACCCTTGACGCGGGCCTTCGCGGCGAGGCCGCCGCAGTGCGTTTCGCCGACGCCCCAACCGTTGAGAACGACACGGTCGCCGACCTTCCAGGCCGGATTCGAAGTCTCGATCACGGTGCCGGCAAAGTCGATTCCGGGGACCATCGGAAAGCGGCGAACCACCGGCGACTTGCCGGTCAGGGCCAGACCGTCCTTGTAGTTGAGCGTAGACCACTCGACCTGGACGGTGGTGTCGGCGTCCGGCAGCACGGCGTCGTCGATGTCCTGCAGTAGCGCCCGGTAAACGCCGTCGTCTTTGGTAATCAGGATTCCCTTGAACATCGTCTTTCTCCTTGGTGGTGAAAATTGGATAAGAAAACCATACGTGTAAAAAATATCAGCGGCGTGGCAGGGCCGCCAGGAAGAGCTTGAAGAATGCGTGCATCGGCGCCGTCGAGCGCGTCAGCCTGGCGCGCAGTATGGCTCCTTCCCAGCCAACCCAGAAAGCGTGCGCCAGCGCCGGACAGTCCGCGTCTGCCGTCAGTTCGCCGCAGCTTGCTGCGCCGGACAGGCACGCCGCCAGGGCTCGCTCCCAGTCGGCAAGAACCGCTTCCAGGCGAAGGCGCAAGCTTTCGTCGAGTGCGCTGACTTCCTGGCCCAGATTGCCGACCAGGCAGCCGCGGGTGAAGGCATGTTTCTCGACACCGCGACAGGCGTCATCGACAAACGCTGCCAGTCGTGTCAGCGGTGTCAGGAGTGGGTTGTCAAAATGTTGCTTGAGCTTGCGTGCAAAGTACTCGGCGTAGGCGTCGAGGGTCACTGCGACAAAAGCATCCTTGCTCTCGAAGTAGTGATAAAAGGAGCCCTTCGGCACGTTGATCGATTTCAGGACATCGTCGAGGGCCGTTGCACTGACGCCCTGGGTGGTCAGGATTTCCAGCCCGCGGCGAATCAGCAAGGCGCGGGTGTCGGCATAATCAAGACCATTGCGGGCGGGGCGACCGCGCGGACGGCGAGGGAGTGAGCGAACGGTTTCCATTGGCCGCTATATTGGACTGTATGTCTAGAATGGTCAAGAAGCTCTTCGCGAGACTCCTCCCGCGTTGGGCTGGCGGCGTGTCGATTCCCGTCGGCCCTGCGCCTCCTGCGGCGAACGGCGCGGTCGGACTCGCTGCGCCGGCGTCACAGGGCGAAGTCGGAAAACTTCAACGTGCTAGAATCTCATGGCATTGGCAGTCGCCCTGTCCTTGGCTTGCGCTGCGCATGCATGTGGAATCAAGAAATGCGCAATGGATGCGCTCGCAAGCGCCGTCGGCTCGGGGTGGAGCGGTCAACGATGGTAAAACGGCGGTGGCCCACCGGGAACTCCGCCAGGCGCTACGGCTGGCGCGCCAATGCCCGGGCTGAATGTGATCAGTGCTGAGGGGGAGTGCCCGTGTTTAAGACTGTCCTGCGCTGGCTGGGTCTTGTCCCGCCTGCTCCTGCTCCGGCTTCCGTGTCGGACACCGCTGCCGAGCAGCTCGACGCGCTGGCTCCCCTCAGGTCGGCGGGAAGACCGCAAGCAGCCGACAAATCGCTGCGCGTCACGTCCTTTGTCTGCCGCGAAGAGCTGCTCGATCGCAACGAACAGATAGCCGGCTACGAGTTCGCCCTTGGGCGCAACCTGCAATCGGCGATGCTGGAGAAAAGCGCGAAGCTGCGTCAGGTCCATGACGAAGCCCTGCTGCACAACCTTTCGCCGCTGGCGGTTTCTTCGCTTCTCGGCAATCGCTTTGCTTTTATCCGCTTGTCATCGGCGTCGCTGAGCAGCCTTCTCCTGCCCACCTTCGCCAATCGCAATGTGATCATCATGATTACGCCAGCGACGGCGGTGGAGGGTGACCTCGCTGCCGTGCGAACGGCGCTGCGACGCTTGCAGGACCTTGGCGTCAAGCACGGCTGGTCGCTTGATCGGCCGCTTCCCGGGATGGCCGATCTATTCGAGCAGGCGACAATCGTCGAGATCGACACCACGGCTTTCGACGGCATCCAGTTGAAGAAGATGTGCGTCGATCTGCACGCCAGCAAGGCCAAACCGAGAGTCATTGCCGGCAGGATCCAGACCGCCGACGACTTCAGTCTTTGCTATCAGAGCGGCTTCGATTATTTCATGGGGCCCTTCGTTTGCAGCCGTGAGAACTGGCATCCGCCGAAGAGCGAAGTCAACCGGCTGCTGGTTTTCGAAGTCCTGAACATGATTCGCTCGGGAGCCGATTTTGCCGACATCGCCGATCGGCTGCGCAACGATCCGATCCTGACCTACAAGCTCCTGCGCTACATCAATTCGCCCGGGATCGGCATGCTCAGGCGTATCGACAAGATTCCGCAAGCGCTGCTGATTCTGGGCCGGGACCAGTTCTCGCGCTGGCTGTCGCTGCTGCTTTTCGATCTGAATCAGCCGGGTTACGTCGGGCGCGTCCTGAACGAGAATGCGCTGACCCGCGCGCGCTTCATGGAAAGGCTGGCCGGACGCGGCGAGTTGCCGAAGGAGGCCGACAAACTGTTCATGATCGGGCTGTTTTCCCTGCTCGATGTCATGATGAAACAGCCGCTGGCCGAGATCCTCAAGCAGGTTTCGCTGCCCGATGACGTCGTCTCTGCGCTGCAGGGCGAGCCGGGCGCGATGCGCGATGCCCTGGCCCTGGCCATCGCCGTCGAATCGAAATCGCCCGAGGAGATCGCCGCCGCCGCGCTCGTGTGTGCGCTCGACGCAAGGCAGGTCGCGGCGCTGATGCTGGAGGCGCTGGACTGGGCACAGAACGTCGTCGGCGCCGCCAGGCAATGACCGCCTCCCGTCGATTTGCCAGCCCCTGGCTGCGGCTGCCGACTGGCAGTCGTGCGTTTCAGCCGCCCGTCCGCTTGGCTGCGAAACCCTCCTTTCTGAGGTGCTCGAGCAGACGGTCGCAATGATCCCCCTGCACTTCGACGACGCCGTCCTTGACCGTGCCACCGGCTCCGCAGGCGGCCTTCAGGCGTTTCGCCAGCGCCGCGAGATCACCGGCGTCGAGCATCAGCCCACGTACCAGGGTCACTGTCTTGCCGCCTCGCCCCTTGCTTTCGCGGCTGACGCGCACGCCGCCGTCACCCTGGCCAGGCGATGGCACCCGCGTCGCGGCGCAGACGCAGCCGGCCAGCGCTCTGCGGCAGGACGGGCACATGCGGCCGCCGTCGGTCGAGTAGACCAGCCCTCCGGTGGCCGGTTTACGCATGCCTGCGCTGGCGCTGCTGTTCAGTGCCGGCGCAGCGGCTCACCCGCCGCGCCTGCTCACGACGCATCGAAGACCCGCTGCCACAGTGCGCTGACCGCTTCGATCTGACGCCTCACCGAAGCACGCTCGACGCGCGCCCGGCGGTCCGCGTTCAGCCGCAGAACGTGCTGCAAGCGGCGAAGCTCGCGATACGCGTCACGCGCCGGGTCGGCCAGTTCGACCGGGATCAGGCCCAGCTCGGCAGCGATCCCGAGCAGGGCGATATTGCCCAGGTTGCCGCATAGTTCGGCATGCGCGTGTGCGTGTCCGAGGACCAGGTACTGGACGATGAACTCGGCGTCGATCAGGCCGCCACGGTCGTGCTTGATATCGAAGTCTTCCTTGCTGCGTGAGCCGTGCTCGTCGAACATGCGCTGGCGCATCGAGAGCACGTCTTCCCTGAGCCTGGCCAGATCGCGCGGCTGGCGCAGGATTTCGATGCGCAGCGCTTCGAACTGCTGTCCGACCGCCGGGTCGCCGGCGCAGAAGCGGGCTCGGGTCAGCGCCTGATGCTCCCAGGCCCAGGCGTTTTTCAACTGATAATCGCGGAAAGCGCTGATTGGCGACACCAGCATTCCCGAATCGCCGTTCGGGCGCAGCCGCAGATCGACCTCGAAGAGCATGCCGGCCGAGGTACGGCTCGACATCCAGGTGCTCATCCGCTGGCCCAGGCGCGCGTAGACTTCGCCCGCTCCGTCCGCGGGGTCGTCGTGCAGATAGATCAGGTCGAGATCCGAGGCGAAGCCGAGCTCCTTGCCGCCGAGCTTGCCGTAGGCAATGACCGCGAAACGCGGCGCCTGCTCGGGATGGGGATGGCGATCGCGCAAGCGCCGCCAGCACAGATCCATCGTCGTCTGCACCAGGATGTCGGCAAGCTGGCTGAGCCGGTCGGCCAGGTGCTCAACGGTGTGCAGGCCGGCGATATCCTGCGCCAGGAAGCGCAGGACCTGCGCGTGGTGCACTTCGCGCAGGATGTCCATCTCGCGCTCGGTATCGTCGAGATGCTGGGCCAGTCGCAGCTGCAGTTCGTCGCGAAACTCCTGCCAATCGGTCTTCACGTCAAAGATTTGCGAGTCCAGCAGCTCGTCGAGCAGGATCGGGTGCCGGTTCAGGTAGTCGGCGGCCCAGGACGAACTGCCGATCAGTTCGGCGAGGTGGCTGAGCGCTTGCGGGTACTGCTGCAGAAGCGCCAGATAGGCGCCTCGGCGGCTGATCGTCTCGAGAAAGTCGAGGCCGCGCTGCCAGGTCGCGTCGGGGTTGCTGGTGGCCGCCGCCGCTTCGATCAGGCGCGGCCCGAGAGCGTCGAGGCGCTCGCGGTTGGGCGCCGGCAGCTGCGCGTAGCGACTGCTTTGGCGGAAACCGTGCAGGCGTTCGAGAATTGCTTTCGGCTGGCGAAAGCCGAGGCTGGACAAACGTTCGAGCCCATCGTCGCCGGCGACGACTTCTTCCCAGATGCCGAGAAGCGGGTGGGTGCCTTCCTCCGGTTCGGAAAAGACGGCTTCGAAACAGCGGGAAACGATTGCCCGATGCTCGTCGAGAACGGCGACGAACGCGCTCCAGTCGGCAAAGCTCAGCGAGCTGGCGATTTGCTGGCGTTCCTCTTCGGTTCCCGGAAGGCGGTGCGTCTGGGCGTCGTTGACGTATTGCAGGCGGTGTTCGAGGCGGCGCAGGAAAGTGTAGGCAGCGGCGAGTTCGTGTTCGTTGTCGGCGGGCAGCAGGCGACGTTCGGCAAGCAGCGCCAAGACCTCGAGGGTTGGTTTTGTTTGCAGGACGGGATCGCGGCCCCCACGGATCAACTGGAAGACCTGGGCGATGAACTCGATTTCGCGGATGCCACCCGGGCCGAGCTTGATATGCTCGGCCATTTCCTTGCGCGCCACCTCGCGGCGAATCTGCGCGTGCAGATCGCGCATGGCATTGATGGCGCCAAAGTCGAGATACTTGCGAAAAACGAAAGGGCGACAGATGTTCTGTAGCGCGCTCACCCACTGCGGCTGCAGATTCTCGCCGTGGTTCAAGACCCTGGCCTTGATCCAGGCGTAGCGTTCCCACTCGCGGCCTTGCGCGATCAGGTAGTGTTCGAGCGAGTCCAACGAGCAGACCAGCGGTCCGGAATCGCCGTTCGGGCGCAACCGCATGTCGACCCGGAAAACCCGGCCATCCTCGGTGAGCTCGCCGAGAGTGCCGATCAGGCGCTTGCCGAGGCGCTGGAAGAAGTCGTAGTTGTCGATCCGGCGGCCTTCGCCGGCGGTCTGCCCATCCTCCGGGTAGATGAAGATGTAATCGACGTCGGACGAGACGTTGAGCTCGCGTCCGCCGAGCTTGCCCATGCCGATGACCAGCAGCCGTTGTGCCTGCCCGTGACTGTCGAGCGGCTCGCCAAACTGCTCGCAGAGCTGCCGATGATGGAAATCGAGGGCGCGATTGGTGCTGATTTCGGCGAGCACGGTCATGCTTTCGACGACTTCGGCGAGCGTCGCCAGACCGCCGACGTCGCGCACCACCAGCGCCGCCATTACCCGCTGACGGAGGCCGCGCAGGGCACTTTTCAGCGGCTCATCGCCAGTCGTCGCAGGCGAACCACTCGCCGCAGCGCCGTTGAGAAAGTCATTCATCTGCTCGACGCCGAGCGCCTGCGCTGCGTGCGCTTCCAGCCAGGCACCTATTTCGGGGCGGGCGGCGAGCAGATTGCGCAGGTAATGACTGTGTTTCTGCGCTGCCTGCAGCGCGCTTGCCAATGGCGCCGGGCACTTGCTGGAGGATTCTATGGTCGGATCCATGATGTTCTCGGTAAATTGAGTGTTGCGCGGGGTCGCTGTGCCTGGCGCCGGGGAACAGGGGCAAAGCCGTTACAATGCCGGCTTGAAGCTGAAAACAGCAGTCGCTCGCCGACAACCTGGCTGCCATTTTTCTTCCTGGACATCACCATGCGCATGCACAGCAGCGCTGCCCCGCGCCCATTCGGTCAATCGCCCGCAGCATCCTGCGTGCGCGCTGCAGCGCGGACTTCCCTCGCCATTGTCTAGCGCTCCCGACATTCTAGTGATGCCCGGCGGCTATTGGCAAAACTCCGTACGCGACGATCAGGCCTGATGCGCCAGGACGAACTGCGCCCAGCGCTCTATCATCGCCTTCATTTGCTGATGCCGCTGCTCTCGCATCCGGCAACGGGCCGCATCTGGCGCCTTCTGGTACGCGTTTTCTGGCTCGCCTATTTTGCCTTCGTGCTGCTGATTCTGGCGCTGCGCTACCTGATCCTGCCGAACATCGAAGCCTACCGAGTCGACATCGAGGAGCAGGTCAGCCAGGCGATCGGCCTGTCGGTCAGCGTCGGACAAATTGCGGCCAGCTGGGACGGAATCCATCCCGATCTGCTCCTCTCCGATGTGATTATCGCCGATAGCAAGGGACAGCCGGCCCTGGCCTTGCCACGGATTCATGGCGTCCTCTCCTGGTCTTCGCTACCGCGCCTGGCGCTGCGTCTGCGCTTGCTGCAGATCGACGAGCCGACCCTGCATCTGCGTCGGGATAGCGACGGACGCTTTTTCGTCGCCGGGATCGCACTCGCCGACGCCGGAGGCGACAATGCCGTTGGTGACTGGATACTGGCGCAAAAGGAGATCCGCGTCCGCGGCGCGACGGTCGCCTGGGAGGACGCCAAGCGCGAGGCGCCGCCGCTGATTCTCGAAGCCGTCAATTTTGCGCTCGACAACGACGCTCACCACCACCGCTTCGCTCTGACTGCCTTGCCGCCGCCCGCACTGGCAGCCGCGATCGACCTGCGTGGGGATTTTCGCGGCCAGCATCTCGGCGAGCTCGAGGCCTGGAATGGCCAGGCCTTCGTCCAGATCGACTATGCCGACCTCGCCGTCTGGCGGACGTGGATCGACTACCCGATCGTCCTCCAGCACGGCCGCGGCGCAATGCGCGCCTGGGTCGGCTTCACCGCAGGCAAGCTCGACGCGCTGACGGCCGATCTGGCGCTCGACGACGTCAATCTGCGCCTGGCGAACGACCTCCCCGCGCTCGAGCTGGAACAGCTCTCCGGCCGTATCTCTGCGCGTCTATCGGCGACCGGGATGAGCGTCGACGGGTCTCGCGTGGAGCTGCTCACCGAGGAGCGCAAAGGCAAGGGCGCCCGCGCGGACGAGTTCATCCGCCTCGCACCGACCGATTTTCACGTTGACTGGCAGCGCGCCCCAGACGGCGGCGCGTTGCGCGGCAGGCTTACTGCCAGCGTTCTCGAACTGACTGCGCTCGCCAGCCTGGCCCGCTACCTGCCGCTGGACGCCGGATCGCGGCAGCTGCTCGCCGACTATGCGCCGCGTGGCCGCGTCAGCCAATTGCGTGCGGCCTGGGTCGGCGACGCCGAACGGCTGCACAGCTATTCGCTGAAAGCCCATTTTGACGCGCTTGCCGTGCGCGCCAAGGATTCGTTTCCAGGGGTTTCCGGGCTGTCCGGAGTTGTTGATGCCAATGAGCGGGGCGGCAGCGCGACCTTGGGTTCGGGGAACGCGGAAATCGATCTGCCCAGCGTCCTGCCGGACTCGTCGATGCGCCTGGGCAAGCTGAACGCACAGGCGCGCTGGAAGATCAACCAGGGCGTGCTCGAGGCCGAGTTGCTGCGCGCAGAATTCTCCGGGCCGGACGCGACCGGTTCGGCAAAGGGAACTTACCGCTACCGCGGCGATGGGCCGGGCAGCATCGACCTCAGCGCTGCACTCACCCGCGCCGACGCGCGCGCCGTCTGGCGGTACCTGCCGCTGGTGCTGAATCGCGACGCACGCCACTGGGTTCGCGATGCACTGAAGGCGGGAAGTGCCAGCGAGGCCAAGCTGGTCCTCAAGGGCAATCTGGCCAACTTCCCGTTTGTCGACCACACTCAGGGCCAGTTTCTGGTGACCGTCAAGGCGCAGGGCGTGACGCTCGACTATGGCAACGGTTGGCCAGAGATTACCGGCCTCGACGCGGATCTGCGCTTCGCGGGCAATGGCATGCTGGTCGACGTACGCCGCGGCGCCATCCTCGGCGCCAGCCTGGCGCAGACGCGGGCCGAAATTCCAGATTTCGACGCGCCGGTGTCGACCTTGAAAGTGCAGGGGCGCGCCGAGGGCGATACGGCGCAGTTCCTCAAGTTCATCGTCGACAGCCCGGTCGCCGAGCGCATCGACCATTTTTCCGATGCCATGCGCGCCAGCGGCAAGGGGCGTCTCGATATCGGGCTGGTGATTCCTCTCGAAGAGGCGCGGCTCGGCGAGTCGAAGATCGATGCGGAGTACGTCTTCCTGGGCAACGAGGTCACCGTCGATCCGGCCCTGCCGCCCTTGCACGAGGTCAATGGTCGCCTGCAGTTCACCGCCCACGATCTGCGCATTCCCGAGATCAAGGCGAAACTGGCGGGTGGCCCGGTGAAGATCAAGGGCGGTGCGGACAACGGCAAGGTGCGGGTTGACGTCGATGGAAGCGTCGACGTCAACGGATTGCGTGGACTGGCCAGCTGGCCACTGCTCGCCCAGCTCTCCGGAAGCGCTGCTTACAATGCCCAGATCCAGGTCAGGAAGCGCAACGTCGAACTGGTGCTCGAGTCGGATCTGCTCGATATCGCGTCGACGCTGCCGGCTCCCTTCGCCAAGAGTCGTGGCGAGCCGATGCGCCTGCATCTCGACAATAGCGTCCTGCCACCAGTACAGGCCGGCAAAGCGCTACCTATCGTGCGTGAGCAGCTGCGCGTGGCGCTCGGCAGCGTGCTCAACCTGCACCTGATCCACCGCCAACAGGACGGCCGGCATTCGCTCGAACGTGCGGCGATCGCCATCGGCAGGCCGATGAAGGTGCTGCCGGAACGGGGCATCAACGTCGGGATCAGCACCCAGCTGCTCGATATTGACACCTGGCGCAAGGTCCTCGCCGGCCCCGGAAAGGATACGCCGGTCGTCGAGCCGGGGGCGGGCGTTGACGCGGCTTCCGAGGGCGCATCGGCCGGCGGCCTGCCGGTCCTGGTCGAGCTTAAAGCGGGCCAGGTGGTCGTTTCGGGTTGGCGCTACAGCGACGTCACGCTGGCGCTTTCCGGCGAGCATCCGCGCTGGGTTGCCAGCCTGCTGTCGCGCGAAGCGACGGGTGCCCTGCAATGGGACGGTGCGGGTACCGGCAAGCTGAGCGCGCGTCTGAAAAAATGGCAGCTGCCGGGCAAGGACGAGCGGTCGATCGAACCCGTTCAGTCGGGCGACGCCCTGCAGAAGTTGCCGGCGCTCGATATCGTGGTTGACGAATTCGAGGTTGGCGTTCGCCGCTTCGGTCGCCTCGACGTGCAGGCCCATAACGATGGCGGTATCTGGCGGCTCGATAGAGTCGAGCTGCTCAACCCGGTGGCGAAATTTTCCGCCAGCGGCCAGTGGCAGGTCGCCAACGGCAATCGCACCCAGCTCGATTTCGCCCTCGACAGCAGCGACGTCGGCAAGCTGCTCGATCGCCTCGGCTATCCTGGCAGCGTGCGTGCCGGCAGCACGCGCATGAAAGGGAAGCTTGGCTGGAACGGGCCCCCGGAGGGGCTCGACTACGCGACGCTCAACGGCGACTTGCAGCTTGAGGCACGCAAAGGCGAGTTCCTCAAGCTTGACCCTGGCGCTGCCGGCAAACTCCTTGGCCTGATCAGCCTGCAGGGCTTGCCGCGCCGCTTCACGCTTGATTTCGGCGATGTCTTCAGCGAAGGTTTCGCCTTCGACACCATCAGCGGCAGGATGACGGTGAAAGACGGAGTGATGAGCACCGACCAGCTGCAGATCGATGGCCCGGCGGCGCGCGTCCTGATGCGTGGAGAAACCGACCTGAAGAAGGAAACGCAGCGCCTGAATGTCAGCGTTCAACCGGAGTTGAGCAGTAGCGCCGCCCTCGGGGTGGCGGTGATCAACCCGCTTGCCGGCATGGCCGCGCTGTTGGCGAACAAGTTTCTGCAGAATCCCTTGAACAAGATGTTCAGTTTCGAGTATCTGGTTACCGGCAAGTGGGATGATCCCAAAGTCGAGAGAATCACCGCCACACCGACGCCAGCGCCGCCGGCAAACTCCACGCAGTGAGCAGATTTCGCCCTCCCCAACCCATTCTTCGGAGTATCCCATGAAGCCAGCCAGCCAGGCGCGCGCGGACGACCGGCAGCCGGCCGCGTCCAGTCTGTGTGTCGCGGCAGTACAGATGGTGTCCACGCCGCGAGTCGACGAGAACCTGCGCACGGCGGCGGCGCGTATCGCCGAGGCCGTCGCGCTGGGCGCCGAGCTGGTGGCCCTGCCCGAGTACTTCGCGATCATGGGCATGAGCGATAGCGACAAGGTCGGCGTACGCGAGCACGACGGCAGCGGCCCGATCCAGGATTTCCTCGCCGCCAGCGCGCGCGAGCACGGCATCTGGCTGATCGGCGGCTCCTTGCCCTTGTCTGCCGACAGCCCGGACAAGGTGCTCAACTCCAGCGTCGCGTACAATCCACACGGTCAGCGGGTCGCGCGCTACGACAAGATCCACCTCTTCGGCTTCCGGCAGGGGGCCGAGGCCTACGACGAAAGCGTGACCATCCAGGCCGGCAGGCAGCCGGTCGCCTTCGCCACGCCTTTTGGCCGCGTCGGTTTGTCGATCTGCTACGACCTCAGGTTCCCGGAGCTTTATCGCGCGCTTGGGGTCACAGAGCTACTGGTCGTTCCGGCGGCCTTTACCGAAACCACCGGGCGGGCGCACTGGGAGATATTGCTGCGCGCCCGGGCGATCGAGAATCAGTGCTACGTGCTGGCTGTTGCGCAAGGTGGCCGGCACGAGAACGGCCGCGAAACGCACGGCAACAGCATGCTGATCGATCCCTGGGGCGAGATCCTCGATCGCAAGCTGAAAGGGCCGGGAGTCGTCGTCGGCACACTCGAACGTGACCGCCTGGACTCGGTCCGCGCCAACCTGCCGGCGCTCAAACACCGCGTCATGTAGTCATGCCGGCCGCCGCGCCGCGCCAACCGCAGCATTAACGGAAATCCGATGAACGCCAAACAACCCACGCTTCTCGTGCAGGCCCAGAAAACCCTGCTCACCCCCTACGGTCTTGACGTCGCCGACCTTAACAAGGTCTTTGGCCAGATCATGTCGCACCAGGTCGACTACGCCGACCTCTATTTCCAGTACAGCCGCTCCGAGGCCTGGAGCCTGGAAGAAGGAATCGTCAAGTCGGGCAGTTTCAGCATCGACGAAGGCGTCGGCGTGCGTGCCATGGCCGGCGAGAAAACCGCTTTTGCCTACTCGGACGACATCAGCTCGCAGGCGCTCGCTGACGCTGCCGCGACGGTGCGTGCGATTGCCGCCGTCGGCGAGCAGCAACGCGTTCCGGCGCTGAAGAAAGGCCGCGCGCCGCGTGCCCTTTACGTGCCGCACGACCCTCTGGCGTCGCTCGACGCGGCGAGCAAGGTCAAGCTGCTCGAACGGCTGGAAGCGCTCGCGCGCGCCGAGGACAGCCGCGTGACGCAGGTGATGGCGCATCTCGCGGGAGAATACGAGGTGATTCTCGTCGCCGGCAGCGATGGTCGGCTGGCCGCCGACATCCGGCCGCTGGTGAGGGTTTCGCTGACGGTCATCGTCGACGAGAACGGTCAGCGCGAACAGGGTTCCGCCGGCGGTGGTGGGCGCACCGACTACAGCTGCTTTACAGACGACGTCCTGCACGGCTACGCGCGTGAAGCGGTCCATCAGGCGGTGACCAACCTCGTCGCCCAGCCGGCGCCGGCCGGCACGATGTCGGTCGTCCTCGGCCCCGGATGGCCCGGCATCCTGCTCCACGAGGCAGTCGGGCATGGCCTCGAAGGCGACTTCAATCGCAAGGGCAGCTCGACCTTTGCCGGCCGTATCGGCAGTCGGGTGGCGTCGAAGGGCGTCACCGTGATCGACGACGGTACGCTTCCCGACCGCCGCGGGTCGCTGACCATCGACGACGAAGGCAATCCGACGCAGCGCACGGTGCTCATCGAAGACGGCATTCTCAAGGGCTACATGCAGGACGGCCTCAACGCGCGTCTGAGCGGCGTCGCGCCGACCGGCAACGGCCGTCGCGAATCCTTCGCGCACCTGCCCTTGCCGCGCATGACCAACACCACCCTGCTGAACGGCGACAAGAGTCCCGAGGAGATCATAAAGTCGGTCAAGAAGGGGATCTACGCGGTCAATTTCGGTGGCGGCCAGGTCGATATCACCAACGGCAAGTTCGTTTTTTCGATGTCCGAAGCCTATCTGATCGAGAACGGAAAGATTGGCCGTCCGGTAAAAGGCGCAACCCTGATCGGCAGCGGCCCGGAGGCCATGAACCGGGTGTCGATGATCGGCAACGACATGTGCCTCGACCCCGGTGTCGGCACCTGCGGCAAGGAAGGGCAGAGCGTGCCGGTGGGTGTCGGCCAGCCGACGCTGCGCATCGACGGATTGACCGTCGGCGGCACAGCGTAGGCGGCGAAAGGGCAGTCCCGGGCAGATCAGGGCCGGGTTGCCCGCCCACTTGCGGATGGCCTGACAAGGTATTTCCGTAGTCATAACAGCGTCTTCCAGTCGTATAATCGCAGCCTCCCCATGCTGCTGACTGGAGTTCCCCCGTGACATCCACCCGTGCCTTCTCGAAGCTCGCCGCGGCGCTGTCGTTCTTCCTGCTGGCCTGCTGGTCCTTCATGGCCGGAGCGACAGTGGTCGCTCCGGCCGCGGAGCAGGTGCAAGCGGGGGAGGCGATCCTGCTCCATAATTTCCGGCCGATCGTCACCTTTCGGGCGACCTTCCTCGGCGCCCCACCGGTCGCACGCGCACGAAAATCCGAGCAGCGCATCAACCAGCTGACGCCGGCCCAGATGGTGCAGGAGATTAGTTTGACGCCTTTCAGCTTTGACGGTGGGCGTGGCATCACCTTGACCAATAACGACAATATTCTCTTTGCCCTGGTCGACGGAGACCTGGACCCGCAGGAGAAACTCACCCTGGAGCAGGCCGCCGAGCGCGCGCGCGAGGCGCTCAGCGCTGCACTGCTGGCGGACGCCACCCAGCGTCGCCCCGAAGTCCTGCTCAAGGGAGTTGGCTTGTCTGTGGCGGCAACGGTGATCGCCTTTGCGTTGCTCTGGTTGATCGCTCGTGCGACGCGGCTGCTGGTCGGCCGTCTGCAACGAATCATCGAAGAGGAAGATGCTGGTAGCAAGTTGCGCTGGGCACGGCACGGCTGGTTGCTCGTGCAGCGAATATCGCAGCTGTTCATGGGTTTTCTATGGTTGAGCGTCGCCTACCTGTGGTTGACCTACGTGCTGGCGCGCTTTCCGCTCACCGAGCCTCTCGGTGAGCGCCTCGGCGACTTCCTTCTCGACCTGCTGGAGACCATCGGCACGAGTTTCATCGGCGCCATGCCCTCGCTGACCACGGTGGTGGTCATCCTGTTCATGACCAAGGCCGCCAACGACGCCATCGGCAACTTCTTCCAGGCTGCCAAGGACGGCCGGGTGCATGCACCCGGCCTGCACTCGGATACGGTCAGCGCCACTCACCGCCTGGTGACGGTCATCGTCTGGGGGCTGGGCATCGCCATCGCCTACCCCTTCATTCCGATGTCCAACAGCGACGCCTTCAAGGGCTTGTCGGTGATGCTCGGCTTCATGTTTACGCTCGGTTCTGCCGGCATCGTCAACCAGTTGATGAGTGGCCTGGTGCTGGTCTATGCACGCGCGCTGTCGGTCGGCGACTTCGTCGAGATCGGTGACAACGCCGGCGTGGTCAGCCAGGTCGGCGTGCTGTCCACCAAGATCATCAACATGCGCAACGAAGAGATCACCATTCCCAACGCGGTGCTGGTCGGCAACCCGATCCGCAACTTTTCCCGGCTGGCCGGTGAGCGTGGCACGCTGGTGTCGACCAAGGTGACCATCGGCTACGACACGCCGTGGCGGCAAGTGCACGCGATGCTCATCGCCGCCGCCAAGCAGACGCCCGGCTTGCGGCCTGTTCCGACGCCGTTTGTCTATCAGAAAGGGCTGGCCGACTGGTACGTCGAATACGAGCTCTTCGCGCACATGGACAAGCCGCTCGAGCGGATTCCGGTCCTCTCCGCCTTGCACGCCAATATCCAGGATCAATTCAACACCTACGGCGTGCAGATCATGTCGCCACATTTCAACGCGCAGCCCGCCAACAATCTGGTCGTTCCGCCCGACGCCTGGCACGCCGCACCCGCGACGCCCGATAGCGGCAGCGGAAAGTCCTGATCACCCCGCCGGCTGACCGCGAAACGGGGAGAACCGCCGACCTTTCCGATCGGCACCCCTGGCGCCGCCGCCGGGCGTGAGAGGCGCACCGGCGTCGCCGCTGGGTGCCGACGCTCTATCGTATTCCCTTAGGATGTCCTGATGCTCAGCTTCGCGATCACCGTTTTCCTTTCGGCCTTTCTGCTCTTCCAGATCCAGCCGATCATTGCCAAGATGATTCTGCCGTGGTTCGGCGGTTCGTCTTCGGTGTGGAGCACCTGCCTGGTTTTCTTCCAGGCCGAACTGCTGCTCGGCTATCTGTACGTCCATCTGCTGCACGAGTCGCTTTCGCCGCGCCGGCAGAATGTCGTCCACTGCGTCCTCTTGCTGCTCAGTCTGGCGACGCTGCCGGTCATTGCCGACCCGGCGTTGAAGGACGTCGCTTTCGCCAACCCGACGTGGAACGTGCTGGTGGTGCTCGCTGCGGCCGTGGGTATGCCCTATCTGCTGCTGTCGACCACCGGTCCGCTGATGCAGGCCTGGTATGCGCGCAGCTTTGCCAGCGCCATGCCCTATCGCCTGTACGCGCTGTCGAACCTGGCGTCGATGATCGCGCTGCTCAGTTACCCCGTCCTCGTCGAACCGTATTTTCGGGTGCACGATCAGGCCATGGCCTGGTCGGCCGCGTACGCCCTGTTCGTCGTCGCCTGCCTGGGCAGCGCCTGGCAGTCGTGGAAGGGCGTGTCCAGCGAGCGCGAGGTGCTGAAGGTGAGCAGCGAGCCGGTACCACGACCGCCCCTTGGCGAGTGTCTGCTCTGGATCGGCCTGGCGATGACCGCGTCGCTGCTGCTGCTGGCGATGACCCGCCACCTGACGCAGGACGTCGCGCCGGTGCCCTTCCTGTGGGTCGTGCCGCTGAGCATCTATCTGCTCAGTTTCATTCTCTGCTTCGACGCCCCGCGTTACTACTATCGACCGGGATTTCTGGTCGCGCTGCCGATTGCCTTCGTGGTTCTTGACCGCGTGCTCGATGGTGGAGGCATGGAGGTGCCGCTGCTGGTCACCTTGATGTGCCTGTCGCTGTTCGTCTTCTGCATGGTCTGTCACGGCGAGCTGGTCAGGCGCCGGCCACCGGTTCGCCATCTGACCCTGTTCTACCTGATGCTGTCGATTGGCGGCGCGCTCGGCGGCACCTTCGTCGGTCTGCTGGCGCCGGCGATCTTCAATGCCTATTTCGAACTGCCGATCGGGCTCTTTCTCTGCGCCCTGCTGGTGACCATCGTTCTCTGGCGTGAGCTGCGACTGATCCGGCGCGTCCTGCTCGTCGTGGCGCTGCTGGCCTACGCTTACCGGCTCGGTGGCATCGCCATCGATTACGTCCAGAACTACCGCGTCGTGGTGCGCAACTTCTATGGCCAGCTGCGCGTCGACGACGTCGACGAGGAAGCGCTCGGCATAAAGCGCCGGATCCTGCACGGGCGCATCAATCACGGCGAGCAGTATCTTGCCGCCGAGCACCGCCGGCAGCCGACTGCGTACTACTGCGAGAGCTCTGGAGTCGGTCAGGCGCTGCGTGCCATCGCCGGCAAGAAGCCACTCAAGATCGGCATCCTCGGCCTCGGCGCCGGTACCCTTGCCACCTATGGTCGCAGCGGCGACGAAATGCGCATGTACGAAATCAACGAGCAGGTGCTCGATCTCGCGCGCAACGAGTTCAGCTACCTCGGCGATAGCAAGGCGACGATCGTTCCGGTGCTCGGCGACGGCCGCCTGATGCTCGAACGCGAGCCCGCCCAGAATTTCGACCTCCTGGCCATCGACGCTTTTTCCGGAGATTCGATCCCCACCCACCTGCTGACCCTCGAGGCGATGCAGGCCTATCGCCGGCACCTGAAAAGCGACGGCGTGCTGGCCGTGCATATCACCAACCGCTACCTCGACCTGCGGCCGGTGATCGCTGCCGCCGCCGAGCAGCTCGGCGTCAGCGCGCTGATCTTCGACCTCGATCCCGCCGCAGGCGACCGCTTCTGCCGCCATTCGGTATGGGTGCTGCTGCTTCCCGCCGAGCGCGCCGCGCAACTGTCGAAAGCCTTCCACGGCGGTGACAAGCTCGTTCCACGCCCCGCTTTTCCCGTATGGACCGACAGCTTCTCCAATCTGCTCGGCATTCTGCAGTAGCGATTACCGACGGTTGCCGCTCAACCGCCCTTCCCGCCTGCCCCGTTCTCCTTCGCCTCGCGGGGAGGGGTTGGCGGAGATGGGCTGGCCTAGACGCGAGCCCGTTGGCGGCGGGCGTTGCCAATCTCCATTCCAGGTGAGCACATGTCCGAACTGATCCAGCGCGCCAAGAATTTTGCGACCTCTGCCCATCAGCGCATAGGCCATCGCCGCAAGTACAGCGATCAACCGTACCAGGTGCACCTGGAATCGGTGGCGCGCATGGTGGCGTCGGTGAGCGATGACGCCGAAATGATCGCCGCTGCGTGGCTGCACGACGTCGTCGAGGATACGCCGGCGACGCTTGGCGACGTCGAGCGCGAGTTCGGCCCGGCGGTTGCCGCGCTGGTCCAGGATCTCACCGACGTCAGCCGACCGAGCGACGGCAACCGCGCCATCCGCAAGGAGACCGATCGCCAGCATACGGCACACGCCTCGCCCCGTGCCAAGACCATCAAGCTGGCCGACCTGATCGACAACTGCCAGGACATCACCAGCCATGACGCTCGCTTCGCCAGGGTATACCTGAGCGAAATGAATGCGCTCCTGGCCGTCCTGGGCGAAGGCAATACCCGCCTGTTGAACAAAGCCCGGGCACTGCACGGCGAGTGTCAGGAAAAGCTGTCGCAGCGTGCCGGCGCAGAAGCGAGCCCTTCCACCATCGGCCTGGCGGCGCTCTTTCCCCAGGTGGCGAACTCGCTGCTCCTGCGTCGCTTTCGTGAGGTGTTTACCGCCGGCGACATTGCCGAACCCCTGCTCTCCTTCGACACCGACGCGCCCGCGCGCGACAGCGCAAGAATCATGAAGGCGCGGCACCTGAAGATTGCCGGTATCCGCGTCGACGGCGTCGTCCAGGCCTATGTGCGCCTGGCCGACATCGCCGTCGGCGATGTCGGCGATGGCGACCGAGGGGGCGCTGCTCCGAGCGGACGGCAGTTGCAGCACATCGCGGCGGACCAGGTGCTGGCCATCAACGCCCCGCTGATGGATGTGGTCGGCATTCTGACCCGTCACGACCAGTGTTTTGTCTCCGTCTTCGATTCCGTCGTCGGCCTCATCGAGCGTGACGCGGTGAACAAGCCGCCGGTACGGATGTGGCTTTTCGGCGCCATCACGCTCTACGAAATGGGGCTGCTGACGCTGATCGAGAAGATCTATCCCGACGGCAGTTGGCAAGGCATCCTGCCTGCCGGGCGCCTGGAAAAGGCGCGCGAGCTGCAACGTGAGCGACAGCGTCGCAATCAGCATTGCGAGCTGATCGATTGCCTGCAACTGGCCGATAAGGCGATGCTCACCCTCGAATACCCCCCGGCGCGGGACGCCCTCGGCCTGCCGTCGAAGCGGGCCGCCAAGGCGTTGATCAAGGATCTCGAATCGCTGCGCAATCATCTCGCCCACGCGCAGGACATCGTCTCGCACGACTGGGTACAGATCATTCGCCTCGCGCATCGCATGGCGGAGCTGAGCACGGCGTAGGCCGTGCCGGGCTCGGGCCAGCCGATCGTGCTGCTGGCCGACGCGCCGCGCTTTGAGCGGGTCACTTCCGGCTACGCCCTGACGCCGTTGACGACGATGGTTCTGTGGTGGTGGTGCGAAGCGATCGCCCGATGAGTCGAGCTCCTACCCGGGGCTGGCGGACCTCTTGTTGGAGGCCCATCTATCAGGCGCCAGCGACGCTGGCCAAGAAAGGGTAAGGATCTCCGCAGTGGGACGACTTAGGTTTTTCTCGACCCGCAGCCGGAACGCCTGAATGCCAGAATTCGACACGATTTCCGTGATCATCCCGACGCTGAACGAAGAGGCTCGCATTGGCGCCACGCTGGCCAGCGTCCTTCCGCAGCGGCCTGCGGAAGTGCTGGTGGTGGACAGCCACAGCAGCGATACGACGGTGGCGATCGCCGCGGCGATGATCGGCGTGCGCGTTCTGCAGGCGGACAAAGGCCGTGCGCGCCAGATGAACGCCGGTGCTGCGGCAGCTCGTGGCGACTGGCTGCTGTTCCTCCATGCCGACACGCTCTTGCCGCCATCGGCGCTGGAGCGCATAAGCGCACAGCCGGAGGGCATCCTGGCCGGCGCTTTCAGGCATCGGTTTTCGGGTGACGACTGGCGCCTGCGGCTGATATCGCGCCTGGACAACACCCGCGCCCGGTTGACCAGGATCGCTTTCGGTGACCAGGCGATCTTCGTGCGGCGAACCTTGTTCGAGCGTCTCGGCGGTTTTCCGCCGTGCGACGTGATGGAGGACGTGGCCTTCGGCGAACTGCTACGCAAAGTCACCACGCCGGTTCTGCTGCGTGAGGAGGCAATCACCGATGCGCGCAAGTTCGAGCAGATGGGGGTATGGACAAGCCTGGCGCGGGTTGGCGTGCTGCTCGCCTTCCATCGCTTGCGCCTGCCGCTGGTGGGGCGGTCGTTTTTCAAGGAAATTCGCTGAAGGTCTGCCGCGCGCGGCCGGATCCTGGAGAGGTCATGAAGAACTGGACGAGTTGGAGGGCAGGTGCGAAATGGACGCAGCGGATCTTGGCGCTCGCACTTCTGGGCCTGTCGTTTTCCGCCACTGCGGCCTTCGACCACAGTCACGCCGCGTGGACGGCGCTGCTCAAGCGGCATGTGGTGCTGATCGACGGCGGCAAGGCGTCGCAGGTGGACTATGCCGGGCTGGCCAGGGAGCGTCCGGCGCTGACGGCGTATCTCGAAAGCCTGTCGGCCGTACAGCGGGCGCACTTCGAATCCTGGCCGAAGGTGCGGCAACTGGCATTCCTGATCAACGCCTACAACGCGTTCACCGTCGATCTGATACTCGGCCGGTATCCCGATCTGCAGTCGATCCGTGATCTCGGCAACATCGTCTTCAACAGCCCGTGGAAGCAGAAGTTCTTCTCGCTGTTCGGCGAACCGCGCCATCTGGACTGGATCGAACACGAGCTCATTCGCAAGCCGGGCGCCTATGACGATCCGCGCATCCATTTCGCGGTGAATTGCGCCTCGCTCGGCTGTCCGATGCTGCGTGAGGAGGCTTTCGTCGGCGAGCGCCTTGATGAGCAGTTGGAGCAACAGACGCGGCGCTTCCTCGCCGATCGCACACGCAATCGCTACGAGCCGCGAACCGCGACGCTGATGGTCTCGCCGATTTTCGACTGGTACGGCAAGGATTTCCAGGCCGGCTACCGAGGTGTGACCTCGCTCAGGCAGTTCCTGGGCAATTACGCCGATCTGCTGGCCAGAACGCCTGCCGAACAGGCGCTGCTGCGCCAGCAGCTGGTGGGAATCGACTTCCTTGACTACGACTGGGCGCTGAACAGCGTGCCGCGCTGAGCGGCTGCGTGCGGCGCAGCACGACACTATCCGCCTGAATCTACTTGCCGCCGCGCGTGTCCGTGACGGCCGCGAGGACACCGAGGCCGATCAGGACACCGGCGCTCAGGTAGCGCCCAACGCCGCGCAGCCTGCTGCGGCGCATCAGCGCCGGCTGTATCGCGCTCGCACTGAGCACGTACAAGCTGTCCGTGACGACGGCGATGAGCACGAACAGCGATCCCAGAAGCAGGGTCTGCAGCAGCGCCGACGCGGCCGGGTCGACGAATTGCGGCAGGAATGCGGCGAAGAACAACGCCGTCTTGGGGTTGAGCAGGGCGACGACAAAGCCATCGCGAAAAATTGGCGCGAGACAGGCTGCGCCGAAGGTGGCGCCGGCAGTCTGCGGCGCTGGCACGGCGCAGACCGCTTTGACGCCGAGATAGACGAGGTAGGCTGCGCCGGCATACTTGACGACGGTGAACGCCAGCGACGAGATGGCGAACAGCGCCGCCAGGCCGATCGACGCCCCGATGGCGTTGGCCAGATTGCCGAACGCGACGCCGGCCAGTGAAGCCAGTCCGGCGCGCCTGCCCTGCGCCAGGGTACGCGCCACGATATAGATCACTCCCGGTCCCGGCGTTGCGGCGAGCACCAGGCTGGCCAGCACGAAGGCGGAAAAAGGCAGCGTTGCGGACGCGCTGCCGAGGGTGGTGATTTGAGTGATTTGGGGGATTTCGTTCATCGCATTTCTCTGCCTGGCGAAGAGAGGGACGAGATTCGCGCGTCGACGTCGCTGACCGCAGGCCAGCGGTCGCGCACAGTGTAGTGCTGAATTCCTGGTGAGACTCTTGGCGACCGCTGAAAGCAGGGCAAAACCCTGTGATGGCTGAAATTCGCAGGGTCCATGCCAGGGCGGCCCTCGTCGCCACCCCTCGCAATGACGAGCGGGCTGGCGTGTCGCCGCCTTCCCGACGAGACTTTCAGCCAGCCGGACAGCAGCGCGCAACCCCTGTGGTGGCTGGGATGTATGTTCCACTCTGCGTGCGACACTACACCAACGGACGCAAGAAACTCATTTCTTCTTTTCGGAAGCCGTGTGCGACTGGCTGTCGCCAGATCGTCCAGGGCAAGCGATTCGCGTGCCCCGGCCGCTGCGCGGGAACGTCGAGAGCCGCTTCACGAGGCGCCACGAAGCCGCTTCTTGTCCAGTTTCGCCTGGTACATCCGGCTGTCGGCCGCGCTTATCAGTTCGTCCGCCGTCGTGCCATTCTCCGGCGTGTAGAGGACGAGGCCGTAACTGAAAGCGATGGGAAAGGGCTTGCCTGCAGCGGCAGCCGTTTCCTGAAGGCATTGCTCGGCTCTGTCGAGCAGGCGGCTTCCTTCGTCGAGATCGCAGTCATGCAGTAGCAGCAGGAACTCGTCCCCACCGAGTCGAACGGCGGCGTCACTGGCACGGATACTTTCGATCAACACCCTGGCGACGGTGCTGATCAGCCAGTCGCCTTCAGCGTGCCCGAAGTCGTCGTTGGTCGCCTTCAGCCCGTCGAGATCGACGAAACAGACCGCCAGCCGACCACCCTGTCGGTGCATTCTCGCCATCGATTTGTCCAGCATCATCATGCCGGTACGTCGATTCAGCAGCCCCGTCAGCTCGTCGAAGGTGGCATAGTGTTCGAGAGTCTGTTGTGCCCTTTTCAGCTCACTGATGCTGGTGATGCCGAGCACCATGACCGCCTGTCCCGAAAAGCTGATTGCGTTAACCGACACCAGAGCCTCGAACACCTCACCAACGGCGTCGACGAGACGAACCTCGCACTCGTTGAGCGTCTCCCCCTGGCCGAGTTTGTCGAGGAATCGCTGATTGGCTTCGTCTCCGCCGGCCAGCAGGGGAGCCAAGTAGACGCCCGGTGTCGGGTCCGGTGGCAGTCCAAGTAGATTCATGGCTTTCTGATTGGCGTGCAGGATGGTCAGCTTCTCGCCGAGCACCAGTAGGAATGCCGTCGGACTGGCCGAAAAAAGACGTTCCAGGTCTTCTTCGCGAGCGGCCAGCTCGGTCATGTCGCGCTGGATACGACGCGTGGCCGGCGCGCAGATGAACGCGGCCGAGAGAACCAGGACCAGCAGTGTCGTGCTCATCAAGGCGATTTCCAGCCACCGGGCGAAGACCACCTTCGCGTTCGCCTCGCGGTCGTAGAGGGTGACGATGGCGCTCATGCCCGCCAGGAAATCGGCCTCGTGCTGCCTGATGGTGTCGATATTGCGAGCCAGGGTGGCGACGCTTTCCGGCGCCGACAGAATCGCCCGGGCGGCAGCGGCGATGGCCTCATGGTGCGCGTGCAGCGGCCCAAACAGGTTTTCCACCGCTTCGCTGTTGCGCCCCGGCAAGCCCAGTTCGCTGTCGCCGCGCAACAATCCGGCGTGCGTACGTTCCCACAGGTTCAGCGCCTCCGCGAGCTGCCTGCGGTAACGGGTGTCCTCGCTGCCGGATTGGGCGGTCGAGATGTAATAGCTCAAGGCGGTGATTTTCTGGCTGAGCATGCGTTGCCGGCCGGCCATGTTGACCACGCGCGAGTCGTACTTCTGATCGGCCAGCACGAACTGCATCACCCCCTGCGCGGCGATCGTCAGCATGGCGATTACGGCTAGCGCCATGGTGTACCGCTTGCGTAGCTGGCTGGCCGATAGCATTGCTGCGCTGCTGTTCAAGGCCTTGATACTCGGTGGCATACGCTTGACTCTCGCAAGTGCCGCTGGATTTTTTCTCCTGCCTCGGTGCCCTTGCCGGCGGAACGGGTAGCGCGGCATCGTAGCAGAGGATTGCTCGTTCGGGGGGCAGAGGCGACAGGGTGAGGCGACAGGGTGGGGCGACCGTGTTCGCCAGCTTCTGGCCAGCGACGCCGTCAAGGTCGCTGGAGAACTTGTCGTGTGAAATAATGACCAACGAGCGCTGACCGGAACGGTCACGCCTGGCACCCACGCGGTGCCTCCTTATTGCCCATTCTTACCATCCCCTTCTCCAGGAAAAGGAATCAACATGACGAGCACAGTAACTCTCGCTGGCAACCCGTTTCAGGTTAACGGGAATTTCCCGCAGAAGGGTCAGACGGCGCCCGCGTTCACGCTGGTCGGCAAGGATCTCGCCGATGTTTCGCTGAGCGCTTTTGCCGGTCAGAGGAAGGTCCTGAACATTTTTCCGAGCGTCGACACGCCAACCTGCGCAACGTCAGTGCGTACCTTCAACGAGAAGGCGAGCAATCTGGCCAACACCGTCGTGCTCTGCATCTCGGCCGACCTGCCTTTTGCCCTGAGTCGTTTCTGTGCTGCCGAGGGTCTCGAGTCGGTGGTGACCTTGTCGACCATGCGCGGTCGCGAGTTCCTCGAGGACTATGGCGTTGCCCTGAGCAACGGCCCGCTGGCCGGCCTCGCTGCGCGTGCGGTGATCGTCGTCGACGGCGACGACCGGGTAATGCATAGCCAGCTGGTTGCCGAAATCAAGGACGAACCCGACTACGACGCTGCGCTGCGGGCGCTTGCCTGAGCCGCGCCTGGCGACACCCGTCACCAGCCTCAACACCTGTCGAACAGCGCAAATGGCTAGCCACGACGGCGCTGACGCGACTCAGCAGCGCCAGGGCATCCAGTCGATCGAGGTCGGCACGCGTCTGCTGCGTGCCCTGGCCGCCAGCCCGCGCTCGATGATGCTGCGCGACGTCGCTCGCAATGCCGGCATGCCGGCAGCCAAGGCACGTCGCTATCTGGTGAGTTTCATGCGCATGGGCCTGGTCGAGCAGGACGCCAATACCGGGCGTTACGACCTCGGCGAGTTTTCGCTGGAGCTGGGGTTGGCCAGCCTGGCGCGGCTGGACCCGGTGCGCCTGGCCGGACCGGTGCTCGACGATCTTTGCGAGCAGATCGGCGCCACCGTCGCGCTGGCCATGTGGGGCAATCACGGCGCCACCTGTGTGCGCTGGGTCGAAGCCGGCGGCGCGGTGACGGTCACCCTGCGCACCGGCGTCGTGCTGCCGCTGACGACCTCGGCGACCGGGCTGGCGTTTTCCGCCTTCTACCGTTCGCCTTACCTGAAGAAGATGCTCGACGCCGAGGTGCAGGCGACGGCCGAGGCTGCGGGCAAGACGCCGACCGAGGTGATGGCGGCACTGGCGCTGCAACTCGAAGACATCCGCCGGAACGGCATCTCACGGGCGGCGGGCAGCATGACGCCGGGGATCAACGGCGTCAGCGCACCGGTTTTCGGGCACACCGGGCGGATGGTTGCGGCAGTCACCGCGCTGGGCCTCGTCGGCAGTTTCGGCGTCGAGCCTGACAGCTCCATTGCCTAGTGTAGTGTCTCAAAAATAGCTACGCACTTGATACTGCGGTCGTGGGCGCGCTGATCGCCTCGCGGGCGCGCTGGATCTTGCGCAGGATTTCCTCGCCCTTGGCACGCCAGACGTATCGCTTCGGAT
>Ga0209053_1000027_pt1 | contig 286944 bp, 189 predicted proteins | sample EBPBio152010_DNA_FD_185864 | JGI IMG/M metagenome (GOLD analysis project Ga0209053, IMG submission 185864) | Wastewater treatment Type I Accumulibacter community from EBPR Bioreactor in Madison, WI, USA - Reactor 1_7/15/2010_ DNA (SPAdes)... | ecosystem: Engineered > Bioreactor > EBPR >... | reverse complement strand
CGCAATGGGCCGAACTGCCGCACAGCCTGCTCGGCAAGGTGTCGAGCCGGATCATCAACGAAGTGCGCGGCATCAACCGGGTGGTGTACGACATCTCGGGCAAGCCGCCGGCGACGATCGAGTGGGAGTGACCCCATCGTCGTCCCGCCCAGGGAAAGGCAAGCATCTGCCCAGCGATACGCGGGACGGTTCGAAAAGAACTCCTTACCCGCTCTCACGAATAACGGGGATTCCGGCGACAAGCCGGATAAGCGTAGCTTGGCGCCCGGTTCCAGTCTTGGCCAGGACCGATCGTAACTGTGTCCGCACGGTAGGTAGCTTCAATCCCTGATCACTTGCATACTCTTCGAGCGAGTTCCCTTGGCAGAGGGCGCGGGTGAGACGTGCTTCCGCGGCAGACAGCGCGAACAATTCCATGAGTTGCCTTCCTGTGGCAAACCTTCTCTGGTCCAGCGGTGAGAGCACACACAGGATGTTGGAACAGCTGGAGTTATCGCACTTCTGAATTGTCGCCTTCCGATCCTGAATTTTCACAAGCGCCATACTGAAGCGCTGCTCGGGATGCCCGATCGGGTAGAGAAGAAGATTCGCAGCCCGGCCTGTGCATGCTGTTTTCTCAAGAGCGGCAAGGAACCGCGGTTGATATGTCGGGTCACTGCAATGCAGATAGCCATTGGCCACTTTCATAATGCAGGCATTCTTGAGAAAAGATTGCCCTCGATCATCGCAGCCGACGACGAGTGCGTCATCCTGCAGGAGAATGGCCGCGACATGCCAAGAATAGACTTCATGCACGGCCTGTTCGACAAGCCCACGGGTCGTACCATCCTGGAGTAGAGATTCGACGAGTCGGTCGACCTGCGCTGGTTTCAGAGGCGAGTCATCCTGAAATGCACATTCGGGACATTGACTGCCCCCACTCGCCGAAAAATCGCAGTCTGGATGAGTCTTCCTGCACGAGCTGATTCTTGCTCGCGAAGCGCCACCGCTGAGTGGATGATCCTTGGCGTGATGGCACTCCCAGTCACGGCTATCCCTGGAGTGACCGCCAGCTGACAACGAATCAAGCGTGCGCGGTGAAGATTTCCGGTCTGTAGCGGCCGGCGAAAGCTTGTTGGCCAAGCGAACAATACCCTGCCGATCGTCCATTGCCCGCCCCTCCAGCCAACAACTTGGCCATACGTGACTTCGCTATAGATGGGGGCACCGCGAGGCCCTGTGCAATCGGTCGCGGTTGTCCGCCGTCATCCATTTGGATGATGTGTTCAGTGTATGCGATGCGATAAGCTGCGTGCCGTGTTGATAGCGCAGGCTCCCTTCGCCTCGTGCCCGCCTGCTTTCCGTTGGCGCAGTACCTTGCCGCGAATCCGCACGTCCTTTTCTGCATCGACTCATTCAAGCTCGGGAAAACAACACCGGACGCACCACCTCGGAAATGCCGTATTGATCCGTACGGGTGGTAGCCGAGCCAAAATCGCGGTAGGTAGTTGGAGGGGGGACGGATGACGCTCGAAGACGCAAAGCGCTCAACGGGAAGCACGGCCGAAACATCGTCCGCGCCGACGCTTCAGTTGCCCAAAGGCGGTGGCGGCATCAAGGGCATCGGCGAGAAGTTTGCGGCCAATCCGGTTACCGGTACCGGTTCGATGTCGGTACCGATCGCCACAAGTCCGGGGCGCTCGGGTTTTGGACCTCGGCTTTCGCTGTCCTACGATTCCGGCGCCGGCAATGGCCCGTTTGGTTTTGGCTGGAATCTGTCGCTGCCGTCAATCACGCGCAAGACCGAAAAGGGGCTGCCGCAGTATCTTGACGCAAACGGGTCGGATGTTTTCATCCTCTCCGGTGCCGAGGATTTGGTACCAGTCTATCGGCGGGATGTGGATGGAGCCTGGGTCGCCGGTCATACGGGCCACCAGCGCGACCCCGCCGGATTCTGGGTTCGCGACCCGTCCGGTCACCTGCTCATTCACGAAGACGAGATCGACGGCTACAGCGTACGCCGCTACCGTCCGCGTATCGAGGGACTCTTTGCTCGCATCGAGCGCTGGAGCAGGATCGGCTCGCCAAGCGACGTGCATTGGCGCTCGATCTCCAGGGACAACATCCTCACCCTCTATGGGTTCGACGCCAATTCGCGCATCGCCGACCCTCTTGATGCAAGCCGCATCTTCACCTGGCTGATCCGTGAGACACGGGACGACAAGGGTAACGCGGTCCTCTACCGCTACAGCGAGGAAGACGGGCAAGGCGTCCATCTCGACAATGCTCACGAGCGTAACCGTGGCCTACGGGACGATGCCCGCCGCAAGGCCAACCGCTACCTCAAGCGTATCCACTACGGCAACCGCACGACACTGCTCAACGACTCGGGCCAGCGCCCGCGCTGGCTCACGCAGGCACAGCTCGATAACGCGGAGTGGATGTTCGAGGTCGTGTTCGATTACGGCGAGCACGATGCGGCCGCCCCCAAGCCCAACGATGTCGGGACGTGGAACTATCGGCCAGACCCGTGCTCCTCCTATCGCGCGGGATTCGAAGTCCGCACCACGCGTCTTTGCCAGCGCGTCTTGATGTTTCACCACTTTCCTGGCGAAGCAGGCGTGGAACGCGACTGCCTGGTGCGCTCGACGGACTTCACATACTCTGATGAAGTCGCCCCCGCGGACGTGCGCAATCCGGTCTACACCTTCCTGCAAGCGGTCACCCAGGCCGGCTATCGCCGCAGCAACGGCGGCTACGACAAGCGCAGCCTACCACCCGTCGAATTCCAGTACACCGAGCCCACCGTGCAGGACACGGTCGAAGAGGTCGATGCGGCGGGCCTTGAGAACCTCCCCATCGGCCTGGACGGCAGCACCTACCGCTGGACCGACCTGCACGGCGAAGGCGTCCCCGGCATCCTCTCCGAGCAGGCAGGCGCCTGGTACTACAAGCGCAACCTCAGCCCGATCCCGGACAAGCTGCCTAACGGCCGCGAGCGGGTGAAAGCGAATTTCGCCGCACTCGAAACCGTCGCCCTCAAGCCCAACGTCGCCCTGAGCGGCGGCGCCGCGTTCATGGACCTCGCAGGCGACGGCCAGCCCGACGCGGTGGTCATGGACGGCCCCATGCCCGGCCTGTACGAGCACGACGAAGCCGAGGGCTGGCAGAACTTCCGCCCCTTCACTTCGCGCCTCAATCGAGACCTGCGCGACCCGAACCTCAAGTTCGTCGATCTGGACGGCGACGGCCATGCGGACGTGCTGATCACCGAGGACGATGCCTTCGTCTGGCATGCCTCGCTGGCCGAAAAAGGTTTCGGCCCCGCCCGCCGCGTCGCGCAGGCGCTCGACGAGGAGAAGGGTCCCCGCATCGTTTTCGCAGATGGCACCCAGTCCATCTACCTCGCCGACATGAGCGGCGACGGCTTGACCGACATCGCGCGCATCCGCAATGGCGAGGCCTGCTACTGGCCCAACCTCGGCTACGGCCGCTTCGGCGCCAAGGTGATGATGGACAGCGCGCCCTGGTTCGACAACCCCGACCAGTTCGACCACAGGCGCATCCGCCTGGCCGACATCGACGGCAGTGGCACCACCGACATCATCTACCTGCACCGCGACGGCGTGCGCCTGTACTTCAACCAGTCGGGCAATGGCTGGAGTCAACCACAGGTCTTGAATGTCTTCCCGCGCATCGACGATCTGGTGAGCATCGTGCCGACCGACCTGCTGGGCAACGGCACCGCCTGCCTGGTCTGGTCCTCGCCCTTGCCGGGTGATGCAAGGCGACCGATGCGCTACGTCAACCTGATGGGCGGCAACAAGCCGCACCTGCTGGTCAGGACCATCAACAACCTCGGCGCAGAGACCCGCGTCGATTACGCACCGTCGACCAGGTTCTACCTGCTGGACAAGCGCGACGGCACACCCTGGATTACCCGGCTGCCGTTTCCGGTGCACGTCGTCGAGCGCGTCGAAACCTACGACCACATCAGCCGCAACCACTTCGTCACCCGCTACGCCTACCACCACGGCTATTTCGACGGCGAGGAACGCGAATTCCGCGGCTTCGGCATGGTCGAGCAGTGGGATACGGAACAGTTCGCGGCCCTGGCCGACGGCAATGCGCCGGCAGATAATATCGATGCTGAATCGCACGTCCCTCCGGTCCATACCAAGACCTGGTTTCACACGGGTGTCTATCTCGGCCGCGATCACGTTTCCGACTACTTCGCCGGCCTGCTCAACGCTACCGACCAGGGCGAGTACTTCCGCGAACCCGGCCTGACCGACGCTGAAGCGCGAGCCCTGCTGCTGCCGGACACGGCGCTTCCCGCGAGCCTGAGCCTGGACGAAGAGCGCGAAGCCTGCCGCGCGCTGAAGGGCTCGATGCTGCGCCAGGAGGTCTACGCCGATGACGCCGGATCGAGCGCCACGCCTGAACAGATCGAACGCGCTCGCGCCCCCTACACCGTCACCGAACAGAATTACACCATCCGGGCCTTGCAGCCCCGAGGCGCCAACCGCCACGCCGTCTTCTTCACTCATGCGCGCGAGGCGATCAGCTATCACTACGAGCGTAACCCGGCGGATCCTCGCATCCAGCACGCGCTGACGCTGGAGGTCGATGACTACGGCAACATGCTCAAGCAAGCCGCCATCGGCTACGGGCGCCGTACTCAGATTCGTGTCGTCGACAATCGGGGGACGGTCCGGCAGGTGCCAAACCCCGGCCTCACGGGGCTACAGGCCGCCGATCAAGTCAGGCAAACCACGCCACAGCTCACCTACACCGAGAACCGTGTCACCAACGCCGTCGACACGCCCGACACGCACTTCAACCCGCTGCCCTGCGAGGCGCTCACCTTCGAGTTGACCGGCTACGCGGCTACCGGCCCGGCTGGCCGGTTCCAGGCGTCGGATCTGGTCGAGCCCGACCCGGCTGCTCCCGAACGCCTGCGGCACACGTTCACTGCCCCGCAAGTCGCGTACGAGGCCACCGCCGCCGGCAATCATCGCCGTCGTCCCATCGAATGGTTGCGCACGCTCTACCGCCGCGACAATCTGAGCGGCCTGTTGCCGCTCGGTGAAATGGAGTCGCTCGCGCTTGCTGGCGAAGGCTACAGGCTCGCTTTCACCCCCGGATTGCTCGCACAGGTCTTCCAGCGCCCGCACGCAGGCCAGCCACCCGAAGTATTACTCCCCAACCTGACGGACGTGCTTGCTGGCCAGGCCGGCAACCGGGGCGGCTACCTGCAAAGCCAGACACTCAAGGCCGACGGCCGCTTTCCAGCGAGTGATCCCGACGACCATTGGTGGATTTCCTCGGGACAGACCTTCTTCAGCACGAACTCGGCAGAAAGCGCCGCTGTTGAACTCGTACAGGCGCGGCAGCACTTCTTTCTGCCGCGCCGCTACCGCGATCCCTTTGGCCAGAACGCCTTCGTCGACTTTGACGCCAACGACCTGCTGATGGTCGAAACCCGCGACGCACTGGGCAACCGCGTCACCGTGGACAGCAACGACTACCGCGTCCTGCAGCCGCGCCTGGTCAGCGACCCGAACCGCAACCAGACCGAAGTCGCCTTCGACACGTTGGGCATGGTGGTCGGCACGGCAGTCATGGGCAAGCCACTCCCCGCGCTGGCGGAGGGCGACACGCTCGGCGGCTTCGTCAGCGACCTCACGCAAGCGCAGCTCGACGCCTTCTTCGCTGCGGCCGACCCTCATACCGGTGCCCCGGCGCTGCTGCGGGACGCCACCACGCGCATCGTCTACGACCTCGACCGTTTTCGCCGCACGCAGCAGGCCAACCCCAACGACCCGACGGAGTGGCAACCCCCCTGCGCCGCCACGCTCGCCCGGGAAACGCATGCGAGAGCCCCGCTGCCACCGCAGGGCCTGAAGATCCAGCTCAGTTTCAGCTACTCCGACGGCTTCGGCCGCGAGATCCAGAAGAAGATCCAGGCCGAGCCCGGGCCTCTGGTAGAAGGCGGCCCGGTTGCGAACCCACGCTGGGTCGGCAGCGGCTGGACCGTCTTCAACAACAAGGGCAAGCCGGTGCGGCAGTACGAGCCCTTCTTCAGCGCCACACATGGCGTCGAGTTCAACGCCACCCGTGGCGTCAGCCCGGTGCTGTTCTACGACCCTGCCGAGCGCGTCATCGCCACGCTGCACCCGAACCACACGTACGAGAAGGTCGTCTTCGACCCCTGGCAGCAGACCACCTACGACGTCAACGACACCTGCGCGCCGCGCCTCGCCCAGCCGGGCGATCCAAGGCCGCCGCAGACTGGCGACCCGCGTACCGACCCCGACATCGGCGGCACCGTTGCCGAGTACTTCAGAAGGCAGCCGGCAACCTGGAGCCCATGGCATGCCCAGCGCATCGGTCCTGCCCTCGGACAGGACGAGCGGAACGCCGCCCTGCGCGCCGAAGCGCATGCCGATACGCCAACCACCGCGCACTTCGACGCGCTCGGTCGCCCCTTCCTGACCGTCGCGCGCAACCGCGTCGTCTGCGCGGGCCACGACCTCGACGGCAGCGAAGAGAGCTTCGCCACCCGCGTCGAGCTGGACATCGAAGGCAACCAGCGCGCCGTTCTCGACGAGCGAAGGCTACCGACTGGCCACGTGCGGGCAGGTGAACTCGAGCAGCGCATCGTCATGCGCTACGCCTACGACATGCTCGGCAACCGCATCCACCAGATCAGCATGGAAGCCGGCGCGCGCTGGATGTTGAACGACGTGGCCGGCAAGCCCATCCGCGCCTGGGACAGCCGCGGTCACCACTTCATCACCACCTACGACACGCTGCGCCGTCCAATAGAGCAGACCGTGCGCGGCACCATCGCCAACGGTGAGGCGGCCTCCGACCCGCGCACGCTGAACCGTGACATCCTGGTCGACAAGATCGAGTACGGCGAAGCCCTGGTCAACGCCGAAGCGCTGAACCTGCGCACCCGCATCTATCGCCACTTCGACTCCGCTGGCGTCGCCACCAACGCCCGGCTCGACACCAACGACAGCCCCACCGAAGCTTACGACTTCAAGGGCAACCTGCTGCGTAGTACGCGCCGTTTGGTCAGCAACTACAAAGCGATTCCCGACTGGCTGCTGCCAGCGGAGCCGCAACTCGACGCCGAGTTCTTCGAGGGCAGCACCCGCTACGACGCGCTCAACCGCCCCACCCAGTCCGTCGCCCCGCACAGCAACCTGACCCGGGCCCAGCACCCCGACAAGATCAACGTCATCCAGCCGGTTTTCAACGAGGCCAACTTGCTGGAGCGGGTGGACCTGTGGCTGGAGCGCGCCGCCGAACCCGCAGCGTTGCTTGACCCCAATACCGTAGCGCCGTCGCCGGTCGGCGTCACCAACATCGACTATGACGCCAAGGGCCAGCGCCAGCGCATCGACTACAAGAACGGCGCCAGCACCCGCTACAGCTACGACCCGCTCACCTTCCGGCTCACCCAGCTTCTCACCCGGCGCAACGCGGCCGCCTTCCCCGGCGACGACCCGCAGCCCCCCGTCGCCGGCTGGCCGGGCCGCCAGGTGCAAAACCTGCACTACACCTACGACCCCGCCGGCAACATCACCCACATCCAGGACGACGCGCAGCAGACCGTCTACTTCCGCAACCAGCGCGTCGAGCCGAGCAACGACTACACCTACGACGCGCTCTACCGGCTGATCCAGGCCAGTGGTCGCGAGCACCAGGGGCAAGGCGGCGCACCGATTCCCCATTCGTACAACGACGCCGGCCGCACCGGCATCCTGAGTGCCAACCCGGCGGGTCGCTTCGCGGCAAATGATGCTGCCGCGATGGGCACCTACATTGAGCGCTACGTCTACGATGCGGTCGGCAACTTCCTGCAGATGCAGCATCGCGGCAGCGACCCAGCGCATGCGGGCTGGACACGCCGCTACAACTACGGCGAAGCCAGCCTGACTGAGCCCGGCAAGTTCAGCAACCGCCTGAGCGGCACTACCGTCGGAACCCAGCCGGACGAGGTCTACGCCCACGACACGCACGGCAACATGCTGCGTATGCCACAACTGGCAGAGATGCAATGGGACTACAAGGATCAAATGCGCCTGACACGGCGCCAGCGCGTGAACGCCGAAGATATTGACGGCGATGACCACCACGGCGAGCGTACCTTCTACGTCTATGACGCAGCAGGCCAACGCATCCGCAAGGTCTGCGAAAAAGCGCAGGGCCTTAGCGAAGAACGCATCTATCTCGGCGGCTTCGAGATCTTCCGCAAGCACGGCGGTGCCATCGGCCCCGACACCGCCACGCTGGAGCGCGAGACGCTGCACGTGATGGACGACAAGCAGCGCATCGCCTTGGTGGAGACGCGTACGCTCGACTCGGTGGGAAATGACCAAGCACCGCGCCGACTGATCCGCTACCAGTTCGGCAACCATCTCGGCTCGGCCAGCCTGGAGCTGGATGAGCAAGCGCAGATCATTTCCTACGAGGAGTATTCTCCCTACGGCAGCTCGACCTATCAGGCGGTGCGCAGCCAGACCGAGACGGTCAAGCGGTATCGATATACGGGCAGGGAGCGGGATGAGGAGAGCGCGTTTATCCACAACGGCGCGCGGTACTACATTCCATGGCTCGGAAGATGGTCTTGCAGCGACCCATCCGGCCTGAAAGACGGTCCGAATCTGTTCGTCTATGCAACTTGTCGACCGACGGTCTTGTTCGATCCCAGCGGCCTTGAGGGCGAGAAGCCACCGGCAAACTCGCCTAAGGACGTTGCGCAGTTCGAGGCAAGAGAGGCGGCATTCGAGGCAGGGAAGAAGCTCGAAACAGGGGACGTCAGAGCCACGACAGGTGGCAAAGAGCTTCCACCTCCAACTGGAAACCAGCTAGACAGGTTAGCGGGTAATTCGAAGACCGCGAAGAAGCTCCGACTGAAGTACGCCACCAAACAGGGGGTGGTGGCTGGTCAGGCTCTAAAGGAAAATGTAACTGCCCGCTCGTCGGCTGCAGCGGCTGGTTCCAAGGACGTCCCACACTTTGGAACTGCTAGTCAGAAGCTTGTCCCGGAGGTCGGGTTCAACAAGGGACGGGTCATTTCTGTCGGGAAAAACCCAGGCGGAGAGCCTGCTGGTGCGCGTACTACAGACCTTGCGATTGCCAAGGAGCCAATACCACCAGCGAACTATGAAGCACTCAAGGGACAGAAAGGTTCCGCTGTCTTCGAGTCCACCGCCGACATGAAGCTCGGTGGCGGTAGGGTCCCAAACAAGCCCGGCTTCAAGGCGGCCTCGGGCCTCACGGCGGAGGAGCTTGCGCCGGGTACCCGCGGCTTGCGTCTGCCTAAGGGCGCAGGCACGACGCTAAATGCCGCGGGCGGAGCCATGGTCATGCTCGATGCAATGAAGATGGCCCGTGAGCAGCACATCGCCGAACAGGGATACGAGCGGATCGGACGGGCCGTGCTCGATGACGCAGGGGGCGAGTACTTCATCGAAATCAAGTACGGTCTGATCTTTAACGATTACACAAAGACATACATCAGCGGCCCGATGGCAGGCACGACGAAGGGTCTCGGGTTCTTCGAGATGCGGGGCGAAGTGGAAAAGCGCAACGAGAAGTATGGCTACTGGGATTGGAAGGGGGATTTCGTGCCGGGTAAAGTGGCCCCGGTCGTGGTAAACACGCGGCCTGGGGACTGGATCTGACCGAAGAAGCGATATGAACTTCGACCCAGAAAAATTCTTCATCGGCCTGATGGACTTCTTCTCCATCCTGTTGCCGGGTGCGCTGCTCACCTATCTGCTGATGGGTGAGACGGGCCCGGTCGTGCTGGGGGAACGATATTCGAAGCTCGCCGATGCGGAAGCCTGGGCTGCCTTCCTGTTCGCGAGCTACCTCTTCGGCCACCTGGTCTTCCTGCTCGGTTCCTGGCTGGACGAGTGCTACGACTGGGCGCGGCGCTATACGCTGAACAACCAGATCACCATGCTCGCCCGCCGTGGCCGCCTGCTGCCCTGGCTCGCCCGCACCCTGATCTGGCTGGTGTTCAAGCGCGAGCGCAACCTCGCCGTTGACCGCGCCGGCAAGATCAAGCAGCAGGCCCTCGGCGCCCTGCACGCCGAGGATGCCATCAATACCTTCCAGTGGAGCAAGGCGTGGCTGAATGCCGCGAGCCCGGCGAGCCTGGCCGTCGTCCAGCGCTTCGAGGCCGATGCCAAGTTCTTCCGCTGCTTCACCGTCGTGTTGCTGCTCCTGCTCGCCGCCTGGCCCTGGCAATACCACTGGCCGCTCGCCGGCATCCCTGTCGTGCTGGTGCTCCTTCTACTGGCGCTGTGGCGCTACATGGAGCAACGCTACAAGGCCACCAATCAGGCCTATTGGTTCGTCATCACACTCACGGCCAGGGACAGCAAGCTCGCCTTAGACAAGGCAGTTCCTGCAGCGAGCGGCTCGACCCACGCCGGCGGCGTGGTGTTCCGCACGCGAGGCGAGACCGCCGAGTATCTGCTGGTGGAAGCCACCAACGATCCATCGCAATGGGTACTGCCCAAGGGCCATATCGAAGAAGGCGAGTCTGACCGCGAGGCCGCCATTCGAGAGGTGCATGAGGAAACCGGCGTCTGGGCTCGCATCTCCGATGACCTTCGCGACGTGTCCTACGTGGCCAACAGCGCCGTGGTCAGGGTGCGCTTCTTTCTGATGCGTGCCGTCGGAAAGGGGCTGCGCCAGCACAGGGATCGCGAGCACCTCTGGCTGGCTGTGGCTGAAGCCGTGGCAAAGGCCAGTCACGTCGAAACCCGCGAACTGCTTCAGGCTGCAGAACTGAGCTGGCGGCAAGCACGCAGCACGCGTCCATGAGATGAGTTTCAACAACCTCGGCGCCATTGTGGCGACGGCGACAATGGCCAGCCCGAATGCCTTTCGAGTCACCCGTTCGGGTTGCGCAGGAAGGTCTCGCTGGTCACCCCCGCGAGCTGGGACGAACGAAAGCATTCTGTCGAAGCCTTGCATCACCTTCTGAAGCCAGAACCACCAGCGCATCGCAGCAATTCGGGTAGGCAGCGACTCGCGACTCACGTAAGGAGGATTGTCGATGAACCCCATCAGATTTCCTTTGGCACCAGGCGCTGACGGCGAGGCCGTGGCGGACCTGCAAGATGCCTTGCTCGAGTGCCTGTCTCGCGGAGTTCTGCTGGCCAACGATGCCGCAGCGCGCGACAAGGCCGTCGCTGCACTTCGGCGTGAGCGTGCAGCGGGCAAATTCAGTGACCTTACCCAGAAGGTGTTGAGACAGTTTCAGGAACTGAATCACCTGCAGGGTAATGGAGAGGTGGACGAGGGTACCGCCAAAGCTTTGAACGAGTTGCTGGGTGGATGGGGCTTGTTCGGCGGAAAGCCATCAGATACGACGCGCATCGTGGCCGGAGTGGTGAAGCCCGCCGCGGCGGGTGGTGCGACGGGCGGGCTTGCGGGCCTTGTCGTCCGGGCCTTTCACGATGACGGCGCGGCCGCTATCCGCCTTGGCCAGGACAGCACCGACAGTGACGGCCGATTCACGATCCGCTACGAGTTGCTGCCGGGTGTTCCAGCGGTCGATTTGAAGGTAAGCGTGGAGAGTCGCGACGGCCAGGCGCTGACCAGCTCCCCGGTGATCCGACGGGCCACGCCGCTGGAGACGCTGGAACTGCGCCTGCCCGAGGCACCGGAACCGCCGGCCGCGCAGCAACAGATTGCAGGTATCGTGCGCTGGCCTTCCCGCCAGCCTGCTCCGGGTGTCTCCTTGCGCCTGTATCGCCTCGCTTTTGGCGGCAACGATGCGAAGTTGACGGAGGCGGTGTCTGCGGCCGACGGGCGCTATGCGCTGGCCTATCCCGCGCAAGCCGCCTCGGCCAATCTCGAAGTACGCCTGTTGCAGGCCGACAACAGCGAGGTGGCGCTGACCAAGCCACTCGCTGCACTCAGTGCCGAACAGCGCCAGCGGCTTGAGCTCATTGCGCCGGCCGATGGTGTGAAGCCTGCAAGCGAGTACCAGCGCATGAGCGCCGACGTGGCTGCCGACATAGGGGCCATCGAGAAACTGGCAGACGCGCAGGAGAGCGCCGATCGCCAGGACATCACCCTGCTGGCGCGCAGCACTGGCTGGGACGCACGGCTGCTGGCCTTGAACTGCTGGGCGCAACGGCTGGCTGCCGCGGGTGAGGTCGGCATGTCTGCCGAAGCACTGTACGGTCTGCTGCGCGTGGGCCTGCCCGCTGACAAGAGACTACTGGCCGCGGTCAAGTTCGAACTCGTCGAGCCGGGCATCAAGAAGGCGCGTGAGTCGGGTGTCATCGACCTGAATGACGACACGATCGCCGCACAGGCCAAGCTCTTCGCGGCCTTTGCCGCCAAGACCAACCTGGCCGATGCGGCACCGGGATCGCAATCGAGCTATGCCGAGCTGCTGGCCAGCACGGGCTTGAGCGAAGCCGAGCAGAAGAAGTTTGCCGATCTGTTCTTCGCGCACAGCGGCGACGCTGACGGCTTGTGGAAGAAAGCGTCGGCGGCCGGATTCGCCGATGCCCAGGTAGAGGCGCTGCAACTGCACGGCAAGCTGGCCTTCCTGGCCGGCAACGGTGCCGCAATGACCAATCGCTTGATGAAGATGGAGCTGAAAGACCTGGCGGCCCTGGCCTCAAGAGGGCTGTACACGGCCGCGGCTTGGGCCGACGAGTTGTTTGACGAAGCCGGCATTGCACAGCAAGACCGCGCCAACCCGGACGAGGCCGGGCTGAAGACACTGGCGGCGCTGATCCCGTTGGCCTACGAAGGGGCCGACGTTCTGGCGAGGGCCAACGCATTTGCCGCGGACATGGCGCGCAAGGTGCACCGCGCTTATCCCACGCAGGTATTGACGGCGCGCTTGTCCAGCGACGCCCGCTTTGCGCTTGCCGATGCGCACGATGAAACGGTGAAACTGCTGGAGCGCGCTGCGGCCAACGGCTATCGCTTGGGGCAGACGCCGGTGTCCACCTTTCTCGAGCAGCAGGGCTTCACGGAGGCCGAGTTGCACGCCGCACCGGCGAACAATCTCAAGGTACTGCACGCCACCTACTCGATCTCGCCCAGCGACGAAGCACAGGTCACGCTGATGAAGATGGGCGTCCGGTCCGCCCATGACGTGACCGGCTTGATGCAAGGACACTTCGAGAAGACCTTCAACGCGAAGTACCACGAGATTTTCCAGGACGAACCCGCCGATGGCATTGCGCGCAAGGTTTACGAGCAGGCTGTACAGGTCAGCAGCGTGGTCTACAGTCTATTCGGCGCTGCACAGAGTGCCGCCGGTGGAGGGGGCACGGCGGTGATTCCGAACCCGCTTCCCATCGCTGATGTGGATCGCGCCAGCCTGATCCGTCGCGTGCCGACGATCGAGTCGCTGTTCGGCTCCATGGACTACTGCGAGTGCCAGGACTGCCAATCGGTACTGAGTCCGGCTGCCTACTTGGTGGACCTTCTGCAGTACGTCGACATCGACGCTCAGACCTGGGCAAACACGCAGTCCCTGTGGAAGCTGACCCATGGGGGCAACTATCCGCACACTCTTGCCAGCGGGGAAGCGATGAAGCCCTACGACGTGCTGGTGCAGCGTCGCCCCGACCTGCCGCAGCTTGCGCTGACTTGCGAGAACACCCATACCGCACTGCCCTACATCGACCTCGTCAACGAGATCCTTGAGTACCACGCGGCGCATGGGCAACTTGCCGCTGCGGCGGCGCGCGATACGGGCGACGCCAACACGACCGATCTGCTGGCCGAACCGCAGAACGTGATTGCTGCCGCCTACGATGCCTTGCGCCAGGCGACCTATCCGCTGGCGCTGCCCTTCGACCGGTCGCTGGAGATGGTGCGCCAGTTCTGCGCGTACGCGGATGCGCCGCTGCACGAGGTGCTGCAGACGCTGCGCCGCCAGGATGACCTGTGGGTCAACGGCGGAGTCGGCCGGGCCGAGATCTTCGTCGAATCGCTGGGAATCTCGCCTGCTGAGGCGGCGTTGTTCACGCGCGCTGCTCCGTTGCTCAATGACGCCTGGCACGATCTCTATGGGTGGCCTGCATTGCGCGCTGCCATCCAGTCGCCGATTAATGGCCCCGAAACGTCGGCGAGTCTGGCAGACGTCGATGTTTTGGGCCTCGCGCCGGGCATGTCCTGCGGCTACTTTGACGTCAGCGCCAATGCCGCTGCAGGCGAAGTCAACACACTCACCGCCATCAAGGCCGCGGGCTCCGGTGGTGTAGGCCGGACCAAGCTGATTTTCGCCAAGGCCTGGACCGCTCCACCGGTCGCCGGGGACCTGCTCGTGCTCGATGCGCCGGTCATGCTGCGCTCGGCCAAGACCCTGGCGCGCAGGCTGGGTCTGAGCTACAGCGAGATTACACAGGTGGTATTGAGCGGGTTTGTCAATCCGGGACTGAGCAAGCTCATCTTGCTGTATCGGGCGCGCCTGAGCGTCGGCGATGCCTATCGCTACAAGGTCGACAGTGAGGCGCTGACACCCACACCGGCCGCGCCAACCGCGGCGCAACAGCAAAAACTCGACGACATCGCGTCTTTCGAGCAGCGGCTGAGCGATTTTGCTGCCGAGGCGCGCAGCAACCTCGCGGCATTGAAGGCCAAGGTCCTGGCCATTGACTTCAGCAGGGTGTTGGTATTGGCCGACCCCGACGCCGGTTGCAACTTCGACCTGACCACCCTGCAGCATGCCGACGGGAGCAGCGTCGCGCCGATCGAACTGGTACGCATCAACCTGTTCGTGCGGTTGTGGCGGCGCCTGGGATGGTCGATTGAAGAGACCGATCGTGCCTTGCAGATGCTGGCACCCAGGAACGCTCCCTTCGACGCCCTGGATGCGAATCTCCAGAAGAAGCCCTTGGCCAGTGCACTGGTGCATCTGGCGCATTTGAAGGCGCTGGAGGAGCGGCTGAAGCTTGGCGTCGACGGGCGCTTGAAGCTGTTGACCCTCTGGTCGGATATCTCCACCACCGGCAGCAAGCCACCGTATGCGCATCTCTTCCTCGGCCGCGGCGCAGCGAGAGCCCCGGCGGCGTTCGAGAACGCGCTGGGGGAATACCTGAGCGCGTTGAACGTGCCGCTGGTCGACCACATGGTCACGCTGCAAGGGGCCATGGGCCTGACGGCGACCGACATCGAACAGGTGCTGCACGATGCCGGTATGCAGCTTCGCGCCGGCGGCGCCGCGGGCGCACCGCCACAGGCAATGCTGACGCTGCCCAACGTCTCGCTACTGTACCGGCACGCACTGCTGGCCAAGGCACTGAAGCTAGGCATGGCCGACCTGCTGCTCCTGCGCAAGCTGAGTGGGCTCGACCCGTTCAAGGCATTGCATGCCGACCCGCTGGCGACGCTGGCCGAGGACAACCCGTTCTCGCAGACGCTGGCGTTTGTGGATCTGGTCGACCTGCTGCGGGTAGCCGGGCTTGAGGCGCGAGACATCGACGCCCTGATACGTCACCGCCTGGACAGTAGCAAACTCCTTCGCGATGACGATGGCGAATTGCTGGTGTTGCTGAAAGGGCTGGCTGATGGTGTGCAAGCCATCCGGGCGGAACACGCCGTGCCGGCCGACCCTGGGGACATCAGCGGAGAAGTGCTGCTGTCCAAACTCGGCCTGGTGTTGGCACCTGAGGTGGCCAACACCTTCGTGGCGATGCTCAATGGCAACGTCACGTACCTGGCCACCGATACGCCGGGCGCTGGCGAAAACCCCCTCGTGACCAGTTCGCTGGCTGGTGCCGAGGGCATCGTCGAGACGAGGCACGATGGCGTGCGCAACGTGCAGTACCTGCGATTCCGAGGTGTTTTGCTTGACGCCCAAAAAGCATCCCTGCTGAACCGGTATCCACTGCCGGCGGCAGGTACTGCGCACGTGCAGTCGCCCCTGTTGAAGAGACTGCTGGAACAGGTACAGCAACAGGCGCTCGATTTCTACAACCGGCACCTGCGCAAGTCTGCTCCTGGCGCCGTGCCGGCGTCCGGATTCCTTGACGACGCGGACTTCGAGACGCTCTTCGCGCCCTTGCCGGCCAACGACGCCAAAGCTGCCGACGTCCAACTCATGGCCCGCCGCGCGCGACTGGTGCAGGCGTTCCTGCCCTATCTACAGCAGCGCCTCGTGCGGCAATTCATCGTGCAGACGATGGTGGCGCGCACCGGCGCCGACACTGCGGCGGTCGCAAGCCTGCTGACCGACAAGGCGGTGTTAAACACCGCGAGCCCACTGCTCGACCCCCTGGCCGCCCTGGCCAGGCAGGGGCTGACGGTGCGCTACTTCGCGGCCAACGGCCAGGCGCTCGGCAGCCAGCCTACCAAGCAGGCGGATACGGCCGCCGTGCCGGCCGCAGCTGCCGGAACCACGGCGCTGATCATCGAGGGCAGCCTGGAGGTTCCGGCCAGCGGTGCCTGGCGCTTCTACGTCGAATTGGACAAGGCAAACGCCACGGCCGAGTTGCGCTTTCCGCACCGCACCGATGCCGTCTTGCTCGCCGGCACCGCGGCAGCCGACGGTGCGGTGCTGCAACAGTTCATCGAACTCAAAGCGGGAGTTCCCTACCGCTTCGAATGGCGCCTGGCAGCGCTGGGCGGTGGCCAGGCGCGGCTGCTGGTGCAGGGCGAGAATCTTCCCAAAGGCACGCTGTCGCGGCTGACCTTGCGTGCTGCGGACGATCTTCGGAGCGCGGCGCACGCGTCAGCACTGCTCGACAAGACGCTGATGCTGATGCGAACCCTTGGCCTCGACGAGGTGGAACTGCGCCACGTCAGCACACACGCCGCAGATTTCGGTCAGCTGAACTTCAGCACCTGGCCCACCCGCGAGGTGAGCGACGGCGCTGCTGAAACCACGGCGGCCGTACAACGTTTTGCCGGCCTGCGGCGCCTGCTGGAGTTCAGCCGACTCAAGCGCGATCTGGGTCTGCCCGGGAATGACCTGATTGCCGTGTTCGAGGCCAATTCGCTGGGCAGTGCCGACAAGCTGACCCGCGAGGTCTACCCACGCCTGGCCCGGTTGACCGGCCGCAGTGAGGCCACCGTGCGGGCGACAGCCGAGTCCTTGTGGGCTGCACCTGCGTTCGCCGCGGACCCCGCGGTGCGGCGCCTGTGCGATGCGCTACGCCTGGTTGACCGCTTCGGCGTTGCCGTTGCCACCTTGGCGTCGTGCCAGGACTTGCTCAAGCCAGGGGTAGCGGAGTCACGTCGTGCGGAGATCGCCCGCGGCGTGAAAGACGCGATCAAGGCCAGCGCCGGCGAACTGAACTGGCCCCGAGTCGCACAACCCATCTTCGACCGCCTGCGCCAACGCCAGCGCGATGCTCTGGTGGCACATGCGCTGCACAAGCTGGGCTACGAACGCCTGGAGCAGTTGTACGAACACTTCCTCGTCGACGCTGGCATGGAGCCCGTGGTGCAGACATCGCGCGTGCGCCTGGCCATCGCGTCGGTGCAGCTGTTCGTTCAGCGCTGCTTCCTCAACCTGGAGCCGCAGGTGCCCCCCGCGGTGCTCGATGCCAAGCGTTGGGAATGGATGCGGCGCAATCCGGTCTGGGCCGGCAATCGCAAGCTCTGGCTGTTTCCGGAGAACGTGCTCGAGCCCGAGTTCCGCGATGACAAGACGCCCCTGTTCGAGGCGCTCGAAGGTGCTTTGCTACAAGGCGATGTGGCCAGCGACCTCGTCGAGGACGCCTTTTTGGCTTACCTGCGCCAGCTCGACAAGATCGCACGGCTGGACATGGTGGCCATGCACCTGGAAGACCACGCCGATGCGTCACAGCGTGTGTTACATGTCTTTGGCCGCACCTACGGCCAGCCACACGAGTACTTCTATCGCCGCTGCCGTAACGGCAGCTGGACAACCTGGGAGCCGGTGGCCGTGACCATCCAGGGCGACCACCTGGCGCCGGTGGTCTGGCGCGAACGGCTGTTCCTGTTCTGGGTGACCTTCCTGGATAAGGCCGACCCGGGAGCTTCGATGGACGCCACGACCGCCGATGCCACCATCGCCGAAGCCAACCTCGGCGACTTGATGACTGGCCTTGGCGGTCTGAGCGCGAACAAGGTGGTCGAGTTACAACTGCATTGGGCGCAGTACCAGTCCGGCGCCTGGACCACTGCCGAGTCGGGGGGCTCGGCGCCCGTGACCTCGAAGAAGAAGCCAGCGACGTTTCAGCCGCGCGACGCCTTCATACACGTCAGCAAGGAGTTCAACGATGGAGTGGAAGGCGGTGTTTTCGTTCACCTGAGTGGTTTCGACGACGCCTTCTACCTGGCCGGGCGCAACGCGGCGCCGGAGCCGGGCGCCCTCGGCAGCCCCCCACCGCACGTCATCGTCAGCGCCAACATCGTACAAGCCACCCGCCACGCGGGCGCGGCGGGCGCGCTCAACGTGCAATACACGAAGCAGAAGAGCACCGACACCACGAAGGCAGCGGATACTCCCACCGAGCCAATCCTGCAAAAGGTGCCGGCCAACACCGTGCTCACCTGCAACAACGCCTTGGCCGCGCTGGGCATATCCTTGGATGCGGTAAAGTTGGCCTCCGACCCGGTAGCCGCCAAGGCTGCGCTGGATAGTGGCTTGACTGAACTCGCCGCACTGATCCAACCCTTCTTCTATCAGGACAACAGGCACACCTTCTTCGTCCAGCCGGACGTTCGCGAGACCCTGTTGGAGGACGTGGAGACCTGGGTTACGCGCACCACCGTGACCGACGACAAGGGCATCGTCGAACTTGACCCCTACGACAAGCTGAAGATCATTCCGCAATTCCGGAAGAAGTGGCCGTTACCGATACCACCGGTCGAGGAAGAGACCTTCGTGATGCCCAAGACCCAGGGTGACCCGGCACCGGGCTTGGACTGGTTGGTGAACCCGAAGGTGCTGCTCACGTTCGATCAGGACACGTTGCTGGGCAACACGGGGCAACTGGGCCTGACACTCGTGGATCGCGGTGTCGACGGAGGGAACTTGCCTGCGTTCAGCGAGATTGTCCCAATGCACCCAGCCAGCGAGACCGGCACCAACCAAGGCGAGATCATGGTTGCGAGCGAGACCGAACTTGCGCAGTCGCAACCGACGCTGGACAAGACACAAGTGGTGATGCTGGGTAAGAGCGGGCTGAATACCCAACTTCGCGACACCTTGTCGCATCAGGGGATGCGAGGGGGCTCCGGCCCCGGATCGTTTGCAATTCCCGGCATGCGTTGAATCTACGGAGAGCACAGTCATGAACCCTTACAGCGTCCTCCAGTACGGCGTATTCCACGGCCAGGCCCAGTCGGAGTTTGCGCACGTGAAATCCCGCGTCGTCGAAACACGCGAGACGCGCCATTACTTCCGCCGCAGTCGCGAGCTCTCGTACAGCTTCTTTCTGCACCAGCACCCCTACGTGCAGGCCATGATGCAACGCCTGCTGCGCCAGGGAACGTCAGGGTTGCAGGCCCTGGACACCGAGTTCGTCGTGCGCGTGGAACTGGCCGGCAAGCTCGCCTACCTGCTGCCCGAGAACACCTTGACGGTGCAGCCGAGCAATGCCGTATTGCGCTTTGCCGGCCGCCACCTGTTGAAGCTGAGCGACGGAACGATCGTCAAGCCCGCGCTGGCGCCCAATACCGTCGTGACCCTGCAGAAACTGGCGCGGCTACGCACGCCCAGCGGACAACTCACGGAGCTCACGGCCGACACCGATGCAAAGCTCATCGACGGCGCGCCGCGCCCGGCGCTGTTCGATGACTTCTTCAAGACCCTGTACCAGCCATCAGGGAAAGTCAAGACACCGCACCCGGCGAAGGATCTGGACTTCAGCCCGCACAGCGCCTACTCGGTCTACAACTGGGAACTCTTCTTCCATGTGCCGCTGACCCTGGCCTTGCACCTCAGCAAGAACGGGCGCTTCGCCGAGGCACAGCGCTGGCTTCACCTGCTGTTCGACCCCACCGACAGCAGCGACGGCCCTGCCCCCGAGCGCTTCTGGAAGGTATTGCCGTTCCTGAGCCTGGAAACCCACTCGGTCGAACAGTTGCTGGTCAACCTCGCCAAGGGGGCGAATGGTGATGTGACCATTGCGGACGCCACGCGACGCAGCATCGAGGACTGGATGAACGCGCCGTTCCGACCCCATGCGGTGGCGCGGCAGCGCCAGCAGGCCTACATGGTCAAGACGGTGATGGCCTACCTGGACAACCTGATCGCTTGGGGTGACTCACTGTTCCGCCAGGACAAGGGCGAGGCCATCGACGAGGCGATGATGCTGTATGTGTTGGCCGCCAACATCCTGGGCCCCCGTCCGCAAGCCGTGCCGCGCAAAGGCAGGGTGAAGCCGCAGACCTACAACAACCTGCGCGGCGATCTCCAGCTGTTCGGTTCGGTCCTGCGCGATCTGGAGCCGGAATTGCCATTCGACCTGCTTCCGACGATGGCTGCGCCGCCGGCCACCAGCGGCCAGGCACTGGCCTCGCTGCGCAGCATGGGACAGTCGTTGTACTTCTGCGTGCCGCGCAACGACAAGCTACTGGGCTACTGGGACACGGTCGCAGACCGGCTGTTCAAGATCCGCAACAGCCTCAATCTGCAAGGGGTGTTCCGTCAGCTTCCATTGTTCGAACCCCCGGTGGACCCCGCCTTGCTGGCCCGTGCTGCGGCGTCTGGACTGGACGTGGGGGCCATCGTCAACGGTTTGAACCAGCCGCTGCCGCTCGTGCGTTGCGCCTTGCTGCTGCAGAAGGCAACGGAACTGGCGCAGCAGGTCACGGCAATAGGCGCCGGTCAGCTCTCGGCGATGGAAAAGGAAGAAGGCGAGGCTCTTGCCCTGTTGCGCGCTCGGCACGAGAAGGTGCTGATGGAGATGGTCGAGCAGGTGCGCTATGGACAGTGGCAGGAAGCGGTCAAGGCGAAGGAGGGCCTCCTGCAATCACTGGCGTTGGCCGTGCAGCGCTACAGCTACTACGCGCAGCAGCTGGGTGCAAAGGCGGAGGACATCACGAAGTCGTTGCCGGTACTGGAGGAGTTGGATCTAGACAGCTTGGAGAAGATGCGGCTGGCTGCAACTGAGCCGGCACTATCAGCGCGCCCGATCGAGGTAGACATCGCGAGCGATGCGTTTGCACAGGTCGCACAGGCGCTTAATGGCGGAAAAATCCTAAGCTCTCATGAGGTAAGAGAGTCCCTTCTTCTGGAAGGTGCGCAGCTGTCAAGCGATATTGCAAACATTTTGAACGTCATTAGCTCAGTGGCTCACTTCGTACCGGAATTCAACGTGCACGTACAACCCATGGGCATGGGCGCCACCGTTCAATATGGTGGCAAGGAGGTGGGAGACGCAGTTGGAGCGACAGCTGCCGCGGCCCGTGCGGTTGCTGATCGGCTCAACTTCGAAGCGAGAAGGGCCGGCCGTATCGACGCTTTCGCACGACGCGAACGCGAATGGGCATTCCAGAGCAACCTCGCCGTCGGCGAGATCAATCAGGTCTTCAAGCAGATCCGCGCTGCACAGATCCGCGAGGCCGTTGCCAACATGGAGCTGCGCAACCACCGCCAGCAGAAGGAGCATGCAGCTGAAATCGAACGTTTCCTCAATGGCGAGGGTGTGCTCAGCGATGGCAAGAAGACCAACAAGACCTTGTATGCCTGGATGAAGCGTGAGCTCACGGGATTGCACGCACGCGCCTTCCAGTTTGCCTTCGACGTCGCGCGCAAGGCCGAGAGAGCGCTTCAGCACGAGCTGGGACAACCCGGCCTGAGTTACTTGAAGTTTGACTACCAGGCTGGCAGGGATGGCCTCCTGGCCGGCGAGCGCCTGCTACTGGACATCAAGCGCATGGAGATGGCCTATCACGAGCAGAACCAGCGCGAGTACGAGCTGACCAAGCATGTGAGCCTGCTGCAAGCTGACCCACGCGCGCTGGTCGATCTGCGCAGCACGGGCTCGTGCACCTTCCAGTTGCCCGAGTCACTGTTCGATCTTGACGGGCCGGGTCACTACTTCCGGCGCCTGAAGTCGGTCTCGCTGAGCATTCCCTGCGTAAGCGGCCCCTACGCCAGTGTGGCCTGCACGCTGACGCTGCTGCGCAGTTCCACCCGCATCTCGTCCTTGTTGGGCGATGGCTACGAGCGAGCCGATAACGACGACGCCCGCTTCAGCGATCACTTCGGTAGCGTGCAATCCATCGTCACCAGCTCGGCACAGAACGATAGCGGATTATTCGAAACCAACCTGCGCGACGAGCGCTACCTGCCCTTCGAGTACAGCGGCGCCATCAGCACGTGGCAATTGAGACTGCCGGCCGACCCGCGCAAGAGCGATCCGCAGGCCTTCGATTACGCCGCAATTGCCGATGTCATTCTGCATTTGCGCCTGACGGCGCGCGAAGGCGGCATGCCGTTGCGTGATGCCGCGATGGCGGCGCTGAAGACGCGTATTGATGCCGGCACGGCCTTCGGCTCGCTGCGACTATTCTCGCTGCGCGAGGAGTTCCCTGCGGTGTGGGCAAAGTTCCTCGGGGCACCGGCCGGAGCCAATCACCAATTCCAGATCAGCTTTGAACTGCAGAAACAACACTTTCCGCTTTGGAGCAAAGCCCGCTTGGGCCCCATGAAGGCAATGCACATTTGGGCACGTCGAAGTGGCGACGCGCCAAACGCGCCGCTCAAGGCACGCCTGGTGGACGCTGCGGACACGAATGTGGCGTTTCCGCTCCAGGGTGCGGCCGGTGATCTGCTGGTATCGGGGGCTGTGGCCGACAACGAGCTGCCGGGTAGCGCAACGGGCGAACTCATGCTCGCGTTCAGCGACAAGGCCCTGCTTGATCTATGGGTTGCCGTGCGATGGTCTTAGGTCCGGAACTGACCCGGACTCCGCAGCCCGAACTTCTCGAGGCGTAAGCGATGGCCGAATCGCACGCTGTTGCCGGTAGACCGGGCGCCGCCGGCAGCGTGTGGGACGAAAGCGCTCGTGCTGCTCGGAGGGTGGCGTTTTCCAAGGCGCTTGGGGGGGGGTTTGTACAGATTCCTGCCGCGGCTGGTAACGGCGAAGCTGCACGCACTGCCTGCTTCCACAGGCGACGGCAGCGGGTAAAGTCACTCACCCAGCCCTGCCACGCTTTCGTCGGAGAGCCCGTCGGGAAACAACGGGCGGGGACGGCGCATCTATTCCTCCCGGATGCGTGTTTGTCGACTCCTGCCTTGGCCCGGCAAGGGCAGCCATCTCGCCTGTGGCGTCAGCCTCGTCATATGGCGCCTGTCTTGCTGGGTCACATCGACCCTCCGTCCCCGATGACACAACTCCGCTGTACAAGACAAACGTTCCAACGAGTCGTCAAAGCGATCACGGAGCACCTGCCTTCGTCGCATTCGGCTGAAGGCCGGCGCCGAACTTTGGTTCAATGCGGGTACTGTTATTGCAGTCGTCCGACGTCAGACCCAGGTGTTCTCCTTAATATCCTCAACTTATGTTTTGGTTGCTAATTGACTGGGAGTGATGCGCCGGCCCCGAGCTCAGCCGCTGGCGAGCTGCAGGACGAAGGTCCTGATTCCCCGCAACATCATTTCGATCGCCACGGCGACCAGCACCAGCCCCATCAGCCGTTCCAGGGCGACCACGAAGCGCTCGCCGGCAACGCGCTGGATGCGCTCGGCGAGCACGAGGACAACGGCCGACACGGCCATCGTGATGCACAGGGCGCCGATCCACTCCAGGCGCCGCTCGGGCGCCTGCGAAACCAGCAGCAGCACCGTCGCCAGGGCCGAAGGCCCGGCGATGGCCGGAACGGCCAGCGGCACGATCAGCGGCTCGCCCAGCGCGTCAGGCGCGTCGGCGACTCCCGGCTGCGGGAAAATCATGCGCAGCGCGATCAGGAACAGGATCACGCCACCGCCAATCTGCAGCGACAGCTCGCTGAGGTTCATCAGGCGCAGAAAACCGTCGCCGACGAACATGAACGTCAGCAGCAGGACAAAGGCAATCAGCACCTCGCGCAGAATCACCCAGGCGCGACGCTCGGGTGGAACCGAGCGCAGCGCATTGGCGAAAATCGGGATATTGCCGACCGGATCGGTGATCAGGATGAGCAGGATGGTCGCCGAGGCGAAGGTGTAGTTCATCGATTCACGGCTTCATGGCGCACGCTTGAGCGCGGGAGCGCAAGACCTCTGGCTTCGGAAAAAAGCCACGGCAATCGACAGGCCAGGGGAAAGACGGAAGTGAAGGCGCCGCGCTGCTGCGCAGGATACCAGCTCTGGACATTCCTTCGCCGCCGGCTGGTCATCGCCCGCACCCGCCCGCCATTGGCCGCGCCACGACAGGCTCAAGAAAACACTGAAGCGGCGGCGGCCGAACCGCGATGTGACGCAGTCGCACGGGCCAGGGCGCAATAGTCCATGTCACTGTGCAGGATGTGGCCAACGGTCGCGCTGAGGATGTAGTTCAGAAGAAGAAATCCCGGTTCGGCGTTATCGCCTGCCGGATCCATCTGCTCCACCCGGGCGCGGATGAGCTGCAACTCGTCGCGCATCACCTGGTGCTCGGCACGGTGCTCGGCGAGATCGTCGTAGCCAAGCCCCGCCAGCACCCCCTCCTCGTAGCTGAAATGTTCCTCGAGCGCCTGATGAAGCTCTCCCGTCATCAGCGTCAGCTGCTCGACGTCGCCGTGCTTGCGCCAGGCGTCCGAAGCTCTTACCACCAGGGCAAAGATAGCCTCGTGCTGGGCGTCGATTTGCGCCTCGCCGATATTGAGACGGCCATCCCAGGCGACCCGCTGCTTGAGCGAAAAATTGGTCAAGCCGTGAACGCCAGACAGGCGGCCGTCGAACAGGGCACGTGAACTCAGACCCATGTGTCTCTTCTCTTATGATTCAGCGAAGTAGCTCCTTGTTTTTGCCGTTGAGGTCGAGCGCCGCGCCCGGGCAGGGGGATTTGTTGCCGATCCTATACGACCCGGTACGGGCAAAAGGATTCAAAAGTCTCACTTCGGCGAAAGCGGCGCAAAACGCAAGCGCAGGCCGACCGGGAAGCGGCGGCAAAGCGCGTCGCTTGCGCCGTGTCTCGACTCAGCACGAAGCGATTTCGCAGCCGGCCTGGTCAGCGCACGTCACGCTTCAGCGCGCGTTGATAGAGATCGACGATCACGCCGGCAAGGTGTTCGGGCGAAGCCTGCCTGCCCTGCCCCTGCAGGACCGCTTTGACAACGCCTTCGAGGACAGCGGCGTCGACCACTGGCGCATCGGCCGCGACGACATCTTCCGCGCTCGGCGCGTAGGCAGCGCGGACCTGCGCGAGCGCATGCGCGCCGCACCCGGTGGCCAGCCAGTCGACGCTGACGCCCGCCGCCGCGGCAATGGCCAGGGCCTTGTCCAGCGGGGGCATTCGTCCGTCGCGGAGGTAAGTCCTCAGTACCGACTCGGCCATGCCGCAGCGGCGCGCAAACGAAGACACCGACTCGTCACCGATGATCGCTTTCAAGCGCGCGGCGAGCGCACCCGATTCGACGTCGGCCAACGACCGTTGATCGACGCTGCGCTCGCTTGCCGTTGCCATCGCCGTGGCGCCAGCAGGGGCCGGAGTTCCAGTCATTGATGGCTCGCAAAAAGAACAGAGGGGAAGCAGGCAACGCAAGAAACTATTGACATCTCGCAACATCTTGCTAAAAATTGGGTTGCACAGCATAGCAGAAAAGCTCCGCTTCAGGCAGACCTGCGGGTACGGGTGGCCACCCGGTGACCGCTGGCGATCGCTGAGAAACGTCGGTTTCTTGTCCGTTGGCATTGAGGGTTGCAATGCGAGGGGGGAACGAACATGCGCAGGTCTGCGGGCAGGATTCCGGAAACCAGGCTCCATTTCGAGGCCCTCGAAGCGCGCGTCCTCCTCGACGGCGATAGCGGCGCCGGCATCCTGACACTTGCCGGCAGCATCGACGCCCCCGGCGAACAGGATCACTACCAGTTCAGCGTAGACCAGCCAATCCGTGTCGTCCTCGACAGCCTGAGCAATCGCAGCGACCTGACCTGGCGACTGGACGGCCCCGGCGGCCTGGTCGCGCGCAGGTCATTCAGCGCCACGGAATCGCCAAACACCGCCCCACCGGCGTACGACCTGGCGCCGGGCAGCTATCGGCTGAGCGTCGATGGTACGCAGGATGCGCTCGGCGCCTACGCCCTGCGCGTGATCGACGCCGCTTCGGCAAGCGCGATGGCGCCCGACACGCCGGTCAGCGGCGTCCTCGAGGTCGGTAACCAGAGCGCGCTCTACCGCTTCCGCGCCAGCGCCGGCGACAGCTACTTCTTCAAGGCGGCAGCGCCCGCTTCCGGCGCGCTTTCTGCGCGACTGCTCGACCCTTTTGGCCGCCAGGAAGGCAACAGCTTCGATGCCCGACAGGATCGCCAGCGGTTCACCGTCGAGCGCAGCGGCGAGTACCTCCTCTTGCTCGAAGGCGACATCGCCAATCAGGCGGCGCTGGCCTACGGATTCACCCTGCAACAGGTCGTCGACAGCCACTCGCCGCTGCGCCTCGGCGAAACGCAGATCGCCACGATCGACCAGCCAGGAAAAATCGCCCACTTCACCTTTGATCTGGCGGCCACGACGCCGGTCGTTTTCGACCGCCTGGGCAACGCCGCCTTCGCCTGGTCGCTGAGCGGGCCGGCCGGTCAGCACGTCGCGCGCCGCGCCGCCGCGCAAAGCACGCTCTTCGACGGCGTCGAACGGCTGCTCCTGCCGCCGGGAAGCTATACGCTGTCGGTCGACCTCGACGGCGCCGCCAGCGGCAGTTTCGCGTTCCGGTTGCTCGCTGCCGAGTCGGCCCGGAATCTCGTCACGGGCGCCACAAGCACCGGCGAGCTCGACCGGGCGACTGCGTCGCAGCTCTACAGGGTGGCGCTGGGCGCCGGCGACAAGCTCTTCCTCGAGCCGCGCTCGCTCTCCGGCGGTTCGCTTGACTGGCGGCTGATCGATCCCTGGGGCGTGCGCGTCGCCAGCGGAAACTTCAGCGGCGCAACGAATCCTGTCGCCCTGGCGCGGCCATTTACCGTGGCCACGAGCGGCGACTACTGGCTGCTCGTCGATGGCGCCGACGGCAACGCGGCGGAAGCCGTTCTTGCTTACGAATTTTCGCTGAACGCGGTCCCCGACCTGGCGCGAACGCTGACTCTGGGCGACGCCGTCGCCGGAAGCGTCGCCAGTGCCGGCCAGTCGACGGTCTACACTTTCGATCTCGCCAGCCCAACGCAGGTGGCGTTCGAGGCGCTCAGTCAGCGGCCGGATATCGTCTGGTCGCTGGCGGGACCGCGCGGCAGCGAGGTCTCCGAGCGGCGTTTCGACAATGTCGACCACGGCGAGGGCCCCAGCCAGGCCAGCCAGGCCAGCCCGACCAGCCAAGCCAGTCATCTCGGCATCCTGACGCTGCCCGCCGGCACGCATCGATTGACCGTGCGCGGCACTGGCGCCGCCACCGGCGACTTCTCGTTCCGCCTCCTGGATCTGGCCACCGCGCCGACGCTGTCGCTGGAAGCCGCCACCGACGGCGTCCTGAGCGCGGCGAACCGAACGCAGGCGTATCGCTTCCTGGCCAGCGCAGGCGACCAGGTCGCGCTCGAGGCCATCAATGGCAGCAGCAGCGAGGAAGTTGCCTGGCGACTGATTGATCGCTTCGGCCGCGACGTCGCCGCGCCCGCCGCCCTGGCCGCTGCCGGAAACGCTTCCGACGCCCGACTGCTGAGCAGCGCCGGCGCCTACACCCTGCTGCTTGAACGACGCGCCGATGCGCCAACGCCGCGTGACTATCACTTCCGGCTCCAACGCGTCGGCCACCTGGCCCCGGCCGCTTCGCCCGCCGGCGAGGAACTTGCCCTCGGAACGATGCTCGCCGGACTCCTGCCTACCGCCGACGCCAGCCGGACCTATCGCTTCACGCTCGCCGCCGATAGCCAGCTGGTGTTCGACACGCAGGGTGGCGCGAGCAGCGCCGTCTGGTCCCTGCAGGGTCCGCGCGGCAACGAAGTCGACAGCCGCCCGCTGTACCGCAGCGACGACGCCAACGCCAACCCGCTCCTCGATCTGCCGGCGGGAGACTACGCCCTGACCGTCAAGGGTGCTGCCGCAACGGGCAGCGTCTTTGCCGACGGCGCCTACGCTTTCCGGCTGCTCGACAGCGCCGCCTTCCCGGAACTGGAACTCGGGCAGCGAGTGGTCACGATGCGCCCGTCAGCGGCATCGAGCATCGGCTACCGTGTCGCGGCGACGGCCGGCAGCACGCTCGTTCTGCAGGCCGTGGATTCCGCAGGCGGCGTCTGGCGTTTGTTCGACCCCTTCGGACGGCAGGTCGCGGCTGCCTCGGGCGAGACCATCACGAGGAGCATCGACATTGCCTCGACGGGCAGCTACACGCTGCTCAACGACGGCTACTACGGCGCCAACGGCGCATCGAACGTCGGTTTTACCCTTGCTCGACAGACGAAAGTCAGCGCTGCCCTGGCCTTCAACCGCCCGCTCAGCGTCAGCGCCGCCGGCGTCGGCAGCGTCGCCGAATATCGCTTTACCCTTGCTCAGGCAAGCACCCTTGTCTTTGATGCCCTGAGTGGTCCGTCGAGTGCGTCGAGTGCGTCAAGTGCGTCCAGCCCGATCGACTCGCCGGGTCCTTCGTCCCCGCGCTGGATGCTTGCCGGGCCGCTCGGCACGGTACGCGGCTGGACTTCCTTGCGCGACGACCCGGGGCAGATTCTTCGCCTGTCGCCTGGCGACTATCTGCTGACCCTGGACACCTCCGGCCCGCCGGGAGCGGAATACCGCTTCCGTGTGCTGAATGCCGATTCCGCCATCGACCTGCCCTCCGGCGCCCACATCAACGAAACGATCGCCGCGGGAGAAACGCGCCTTTATCGCTTCACCGCCGCTGCCGGCCAGAGCACTGTCGTCGCCAAACCCCCGCTGTCGAGCGACGTGAACCAGCGCGTCGCCTGGCAACTATGGGACCCCTACGGCCGCCCGCTCGCCACCCTCGGCGCCGGCACCACACAGACCCCATTGCCGACCAGCGGAGAGTATCTGCTGGCGGTTTTCCCCACCTTCGGGCAGCAGCCGCCCGACTCGGCGCCACGGCCGATCGCCTTTTCCTTTGCCCTGACCACGGCGCGAGCCGCACCGCTGACGCTCAACGAACGCACGCTGGGCAGAATCGAACGACCGGGAGAAGCGGTCAGCTACGGCTTCACGCTGACGGCACCGAGCTCGCTGCTGATTGACACCGGCCAGACGGACGGCGCCGCCGCCGGTGATTTCCTGTGGCGACTGAGTGGGCCCCGCGGCGTGGAAACGCCGCTCGTGGATTCTCGCGTGGAAACGCCGCTCGTGAATGCTGCTGGCGAAGAGCCGTTGAACAGTTTCGCCAGCACGCACGCCAGTGTCCTGGCGCTGCCCGCAGGCAACTACGAGTTCGTGGTCTCCAGCCCCGCCCTGGCCACCGGTGGCTTCAGCTTTCGCCTGCTCGACACCGCCACGCTGCCCCTCCTGGCCAGCGAAAGCTTTATCCCGCTGATCCTCGGCCCGACCGGCGAGGCGCAGGCACTGTCGCTGCTCGTCGACGAGGAAAGCGAGTTCGTCTTCGCGCCCACTGCCACGCCAACGCGCGACGGCGACTGGCGGGTCCTTGACCGCGGCGGCAGGACGATGGTCGGCGGCAGAATGGCGGAAAGTCATGATTCGTTCACCCTCCCGGCCGGCGCCTACACCTTCGTCGTCGATGGTCAGGAAATGAACAACGGCAACGCTAGCGACGGCGATGGCCCGGATGGCCAGGATGACTATGAGTTCGTCCTGCGCCGCCTGCTGGTGCGCAGCCAGGAGTTGCCGCTGGGCAGCGAAGTCTCCGCGACCATCGATCAGCCTGGCCTGGTTCGCGAATACCTGTTCTCGATCGACTCGCCGACAACGCTCCTCGTCGATGCGCTGACCGACAGCGAGAATCTGACCTGGCAACTGTCGGGACCGACCGGGCTCATTCACCGCAGCCATGGCTTCGGCGGCAACACCCTCGTCGCGCCTATCCGCCTCGACGCGGCGGGCGCCTATCGCCTGCGCTTCGTCCCGGCCTTCGGCGCCACCGAAAACTTCCGCTTCCGCCTGATCGACGCCGGCCGTGCCGAATCGCTGGCACTCTCTGGCGCACAAACCTTGCTGCTCGACCCGCAGGTCGCGACGCTGAGCGTCGGCAGCGAAGCCAGCGGCAGCACCCGCATCGCCAATCTTGCCGAGCAATGGCGCGTCTCGCTCGACTGGCCGACCCGCCTCCTCTTCGACGGTCTCGCCGGCTCCCGAAACCACTGGACGCTGCACGCCGCCGACGGCGCGCTGCTCGCTTCCGGGGTCTGCGACCGGAACGCCTTTCTTGCCCTCGATGCCGGCGCCTACACTCTCGCCGTGAAAGCCGATACGGCCGCCGATCTCGGCGCCTACGCCTTCCGGCTGATCGACCTGGCCAGCGCCGAAACGCTGTCGCCAAACCAGGAAGTACGCGCGACGCTCGACGCCGGCAGCGGCGCACAGATCTTTCGCGTGCCACCGGCAAACGCTGGCCGGCCATTGACGGTCGAGGTTGCCAGTGCCAGCAACGCCAGTGGCGTGCTCACCGCCTACGACGCCAATGGCATTGTGCTCGGCGAATTCGCGCTGCCGCGGCTCGACCCGGCGGAACTCGGCACGGCCAGCGACAGCGAGCGCTTCCTGATCCTGGAAAACGACCCGCTCGCCGTCACGCCGCTCGACTACCTGCTCAGCGCCCGCCAGGCGACACTCCTGCGGGCACAGCCGGGTGAGACCGTGGCGGGAGACCTGACGCGCGCCGGTGAGCGAATCGGCTACCGGGTCAGCCTGCCCCTTGCGGCAAGCCTGCCGACGCGCGCCTGGATACACGACGCCGGCTCGCGCGACGTCCGCTGGTGCCTGGCGGCTGCCGGAACGGATGCCGGCCCGGCTGACTGGTGGCCCGAGAGCGACGCCAGCGAAGCCGTGGACAACGAACTGCTCGCCGCCGGTGACTACGAGCTGATCATCGAGGCGACAGCCGACGACGCCCGCTACAACCTGCAACTGCTGGCCAGCGAGCTTGCCGAAGCGCTCTCGCCGATGGGAACAGCCGGGCAACTGGCGAACGCTGGCGAGGCCAGAGTCTACCGCTACGATGTCCTCACCGCCGGTGATCATCGGCTGCACATCACGACCGCCAACGCGGCGCCCGTCGCATGGGCCATCTACGACTCCTCGGGCAGGCGCGTACAGACCGGCGACACTCTGCCCTTCGCCGGCCGCAACGCGATCGTCGACCTCGGCGACCTCGAGGTCGGCCGCTTCCTCGTCACGCTCTCGGGAAGCGCTGCCGGGAGCCCTGCGGCCAGCGCCACGGGCAGCATTGACTTCAGCCTCGCCCTGTCGCCGACAGGCGTTCGGCCTGGCGATCGTCTTGCCGGTCGGCTTGCCGGCGACGAGACAATCCGCCGCTACACGCTGCAAGTACCTGTCGCAACGCACGTCCAGATCCACGACCAGGGCTCCGAGGCGGGCGTCGAATGGCGAATCCGCGACGCCGAAGACCCGCCCGCCGCCGACGGCTGGTTCGCCCTTGGACCGGCACAGGCCGGCACCGACGATCGTGAAGCGCGCTCTCCCTACCTGGTGTGGCTGGATGCCGGCAGCTACGAGCTCGCCGTCCAGGCAAACGGCGGCGGCGCCTTCAGCGTGCATCTGGTCGATTTCGATGCTGCACCACCACTGGCGATGGGCGAAACGCTGGCCAGCTTTGCCGTCGGCGAACAGGCCAGGGTCTACCGGCTGGATACCAGCTTTCCGGGAGCAGGCACGCGCCTGAACATCGGCGACGCGAGCGGCGAGCAGACTGAGGAAATCAGCTGGCTGCTCTTCGACGCGCAGCTCACGCCGGTAGCGCAGGGAAACGGCGTCGGCACGTCGATCGACCTGCCCGGCAACCGCGGCTCATACACCCTCGAATTGAAGCGACAGCCGGCGCTTGCCGGCAACGGAACGCTGAGCACGCCGATCAGCGTCGTCTCCTCGGCCCCGCCGACGCTGCAAGTGGACGAAGTCCGCGCAGCCAGTCTGGGGCCTTTGCGCCACTACACGGCAGACTACGTCTTTTCCCTGACCGGGCGCAGCCGCATCCTGGTCGAAGCCTTGTCGGAAGTCTGGAACGTCGGCTACGAAATCCTCGCCGCCGACGGGGAACATCTGGCCAGCGACTACCTGGGCAGCCTGTACTCCGACCAGCTCGACCTCGCCCCCGGCGACTACACCCTCAAGCTCAGCGCAAGCGGGCGACCAGGCGACGGCAGCGCAGGGTCCGACTTCACGCCGGACTTCACCACAGACTTCAATTTCCGCCTGCTGAACATGACGCGCACCGGCCAGCGGATCCTCGCTCCCGGGCAGCCAATCGACGACACCGTCGCTCCAGGCGGGCAGCAGACGCAGGTCTATCGCCTGCAGGCGCATGCCGGCGAGACCGTCACCATCGCGGCGAGCGGCGCCAGCGAATTCGACCGCCAGCGCCTCTACGATGCCAGCATCGTCGTGTTCGATCCTTTCGGTCGCCACGTCGCCGACGCCTGGGTCAGCGACGGCGCCTTGCAGCAGACGCTCGACGAGTCCGGTTTCTATACGCTGGTCGTCTTCGGCGGCAGCTCCCTCGCCGAGGCGGCGGACTACACGCTGGTGGCCACGCGGCACACGGGCGATGCGCAAACCTTGCCCGCCAGCCGCCCGGTGGCGCTGGCTGTCGAGATCAGCGACACGCTGACCGCGACCGGCGCCGCCGGCAAGGCCTATCGTTTCACGCTCGACCAGGCGGGACTGGCGCTGATCGAGGGTCGCACGACCGACGCCGAAGAGGCCTGGCAGGCGCACTGGGTCCTGCGCGACGCTGCCGGCTTCCTTACCGGTGACCATGGCGACTGGAAGGCGTGGCAGGCCAGCAGCGAAGCCCTGTCGCTCGCCGCCGGCGACTACACGCTCGAGGTGTCGCGCGACGACGGCCCGGGCGGCAGCTTCGCCTTTCGCGTCGATGGCAGCGCCAACGCCAGCCAGGTCGCTGGCGGAAGCGCGGTTGGCGACGTCAGCCGCTTTGGCGCCTCGGGCGAGCGCATCTATCGGGTCGATCTCACGGCGGGTGACGAGTATCGCCTGCAGGCCGAAAACGGCAGCGAGTGGTCGCTTCACCGCCCCGATTTCTCCCAGGCACTGGCGCTGTCCGACGACGCCGTGCTGCGCTTGCTGCCGGCGCAGGATGGCTCCTGGTACCTCGTCCGGCGGGCCGACGTCACTGGCCACTCGAACGTTACGGTCGAACGGCAACTCGCGCCCATCGCGCTCGGCAGCCGAATCAGCGGCGAGTTGACTGCAAACGGTACGGGCGACGCGCAGTATGGCTATCGCTTCCGACTGGCGGAGAGAAAGCAGCTGTTCCTCGACCTGCTCAGCGCCGACTCGCCGCTGCGGGTTCTCTTCTACCAGGGAAACACGCTGCTGCGAACACTCAACGGGCTCACGCCAGGCTTTCCCCTCGACCCGTTCGAGCTTGCCGCCGGCGATTACCGCATCGAAGTGCAGGCGATGGCGGCGGCAGCGGGAGCCACGACGGCCTACGCTCTGCGCCTGCTGGACCTCGCCGCAGCGCCAGTGCTGGCGGTCAACACGGCCGTCTCGGGCCGCCTGCAGGGCGGCGAAGCGGCGATCTACGCCGTCGATCTTGCCGCCGGGACGCAGGTCGAATACCAGCCCTCCGACCTCGGCGGCCTCTACGGCAGGTGGCGCCTGCTCGCGAGCAGCGGCGCCCAGGTCGCAACCGGCTATCTCGACGAGGCGACGACGACTGGCGTGCTCGCCGGGAGCGGTCGCTATTTCCTCGTCTGGGACAGCGATCCGCGGTCGGCGGCTGGCGGCCAGGCGAACTACCGCTTCGCGCTGAAAACCGTGCAGGCGATCGCGCTTGGCGAACGGGTCGGCGGCGAAGCCTTCGCCGCCACCGCCAGCGCTGCCTATCGCTTCAGCGTGCCAACGGCGACACGCGTGCTGCTCGACCCGGCCCTTGCCGACAACGATAGCCAAGCTTTCGGCTGGCGGATTTCCCGCGCCGGGCAGTCGATCGCCCAGGGAACGCTGAGCAGCGAGGCCAATCCCGACGATCCGCTGCCGATCGTCGAATTGCCGGCAGGAAGCTATCAGCTTGCCTTTACGGCGGATGCCGATGTCGAGGATGCCGACACCTTCGCTTTCCGGCTGCTCGATCTGGCGCAGGCGCAGCCCTTGAGCATGGGCGTCCGGAACACCGGCGAGCGACTTCCCGGCCAGGCGGCAATCTTCAGCTTTGTCGCCGACGCCGGCGAACCGTTGACGCTCGCGCAGGATTCCGGCGACAGCGATCGCTGGTGGCTGCTCGACGAGTTCGGCCGGGAATTGGCACGTGGACAAGGCGCTGGCAGCGTCGACCCCCTCCCCCGCAGCGGCACCTACTTCCTGCTCCGCGACGATGACAGCAGCGATCATGAAGCAGGCCGGCACTACGACTTCACTCTCTCGAGCGAAGAGGATCGCGGGCGGGAGCGGGAGCAGGAGCTGGCCCTGAACAGCGTCGTCGCGGCGACGCTCGAAGCCGGCCGCGCCCTGGCCTACCGCTTCACCACCAGCAGCGCCGCGACGCTCTGGCTGACCCCGCTGAGCGCAGACTTCGCGACCCATGTCGAAGTTCGCAGTGCGGCGGGCTGGCGCCTGTACAGCGCCGACGCATCGGCGACGACGCCGCAGGCCATCAGGCTGCCCGCCGCGGGAAGCTACATTCTCGAACTGCGCAACCCGTCGCCCGGGCTGACCGCCAGGCCACTGCGCTTCGTGCTCGGCGAAACGAATGCACCCGGCGAGGACGGCGGCGTGCCGGCGCCCACCCTTGGCACCGCTTTTGACACCGCTTTTGACACCGCTTTTGACACCACTCTTGGCACCACCCTGGTGGCCACACTCGCCGGCAACGGCAGCACGCCCTACGCGCTGCACCTCGATCAGCCCAGCGTCCTCGCCTTCGACAGCCTGGGCAGTGGCGCCAGCCTGTGGTGGCAACTCGTGGATTCGCGCGGCGTCCTGCTCTTCTCGCGGCGGATGAGCGAGCCGGCCAGCGACACCGATGCAAATACCATCAACCACGCCATCTATCATTCCGGGCAGCTCGCCGCCGGCGACTACACCCTGCTCATCCGCAACTTCGGCAGTGCGCCGGAAAGTGGCCGCTTCCGCGTGCTGGCCCTCGACGACAGCCTGCCGCTCGCACGCGACACGCCAACGACGATCGGCACTGCGCCAGCGGAGGGCAGGCAAGGCTTCCGTTTTTCGGCGCGTGCCGGCGAGCGCTATTTTCTTGACGTCCTCGACTCCGCCAGCGCCACGTCGACCTCTGGAGTCGCTCGCGCCGTCGCGCAATGGAAGCTTCTCGACCCCCTCGGGCGAACGGTCTTCGAGCGCACGGCGATGGGCGTCGACAACGTCGCCCTCGACCACATCGACAGCGCGTCGGGACAGATCATCTACCGACACAGCCTGCACGGCGTCGACCAGGAAACGCCCGTGCTTCTGATCACCGGCAGCTATACGCTGCTGATCGATGGCCCTAGCGGGGCCGCTAGCGCGCCGGTTTCCTTCCGCCTCGGCCTGGTGCCGCAGACCGCCGCCGAGACTCACGATGATTTCCGGAGCCGACCGGCCGCCGACCTCAGCGTCAGCCGCATCACGGTGGACCCGCCAGGCGAGCTGCGCAGCGGACAGACCATTGACCTCGAGTGGCTGCTCGAGAACCGTGGCAGCGAAGCCACCACGGGCGACTGGCGCGAGCGCATCGTCGTTCGCAATCTCGACAGCGGCGTCATCGTCGCCGACCTCTACGTCCCCGACGCGGCGAGCGAAGCCGCCAACCGGGCAATCGCCGCCGGCGACTCGCGCAGCCGCCACCACAGCCTCACCTTGCCCGCGGATGCCAGCGCGCTCGGCCGCCTGCGGATAACGGTGATCGCCGACGCCGACAATGTCATTCGAGAAGGTGGCGTTGGCGGCAGCAACGAGCGCAACAACGCCCTGGCCATCGACATCGATGTCGTCCGGGCGCCGTCCAGCGAACTTCACATCGAGAATCTCGCCTTCGATCCCGGCACCGTTGTCGACCCCGGCGCCGCCGTCAGGGTGAGCTGGGAGACCGTCAACCGCGGCAATCAGGCCGCCGAGCCGGGCTGGAGCGAACGCCTGGAGTTGCGCAACCTGACCACCCGCGAACTGGTCGCCAGCGTCGTCCTCGACGATCCGTCCGGCGCTGCGCCACTGGCAGTCGATGCCAGCCGCCAGCGCAGCGCGAGCCTGATCTGGCCGAGCGGCAACAGCGCCGCCGGACGCTTCTCGCTGCGTGTCGTCGCCACGGCCAATCAGGGCGGCGGCGGCGAGGATGTCCGGCGCGTCGGAGAGGGCGAACTGATCCACCTCGTCGGCTCCGATCTGGAAATCCGCAACCTGCGCGCCGACAACCCCGACCTTCAGGCCGGCGGCATGACAAGCATCCGCTGGGAGGACTGGAACACCGGCCAGAGCTCGACCGCCAGTGCATTCGCCGAGCGCATCGTGGTCACCAACCTCGACAGCTCACAGATACTGCTCGACAGCAGCATCGTCTACGATCCGCTCGCCGCCACGGCCGGCCAGACCAACGGTGCGATCGCCCCCGGCGAGTATCGCCAGCGAAGTTTCAGCTTCCGTCTTCCCGACGGATCGCGCGCGGCAGGCACTCTCGAAGTTCGCGTCAGCGTCGACCAGGATCGCAGCGGTCTCGGTGTGCTTTTCGAAACCAATGCCGCAGCGCCGCTGGACGACGCCGAAGGCAACAACAGCGCCAGCGTGCAGCTGCTCGCGGCGCGCACCGCCTACGCCGACCTGCAGGTCGAGTCCTTCGCGGCGCCGGCAACGGGAATCGCCGGCGAACGGATCAGCGTCGACTGGCAGGTGGTCAACCACGGCACAGTCGACCTCGATGGCGCCTGGAACGACCAGCTCGTCATCAGCCGCGACAGCGTCATCGGCAATGGCGACGACATCGTCGTCGGCAGCCTCCGGCACAGCGGTGGCCTGGGCAGCGGCGAGAGCTACCTGGCCAGCGCGACGATGACCTTGCCTTTCATCGCCCAGGGGCCAGTTTTCCTCGCCCTGCGCAGCGACGCCGGCGAGGAGATCCTGGAACCCGATACGCGCGCCGACAACAGCGCCAGCGTGGCGTTCCAGCTGCACCTCCCGGCCGCCGACCTGAGCCTGGTCGAGCTCACGGCGCCCGCCCTGGCCGTCAGCGGCGGAAGCGCCGACATCCGCTGGAGCGTACGCAACGACGGCAACGCGAGCAGCGACCTGGCGCTGTGGCACGATCGCGTGCTGCTCTCGTCCGACACCCAGATCGACGCCAGCGACATCGTCGTGGCGACCGTTGCCCATGCCGGCACGCTGGCGCCCGGCGAGAGCTATCTCGGCGAGGTCGCCGTGACGCTGCCGCGCGTAGCCAGTGGCGGCTACTTCGTCATCGTCGTCAGCGATGCCGACGCTCGCCTGGCCGAACGCAACCGCAGCAACAACCGCGATTCGGCAGCCTTGCACGTCCAGCCCGCGCCGTCCGCCGACCTGAGCGTGCACGTCGTCGACGCACCGGCCGACGCGCGCAGCGGCGAAGGTCTGTCGATCGCCTGGGAGGTCGTCAACCTCGGCAACGCGACGACCAACGGCGGACAGTGGAACGACCGCATCGTCCTCTCGACCGACGCCCGCTTGAGCAGCGACGACATCGTCGCCGGCTCGCTGGTGCACAGCGGCGCGCTCGCAGCAGGCCAGGGCTATCGCGGCCAGGCGACGCTGAACCTGCCGCGCGACCTCGAAGGCGATTACTTCGTTATCGTCGAAAGCAACGCCGACGGCAGTGTCAACGAGGGCGGGCGGAGCAGCAACAACACGGCCGCCAGCGCCGCCGCCGTGCGCATCAGCCTGACGCCGACGCCCGATCTGACAATCAGCGACGTCCTGGGACCGAGCGCCCTGCGCCCGGGAGACGTGGCCAGCGTCAGCTACACGCTGAGCAACGTCGGTGCGGCGCCGACCAGCGGCGCCTGGCGCGATCGCATCTTCGTCGAAGACAGCAGCGGCGCGCTGCGCGAAATGGCCAGCGTCCTCAACACGGGCGTCCTGGCTGCCGGCAGCCGTGCCGCGCGCAGCGCCAGCTTCACGCTGCCGGCGTCGCTGCCCGATGGCCAATGGCGCTGGATGGTGAAGGCCGACAGCGACGACAGCGTCTACGAGCGCGGCGGCGAGAACAACAACCTGGCGCGCGCCGACGACACGCTGCGCGTCGCCCGCGTCGATCTCGCGGTCAGCCTTCTCGACGCCGCGACGCAGGTCGCGTCGGGTACGCCGCTGCACGTCGAATGGCGGGTGCGCAACGATGGCGGCGTCGCCCTCGGCAGCTGGACCGACCAGCTCTTCCTCGCCGCGGCGGATGCCTCGGCCCCGCTCCACAGACTCGCCGAGATCGTCCATCTCGGCCCGCTGGAGACCGGCGCAAGCTACGACATGGCAGTCGATGTCGTCGTGCCGCTCGATTTTTCCGGCGCCCACGACCTGATCGTCATCAGCGACGCGGGCGACGCCATCGGCGACGGCGAGCGCAGCAACAACCGCACGCACGCGCCGCTGCGTGTCGAGCTTTCACCGTACGCCGATCTGGCGGTGAGCGAAGTCAGCGCGCCGCAGACGCTGATCGCCGACCCGGCGACCCTGAGCGTGGCGTGGACGGTCAGCAACCGGGGCACCGGCGCCGGCGGCACGAGCAGCTGGAACGACCGCATCGTGCTTTCCGGCGACGACGTCCTGGGCAACGCCGACGACCTGCTCATCGGCGAATACCGCCACGACGGCGCGCTGGCCGCGGGCGAGTCGTACACGCGCAGCGAAAGCATTCAACTCGCCGCGCGCAGCAGCGGCCGCTTCCGCCTCTTCGTCGTCAGCGACGCGCACGACGAAGTCTTCGAGAACCACGTCGAGGCGAACAATGTCGCCCTGCTCGCGCACCCGGTCGACGTCATGCCGGTCGCCTACGCCGACCTGCAGGTCGTTTCGCTCGCCACCGCCGGCCTCGCGGCCAGCGGGCGGTCGCTGACGCTGAGCTGGGAGGTGGTGAACAACGGCATCGGAAGCACCGACAGCGCCGAATGGTCGGATCAGGTCTGGCTCAGCCGCAACGCCGACGGCAGCGATCTCGTCGCGCAGTTGGGCCAGGCCCGTCACTTCGGCCAGCTCGCCGTCGGCGCGCGCTACGCGCGCAGCGTCGAGGTCAGGCTTCCCGAAGGCATCAGCGGCACACACTACCTCAACGTGCGTACCGGCGGCCCCTTCGAATTCGTCTTCACCGACAACAACAGCGGCCGTTCGCCCGCGCTGGCGGTCGAACTGTCGCGCTCGCCCGACCTGCGCGTCGACAGCGTCGTCGGCCCGGCGAGCGCCCAGGAAGGCGCGCTGATCGACGTCTCATGGAACGTCGTCAACCAGGGCGACGCCGACGCCAATGGCGTGTGGATCGACAGCGTCTGGCTGCTGCCGGCCAGCGCCACGGGCCAGTCTGGCGCTGTGGACGGCATGGCCGGCGCGATCGCGCTCGGAAGCTTCAGCCACGACGGCACGCTGGCCGCCGGAACGCGCTATACGCGCAGCGAGCAGCTGCGCCTGCCGACGCGGATCGAAGGTCTCTACCGGCTCGAGGTGCGCACCAACGCCAGGCTCGGTGAAAGCGGCGAGCAGATCTACGAACACGGCGCAGCAGGCCGGAACAACGCCCTGCTCGCCGCCGAAACGACCGCCGTGGGGCGCAACGCGCGCGCCGACCTGCGCGTCGCCAGCGTCATCGTTCCCGAACATGTCAGCGCCGGAACGACGACCGCCATCCGCTTCACGATCAGCAACCTCGGTGCGGCGCCGGCCAACGGCCGCTGGAGCGACAAGGTCTACCTGTCCGACGACGGCACGCTCAGCGGCGACGACCGCCTGCTCGGCGAAGTGGCCAACGCCGGGGCGCTGGCGCCCGGCGAAAGCTACAGCAGCGAAGCCGCACTGCTCGACATCCCGATCCGCCTGCGCGGCGACGCCTATCTGATCGTCGTCGCCGACGGCAACTTCCGGATCGACGAATATCCGAACGACAGCAACAACGCCTACGCCACACGCTTCACGGTCGACGCCGTGCCCTTTGGCGACCTGGTCACCAGCGACGTCGTCGCCCCGAGCCAGGCGGTGCACGGCGCCGGCATCGAAGTCCGCTACCAGGTCAGCAACCTTGGCAGCGCGACGACGCGCGGCGAATCGGCGGCGCTCGACAGCTGGACCGACAGCGTCTGGCTGGCACGTGACAAACGCCGCCCCGGCGCCCACAAGGGCGACATCCTGCTTGGCTCGTTCAGCCACGTCGGACATCTCGGCGTCGGCGAGAGCTACCTTGGCGATGTCCGCGTCACCATCCCCGACGCACTGCCTTCCGGCGAATACTTCCTGAGCGTGTGGAGCGACACCTACGACGTCATTCTCGAAGACACGCTGGCCACCCACATCAACGCCGACGACCCGACACAGGTCGACAACAACAACTACCACGCGCGACCGATCAGCGTGCTGGGAAGCGCGCCGCCGGATCTGCGCGTCAGCGAGGTCGTCGCGCCGCCAGCGGTGACCGTCGGCGAAAGCTATCGCTTCAGCTACAGCGTCGACAACCGCGGCGACGCCTTCAGCGGCAGCTGGACCGATTCGGTCTACCTGGCCGACAACGCCGACTGGAACGCGGCAAGCGAGGTCTGGCACCTCGCCGATATTGGCCAGACGAGAAGCCTGGGCTTCGGCGAACGCTACAGCGTCAGCCAGACGCTGCAGCTGGCACCGTGGATAAATGGGCGCTTCCTGATCGTGCGTACCGACAGCGGCAGCCACATCGCCGAGGCGGACGAAAGCAACAACGCCCGCGCCAGCGCTTCGCAACTCGACGCCTCGGCCGCAGACCTGCGCGTCAGCGACGTGCGCGCGCTGCCTGACAGTGCGGACGACGCAAGCGATGCCCTCCACCTCTCGGGCGAAGAAACGACCGTGACGTGGACCGTCACCAACGCCGGTGCGGCGGTATGGTCGGGAACGCGCAGCTGGGCGGACACCCTCTACCTCAGCCGCGACCCGTCGTTCATCGCCGAACGGGCGATCGCGCTGGGCAGCGTCGTGCACGCCAACGTTGGCGGTCTCGCCGCCGGCGCCAGCTATACCGGGACGGCAAGACTGCGCCTGCCGGCCGGTGCCGACGGGCAGTATTACCTCTACGTGATCACCGACGCCGAAAGCGACCTTGCCAACCCGGGCATGCGCAGGGCGCGAGCGGAGTTGTCGGCGGGAGGCTCACTCGCCGGCAGCATGGCCTGGTATTCCGGAGTGAACGGTAAGCCGGGCAGCGTCTTCGAGGGCCGGCGCAACGACAACAATGTCGGCCGCGGCACCCTCGCCATCGCCTATCGCGAGCCCGATCTGCAGATCGACGACATCGTCATTGGGCGGGCCGAAGGAGAAGGCGAAATCCTCTCCGGACAAGCGCTGACGATCAGCTGGACGGTGAGCAATCGCGGCAGCCGCGAAACGCGCCGCAGCAGCTGGGTCGACGGCGTCTACCTGTCGCGCGATGCTTCGCTCGATTACGGCGACCTCGCCCTGCAGACCTACGCCGTCCAGCTGCAGGGCGACGGCCTGGCGCCGACCCTGCGTCCTGGCGAATCCTATCGCGCGTCGATCACCACCACGCTGCCGGAATCGATCAGCGGCGACTTCTACCTGCTGGTCAACACCGACACGGCGATTTTCGCCAACCCATACTCGACGGAAACGAGCAGCATCCGCGACGACCTGCTGCCGCTGGGTCGCTTCGGCGACCCGGGCGGAACGATTCGCGAATTCGCTGACGAAGGCAACAACCTCGCGTCGACAGCGCTGTCGATCACCCTGGCCACGCCACCCGACCTGCAGCTCGCCGAAGTGGTCGCTGCGCAGACGGTCATCGCCGGTCAGGACTTCAACGTCGGCTACCGGGTCGTCAATGTCGGCGGCGATACGCCCGCCGACCAGGGCCGCTGGTACGACCTCATTTACCTCTCCCGCGACCGCTTCCTGGACATCGACGAGGACCACTATCTCGGCTACGTCGAGCATTCCGGTGGCCTCGCCGCCGGCGGCAGCTACGCTGCCAACCTGGTCGTGAGCGCGCCACAGCAGATGCACGGCCCCTGGTACGTCTTCGTGATCAGCGACCCGGCGCGCGCCTGGGGCGGTGGCGAGTTCGGCCGGCTGCGCGAGTTCGGCGGCGAGCGGAACAACGCCCTGGCAGCCGCGCAGCCACTGCTGATCGAAATCCCGCCGCCGGCCGACCTGGTCGTCACCCAGGTCGTCGTGCCCGCCAGCGCCAGCGTCGGCGACACGCTGCGCATCGACTTCAGCGTCGCCAACCAGTCGAGCAACCCGGCCTGGGGGCGGTGGACCGACGCCGTTTACCTTTCCGCCGACAACCAATGGGACCTCGGCGACCTCCTGCTCGGCAAGGTCGACCACGTCAGCGACCCGGCCGGCCTGGCGGCCAACGGCAGCTATGACGGCACGCTGACCGCCACGCTGCCGCCGCTCAAGGAAGGCAACTGGCGGCTGATCGTCCGCCCGGACCTGTACAACGAAGTGTTCGAAGGCGCGATCAGCGGCCCCGGCACCGGCGCAGAGGGGATGAACCTGCCACCCGGCGAGGCCAACAACCGCAGCGCTTCGGGCAGCAGCGTGCAGGTCGGCGTCCCGCGAATGCAGGTCGGCACGCCACTGCAGACGACGCTCTCGCCGGGGCAGGAACGCCTCTACAAGGTCGCCGTCGCGGCCGGTGAAACGCTGCGCGTGAGCCTCACCGCCAGCGCCGACGACGGCCACAACGAGCTCTATCTGCGCTACGGCGACGTGCCCAGCGGCTACGCCTTCGACGCCGCCTACGACCGGCCGCTGGCCAGCGACCAGGAGGTCTGGCTGCCGAGCACGCAGGCGGGCGACTACTATCTCCTGCTGCGATCGCGGCAAGCTGCGGCCAACACGCCGGTGACGCTGCGCGCCGACCTGCTGCCGCTGTCGATCACCCGCATCAGCCCCGATCAGGGCGGCAGCGGCGACCCGGGCGACAACGCGCACCGCTGGCTGAGCATCGACATCGAAGGCGCGCACTTCAAGCCCGGCGCACTGGTCAAGCTGACCCGGCCGGGGGTGCATGAACTTGAACCCGAACGCTGGCAGGTGCTCGACGCGACGCGCATCCGGGCGGTCTTCGATCTGCGCGGCGTGCCGCTCGGTCTCTACGACCTGAGCGTCATCAATCCCGACGGCCAACGGGTCGTCGAAGCGCAGCGCTTCCTGGTCGAGCGCGGCATCGAAGCCGACGTGACCATCGGCATCGGCGGCCCGCGCACGCTGACTCCTGGCGACAACGGCCGCTACAGCGTCGCCCTGCAGAGCCTGGCCAACGTCGACACGCCTTACGTGCGCTTCGACCTCGGCGTTCCCGAAATGGGCTACAGCGACGAGGTACTCAGCGGCATCGCGCTGCCCTACCTGGTCGTCGGCAGCAACATCGGTGGCCGCCCGGACGGCGTCAGCGTGGACGCCGCCGGGAACACGCAGAGCTACGGCCCGACGCCGAGCAGCGGCACGACACGCCCGGACATTCCCTGGGCCAGCCTCGACGGCACGCTCAATACCGGCGGCGTCAATCTGCTGCCCGGCTACGTGGTCGACCTGGCAGCCGGCGGCTACGTCGGCATGAGCTTCAACGTCCAGACCTGGCCGGGCCTCGCCGAATGGATTGCCTACGACTTCGACGGCTTGCGCGACAAGCTCTACGCGCTGCACCCGCAGTGGAAGGAACAGGGACTGCTCGACGGCGGCGTGCAGGACCTCGACCGCATTGCCGAGGGACTGGCGAGGAAGTTCGTGTCGACGGTTGCCGACGAACACCTGCTCAAGATCGAAAGGCTGGCGCTGCCGTTTCGCTTCGACGTCAGCGGCGCGGCAACGCCGCTGACGCGCGACGAATTCGTCGCCGAACAGGTCGCCCACGCGAGCAGGCTGCGCGCCGCGATCCTCGCCGACGAGCGCGCACCGGCCAGCCTGGCAGCGCTCGCTGCCGACCCCGGGCAGTGGGTCGCCGGCTGGCTCGGCGCACTCGAAGCCGGCGGACTGTTGCGGCCGGTCGACGAAGCGCCGCCGATCCGCTCGCACCCCAAGGTGGTCAGCCTGAACAGCACGCTCGCCAGCGGCATCCTGCTGGCCCGCGGCGGCGACGCCTATCGCACGCAGGGCGACCTGCTCGGTTTTTTTGCGACGGTTCAGAAATGGTATGGCGACAGCGCCGCTTTCGCCGGCGATCCGCAGGCGACGACCGCACCGGTCGACTACCGCGAGGTCCGCCAGTCGCTCGCCGGCTTCGTCGAAATCCCCGTCCCCGTTTCGGCCGAGCGTGCCGACTACGACCGGCAGGCGGCGCAGAAAACGCACTTCATCAACTTCAACGTCTTTGCCGGCGGCCTCGGCGAGCTCGAGTACCTGCGCCATGTCGGCGTTCTCGACGCCGATTTCAGGCCTGTCCCCGGCCAGGCGCTCGACCTCACGCACTATCTGCAGCAGGCGGCCAGCGAGTCGGCAGCCGCTGCCGCCCTGCTCCGCGTGCGCGGGCCGCAGGCGCTGCTCGGCGACGACGGCCAGGCCTGGGTCCCGGCGGCGACAGCGCTGCCGTACGCCGTCGACTTCAGGATGCCGGGTAACGCGCCGGCCGGGCAACTGCGCCTGGTGATGGCACTCGACGCCAGCCTCGACGCGCGTTCCTTCCGCCTCGGCGATCTCAAGCTCGGCGACATCAACGTGCACCTGCCGGCCGGCAGGGCGAGCTTCCAGGGCGACTTCGACTTCAGCGGCAGCAAGGGCTTCGTGCTGCGCGTCAGCGCCGGCATCGACGTCACGACGCGCATCGCCACCTGGCTGCTGCAGGCCATCGACCCGCAAACCGGCGAAGTCCTGCACGACGCGACGCGCGGCCTGCTCGCCCGGGCTGCCGGCGAAGCGGGCGTCGGCGCTGCGCAGCGTGCCTCGCTGAGCTACACGGTCAGCGCCGGCGACGGCGCAGTTTCCGGCGCCGACATCGTTGCCGGCGCGCGGATGTTCATCGACCAGGCACCGCCCATCGACAGCGAGCGCAGCGTCGTCAAGCTCGATGCCGACGCGCCGCGAACGACGCTGACGGTGAGCGCCCTCGGCGCTAACGCCGACGGCGCCCCAAGCTTCGATGTCCGCTGGCAGACCGACGACACGCCGCCTGCTGCGGGCAGTGCTGGCGGCACGGGTAGTGGCGTCAAGTCGGTCAGCGTCTATGTCGCCGAAGACGGCGGCGATTTTCGCATCTGGCAACGTCAGGTCGACCCGGCAACCGGCCAGGCGATCTTCACCGGCAGCGCCGGCAAGCGCTATGAGTTCCTTGCCGCCGCCACCGACCGCGCCGGCAACCGCGAGGCCGCGTCGCTGGCCAACGCCGTTCTGCCCGACGACGGCGCACGGCAGGAGATCCTCGACGCCATCGGCAGCAACGAGTCGCTGTCGGCAACTGCCGAGCTGCCACTGGCCACGGCCGAGCGCAGCTACGCGGCGAACGCCCTGTTCGCCGAGACGTCACGCTTGCTGCCCGGCCACGTCGCCGACAGCCAGGGCAGCGATCTGCGTTCGGTACTCGCGCCGTTCAGCGTGCGCGGCCTGGCCAGCGGCTACGCCGCCAGCGACGCCGACATCGGCGCGCAGGCGCTGGTCGAGCTGCCCGATCACAGTTTCCTGGCCAGCGCCGGCAGCGAGCGCAACCAGGTTTTCCACCTCGACAGCAATGGCGGCCCGGCCACGAATGCGGCCACCGCCTCGGCGCAGCTCCTCAACGCGCGCCTGACACCGCTGTTCACGCTCGCCGAGCCTATCCTCGACATGGCCGTCGATCGCTTCGGCCAGCTCTGGCTGACGACCGGCGCCGAACTGCTGCAGGTCGACGTGGACAGCGGCCAGGTCATCGAACGCCATCGCGGACCGGGGGGCGAGCCGCTGACCCATGCGCTGGCCATCGACCCGGGCAGCGGCTGGATCTACGTTTCTTCGGGCGGCGGAATCGAGATCTTCGACCCCGCCGAAAGCGACCGCGCCCGCGCCTGGCGGCACTTCAGCAATCAGCGCGTCGGCGACCTGGCCTTTGCCGCCGACGGCCGCCTGTGGGGCGTCAAGTGGAGCGGCAGCGAGGTCGCCGGGGCACGACTGCAGGCGACCAGCGAGATCGTCAGCTTCCCGCTCGACGGCCGCTCCGTCGGACGCGCCGAACTCGAATATCGTCTCTCCGGCATCGTCGACAGCATCGCTTTCGGCGCCGCCGGGAGCAGCCTCGACGGACTCCTCTTCGCTTCGAGCAACCTTCGCCAGCGCAACGTCGGCGCGGGTGCGACGGGCACGCCGCAGCAGTCGCCGGTGTGGATGGTCGAACTCGCCAGCCGGCAAGCGCTGCAGGTGGCCGGCGGTGGCAGCCGCGGCGAAAGCATCGTCGCCACTGGCGACGGGCGCATCCTGGTCGCCCAAACGACGCGCATCGACGAAATCTCCCTGCAGCGCGCCCCACTCGTCGAGGCGATCACCGTCCCTGACGGCGCGCTCGTGCCGCTGCCGCTGAACGAGATCGGCGTCGTCTTCGACCAGGCGATGTGGCTCGGCACCCTGGCTGACGGCAGCGCTGGCCATGACCCGCGCAGCGTCCTCGACCCCGGCAACTTCGTGCTCACCGCGCTCGCCAGCGAGGGGGCCACGGCGGGCACTGCCAATGCGCGCAGCGAGCCGCAAGCGGTGCGCTGGGACGGCGCAAGCCGCACTGCCTGGCTGGCGATCGGTGGCCTCGCCGCCGGCGACTTCCGGATCGACATTGCTGCCAGCCTGCAGAGCGCCGCCGGGACGCCGCTGCAGAGCGGCTTTTCGAGCCGCTTCACCGCCCTTGCCGACATGAGCAGCCGGCTGCAGCTCGGTTTCAGCAACACCCGCGCCAGCCGCGCCAGCGGTGAGGTCAGCTACGATGTCAGCGTCACCAATATCGGCAGCGACGAAATCCGCGGCCCCCTGCTCCTGCTCCTCGACGCCGGCCGCTACTTTGCCGGCACCATCGCCGACGCCGAGCCGGCCAGCGATGGTCAATCCGGCCACGCCGACCTCTGGACCATCGACCTCGGCGCCGCGCTGCAGGCGCTTGGCGGCCGCCTCGCGGTCGGCGCAACGATTGCCGGCCAGACCGTTCGCGTCACGCCGGGCAGCGAAACGGTGCCGCGCGCCGGCCTGAGCGAGCTGCTCAAGGCCAACCTCGGGCACGGCGTCTTCGCTCTCCCGCAGGACAACCGGCCACCGACCCTTTCGCTCGCCGGTCTGGTCGACAGCGATCTCCTGCCGCCGGCGCGCGTCGGCGAGGCATGGAGCGCGAGCATCGAAGCGATCGAAGCGATTGAATTCGACGGAACGCGCTTCTGGTGGCAGCTGGTCGACGCGCCGGCCGGCGTCACGCTGACGCCAGCGGCCGAAATCGACCTGTCCGGCGAAGCCGCGCACGCGACCGCCACGCTTGACTGGACGCCACTCGCCAGCGCCGACGCCAGTACGCGCGTCGTGGTGCGTGTCGACGACAGTCGCGGCGGCATCGCCCTGCGCGAGTTCCGCCTGGCGGTGATCGGCGGCAACCGCGCGCCGGTGATCGAGGGCATTGACGACGTCACCCTCGGCGAAGGTGAAACGCTGTCGCTGCCCCTGCTCGCCACCGACGCCGACGGCGACCGCCTGACGCTGGCGCTGCGCAACCTGCCACACGGCGCCGTCTTCGACGCGGCCAGTGCTGTCCTGAGCTGGACGCCAGACCACGATCAGGCCGGCGTCTGGGAGGCGGTCACGGTCCTCGCCAGCGACGGCAAGAGCACCGCCAGCCGCACATTCACGATCACCGTCGAACAGGCTCGCGCGCAACCGGTCCTGGCCGCCGTCGCCGCGCAAACCCTGCGCGAGGGCGAGGCCTGGGCGCTGCAGCTTGCCGCCGGCGTACCGGGAATGCTGCCCGGTCGCGCACAAGCCGACGGCACGACGCTCAGCGTCGAGTACGGCGCGCGCTGGCTGCCAGGCGGCGCGACGCTCGATGCGCAGACCGGCTGGCTGGCCTGGACGCCGGGCTTCGACCAGCACGGCACTTACCGCGTGCCGGTCAGCGTCATCGCCACCTGGACGGCGCCCTCGGGGCAAACGAGTCGCAGCGTGCTCGACCGCGATGTCGTCCTGAACGTCGCCAACGCCAACGGCGCGCCAATCTTCGCCGCCGGCGAAACCTGGCGCGTCCTCGAAGGCCAGCCGCTACGCATCAGTGTCTTCGCCTTCGACCCCGACAACCCGGCCTTCACGCCAGCTGTGCGCATGCGTCCGGGCAGTGCAGCGATCGGCCCGGAAACGAGCGCGCCGAGCGTCAGCTACCAGCTCAGCGGCCTGCCGGAAGGCGCCTTTTTCGACCCCGACACCCTGGAAATCGTGTGGACGCCGGGCTACACCCAGGCCGGCAGCTACAGCGTCGTCGTCACCGCGACCGACGACGGCGACGGTATGGGAACACCCGCACTGAGCCAGCTGGTCGTGCCGATCGTCGTCGGCAACGCCAACCGCGCACCACAGATGGGCGACCTGGGCAATGCCTTCGTCGACGCCGGCGGCGTGCTCGAAATCCCGTTCAGCGTCGGCGACGTCGACGGCAATCCGATCGCCATCACGATCAGCGGCCTGCCGCGTTTCGCAAGCTACACGCAGTTGCCGCCGGCGACTGGCGAGCAGGCGCCTGGCCAGGGATTTGGCCAACTGCGCGGCAGCATCCGCTTTGCCCCCGGTGCCGGCGACCGCGGCGACTACACGGTCACCATTACCGCCAGCGACGACGGTGACGGCAACGCCACGCAGGCGCTCAGCACAACGCGCGCCTTCGTCGTCAGCGTTCGCAGCGTCAGCGAAGCGCCGCTGATCGCCGCGCCACGCCAGGTCGTCGCGCTGGTCGGCCAGCCGTTGTCGGTGGCCATCGTCGCCAGCGACCTCGACCAGGACCCGCTGAGCTGGTCGAGCAACGGCCTGCCACTCGGCGCCGAGCTGATTCCGGCCAGCCAATACGGACACGCGACGCTGCGCTGGACACCGACCGCCGACGATCTTGGCAGCCGCGACGTCGAGCTGATCGTTACCGACAGCGGCCTGCCACCGCAGAACGGCGGCTTCGGCACCCCCGAACAGCCGCTGCCGAACGTGAGCCGGCACACGCTGCGCATCGTCGTTCGTTCGCAAAACGCCGCACCCGAGCTGCTCGGCGTGCGGGTCAACGGGCAGACCCTCGCCGACGATCGCGTCGCTGCCGGCAACGCCGGCGGCTCGGTGAACACCGGCCCGCTGCGCATCGACGCTCGTGAGGGGCAGCCACTGGCCCTCGAAGTGTTCGCGCAGGACAGCGACGCCGACGCGCTGCACTGGCGCGTCGCCGGCATGCCGCGCGGCATGGGTTTCAGCGCCGACGGCGGTCGCGCGGCGTTTGACTGGACTCCCGATCTCTTCGCGGCACAGGACGGCAGCGACCCGGATGGCGGCGCGTTGCGCGCCGGCCACTGGCGCTTCAGCGTCACCGCCAGCGACGGCATGGCCAGCTTCAGCCGCGACATCGAGATCGTCGTCGCCAACACCAACCAGGCACCGCGCATCGTGCCGATAGCGCTGCAGCTGATCGACGAAGGCGAGACGCTGGCCTTCACCGTCGTCGCCTCCGATGCCGATCGCGACGCCGTGCAACTGAGCCTGGTGCATGACCAGGGAACGCCGGCCGGGGTCTCGTTCAACGCCAGCAGTGGCCGTTTCGAATGGACGCCGGGGGATGTCGTCGACAACAGCAGCGCCGACAGCCGCTCGTACAGCGTCACTTTTCGCGCCAACGACGGCCGCGCTGCCGACAACTCACTGACCACACAGAGCGTGCAGCTACGCGTTTTCGACGTCAATCGGCGACCGCAGATCAGCGCCAGCAATCACGCCGTCGTGATCGGCGACACGCTGAGCATCCCGGTCGTCTTCGCCGCTGCAAGCAACGGGATTTCGCTCAGCGACCCCGACGGCCCGGCTCAAACCGCGGCGCTGGCGATCAGCTTCAGCGGCCTTCCCGAAGGTGCCCGCTACGACGCGGACAGTCGGCGCCTCGTCTGGACACCGGGCGCCGGGCAGATCGGCGACTTCACGGTCAGCGCCACGGTCAACGACGGCCAGGCGCGCAACGGCACGGCAACGGCGGTGTTCACCCTGCGGGTGATCGCCGAAGCGGCAGCCAACGCGCCGAAGATCGTCGTCTCGACCACGCCGAGCGCGCCGGCGCTGCCGGGGCAAACGATCCTGGCCAGCGTGCGCGCCGACGCCTGGAGTGGCATCGCGCAACTCGCAGTGACCGTGCGTGGCTCGGCAATCGACGCGGAAAGCGGCGTCGGGAGGTGGCAGAGTGTTGCGCTCGACAGCGCCGGGCGCGTCCGGCTCAGCGCCAGCCAGCCAGGCCTGATCGAAATGCGCGTCCTGGCCACAGACTGCGACGGCTTCAGCGCCACCCACACCGAGACCCTGCGCGTCAGGGACCCGGCCGACACCGCGGCGCCGCTACTGGCGTGGAGCGGCACGCTTGCCGGCGCCAGCGCGAGCAGCCAGCCGCACGAAGTGCGGGCCAGCACGACCCTCACCGCCCGCATCGCGGAAAGCCAACTGATGGGCTGGCAACTGCAGATCGCCGCAGCCGGCAGCAATCGCTGGCAAACGCTGGCCGAGGCCGAAACGCCGGCGATCAGCGTCGCGCAAACGCTGGCCCTGGCGACGCTCGATCCCCAGCAGCTCGACAACGGCATCTACCAGCTGCGCCTCACCGCCTGGGACCTCGCTGGGCGCAGCAGCGAGATCGACGCCACGCTGATCATCGACAGCGCCGACAAGACGTTCGCCAGCCACAGCCAGACCGACGCCGCGCTGACCCTTGCCGGCCACACGCTGGCCCTCGCCCGCCACTGGCAGCCGACGAATAGCGGCGCGCCGGCCGACAACCGCGGCGACTTTGGCAACTGGACGCTGCCGCTGCTCGCCAGTCGGCTGAGCAGCGACCAGCCGGCAATGCTGGCCAACGGGGCAAGTGCCGCGTGGGCGCTGGGCGCGCGCGTCTGGCTGAGCATCCCGGCCGACCTTGCCGACGCCAGCGCTGGCCTGACCCAGCTCTCGTTCGTTCTCGGCGTGCAAGGCGAACGCCTGGGCAGCGAAGCCGGCGCAGCGCAGGTCTGGCGGCCGTCGTTCAGCGGCGACCGCGGCTGGACACTGCAGGCGCACGCCGACGAGGCGCGCAGCGGCGCCGACCGTCTCCAGCGCCAGGGTGATCGACTCTACGCGCAGGACAGCGGCCTGCCCTGGGTGCCCCGCGCCTACACGCTGACCGCCCCGGACGGCACGCGCTACACACTCGACGCGCAAGGGACGATCAACGGCATCGCCTTCGCCGACGGCCAATCCTGGCTCGTTTCGGACGCCGGCATCGCGGCGGTGAACGGCGATTTCGCCGAGCGCGTGGATTTCCAGCGCGACAGCGCCGGGCACATCGTGCGCCTTACGGCTCCTGACGGCGCCGGTGGCACCACCGCCATCGCCTACCGCTACGACAGCGCCGGCCGGCTGATCCTCGTCCGCCGCCTCGACGACGGCGATCCGGGGACGCCGATCGCCTACGCCGCTGGCGGGCAAGTGCTCACCGACCCCCTCACCGCCTACCTCGGCGCCGCCGTGCGCTGGGGCAGCAGCGACACCAACGCCTGGGCCGGCGAGCTGAACGCCGATACGGGCATCAACCTCGCCTTCAGTGTGCGCGAGAGTGAAATCGAATCGACGATACATGCGCCCGGGGCTCAGGGCGCCGTGATCCTGGCGCTCGAAACGATGCTCCCCGCCGACGCCCGGCTCGAAGTCGTCGGCGCCCAGACCATTGGCAGCACCACGGTGAACGGCACGCACACCCGCCTGTTGCGCGTCAGCGAAGCCGGCGTCAAGCTGATTCGCATCAGCGGCAACGGCGCAGCGCAACTGCGCATCAGCGTCGCCGGCGACCTCGACCGCGACGGCCGCATCGACGCCGCCGACAGCCAGGCCTGGGAGCAAGCCGCTTCCGCACAGGACCGTGTGGCGGACATCAACGGCGACGGCCGGATGGACAGCGCCGACCGCCAGGTCCTCTACGCCAATTACGGTTTCAGGGCCAATCGCGCGCCGACGGCAGCGAACACGGCAAACGGTGCTTCCGCAGTACTCAACACGCACACCGATCTGGCCACGCGCGGCGCGCTGAGCAAGTTCGCCGAGGACCTCGAAGGCGACACGCTGTTCTGGCGCGTTCTCGGCAGCAGCCACGGCAGCGGCCGAATAGAAGCCGACGGCCAGACGCTGAGCTTCACCCCGGAAGCCGGCTACAGCGGTGCAGCGACGCTGACGCTGCAGGCCGATGACGGTTTCGCCGCCGGCGCTCCGCTCGAGCTGACGATCGACGTCAGTGGCGCAAGCTTGCTGCGCCTGCATCTCGCGCAGTTGCCGGCGCTGGCCAGTGGCCAGTTTGCCCGCCTGCAGGCAAGCGCCGACTTCGCGGACGAGCAGTCCGTCGCCATCACCGACGCCGCCTATCTCACGCTCGGCAGCGCCGATCTGACGGAGCTCGGTGGCCGCTTGCCGAACCCGCTGCAGGTCGACGACACGCACGACATTGTCCGGGCGACCGGCGTCGGCCCGGCGCTGCTCATGATTCAGCGCGTAGACAACGATGTACGCCTGGTCCAAGCCGCCGCGGCGATCAACGTTCGCGCTGCGGCGCTGCCCTTCGACCGCGAAGCCGGCGCAGAGGAGAACGAAAGTGCCAGCGGCTACGGCGGCGACGAAAGCCTGTCCATCGAGCCGGACGTCTACCCGGGCACGCTCACCCTGATGCCGGGCGACACGCGGCAATTGAAGGTACGCCTGCCCGACCCCTACAGCGATCAGCCGATCGACATCCACACCGCGAGCCAGACGAACTTCTCCGGCGCACCGGAAACGCTGGAACGCTACCTCGACCCGGAGAGCGGCGAAAGCTTCGACATCGTCATCCCGGCCACCCCGCCGGTGTACAGCGGCACGCGCTACGTCGTTTCCGACGCGAGCATCGCCAGCCTCGGCGAAGACGGGCTGATCACCGCCCTGCGACCCGGCGAAGTCAGCGTCGCCATCGTTCACCTGGCCAGCGTCGTCGATCGCTACGGCGGCGTCAGCGACCAGGTCATCGGCCAGAGCACTATCCGCCTGCGTGTGCAGGCCGCCGCACTGACCGACGATGACCCGAACACCGCCGCCCCGGCCGGCATCACCATCGCCGCCGACCAGGGTGGCGTGGTGCAGGCGGCGACCGGCGAGACGGTGATGATCGGAGCGGGAGCCCTGCGCGACGATGCGCTGGTCTCGATACGGCGCATCGCCGTGGCCGAATTGCTCGCCGAAACGGGAATGTCTGCGCCGGCACCGGAGGTCCTGCAAACCCTCGCGGCGTTCCGCCTCGATCTCGGCGAACAGGCAAGCAGCGTCCCGGTGCAACTGGCGATCCCGCTGCAGGCCGAGGTCGGGGTCGAAGCCGGCGACGAAGTCCTGTTTCTGCGCCGCGGCACCGCCCCCGACGTCAACGGCATCCTGCAGGACAAATGGTGGCTCCTGGACAACGGCTTCGTCGGCACCGACGCGCAGGGCCGGCTCGTCGCCCGCACCGCCAGCCCACCGTACGGCGGCGTCAGCGCTTCCGGCGATCTCGTTGTCGTGAAGACCCGCAGCAACCATGAGACCGGTGCGCTGACAGTGCGCGGCAACGGCGTCAACGTCTTTGCCCTGACGACGAATTCGCTGGCGATTTCGCTGGCTGGCAACCTGGCGAACGGCGGCTTGACGGGTGCCGGCGCAGCGACGAACCTGATCGGCATCTTCGCCGGAACGTCGGAAATCTACGCCATCAACCTGGACTTCGGCGGCGTCTACCAGGTCGTCCCGGTGCAGAGAAGCCTCGACAACGGCGAACTCACGCTGACCATCGCGACACCCGGAGAAAGCGGATCGGGCACCCGGGACACGGGCACTTCGCCGCGCATCACCGACGTCAAAATGCTCGCTGCCGGGAAGCTGCAGCTGACCGTCGAAGACCTCCAGCCGGCGGCAGTCCCCGGAATGGCGGCGCAAGCCAGCGCCCTGCGAGTGTGGATCTCCCCGGACGAGCCCAAGGTCGATCCGTACGGCAAAGCGAGTTCCGCCGTCTGGCGAAACGACAGTCAGGAAATGCGCGACGGCATGCGCCTGTGGCAGAAGGTGGTCGACCTCGCAGCGGTCGCACCCGGCGCTGCGCGCATGACCGTGGACATCGACCTTCCGCCGCAGCTGGCACTGGGACTCCATGTGATCACCGTGCAGCGCATGCTGCAAAGCGTCGACCCGGCCAATCCCGGCGCGACACGCTGGCTGGCCAACGGCGAGGCGGGCCACGTCGCCCTCGCAGGACAGACCGACTTCAGCGTCGTCACCCTCGCCAACCGGATGCAGATTTTCAGGAATGGCGAGATCGTCAAGGAGATCCCCTATCTGGACGCCAACGGCGACCCGACCGTCGGTGGCGGCAGCAAGACCGACCAGATCGCCTTCAGCCTCGACAACCGCCTCGTCTTCGTCGCCGGTGCGCACGGCACCATCCATGTCATCGATACGGCGACCATGAGCGCAACAACAAGCTTCAGCGTCGGAACGGCCAATGTCAGCAGCCTGGCCGTTTCCGGGCAGTGGCTCTATGTCGCCGAGGGCGGCCCCTACGACCCGGCTGGCAACTACCGTCTCCTGCGCGTCAATATCGACGAAACCGCCAGCGACTTCCTGGCCATCCGGCAAGTCGAGCTGCCCGCGGCAGTGAGCGGCCAGAACGCGCCGTACGGCTATATCGACATGGCGCTGACGCACGGCGCCCACAGCTACCTGGCGCTCACTGCCAGCAAGCAGAGCATCGACGTGGCCATGGCGCGTAGCCAGCCGGACAGCGGCAACGTCTTCATCCTGGACCTGGATCAACTGCAGGAACGAAGCAGCCGCCTCGCCGCCACCGGCGCCGGCGCCTTCGTGCAGGTCGATTTCCCGACCCGCGAAGGAAAGGGGCCGCAGTACATTGCGTCCGCGGGCATCAAGGGCAATACGCTGCGACTGCTGCTCAGCGACGCACTTGACGACAACGCGGGCCTGGCCACGATCACCGTCGAGTTGAGCAATTCGGGAAGACTTCAGGGAACGCCGGTCTTCAGGCAAATCCCGATGTCCGGCGCCCTGCCCGGCATGAGCCGCCTCGACGGCAACTACCAGCTGAATATCCAGCGTGCGCAATCGCCAGCGGTGATCGTTGCGCGCAACGGCAGCGAATACGCGCTCGTCGCCGACTACTTCTTCGACTTCGTCGATCCGCTGTACGCGCTGGATGACCCTCAGACCGGTGCCCGGCAGGCAGGCGGCAAGATCGGTATCGTCAAGAATCCCTTCGCTGCGGCGCCGGAATATCTCGGCGCGACCTCGCCGATCATCGACGCCAACTTTTCACGCCTGCAAGTCACCGACGGCGGCAGGACGTTGTGGGCGGACATCCGTTACTGGCCGACCATTGGCGAAGCACCGCCAGCGAGCGGCCTCCTGGTCTGGGACCTGGACGCGCTCATCGCCGCCGCGGAAAGAAATTCGCTCGCCAGGCAGGCGTCGCCACGACCCCTGCCGATCGATCGCCAGCGAATCGACGGCGTGACGACCCAGGTCGTCACTCCGAGCAAGCTGAACCTCGCCGACAGCCCGCAACTGACTTCCGGCTGGATCCACGGAATGGCGACCAGCCAACTGCTGCAACCCGACGCGGTGGAATTCACGGCGCCGGTCGATGGCGGCCAGTTCCTCCGGACGACCATCGCCCCTGACGCGGGCGGAAAAGTCCCTGAAATCAACTACGGCGACGTCGCCCGCATAGACCTCTTCAAGCTTATCCGTGACGAATACGCAAGCACGCTCGCGGATCTGAGCGACGCGGATTTCAACATCAACTGGGAAAACATCGAGGTCGGCGGCGCTGCGCAGTTGGTCAGGGACGGCCAGGGCTTCCTGCTCACCGCCGAACGCGAGGATGGATTCACGTCGGCGCAGGCAGCGACCAGTGCGACCTACTCCGGACTGCAAGCGGTCAGCACCGACCTGGGCAAGAAGACGCTCCGCGACAGCGGCATCGTCTTCCTCGCGCCGAAAATCGATGTCGATCGCCTGCGCCAGGGCAAGACGCTGCCTGCCGCCGACATCACCCTCTCCCTCAAGGGCTACGACAGGAACGATCCGGAAAAGCGCCTGCTCCTGAAACTGCGCGTAGTGGATTACACGCGAGCGGCGGAAACCGTTTTCTTCGGCGATCGGCCGCTGAACAATCCGGGGTACCACCCCTTCGCCGGCGCAGCCGGCCTCAGTGCGCGCCCCGGCGCCGAGAACGACCTTCTCGACGTGTGGCGGGTGGAGCAACGATTGAAGTACCTGGGCTTTGGCCTCTCCGCAATGAATACGGGAGAAATCACCGTCAACGGCACAATCGACGACGCCGAGCACATCGCCTTGCGGCAGTTTGACCAGATCATCGATGGAAAGACCACCTACGCCACCACCCTTACGGAGCAAATCACGGTAGGGGGACGAGCCAGCACGCGCACCACAGCGCTGCCGCCCGTCACGCTTTCCGAGCATGACGTCGCCTGGCTGAACGCCTACAACGCACCGCACTGGCTCGATTTCTTTCCGTCCGGAAGTCAGCAGCTCGTGGGCTGGGAAGACATGACCGACAAGACGAACCCCACTGCAGCGATGGGCACGAGCTGGGTGTTTGATCTGATGGTCGCTGGGCAAGCCGAAAACAAGACACTGGAAGGAGATAAACGCCCAGACCTCTGGTTCGCCGGCACCAACAATCTCGGGAACCGCCTCAACCTCGGAGTCAGGACAGACTACGTCTCTACGCAGAACCAACGGACGGTCAGTGGCGGCGAAGTGATCAACGGAGTGATTCCGAGAACGCCACCGCCTGCAATCACCCACCCAGAGGCTTATACCAATCGCGAATGGGACTATGTTAACTCAAGAGACCTTTCACCATTACTGCTAAACCCTCACCTAAGGAACTTTGATCATTCAACGATGACGTTCGGAGAAAAACCGAGCAACGGAACTCCCGAGAGCCCGCAGCTCAACAAGCAGAATGAAGTACTATTGGACTTTGTAGCCATTTACGCCGCCACTCAGACGAACGGCACCCGAGAATCGATAAGAATTCTGAATGGAGATACCGAGACAATTCGAACGGCGCTATTTGGTGAAGGCAACCCCGCTGGAGGAATAATCGACCAACAAGCGCTGCTCATTGGAGGCACCGCGTTGAGCATTGGCAGCCAAATGACAGCAGAGTCCCTTGGCAACATAATGGGGAACGTACGAGGGGTAAACTATGGAGACTGGATCGCACCCCTACAGAGCGCCATGCTGGAGTTCGAGATCACAACACCGCAAAGAATTGCGGCTTTTCTTGCCCAGATAAAGCAAGAATCCGGTGGCATGAGAGCTCTCACCGAGGGCTTTAATTACTCGCAAGCCGCTCTCGCCAGTACCTTTTCCTACTTGAGAACACATCAAGAGGTCGATGCTGCCGGGAACACAAGAACACTGGCGCAGTTATTGGGCAGGCAAGCTGGGGAGGCAACCGTCCCTCACGATCGACAAGTTCGTATTGCCAATACCGTCTACGGTAGTGAGTCCAACGCCTACCTAGGCAACGGAAACATCGCTAGCGGCGATGGCTGGCTCTTTAAGGGACGTGGTCTAAAACAAATTACTGGAAGGGCAAATTACGGGGCTTTTGCAGCTTACCTGTCTAGCCACCCTCTAGCGGGCCAGCCTACGGGAGCTGAGCTGATGAGAAACCCGGATCTACTGGCGTCAAACCGAGAACTTGCTGCACGCTCCGCGGGGTGGTTTTGGGCGATCGGCACTCCCGCGGGAAGTCTAAACTCGCGCGCTGACGACCTCGATTTCAGCAAATCGGCGACTGAAATGCAAAGATTCAAGCTGATTTCTGATGGTATTGGTAAGAAAGCCCGTGACGAACGTTGGCAAAAATACAAGCGGAATGTAGATCTTGTGCAAACTGGCGGCAACCCTTACGAGAGCCTTAGGCAAGCACTTTCGAGACTTGGGTTTTCAAGCAGAGGAGAAGAACATTACGACAGCCAATTCGGAATCATATTAAGGCCGCCCGCTCGGCAAGCGGTGACCACTCTCACGGCCATAAGCCTTAATACCCCCTTAGGCACTGACTTATTGGCGCGCCAAACCGATAAAATCAATCCGATTTTTCCCCGGGTGCTTACTACGGAAACTCAAGAGGTAGGCGACCGTGTTCAAATAGAACCCTATTTCTATCGAGGAGAATATAAGATGATCGCGCTAGACTACATGGACCACTCAGGGTCAAATAGCCCTATTGTTGCGATAGCGCAGGCAGAAACCTCCAGGAATGATAGGCAGAAAAAATTGCGTGAAATGGGCATTTGCCATGTAGTGCCAAACATACCCTCAAAACACCTTCACACAGAATCCGGAATATACCCAAAACAGCAACCGGTTTTTCCTTATACCGACGCTTCGTTCTATTTTATGGAATACGAAGGACGCGACATCAGAAAATGGTACGCAAACACGGGGCCTTTTGACCGGTCAAAAACTAATATTATTAAAACACCAGCCCACGGCTCGCTTCTTCCGGCGAAGTGCGAAGAACATCGCGCATACTGCGAGCACAAAGCGTTTTATTATAAACCAGACGACGGTTATTTTGGCGACGACTCGGCGATTATTGACGCGGAGGTCAACGGGTGGAAAGTCAGGCTCTATTATCAATTTCATTCAATGAACACTGCGGCTTACACGGACGCTGAGGTCTGCAGCAGCAGTGACGGTTACCGAATCTGGAAAATCTCCAAATCCCCAACCGATGTCAAGGACAAAAACGTCGTAGCCTGGCACGAATCTGTCCCGTTTGCCGGTGGTGTGAGTAGCGCCAATGCAGCATTAGTCACCTACCTAGACCTGCCCGGTGGCACGCTGGGGAAAATGACTGTGGATCAGGACAATGTGCGTATAGCCTTGGACCCCACCGCCGCCGGCTACGGCTGGTTCGTCGACCTCACGCCCTCCGACAACGCCGAGTTCCTGCCCACAAGCAACCCGTTCGAGTTGATCGCCAGACCGGGCTCCGACGCCGAGGGCAGGATGGATCTGCTCACCGTTCTGCGCCATGAATACGGCCACGCGGCGGGACTCGAGCACAGCGGCGACAGCCACGACCTGATGGCGTCAACACTTCTGCCCGGCGTGCGTCGCCTGCCCACGTCCAGCGAACTCGCCGCGCTGCACGGTCTGCTCGCCGGCACCAACTCGGCACCGTTGCCGTACGATCCTTCCACCCCTCCCGGCGCACCGCTGCCGCTGAGCCGTAGCGTCGGATCGCTGCGGCTCAGCCGGCTGCGCCCAGCCGAAACAAACGACCCGGCCGGCGACACGCTCAGCGCTGCGATCGCACAGTTCAGCATTGCCGCCAACCCCACCCTCCTTGACGCCGGCTTCATCGACGGCTCTGCCTGGTCCACCAGCGGCGAAGTCGTCTTCACGCAGGGTGCTGCGACGCTCAGGGAAGCTGCCTCGTCGCAGACCCGCCTCAACCAGGCCTTTGTCGTCGGCGCCAACGACGGTACGCTGTCCTTCACCCTGGCCGACATCGCCCTGGACGACGTCGACGCCGCGCCCGACGACGCCTTCGAAGTGGCGCTCATCGACGCCAGCACCGGGCAATCGCTGATGGGTGGCAGCGGCCTTGCCAACAGTGACGCGATCTTCAACCTGCAAGCGGATGGGAGCGAGCACAGGGCCGCCGGCGTCACGACCTTGCACAACGCCGACGGCGGCGTGTCGGTCGTCGTCGACCTGACCGGCATCGCCCCGGGTACGGTCGTCAACCTGAGCTTCGACCTGATCGGCTTTGGGCGCGGTGCCGCCGCGGTCAGCAGCCAGGTCACGGTCCGCGACCTGCGGCTCGGTGGCGGGCAAGCGCTTGCAGCGCGGGACGACGAGGCAACCACCGCCGAGGACACGCCACTACGCATCGCCGTCCTGGACAACGATTCAGGCGTGCAGTCTGGCGACGAGATCGGCAGCGAGACGAGCGGCATCGTTCCCGTGCTCGTCGACGGCCCGCTACATGGCAAGGTGGCCGTCAATGGCGACGGCAGCTTCACCTACAGCCCGCAAGCCGACTGGAACGGCACCGATCGCTTCGCCTATCGCCTGCTCGGCAAGGAGGTCGAATCGAATATCGCCACCGTCCGCGTGATCGTCACCCCGGTCAACGACGCGCCGACGCTGAGCGCCGGGGGCCTGCAGGCGACCTACGCCGACGAGGATTTCACGCTCGAACTGAGGAGCAGCGATCCGGATGACGACCGCATCAATGGCTGGCAAATCGATTGGGGCGACGGCCAGATCGTCGACATCGACGGCAATCCCGGCCAAGTCAGCCACCGCTACAGCGGTGTACTCGGCGAAGTGCTCATTCGTGCCACGGCCGTAGACGATGATGGCCGCTATGCGCTCGATCCGCTGGCCGTGACGATTCTGCCGCCGCCCTTGCAAGTCACTTCGTTCAGCTACGACCATGGCGGCTTTACCGTGCGTTTCAACGACGTCTTCGAGGCCGGCAGGATCAATCTCTACGACTCAGCGCTCACCGGTCTCGGCGCGGCGGACATCGTTCTCATCGGCAGTGCCGGCGTGGTCAACGGGTCGCTGGTCGTCGACGCGGATTACCGGGGCTTGCGCTACCTGGTCGGCGGCAACGGCCTGCTCGCCGACACCTACCGCCTGACGCTGAGGAGTGGGCCGCAGGCGTTTCACAGCGCATGGAGTGACCTCGACGGCAACGGTGACGGCGACATCGTTCCCGGCGACGATTTTCGCACCTCGTTCACGCTCGACGCCGTGCCGGCAACGCAGCTGGCGCTGCCCGACTTCATGCGCGGGCCCGGCCAGGCGGTCAACGTGCCGGCCGCCGGCCAGCATCTGCCGCTGACCTTGCTCAGCCCGGGCGAGGTGCGGCAGCTGAGCTTCGTCATCCGTTTCGATCCCGCGCTGCTTGAAATCAGCGCTGCGCTCCCCGGCTCCGGCCTGCCTGCCGATGCCGTGCTGAAGATCGACCGCCCGCTTCGCGGTGAACTTCGGGTAAATATCGAGACCGCAACCGCCATCGCCGCCGGCACGGTCACGCTGCTCGACCTCGTCGCCAGCGTTCCGGCGACGGCACCGTACGGCACGCAGCAGGTACTCGATATCCAGCAGGTGTCGATCAACGCGCAGTCGCTCTCCGGCGCCGACCGCGACGGGCTGCAGAGTGTCGGCTATGTCGGCGACACCAACGGCAACGGCACCTGGGAAAAAGCCGATCTGGCGCTGATTTCGCGGCTTGCCTTGCAAGCGGACAACGGTTTTGCCGCCTGGTCGCGAATCGATCCTCTGCTCGTCGCCGACGTCGATTCCGACCACCGAATCACGTCAGCGGATGTGTCCACGATCGGGCAGACCTTGCACGACCTGCAATGGCCCCAGGGAGCGAAGGCGCCGACGGGGCTGTCCTTGACCTTTGCCGAGCCGCAGGCGTGGCCAGGGCAGCCGCAGATCGACTTCGGCGCCCCCTTCGCCGGCTTCACCTTCGGCAGCGACGACCCGCGCTACCGGCGCGACAACTGGAAGCTGTCCTTCGTCACCCAACTGGCAGGCAAGACCGTCAATCCAAACAGCCGTTTGCAGGTGACGCTGGACTCCTCGCCGCAAGCCACCCGGTCGGCCTGAGTACCGGCCCGCGGCGCCTGCTGGCGTCGCTTCTACCGCCCAACCGGACCGCCGGACGGCAAGGAAACGCTGCCCGGCCACGCTTCTTGTGAACGCGCGAACGTGATACGTTTCCGCCTGTGCCGGCAATGGTGCTGCGCAAGTCTGCTCACAACTTCAAGGATAGAAAGATGGCCAAAAGACAGTTTGAGGCGATAGTGCCGGCGGAGGCTGGCTGGATAGTGATTTCCATCGACACCTCGGCGAAGGACGACATCAAGACCTGGAGCATCACCGAGCGCTTCAACGTGATCGGTTTCGGCGTCCGCGCCGACGACGGCTACCCTGTGCCGATCACGGCCATCGGCCCGCTGGCGCTGTGCAACATGGACGATGGCGGCGACAAGGCGAACGACTGCTATACCGGTTTCTTCCTGCAGGCGCCGAACGGCTGGATCACCGGCGCCGTTCCGGAGACGAGATGGCCGGATCTCGACAGCCTGTTCAATCAGGCTGCCCACGTCTATATCGGCATGGGACGTATCGAACCGGGCGAACTGGTCGTCTGAGGCGCACGAGCGCAGCGCCACGGCCCGCTGCGCACAGCGGGTTCGTGGTGGCCTTGCAGGATTGTCGGGGTCGTGGAGAGCGGCGTTCTTGACAAGACTTTCGGCGACCATGACCGCCGCCTGAAACCCGTGCGCTGGCGGGATTTCACCTGCTCCACGCCGCTGCCCGCGTCGCCGAATCCGGACAGGCACTCGCCAGCCACACTCCCACGCCGCTCCACTTTGCTTCGCGACTACGAGAAGGGATCGTTGCGCAGGCCGCCGAGGGCGAAGAAATTGCGGATGTCGTTGAGGTCACGACGGTAGCGCGGCTGCAGTGCCTTGTACATCGCCGCGATCCGCTGGCGAAGCGCCTCTGGCAGAGGGTGATCCGCGGTCTTGATGATCACCAGGAAGGGCACCTTGAAGGTCGATTGAACGCTGACCTCGGCAGGAAAATGGCGGCTGACCAGACTTTCGAACTCTTCCTTGAGAAACGCCGCGCGCAAGGAGCGCTCGTAATCCAGCGAAAAAATGTGCGGTTGATGGTCGGCATTCATGTAAGCGAAGAAAATGACCGACTTAAGCGACTTCAGACGACTGAAATCGGTGAGGTACAGGGCGCCACCCGGACGCAACACGCGAGCCACCTCGGCCAGGCAGTCGTCGAGGTGTTGCAGGGTCGGGAGGTGATGCAGCGCCATGGTACTGATCACCGCATCGAAACTGTGATCGGCGAAGCTGTCCAGGCGGGTGATGTCGCCCTGGCGGAAATCCACGTTGCTCAGGGCCAGCTCCTGCACATGGCGCTGCGCGTCGGCGAGCATTGCCGGCGAGAGGTCGAGGCCGGTGAAGGCGATTTCGGGATTGAACTGCGCGACCTGGGCAAGCTGTGTCGCCGGACCGCAGCCGAGGTCGAGGACAGTCTTGCAGCCCTGGACGACCTGGCTGATACGCGCCGAATGGAACAGGTACGACGAGGCCATGATGCCGTCGATGCGACCGGCTTCCGCGTAGGCGGCAACCTGTTGCGGGTCGTCCATGACCAGGTCTGGCTCGGGCTCGCGTGGCAGGCTGCGGCTGACCAGCAGTTCGCGCAGGAAGGTCGGGATCAGGGCGGGGTTCGGCATCGCCCGTTTATATACGAAAAAGCCCCGCTTGCCAAGCAAGCGGGGCTCCCGAATCGAGGGGGCTATTCGCCCCCCGCAAAGCCCGATTAGGCGGCTTTGCTCTTGCGGCGCGAGGTAACCACGCCCAGCAGGCCGATACCGAGCAGAGCCAGAACGCCCGGCTCAGGAATGATCGTACCACGCAGGTCGGCCGAGCCAGCAAGACACCACTGACCGGCAACTGCTCCGCCGGTGCGGCAGCCAGTCGTATTGTCGAACGGGTTCAGCACGAAGTTGTTGGCCGAGGTGGTCAGGGCAACGTCCGCGAGGCCGAAACCAGGAGCAACGCCGTCCGGGATGTCGTTGCCGTTGAGGCGCGTTTGCACGTCGAGCAGGCCGGTACCCGGAGTGAGGTCGATATCCAGCAGGCCCGCACCCGTGAAGCTCAGCGACGCACCGGTGAATTGACCGCTTGCCGACAGGGTATTGACCGTTCCCTGCTGCGCATGGCCGGTCATCGTCGCCCACAGGATACCGTCGTCGATCAGGTCGAGGTTGCCGCCGACGCCTTCCGAGCCCTGCAGGAGCAGGTTGAAGTCTGCGCGCTTGTAGATCTTGATCACGCCACCCGAGAAGTTGACCGTGGTCGGGGTGTAATCCTTCGCGACATAGTTGTCGAAGATGAAGAACAGCTTGTCGGTACCGGCGTAGGCGTTGTTGCCGTTGATGGTATTGACGACGCCGTAACCCCGGGCGATGTCGCCGTTAGCGCCGACAAAGGTCTCGGCCAGCGTGGTGGTATCGATGTGGAAGCCGAAGGGGCCGAAATCGACACCCCCAATGACAGTGGCGGAAGCAGCACCCGAAGCCATAAGGCCCAGGCCGCAGATGGCCGAAGCCAGCATTCTTTTTTTCATCACAATTTTCTCCTTGAGGGTATTAGTTAGTCCATTGAACTCGGCAAACCTGGCGGGCTGTAACTTTCATGGGACCCGACCAACTATAAGCACGTACCGTGCCAGAAACATTTCACATCGCACAATCAAAGACTTAGCGCACTTCAACAGCCAAGAATGCATACCACTGTAAAATTTTCCGACAGTTTGCCGCCCGTCAACGTGACATTTCGCACCGGCCAACATCGATCAGATCGGGCGGCAGACGAGTCCGGGGCGAACATCGGCGACCGCCTGCGATCAGCAGGCGCCGACGCGTGGGTCTGAAGCCGGCGCGACAGCCGTGGCGCCACATGAGGGGCGCCGCGGGCAAACACCACCGCGATCAGGCGATAACGCCGCCGCCGAGGCAGACGCGGCTTTCGTAGATCACGACCGACTGGCCCGGCGTCACCGCCCATTGCGGCTCGGCGAAGCGGATCAGGCACGCGTCGGCATCGATGCGCTCGATTTCGCAAGCGGCGTCGGCCTGGCGGTAACGCGTCCTGGCCGTGTACACCCAGTGCGTGTGCGCCGCCCTGCCGGCCACCCAGGAGAGGTCCTCGGCAAGCAGCTCGTCGGTCAGCAACGCCGGATGTGCGTGCCCCTGGACGACGTATAGAGTGTTGCTGGCGATGTCCTTGCGGGCCACGAACCAGGCGTCGTGGTCGCCGCCGTCACCACTCCTGCCGCCTTTGACCCCGCCGATGTGCAGACCCTTGCGCTGGCCGATGGTGTGATAGGCGACGCCGTCGTGCTCGCCGAGCAGGCGATCGTCGTCGAGGCTGCGAATCTCGCCCTTCTGCCTGGGCAGGTAGCGCATCAGGAAGTCCTTGAACGGGCGTTCGCCGATGAAGCAGATACCCGTCGAATCCTTCTTCAGCGCGACGTGCAGCCCGGCTGCTTCAGCAATCTTGCGCACCTCGCGCTTGTACAGGCCGGCCAGCGGGAACAGCGTCTTCGCCAATTGCTGCTGATTCAGGCGGTGCAGGAAATAGCTCTGGTCCTTGGTCCCGTCCTCGGCCTTGAGCAACTGGAACGTCCCGGCAAACTCGCGCACGCCGGCGTAGTGGCCCGTGGCGATGCAATCGGCGCCAATGCTCAGCGCGTGTTCGAGAAAGGCGCTGAACTTGATCTCCGAGTTGCACAGCACGTCCGGATTCGGCGTGCGACCGAGTTGGTATTCCTTGAGAAAGTGGGCGAAAACACGTTCCTTGTATTCGGCAGCGAAGTTCACCACCTCGACGTCGATGCCGATCACGTCGGCAAGGCTCATCACATCGACCAGATCCTGTCGCGACGAGCAATACTCGTCACTGTCGTCGTCCTCCCAGTTCTTCATGAACAGGCCGAGAACGTGCCAGCCCTGCTCCTTGAGCAGCATGGCCGCCACTGCCGAATCGACGCCCCCGGACAAGCCGACGACCACCGTCTTTGCCACCTTCATGTTCCCGCCTTTGCTAAGGTTCAAGGTTCTCTTCCCGGCCATCCAGCCAGCTCTGCAAATCGATCACCAGCGCCGGCTGACCGTTGTCGCGAAACCAGCTGTCGACGACGTAGCGCGCCGGCTCGGCTGCCCCGCCCCCGCCCCCGGCGCTTGCCGCCTGGGCGGCGTTCGTCCCCGACTCGCTCCCGACCGTTGCCGCGACCTCCTCTATCTGCGCCGCATGGTGCACCTGGAACAGGTAGAGCACGCGCCACACCGGATCGAGAACGCGATGAAAGCGTAGCCAGCCGCGAGCCTCGAGCAAGCGCAGCAGGCGCGTGCCGGTGGTCGAGTGATCGATGCAATCCATCCTCCCATAGACACCATTGTCGGCGGTGTTACCGCCACGGTCGGCGGCAATCGGCGTCTGCTGGCCGGCCCAGCCGAGCAGCCAGCCCATCGCCAGCGACAGCTTCGCACGCTCGTCGGCGGCACTCTCTGCCGTGCCGAGCAGGGCCTGAATCTGCGCCAGCTGCTCGTCGGCGTAGTGCACGTCGGATTGGCTCAGACAACCGTAGTTGTAACAGACGCTGATCGCCTCGCCAGCGCTCAGCGGTGCCGCCGCAGCCAGGAGCGCCAGCGCCAGCAGCCACTTCATTGACAGTGGGTCAGCAGATCCAGCGGATAGCGCCTGCCCGCCAGCCAGTCCTCGATGCAGCGCAGCACCAGGGGGCTGCGATGCTGCGCCTGCAGGGCGCGAATCTCGGCCAGGTTCAGCCAGTGCGCAGCCAGAATGCCGGTGTCGAGCTGCCGGCCGGGATCGTGAGCGACGATCTCGCCGCCAAAGGCAAAGCGCAGGTAGGTCAGGTCGAGGGCTTCGTTGCGGCAGTTGTAGACGCCGACCAGGTATTGCGGATTCAGCGTACAGGCCGTCTCCTCGAGCGTCTCGCGGACCACCGCATCGATCAGTGACTCGCGACACTCGAGGTGGCCTGCCGGCTGGTTGTAGCAGACACCGTATTCGGTCTCCTCCTCGACAAGCAGAAAGCGGCCATCTCGTTCGAGCACAGAGGCGACGGTGACGTTGGGTTTCCAGACCATTCGACAAGCCTTGCGGGTAGCGGGAACTCGCCATTTTACCGCCAACCGGGGGGCGAAATCGGCTAAACTTTCCGCTTCAGGATTTCCAGCAAAAGGGAGAACAAGACATGTCCATGGCGGATCGCGACGGATTCATCTGGCACGACGGCAAGCTGGTGCCGTGGCGCCAGGCAACGACGCACGTGCTGACGCACACCCTGCACTACGGGATGGGCGTCTTCGAAGGGATTCGCGCCTACAAGGGCGAAAAGGGCACCGCCATTTTCCGTCTCGAAGAGCATACCGACCGGCTGTTCAATTCGGCCTACATCTTCCAGATGAAAATGCCTTACGACAAGGAAACGCTGCTCGAAGCGCAGAAAGAAGTGGTCCGCGCCAACAAGCTCGAATCGTGCTACATCCGGCCGATCGTCTTCTACGGTTCCGAAGCCATGGGCATTGCCGCCACGGCAGTCAGCACGCACGTGGCCATCGCCGCCTGGCCGTGGGGTGCCTACCTCGGCGTCGAGGGCATGGAAAAGGGCATTCGCGTCAAGACCTCGTCATTCACCCGTCACCACGTGAATATCAACATGTGCCGCTCGAAGTCGGTCGGGACCTATACCAACTCGATCCTCGCCCATCAGGAAGTGGCGCACGACGGCTACGACGAGGCGCTGCTGCTCGACGTCGATGGCTACGTCGCCGAAGGCGCCGGCGAAAACGTCTTCATCGTCAAGCACGGCAAGCTGTACACACCGGATCTGACCTCCTGCCTCGAGGGCATCACCCGCGCCTCGGTGCTCGAGCTGGCTGACGAACTCGGCATTCCGGTGATCGAAAAGCGGATCACCCGCGACGAAGTGTATTGCGCCGACGAAGCCTTCTTCACCGGCACCGCCGCCGAAGTGACGCCCATTCGCGAACTCGACAATCGCCAGATCGGTGCCGGCCACCGCGGACCGATCACCACCCGCATCCAGAGCCTGTACTTCGACTGCGTGAATGGCCGGGTTCCGGCGCATGCAGACTGGCTCGCCTACGTCTAACCCAGTTTGCAAGGTTTCCACCATGCCCCAGAACACCCCGCAGAAGCCCATCGAGATCAGCGCCAAGGATCTGCCCCTGCATTGCCCCACCAGCGACGCACCGCTGTGGGCGCGGCATCCGCGCGTATTTCTCGAGATCACCCACACCGGGGAGGCCGTCTGCCCGTACTGCAGTGCGCACTACGTGCTGACCGGCGGATTGCCGAAAGGGCATCACTGATCGTCGGCGGCTGTCCGCTGCGGGGTAGCCGGCTGAACAGGTTCTCATGAAAGCGCTGATGGTCGCCCCGTCGTGGATCGGCGACACGGTTCTCGCGCAGCCGCTGTTCCGGCGCCTGCACGAACGCACGCCCGGCCTGCAGCTCGACGCACTGGCGCCGCGCTGGGTGGCGCCGGTCCTCGAACGTATGCCGGAAATCGCACAGGTCGTCGACAGCCCCTTTGTCCACGGCGAGCTGTCGCTGAAAACACGTCACCGCCTCGCCCGCCGGCTCGCTGCAGCCGGCTATCAGCGTGCCTACGTCCTGCCCAACTCGCTCAAATCGGCGCTGGTGCCGTTTTTTGCCGGCATTCCCGAACGCATCGGCTTCGTCGGCGAGAAGCGCTACGGCCTGATCAACCAGCGCCATGCGCTCGACAAGACCGTGCTGCCGCAGATGGCCGAGCGCTTCGCCCAGCTTGCCGAGGCCCCCGGCGCGCCGCTGCCGCGACCGCTGCCGTCGCCACGACTGACTTCGAGCAACGAGCAACGCGCGGCAACCCTCGCCGAACTTTCCCTCGACCTCCCTGAAAAACTGGCGGTCTTCTGCCCCGGCGCCGAGTACGGCCCGGCCAAGCGCTGGCCGGCGCGCCATTTCGCCGCGCTGACCGACGCGCTGGCCGCGCGGGGCTACGCCGTCTGGCTGCTCGGCTCGGCGAAAGACCGGCCGATTGCCGAACAGATCGCCGAGCTGGCGCAAACGACCAGCGCGCCACGCAATCTCTGCGGCAGCACCTCGCTGAGCCAGGCCATCGACCTGCTGGCCGCAGCGTCTTTCGTCGTCTGCAACGACTCCGGCCTGATGCACGTCGCCGCCGCACTCGGCCGGCCGCTGGTCGCCGTCTACGGCTCGTCGTCGCCAGGCTTCACGCCGCCACTGTCGGAGCGGGCGCAGGTCATCAGCCTGCGCCTCGAATGCAGCCCCTGCTTCAAGCGGGAATGTCCGCTCGGCCACCTCGACTGCCTGAACAAGCTCGAACCGCAGCGCGTGCTCGACGCCTGCCTGGCGAGGAGTGCCGAATGATCGCCACCTTCGCCAGCCCCGCTGACGTCGAGGCTGCGTTCTACGAGGCCATCGCGCGTGCCGACCTGGTCGCCCTGATGAGCGTCTGGGCCGACGACGAAGACATCGTCTGCATCCACCCGACCGGCCAGCGGCTGAGCGGCACGGCAGCGATCCGTGACAGCTGGCGGAGTATTTTCGCCAATAACCCGCGCCTCAAGGTACGCCTGTCGCGCGTTCTGCGCTGGAACAGCATGCTCCTGGCGGTGCACAACGTCGTCGAGACGCTGTACATCGGCGACGAGCAAAAACCGCACGGCCCGATGCTCGCCACCAACGTCTTCCAGCGCGGAACCAGCGGCTGGCGCCTGCTTGCCCATCATTCATCGACCGCGGCCGATCGCGACCTGGCCGACAAGCGTGCCGGCGAGCGCGAGGAAAGCCCGCCCCGGATTCTGCATTGACCGGCTACCGTGCGCCGTCGTGGCTGCCCGGTAGCCACGCCCAGACGATCTACCCGCTGCTCATCAAGCCGGCTCCCCCGCGCTATCGCCGCGAACGCTGGCCAACACCCGACGACGATTTCATCGACCTTGACTGGAGCGACCCGCAGCCGGGCGTGACGACGGCGGCTTCCGCACCGCTGCTGACGCTTTTTCACGGCCTCGAAGGGAGCTCGGCCAGCCATTACGCGAGCGCGCTGATGCGCGCCACCGCGGCCATCGGCTGGACCGGCGTCGTGGTGCATTTCCGCGGTTGCTCGGGCGAGCTCAATCGCCTGCCACGCGCCTACCATTCGGGCGACAGCGACGAGATCGACTGGATTCTGCGCCGCCTGCAGCAGCTCCATTCCGACCGCCTGCGCTACGCAGTCGGCGTCTCTCTGGGCGGCAATGCGCTGCTCAAGTGGCTTGGCGAACGGGAAACCGAAGCCGCCGACTGCCTGCACGCCGCAGCAGCAGTCAGCGCCCCGCTCGACCTCAGCGTCTCCGGGCACCATCTGGCCTGTGGTTTCAACCGCGTCTATACCCGGCACTTCCTGCACACGCTCAAGGGCAAGGCGGCCGCCAAGCTGCGCCGCCACCCGGGAATCTTCGATGAGCGACGGATGCGCGCAGCGCGCAATCTGCACGACTTCGACGAACAGGTCACGGCGCCTTTGCATGGCTTTGCCAGCGCCGACGACTACTGGCGACGCGCCTCGAGCAAGCCCTGGCTGCCCGGCATCCGCCTGCCGACCCTGCTCCTCAACGCGCGCAACGATCCCTTCCTGCCCGAGCCGGCGCTGCCCACCGCCAGCCAGGTAGCCGCCAGTGTGCGGCGCGAGTTCCCGGCGCAGGGCGGCCACGTCGGCTTCGTTGCCGGCCAGCCACCCGGGCACCTTGACTGGCTGCCGCAGCGCCTTCTCCACTATTTTCAGAACGAGGTTTGAATGAACGCCACCGCCAACGCCACCGCCCTGCCCAGCGAAATCTTCAAGGCCTACGACATTCGCGGCATCGTCGGCAAGACGCTGACCAGCGACATCGTCCGCCGCATTGGCCATGGCCTTGGCTCTCTGGCCGCCGAGCGGGGTCAACAAGCGATTGCCGTCGGCCGCGACGGACGCCTTTCGGGGCCGGAGCTGGCGGCGGCACTGATGGAAGGCATCCGCCTGGCCGGCGTCGACACCATCGACGTCGGTTGCGTACCGACGCCGGTGGCCTACTTCGCCGCCCACGAGCTGGGCTGCGGCAGTTGCGTGGCGGTCACCGGCAGCCACAACCCGCCTGACTACAACGGGCTGAAGATGGTCGTCGGCGGCGAAACGCTGGCCGGCGAAACGATCCAGAGCATCCGCCGGCGCGTCGACGCCGGCGAGCTGCGCGAGGGTGCGGGGACGGCGAGCAGTGCCGACGTCCTGCCCGCCTACCTGGCGCGCATCGTCGCCGACGTCCGCCTGGCGCGAGCGATGAAAATCGTCGTCGACTGCGGCAACGGCGTTGCCGGCGTGATTGCCGGGCAGCTCTTCCGCGCGCTCGGTTGTCAGCTGGTCGAACTGTTCTGCGACGTCGACGGCAACTTTCCCAATCACCATCCCGACCCGTCGAAGCCCGAGAACCTGCAGGACGTGATCCGCGCCCTGCGCGACACCGACGCCGAACTCGGACTCGCCTTCGACGGCGACGGCGACCGCCTCGGCGTGGTCACCAAGGACGGCCAGATCATCTACCCGGATCGTCAGCTGATGCTCTTTGCCGCCGACGTCCTCAGTCGCTGTCCGGGCCAGCAGATCATCTACGACGTCAAGTGCACCCGCCAGCTGGCGCCGTGGATTCGCGAGCATGGGGGCGAACCGCTGATGTGGAAGACCGGCCACGCGCTGGTCAAGGCCAAACTGAAGGAAACCGGTGCGCCACTGGCCGGCGAAATGAGCGGGCACGTGTTCTTCAAGGAGCGCTGGTTCGGTTTCGACGACGGCCTCTACGCCGGAGCCCGGCTGCTCGAGATCCTCTCGCGCAGCAGCGACGCCGACGCCGCCAACGCCCTGCTCACGGGCCTGCCGGACAGCAGTTCGACGCCCGAACTGAACATCGCCATGCACGAGGGCGAACCCCTGGCGCTGATCGACGAGCTGCGCCGCAACGCCCGCTTCGACGGCGCCCGCGAAATCATCACCATCGACGGCCTGCGCGTCGAGTACGCCGACGGCTTCGGCCTCGCCCGCCCGTCGAATACCACGCCGGTGGTCGTCCTGCGCTTCGAGGCCGACAACCCGGCGGCACTCGAACGCATCCAGGCTGATTTCCGCCGCGTCATCCACGCCGCGCGCCCGGGACTGGAACTGCCCTTCTGAGCGCCCCGCACGAGCGCTTCGCCGAAATGGAATGCTAAGATGGCCGCACGAGATCAGCGAGACACCGGAATGCACCGCACAGATGAGCAGGCCCGATGAGTGATCAATTCCTGCAGAACGCATTCCTCTTCCGCCAGCCAATCCTGAACCGCCGGCAGGAGCTCGCCGGCTACCAGCTGTCGTTCCACGGCAGCGAAGGAATCGACGACGATGACGCTGTCTCGGCCTCGCGCGGCGCCGGCGCACCCCTGTGTGCGGCCTATTCCGAACTCGGCATGCACGGCGCCCTGGGCAATACCTGCGCCTACATCGGCGTCGACGCCGACTTCCTGCAACAGGAGGCGATCGAGCTGCTGCCACCGCCAGGTGTGGTGCTCGAACTGCTCGTCGACGGCGTTCCCGAGAAAGCCACGCTGACGCGCTGTCATGTACTTCTCCAGCGCGGCTATTCCCTGGCCTTGACCAACTACCAGGGCATCGACGACCGCAGCCGGCCGCTGCTGCCGCTCGTTTCGGTGGTCAAGATCGACCTGCGTCGTGCTGGCCAGGCCCGCCTGGAAGAGCTGGCGGGCTCGCTGCGGCAACTGCCACTCAAGCTTCTGGCGCAGGGGGTCGACAACCACGCGCAGATGGAAGCTTGTCGAAACCTCGGCTTCGCCCTCTTCCAGGGCCGCTACTTTGCCCAGGCCGAAATCGTCAGCGGCCGCCGCCTCTCGGCCGCGCACGCGACCTTGATTCGCCTGTGCAACCTGGTCGGCCGCGACGTCGACACGGCGGTGATCGAAGACGCCTTCAAACACGAGCCGGCACTGACGCTCAACCTGCTGCGCATCGTCAACTCGGTCGGGCGCCTCGGCAACCGCTCGACGCAACCGGTGACCTCGCTGCGCCACGCCATCACCCTGCTCGGCAGGCGCCAGTTGCAGCGCTGGCTATCGCTGCTGCTGCTGGCACCCGGCAACCAGGCCAACGATTCGCTCGACCCCGCCCGTTCGCCGCTGCTGCAAGTCGCCGCCCTGCGCGGGCGGATGATGGAGTTGCTGGTCGCCGTCGGCAAGCCGGGGGACCACAAGCAGGCCGACCTGGCGTTCATCACCGGCATCCTGTCGATGATGCCGGCCGCGCTCGGCCTGCCGATTGAAGAAATCCTCGAACAGATCGCCGTCGAGCGCGAAGTCGGCAACGCGCTGCGTCAGCACGAAGGCCTGCTGGGAACGCTCCTCGCGCTGCTCGAGTGCTTCGACAACGACGACGCCGCCTGCTGCGACAGCCTGCTGTCCCGGCTACCCGGCAACTACGACCGGCAGACGCTCAACACCGGCCTGAGCGCCGCGCTGAGCTGGTTGAACAGCAGCCCGGACTGAGTGTTTCAGGCGCCACGGCGCGCCAGCCAGTCGCTGACGGCGAAGCCGGTTCCGAAGTCCCAGGGTTTGAGCCTTTCGGGGGCGATCAGGCGAAACTCGGCGAGCTCTTCGTTGAGGGCGATCTCGCCGCGACCGACGACGTGGTAGGCGATGATCACTTCGTGCTTGCGGGCGAAGGGATAGACACCGATCAGCGTCGTCGCCGACGCCTCCAGGCCGAGTTCTTCCCTGACCTCGCGCGCGACACCGACCACCGGGTCTTCGCCGCGCTCGAGAAAACCGGTGATCAGGCCAAACGCCCCTGCCGCCCAGGCCCGGTTGCGCGCCAGCACGATGGCGCCCTGATACTCGACCAGCGCCGCCAGCACCGGCGCCGGGTTGTCCCAATGCACGAAGCCGCAGCCGGCACTGCAGGAGAGCCGCGGCAACCCCCCCTCGTCGCTGGACTTAAGACGAGCAGCGCAGCGGGGGCAGAAATTCCAAGCGTCGCTCACTTCGCTACTTCACTTACTTCGCTTACGACGCGGCCAACAACTCGCGGACGTCGGCCAGAAAGCGATCAACGGTCTCCGGCGCGGTATCCCAGCCGCACATCAGGCGCGCACCGCCGGCGCCGATGAAGGTGTAGAAGAGCCAGCCGCGCGCGCGCAGGCCCTGCTCGACGACGCCTGGCAGGTGCACGAAAACGCCGTTGGCGTCGACCGGAAAAAGCGTCTGCAGACCCGCGGCTTCCGCCAGCCCGCTGGCCAGGCGGCGGGCCATCGCGTTGGCGTGCGCGGCGTGGCGCAACCAGCTGTCGTTTTCGAGAATCCCGAGCCACGGCGCGGAAAGAAAGCGCATCTTCGACGCCAGCTGGCCGGCCTGCTTGCAGCGGTAGGCGAAGTCCTCAGCCAGGCGGCGGTCGAAGAAGACCACCGCCTCGCCGACCGGCAGCCCCATCTTGGTGCCTCCGAAGCAGAGCACATCGACACCCGCGCGCCAGGTCAGGTCGGCCGGAGCGACGCCAAGGCCGGCGACGGCGTTGGCGAAGCGGGCGCCGTCCATATGCACGCGCAAACCCAGCTCATGGGCCGTGGCAGTGAGGGCGCGCAATTCGTCGGGACGGTACACCGTGCCGACTTCGCTGGCCTGGGTCAGCGTCACCACCTTTGGCTTCGGGTAGTGGATGTCGGTGCGCCTGGTCACCGCCTCTTCGATCGCTGCCGGAGTCAGCTTGCCCTCTTCGCCGGCAAGGGCGAGCAGCTTGGCGCCATTCGAGAAGAACTCCGGGGCGCCGCATTCGTCGGTCTCGACGTGCGCCAGCTGGTGACAGATGACGCTGTGGTAGGACTGGCAAAGCGCGGCGAGGGCCAGCGAATTGGCCGCTGTCCCGTTGAAAACGAAGTACACGTCGCAGTCGGTCGCGAACACTTCCCGCAGGCGGTCGGCAGCGCGCAGCGTCCACTGGTCGTCGCCATACGAGCGAACGTGGCCGTCGTTGGCCGCCAGCAGGGCGGCCAGAGCCTCCGGGCAGACGCCGGCGTAATTGTCACTGGCGAAATGCTGGCCGGTCGTCATCGCGTTGGCACTTGCGGTCGCGGAGCGTTGATCAATCAAAGACGCTCGGCGACCCATGCGGCCACGGAGGCCAGCGCGGCGGGCAGCTTTTCCGGTTCGTTGCCGCCCGCCTGCGCCATGTCCGGGCGACCGCCGCCCTTGCCACCGACCTGGCGGGCGACCATATTCACCAGTTCACCGGCCTTGACCCTGCCGGTCAGGTCGGCGGTCACGCCGGCAATCAGCGTCACCCTGCCGGCGCTGGTCGAGGCGACGACGACCGCGGCGCTCTTCAGCTTGTCGCGCAACTTGTCGACGGCCGAACGCAGGGCGTTGACGTCGGCGCCCTCCATGAGTGCCGCGAGAACCTTGACCCCCTTGACATCGACCGCCTGCGCGAGCATGTCGTCGCCTTGCGCCGACGCCAGTTTCGCCTTCAGGCGCGCAAGTTCCTTTTCCAGCGAACGAACGTTGTCGAGCACCTGCGCGAGCTTGGCAGGGACCTCGGCGATTGGCGCCTTGAAAGCCGCTGCCGCTTCGGCCAGCATCGTCTGCTGCTGCTGCACGAGGGCCAGCGCAACGTCCCCGGTGACCGCCTCGACGCGCCTGACGCCAGCCGCGACGCCGGTTTCGGAGACGATCTTGAACAGACCGATGTCGCCCGTTCGGCGAACATGCACGCCGCCACAGAATTCGATCGACGAGCCGATCGTCTGCACGCGCACCTGGTCACCATATTTTTCGCCGAACAGCATCATCGCGCCCGACTTGCGGGCGTCGTCAATGGCCATGATGCGTGCTTCGGCGGCGGCGTTGGCGAGAATCTCGTCATTAACGATACGCTCGACGCGGCGAATCTCGTCGGCGCTCATCGGCGCATTGTGCGCGAAGTCGAAACGCGTCTTCTCCGGGTCGACCAGCGAGCCTTTCTGCTGCACATGCGCGCCGAGCACTTCGCGCAGCGCCTTGTGCATCAGGTGCGTCGCCGAGTGGTTGCGCACGGTGCGCGCCCGCGCAACGACGTCGACGCGGGCAGCGACCCGGTCGCCGACGACGACGACGCCGGTGCGGACGACGCCCTGGTGACCGAAAACGGCGGCCTGGATCTTCTGCGTGTCCTCGACGGCGAAAATGCCCTGCGCGCCCTGCAGCACGCCGCGGTCGCCGACCTGGCCGCCCGACTCGGCGTAGAACGGCGTCTGGTCGAGAACGACGACGCCGAGTTCGCCTTCCCTGAGTTCATCGACCGGGCTGCCATCCCTGTACAGCGCCAGCACCTGGCCGTTGAAGTCGAGCGCGTCATAGCCGTGAAAGGCCGTTTCGGGGCCGCTGTAGTCGAGTGCGGCGGCCATCCTGAACTTGCCCGCGGCGCGCGCCTGCTCCTTCTGCTGGGCCATCGCCGCGTCGAAGGCGGCGACGTCGACACTGACGCCGCGCTCACGGCAGACGTCGGCGGTCAGATCGAGGGGAAAGCCGAAGGTGTCGTGCAGCTTGAAAGCCGTGGCGCCGCTGAAAACGCCATCGCCAGCCAGGGCCGCGAGTTCGCTCTCCAGGAGACTCATGCCGTGTTCGATGGTCTCGAAGAAGCGCACCTCCTCCTGGCGCAGGACCTCGCTGACACGCTCCTGGCTACCCACCAGTTCGGGATAGGCGGCGCCCATCTCGGCGACCAGGTCGGGCACCATGCGGTGGAAGAAGGCGGCACGCGCACCCAGCTTGTAGCCATGGCGAATGGCGCGCCGGATGATGCGGCGCAGGACGTAGCCGCGCCCCTCGTTGCCCGGAATGACGCCGTCGGCGAGGAGGAAGGAGCAGGCGCGGATGTGGTCGGCGAGGACCCGCAGCGACGGGCTGTCCATGTCCGCCGACGAGGTTTCGCGGGCTGCCGCCGCGATCAGGCGGACGAAGAGGTCGATCTCGTAGTTGCTGTGCACGTGTTGCAGGACCGCAGCCGTCCGCTCGAGCCCCATGCCGGTGTCGACCGATGGTTTCGGCAGCGGGTGCATGACGCCGGCCTCGTCACGGTTGAACTGCATGAAGACGTTGTTCCAGATCTCGATGTAGCGGTCGCCCTCTTCGTCGGGCGAGCCGGGCGGACCGCCGGCGATGCCTTCGCCGTGATCGTAGAAGATCTCGGTACACGGTCCGCAGGGACCGGTGTCGCCCATCATCCAGAAGTTGTCGGAGGCGTAGCGCGCGCCCTTGTTGTCGCCAATGCGGATCACGCGCTCGGCAGGCACGCCGATCTCCCGGGTCCAGATCGAGTAGGCTTCGTCGTCCTCGGCATACACCGTTACCCACAGGCGATCGGCGGGAAGGCCGTAGACATCGACCAGCAACTCCCAGGCGTAGCGGATCGCCTCCAGCTTGAAGTAGTCGCCGAAGGAGAAGTTGCCGAGCATTTCGAAAAAGGTATGGTGACGCGCGGTATAGCCGACGTTTTCGAGGTCGTTGTGCTTGCCGCCGGCGCGAACGCACTTCTGTGACGTTGTCGCCCGCTGGTAAGGACGCTTGTCGAAACCGAGAAAGACGTCCTTGAACTGGTTCATTCCGGCATTGGTAAACAACAACGTCGGATCGGCATGCGGTACCAGAGAACTCGATTCGACGATCTGGTGGCCCTTGGACTCAAAGAACCTGAGGAATTCCTCGCGGATTTCAGCGCTGCTCATGGTGGTGCTTTTCATCGTCGTCCGTACCCGCGCGGGGTCGTTCAAAAAGCTGCGATTCTAACGTGAAAGCGCAAGCCGCGACCGGCGTATCGCCCGCTGAGACCCAATACGGTCGGGCGCACGCCAGCACGGCTCCACTTGGCAGCGGGGAACAGGCAACGGCGCAGGAAATCTTTCAGGCACAGGCGCAGCCAGTGCAGCGTGCCTTCTTGACGAGACTTGCCGCGCGCCACCGCCGGCACGCGGCACCCACCCACACCGTCATTGCGAGGAGGCGCAGCCGACGCGGCAATCCAGCGCCACCCTCTGACTTCTTCACGGTTGCCGCATCGCCAACGCCGGAAGGAAGATCTCTGAGCTGTCGCGCACGCAGTCGATGCGATCGCTGAAAACCGCCATCACGCCGCGCCGGAAAAGTGCTTCGGCCGCGCCGAGCTCATTGACCGTGTAGCACAGCAGCGGAATGCCGTTGGCCCGCGCACGGCTCAGCACGCTGTCGTCAAGCTGCTCGGCGTCACAGTGCAGGCTCAGCGCCGCGACGCGGTTGACCCGCGTCAGCCAGTCGTCCGGCGGACGTTCGTAGAGCGCGCCGAGCGGCAGTTCGGGCGCCACCTCGCGCGCGGCCAGCAACGCGTCCTCGGAAAACGACGAGACCAGCGGCAGCTCGGTACCCGCCCAGAACTCACGGACCTGCCGAGCGACAACCTCGCCGGTCAGCACCTCGAAACCGGCGGCCGGCTTGATCTCGACGTTGGCCACCAGCCCGAGCTGCCGACAAAGCAGGGCCGCCGACGCCAGAGAGGGGACCGGCTCACCCAGAAAAGCGGGGTGCTGATAAGCGCCTGCGTCGAGCACCCGCAGCGTCGCGTCGCTGGTCTCGCAGACCCGCCCGGAGCCGTTGCTGGTGCGCTCCAGGCGTTCGTCGTGCATCAGCCAGGGCGAGCCGTCGGCAGAAAGCATGACGTCGAACTCGACTGCCCGCACTCCCATCCGGGCAGCGATACGCAGGCCGGCCAGGGTGTTCTCCGGGGCCAGCGCACCGCCACAGCGGTGCGCGAAGACGCGCGGCAGGGACCAGCCGAGCCGCGGACGAATCACTTCAAGACTTGCGCCCTGAGCGCCGCCGGGAGGACCTGGTTGCCACGCTCGACGGCATTGTCGAGCGCCTCCTTGGCCGGCTTGCGGCCAGCCCAGGCGGCTTCCAGCTCTTCCTCGACGATGATGCGCACCGGCTCGATTTGCGAAACCCGCAGCTGACGCAAGGCGCCCTTGCCCTGCAACTGCAGGTAGGCGACGTCGAGACTGGCGACGTCGGCGCGCAGGAGCTGGCTATTGGCGGCGGCGCGGGCCACCGAAGTCATCGGCAGGAAGCCCTCAAGAGCGGTCAGTTCGACCTGCAGGTCAGGTTCGAGCAGGAAGTTGACGAAGAGCGCCACACCCTTGTACTCGTCTGCCTTCTTGCCGCCCCCGACCCATAGCGAGGCACCATCGGCGAGCGTCTGCTGCGGCGTGCCCTGCACATCGTCGTGATAGGGCAGCGCCGACACTCCGGTTTCGACCTTGCGACCCGCGCGCAGCGTTCCATAGAGCGACGACGTGCTGGTCAGCATGCCGCACTCGCCATCCGCAAAGCGCCGGTCAGCCTCGTCGCGCCGACCGAAATAGGTGAAGAACTTGGCTTTCGACCAGGTCGTCAGCATCGCCGTGTGCTTCACCTGAACCAGGCCGTTGAAGTCCAGCCTGCCCTTTGCATCGGAGACTTCACTGCCGTTCCAGGCGCTCAGATTGTCGATATGCACCCACGCCGGCCAGGAGGTGGTGTAAGGACAGGCGCTACCCGAATCGAACAGTTTGTCGGCGGCCTTCTGCGCCGCGGCCCAGGTCTTGGGCGGATTCTCGGGATCCAGACCGGCCTTGCGGAAAGCTTCCTTGTTGATATAGAGGACCGGCGTGGACAAGGCCAGCGGCAGGGCAAACAGGTTTCCTTTCGCGTCGTCGAGGCCGACGCGCAGCTCAGGCGACAGTTTGCGGCCATCGAAAGGCTGCTTGGCCTGCTTCATCACCAGGTACAGCGGCTTGAAGTCCTCCTTGCGGGTCTGGAACTGTGCCTGTTCTTCGCGCGTGACCAGATTGAGGTGTTTCGGCGCGTCACCGTCGACGCGGCGCACGACGTTGAGCTGGTAATCCTTCTGCCGCTCATTGAAACGCGCGACGAATTTCTCGAGCCGTTCGCCACGTTCCTCGTCAAGGCGATGCGAGAGGTCGATTTGTACCGGTGCCGCGAACACCGGGAAAGCAAGCGGGGCAGCAAGAACGATTGCCACCGCAGACGGGAGAAGTTTGAGTAGGCGCATGTCGATCCTGGAAATTGGGTAATAGAGCCGGTAATTATAGCCGTAGCCTGCGGCGATGGAACGGACTTCGGAGCGTTCACCTTGCAGCCAGCAACACGACAGCGCCCGGCCCGACTGACAGCCGCCTCGTGGCACGCTCGCCGAGGCCAATCCATGCCGGAAACCGGCTGTCGGAAAACTTTACACTTAGGGATTCCGGGCTTCGCCTGGCGCCCGCAGGTTATTGATATCATTGCTTCTTATCACATAGGCATGGATGTTGCTTTTTCTGTTCAGTCCAGCGCGCAGGCCTTTGGAATAGATTCCATTAATAGCTGTGCGACGGATGATCTCATGCTACGCAAGGGCACGACTGCCAAGACCCGCGTACAAAGTATTTCTGCCTCGACGACCACCGAAAAACAGGGCAACGCATAGCAGATGCCCGGACCCACAATCAGGAGCAATGCCCCATGAAGAAAAGACTTGCCGCCGCAGCCCTCTGCGCTGCGTTTGCCGCTGCACCGACCCATGCTGCCGTTACCTGGTCGTTCGACTATCTGGATGCCGTGGGCGTCGGATTCAACGATATCGCAGCAGGGGCTGCACGGCGAGGCGAACTGCAGTCGGCTGCCAACTACGTTAGTACCTTTCTGACCAGCTATACCGCGAACATCTTCATGAGTGTCGATGGCAGCGGCAATACGCCGGGCAACCTGGCGTCGGCGAGTTCGAATTTCAACGCGTCAAGACCCGCCAACGGCTTCAACGATAGGGGTGACGTGATGCTCAAGATTCTCGGTGGCGACGCCGCGGATCCCGCGGTGGGCACCGCAGACGGAACGGTGAAATGGAACTTTGCCACCAATAACTGGGCGTTGGGCAACACGTTCCAGCCCGGCGAATACGATTTCTTCTCGACCGCGGTGCATGAGCTCGTGCATGCCCTCGGCTTTGCCGCCGGTATCGCGGAGAATGGCAACGACGGATTTGGCGACGTGCCTGGCACTGCCGGCGTATGGTCGCCGTTTTCCCAATTCCTGACCAGCTACAACGGCACGCCGTTCATCGATCAGACGACGTACATTCTCGATAAAGTGATCTATGATCAGGCCAGGCTGTCCGCCGATGGCAATGGCCTGTCGGGCTGCGGAGCCGGCACCCTGTTCAACGGCCCGAATGCCGTGGCGGCAAACGGCGGCGTCGCGCCGCAGATCTACGCGCCCACTACCTGGGAAGATGGCAGCTCGGGCTCGCACCTCGATGACAACTGCTACACTGCCCCGAACACGGTCAGCACCTATATGATGGAGGCCCAGACGATCTCGGGCCTGGGTGTGCGCACGATCACCGCGCTGGAAGTCGGCATGATGCGCGATATCGGGTATACCCAGTTCGGCGTTCAGACGCAGCCACCTGGCGGCACGGTGCCCGAGCCGTCGTCCGTTCTCCTGCTGCTCGGAAGCCTCGGCCTGCTTGGCGCGGCGCGTCGTCGCAAGGCCGCCTGATCGGCAAGAGTGCAAGGTCGCCCCGTTCCGTGGCTGCCCGAGCGGTAGCCACGGCGGTGTGTCGAGCCGGCCGCGGGCCGGCTCGTTCGTTTGGAGTATTGAAGTGCAACAACTCTTTCGACGGTCAGCACTGGCGATGCTCGGCGGCGCCCTGATGGCACCGCTTTACGCAGTTGCCGACCGGATCCCGCTCGGCCTTGACATCAATCGCGGGATTTTCGTGCAGGAGATCTGGCAGGCAAGGAAGCCTCGTCTTTGCGTGGCCAATCGCACCGGCAAGGACCAGACGCTGCTTGTGTCACGCTGGCGCTCGCGCGCGCACCCCGCCGAGCCCTTGCTGCAATGGCCAATCGAAGCAGGATCGACGGTGTGCCACAAGGCAGGCAAGCTGGCCGGCGAAGCGCTGATCGAATACCGACTGGCCGACGGCGGCGCGGCCCTTGGCCTGCTTCACGCGCCAGGAGCACCCGCCACCGAGACCCTGGAAGGCAGCGGTTTCGCCAGCCTCATGGGCATCAACGGGACCTGTCCGACGCCCGGCACCTGGACCGAGCAAGCGAGTCTGTGGATCAAGGGTGGGCAGGTGGCCAGCCTGGACCTGCTGACCACCGTCGGCGCCGATGGTGCGCTGCTCGAGTTTCCGGTCGACACCCGCCTGGATCTGCCGCTTCTCAAACCCAGGTCGGCAGAATCGTCGAGTCTGCTCATCGAACACGACGGCACGCGCCTGGCGATAAAGTCGCGCCCGGACACTGTCGCGGCCACGGTCCATCGTGTCCGGCTCGAATTCGACGTGCCCGAGGTAAAGCAGCCCACCATGTATCTCCTCTCGGGTCGCCAACGCATCCTGCAAACCGGCTGGCAGTGTTTCGTGCGGGGTATCCTGGTCGAGCCTTGAGTGCAGGCCGTGGTCTCCCCGGCCGGCACCCTTCCCGTCACGGCAACGAAAAGCCGGTCGAAATAACAAAACGCCGCCGCACTTCGCGTGCGGCGGCGTCATCGTAACTACGACCGGCGGCGGTCGCGCCTACTTCTTCTTCATCGCCGGCAGATCGGTGCACACGCCTTCATAAACTTCGGCCGCCATTCCCACCGACTCGCCCAGTGTCGGGTGCGGGTGGATGGTGTGACCGATGTCGGTGGCGTCGCAGCCCATCTCGATCGCCAGGCAGATTTCACCAATCAGGTCGCCGGCTTCAGTGCCGACGATGCTGCCGCCGATGAGGCGGTGCGTTTCCTCGTCGAAGATCAGCTTGGTGAAGCCCTCCTCGCGACCGTTGGCCAGCGCCCGACCCGACGCCGCCCAGGGGAAGACGCTCTTGCCGAACTTGATCCCCTCGGCGCGGCACTGCTCCTCGGTCTTGCCGGCCCAGGCGATTTCCGGGTCGGTGTAGGCGACCGACGGGATCTGCAGGGCGTCGAAACAGCGCTTGCTGCCGTTCGCGGCTTCGGCGGCCACGTGCGCCTCGTGCACACCCTTGTGCGCCAGCATCGGCTGCCCGACGATGTCGCCGACAGCGAAGATGTGCGGCACGTTGGTGCGCTGCTGCGTATCGACGGCAATGAAGCCGCGGTCGCTGACCGCGACGCCCGCCTTCTCGGCCGCCAGCTTCCTGCCGTTCGGCGAGCGGCCGACGGCGACCAGCACCAGATCGAAGCTTTCCTTCTCGTCGTTGCTGTAGGTGACTTCGATGCCCTCACTGCTCGCCGTCGAGGCGACGACGCCGGTGTTGAGCAGGATACGATCGAAACGGTGCGCGTTCTTCTTCTCCCAGACCTTGACCAGGTCGCGGTCCGCACCGGGCATCAGTACCGATCCAAGCTCGACGACGGTGATGCGCGAGCCGAGCGCCGAGTAGACGCTGGCCATTTCGAGGCCGATGATGCCGCCGCCGATGACCAGCATGCGCTTGGGTATCTGGCGCAACTCGAGGGCACCGGTCGAGTCCACGACCCGCGGGTCGTCATTGGGCATGAACGGCAGCGCCACGGCTTGCGAGCCGGCGGCGATGATCGCCTTCTGGAACCTGACGATCTTCTTGCCGCCGTCGGCGAGCGCCACTTCGACGTGACTGGGGTCGAGAAACTGACCGACGCCGCGCACCACTTCGACCTTGCGGCCCTTGGCCATGCCCGCGAGACCGCCGGTCAGCTTGCCGACGACCTTGTCCTTGTGCGCGCGCAGCTTGTCGAGGTCAATGGTCGGGGCGGCGAAACTGACTCCGCAATCGGCCATGTGCTCCGCCTCCTCCATCACCCCCGAGATATGCAGCAGTGCTTTCGACGGGATGCAGCCGACGTTCAGACAGACGCCGCCGAGCGTTGCGTAGCGCTCGACGAGGACCGTCTTCATGCCCAGATCGGCGCTGCGGAAGGCCGCCGAATAGCCGCCCGGACCGGCGCCGAGGACGAGCATCTCGCACTCGATGTCGGCGTTGCCGCTGATCGCTGCGGCGGCCTGCGGGGGTGGGGCGACACTTGCCGCCGGCGCGGCGGTGGTCGCCACCGCGGCTGCCGGTGCTGCCGTCGACACGGCGGCGCCGGTCTCGATGAGCACCACGACCGCCCCTTCGGAGACCTTGTCGCCGAGCTTGACGCGCACTTCCTTGACCACGCCGGCGACGCTGCTCGGAACATCCATCGTCGCCTTGTCGGATTCGAGGGTGACCAGCGCGTCGTCGACCTTGATGGTATCGCCAACGGCAACGCAGATATCAATCACCGGCACGTCGTGATAGTCGCCGATGTCGGGCACTTTTGCTTCAATGACCTGGCTCATGATTTTCTCCCGATCAAAGCAGCACGCGTCGCATGTCGGCGAGCAACTGGGCAAGATAAACGTTGAAGCGGGTGGCCAGTGCGCCGTCGATGACGCGATGGTCGGCGGTCAAGGACATCGGCAGGATCAGGCGCGGCTCGAACTCGCGGCCGTTCCAGACCGGTTTCATGACCGACTTGTTCACCCCCAGGATGGCCACTTCCGGCGCATTGACGATCGGCGAGAAATAGGTGCCGCCGATACCGCCCAGGCTGGAGATGGTGAAACAGGCGCCGGACATGTCTGCCGGGCCGAGCTTGCCATCGCGCGCCTTTCTCGCCAGCTCGCCGCTTTCGACGACGATCTGCGTCACCGATTTCTGGTCAGCGTTCTTGACCACCGGTACGACCAGGCCGTTCGGTGTGTCGGCGGCGAAAGCAATGTTGAAATACTGCTTCATGACCAGACTCATTTCGCCATTCTGGACGTCGAGCGAGGAGTTGAACTCGGGGAACTTCTTCAGCGCCATGACGCTGGCCTTGATCAGGAAAGCGAGCATGGTGATCTTGGTCCCCGATTTCTCGTTCTCCTTGTTCATCGCCACGCGGAAGGCCTCGAGATCGGTGATGTCGGCGTCTTCGTGGTAGGTCACCGCCGGGATCATCACCCAGTTGCGGGCCAGATTCTGCGCCGAGATCTTCTTGATCCGCGACAGCGGCTTGACCTCGACGGCGCCGAACTTGGCGAAGTCGACTTTCGGCCACGGCAGCAGGTCGAGACCGCCGCCCAGCGAAGCACCGGCGGCCGCCGCGGCGGCCGGCCCGGCGCTCAGGACGCTCTTCACGTAGGCGCTGACGTCCTCCTTGAGGATCCGCGACTTGGGACCGCTCGGCGTGACCCGGGACAGGTCGACGCCGAGTTCACGGGCGAGCAGGCGCACCGAGGGGCTGGCATGCGTCCTGGAACCGATGGCCAGGCCGGCTGCGGGCGGGGCAGCGACGGCGGCGGGCGCCGCGCTGGCGGCCGGCGCCGCAGCAGCGGGCGCAGCGGCCACGGGACTCGCCGGAACAGCGGCAACGGCAGCGGTAGGCGCGCCCCCGGCGCTGTCGAGAACGACGACCACGGCGCCGGCGGAGACCTTGTCGCCAAGCTTTACCTTGATCTCCTTGACCACGCCGGCCGCCGATGACGGCACGTCCATGGTCGCCTTGTCGGACTCCAGGGTAACCAGCGCATCGTCGACCTTGACCGTGTCACCGACCTTGACGCAGATGTCGATCACCGGCACGTCGCTGTAGTCGCCGATGTCGGGCACGCTGACCTCGACGCTCGCGCCGCCAGCGGCCGGAGCCTGCGCAGCCGGAGCCACGGCGGGCGCAGCGGCGGGCGCGTTCGAAGACACTGCGGCAGGCGCGGCGGCAGCGCTTGCCCCGGCGGCTTCGAGGACGACGACCACCGCGCCTTCCGAAATCTTGTCGCCCAGTTTGACGCGCACTTCCTTGACCACGCCGGCCGCCGAAGACGGCACGTCCATCGTCGCCTTGTCGGATTCGAGGGTGACCAGGGCGTCATCGACCTTGACCACATCGCCCGCCTTGACACAGACGTCAATCACCGGCACGTCGGTGTAATCACCGATATCAGGGACTTTTACTTCGATCATTTGACTCATCAGGGGGCTCCCTTAAACCGTCATCGGATTGGGTTTGTTCACGTCGATGCCGTAGCGGGCAATTGCCGTGGCGACCGTTGCCGGCTCGATCGTTCCCTCGTCGGCGAGCGCTTTCAGCGCAGCCACGGTGACCCAGCGGCGGTCGACCTCGAAGAAATGACGCAGCTTCTCGCGCGTGTCCGAGCGGCCGAAGCCATCGGTACCCAGGGTTACGTAGCGACGGTTGATGAAGGGACGAATCTGTTCGGCGAACAACCTGACGTAGTCGGTCGCCGCGACGACCGGACCGCGCGTCTCGCCGAGACATTTCTCGACGTGCGACAGACGTTGTTTCTCGGTCGGGTTGAGCATGTTCCAGCGCTGCACGTCATTGCCCTCGCGTGCCAGTTCGCCAAAGCCCGGGCAGCCCCAGAGGTCGGCATCGACACCCCAGTCGTTCTTGAGCAGGTCGGCGGCGGCAATGACTTCGCGGAAAATGGTTCCCGAACCGAGCAACTGCACCCGTGGCGCCGCTGCCTTGCCCTCCGCGGACGCGCCGCGGCGCAGCAGGTACATGCCCTTGAGGATGTCGGCCTCGGCGCCTGCCGGCATCTCCGGATGCTCGTAGTTCTCGTTCATCACGGTGATGTAATAGAAGACATCCTCCTGCTCCTGGTACATCCGGCGCATCCCTTCACGCATGACGACGGCGACTTCGAAGGAGAAGGTCGGGTCGTAGCTGATGCAGTTCGGGATCAGACCGGAGAGGATCAGCGAATGACCGTCTTCGTGCTGCAGGCCTTCGCCATTGAGCGTCGTCCGGCCGGCGGTACCGCCGATCAGGAAACCGCGCGCGCGCTGGTCGCCAGCCGCCCAACAAAGATCCATCACGCGCTGGAAACCGAACATCGAATAGCAGATGTAGAAGGGAATCATTTGGACGCCGTGCACCGAGTACGCGGTCGCCGCAGCGATCCAGTCGCTCATTGCGCCGGCTTCGTTGATTCCTTCCTGCAACACCTGGCCGTCGATCGACTCCTTGTAGAACATCAGCTGGTCGTGGTCTTCGGGGACGTACTTCTGGCCTTGCTGATTCCAGATGCCGATCTGCCGGAAGAGACCTTCCATGCCGAAGGTGCGCGATTCGTCGGGAACGATGGGGACCACGTGGCGGCCGACCTTCTTGTCCTTGAGCAGGATGTTCAGGAAGCGGACGATGGACATCGTGGTCGATACTTCACGCCCCTCGCCCGACGCCTTGAGCAGCGCGTCGAAAGCCGACAGGGCGGGGATATCCAGTGCTTCGGCAGTGCGGCGGCGTTTCGGCAGGTAGCCACCGAGGTCCATCCGCCGCTGGCGCATGTAGGTCAGTTCCGGCGAGCCCTCCGCGAACTTCAGGTACGGCAGTTCCTTGAGCTGGTCGTCGGCGACCGGCAGGCTGAAGCGATCGCGGAAGCGCTTGATCGCCTCGTAATCGAGTTTCTTCTGCTGGTGCGAGATGTTCATCGCCTCGCCGGCCTGGCCCATGCCGAAGCCCTTGATCGTCTTGGCCAGAATCAGCGTCGGCTGGCCCTGGTGCTCGACGGCCGCCTTGTAGGCGCTGAAGATCTTGAAGATGTCGTGACCACCGCGGTTCAGCCCCCAGACCTGCTCGTCGGTCCAGTCGGCGACCAGTTCCCTGAGTTCCGGAGTATTGAAGAAATGCTCGCGGACGTAGGCCCCGTCCTTGGCCTTGAAGGTCTGGTACTCGCCGTCGACGGCGTCCATCATGCGCTGCTTGAGGATGCCCTTCTTGTCGCGCAGCAGGAGCGTGTCCCATTGCGTTCCCCAGACCAGCTTGATGACGTTCCAGCCGGCGCCGCGGAAAGTGCCTTCGAGTTCCTGGATGATCTTGCCGTTTCCGCGCACCGGCCCGTCGAGACGCTGCAGGTTGCAGTTGATGACGAAGATCAGATTGTCGAGATTTTCGCGTGCGGCCATGCCGATGGCGCCCAGCGATTCGACCTCGTCGGTCTCGCCGTCGCCGAGGAAAGCCCAAACCTTACGGTCTCCGGCCTGGATGAAGCCGCGGCTGTCGAGGTACTTCATGAAACGCGCCTGGTAGATCGCCTGGATCGGACCGAGGCCCATCGACACCGTCGGGAACTGCCAGAAATCGGGCATCAGCCAGGGGTGCGGGTAGGAAGACACCCCCTTGCCATCGACTTCCTGCCGGAAGCAGTCCATCTGCTCGTCGGTCAGACGCCCGAGCAGGTGCGCCCGCGCGTAAACACCGGGCACCGAGTGTCCCTGGAAGAAGATCAGGTCGCCGCCGTGCTGCTCGGAAGGCGCGTGCCAGAACCACGAGAAGCCGACATCGTAAAGCGCCGCCGCCGAGGCAAAGGAAGCGATGTGGCCACCGACGTTGGTGTCGCGGTTGGCGCGCACAACCATCGCCATGGCGTTCCAGCGAATGTAGTTGTGAATCCTGATTTCGAGATCGGCATTACCGGGATACTTGGGCTGCTGATCGACCGGGATGGTATTGATGTACTCGGTAGTGGCGCTGTAGGGGATATCGATTCCCTCCTGGCGCGCCTGCGAAATCAGGCCGTCGATCAGGTAGTGAGCGCGCTCGGCGCCTTCCCTGTCGATTACACCACTGAGCGCGTCTTGCCATTCCTGGGTCTCTTGCGGGTCGGCATCGGTGGCGCCGGCCGACAGCGCGTTTTCGGGCAGAGCTGCCATGAACTTGTCTCCTGGTCTGCAGAATCATGAAATGAATAGTCTTGCCGGACGCCAAAGCGGACGCCAACACGGAGGGTAAACGCTTGCGTGCCGACAAAGTACCGCAGTGCAGCAAGCGCCTGTTTATCGCATTGTAAAACAGCATTTTGTATCGTGCAATTTTTTGGCCCCGAGTGGCACTTTCGAGGCTTTTCGGCACTTCCTATTGACCGTGCCTTGGCCAGGAAGTTGATCGGCGGCAACCGAAAATCGTCAATCAGCGGCTCGCTGGCCCGCTTAACACCGCTGCCTTGGTCGCCACTTCGGGGCGGGCGTGGCGCCGCAATTCCGCCGCCTTCAGCAAACTGGGCAGCCGCCTGAAAGCCTGTCGTCGCCGGAATCCTTGGCTTCCACACCGCGTGCAACACGACCCTTGCGCGCTTGCTTCCCTTGCGGCGGCCAAGCTCGACCAGCGACTCGGCACCACCCTGCTTGGCAGTACCGGGCAGGGCCCGATTTGCGATAAAATCGCGGCTTTCCCGAGGTGTTGAGAAGAGGCCGCGCTCCCTGCGACCGTCAGCGCGGCTGGCGCCCGTACGTCGCCCGCCGCTGCCGTCCGCCATTGCCCTTCCCGCCCCTTTCTCCACCTCCCTTCTGGCGACTCCAGGAACACCCGACATGACCGCAAAAATCCTCGACGGCACCGTTCTCGCACAAAAACTGCGTGCCGACTTCAAGACCCGCGCCGAAGCCCTTGCCGCGCGCGGCACACGCCCCGGACTGGCGGTGATCCTGGTCGGCGAAGACCACGCTTCGCAGGTTTATGTCCGCAACAAGGTCAACGCCTGCGCGCAGGCCGGCTTCCACTCCGAGAAAATCAGCTACCCGCCCGACGTCGAGCCGGCGGTGGTGCTCAAGAAGATCGCCGAACTCAATGCCGACTCCAGGATCCACGGCATCCTCGTCCAGTTGCCATTGCCAAAACACTTCGACAGCGACGCGGTACTCAAGGCGATCTCGCCGGAGAAGGACGTCGACGGCTTTCATGCCGAGAACTTTGGCGCCCTGATGCAGGGCAATCCGCGCTTCATCCCGTGCACCCCGTATGGCGTGATGAAGTTCTTCGCCGACGCCGGCATCGACCTGAAAGGCAAGGAGGCAGTGGTCATCGGTCGCTCGAACATCGTCGGCAAGCCGATGGCCATGCTCCTGATGCAGGCCGGCGCGACGATCACCGTCTGCCATTCGCAGACGCGCGACCTCCTGTTCCATACCCGGCGCGCCGACATCCTGGTCGCCGCGCTCGGGCGTGCCCAATTCGTCACCGCCGAGATGGTCAAGCCCGGTGCGGTGGTCATCGACGTGGGCATCAATCGCCTGCCCAATGGCAAGCTCTGCGGCGACGTCGACTTCGCTGCGGTCAGCCAGGTCGCCTCGGCGATCACGCCGGTCCCCGGCGGCGTCGGGCCAATGACCATCACCATGCTGCTCGCCAACACCCTCGAAGCCGCCGAAAGAGAGGCGCTCTGATGGCGCAGCAACAGGCTCCGCTGGTCGGCGTCGTCATGGGCTCTGATTCCGACTGGCCAACCATGCAGGCCGCGGCCGTGATGCTCAAGGAGTTCGGCGTTCCTTTCGAAGCACGCGTCGTCTCCGCCCATCGCACCCCGGACCTGTTGTTCGAGTACGCGTCGACAGCTGCCGCGCGAGGCCTGAAGGCGATCATCGCCGGCGCCGGTGGCGCGGCGCATCTGCCCGGCATGCTCGCCGCCAAGAGCACCCTGCCGATTCTCGGTGTGCCGGTGCAGTCGAAGGCGCTGTCGGGACAGGATTCCTTGCTCTCGATCGTGCAGATGCCGAAAGGGATACCGGTCGCCACTTTTGCCATCGGCGAAGCCGGCGCGGCCAATGCCGCGCTGTTTGCCGTCGCCATGCTGGCCACCGGTGACCCGGCGCTGGCCCAGCGCCTCGACGAGTTCCGGCAGGCGCAGGCGACCAAGGTCATGGCCATGAAGCTGCCGGAAGTGTGACGCAGCGCAGCGCCGAGCAGCCCCCCGCTTCCGGCAACACTTCCTTCACGCGCCGCTATCCGCGTCTCGTTCAACGGATCGCCGCGCGCCACGTGAGAAGAAAATGATTCTTCCTCCTGCAAATCTCGGCATGCTCGGCGGCGGCCAACTCGGCCGCTTCTTCGTCGCCGCCGCGCACGAACTCGGCTACAAGGTCTGGGTACTCGACCCCGACCCGCGCAGCCCCGCCGGACTGATTGCCGACCGCCATCTGGTCGCCGGCTACGACGACTATCCAGCGCTCGACGAACTGGCGCAGGCGTGCACGGCGATCAGCACCGAGTTCGAGAACGTCCCCGCCGCCACCCTCGACTACCTGGCCAAGTTCGTCCTCGTCCGACCGTCGGCAGCGGCAGTCAGCGTCTGCCAGAACCGCATCGCAGAGAAGAACTTCCTGCGCCAGCACGGCCTGCCGATCGCCGACTTCATCGCCGTGACGGGCGAAGCGGATCTGCGCAGTGCCGCGCCGGGCCTATTCCCGGCCATCCTCAAGGTCGCCCGTTTCGGCTACGACGGCAAGGGACAGGCGGTGGTCGACGGCCGTGAACAAGCCATCGCTGCTTTCCAGCACTTCCAGGGCGAGACCTGCGTCCTCGAACAGAAGCTCGCGCTCGGCAGCGAAATCTCGGTCGTCCTGGCGCGCGACGAAGACGGCCGGATGAAGAGCTTTCCGGCCGTCGAGAACAGTCACCGCAAGGGCATCCTCGACGTTTCCCTGGTACCGGCGCGCGCGCCGTCCGGGCTGCGCAGCAGGGCCGCCGAGCTGGCCGAGAAGATCGCCGACGGCCTGGGCTATATCGGCACGCTGGCGGTCGAGTTCTTCGTCGTTGACGGCGAGCTGGTGGTCAACGAAATGGCGCCGCGTCCGCACAACAGCGGTCACTTCACGCTCGACGCCTGCCTGACCAGCCAGTATGAGCAACAGGTACGCGCGCTCTGCGGCTTGCCACTCGGCGACCCGCGCGCGCACTCGGCAGCGGCGATGGTCAACCTCCTCGGCGACCTGTGGTACGAAAACGGCCCCGCCGGTCCTCGCTACCGGGAACCCGACTGGTCGCAGCTGCACGCCTTTGCGGGCCTCAAGCTGCACCTCTACGGCAAGCACCACGCACGGCACGGTCGCAAGATGGGGCATTTCACGGTGGTCGACGACGACCCGCAGCAAGCCCGCGAAAGGGCGCTGGCAGCGCGCGCTGCGATCGGCATCGTCGATGCTTCCTGAGCAGGCCGACATCGATCGTGCCGTCGCGCTGCTGCAGGCCGGCGAGCTGGTCGCCTTTCCGACCGAGACGGTCTACGGTCTGGGGGCCGACGCCGCCAACCCGCACGCAGTGGCGAGGATTTTTGCGGCCAAGGGTCGCCCCGCCGATCACCCCTTGATCGTCCATCTCGCCGGCGCCGGCTGTCTCGAACGCTGGGCCCGCGACATCCCGCCACTGGCCTGGGAACTCGCCGAGGCCTTCTGGCCGGGACCGCTGACCCTGATCCTCAGGCGCGCAGCGGCGGTTCCCACCGCGACCACCGGCGGCCAGGACACGATCGGCGTACGCGTGCCGGCCCATCCCGTGGCCCTGGCGCTGCTGCGTGCCTACGCCGAGGCCGGCGGAGGCGTCGGCGGCATGTGCGGTGTCGCCGCGCCGTCGGCCAACCGCTTCGGGCGCATCAGCCCGACCGAAGCGAGACATGTGCGCGAAGAGCTGGGCGAGGCCGTGCCGCTGGTCCTCGACGGGGGTCGCTGCCTGGTCGGCATCGAGTCGACGATCGTCGACCTGAGCCGCGGCGAGACCCAGCCGCCGCGCCTGCTGCGCCCGGGACGCGTGACGCCCGAACAGATCGCCGCGGTGATCGGCATCCTGCCGCAGACGGCGACGCCGGCGACGAGCGACGACGCGCCGCGCGTGTCCGGATCGCTGGCCGCTCACTACGCGCCGACGACGCCCCTGCGACTGGTCGCCCCCGCGCAGCTTGCCGACGTCGTCGACGCGCTACAGCAGGCGGGACGCCGCTGTGCGGTCGTCTGCCGCAGCCCGCTGCCGCAAGCCGTCTCGCCGCACGCGCTGCGCAAGCTGCCCGACGATCCCCGCGGCTACGCGCGCGCGCTCTACCGGGCCCTGCGCGAGCTTGATCACAGCGCGGCCGACCTGATCGTCGTCGAAGACGTTCCCGTGACGCCATCCTGGGCTGCCGTCACCGACCGCCTGCGGCGCTCTGCCGCTGGCGCTCAGGCCACGGGTCTGCGCGATGGGTAACGCCGACTCCCGGTCAGCGGCAGGCCGGCCCGGAAAAACGAGGCTGACGGCGCGGGGAGTGCCGGGATTGCTGGGATTGCGGGGATTGCGACCGCCTCAACGCCCGAAACTGTATTTCCAGAAGAAATCCAGAGCGTTGTCTGAACCGGCACGACCGACGACGTAGAAGTTGCGGTTGAGATAGGCCGTCAGCTTGACGACGCTTTCCGCGGTGCTCAGTGACTGCTCGTAGCTGATCAGGACATCCGACGACAGCCGCTTGCCGACGCTGACGATCTGGCCGGTGGTGGTATTGGTCGAACCAAAGGAACTGGTGTTGGCAATGCTGCTGGTCTGCGAGCGGCCCGAACCGCCGATCGAACCGCTGCTGACACCGAATTCGTCGATCCCCAGACTGCGCTGCAGCTTGCCCAGCGTCCCGCCGTCCTGGCCGCCAAACAGCGTCTGCGCGGCGGCCAGCAGGACGCCACCACCGCCCGATCCCTCCTGGTCGGACGCGTGCCCAAGAACCAGCCACGAGAGTTTCTCGGCATCCGGCACCACGGGGTCGGAAACCAGGCGCACGATCGGCCGCCGGGCGGTTCCGGTGACTTCGACACCGGCCTCGACCGGCAGGTTGGTACGAATCGCGCGGATGTTGAGACCGGGATTGTCGATCAGTCCCTGGAAGTTGAGAATGCCACGCTCGATGGCCAGCTTCTGGCCGTAGGCGTCGAAGCGGCCGCCTACCGTCCGGATCGACCCGGTCGCTCGTGGCAGGCCGCTTCCTTCCGAGGCGATCTTGATCGAGCCTGCGAGGCGGCTTTCGACGCCGGCACCACGAAAATGGAAGTAGCGTCCGAGGTCAGCGTCGATGTTCAGCGACAACAGACGCGCCGCCGCCGGCGCCTTGGCTTTCTTCTGTTCCTTGCGTTTGATCACCACGTCGTCGGAGAGCTGCGGTGTGCCACTCTTGGCCAATTCCCAGTAACCGGCGTCGACCTTGAAACTTCCGAGAACGTCGAGCAGTTTCTCGCCCAGGGTCAGTTTGGCGTCGCCCGAGACGAGCATCCACTGATTCGCGCGCTGCGTCACCCCGAGACGATCTGCGCGCAGGGTCAAGACGCCATCGGTATTCCCGAGATGCAATTCGCCGCTGGCCTCGACACGACCGGGTTTGGCGGTCAGGTTGGCGGCAGCGACGCCGGGGTCGAGGGCCAGGGTGCGCGGCATGGCCTGGAAATCACTCTCGAAAGACAGCTCCTTGAGAAGCAGGCGCACGTCACCGGGTTTGTCGCCGGTCAGCTGCAGCAGCAACTTGCCACGTTCCAGGCGCATCCCGTGGTCCAGGGCGCGCACGGCGAGGCCGTCACCACGCAATTCTCCGCCGAGCTCAGGCTTCGCCGGAGTTCCGGCAAGCTGCATCGCGCCCTCCAGACGACCGCCCAATTGCCAGCCGTCTCCCACCAGGCGAGCGGCCCAGGCCAGATCCGGAACGTCCATCTTGAGTTGCCCGCGCCACGGCGCCTGCTGACTGATCAGCGTCGTCGCCGAACTCGCCGCGCTGAGCCTGCCACTCAGCTCACCCAGTTTCTTGCCCCGCAGGCTGAGTTCGGCGTCGAGACGTCCATCCTTGGCGAGAAGGCTGACCACTCCCTCCGTCAAACCGAGCGGAACGACGCCGATCGACAGGTCGCCGCTCTCGCGCCACAGCCGCAGACGGCCCGTCGGCAAGCTGCTCTTCGCCACTTTGCGCTGGCCGCTTGCACGGCTATCGCCGCTGTTGCCAAGATCCCACTCGGCGTTCAGGCGCAGCGTCTCGCCGCTGCCCTTGGCGGCCCCGATGGCCGAGTCGTCGAACCATTCCGGAAATTCGGCGAGCGTCGCGACCAGCGGCAGGCCGCGCAGACTGCCGGCGGTCTGCCAACGCTGCCCCTCGTAGAACACCCGCTCGAGGCGCGCCGACCACGTCGGCCCGACAAAGTCTGCGGGACCGGCGCTGAAGCGCGCCGCAGCGACCTGCAAGGGCAAGGGCCCGGCGAGGCGGACGAAGGGCTTGTCCTTGCTCGCCAGCGACGAGACACTCAGTTCGCTGAGCGCGCCAGTCCATGCCATGCCGCTCGCCGGAGTCGTCAGCCCCCCTTCGAGCAGCAGGCGCAGATCGCGTTTTCCGGGTAGCGCAAGCTGGCCGCGCAGGCGGTGTGCGCTGCGTACGCCGTCGGCCTCGAACAGCACTTTGCCGGCCACCGGATTGCCGTCGGCCAGATCGACGCCGCTGAGCTGCAACCTTCCCGACAGCGCGCCGTCCTTGCCGTCCCCCAGGCGGGCTGCGAGATCGAGCCCGCGGATTTCGCCGAAGTCCTTCCCCGCCAGACGCGCCGAACGCAGGTCGGCCGACACTTCGGGCGACTTCATGGTACCGGCGAGCAGCAGCGTCCCGTTGAGATCGCCGGCCACACCCAGCGGATCGAGTCTTGGCGCACTGATCGATACCGTCAGACGGTCGCCACGGGCGCCGAAAGCGCCTTTCGCGGTCAGCCGATTGCCGGCCGCGTTGAGCTCGACGTCGGCCTTGCGCAGGCGTTCACCGGCAAGATCGACTTCTCCGGAACCGGTCAGCGACTGGCCGCGAAAGCGACTGTCGTGCAGCTGAAAGCGCAGAGCGAGCGTCAGCGGCGGCCGGCTGCTGCCGTTGGCGTCGAAGTCCGCGTTGAGCCGTGCCGGCGGCACCTCGGCAAAGCGGCTGGGATCGAAGTTCTTCAGACTTCCCTTGACGACAAACCTGCCGGCGTCGACCAGGCCGAGCCGCCCACTGGCGACGAGCCTGGCGTCGCCAGTGGACAATCGCAGCTGGTCGACGACGATCTCCGTCGGCTTGATGGCGATCTTGCTGTCGAGGCTGAACTGCGGGTCGCGCAGTTCCAGCTCGAGCAGCTGCTGATTGATGCCCAGGCTGGCGCGCAACGGGCCGGCGAGCTTGGTTGGGCGCAATGTGCTGACCAGGGCGCGCGCGTCGAGCGCCGTGGCCATCAGGCGCAGGGTCAGTTCGCTGCCGCGGAGAAGGCCACTGCCGCGCAGGCGCCCGCCGCCGGACAAGCGCAGATCGAGATCGGCCAACTGCAACTCGTCGCCGCTCAGCCGCAAACCGGCGTGCAGGGACTCGACCGGCAGCGACTGCTGGTCGGCAGCGCCCGGACGCCGATTGCGCAGCGTCAAACGCCCACCCAGGACGTCCGGCGCGTCAGCGAGCGGCCGCAAATCGACGCCCAGATCGAGCGCTGCCTGTGGCGCACCCTTGCTCCATGCCGCCGGGTCGACTCCCGATATCTTGGCCACGATTTCGACGATCGGCTGCGCCAGGAAAGGCTTCAGTCGAGCACTGACTTCAGCCGCAAAACTCTCGCCGGTTCTACCGTCGATCGGCTCACCGCTGCCCCGCAGGCTCAGTTCTTCGAGCGGCCCGTCGGCGAGCAGATCGAAAGCCAGCGCTCGTCCAGCGGCTTCGCCTTCGATGCGCAACTTCGCCGCCAGCGCGTACGGCTTGTCGGCGGCCAGAGAGGCCTCGCCGCTGAGCGCCAGCCCGCTGACATTGGCGGTCAACGCAGTCACGCGATGCCATTCGCCAGCGCTGCTCAGCCTCAGCGCCAGCGCCTCGACGACCATCGCCGCCTTTCCGTCGGGGTGGGTATAGTCGCCGACTTCGATGCTTCCGAGCTGCAGTTGCTCGACGTCGATGGCCAGCGGCAGACGCAGGCTGTCGGGCACGACCAGCGGCTCGTCGCTGGGAAGGCTGGCGAAGCGCAGGCTCGCCACGGCCAGACGGCTGACCGAAAGTCGCGCCTGCAACAACTCGGCGGGGCGCCAGTCAAACTGCAGGTCCTGCAGCTGCACGTCGAGCGTCGCGTCGCGCCAGTGCAGCGACGGCAGGGTCAGCGAACCCTGCAACGAGCCCGTCGGTTCGCCGAGCGTCAGCTGCCCCCCGGCGAGCTGCTCGAGGGCGCGGCAGGCGACGCGAAAACCACTCTCGGTCGCCAGCAGCCAGGCCAGGGCGACGAAGAGGCCCAGTACGATGGCCAACGGGCTGATCCATAGCCAGCGCAGAGAACGCCTGGATGGCGCCGGCGGCGCCGCCCGGCTGTCGCCGCCGGCGCCCTCGGGCGCCTCCGCCTGTCCGTCGAGCGGACTCGCCACGGGCGCCGCGGGCGGTTCTTTTTCGTCGTTCAAAACGGCACCGCCAGCGAAAAGTCGAAGCGCAACTTGCCGTCGCGCTGGCCGTAAGCGAGATCCAGACCGAGCGGGCCAACCGGACTCTTCCAGCGCGCGCCAAGACCGTAGCCCACCGCCAGATCGAAGGCGTCACGACTGTCCTGTGCGTCACCCGCGTCGACGAATGCCGCCGCACCCCAGGAGGGGGTGATCCAGTGCGTGTATTCGGCACTCATGGTCATCAGGTAACGGCCGCCGACAACTGCTTCGCCTTGCTGCACACCGAGGCTCTGATAGGCGTAACCGCGAACCGAGTTGCTGCCGCCGGTACGAAAGAGGAAATCCTGCGGAATACCGTTGCTCGAGGGCGCCAAGGTGGCGCCCAGTTCGGCGCGCAGGAGCAGGCCATCGCTGGCGCCCAGCGGCACCCCCTGCGCGTAGCGAAAGTAGGTCCGCAGGAAGTTCTGATCGGACAGCAGCTGTTTGCTGGCTCCGCCAAGCTGAAACTGCAGGGCAATCCCCTCCGACGGATCGAGGGGATCCCGCGCGTGCCGCCAGGTCCAGCCGGCCTGCGCGGTGAGGGCCTGGTTGGTCGTCGTCGGCGAACCTTTCGGCGTCTGCTTTTCTTCCTGCCAATTGAGTCCCAGGCGCTGCTCGACACTGCCGCGCTGCTGCACGCGCGTCGCCCCCACGGAGAAACTCTCGAGCGCCAGATTTTCGATGTCGGAGCTCTGGAAAGCCATTCCCACGCCGTCACGCCGCCGCCGATCGTCAGGCGGGAAAAAGACATCGGCGTAGGCCGTCTGGCGCAGCTGCTCGATACGCACGCCGGTGTGAAGTTCCCAGGCGCGACCGAAGAGGTCGCTGCTGCGGTAGTTGGCTTCGACGCGCGCGCCGGTGTTGGTGCTGTAGCCGGCGCCCAGCGACACCTGGTAGGGCGCACGCTCGCGGACATGCACCAGTACCGGCGCGCTGACCCGTCCATCCGCGTCAACGGGCGGGCTGTCGCCATCCTTGCTGCGCTCGAGCGAAACGGTCACCGACCCGAAGTACGGCGTGTCCTGCAAGGCTGTCTGCAAGGCCAGCAGCCGGTCCTCGCGATAGGGCTTACCGGCTTCGACCGTACGGTTGTAGCGCTCGATCAGGGCCGGCTCATAGCGCTTCAGGCCACTGATCTTCAGCTCGCCAAAACTGTACGGCGGACCCGCAGCGACGACCACGTGCAGGTCGACGCTGTGCGCCGCAGGGTCGACCTCGGCCGTACTGTCCTGCAAACGACCGCCGGCAAAGTCTACGGCCAGCAGGTCGGCGAGCAGGGATTGCTTGGCGTCATCCCAGTCGGCTTGCCGGAAAGGCTGGCCGCTTTTCAGTTTCCAGCCTTGACGCAGGGCTTCACGACGCGCCTCGTCCACCGCACCGACGATTTCGATGCGCACGCCGCCGACCGTCGAGCGTACGCCTGGATCGACATCGACGAGCAGCGTGTCGTCACTCCCGGTGACCACCACCTGCGGCGAGAAATAGCCCTCGGTCGCCAGCAGGGCGGGCACTTCGCGCCGCATCCGGCGCTCGAAGGCGGCCTCCGCCGGGGCGTCGGCGACGTCGCCGAGTTCCAGGTAGTCGGTCAGCAGCTGGCGAACGTCTTCCGGCGCCTGCAATTGCGGCACAGCGGCGGCGACCGGCAGGGCGAGCAGCAGCGCTGCCAGAACAACGGGCTTGTGCATGGACGGAGAGAGGAACGGCTGTAGCAAACTGAATAGCGTGACTTCGATCGTTCTGACGCGCCGCGCGAGCGCTGCGTCGCCGGCCGACGTGCCGGAGGCGCTTGCGGCAGGCCGTATAGCATAGACGTTTTGCGCGCGCCGTTGGCAAGAACTGTGCAAACGTCCGCGCAAACCGACGCCGTAGACGCTGCCGGCGTCGCCTGGAGACGACAGGAGACAGCTTGCGGGAGCCAGGCATGGCGCTCGCCGAGCAGCGGCTGGCGCTCACCCGCGACAGGTTTCGGGCCGCGCGCCACGAGCACCATCCTCGCCCGGGGCGATCTCCGAAATGCTCAAGCGACGTAACATTGCCGTCTTCTTCTCATGGTGCATTTCCATGCGCTTCAACACATCGCACAGGAAGCGCAGCGTTTGCATGATGTAAGGCCCCTTGTTGAGCATTACGCATTCGGCGCGGGTTCCCATCGCCGCGTCGGTCACTTCGGCGCGCGACGGCATGCCCCCCTTGGCCAGAGATTCGAGCACCTGCGTTGCCCAGATCACCGGGACATGGGCGGCCTCGCACAGCCAGAGAATCTCCTCCTGCACTTCCGAAAGACGTTCAAAGCCCAGTTCGACACCGAGATCGCCGCGCGCCACCATGACCGCGACGTTGGGGTGCCGCATGGCCGCAAACAACAGGCTTGGCAGCCGGCTGAAAGCCTTAGTGGTCTCGATCTTCAGGACCATGCCCAGGTGATTGGCGTCGAACCGGTCAAGTGCGAGCAGCAAGTCTTCGATATCCTGCGGCCGCTGCACGAAAGACATGGCCACCATGTCGGCGTGCCGCACGACGAAAGCGAGGTCCGCAAGATCGTTCGCACCCAGCGCCAGCAGCTTGAGGTCGGTGTCCGGCAGGTTGATTCCCTTCTCACCCTGGAGCTTTGCCGCGCCCCCCGCTGCGTAGGTGACATCGACGCTGAAGCGCTCGGGCGTCACCCGGCGGATTTTCCCGGCGATCTTTCCGTCATCGAAGAAAATCCTCTCTCCTTCGCGGACGCTGATGAATGCCTCGTCCAGCGAACAGGCGATGCATGCCGCTTCGAGCAGCTTGCCATCATCATCATAGGTTGCCGGCCGGCCGAGAATCTCGCCTCTGACCACCTCGAGGACCTCCCCAGGCTTGAGCAACAAGGCCTGCGGCGTTGGCGGCAGGGGGCCAACGGTGGCTTTCGCTACGGTTCTTGCCTTTCGCCGTACGCTCAGTCGGGTGCCCTCGACGACGTAAGCCGTGCGCACCCCCTGGCAAAGACAGGCGTCTGCAGAAACGGCGATCACCTCGAGCGTTCGTGCCCGCCCGCGTGCATCGTGCAAGGCGATGAAATCGCCCCCTCTGACCCGGGCCAACAGCTTCCCCTGCACCGGCACTGTCGTTCCGGCAAAAGCATCGTCGGGAACTTCGTTGACGAAGCGAACCAGCGCCGGCGCAATCGTCTGGCCGAGCGCATTTCTCTGTGGCCGCCACTTGACGACGCCCGGCGACGATTCGACGGCACCGGTGCGCAGCTTCGGTCCGGCCAGATCGCAACAGACCTTGCACGAGCGCCCCAGCTTCCTTTCCGCCTGCCGCAGCTGGTCGACCATTCGCCCCCAGACGTCTGCGCTGTCGTGCGCACAGTTGATGCGCATGATGTCCATCCCCTGGGCGAGAAGGTTGCTGACGAAGGACGGGTCGGCAGCCGCTTCACTCGGCATGGTGACCATGATCCGCGTCTTGCGGTCGCTGTGCAGAGGCCCCAGGATCGCATGCGCATGCCGTGCCAGCACTTGATCGCCCTCGTGGAAACGAATCGGCCGGACCGCCTGCACACGATCGGGAACAGCGCTCTTGCGCAAGAGGCAGAGGACATCGGCCACGTTGTCCAGTGAAGCCATCACGTGCGCCTCCATGCGGCCCAGCGAACTCAGCCCCAATCGGCCCAGTTCGCGCTGCAGGATGCGGATGTCGACCCGCCGCACGGCCAGATAGTGTGCCAGGTTGCGAGCACTCGCTGCGCATTCCGGCGCAACGAGGCGCAACCGGTCATCCAGTTCATCCTCGATGGCCATCGCATCTTCGCGCAGCCTCTCGACGGCAAGCCCCACGCGGCGCACAAGGGCGTTGCGCGATTGCTCGTCGGTCATCTCTTCTTGCTCGCTGGCCACGCCGGCTTTCCCCAATCAACTTGAAATGTTCCTTGCCAAGGGCGCCATTCTTGGCAAGCAAGGTTTCAGTTGTGTGAAGCTGACCGGCAAGCGCACCAGACAGGCCTTGCGCCGACCCTCGTTCGCGGCAGCAAAAAAACAAGCTTGATGCCCATAGCATTGCCTGTTGCCGGCCGAAGGCGACAGCCGCGCCGGCCCACTTCCATCCGCCAGGCGGTGCCCGGAGGACGCCATCCCGCATTTTTTTTCGGCGCCGCTCGCGGATTACGGCAGCGTCCTCGCCCGCCAGCGTTGCGGACCTCCGCAATCGTCCGAAACCTGTCTGATTCCCGGCTTTTAGCGCCGCCAAGCATTGCACCGTCGAAGCCGAATTGGGTATGATCACTGAGTCACGTCCACGCGGCTGTTCCCACCAAATCACTCCTACGGAGCCCAATTATGGCAAAAGCAGAAAAAGTAAAAAAATCGAAGAAAATTGCAGATACCGAACAAGGCGAAACACTGGCTGTAAGCAGCCCTGAGTTCGTCAAGATCACCAAGGTCGTCGGTCGGCAGATCCTCGACTCGCGCGGCAACCCGACCGTCGAAGTCGACATCACGCTCGACAATGGTTACATGGCTCGCGCCGCTGTCCCGTCGGGTGCGTCGACCGGTGAATTCGAAGCCTGCGAACTGCGCGATGGCGACAAGAAAGCCTACCTCGGCAAAGGTGTCCTGAAAGCCGTTGCTGCGGTCAATGGTCCGATTGCCAAACTGCTCAAGGGCAAGAACCCGCTCGAGCAACGTGCCCTCGACGAAGCGATGATCGCCCTCGACGGCACGCCGAACAAGTCGAATCTCGGTGCGAACGCACTACTTGGCGCGTCGATGGCCATCACCCTGTGCGCTGCCAACGTCAGCAAGATGCCCCTCTGGAAGTACATCGGCAAGATTCACCACAACCGCGATTTCTGCCTGCCAACGCCGATGGCCAACATCATCAACGGAGGCAAGCACGCCGACAACCTGATCGACTTCCAGGAATTCATGATCATGCCGGTCGGCGCGCCGAGCTTCTCGGAAGGCCTGCGCTGGATCACCGAGATCTTCCACGCGCTGAAGAGCATCCTGAAGAAAGGCGGGCATGTCACCGCCGTCGGCGACGAAGGTGGCTTCGCCCCCAACCTGACCAACGACCAGTCACTCGAAGTGATCATGGAAGCCATCGTCGCGGCCGGCTACAAACCCGGCAAGCAGATCGGCATCGCCCTGGATTGTGCGTCTTCCGAGCTCTTCGACGAAGGTGACCGCAAAGGCTACAAGTTCTGGAAGTCCAACCCGGACAAGCTGTTCACCGACGACGAGATGATCAAGGTGTACAGCGACTGGTGCAAGAAGTACCCGATCGTGTCGATCGAGGATGGTCTCGACCAGAGCGACTGGGAAGGCTACGTCAAGCTGACCAAGGCACTCGGCGCGAAAGTGCAGATCGTCGGCGACGACTTCTTCGTCACCAACCCGGTCCGCCTCAAGCAGGGTATCGACATGAAGGCGGCCAACGCGATCCTGATCAAGGTCAACCAGATCGGCACGGTGACCGAGACGCTCGACGCCATCAAGATGGCGCAGAAGGCGGGTTACGGCGTCATTTCTTCGCACCGTTCGGGCGAGACCGAGGACGCGTTCATCGCCGACCTCGCTGTCGGCACCGGCGCCGGCCAGATCAAGACCGGTTCGCTGTCGCGTACCGACCGCATCTGCAAGTACAACCAGCTGCTGCGCATCGAGGAGCAACTGGGCAGCAAGGCCGTCTACAAGGGCCTCAAGTCGATCAAGGGCGCCGGCTTCTAAGTCGCGCTACCCGTGATGAGCAAAAAGGCATCGCCAGGCGATGCCTTTTTTTGTTCACCCGCCTGCTCCGCCGATTACTCGCCGAGGTCGCCGAGCCGGATCGGCTTGCTGCGCGTGCCCGCCTGACGCGGTAGCAGCAGCGAAAGCAGGCCGGCCACCAGGACGAATGCCGAGGACGCCCACAGGCAGGCGACGAGACCGTTCTGGGCTCCGCTTTGCAGCCCCCACTGATAGAGCGCACCGGAGAGAACCGTTCCGGCAAGGCGACCGGCAGCGTTGGCCATGTAATAGAAGCCGACGCTCATCGCCACCTTGTCGCTGTCGGTGTAGGCCAGAATCAGGTACGAGTGAACCGCCGAGTTGAGCGCAAAGACGGCGCCGAAAACGATCAAGCCGGCGACGACGACGACCGCCGGCGCCGCACCGGCGCTCAGCGCCAGGGCAATCGCCGCCGGCAGCGCGGCGAGGACGAAGGCCAGGATCGTCGCCGTCCGTCCGTCGGGTTCGTGCCGCCCCTCGACCCGGCTGCGCAAGAGTCCCGGAGTCGCCGCCTGGACGATGCCGTAGCCGATGATCCAGATCGCCAGAAAGCCACCCGACTGCCAGAAGGTCCAGCCGAGGACGCTGGACAGAAATACCGGCAGACCGACGACGAACCAGACGTCACGCGCCCCGAAGAGAAAGATGCGCGCCGCCGCCAGCTTGTTGACCGCCGCGTTGCGCGAAAACATCTGCCCGAACTTGGCCTTCCTGTTGGCCTGCCCGAGGCCGCCGCGCATGAGCACGGCGGCGAGGGTCAGGGCGACGGCAACCAGCACCACCAGCAGTTTCAGCGCGCTCTGAAAGTCGAGCACGCTGAGCAGAAGGCCGCCAAGGAAGAAGCCGACACCCTTCAGCGCGTTCTTCGACCCGGTCAGAATGGCCACCCAGCGGTACAGGGTTGCCGACGAATCCTCCGGGACGATCAGCTTGACGGCACTCTTGGAACTCATCTTGGTCATGTCCTTGGCGATCCCGCTCAAGGCCTGCGAGGCCATCACCCAGGCGACGACCAGCCAGGCCTGCGGCGCGAAGGCGAGCATCGACAATGCCGCCAGCTGTGTGCCAAGACCAATGAACAGCGTCGTCTTGAGCCCGAAACGGGCGCCGATGTAGCCACCGAAAAGGTTGGTCAGGATGCCGAAGACCTCGTAGAAGACGAACAGCGAAGCCACCGCAAGCGGCGTGTAACCGAGGTTGTAGAAATAGAACAGCACCAGCATGCGCGTGGCGCCATCGGTCACCGTATCGGCCCAGTAGGCACCGGTGACCAGCACGTAATTGCGCAGACCGGCGCGCGACGCGTCGCTGCTCACTGCGGATGGATCGCTCATCGCCCTTTTCCTCTTTCGCTGTTCGCCTCCGCCGCGAGCGTCAGCGCTGCGCACGCTGCCCCGCTACGGAAAGGCTCCTAAAGCGATCTCGCCAGCTTGCGCGCGAGTTCGGCGTAACGATTGGCGTAGCCCCACTCGTTGTCGTACCAGGCGTAGATCTTGAGCATCGTCTCGTTGACCACCAGCGTGTGCGCGGCGTCGATGATCGACGAACGGGCATCGCCCAGGTAGTCCATCGACACCAGCGGCCGCTCCTCGTAACCGAGGATTCCCTGCAGCGGGCCTGCCGCAGCGGCCTTGAACAAGGCATTGACCTCGGCGGCCGTCGTCGGCCGCTGCATTTCGAAGACACAATCGGTCAGCGACGCGTTGAGCAGCGGCACGCGCACCGCGTGGCCGTCGAGCTTGCCTTTCAGTTCCGGGAAGATCAGCGCGATCGCCGTCGCCGAGCCGGTCGTCGTCGGGATCAGCGACAGACTGGCCGCCCGCGCTCGCCGCAGATCCTTGTGCATCTGGTCGTGCACCACCTGCGTGTTGGTCGAGCTGTGGATGGTGGTGATCATCCCGCGCGTGATGCCGATCGCTTCGTGAACCACCTTGACCACCGGCGCCAGGCAGTTGGTCGTGCATGACGCCGCAGTGACGATCTGGTCGCGATCCGGGTCGTAGAGATGGTCGTTGATGCCCATGACGATGTTCAGCACGCCGCCATCCTTGACCGGCGCGGCGACGGCCACCTTCCTGACTCCGGCGTCGAGATAGGGGGTCAGCTGATCGACGCTGCGCCACTTGCCGCTGGCTTCGAGAACGATATCGACGCCGACGTCGCTCCAGGGCCCGCCGGCAACGTCCCTGGCGCTGCTGTAGCCGATCGACTTCCCGTCCACCAGAATGCGTCCGTCGCGCACCTCGATATCGCGCCGCCAACGGCCCTGTACCGAATCGAATTCGAGCAGGTGCGCCGCCGACTCGACCGGGCCGTTCGCCTCGTTGATATGCACGAACTCCAGCTCCGGGAAATCCCAGGCCGCGCGCAGCGCCAGCCGGCCCATGCGCCCGAAACCGTTGATGCCAACCTTGATAGCCATTTTTTCGTTCCTCCGAGTGGTGACCTGGTGCGTGCAGCCTGGCCGAACCTTCGCGAGTCGGCGAGACCCATGCGGGCAACGGTGCCAACGCCGCAAACAGCAGCGCCCTGCGGCACGTTTTCATAATGCTAGAATCTTCGAAATATGTAAAGCCGCCCGCCATGGCGGCGCTCGCCGAGGTCGGGGCTCGGGCATCCCGGACCACGGCCGGGCGGACTGCGCGCTGAAAAGGAGCGACGAATCGCCGGGCAAACGCTTTGCGGCAGCGCCAATATTTCGGTATTGTTGGAACAATGAACAATACCAACGCCGTCACCGCGCTTGCCGCGCTGGCGCAGGAAAGCCGTCTCGCCGTCTTCCGCTTGCTCGTCCAGAACGCCCCTGCCGGCCTGACCGTGGGGCTCATTGCCGAGCAACTGGAGCTGCCCGCGCCGACGCTGTCCTTCCACTTGAAGACGTTGACCCACGCCGGCCTGGTGAGCACCGTACAGGAAGGCCGCTTCGTTCGCTGCCACGCCGACATGCATCGCATCGACGCCCTGATCGGCTTTCTGACCGACAACTGCTGCGGCGGCCATCCGGAGATCTGCAAGCCGGCGGCGCAGGGGGAACGGTAGATGCCGTTTCCGGAAGCTTGCCGATCGCCGACCGCTGCACCGCCGCCTGGCTGCGTGCGCGCGCATGGGCGATGGCCGGGCCAATGAGTTTCTTCGAGCGCTGGCTGACGCTTTGGGTGTTCCTGTGCATCATTGCCGGAACGATCATTGGCGTCGCCGCTCCCGAACTGGCGCAGACCGTCGGCCGCGTGCAGATCGCGCAGGTCAACCTCCCGGTCGGGCTCCTGATCTGGGTGATGATCATCCCGATGCTGATGAAGGTCGACTTCGCCGCGCTGCATCAGCTGCGCAGCCAGAAGAACAGCATCGGCATCACGCTGTTTGTGAACTGGGCGGTCAAGCCGTTCTCCATGGCGCTGCTCGGCTGGATATTCATCCGCCACGTTTTCGCGCCTTTCCTGCCCGCAGCGCAGGTCGACAGCTACATCGCCGGCCTGATCCTGCTTGGCGCCGCGCCGTGCACGGCGATGGTTTTCGTGTGGAGCAATCTGTGCCGGGGCGACGCCAACTTCACGCTCACCCAGGTCGCGCTCAACGATCTGGTGATGGTCTTCGCCTTCGCTCCGATCGTCGCCCTGCTGCTTGGCGTAGCGGCGATTCCCGTGCCCTGGGAGACGCTGTTTCTGTCGGTGGTGATGTACATCGTCCTGCCGCTGGCGATCGCCCAGTTCGCCCGCCAGCGTCTGCGTCGCCACGGTGAGGCGTTTTTCCAGCGCGCCCTGACGCGCATCGGACCCTTCTCGATCGTCGCCCTGCTGGCCACCCTGGTTCTGCTTTTTGCCTTCCAGGGGCGGGCGATCAGCGAGCAGCCGCTGATCATCGCCATGCTCGCCGTGCCCATCCTCGTGCAGGGCCTGTTGATCGCCGCGCTTGGCTACTGGCTCAACCGCAAGTTCTGCGTAGCGCATGCCGTGGCCGGCCCGTCGACCATGATAGGAGCATCAAACTTTTTCGAACTGGCTGTCGCAGTGGCAATCGCCCTGTATGGCTTCGATTCCGGCGCTGCACTGGCGACTGTCGTCGGCGTCCTGATCGAGGTCCCGGTGATGCTCTGGCTGGTGCATCTGGTGAATCGCAGCAAGCCCTGGTACGAAGCCGGCCTGCGCCCGCGCGCGCCGCTTCGCGAATCGCACTGAGCAAGGACCAGCAGCCGCAAGGCCTGGGCAGACGGCGCTTGACGAGTCGCTGTGCGAACGAGATACTTCCAGTGAACCGGTCAACTACGCTGGCCGTGCTCCCCTCGCTTCTGAACCCTTTCGATCAACCGAATCTGGATAAGAACTCATGAATGCCAAAAACATCAAACCGGGTGTTGCCACCGGCGACCAATTGCAAGCGATCTTTGAACTGGCCAAGGAAAAGCAGTTCGCTCTTCCAGCGGTGAACGTCATCAACAGCAGCACCGTCAACGCAGTCATGGAAACCGCCGCCGAGCTGAAGGCTCCGGCGATCATCCAGCTGTCCAACGGCGGCGCGCAGTTCTACGCCGGCAAGGGCCTCGACAATGCCGGTCAGCGTGCCTGCATCGCGGGTGGCGTCTCCGCCGCCACGCACATCCATCAGATCGCCGAGCTCTATGGCGCGACCGTGGTCATGCATACCGACCATGCCGCCAAGAAACTCCTGCCCTGGATCGACGGCCTGCTCGACGCCGGTGAGCAGTACTTCAAGGTCAATGGCAAACCGTTGTACAGCTCGCACATGCTTGACCTCTCGGAAGAGCCGATCAACGAAAACATCGACATCTGCAAGCGCTACCTCGAGCGCATGAGCAAGATGGGGATGACCCTCGAAATCGAACTTGGCGTCACCGGCGGCGAAGAAGACGGCGTGGACAACACCAACGTCGACAGCTCCAAGCTGTACACCCAGCCCGAAGACGTGGCGCTGGCTTACGAAGAGCTGTCCAAGGTCAGCGACCGCTTCACCATCGCTGCCGCCTTCGGCAACGTGCACGGCGTCTACAAGCCGGGCAACGTCAAACTGCAGCCGATCATCCTGAAGAACTCGCAGGAATTCGTGCAGGAGAAATTCGGCACCAAGGCGCACCCGGTAAGCTTCGTCTTCCATGGCGGATCGGGTTCGACCCTCGAGGAAATCCGCGAAGCGATCTCCTACGGCGTCGTCAAGATGAACATCGACACCGACCTGCAGTGGGCGTTCTGGGAAGGCGTGATGGGCTTCTACAAGAAGAACGAAGGCTATCTGCAAGGCCAGATCGGCAACCCCGAAGGCGACAGCAAGCCGAACAAGAAGTACTACGATCCGCGCGCCTGGCTGCGCAAGGGTGAAGACGCTTTCCGCGCCCGCCTGACGCAGGCCTTCAAGGACCTGAACAACGTCGGCACCCTGGCGTAAGCAAGCCGCTGAGGACGCCGCGACGGGCTGGCCCAGGAATCTTGTTCCGGGCTGGCCCTTTTTTGTGTTGGTCGAGAGCGCTGCCAGGCTGTTGAACATACGCAGCCAGCGAGCCGCCGCGGGTTTGGCAAGCCTTCCCGAGCGCTGACCCGGCCGGCCCGCAGCCGGTACTCCGACAATACACTTCCCGCAAATCGAGGACCCAAGCATGAGCACTCTGGCAGAACAGCTAATCAACACCGAAGCGCACAAGTCGATTTTCGAATCCGCAGTGCGCCAACTCCCCCTTCCCGTCTGTGCCGCCTTCGGCTCGTCCGAGAAGCCGCAGCCGGTCAGCTTCAGCAGCACCGATCGTGTCCTGAGCACCAAGGACAGCGACGCCGTCGCCAAGCAGTTTCCGAAAACGGTCGCCGCTTCGGGCAACGTCGTTCTCACCTCCGCGGGCAGCCGGACCACCAGCATCAAGGGCAAGCGCGTCGCCGTCCTCTTCTCGGGCGGTCCTGCCGCCGGTGGCCACAACGTCGTCTGTGGCCTGAAGCGCGTTCTCGGCGCCGGCAACACGCTGCTCGGCGTCAAGGCCGGCCCGAAGGGCCTGCTCGAAGGCTCGCTGTTCGAAATCAGCGATGCCGATGTTGACTTCGTCCTCAACACCGGCGGCTTCAACTTCCTCGGTTCGGACCGCACCAAGATCAAGAGCGACGCCCAGTTCGCACAGGTTCGCGAAACCTGCATCAAGCACAATCTCGACGCCATCGTCGTCGTTGGCGGCGACGATTCGAACACCAACGCCGCCGTGCTCGCCGAGTCGCTTTTTCGCGGCGTCAAGGCCGACGGCTCGGGCGTGCAGGTCATCGGCGTGCCCAAGACCATCGATGGCGACCTGCAACTCGGCGATCTGCTGGCCATCTCGTTCGGTTTCGATACCGCCACGCGGATCTACAGCGAAATGGTCGGCAACATCCTCCAGGACACCAGTTCTTCGCTGAAGTACTGGCACTTCGTCAAGCTGATGGGCCGCTCCGCATCGCACGTGGCGCTCGAAGTCGCACTGCAGACCAAGCCGGCCATCACCATCATTTCCGAGGAAGTGTCGAGCAGGAAAATGTCGCTGGCCAGCATCATCGACAGCATCGCCAAGATCGTCGTCGAGCGCTCGCACAAGGGAATGAACTACGGCGTGCTGCTGGCCCCGGAAGGACTGATCGAATTCATCCCCGAAATGAACGCCATGATCGCCGAACTGAACGATGTTCTGGCGCACGAAGCGACGGCCTTCGCCGCCGTCGCCGACGACGCCAAGGCGGCTTTCGTCGAAAGCAAGCTGAGCGCCGACAACGCGAAGTTGCTGGCGTCGCTGCCGCACTACATCGTCGCCATGCTGCTCGCCGAGCGTGACTCGCATGGCAACCTGCAGGTCTCGCTGATCCCCACCGAGCAGCTCCTCATCGACATGACCAAGGCGCGCGTCAAGGAGCTCGACGCCAAGGTGCCGTTTGCCGCGCACAGCCACTTCCTCGGCTACGAAGGTCGTTGCGGCGCACCGACGCTGTTCGACGCGGCGTATACCTACAATCTCGGCCTCACCGCCGGCTCGCTGATCCTCGACGGCCACAGCGGCTACATGGCGACGATCACCGGACTGACCAGCGGCGGAGTTCCGCAGGCGATCCCGCTCGCCGGCCTGCTCAACATCGAGCGCCGCCACGGTCAGGACGAGTTCGTGATCGAGAAGGCGCTGGTCAGGATGGACTCGCCGGCGATGAAGTTCTTTGCCTCCCGACGCGACGAGTGGGCCGCCAGCGACCTGTTCGCCTCGCCCGGCCCGCGCCAGTTCTGGGGCCCCACGACCCATCAGCAACCGATCAGCGTGGCCCTCAACTCGGGGTCGAAGTCGCTGATGTTCAAGATCGGCTGACCGCGCGCCAGCCTGCTGCAAACCGGGGCCATCGGCTGACGATGGCCCTTCTTCTTTTTCCATCACCGCATGTGATGCCCCGCCACCGGCCAGGGAGAAAGAATGAAAGTGATCGTCCTCGGTGCCGGCGTCGTCGGCGTCGCCACCGCCTACTACCTGGCGCGTGACGGCCATCAGGTCAGCCTGGTCGACCGCAACCAGGGCGCCGCGCTGGAAGCCAGTTACGCCAACGGCGGCCAGCTGAGCTACAGCTACGTGGCACCACTTGCGGACCCGGCGGTATGGCCGAAACTCGTCCCCTGGCTGCTCTCGCCCAGCTCGCCAGTACGTTTTCGGCCGCAACTCGACGCCCGGCAATGGCGCTGGTGCCTGCAGTTTCTCGCCGCCTGCCGCAGTTTGCGCAGCGCCGAAACGACCCGCCACCTGCTCCGGCTCGGGCACGCCAGCCGTCGCCTGATGCACGAATTGCTCGCTGACGATCCGGCGCTCGACTTCGCCCACGCCAACAGCGGCAAGCTGGTCGTCTATCGCGACGCGGCAGCGCTGGAGAGCGCGCGCCGCCAGGTCGATTTCCAGCAACGCCTGGTGCGCGACGACGACTATCGCCAGGAGGTGCTCGACCGCGCGGCGTGCATGGCCATCGAACCGGCGCTCGACGGCCTGCGCGGAGAGATCGTCGGCGGCGTGCACACGGCGAGCGAAGACACGGCGGATTGCTATCGCTTCAGCGGCGAACTACTGGACCGGACTCTTGCCGCCTCGCCGGAGAACCGCTGCTTCTTCGCCACCTCGATCAACGGACTGAGCGTCCGCCAGGGCGAAGTCGTCGGCGTGGAAACCAGCGCCGGACGGCTGGAAGCCGACGCCTACGTCCTCGCCGCCGGCTGCGACAGCGAGCGCCTGGCGCGCCGGGCGGGCTTGTCGCTGCCCATCTACCCGCTCAAGGGCTATAGCCTGACGGCGCCGATCAGCGACCCGGAAGCGGCGCCGACGCTGAGCGTCACCGACTTCCAGCGCAAGATTGTCTACGCCCGCCTCGCCGGTCGATTGCGCGTGGCCGGAATCGCCGACATCGGCGGCTACGACGGTTCGATCGCCCCGCGGCGGCTGGCGATGCTGCTCGGCGAAGCGCGCGGCGCCTTCCCCGGCGCGGCCGACTACGAGCAGGCCGAGGCCTGGGCCGGTCTGCGCCCGGCGACACCGAGCGGCCGGCCGATCCTTGGCCGCAGCAGCTGCCGCAAGCTCTGGCTCAACGTCGGCCACGGCGCACTCGGCTTCACGCTGGCGCTGGCCAGCGGCCGGGTGCTCGCCGACCTCATCGCCGGCCAGCCGCCCTTCGTCGCCCTGGACGGCTTCACCCTGCCCGGCCGGGAAAGCAGCGCGCGAAACGCTTGATCTGGCGGCGCGACGTTCGCGCAGCGATGCCCGAAGGGGCAAGACCGGGCAAGGCGCGCGCAACCGCGGGCGCAGGGGTCGCGCCCGCTGTCGATTACTCGGGCAGGCCGTTGAGAAGAACCATCACCTTCAGGACTTCGCCCGGGTCGCCGAGCGGTCCGAACCACTTCTTGAGGACGGGGCCGATCTCGCCACTGCGATACAACTGCGCCAGCGAACGGTCGACGGCCAGTCGCATGTCCGCGTCGCGGCGCATCATCAGGCCGTAGGGTTCGTAGGTGAACTGACTTTCAGCAAGGGAATATTCCGTTCCGCCCCCGCCGAGCAGCGCGGTGGTGATCAATACCGTGCGATCGGCGGCATAGGCGGTCGCCTTCTTGCTCTTCAGAGCCGCCAAGGCCTCGTTGTGGTCCTTGACCTTGATCAGTTGCACGCCCAGCTTGTCGTCGGCCGCCAGCTGAGCCATGGCCTTTTCGGTGGTCGTCCCGGAGACCACGGCAATGCGCTGCCCCTTGACGTCCTGCAGGGACTTCGGGTTCTCACCACGCAGATAGAGCAGGCTGGCGCCATCGACAAAAGTCATCAGGCTGAAGTCGAAGTCGGCGCGGCGCGACAGCGTCTGCGTGCTGTTGCCGCACTCGATATCGATCTCACCGTTCTTCACCGCGTCAAAGCGGCTTTCTGCGCTCACCGGCACCCAGTGCACAGTCAGCTTCGCGATGCCCATTTGCCTGGCAATGTCGTCCGCCACGCGCATGCACAGGTCGACGCTGTAGCCCTGGGCCTTCTTGTCGTCGGCGGCAAACGAAAACGGCGGCGAGTTCTCGCGGTAGCCGAGCTTGATCGTCGAAGTTTCCTTGATCCGGGCCAGGGTCGATTGCTCGGCCGCTGCCGGGGCGGCAAGGAAACAAGAGGCTGTGACGGTGGCCGCAATGAAAGTACGCAATATCATCATCAATCCTTGGTTGACGGCTCGTTCGAGCCATGAAAGAACAACCGCTTGCCAGACGCCTTTTCGGCTTTCTACGGCGAATGGCCGCGCTTCATCGGTGCTGCACTGGTGATGGCGAGAAGGTCGCCGCTGGGCGGAAGACGTTCAGCCAGCGATGAATCCCTGTTTCTTCAACTCGCCGTCAATAAGGCTCGTGACCTCGTCGATGAGTTGCTGCCGGGAATCCGGGCTCACCGATTCGCTGGTCATCGTCCACAGCATTTTCCCGCCCGGGACGTCGTAAAGGATCGTCTCGATCATGTACCTGGTCTGTTGATAGGCATAGCCGGGGACGGCATACAGCGAAGCGTAGGCATAACGGCCGTAGCCGTAAAAAGACCCGTAGGGACCGAGCATTCCTGGCGCGAAATAGGTCTGCGGCGGCACATAGACGTTTTCCTTATCCACTGACGCCAGGCGGGCGGTCAACGCGCCGTCGAAGCCTTCTTTCTGAAGACGCGCCGAGAGTGCTTTCTCGTTCTGTTCGTTGATTTCCTTCGCCTCCGGGAACAGGGTGTAACTGGCGACGCCCTGCGTCCCCTCGGGGAACGACGACGCCAGACGATCCTCGACCGTGCGGCGCACGGCGTCGTCGCTGGCCGCGATGTAGACCAGAACCTTTTTCAGCGCCGCGCCGCGATAAGCGGGATCGCGCCACTCGGAGATCACCGAAGTCGAGGTACAGGCGGTCAGAAGCGCCGTGAATAGCGCGGCAAGCAGGGTGCGACGGAGCAGGCTGAAGCCCATGGCGAATTTCCGAAAGGTGCGCAATGGGGAATGAGTATAGCCCAGTGTTCGTCACCCGGCGCCGTCAGGCGCCGCGCGCCGGCTCATGAGCGGCCGCCGCCACCGCCCCGCATCAAGGCGGTCTCCGGCCCGCGGCGCACCACGAGGGGGCGCCAACGGCGATCGCCCGCGTGTCACGCCCTCCAGATCAACGACTTGCAGCCATGGCACGGCTGTTGCTTTGCACAAGCAGGAGCCAGGAAACCATGCACAAGCAAGTCAAATCCACCTGTTGTTACTGCGGCGTCGGCTGCGGACTGCTGATCGAGACCGACAAGGACCGCATCGTCGGCGTGCGCGGCGACCCCGAGCACCCGGCCAACCTTGGCCGCCTGTGCACCAAGGGTGCCTCGCTGCACCTCACCGCGCGCCCCGACTATCGCCTGCTGCATCCCGAGCTGCGCCGTCAACGCCAGCTGCCGCGCCAGCGCGTCGGCTGGGAGCAGGCGCTCGACCATGCCGCCGAGCGCTTCGCCGAAATCATCGCCGCGCACGGTCCGGACAGCGTTGCCTTCTACATTTCCGGACAGCTGCTCACCGAGGACTACTACGTTTTCAACAAGCTCGCCAAGGGGTTGATCGGCACCAACAACGTCGACACCAACTCGCGTCTGTGCATGTCGTCGGCGGTGGCCGGCTACAAGCAGACGCTCGGCGCCGACGCGCCGCCGTGCTGCTACGAGGACATCGCCGTTACCGACTGCCTGTTGATCGCCGGCGCCAACCCGGCGGTCGCCCATCCGATCGTCTTCCGCCGCATCGAGGATGCGCGCGCGGCCAATCCCGGCCTGCGCATCATCGTCATCGACCCCCGGCGCAGCGAAAGCGCGGCGATTGCCGACCTGCATCTGGCGCTCAAACCGGGCACCGATATTGCGCTGTACAACGGCCTGCTGCACGTCCTGCTCGGCGAGGATCTGGTCGATCGCGAATATATTGCCGCGCATACCGAGGGCTTCGCCGCACTCGAACAGACGGTCGCCGCTTTCCCGCCCGCCGTGGTGGCCGAAATCTGCGCCCTCGCCGAGGCCGAGATCATCCAGGCCGCACGCTGGTTCGGCAGGTCGGCAGCGGCACTGTCGCTGTATTGCCAGGGGCTCAACCAGTCGTCACACGGCACGCACAACAACGCCGCGCTGATCCACCTGCACCTGGCCACCGGACAGATCGGCCGGCCCGGTGCCGGCCCCTTCTCCCTCACCGGCCAGCCAAACGCCATGGGTGGCCGCGAAGTCGGCGGTCTGGCCAATCTGCTCTCTGCACACCGCGACCTCGCCAACCCCGAACACCGCGCCGAAGTCGCGCGCCTGTGGGGCCTGCCGTCGGTTCCCGCGCAACCCGGCAAGGCGGCGGTCGAACTCTTCGCCGCGCTCAAGCGCGGTGAAATCAAGGCGGTCTGGATCGCGTGCACCAACCCGGCGCAATCGCTGCCCGATCAGGGCACCGTGCGCGCGGCCCTTCAGGCCGCCGATTTCGTCGTCCTCCAGGAAGCGTTCGCCAATACCGACACCGCCGCCTACGCCGACCTGATGTTGCCGGCGACCACCTGGGGCGAAAAGGAAGGCACGGTCACCAACTCCGAGCGCTGCATCACGCACATCACGCCGGCGGTGTCCCGCCCGGGCGAGGCGCGCGCTGACTGGGAAATCGTCGTCGACTTCGCACGCCGGCTCGGCGCCCGCCTCGCACAGCCGCTGACCGGGCAGCTCTTCCCCTACGCCAGTCCCGAAGCGATCTTCAACGAACATCGCGAGAGCACGCGCGGCCGCGACCTGGACATCACCGGCCTCAGCTACGCGCTGCTCGACAGCGCCGGACCGCAGCAATGGCCGTTCCCCGAAGGCGCGAGCAGCGGCCGCCGGCGTCTCTACGCCGACGGCGTCTTCCCGACTCCCTCCGGTCGCGCCCGCTTCGTCGCCGTCGAGCACCGGCCGACCGCCGAGAGCACTGACGACACGCACTCGATCAGCCTTCTCTCCGGCCGCCTGCGCGACCAGTGGCATGGCATGAGCCGCACCGGCACCGTCGCCCGACTGTTCAATCTCGACGACGAACCCCTGCTCTCGATGCACCCCGCCGACCTGCGCCAGCGCGGCCTGGTCAGCGGCGATGTGGCGCACGTCGGCAATGCGCGCGGTCAGCTGCACGTGCGCGTCAAGCCCGACGCCGGCCTGCTGCGCGGACGTGCCTGGTTGCCGATGCACTGGGGCAGCCAGTTCATGAACAGCGCCGGCGTCAACGCGCTCACCCTCTCGGCGTGCGACCCTTTCTCGCAACAACCCGAGCTCAAGCATGCCGCGGTCGCTGTCGCCAGGGCCGACCTGCCGTGGCAACTGGTGATTCTGCGCCAGGCGGGCGCCGGCGAACTGGCAGCGCTCGCCCTGCTCGCCAGGGCGCGCACGCTGCTCGCCGACTTCGCCTTTGCCAGCGTCGGACTCTACGGTCGCAGCGAACCGCTGGTGGTTTTCCGCGCCGCGCACGGCGAAGCGCTGCCCGAATCCCGCCTGCAGGAGATCGACGCGCTGTTCGGCCTTGACGCCGATGACGCGGCGATCGTCTATGCCGATCAGCGCCGGCAGATCAGCAAGCGCGCCATCGCCCCGGACGGCAAGCTGATCGGCATTCGTCTCGCCGGCGAAACACTGGCGCAGTCGTGGCTCAAGGAGGTGATGGCCGCCGAGGTCGAAGGGCCCGGAGGCAGCGACGGCGCCGCCGCAGGGCTCGATCCGGCGCTCATCCGCTGGGCGCTCGCGCCGATCGGAAAACGACCGGGAAAGCTGCCGCAGCGCAGCCGCGTGGTCTGCAACTGCGCCGACATCAGCGAAGCGCAGATCAAGGCCGACCTCGACGGTGGCGCGACGCTGACGATACTGCAGGAGAAGCGGAAATGCGGTACCTTCTGCGGATCGTGTCTGCCCGAGTTGCGGCAGATGGTCGCCAGTCAGGCGCAGCGCAGCGCCACTGAAGCGGTGGCCTGAAGACGTATCACGGAGAGAGAATGGCGAAGAGCGAGGAAATGGAAGGAATCGACCTGGCAGCGGTCATCCGGGAGATCGGACGCGGCGCAGCCGGTGCGCGCGACATGCCCTGCGGCGCAGCAGAACAGCTCTACGGCGCCATTCTCGATGGGCAGGTACCGGACCTCGAACTGGGCGCCATCGCCATCGCCCTGCGCATGAAGACCGAAACAGTCGACGAGATGGCCGGCTTTCTTGCCGCGGCCAACGCGCGCCTGCCAGGCCTTGGCCGCCCACCCGGCCAGCTGCGCCCGGTCGTCATCCCGACCTACAACGGCGCCCGCCGCAGCGCCAACCTGACGCCGCTGCTGGCGCTGCTCGTGCAACGCTTTGGCGTACCCGTCCTGGTACACGGCCTCGCCGACGACTACGGACGCGTCACCAGCGAGCAGATCTTCGCCGAGTTTGGTTTGCCGGCGTGCGCCAGCCTGGCCCAGGCACAGCTGGCGATCGACGAATTCGGCCTGGCCTACGTGCCGCTGCCACTCCTCTCGCCCGGCCTCGATCGACAACTTGCCTTGCGCAGCCGTCTCGGCCTGCGCAACAGCGCCCACAGCCTGGTCAAGATGCTCGACCCCTTCCACGGCGAAGCCTTGCTGCTGGCAGCGGCGACGCACCCCGACTACATCACCAGCATGCGCGCCGTGCTCACCGCCACCGGCGCACACGCCCTCCTCCTGCGCGGCAGCGAAGGCGAGCCCTTCGCCAATCCCAAACGCCGCCCGCAGATCGAGCATCTGCACGATGGTGCCTGCGACGTCCTCTTCGAAGCCGAACGCGACAGCCTCAGGGTCCTGCCGCAACTGCCCGCCACCTGCGACGCCGGCAGCACCGTCGCCTGGATGCACCGCGTCCTCGCCGGCGAAGCGTCGCTGCCGCTGCCGATCGCCAATCAGCTTGCCTGCTGCCTCTACGCCTGCGGCCGCGCCAGCGACTTCAACCAGGCGAAAGCGCTGGTCGCCGTCGAATGCAGCGGGCTGGCGGTCGCCTGAGGCGCCGCCGAAAGCAATCGTCGGGGCCCACCAGCCCCTGAACCACACGGAGTACCCCCATGAAGCGCCAGAGAGCCACCGTCATCGTCGAGATCGACGGCAAGATCCTGCTCGTCGAAAACCGCGGCGGACTACTGCTGCTGCCCGGCGGCGGCATCAACGCGGACGAATCGCACGCCCAGGCGGCCGCCCGCGAACTCACTGAAGAAACCCGCCTGCTCTGCGCTTCGCTGCAGTTCCTCTTCAGCCACGAATCGCAGACCAATTGCCACCATGTCTTCCGCGCCAGCGCCAGCGGCACGCCGCTCGCCGGCGACGACGCCATGGCGCTGCATTTCTTCGCTCGCGGAGACCTGCCGCTGAGCGCCAGGATGTCGGCGGCAACCCGGCAGATCATCGAGCGCTTCGAGGACACATGCCCGGCAGCAGCCGGCTGACCCCGACGGCGAGGGGCAGCAGCCAACGCGCTTCCTCAATCCAGGGCGTCATGCAATACATGGCTTTCGCCGCGCTGGCAAGCAAGTGGAATGCTGCAAACGTGATCAGACTTTCAGCGACCCTGACAGCAGCGTGAAGCCCGTGTCGCGACCGGCTTTCGCCCGGCCGATACCGCTGCCCTCGTCACCCACTCCGGGCAACCATTCCCCAGCCACCGTCATTGCGAGGAGGCGTAGCCGACGCGGCAATCCAGTTCCATTCTCTGACGACTTATCCGCCACATCAGCCAGGCGAATAGCAAAACCTCTGGATTGCCACGTCGGCTACGGCTCCTCGCAATGACGTGCGGGCGGGTGTGGCGCCACCTTTCTGACGACGCTTTCAACACGCCGGACAGCCCTTGAAACCAACTCGTCGCTGGCATCCCTATGTTCCACACTGCGTGCAGCACTCTAATGGCGGCAGCCACCAGCCGGAGTTCCCGGAGCACTTTCCCTGAACTGCCTGCACACGGTCGATGCAAAAGCCCGGGACGCCGTCGGAGCTCAGCACGCGGCGAGCGATACACGCCCGATCACGCCAGGTGATCGCCCACTCGCATTTGAAATATCGGCGACAGGCGACTAGGGTTATAGGACCTGCTGACACTTCGCTGTGCGCAATCCGGAGCGTGTTATCAGGATTTCTTTCAATCCGGAAAAGACAAGGAGGACGCCATGGGATTTCTCGACAAGCTGTTCGGCGGCACGAAGGACTACCCACCGCTGCCGGAAGACAATGCGGCACAGGCCAGACTTGAGCAGGTGAAAGGCCCTCTCGAAGAGTTGGCCCAGCGCGTTTCAGACCCCCTGGAGGTGGTTCCAGCCGACAGACAGGCCTTTGTTTTTGTTGGCAAACCTCCAAAACGTTTTGGCATCGCATGGGTCCACGACGACAAGGTGAGTGGCCTCAAGGAGCTGGCAGACGACCACAAACTGTCGCAGGTCGAAGTCGGGAAAATGATCAATGAACTGGGCCAAGCGTATGAGCATGCCAGCGCTGCACCGCGCTTTTCAACCGAGGTTGGCGGCAAGAAGGTGGTGGTCATCCCCTCCGACGGCCTCGAGCGGGAGGTTCATCAGATCATCGAACGCGCGACACATTAAGCCTCGACCTGCCGCGAAGTCGGCGGCATCAGGCTGAGAGCCGCTCAGAGCGGCAAGGGAGGTCACTTACGGCGGGGTCACCACGGTGGCCCCGGCGCATTTTTGCGACAATGCCTTTCGCCGCGGTTCAGCCGCGCGGCCCGAGTCCGGAACGACGACTAAGGGGACTTCGCCTTTTCCTGCGCACGCGGGCGGCATTCACGCTGCATCGACTGCCTTCGCCGGTGACGGGGTGGCACGCATTGCGATGGCCTGCGTCGATCAATCGCACTTTCCCGAGCATCTGGCCGGACTACGCGGCCTGGGCCGCGTGACGCCTGGCGACGCCGCTGGAGTTCCTGCACGTCGTCGACCACCATCCGGAGATCGGCTTTGGCGACGACGACGGGGCAATCGGCGCCGACGCGCCCAGGAAGAATTGCTCAGTCGCCCTCTCCAGCGGCGACGCACTGCGCAGTCTGCTCTTCGGCAGCAAGACCTCTGATCTGCTGCGCTCGGCCACCATCCCGACCCTGTTGCTGCGCTGACCTCCCGCGGCGTTCGCCCGAGGCGGCGGGAACGGGGACCTCTCTCGCGGCGTCGGACCTGCCCGCTCGTGATCCCGTCAGGTGACTGCATTGGGGCGCCTGTGCCGAGAGCCGGCGGGCGGGCGATACTAATAGGATTAGAATCAGCCTGACACGGCAAGCCCATAGACGCCGCACCCCGCTACACTTCCGGCCACGGCATCACCACTGGCGAAGGCCCGCGCCCCATGCTGCCTGCCGAACTGGCTCGCTGGCGGCGCGGGCCGGCAAGGCTCGCCGTGCTGCGCCAAGCCAGCCCGCTGGCTCGGCCGGCGTCGAAGACCACAGGATCCTCGCGATGCACCAGAAGATTTCGCTCATCGTGCAACCCGGAGACAGCTTCTTCCCGATCGTTCGGGCGATCGACCATGCCGATCACACGATCAACCTGACCGTCTTCCGCATGGACGACCCGATCATCCAGCGCGCACTCATCGAGGCCCGCCAGCGGGATGTCCGCATTCGCGTGCTCATCTCCAGCAGCGCCCGCGGCTGGCGAGAGCAGAACCACAAGCTGGTCAAGGAAGCCACCGAGGCGGGTATCGCCACCCGAGAACCCGCTGGCGACAGCAAGCGCGCGCGCTACCACTACAAGATGATGACGGTGGACGACAAGGAGGCCTTCGTATTCACCTTCAACCCGACGCGCGAAAACCTGCACTACGCGCGCGACTTTGGCATCGAGGTCTTCAGCCCGGCCATCGCCGGCGAGATCAACCGTCTGTTCGACGCCGACTGGCACGACCGGCCTTTCCTAGCCGACCACGACTCGCCCCTGCTGGTCAGTCCATTCAACAGCCGGCAGAAGATGACCGACCTGCTCGCCGCTGCGACGAGTTCGATTCAGATCACCGACGCCAAGCTGCAGGATCCGGCCATTGTCGCCCTGCTCGTGAAGAAGGCGCGCAGCGGTATCCCGGTTCGCGTCCTCGGCGACGAACGGCACACCAGCAGGCTGCCGGCAGAGATCGCCTTTCGCGCCGTTGCACGCTACCGGCTGCACGCCAAGTGCACGATCATCGACGGCGCCACGGCGGTCATCGGCAGCATGAACCTGCGCACGGAGAGCCTTGATCGGCGCCGCGAACTGTCGATCACGGTTGACGATGGCGAGGTCCTGCAGCGCCTGAACGCGGTCTTCGAAAGCGACTGGGAACGCCGGGCGGCGCCCCGCTCCGACAACGTGACAACGCAGGTACTGCGGGCGTTTCCGCCAGCGCGCCCGGAGCCTGCTGAATCGCCCGCGCCGGGCCTGGTGCTGATCTCGCGCAGCAACACGCTGCTGCGCCACGTCATCAACGACGGGACGACGAGCATCGGACGGGCGGAGGAGAACGATCTGGTGATCAGAGACCCCTCGGTCAGCCGATATCACGCCCGCATGGAGCTGGATGCGGGCATCTGCACGCTGACCGACCTCGACAGCGGCAACGGCACCTTCGTCAACGGTGAGCGGATCGCGGGCGAGAAGTGGCTGCGTCCTGGCGATGTCCTCAGCTTTGCCCGGAGCGAAGAGTTTCGCCTGCTCGAAGTCTAGCTGCGGCGGCACGCTCGGCGGCCACCGCTTCAAGGCCTGCGTCAGAATGGGCGTGCCCGTCCAGCCATTGGCCAGGGCGTTGACCTCGCTCGCCGCCCCCTGCTCTTCGCATGGCCGACATCCGCTGCGCGCGAAGCTAATCGCGAAGGTCGGTCACCGGCTCGGCGCCAAAGCCGTCGTCCAGCAGATACGCCACCAGACGCCCGGCGCACTCGCCGGCGTCGGCAAGCTGGCCGTTGCGCTGCAGGGCCTCGAACTTGCCGCGCACGGGAAAGCGGGCCAGCGGCGTGGCGCGGATTTCGGCCTGCATCTCGGTATCGATGACCCCGGGCGCGACGCTCGCGATGCGCACACCCGGGACCCGGTCGAGGGCCACCGAACGCGCGTGCTGGTCGAGCGCCGCCTTGCTCGCGCAGTAGACGCTCCAGCCCGGGTAGGGGCTGCGCGCAGCGCCGCTGGAAACGTGCAGGATGCGCTTTTCCGGGACTTCCGCGGCGACCGCGATGACGGCGTTGGCGAGGATCAGCGGGGTGGCAACGTTGATGTTCAGGGCACTGGCGATCGCCGCGTTATCCGCGCTGCCGACCGCGCCGACGGGTTGCACCGTGCCGGCGTTGTTGATCAGCAGGATCGACGTGCAGCCGGCCAGAAATAGCCGCAGGTCGTCACCGCCAAGCCAGGATTGCAGCGCTGCGACGTCGCTCAGGTCGATGGCCCGCTCGTGGAACAACTGCGGGCAGGCCGCCACCAGCCCGGCGTTGCCGTGCCGAGCCAGGCCGAGCACGGCAATGCCGCGTGCCAGCAGGGTTTCCGCAATCGCCGCGCCGAGGCCGCGACTGTGTCCGGTAACGATGGCTTTCATGTCGGTTTCCTCTGCGAATGGTGATTGCACGCCGGCAATTATGGCGGCAGGCACGCTGTGCGAAAAGAGCGGCGGCGCCACCCGCCGCGCCACTCGCGGCTTCCACGCGACGCGGCAGCTGTGCTATTACTTGCCGTTCCCGATCAACCCCGCTCCGGGGAGACTGACCATGGCCGAGTACTGCGCACAGCTTCTCTGGCTTCGTGGCGAGCAGGATTTCCTCGCCAACCGCTACAGCCGCCGCCACCTGCTGCGCTTCGATGGCGGCCTCGAAATTCCTGCTTCGTCGTCGCCGCACGTCGTTCCGGTACCCATGTCCGATCCGGCGGCCGTGGATCCGGAAGAGGCCTTTGTCGCTTCGCTGGCCAGTTGCCACATGCTGTGGTTCCTTTCCATCGCCGCCCGGCGTGGTTTCTGCGTCGACCGCTACGCCGACAGCCCGGTCGGCGTGATGGCGAAAAACAGCGACGGCAAGCTGGCAATCACCGTCGTCACGCTCAAACCGGAGGTGGCGTTCGCGGGCAATCGCGCGCCTGGGCGCGAAGACGTGATGCAGATGCACCAGCAGGCGCACGCGGAGTGCTTCATCGCCAACTCGGTGAAATCGGAAGTGCGTTGCGAACCGGTTTTTGCCACATCACCCGACTGAGCGGCCGGCAGCCCGGCCGTTTCAGGAGCGCTACCCCGGCCGCACGCCGAGCAGCGCTTCGGGCAACAGCCCCTCCACCACTTTCGCCAGCGCGGCCCCCAGGCGGGCGTGCTGGTCGGCGTCGAGATGCACGCCGTCGAGCTGACTGACTGCTGCCACCGTGCCGGCGTCGAAGTAGGGACAGCCAAGCGTGTCGGCGACCTCGCGGCAGGCGGCGGCGAGGCCGATGCACTTGCGCTCGCCGCCGACGAACTTCGGCGCGATCGTTCCGCGCGGTTCCTCCTGCGGCGGCGGCGCGACGAGCAGGATCGGCGGCACCGGCATAGCGGGCTCGATCGGCGCCTGACGGATGGCGTTGACCAGGGCAGCGAGGCCCTGCGCCGAGTGCCAGGCGTTGTGCGGGTGAATCGACTGGAAATCGTTGCTGCCCAGCATCAGGATCACCAGCGCCAGCGGCGAGTGGCTCTCGATGCGCTGAGCGAGGCCGTCGATGCCCTTGCGACCGGGCTTGAAGGGATCGTCCCAGACGGTCCGACGACCGTTGAGGCAGTCCTCGATGACGCGCACGCGGCGGCCATCCGCGTTGAGCAGGTTTTCCATCACCCCCGGCCAGCGCTCGTCGAAACTCAGCCGACGACGCGTTTCGGGAATGATCCCCCAGGAGAGGGAATCGCCATAGAGAAGAATCTGCAGCATCGCAGGCACCTCGAGGTCTTCATCGAAGGGGAGGAGCTTGCCATCTTCAGCGACGGTCGACAAGCTCTCTGCACGACGACAGCGCTCCGGCAAAACGACCGCTCTGCAGCATCCGGCCGGCGGGAGCGCCAGGGAAGCGTGCCTACTGCATCGAGTGCAGGCCGATGATATTGCCTTCGCTATCCTGGACCAGCGCGATATGGCCGTATTCACCGATCGCCATCTTCGGCTGGATGACCCGGCCCCCCGCCTCGACCGCTCGCTCGGCCTCGTTGGCAGCGTCGTCGCAGTTGAAATAGACCATCGTGCCGCCCTTTCCCGGAGCGTTCATCGGGTGCCGCACCAGCGCACCGGCAGCGCCACCCCCGCCCTCGACCCACGAGAATGCGTACATTTCGCCGCCTTCGCCGATTTCGGGCAGGGCGATCAGCTCACGCCCGAATACCGCCGTGTAGAAGTCGCGCGCGCGGGTCATGTCTGAAACGTAGATCTCGAACCATCCAACCGGATTTGCGGGCTTTTCCATGCTGATACTCCTCGGTTTGTCATTCGAAAGGGATGGCGATGCTCTGCCGGTGGAGAACAGGTACGCGAGAATGAGTACGGGCTCACAAGCGATGGAGCAGGACTTCGGCGACGAAGCGGCTGCCCATGTAGGCCAGCAGCAGAACGAGAAATCCGGCCAGCGTCCAGCGCAGCGCGATGCGCCCGCGCCAGCCATAGATACGCCGGCCGACGAGCAGGGCGGCGAAAATACCCCACGAAGCGAAGGCGAACAAGGTCTTGTGGTCGAGGACCATGGCCTTGCCAAAAATGGCTTCGGAGAACATGACACCGCTGACCAGCGCCACGGTCAGCAACAGGAAGGCGACAGTGATCATGCGAAAGAGCAGCGCTTCCATGGTCAGGATCGGCGGCAGGCTGGACAGGCTCTTGGTAATCGCCCGCTGATGCAGCTTGCGCTCGGCGAAACCCATGAAGATGGCGTGCAGTGCGGAGAGGGTAAACAGGCTGTAGGCCAGCATCGCGGTCAGGAAATGGAGCTGGAAACCCCAGGCGCCGGCATGGGCGATGACGCGCAGTTGCGGAAACACGGCCGGTGACAGGGCGCCGAGTGCGGCGAGCGGCAGGACCATCGGCTGCAGACCATCCATGCGCGAACGGAAGCTCTCCAGCCAGTAGATGAGAACGGCCAGCCAGAGCATCAGCGACATCGCGAAGCTGAACGAGAAGCGCATGCCGCCAGCGCTGAAGAGCCCCTGGTAGAGCCCGAAACCCTGAATCACGAGGGCGCCGAAGAGGACCCCCCGCTCCCATCCCTGCATCGGCAGGGTGACCAGTGGGCGGTCGCTTTCACGCCAGCGCGTATGCCAGAAATGCACGCCCATCACCGCGTAAATCAGCGATGAAACGATGTGCGGGAGAAGCTGCAGTAGAATGTCTGGCATTTTTTGAGTTTACACCAAGCCGGAATCCAAATGCTCGACAACCTGACCCAACGCCTTGCCCGCGTCATGAAGACGCTGCGCGGTGAAGCGCGCCTGACCGAAGCCAATATTGGTGAGGCGCTGCGTGAAGTTCGCCTCGCCCTGCTCGAAGCCGACGTCGCCTTGCCGGCCATCAAGGACCTGATCGCCGCGGTCCGCGAAAAAGCGATCGGCGAGGAAGTGATCGGCTCGCTGAGCCCGGGGCAGGCCCTGATCGGCGTCGTCCATCGTGAGCTGACCAAGCTCATGGGTGACGCCCACAGCGGCCTTAACATGGCCACCCAACCACCGGCAGTCATGCTCATGGCCGGCCTGCAGGGTGCCGGCAAGACGACCACCGTCGGCAAGCTGGCCAAGATGTTGCGCGAGACGCAGAAGAAGAAGGTGCTGGTGGTTTCCTGCGACGTTTATCGTCCTGCAGCCATCGAGCAGTTGAAGACCGTCGCTGCGCAGGCAGGGGTCGAGTTTCTGCCCTCGACGTCGAGCGAAAAGCCGGTGGACATCGCCCGCAACGCGCTCGATTGGGCGAAACGACACTTTCACGACGTGCTGCTCGTCGACACCGCCGGCCGCCTGGCCATCGACGAGGCGATGATGAAGGAGATCGCCGAGCTGCACGCGGCGGTCAAGCCGATCGAAACGCTGTTCGTCGTCGATGCCATGCTCGGTCAGGACGCGATCAATACGGCCAAGGCATTCAGCGAAGCGCTGCCGCTCACCGGCATCATCCTGACCAAGCTCGACGGTGACGCGCGGGGGGGCGCGGCGCTGTCGGTACGCCACGTCACCGGCCGGCCGATCAAGTACGCCGGCGTCGGCGAGAAACTGACCGGTCTGGAAGCGTTCCACCCCGAGCGCATGGCGTCGCGAATCCTCGGCATGGGCGACGTGCTGTCGCTGATCGAAGACGCGAAGAAGGGCATCGACGAGCAGCAGGCGGTCGACTTCGCCAAGAAGCTCAAGTCAGGCCGGGGCTTCGACCTCAACGACTTCAAGGGCCAGATCAGCCAGATGCGCAAGATGGGCGGCCTGTCGTCGATGATGGAGAAACTGCCGGCGCAGTTTTCGCAGGCGGCGGGCCAGTTGCCGGCAGGCGGCGAGGAGAAGGCGGTGGCCAGGATCGAGGGCATCATCAACTCGATGACCCCGGCCGAGCGGGTCAATCCGGAGCTGCTCAAGGCCGCGCGCAAGCGCCGCATCGCGCTCGGTGCCGGCGTTCAGGTGCAGGAGGTCAATCGCCTGCTGAAGCAGTTCGAACAGACGCAGAAGATGATGAAGCAGTTCTCGAAAGGCGGCATCGGCCAGCTCATGCGCGGACTGAAAGGGATGATGCCGGGGATGCGCTGACGACGGTGCACCCGGCAGGTCAAGCCGAACGCCGGATCAGCGCAGGGCCAGTGTGCTCGGGGTGAACTTCCACTGGTTTTGCCAGGCTGCGCGCACCATGTTCGGGTAGGCGGCCTGGCCAAGACTGCCGTTGTAGCGGCCGAGCGCGCGGTAGAGATCGCCGCGCTCGATGTCCAGGTAGTGGCGAAGGATGGTGCATCCGTAGCGCAGATTGGTGCGCAGATGGAAGAGGTTGTCGTCGCTACGTCCGACCAGTTTGACCCAGAAGGGCATCACCTGCATGAAGCCGCGCGCGCCGGCGCTGGAGACGGCGTATTTGTTGAAGCCGCTTTCCACCTGGATCAGGCCAAGGACCAGCTGCGGGTCGAGACCCGCCCGCGTCGCTTCGTAATGCACCGAACGCAGGAATTCCTGGCGGGCCACCCGGTCGGGAATGCGTTTGACAAGGCGTCCCGACATCTCGCTGAGCCAGTCGCTGGCGACCGCCGAATCCTCGAACGAGCTGTGCTGCGGCGCGCGATCGGAGACCGATCGCGACAGCGCGCCATGCACGCTGGCCGAAAGCGGTTCATACTTCTGCGCCCCGGCGAGCGCCGCGGACGGCGCCAGCAGCGGCAGCGCGAGCAGCAGCGGAATGAGCGTCAGGACGCGGCGCACAGCCGGGCTTTCAGGAAGGCGCCGATCTCGGCGAGCGGCAACATCTGCGACTCGGCGTCGCCACGTCCCTTGTACTCGAGCTTGCCTTCGGCGAGACCCCGGTCGCCGACGACGACCCTGTGCGGAATGCCGATCAGTTCCATTTCGGCAAACATCACGCCCGGACGCTCGTTGCGGTCGTCGAGCAGAACGTCGATGCCGGCAGTGCTCAATTCGGCATACAAGGTCTCCGCCGCGGCCTTGACGGTTTCGCTCTTGGCGTAACCCATGGGGACGATGCACACCTCGAACGGAGCGATCGCCGCGGGGAAACAAATTCCCCGCTGGTCGTGCCCCTGCTCGATGGCCGCCCCGACGATACGCGTAACGCCGATCCCGTAGCAGCCCATTTCCATGATCTTGCTCTGCCCGCCCTCGTCGAGAAAGCTGCACTTGAGTGCCTCGGCATACTTGGTCCGGAGCTGGAAGATATGGCCCACCTCGACGCCGCGGCAAAGTTCCAGTTGGCCTTTTCCGTCTGGCGACGGGTCGCCGGCGACGACGTTCCTGAAATCGGCGACCAGCGTCGGCTCGGCAACGTCACGGCCAAAGTTCACGCCGGTGAGGTGGTACCCGGCCTCGTTTGCTCCACAAACGAAGTCGGCCATCGCCGCGACGCTGCGATCAACGTAGATCGGCCGCTCGCCAACGGCGACCGGGCCGAGATAGCCGGGCTGACAGCCGAGGGCGCCGATGATCTCGTCTTCGCGCGCAAAGCGAAACTCGCCAAGCTGCTTGGCCGCCTTGACTTCGTTCAGATTATGGTCGCCGCGGAGCAGGATCATGGCCAACGGGCCAGGCTTTTCGGCTTCCGGGTCGACAACCACGGCAATCACCTTGACCGTTCGGATCAGCGGCAGGCCGAGAAACTCGGCGACGTCGGCACAGGTGATGCGGCCCGGCGTGGCAACTTTCTGCATGGACTCGGCAGCAGGCGGGCGCGCGGCTGCCGGGGCAAGGGCTTCGGCGAGCTCGACGTTGGCGGCAAAATCCGAATCCGGACAATAGGCCAGTGCGTCCTCGCCGGAGTCTGCCAGGACGTGGAACTCGTGCGATCCGGTCCCGCCGATCGAACCCGTATCCGCCGCGACCGCACGGAATTTCAGCCCCAGGCGGGTGAAGATGCGCGTATAGGTTTCGAACATGTTGCGGTATTCGCGCTGCAGGTCGGCGAAACTGCTGTGGAACGAATAGCCATCCTTCATCAGAAATTCGCGGCCGCGCATGATCCCGAAGCGTGGCCGGATCTCGTCGCGGAACTTTACCTGCACCTGGTAGAAGTGCAGCGGCAGCTGACGGTAGCTCTTCACGTCCTTGCGCACGACGTCGGTAATCACTTCTTCGTGCGTCGGGCCAATGACGAAATCGCGTTGGTGACGGTCCTTGCAGCGCAGCAATTCGGGACCGTACTTCTCCCAGCGTCCGGATTCCTGCCACAGCTCGGCGGGCTGCACCGCCGGCATCGACAATTCGATCGCCCCGGCGCGGTCCATCTCCTCGCGCACCACCCTCTCCACCTTGCGCAGCACGCGCAGGCCAAGCGGCATCCAGGTGTAGATCCCGCCGGCCAGGCGTTTGATCATTCCTGCGCGCACCATCAGCTGGTGGCTGATCACCTCAGCGTCGGAAGGCGCCTCTTTGAGTGTCGCCAGGAAGAAACGGGAAGTGCGCATGAGAATCCGCGGCAAAAGGATGGAAACGGCGATTTTACTCGACAGAGAGCCGATCGGCGACGCCTATTGCGCGCGCAGGCGCACGCAGTTCGGGCCACCGGCAGGGCGGGCCAGCGCCCCTCCGGCGCGGAGTCCTGCTGGCGATCGCCTGGCTGACGGGCATGACTTTGATCTAATTGCGCCAACCTCCACCCGAGCTGCTGGTCATCGGCGGCAGAGCGTCTCTACTTCGCGCTTCGGTGAGCGTGCGCCGGCGGGCGTATGCGCTCCTTTGCAAGGGCATCGAAGTGTGAAAAAATGCGCTCAATCAATAGAATCGCAGGTTCCATAAATGCTTGATCGTGAAGGCTATCGCCCGAACGTCGGCATCATTCTTTGTAATACCAAGAACGAGGTGTTCTGGGGCAAGCGTATCAGAGAGCATTCATGGCAGTTTCCGCAAGGCGGCATCAAGCGGGGCGAAACGCCGGAACAGGCGATGTACCGTGAATTGCACGAAGAGGTAGGCCTGTTGCCGGAACATGTGTTCATCCTTGGTCGCACCAAAGACTGGTTGCGCTACGACGTTCCGACGCACTGGGTAAGACGCGAATGGCGTGGCAGTTACCGAGGCCAGAAGCAGATTTGGTTTCTGCTGCGGCTGATCGGGCGCGACAGCGATGTTTCCTTGCGCGCCTGCGACCATCCCGAGTTCGATGCCTGGCGCTGGAATCATTACTGGGTGTCACTCGACGCGGTAATCGAGTTCAAGCGCAGGGTCTACGAAGAGGCATTGAACGAACTCGCCCGCTTCCTGAACGCCGACCACCGGCGGGCACGCCGTTCCACGACGCCTGAGGCGATGGGTTTGGCGATCGAGGCGACAGGAAAGAAATGAAATCCACCGTCCCTGAACTGCGGCGACGCACGCGCCCCAGCCGTGCCGTATCCCTCTCGCGCCTGGCCTGCTGCTTCTTGCCGCTGGTCGCCTTTTTGTCGTCGCCGGCCTCTTCGGCCAGCGACGATAGCGATGGTGGCAGCTCTGCAAAGCAACGCGCAGAAGCGATCGAAGTCCGCTTCCCACCGTTTCCGCGGGCCGAGAACCTGATCCCGTTCACGGTCAGTGCGACCGCAGACAACAAATTCATGATCGACAGCGAGTCACTATCGGTGACCCCGGAGCGCGTCGTCTACTACACGCTGGTCATCGTGAGTTCCGCCGGCGCGCGCAACGTCAGTTATGAAGCGATACGCTGCGCCACCGGCGAGCGCCGAGTCTTTGGCTTTGGTCGCTCCGACGACACCTGGTCCAAAGCACGCAGCGAACAGTGGCTACGGATCGAGGAAAGCACGGTCAACCGGCAGCACGCAGCACTGTTTGGCGAGTATTTCTGCACCGTCGGCACCAGCCTGCGCGATGCCGATGACGCGCGCCGGATTCTCCGCTCCGGTGGCAATCGAACCAACCTTCGGCCCTAGGCTCGCCGATTTCTTTAACTCTCGACACGACAACGGGAAGAGCAAAGGCCGCGCATGATCACCGACCGTATCGTCATCGAGTTCGACAAGGCTCTGCGTACGCTTTTTGCGCCCGCGCCGACCACTCGTCGGGTGCCCGGCAGCGAGCAGCCCGAAGCGGAGCTGTCGGACAAGGAACGAGCGCACGCCGCGGCCCTGATGCGTATCAACCATGTCGGCGAGGTCTGCGCGCAGGCCCTCTACCAGGGGCAGGCGTTGAGCTGCAACGATCCGCAGGTCAGGCTGGCGCTGCAAGAAGCCGCGCATGAAGAAACGGAACACCTGGCCTGGACCGAGCGCCGCCTCGCCGAACTGCGTGGGCGGACCAGCCTGTTGAACCCACTCTGGTACCTCGGCGCCCTGTCCATCGGAATCGGCGCAGGCAAGCTGGGCGACACGTGGAGCCTGGGTTTTCTTGCCGAGACCGAGAGACAGGTCGAGGCACACCTCGACCATCATCTCAGCGATCTACCATGGCAGGACCTCAAGTCACGCGCGATCGTCGAGCAGATGCGCCTGGACGAGATTTCACACGCCGCGACCGCCGTGCGCCTGGGCGCTCGCGAATTGCCGGCCGGCGCCAGGCTGGCGATGCGCCTGGTATCGCGCACGATGACGGGCACCGCCTACTACGTGTAGGCTGGACGCGGCGGCGCACGAGTAGCGAGGCACGCGGGCCGGCAGCCACTGCTGACTTCCGGGCGCACCCTGCACCGCACCTCACTCGTCGACGATTTCGAAGTCGTGCGTGATCTCGGCGGTCTTGCTGAGCATGCTGGTCGCCGAGCAGTACTTGTCCTTCGACAACTCGATGGCACGCGCCACCGCCTCCGGCTTGAGCTGCTTCCCGGTGACGCGAAAGTGGAAATGAATGCGGGTAAATACCCGCGGCTCGACGTCCGCGCGCTCTGCCTGAAGGCTGACCTCGACGCCTTTAACCGCATGCCGCCCTTTCTTGAGAATCAGGACGACATCGAAGGCCGCGCAACCACCGGCGCCAGCAAGCATCAACTCCATCGGACGGGGCGCCAGGTTGCGGCCCCCAGCCTCGATCGCCCCATCCATGACTACCGTGTGATTGGTCCCCGTTTCTGCGATGAACGACATCCCGTCGCCGGTCCACTTCACCTTACAGTCCATGCCCTTTCCTCCCCTCTTTTCCCAGCGGGCATGACAAGGTGTCAGACCCCGACCGCAAAGACCTGCGCCCGCCCCCTATTGTAGCCTCAAGGCCCATAGACCCGGCAGCCCGCACCAATGCTGCATTGCAGCATTTACGCCAAAAAACATCGTTCCCAGAAGGTCTACTTGAATTGCATATTGTGTAACGCATGTACCAAAGACATTCCACCACATTGTATTAATGGGTTTTGTATTTGCCTCCTTTCATTTCATTCTAGATTTGCGGAAAAAGATGGCGCAGCGCACAAATAATACTTGACCTTTACACTCGGGCGAGCCATAATGCTTTCAACGTAAGCAGTAAGCACCTTGCTGATCGGCCTTTTTTTCCGGTTGTCTCCTCCACCCTCCTCCTTTGGTGTGGATTTAGCGCGGCTCCAACGAGCCGCGCTTTTTTTTTGTCTGCGATTGGCCGTCGATGATTGCAACGAGCAGTGGCCCCGCTCGCTGCCCGCCCAACGCCTGCGCAGCCGCCCATCGCAAACGAATTTATTCTCCGCCGCGGCCAAAGATCGATTGACACCCACTGTACAGTTACCCTAAGATGCTGGGCTTTCCGTGATCAGGCAAATAAGGACGGCGTTTTTGATGAAGACTTTCTCCGCCAAGTCGCATGAAGTGACACGCGAGTGGCTTGTGGTTGATGCCACGGACAAGGTGTTGGGTCGCCTTGCAACCGAAATTGCTCGTCGCCTGCGCGGCAAGCACAAGCCTGAGTTCACCCCGCACGTCGATACCGGCGACTACATCGTCGTCACCAACGTCGAGAAGCTGCGCGTGACCGGCAACAAGGCCGAAGACAAGAAGTACTATCGCCACTCGGGCTATCCTGGCGGTCTCTACGAGACGAACTTCAGCAAGATGCAGCAGCGCTTCCCGGGCCGCGTCCTTGAACAGGCGGTCAAGGGCATGCTCCCCAAGGGGCCGCTCGGCTACGCCATGCTCAAGAAAATGAAGTGCTACGCCGGCACAACCCATCCGCACGCTGCCCAGCAGCCCAAGGTTCTGGAACTCTAAGGGGTCACAAATGGCTGATAACTATTTCTATGGCACCGGTCGCCGAAAGAGCGCCGTAGCGCGCGTATTCATGAAGCGCGGCAACGGCAGCTTCGTGGTCAACGGCAAGCCGGTCGATGAGTTCTTCACGCGCGTTACTGGCCGAATGATTGTTCGCCAGCCGCTGCAACTCATCGAGCAACTGCCGGACTTCGACATTCTGGTCAACGTCGGCGGCGGTGGCGAATCCGGACAGGCTGGTGCAGTGCGGCACGGAATCACGCGCGCGCTCATCGCCTACGACAACGAGCTCAAGCCGGCGCTTTCCAAGGCTGGCTTCGTCACTCGCGATGCACGTGAAGTCGAGCGCAAGAAAGTCGGCTTCCACAAGGCCCGTCGGCGCAAGCAGTTCTCGAAACGATAAGCCGCCGGTCACGAATCGGCTGCGAACCATTGCCCAGCCAGAAGCCGCCTCAGGGCGGCTTTTGTGTTTTGGGAAACTCGGAACTATGATGGCAGGCTATCCGGGAGTCTTTCATGATCAAGGTTGGAATCGTCGGCGGCACTGGCTACACCGGTGTCGAACTGCTGCGCTTGCTGGCACAACACCCACAGGTGCAACTTGTCGCCATCACCTCGCGTGGCGAGGCCGGCACGGCCGTCTCGGACATGTTTCCCAGCTTGCGGCGACGGCTGGATCTCAAGTTCGAGGATCCGGCCAGCGCTGATCTGCGCAGCTGCGATCTCGTTTTCTTCGCCACTCCCAACGGCGTCGCCATGACCCAGGCGCCGGCACTGCTCGACGCCGGGGTACGGGTAATCGACCTGGCTGCCGATTTCCGCATCAAGGACGTCGCCGAGTGGGAACGCTGGTATGGAATGTCGCATGCCAGCCCCGACTGGGTGGAAAAAGCCGTCTACGGATTGCCCGAGCACGACCGTTCCGGGATCAGCAAGGCTCGCCTGGTGGCCAACCCGGGGTGCTATCCGACAGCCGTCCAACTCGGCTTCATGCCCTTGGTTGAAGCGGGAGTGGTGGACCTTGGCCAATTGATTGCCGACACCAAGTCGGGGGTCTCGGGAGCCGGTCGCAAGGCCGAGATTCCGACATTGTTCGCGGAAGCCTCAGACAATTTCAAGGCCTACGCCGTCCCCGGGCATCGCCATCTGCCCGAAATCCAGCAAGGCCTGTCGACCATGGCCGCACAGCCGGTTGGCCTGACCTTCGTCCCGCATTTGACGCCGATGATCCGCGGTATCCATGCCACTCTCTACGCGCGTATCAAGAACGACGCCGACTTTCAGCGGCTTTTCGAAGAACGCTACCGTGGCGAAGCGTTCGTCGACGTCCTGCCCCCCGGATCGCACCCCGACACACGTTCGGTCCGCGCCGCCAATCTCTGCCGCATCGCCCTGCACCGGCCGCAGCAGGGAAAGGTCCTGGTCGTGCTTGCGGTCATCGACAACCTCGTCAAGGGCGCCGCAGGACAAGCGGTGCAGAACATGAACATCATGTTCGGCCGACCGGAAACCGAAGGCCTTTGGCAACTGGCGGTGCTTCCCTAAGGCTCGAACGCCCGCGCCAGCACGCGTGGGCATCAACGCCTCGAGCGCATGCGCGGCGCCCGCCGTCCGCCTCCGGCCAGTAGCTCCATAGGATATTATTCATCGACAGCGCCGGGCCAACGGCGAAGGAGGCCAGGCGAACGCTTGAGCGGCTGCTCGCGGTCCGCCAGGAAGGCAAAAATGTTATCATCCGCTTGCCGTCGAAGGCGGCCCAGCGATCATCGGAGTATCGTCTTGAAATCAAGCACACTCAGCGCATTGAAGGGTTTTTTTCAGTGTCCGTTGGCGCCACGCTGAAAAACGTCGAAGCTCGCGTCTTGCAGGACGGCCAGCTTCGCGCCCGGCAGATGCCGGCGCGCTCGCGCTCAGCGAACAAGCAAGAGTCGAGGGCAGGATCACGCTGTCGCATGCGGCAATCAATGGCAACGTCATGGGTTCGATTGTGGCCAGCGACGCGCTGGAACTCCTCCCCAACGTACGTGTCAGAGGTGACGTTGAATACCGTCAAAGCGAAGTTCAGCTCGGAGCCATTGTCGAGGGCCGCCTGATGCGTCAGGCAGGCACCGGCACAGCGAAACTAAAACTTGCTTCAAGTGGCTGACTTTCTCGTCAGCAGTCTCATCAGATAACAGCTTCAGGAGGATCACCAATGAACGCAGCAACTGAAATACCCATGCCTTTCGTCTTTACCGACAACGCGGCCGGAAAAGTGAAGGAATTGATCGAGGACGAAGGCAATCCCGATCTGAAGCTTCGCGTTTTCGTCACCGGCGGAGGATGCTCCGGCTTCCAGTACGGTTTCACCTTTGACGAAGTCGCCAACGACGACGACACGGCACTGCAGAAGAATGGCGTAACGCTGCTCGTCGACCCGATGAGCTATCAGTACCTGGTGGGCGCTGAAATCGACTACACGGAAGGCCTCGAAGGCTCGCAATTCGTCATCAAGAACCCGAACGCGTCGACCACCTGCGGTTGCGGTTCCTCGTTCTCGGTCTAGCTGAAGGCAAGCAGAAAAGCCTCTCGTTGGCATCGCTGTCCTGTCTCACGCCGCAGGACAGCCGCACTCGCACACCCCAGCCTAGCCGCTGGCCAACCAGGTCGACCGACTTGGTCACAGACTCCCGGCCGCCGCGAACCCGAGCGCGTGTCGAGCGCCACTAGCCCCTGCCGGGGTCGCCGGCGCGCTTCGTCGGGTTGAACCAGCGCCACAGCAAGCCCTGCGCATCATGCCCGGTAAGTACGTATTCGAGGGCATTGCGATTGTCGAGCGCGAGGTTCTGCGCTGTCTTGGCGGCCCGCGTGCCGGCAAACAGCAGCTCGTCACCCGGTTTCAGGACCGTTTCATCTTCGGGCAGTTCCTGGTCGCGTCCGTCGCGCACCAGCAACAGCGGCAGCAAGGGCAGGAAGTCCTGGCGCGCGGCCGGATCGCGCCGCAATATCTCCATACGGATGGTCACCTGCTCCATCATGAGAAGCTTGTGCGCTGCCGGCGCGTCTGCGGCATTCAGTCGCACGCTCCAGACCAGGGGTACGCGGTGGACACAGAGCTCCTCAAGTTGCCGGGCGACGCTTGCCGCGCGCGTGTCCGGCCAGGCGCGGACATGGCGCAGGAAACGGGTCAGCAATGGCGAGGTGATCAGCGCCATGCACTCGCGTGCGACGATCCGTGACGGAACCATGGTGAAGTCGGCATCATAGGCGTCGAAGAGGACTTCGTTGGCCACCCGGTTCTGGCGCACCACGACGAATAGCGCCGGGTTGATCTCCTTGGCCGTCATCGCGATCGACAGGTTGTTGGTGTCATTGTCGCCACCGGCGACGATGCCCACCGCGGTTTCTATTCCTGCCAGCCGCAGGGGCTCCGCTTCCATACCGTGGCCGACGATGTGGCGAACCGTGGCGGGCAGATTCTGTTCCGGCGCGATGACCGTCAGGCTGACGCCCTGCCGCTCCAGATTACGTACCACCGCCTGCCCGAACAGACCATAGCCACAAACGACCCAGTCGCCAACCGGCGGATCGTGCCGCTCGGGTACTTTCTGTCCGGGCAGCCCGGTGAGCAGGTCGACCAGACGGAACCAACTCGGTGAATGAATCGCCTGCGCCAGATAGTCGGCAAACTTCTCGAAGTGATTGACCACGTAGTGCGTCCCAAAGGACATCATGTTGCGCTCCACCGACGGGCTGGCGACGCGCGCCACGACCATCAGCCGCGGATTGACCAACCGGCTGGCAATGGCCACCGCAAGATTGGCCGAATCGTCGTCTGTGATCGCCAGCACGCCGCGACAACTACGGTGCTTCAAGCCGGCGAGAATCAGGTTTTGCGGTTGCGCAGCATCGGCACAGAGGACGAGAATGTCCGCCGCGAAATCCTCGAGTTCCACTTCCTGGATGCGCTGGTCATTACGCTCGAGGGCCACCACCCGGATGCCGCTGCGATCGAGCGCGCGCGCAATCAGCATCCCGGTTTCGCCACAGCCGCAGACGATGTAGAAAGGCTCGCCGAGATGCCGTACCCGGCGCGCAAACTGGCCGCTCTGCAGGACCTGCTGAAAACCCTTGTCCTGGACCAGCGCGAGCAGGCTGATGATCGAGTATGACCAGCCGATCACCGAGAGGAAAATGCACACCGTGACCCACATCCGCTGGGCGTCGGAAAAGGGCACCGGAATCTCGCCAAAGCCGATCGTACTGGCCGTGTAGCTGACGAAATAGAAGGCGTGAAAGAAACTCATCGGCGGCGCTGGCCGACCTTGCGCATCGATGCCGGGAACCAGCGTCAGTCCGAGCGTGGACACCGCATACAGGACAATCAGCACGATCAGCGGCACGCGCATCCGCCGCAGGGCGAGAAAGAAGATGCTGGTGTTCATTCCGGCGTCGCCATCAGCGCCGCAACATCACCGTCTCGGCAATCAACAACACCAGCGAAACGAAGTTGGCCAGCAAGGCCCCGCCACTGAGCGAAACGACACTGGTAGTGACGTCGGCCGACATTCCCTCGCCGGTGACATGCACGGCGATGGCCCACACGCAGGCCGCCGCAACCAGTTGCAGGTCGGCCACCAGGCTGGTCGACAGGTGCACCGCGCCGATCTGCGTGCGGTCGCCGAACTTCAGGACAGTGGCAATCAGGTTGACGACGATCGCGGCAAACAGCTCGTAGATGTGGTGGTGCGTCGGATTGTCGATATCGCCGATGAAGAAGCCGAAGTTCAGCGTTGCCGCAAGAACGATGAAAAAACCGAAAATCACCTTCTCGAGATTCATGAGCACCTTCTCCACGGCAGACCAGGCCAGCGCACGATCGCCCGGCACTTAGCTCGACAGCATACTCGCCTGAGCTAGGAAAGAAAACCGGCCAGCAGCCGCGCCGGTGAGCGGTGATGCAGAAGGCCGCAAAGGTCGCTAAGGCACCGCGATGCTCACCGCGGCAGCGGCAGCGTCACCGCCAGCGGCGCTCTTGCGCCGCGCCAGCAGGCTGTAGACGGTAGGCACGACGAAGAGTGTGAAGAAGGTGCCGAGGAGCAGGCCGCCAACGATCACCCAGCCGATCTGCTGGCGACTCTCGGCGCCGGCGCCACTGGCCAGGGCGAGTGGAATCGTCCCCAGCACCATCGCACCAGTGGTCATCAGAATCGGCCGCAGGCGCATTTCCGCAGCGTCGATCACCGCCTCACCGACCGCCTGCCCCCGCTCCAGCAACTGGTTGGCGAACTCGACAATCAGGATGCCGTGCTTGGTGATCAGGCCAACCAGGGTCACCAGCCCGATCTGGCTATAGACGTTGAGCGAACCGCCGCTGAGCAGCAGCGCCAGCAGCGCACCGGTCATCGACAGCGGCACCGTGAGCATGATGATGAAGGGATCGCGAAAACTCTCGAACTGGGCAGCCAGCACCAGATAGATGAAAGCCAGCGCGAGAACGAAAGTCAGCGCCAGCGACGACGACGAAAGCTTGAACTCACGCGACTGGCCCGCGTAATCAACCGCGTAGCCGGCCGGCAGAACGTGCCCGGCGGCCTCGTCCAGAAAGCGCAGCGCATCCCCCATGCTGTAGCCCGGTGCGAGGTTGGCGGTGATGGTCACCGCCCGACGCTGACCGAAATGGTTCAGCTCACGGGGACTGACGGTTTCGCTGACAGAGAGCAGATTGGCCAGAGGAATCATGCTGCCGTCCTTGGCGCGGACAAAGATGTCACGGATGTCGGAAGGCGTCGCACGATCGCTGTCCGCGACCTGCACGATCACGTCGTACTGCTCGCCCGCGCGCTTGAAGCGCGTCACCTGGCGACCGCCGAGCATCGTTTCCAGCGTGCGCCCGACGGTCTCGATCTGCACACCGGTATCCGAGGACTTGTCACGATTGACCAGCACCGAGAGCTCGGGTTTGTTGAGTTTGAGATCGGTATCGACGTTGGTAAAGCCCGGATTCCTGGCCACCTCGGCGAGAATCTTGCCGGTCATCTGCTCCAGCTCGACGTAAGACGCCGAGGTCAGGATGACGAAGTTGACCGGCCGCTCGCGCGGATTCTGACCGAGCGAAGGCGGCTGCACCGGAAACGCCAGCACGCCGGGAATGCCCATGAACTTCGGAAACAACTCCTTGACCACCGCACCCGAATTGCGCGAACGCTCGTCCCAGTCGCTCAGCCCGACGAAGGAAATGCCCTGACTGACGGTCGGGTTGCCAGCGACGACGAAGTAGCGCTCGACGTCCTTGGTATTGGCGTAGATGTCTTCGAGTTGGCGCGCGTACCTGTCGGTATAGTCCAGCGTCGCGCCTTCCGGGGCCAGAAAGACGCCGAGAATGATGCCCCGGTCTTCAACCGGCGCCAGCTCGGACTTCAGCGCCTTGAGCAGGAAGACATTCGACCCGGCAACGACGGCGAAAACCAGCATCACCAGCCAGCGCCGCTGCAGGGCCATGGTCAGCGCCCGACGATAGCCCCGCGTCAGCCCGTTGAGGACGTTCTCGACCCAGACGTAGACCTTCCCGTGGCGCGTCTCGTGTTTCAACAGCAGCGAACACATCATCGGCGAGAGGGTCAAGGCAACGAAACCCGAAACCAGCACCGCGCCGGCCAGGGTCAGCGCAAACTCGACGAACAGCTTGCCGGTGCGACCGGTCATGAACGCCACCGGCGCATACACGGCGGCCAGGGTAATGGTCATCGCCACGACCGCGAAACCGATCTCCTGCGCTCCCTGCCGGGCTGCCTGCTGCCGCGGCATGCCCGCTTCGATGTGCCGGTAGATGTTCTCGAGGACGACGATCGCGTCATCGACGACCAGGCCAATGGCCAGCACCAGCGCCAGCAGGGTCAGCGTGTTGATGCTGAAGCCGAGCATCAGCATCAACGCAAAAGCGCCGATCAGCGACACCGGAATGGTCACCAGTGGAATCAGCGTCGCGCGGAAGTTGCGCAGGAAGAGGAAGATGATCAGCAGGACCAGCAACATCGCTTCGCCAATGGTCTCGAAAACCGCGTCGATCGAACGTGCGATGAACACCGACGAGTCGTAGGCGATATTTACCGTCATTCCCTCGGGCAGCTCGTCGATCACTTTCGGAAGTTCGCCGCGCAGCGCCTTCGACAGCTCGAGCGGATTGGCCGTCGCCTGCTTGATGACCCCGAGAGCGACGGCCGAGCGACCCTTGAAACGAACGCTGCTGCGCTCGGATGCGGCGCCGACTTCGACCCGCCCGAGGTCAGCGATGCGCACCGGGTAGCTGCCTTTGCCGTCGCTGGCCTGCTTTACGATGATCGCGGCGAACTGTTCCGGCTCGGTCAGATCGGTCCTGGCGACCACCGAGAACTCACGGCTGCGGCTTTCGATGCGCCCGGCCGGCACTTCGACGTTCTGCCGGCGCAGCGCATCCTCGACATCCTGTGGCGTGAGATTGAAGGCCGCCAGGCGATCGCGGTCGAGCCAGATGCGCATGGCGTACCGGCGTTCGCCGAAAACGCGCACGTCGGCGGCTCCCGGCAGCGTCTGCAGGCGCGGCTTGACAATGCGGTTGGCGACGTCAGTGACTTCCAGCGCCGAATGGTGGTCGGACGAGAACGCCAGCCAGATGATCGGATTGGCGTCGGCTTCGACCTTGGCGATCACCGGCTCGTCGATGGCCGTCGGCAATTTGTTGCGCACCCGTGAGACACGGTCGCGAACGTCCGCCGCCGCCGAATCGGGATTGCGCTCCAGCTTGAAGCGCACTGAAATCTGGCTGTTCTCCTGGCGCGAAATCGAGGTAATCACGTCCACCCCCTCGATACCGGCCAGCGAGTCCTCGAGCGGTTTGCTGATCTGCGATTCGACGATCTCGGCAGAGGCGCCGCGATAGGTGGTGTCGACGGTGACCACCGGTTCGTCGATCTTGGGATACTCGCGCACCGGCAGGCGGGTATACGAGACCAACCCGACGAGCATGATGGCCAGCGAGAGCACCGTCGCAAACACCGGCCGACGGATGCACAGATCGGAGATTTTCATTTTCCGCTACCTGCCGCAGCGGCCGCCTTGCCGTCGCTCGCCGGCGCAGCAGCGGGCGCGCCCGCGCCCAGCGAGCGTACCGGAGCACCATCGCGCAGCTTCAGCTGGCCGGCAGTGACGATCTCGTCGCCGGCGCTCAAGCCCTCGACAACCTCGACCTGGGCGTTGCGGCGCAGGCCGGTCTTGATCGGCACGCGTTGCGCCTGGCCATCGACGACGCGATAGACGTAAGGCGCCTTGCTGTCGGGAACCAGCGCCTGCTCCGGAATCAACAGCACCTTGTCGCGCCGGTCGAAGATCAGGCGGACGCGGACGAACATCCCCGGGCGCAGCTTCCGCTCGCTGTTCGACAGCTGCGCGCGCAGAGAAATGGCACGACCGCTGGCCTCGACCAGCGGATTGATCGCCTCGAGCACCGCCGCGAAGACCTGCCCCGGCAGCGCGTCGCTGGACACTTCCAGTGGCTGCCCTGGACTGAGTTGCGCCAGATACGATTCCGGCAGGCGGAAGTCGACCTTCAGCGTCCCGATGTCCTCGATATTGATCAGTTCCTGGCCTTCCTTGACGTAGTCGCCGACGCTGACATTGCGAATACCGAGGACCCCGGAGAACGGCGCCCGGATACGCGTCTTGTCGAGCCTGGCCTGCGCCAGGGCCAGCGCCGCCTCCTGTACCTTCAGCGCCGCCTGGGTATTGTCCAGCGCCTGCCCGCTGACGAATTTCTTGGCGAACAGGTCCTGCGTCCGCTGCTGATTGGCCTGGGCCAGCGCCAGAGCCGCCTTCGCCTGATCGAGCTCGGCTGCCTGCGTCGCGTTGTCGAGCGCCACCAGCAGCGCGCCCTTGCTGACTGCGACGCCATCCTTGAAGTTGATCGAAGCGATACGGCCGGCGATCTCGGGGCGCAGGACGACCGACTCGTTCGAGCGCAGGGAGCCGACTGCAGTGGCATCGACCGCGAGTTCCGACGCTTGCACGCGCGCTGTCTCGACCGCCATCGGGAAAGCACCCGGCGGCGCGGGGCGGGCGACTTCCTTGCCGGCGCCAGCGGCTGGCGCCGGCGGCAGCGTCGGCGCACTGGGCAGACGAAAACCCGTATAGGCGAGGTAGCCGACGGCGACAAGTCCGACCATTGCGACAGCCAGAACCACGAATCGATGATTTCCGCGCGACATGGCGATCCAAATCCGCCGCCGCAGCGGCCAAGTGAAGGGTCTGCAAAGCTGCCAACAGCATGCTGGCCGCCGGCGGGCGAAGTGTACCGAAGCCAGCTCGCATCGCCAACCCCGCTGCAGCCGGGGTGCGCAAGCTGCGGCGCCCGCCGGCCGCCAGTGCTAAAGTTCGCCCCGAGACCTGCCGTTAACCGTTTGTCTGCCGAGTGTCTGAAGGCCACTCGGATAGCTTGTGCAGCGGCCCTGCGAATCGAGAGACCGCCGCTGGCGAGGAATGAGGAGAAAGCCGAGCCGTGAGAATTCCCGCTGAAGTCGTACCGCCCGCCACCAACGTCGGCAGAGAGCCCGACGATGTCAGCAAGCCGGAGCCCGTCACCGGTGCAAAAGGCATCGGCAGCGGCCTCTCGACCGCGCTGCCCAAGCACCCCTGGCCTGCCCGTGAGCGGCGGCCGCGAGAGCAGGCGCGGCGCGCGCAGCAAGAAACCCCCGAAGCCACGCCGGCCGAGACGGCCGAGGCGGCAACTCCGCCCGGAGCGGTCGAGCGCCGGCAGAAGGAACGCCGCTCCAGCACGCAAGCGGTGATACTCGACACCCGTTCAGAACGCGGGCGTCGAAAAGCCGGCGGCGACGTCAAGATCAACATCAAGGTCTGACCACCAGGCGCTCGCCACACGGCGGCGAACAACGAGTGCCGGCAAAGGCGCCGGCAAACGCGCAGCGCCGCTGTCCCGGCTTTGGCGCAGAAAGTCCTATCCCCCGTCGTCATGGCGCACGCCCTTCACACCAGCGTGGTCTGCGCCTCGCCCTCGTTGCGCGCCTTGATGCTGCCGATGACCAGTGCCGGCTCGCCAGCGTCGTTCAGAATCCTGACCGCCTGTGACGCGTTCTCGCGAGCGACGACGACGACCATGCCGATCCCGCAGTTGAAGACGCGGTGCATTTCGTCATCGCTGACGCCGCCTTCGTGCTGTAGCCAGTCGAACAATTTCGGCCGCTGCCACGCCGCCTGGGCGATCTCGGCACGAACATTTTCGGGCAGGATGCGCGGAACGTTACCGGTCAGCCCGCCGCCGGTAATGTGCGCCATCCCCTTGACCGGCAGAGCCTGCATCAGCGCCAGGAGCGGCTTGACGTAGATCCGTGTTGGCGCCATCGCCGCGTCGGCCAGGGTCCGCTCGCCGTCGAACGGCGCGGCCAGGTCGGCACCGGAACGGGCAACGATCTTGCGCAGCAGCGAATAGCCGTTGGAATGCGCCCCCGACGACGGCAACCCGAGCAGCACATCGCCCGGGACGATCGTTGCGCCATCGATGACCGCCGACTTTTCGACGACGCCGACCGCGAAACCGGCGAGATCGTATTCGCCTTCGGGATACATCCCCGGCATTTCGGCGGTCTCGCCGCCGATCAAGGCGCATCCGGCCAACTCGCAGCCCTCGGCAATGCCCTTGATGACGCGCGCCGCGGTCCCGACATCGAGCTTGCCGCAGGCCAGGTAATCGAGGAAGAAGAGCGGTTCGGCACCTTGCACGAGAATGTCGTTCACGCTCATCGCCACCAGGTCGATACCGATCGTGTCATGCCGCCTGAGCTGAAATGCGAGCTTCAATTTGGTGCCGACGCCATCGGTACCGGAGACCAGAACCGGCTCACGGTAGCGCTTCGGGACCTCGAACAGGGCGCCAAAGCCGCCGATACCGCCGAGAACGCCTTCGCGCAGCGTCTTCCTGGCAAAGGGCTTGATACGTTCGACGAGTTCATCGCCGGCGTCAATGTCGACACCGGCATCGCGATAGGAGAGAGATTCCAGAGTCATCTTGTAGCGCGTCCCGAGCAAGGCAGGCAGATGCCGCGTAGTGGTAGAATGGACCACTTTGCTCTGCCCGATCCCGAATCTTATCCGAAATGGCCCTCCCGCGTGCTGATCGCACCGCAAACCGACAAGCCTGACCCCCCCCGGATGCGCCAGTTGATTCTCGACCTGCTGCCCGAAGAGCGGCCCAGCTTCGAGAATTTTGTCGCCGGCGGCAACGCTGAAGCGCTGACCGGACTGGCCGCCTGGCTGGCGCCGGTCAACCGCGAGCCGCTGTTCTTTCTCTGGGGCGAGGCGGGTGCCGGGAAATCGCATCTGCTGCAGGCCAGCGAAGCCGCGTACAGCGACGCGCGCATCGACCCCGATCTCGCGCAAATCGCGCCGGATGGCTGCACGCACGCCGTCGATAACGTCGAAGCGCTCAGCGCGCGTGGGCAAATCAGCCTGTTCAACCTGATCAATCGCCTCTGCGCCAGCGGCGGGCGATTGCTCGCCGCAGCCAGCGTGCCGCCGCTACAACTTCGCTTGCGCGAGGACCTGCGTACGCGCCTCGGCAGCAGCCTGGTGTACCGGCTGCAGCCCCTGAGCGACGGCGAAAAGCTGGCCGCGCTCGGCGAGCAGGCGCGGGCGCGCGGTTTGCTCCTGCCGGCGGAGGCCTTCGCCTATCTTTTCCTGCGCGCGCCACGCGACATGCGCAGCCTGACGGCCCTGTTGATGGCCATCGACCGTTACTCGCTCGAGCACCAGCGCCCGGTCACCCTGAGCTTGCTGCGCGAAGTTCTGCAGACGCCACTGGAGCGCTGAGCTGCGCGAAAGGCATAGCCATGGATCTTGTTCTTTTTGACCTCGACAATACCCTCATCGCCGGCGACAGCGACTTTGAATGGGCGCAGTTCCTGATCGCCAAAGGCGTTCTCGACCGCGCCTTGTACGAAGCCCGAAACCTCGAGTTCTACGAACAGTACAAGGCCGGAACGCTCGATATCGAGATCTTTCTCGACTTTCAGCTGCAGCCCCTGGCGCGCTACCCGCGCGCGCAACTCGACGCCTGGCTCGGCGAATTCATGCGTCGACACATCCTGCCGATTGTCGGTCGCAAGGCACGCGCGCTGGTTCACCACCATCTCGACAGCGGCGCCCTGTGCGCCATCGTCACCGCCACCAACAGCTTCGTCACCGCGCCGCTGGCCCGCAATCTCGGCATCGCGCACCTGATCGCCACCATTCCGGCGCACGAGAACGGGCAATTCACCGGCCAGCCGCGCGGCACACCCTCGTTCCGCGAAGGCAAGATCATCCGCGTCGAGGACTGGCTCGAAGCGATGGGCCTGTGGTGGGGCAGTTTCGAGCGCAGCTGGTTCTACAGCGACTCGCAGAACGACCTGCCCTTGTTGTCGAAGGTCAGCAATCCGGTCGCGGTCGACCCTGATCCGACGCTGCGTGCGCACGCCGAAACCGCCGGCTGGCCGGTCATCAGCCTCCTCGGCTGAAGCGGACGGCGGATCGAGCGCTGATCGCGCGGGCAATATCGGCTATCATGCCGCGCCTATAGGGCCACAACACAGGAACAAGAAGCAAGCGATGATCCGCAAGTTCATATCCCGCGTTCTCGGAAGAAAAAACGCTGGCAACCGCAACCAGCCGGCGATCATCGCGGCCAGCCAGCACGGTCTGCAGCGTGAACAGATCAGCCGTGGCTGCCGGCAGACCGTCGAGGCCCTGCAGGAGAATGGCTACCAGGCCTACATCGTCGGCGGTGCGGTTCGTGACCTGCTCGCCGGATTGACGCCGAAGGACTTCGACGTCGCCACCAACGCCACGCCGGAGCAGGTCCGGCGCTGTTTCCGCCGCTCGCGGATCATCGGCCGCCGCTTCCAGATCGTGCACGTGAATATGGGTGTGGAGACCATCGAAGTCACCACCTTCCGCGGCCATCACGGCGAGCAAGGCGAGCACGGCGGCAACAAGGCGCAGACCGACGCGCAGGGCCGCCTGCTGCGCGACAACGTCTTCGGCAGCCAGTCGGACGACGCCGCGCGCCGGGATTTCACGGTCAACGCGCTGTACTACGACCCGAGCTCGGAAACGATCATCGATTACCACCACGGTGTCGCCGACCTGCAGCAGAAGACCCTGCGCATGATCGGGGACCCGAAGACACGCTACCGCGAAGACCCGGTGCGCATGCTGCGCGCCGTGCGTCTGGCGGCCAAGATCGGCCTGGCCATCGACCCCGCGGCGCGGCGGCCGATCCGCGAAATGGCCGATCTGCTCGACAACGTGCCGCCGTCGCGACTCTTCGACGAGATGCTCAAGCTGCTCACCTCCGGGCATGCCCTGCGTTGCGTCACGCGCCTGCGTGAAGAGGGACTGCACGCCGGCGTACTGCCGCTGCTCGACGTGATTCTCGAGCAGCCGCTTGGCGAGCGCTTCGTCGCCCTCGCGCTCGAAGCCACCGACCGGCGCGTCGAAGAAGGCAAGCCGATCTCGCCGGGCTTCCTCTTCGCCACCCTGCTCTGGCATCAGGTCCTGGCCACCTGGGAGCCGCTGAAAAGCCGCGGCGAACCGCCGATCCCGTCGCTTTTCGTGGCCATGGACGAAGTCCTGCACGTACAGGCGGAAAAGCTCGCCATCACCCGGCGCATTGCCGGCGACATCAAGGATATCTGGGGTCTGCAACCGCGCTTCGAACAACGCTCGGGAAAGCGACCCTACGGCGTCCTGCAGCAACCGCGTTTCAAGGCCGGCTACGACTTCCTGCTGCTGCGCGCCGAGTCCGGCGAAATCGACCCGGCGATCGGCGACTGGTGGAGCGAATTTCTGCACGCAGGCGACGAGGCGCGCGCGGAGATGCTGCTGCCAGCGGCGCCGGCCAGCGTCAAGAAACGCCGTCGTCGTCGCCGTCGCCCAGCCGAGGGCAGCGAGCAAAATCCCGACGCTGCAGAATGAGTGACGGCGACAAGACATCGACGCACCCCGAGCAACCCGAGCACTCCCACTCCGCTCTCGCCACCCCCACCGAGCACCTGGCCTACGTCGCGCTGGGCGCCAACCTGGCCGACCCACAGGCGCAGGTCCGCGCCGCCGCGCGCGCGCTGGCCGGCGTCGCCGAATGCCGGCTGCAGCGCCTCTCCTCGCTGTATCGGACGGCACCGGTGGGAGGCCGCGTAATCCGCCGCCAGGCCGATTTCATCAACGCCGTTGCTGCTCTGCACACCCGCCTGACACCGGCGCAGCTGCTCGACGCCCTGCTGGCCATCGAACGGGTGTTCGGACGCCGCCGCGAGTATCATCACGCCCCGCGCACACTCGACCTCGACCTGCTGCTCTACGACGACCTGGTCGTCGATAGCCAGCGCCTGAGCCTACCTCACCCGCGCATGCACCTGCGCGCCTTCGTCATCGCACCGCTGCTCGAAATCGCACCGCAGGCGCCGATCCCCGGCCGCGGCAGCGCTGCCGCCTGGTGGCCGGCGGTCAGCAGGCAAGCCGTCGAGAGGCTGGCCGACTAGCCGCGCCGGGGCTGCGCGGCGGGCCCGCTCTGGAACTGCCGACGACGCCAGAATCCCGGCCCGCCTCAGTCGGGCAATCCGTCGTGGCTGCCGCGTGGTTTGACAATCGCCTCGTAGTAAGCGAATGCATCGCGCAGGTGCTCGCGCAGTTGCTCCTCTTCCCAGGGCTTGGTCAGGAACTTGTAGATCGATCCCTGATTGACGGCGTCGATCACCGAATCGAGCTGGGTGTAGCCCGAAATGACCAGCCGCACGGTGTCCGGGTGCAGCAGCTTGACCCGGGCCAGGAACTCGGTACCGCTCATCTGCGGCATGCGCTGGTCGGAAAGAATCACCTGCACCTCGTCTCGGGCCAGGATTTCCAGCGCCTCCAGAGCACTGTTCGCGGTCAGCACGCGGTAGCTCTGGCCCCGCAGGACGCGGCGAATCGACGAAAGGATGCTCGGCTCGTCGTCGACGACCAGCAGGCTGTGCCGCTCACTCGGCGTTCCGCCGACCGGCAGCGACCGGCCCGTGCTGAGCAGGGTGGCGAAATCGTCCGCCGGCAACGGCTTGCTGAACAGATAGCCCTGCATCTGGTCACAGCCGTTCTTTTTCAGGTAGCCGAGTTGAGCCTCGGTCTCGACCCCTTCGGCGACCACCTTGAGGTGCATGCGGTGCGCCAGCGCGATCACCGAAGTGGCAATATTGGCGTCCTTGGGATCGCTAACGATGTTGGTGACGAAGGAGCGGTCGATCTTCAGCTCGTCGACCGGGAAGCGACTCAGGTAGGCGAGACTCGAATAGCCGGTACCGAAGTCGTCGAGCGAAAGGCCGACCCCGATCTCGCGCAGACGTTCGAGTCGCTTGATGGCCTGGTCCGGCGCGGCCATGAGCATGCTTTCGGTCAGCTCCAGCGTCAGCATCCAAGGGGCGACGGAATGGCGGCTCAAGGCCGCGGCGAGTACCGACTCCAGCTCCGGGCTGGAAAACTGGCGCGCCGAGACATTGACCGCCACCTTGACCACCGGCAGGCCGGCATCGCTCCAGGCGCGGATCTGCCGGCAGGCCTCGTCGATGACCCAGGCGCCGATGGGCACGATCAAGCCGGTCTTCTCGGCCAGCGGCACGAAACTGGCCGGCGGCACCAGTCCGGCACCGGGTCGCTGCCAGCGCAGCAGCGCCTCGCCGCCGACGATCACGCCACTGGCCAGATCAAGCTTCGGCTGGTAGTGAAGGAGCAGTTCGCCATTGCTCAGCACCCGCCGCAGCGCGCTCTCCATTTCCAGGCGCTCGAGTGCACCCTGGCCAAGTTCATCGGTGTACAAGGCGTATTGATTGCCGCCGCGCTCCTTGGCCCTCGACATGGCTGCGGTGGCCGTGCGCAGCAGCTCGTTCGCCGTCGTGCCGTCTTGCGGAAAGACGCTGATCCCGACGCTGGCGCGGGCGTAGGCTTCATGTCCATCGGCCAGCATGAAAGGCGTGGTGAGTGCGGCCAGCAGGGCGCGTACGGTGCTCTCCGCATTCTCGGCGTCCTGCCGACCCTCGATCACCGCGGCGAATTCGTCGGCCGCCAGGCGCCCGAGTGTGTCTTCCTTGCGCAGGCGGGCCTTCAGGCGAGCGGCGACGGCCAGAAGCAGTTCATCGCCGAGCGTGTGCCCGAGGCTTTCATTGACGTTCTTGAACTGATCCAGGTTGATGATCAGCACCGCCGACTTGCCGCCTTGACGCTGTGCGCGGTCGAGACCGTGCTGCAGGAGCGAGCGCAACAACAAACGGTTCGGCAGGTCGGTCAGCGGATCGTAATGGGCCAGACGCTCGACCTGTTCCTCGCTGCGTTTGAGCTTGGTCAGATCGGTGAACACGCCGACGTAATGCGACGCCTGACCCTGCTCGTCATTGACCACGCTCAAGGTTGCCCACTGCGGATAAATCTCGCCATCCGCCCGGCGATTCCAGATCTCGCCCTGCCAATGGCCGGTCTGCGTCAGGCTGGCCCACATCGCCTGGTAAAAGGCCCGATCGTGGCGTCCGGACTGCAGGAAGCGCGGATTCCTGCCGACCACGTCAGCCGCCGCGTAACCGGTGATCTCGCAAAAGGCCGGGTTGACGGTGATGATCTCGCCGCCCAGGGAAATCATCATCACGCCGTCGCGAGTGCTTTCCAGGGCCGTTGCATAGAGACGCTGGCGTTCCTTGAACTCGTGCTCGGCGCTGAGATCGTTCCAGCTGCCGATGACTTCGAGCGCTTGCCCGCTGGCGTCGCGAATCAGGCGCATGTCGTCACGCAGCCAGCGGACGCCGCCGCTGGCGTCGAGAAAGCGATATTCGTGCGTCAGTTCGCCGTCGTCGAGCAGGCGCGTTTGCGCGCTGCCAAGAACACGATCGCGATCGTCGGCGTGCAGGTGCGCCGACCACCAGTCCGGCGCCATGCAGTCAGCGGGCGCATAACCCATCACGCGCGTGATGTTCTCGCTGACCCACACCGGCAGAAAGCGTTCGCTGCCTTCGCCGCGTTCGCCGTCCACGCGTAGCGCGTAGAGGATCGTCGGACTCGCCGCCAGCAGGTGTGCCAGTCGGCTGCTCGTCTGGCGCAGGCTCGACTGCTCGCGCCGCAGTTGCGCGTGGCGCAGCGCATTTTCCAGAATCGTCGGCAAGCCGGAAAGATAGCCGCTCTTCTTGATCACGTAGTCTTCGAGGCCGAGACGCAGGGCAGCGGCGACCACGTCCTCGTTGCCCTGGCCGGTGACGAGGACGATCGGCAGGTCGAGGCTGCGCTGATCGCGCACCGTCTTGGCGACGTCGAGCGCGTTCAGCGCCGGCAGTTGATAGTCGAGCAACAACAAGTCGTAGCCGAGAGCTTCGTCGGCGTGCTCGGGCAGATGCGCCAGGGCCTCCTCGCCACTGTCCACGACGTCGAAGCGGAAAAGCGGCGCGTGCTCGGCAAAATGGCGCTGGGTGAGGTCGATATCGAAACGGTTGTGCTCGGCGTAGAGGACGCGCATGAGCCGCCCCTGGCGCGCGGAGCGGGTGCGAAAACGATCGAGCGCCGCCGCCAGAACGCGCGCCAGTCGCTCGCCATAGTTGCCGTGCTTGCTCAGGTAATCGTCTGCCCCGGCCTTCAGCGCAGTCAGCGCCGAAGCCTCGTCACCGGAGCCGGTGAGCACGACAAAGGCCAGCGGCAGCCCTTGCCCGCGCACATGCGCGAGCAGATCGAGGCCGCTGCCGTCGGGAAGGTTGAGGTCGGCAAGAACGATGTCGAAGTCGGCGGCGCCCACTTGCAGCCGTTCGCGCGCCGCAGCAACGCTGCTGACGACTTCGACCGCCGTTTCGGGTGCGTTGCGGGCGAGCGCACGCTGGCCAAGGTCGGCGTCGCTGGCGTTGTCTTCGAGATAGAGAACGCGGCGCGGAGCGCCATGCTGCGTGGGCGACTTCATTCGACAGCCTAGCGCGGCGGCGTGTTGAGCAGGCACCAGTACATCTCGACCTGCGCCGCAACGTCCATGAACTTGACGAAATCGACCGGCTTCACGATGTACGAATTGGCGCCCATGCTGTACGCGGCCTCGATGTCCTTGTCCTCTTCCGAAGTGGTCAGCACGACCACCGGCAGCGTACGGCTGACCGCATGCGCCTTCAACCGGGAGAGCACCTCGAGGCCGTCGATGCGCGGCAGCTTGAGATCGAGCAGGATCAGCAGCGGCGGCGTCTCGCCAGCTTCCCAGCGAGGAATCCAGGCCAGCGCCTCCTCGCCGTCGCGGGCGACGTGCACCGGGTTGACCAGGTGCCGCTTGGCAAAGGCGCGCAAGGTCAGATCGACATCGGCAGGATTGTCTTCGACCAGCAGGATCGGCCGATGCAGGCGCTCCATCATCACGCGCTTATCTCCAAAAAAATCGCGGCGCGAGTCTCGCCAGTGCCGACAAGGCGATCACGACTTCGCCAGCCGGCCCATCAGGTAGAACTCGTCGTTCGGCCGCATGGACGTCATGTTCGCCAGGCGATTGGACATCGCGAAGAAGGCGGCCACGGCGCCGATGTCCCATATGTCCGGGTCGGAGAATCCGTGCTCGCGCAAGGCAGCGAAATCAGCCTCGCCGACTTCCGCGGCGTGCAGCGAAACCTTGAGCGCGAAGGCGAGCATCGCGCCCTGCCGTGGCGTGATATCGGCCTTGCGGTAATTGACCGCCACCTGATCGGCGAGTTGCGGGTTCCCGGCGCGCACGCGCAGGATCGCGCCGTGCGCGACGACGCAGTACTGGCAGTCGTTGGCGCCACTGGTGGCGACGACGATCATCTCGCGCTCGGCCTTGCTCAGACCGCTCTCCTTTTCCATCAGCGCGTCGTGATAGGCGAAGAAAGCGCGGAACTCGTCGGGTCGGTGGGCGAGGGTGAGAAAGACGTTGGGGACGAAACCGGCTCTTTCCTGCACCGCAAGGATGCGACTGCGCAGGTCCTCGGGCATTTCGTCGAGCGACGGCACCGGAAAGCGACTGATCGGCTTGTCCATGGCTCAGTCCTCCCCGGCAGTGCCGACTGGCAGATCTTCGCGCTTGTGGGTGGGAAGCGAATTCATCTCTCTCTCCGTGGTCACCAATCATTTATTCCCTGCATGATACACAAATCTGCAAAAACCCCGCTCAAAGCAGGGCGGTTCGACGCTCGCCAGAGCCGCCCGGGACGCCAGGCCGCCGAGGCAGTCGACGTTTGCCGGCGTGCATCAAACAGTGCTGAAGCAGAGATACTTGATCTCGAGGTACTCGTCGAGCCCGTGCTTCGAGCCTTCGCGGCCCAGCCCGGACTGCTTGACGCCGCCGAAAGGCGCCACCTCGTTGGAAATCAGGCCGGTATTGATGCCGATCATGCCGTATTCGAGCGCTTCGCCGACGCGCAGGCAACGCGCGACGTCACGCGAATAGAAGTAGGCGGCGAGACCGAACTCGGTGTCGTTGGCCATGCGTACCGCTTCCTCTTCGTCGGCAAATCTGAACACCGGCGCCAGCGGACCGAAGGTTTCTTCGCGCGCGACGCGCATCTCGCTGGTCACGTCGGCGAGCACCGTCGGCTCGAAGAAAGTCCCGCCGCGCTGATGCCGGCTGCCGCCGGTGACCACCCGCGCGCCCTTGCGCAGCGCGTCTTCGATGTGCGCCTCGACCTTCTTCAACGCCGCTTCGTCGATCAACGGTCCCTGCGTAACGCCTTCGTCATTGCCCGGACCAACGCGCAGCGACTGCACGCGCCTGGCCAGCCGGGCCACAAAAGCGTCATAAACGCCGTCCTGAACCAGCAGCCGGTTGGCGCAGACGCAGGTCTGGCCGGTGTTGCGATACTTGGCAACCAGCGCCCCTTCGACGGCCGCATCGACGTCGGCGTCGTCGAAAACGATGAATGGCGCGTTGCCGCCCAACTCGAGCGAAAGCTTCTTGATCGTCGGCGCGCTCTGCGCCATGAGCAGGCGGCCGACCTCGGTCGAACCGGTAAACGACAACTTTCGCACCAGCGGGCTGGCGGTCAGCGTCGCGCCAATGGTCTGCGGGTCGCCGGTGAGGACGTTGAAGACGCCGGCCGGCAGCTCCGCGTCGTGCGCCAGCCGGGCCAGCGCCAGCGCCGTCAGCGGCGTCTGCTCGGCCGGTTTGACGACCACCGTACAACCGGCGGCAAGCGCCGGCGCCACCTTGCGGGTAATCATCGCCAGGGGGAAGTTCCACGGCGTTATCGCCGCACAAACGCCGATCGGCTGGCGAATGGTCAGCAGCCGCCGGTCGGCGGCCGGACTGGGAATGCTTTCGCCGTAGGCACGCTTGCCCTCTTCGGCAAACCACTCGACAAACGACGCCCCGTAAGCGACCTCCCCGCGCGCCTCGACGATCGGCTTGCCGCATTCGGCAGTCATCAACTGCGCCAGGTCCTCGGTGTTGTCGACGATCAGATCGAACCAGCGGCGCAACAGCGCGGCGCGTTCCTTGGCCGTCTTCGCCTGCCATGCCGGCAGCGCCACGGCAGCAGCTTCGATCGCCCGCCCCGTCTCGGCGGCGGTCATCAGCGGCACATCGGCAATCGCCACGCCGCTCGCCGGGTCGACGACGGCCAGCGTACGGCCATCGTCGGCGGCTTCCCAGCGACCATCGATGTAGCAATCGGAGCGCAACAGGCGCGGATCGTTCAGGTGCATGACAATCTCCGGATTTCTGAAAACCGCAGTTTATACTGTGCGCCATGCGTGCACTACAGATCCTCGTCGCTATCGTCATGGCGCTGCTGCTGGCCGCGTGCAGCGCCACGCCCGAGCGCAGGGCGAGCCAGTCGGCAGCCAGACCGGTGGCCAGTGAAAAAGGCATGGACGTGGTGATCTTCGCGCTCGGCCTGGTCGATACGCGTTACCGCTTCGGCGGCAAGAACCCCGAAGCCGGCTTCGACTGCAGCGGCATGGTCGCCTACATCTACGGACAGGCGGCCGGGGTCAAGGTCGGCGGCAGCGCGGCAGACATCGCGCGCCGCGGCCGTCCGGTCGACCGCGATGAGCTGCGTCCAGGCGACCTGGTCTTCTTCAACACCCGCAACGCCTCCTTGTCACACGTCGGCATCTACATCGGCGACGATCGTTTCGTACACGCGCCGTCGACGCAAGGCCAGGTGCGCATCGACAAGCTGGCCGCCAACTACTACGCGCAGCGCTTCGAAACGGCGCGCGCGTATTTCTAGCAACGGCGGCGCGGCCCGCTGCCAGGCAGCAAGTCCCTGCGCCATCAATCGTTGCGCAGCTCGACACGGCCGTCGACGACGCGCACCCGGTCACCCTCGCGCACCACAGGCTCGTCGACCTGTTCAAAGGCCGCGAAGCTGCCGTCTTCGTAGCGCACGGTGACGATGTGGACCAACATCGGCGCGGCCGCCTGGCGGGCGTCCTTGACCGTGCTCCCGGAGCCGAAGATCGGCGTGGTCAGCATGTGCGCGTCGGGTGAATCGAAATCACGTCCCGCAGCATTGCCAGGATCGCGCCGACCCGGCCCCTGGCGATTCTCGGTGCGCGTCCGATAGACCACACCGCAACGGTCGCAAGGCCCGCTACGCTGCTCCTGCTGCATCTCGCGATAGGTATCTTCGGCACTCGGCAACTGCAACTGCAGTGTGCTCTGCGCCAGCGCCGGGGGCGGCAAGGCAAGGGCCAGCAACACGCCAGCGACGACAATCCGGTGTTTCATGACAGGCAACTCCCTCTCTGCACAGTGGGTGGCGACGGCCGGGCCCGGTGCAGGGCTACGGGCAGGCCAGGCGGCCGATCTTAGCACCACGGTGCGCCCCTGGCGCAGACGCCAAGTGTGCGAAAGCAAGTTAGTATTGGCCTGTCGGCCCACCCGGGCGAGCTCTCGGATACCGTCCCATGGACCCCAAGTCCTTCGTTGACTCCGCAGTGCTGTTGCTAGTCGTCGCCTCGATCGCCGTGGCCGTGTTCCGGCACTTCGGCCTCGGTTCGGTCCTCGGCCTGCTGGTCACCGGCATCATCGTCGGCCCGCATACGGCGGGGCCTTTCGTCACCGCCAACGTCGAGGACGTGCGCCAGTTCACCGAACTCGGGGTGGTGCTGCTGTTGTTCCTGATCGGCCTGGAAATGAAGCCACGCCACCTCTGGGACCTACGGCGCACGCTCTTCGGCCTCGGTTCTCTGCAGATTCTGCTTTCCGCGCTGCTGATCGCCGGCTATTTCAGGCTCTTCGAGCATGGCTGGGGTACGGCCCTCTTGATTGGCAGCAGCTTTGCCCTCTCGTCCACCGCTTTCGTCGTGCAAATGCTTAGGGACCAGGGCGATATCGCCAGCCATCACGGACAGACCGCCTTCGCCGTGCTGCTGATGCAGGATCTGGCGGTGGTGCCGCTGCTGGCGCTGGTGCCTGTCCTCGCCGACGTCGGGCCCCTGCCCAAGGACATGCCCCTGTGGGAGCAGATTGGACTGGCCGCGGCGATGGTCGCGCTGGTCGTCGTCGGCGGTCGCTACCTGGTACCGCGCATCCTCGACCATCTGGCACGGCAGAACAATCGCGAGGCCTTTCTGCTCGCGGCCATGGGCGCCGTGTTCATTGCTGCCGGGGCGATGCACCACGCCGGCATGTCGATGGCCCTGGGCGCTTTCCTGATGGGAATGATGCTGTCCACCTCGCGCTACAGCCTGCAGATCGAGGCCGGCATGGAGCCGCACAAGGGGCTGCTGATGAGCCTCTTCTTCGTCGCTGTCGGCATGTCGCTGGACATCGGCGTCCTCGTCCAGCACCCCTTCGAGTTCGGCGGCCACGTACTGGCGATCATCGCCATCAAGGCTCTCGTTCTCTACCTCCTCTGTCTGGGCTTCGGAACCGGGCGCAGCATTGCCCTGAAGGTGTCCTTCCTGCTCGCCCAGGGCGGTGAGTTCGGCTTCGTTCTCTTCGGCGCCGCCAAGGCGCTGGGCATCATCGACGATCGCCTCTTCGTCATGGGCGCGGCGGTCATCTCGATCACCATGTTGCTCACCCCGATGCTGGTGAAGCTCGGCAACGCGCTCGCCGAACGCGCTTCCGAAGCCCCCGCCGCCGTGCACCAGAGCTTCCACTACGCCGGGCAAGGCGACGAACCGGCCGTGCGCGTGGTCATTGGCGGCTACGGCCGCGTCGGCCACACGGTCGGCACCATCCTGGCCAGTACCGGCATCTCCTACGTGGCCTTCGACACCGACGCCGCGCTGGTCGCCAAATGGCGCGCCGAGGGTCATCCGGTCTTCTACGGCGACCTCGGCGACCCGCAGTTGCTGATCGCCGCCTCGCTGCAAAACGTCGACCTGGTCGTGCTGACCATCGACAAGCGGCATACGGCGGTGCGTGCCGCGTCGCTGATTCGCTCCCAGCTGCCGCAAGTGAACATCGTCGCCCGTGCGCGCGACCTGTCCAGCTGCGAAGCCCTGCTGCGAGCCGGCGTCAGCAAGGCCTATCCGGAAACGCTCGAGGCAAGCCTGCGCCTGGCCGCCGAAACCCTGGAGTCGCTGGGTATCAGCAATGCCGAAACCGACCTGCTGTTGCGCGAAGTGCGCAGCGCCGACTACGCACTGGTGCGCTCCGGCCCCGAAGGTCGGCCGTCGCCAGCCCACCATGACCGGAAGTCCTGAGCGCGGCACGCCGCGCTGCGGGCCAGCGCCAAGGCCCAAAAGCAGGCTACCATTGAACCCCTCAGATCGCCTGCCCAAGCTGTCGCCGTCACCAAGGCCATGTCATCCGTGATCCCGATCCGTTACATCGAACCCGTCTACCGGCCACCCAGCGAAGCGCAGTCGCTGATCCTGCCGATCACCGACGGTTGTTCGTGGAATCGCTGCACCTTCTGCGAGATGTACACCGCGCCGCAGAAGCGCTTTCGTGCCCGCGACGAGGCCGAGGTGCTCGAAAGCATCGCGCGCACCGGCGAACGCTTCGGCAACGAAATCCGCCGCGTTTTCCTGGCCGACGGCGACGCCCTGGTCCTGCCGACGCGCCGCCTGCTCGCCGTCCTCGACGCCATCCGCCAGCACCTGCCCGCCGTGCGCCGTGTTTCGAGCTACTGCCTGCCGCGCAATCTGCGCCGCAAGTCGGTCGACGAACTGAGCGAACTGGCTGCCGCCGGCCTGTCGATCGCCTACGTCGGCGCCGAGTCCGGCGACGATGAAGTCCTCGCACGGGTCGGCAAGGGCGAGACCTTCGCTTCGACGCGGGCCGCGCTCGACAAGCTCGGCGCCGCCGGCATCACCCGCTCGGTGATGATTCTCAACGGCCTCGGCGGCCCGGCGCTGTCCTTGCGCCACGCTGAAAACTCGGCGCGCCTGGTCAACGCCACACAACCCGAATACCTGGCGACGCTGGTCGTCAGCTTCCCTCTTGGCGAAGAGCGCTTCCGCGCCGGTTTTCCCGACTGGCGAGCGCTGAGCCAACGCGAGTTGTTCGTCGAAATGGATGCCTTTCTCGACCAGCTGCAACTGACGCGCACGGTCTTTCGCAGTGATCACGCGTCGAACTGGCTGGTCCTCAAGGGCACGCTGGGGGCGGACAAGCAGCGCCTCCTGAAGCAGGTACGGCAGGCGATCGCCGATCCGCAAGGCGCGGCGCTGCGCCCGGACTGGGCGCGGGGGCTGTAAGTGGCCACCGACTACGCACGCTGCGCCGAACTGATCGCCCAGGCCGACGGCCTGCTGATCACTGCCGGCGCCGGCATCGGCGTCGATTCAGGACTGCCCGATTTTCGCGGCACGCAGGGCTTCTGGGGCGCTTACCCGGCGCTCGGTCGCGCACGCATCGCCTTCGAGCAGATCGCCAACCCGGCCGCCTTCGCACGCCACCCCCGCCTCGCCTGGGGCTTCTACGGGCATCGCCTCAAGCTCTACCGGCGGACCGTTCCCCACCCCGGCTTTGCCATCCTGCGCCGCATCGGCACAATGCTGCCGCAAGGCGCTTTCGTGTTCACCAGCAACGTCGACGGGCAATTCCAGAAAGCCGGTTTCGCCGACCATCGCATCAGCGAATGCCACGGGTCCATCCATCACCTGCAGTGCAGCGCCGACTGCACGGGTGATCCGGGCGACATCTGGCCCGCCGACGACTTCGACCCGGAGATCGACGAAAGCGAATGTCTGCTCACCGGCGAGTGGCCGCTCTGCCCCCGCTGCCGGAAAATCGCCCGCCCGAATATCCTCATGTTCGGCGACTGGGGATGGCTGGCGCAGCGCAGCGACGCCCAGGAAGGTCGCCTGCAAGCCTGGCTGCGCGGCGTCGAACGCCTGCTGGTCATCGAAGTCGGCGCGGGCACCCACATTCCCACCGTGCGTCGGCTCGGCGAGCGCCTCAAGGGGCATCTGATTCGCATCAACCCCGGGGAGCCGCAACTGCCCGAAGGAAAGGGAAGCACCGGCGTGGCGATCGCCGGCGGGGGACTGGAAGCCCTGCGCGCCATCGCTGCGCGTCTCGACCAGAAATAACGCACTCGCCCGTCGGCAGCAGTCGCGCCAGGATCGCCTTGGCCCGCCGCAGGCCGGCGGCGACGGCCATCAATCACGCCGGAACGGCAGGTGCTCTGCCGCCTGGTCGCGATAGTCGGCCAGCGCCTGCCCCTGCTGCGCCAGATGACGGGCAAGCAAGGCGCGCATTTCCGGATCGGCAATCCAGTGTGCGGAATGTACGACGGTCGGCGTAAAGCCGCGCGACAGCTTGTGTTCGCCGCCGGCGCCGGGCTCGAAGCGCGCCAGTCCGTGCTCCAGACAATAGGCGATGCCCTGGTAGAAGCAGAGTTCGAAGTGCAGGCTGTGGTAGTGGCCGCTGCTCCCCCAGTAGCGCCCGTAGAGCGCTTCGTCGCTGCGAAAACAGATCGCCACGGCCACCGGCAGCCCGCGATCACGGGCGACGAAGACGACCATGCGGCGGCCCAGCGCGGTCGCCAGGTCGGCAAAACAGGCGGCCGAGAAAACGGCATGATTGTTGAATTTCTCGAAAGTGTCGGCGTAGAGGGCGTGCAGCAGAGGCCATTCGGCAGCATCGATCTGATCCCCGTGGCGCGTTTCTATTGCCAGGCCGCTCTCCTGCACCCGCCGCCTCTCGGCTTTCACCTTGCGCCGCTTGGCGGCGCTGAAGGTCGCCAGATAGCCGTCGAAATCGCCGCAGCCGGGATTCAGCCAGTGGAACTGCACGTCGTGGCTGATCAACAGGCCCGCGTTGTGCAGCCGTTGCACCTCGTCGTCGTCGGGCAGGGCGACGTGCCATGAAGACAGTCCGGCGCTGGCGAGCAGCTTGCGCGCGCCATCGACCAGCGCCTGGCGAACGCTGGCCGCCTGCAGCCCGGCGGCGACGAGAAAGCGCGGCCCGGCCACCGGCGTGTGCGGCAGGCAGCTCATCAGCTTCGGGTAGTACTCCCGGCCGAGCTGCCGGTAAGCCGCCGCCCACGACCAGTCGTAGATGAAATCGCCATGTGAATGGGTCTTCACGTAGAGCGGCAGAAGACCGACGACGGCGCCGCTTTCGTCGCTCGCCAGCAGATGGCGGGCGGCCCATCCCCACGCACGCGCCGCAGCCCCGTGCTGCTCGATGATGGTCAGAAAATCGGCGTTCAGAAACGGATGCCCGGCCGGACAGAGGCGCGCCCACGCCGAGCGCGGAAGCGCACTCGCCGACGGCGCGACAGTGATCGAAATGCAGGACTGCAAAAGGTTCTCCCGGAGGATGGCGGTAGCTTGGCGGATGAAGCAGCAGCGTCAATGGTACGTCAGGCGTGCCCGTCGCGACCGTCACCCGGCGCTGGCTGGGCGCACGCCGGAAGTCGGGCACGACAAGACCCGGGAGGCCAGTGCAGAGCTGCCCTGGCCGCCACATCCGGCCAGGCATTCCCCAGCCACTGTCATTACCGCGTCGGCTACGCCTCCTCGCAATGACGTGCAGGGCGCTCTGGCGCCGCATCTCCGACGCGACTTTCAGCACGCCGGACAGCCGCTTGAAACCCTGTCGGCGCTGGCATTCCCAGGTTCCGTACTGCGCCCACCACGGCGCTTGTCCTTTCCCTTGATAGGTGTGCAGCTTTGGTGCATCATCGCCCGCCAACGACGCCCTTCGGCGCAGGTGGTTGCGAAATGAACGTGAGCAGGCAAACGCATGGCGCCGACGCGCTGCGGGAATACCGGGCGATCTTCGACAACGCGGCGGTGGGAATCGTCTTCACCCGCGATCGGACCATCTATCGCTGCAATCGGCGCAGCGTCGAATTGCTCGGCTACCGTCCGGGCGAACTCGAAGGGCTGCCCGGCCGGGACATGTATCCGTCGCAGGAAAGCTACGAGGAAATCGGTCGACAGGCAGGTCCCCTGCTCGCTGCTGGCCTGGCTTTCGAAAGCGACTGGCAATACAAGCGCCGCGACGGGCAGCTCGTCTGGTTTCACGTCTACGGGCGCGCGGTCGATCCGCAGCGCACCGATCAGGGAACGGTCTGGATTCTCGAAGACGTCAGCGAAGCACGCCGTGTCCATGAAGCGCACAGGCAGGCGCTGGCTGAAATGCAGGCGATCATGGACAACGCCTCGGTGGCCATTCTTTTTACCCGCGAACGCAAACTCGCGCGCTACAACCCGAGATTCGCCGAGCTCTTCGGCTACCCTGGCGAGAGCGCCATCGGCCTGCCCGGCCGGGCGCTCTATCCCAGCGACGAGGACTATGCCGAAATCGGTCGCCTGGCGTCCCCGCTGCTCTCGCAGGGCAGGCCATTCCAGCACGAACAGTTCCTGCAACGGGCCGACGGCAGTCGATTCTGGGCCAACATGATCGCCTACCTGATCGATCCGGAGGATCCGGGCAAGGGAACCATCTGGCTGGTCGAAGACCGTAGCCAGTTCAAGCGCGCCGAGGAGGCGCTGCAAGAGAATCTGCTGCAGCTCAAGGAAAGAAACCGCCGTCTGGAAGACACGCAGAGCCAGCTGCTGCAAGCGGAAAAAATGGCCTCGATCGGCCAGCTGGCCGCCGGGGTGGCGCACGAGATCAACAATCCGGTCGGCTTTGTCAGCTCGAACATGCGCACGCTGGCCACCTACACCGACGGCCTGCTCAAGTTGATCGACGCCTACGCGGCGGTGACCGAGAAACTGCAACTGCCGGCCGACGCCGCCGCCACACTGCAGGCGCTGCGCACAGCGATCGATCTCGACTATCTGCGCGACGACCTCAAGGACCTCCTGCACGAATCGGACGATGGTCTGCAACGCGTTCGCCAGATCGTCCAGGACCTGAAGGATTTCTCGCACATCGATTCCGGCGAGTGGACAGCGGTCGACCTCAACGCGTGCATCAAGAGTACGCTGAACGTGGTCTGGAACGAGCTCAAATACAAGGCGAAAATCGATTTCGTTCCGGGTGACCTGCCGGAGGTGCGGTGCAATGCGCCGCAGGTCAATCAGGTGATCATGAACCTGCTGGTCAATGCCGCGCAGGCCATCGAAAGCAGCGGCACGATCAGCATCCGCAGCGGCCATGACGGAGCCATGGCCTGGTTCGAGATCGAAGACACCGGCAGCGGCATGAGCGAGCAGGTTCGCAAGCGCATTTTCGAACCGTTCTTCACCACCAAGGCGGTCGGAACGGGAACCGGCCTCGGACTTTCCGTTTCCTATGGCATCGTCAACAAGCACGGCGGGCGAATGGAGGTCTTCAGCACCCCGGGCGTCGGCACGCGCTTTCGTGTGTCACTGCCTATCGCCGGCCGTCCCGATAGCGAACCGGCAACGCTCGCATAGACCCGGCCGCGGGCGTGCCGGGAAGACGCCGCCGGCAGCAGCCGGCACTCAGTGACCTGCCGCCCCTTCGGCCATCAGTTCGCCGAGCACGTACGGCAGAATGCCGCCCGACCAGTAGTACTGAACCTCGATCGGGGTGTCTATGCGGCACAGCAGCGGGCGCTCCAGGCGCTCGCCATCGGCGCGAGTGATGCCCAGCGTAAGGTTCTGCATGGGCACCAGCTCCGGCCCCAGACCGAGGATTTCGAAGCTCTCGTCGCCGCGCAGCTGCAGTGCCGTCGCCGAGTCGTCGGCCATGAACTGCAAGGGCAGCACGCCCATGCCGACCAGATTGGCACGGTGGATACGCTCGAAGCTGCGCGCGATCACGGCGCGCACGCCAAGCAGCCGCGTTCCCTTGGCCGCCCAGTCGCGCGACGAGCCGGTGCCGTACTCTTCGCCGGCGACGACGATCGTCGGCGTGCCACGTTCGAGGTAGGCCATCGCGGCGTCAAAAACCGTCATCTGCTGGCCATCGAACAGGGTGTAGCCGCCTTCCGGTCGACGCCCTGCGGCGTCCGCCGGCAACATCAGGTTGCGAATGCGGACGTTGGCGAAGGTACCGCGCATCATGACTTCGTGGTGCCCGCGCCGTGCGCCATAGGAATTGAAGTCGGCACGCTCGACGCCCTGCTCCCTGAGCCAGGCGCCCGCCGGCGTCGCCTCGCCGAAGGAGCCGGCCGGCGAAATGTGATCGGTGGTCACCGAGTCGCCAAGCAGCAGCAGCGCGCGTGCGCCGGTGATATCGCCCGCTGGCAGGGCAGGCAATTCGAAGAACGGCGGGCGCGCGATGTAGCTCGACGACGGCCAGTCGTAGAGCGCGCCGCTGCGCGCCTCGATGGCCTTCCACAGATCCTGGTCGGCGCTGACGTCGGCGTAGCGGCGGCGGAAGGTCTCCGCATCGAGCGCAAAGGGGAGCAGCGAGTCGATTTCCTCCGACGTTGGCCAGACGTCGCGCAGAAAGACCGGCTGGCCGTCGGCACCGGCACCCAGCGCTTCGCTGTCGAGGTCAATATTGACCCGCCCGGCGATGGCGAAAGCCACGACCAGCGGCGGCGAAGCCAGGTAATTGGCGCGCAGGTTGGGGTGGATGCGCGCCTCGAAGTTGCGGTTGCCGGAAAGCACGGCTGCGGCCACCAGCCCGTTTTCGCTGATCGCCTTGTTGAACGCCGGATCGAGGTCGCCGGCATTGCCGATACAGGTCGTGCAACCGTAGCCGGCCAGCGCGAAGCCAAGTTCGGCGAGCGGCGCGAGCAGGCCTGCCTTCTCCAGGTAATCGGTAACCACGCGCGATCCGGGCGCCAGGGAAGTCTTGATGTGCGGCTGCACGTGCAGCCCGCGGGCCACCGCTTTCTGCGCCAGCAGGCCGGCAGCGATCATCACCACCGGGTTGCTGGTGTTGGTGCACGAGGTGATCGCCGCGATCAGCACGTCACCGTTGCCGAGAGCGACCCCAGCCCTTTCGGTCGGGTAGCGTTGCATCAGCGCCTCGGGCGGCCGGGCAAAGCCGTCTTCCGCTTCCGGTGCGCTGAACAGGGCATTGAACTTGCTCGCCATATCGGGCAGCGCGATACGGTCCTGCGGCCGCTTCGGGCCGGCCAGCGAGGGAACGATGCTGCACAGGTCGAGGCGCACGGTGCGCGAGTAGTCGATCTGGCCGGCACGGGGGATGCCGAACAGCCCCTGGGCGCGGAAATAGGCCTCGAACAACTCGCAGTCGGCTTCGCTGTGGCCGGTGGTGCGCAGGTAGTTGACCGTCTTCTGGTCGACCGGGAAAAATCCCATCGTCGCGCCGTACTCGGGCGCCATGTTGGCCAGCGTTGCGCGGTCGGTGACCGTCAGCGTACTGGCGCCCTCGCCGAAATACTCGACGAAGGTGCCGACCACCTTCTGGCGGCGCAGCAGCTCGGTCACCGTCAGCACCAGGTCGGTTGCCGTCACCCCCTCGCGCAGGCGGCCGACGAGTTCGACACCGACCACGTCCGGGGTGAGAAAATAGACCGGCTGCCCGAGCATCGCCGCCTCGGCCTCGATGCCCCCGACGCCCCAGCCGACGACGCCGACGGCGTTGATCATCGTCGTGTGCGAGTCGGTACCGACCAGCGTGTCGGGAAAACACAGGTTGCCGCGCGCCGTCTCCTGCCGGCGCACGCCGGCAAAGAGGTGTTCGAGATTGACCTGGTGCACGATGCCGACGCCGGGAGGAATGACGCGGAAGGTGTTGAACGCCTGCATGCCCCATTTCATGAACTGGTAGCGCTCGTGGTTGCGCGCGAACTCCTGGCGCATGTTCTGCTCCAGCGCCTGTGGCGTACCGTAATGGTCAACCTGTACCGAATGGTCGACGACCAGATCGACCGGCACCAGGGGTTCGATGCTGCGCGGGTCGCGGCCGCTGGCCTGCGCCGCGTGGCGCATCGCCGCCAGGTCGCAGAGCAGCGGCACGCCGGTGAAGTCCTGCAGCACGACGCGCGCGACGACGAAGGGGATCTCCTCGCTGCGCGGCGCACGTGGCTGCCACTGGGCGAGCTCGAGGATGTTCCGCTCGCTGACCCGGTGACCATCGCAATGGCGCAGCAACGATTCCAGCACGATGCGCAGCGACACCGGCAGGCGAGCAATGTTGCCGACCTCGGCCGCGGCCAGCGCCGGCAGCGAGTAGAACAGCGCCTCGGGCTGAGCGGGCGGATTGAAACGGGAGAGCGTATTGAACGGCGAGTGCGACATGAAGGACCTCCGGACGGAATTGTGCGAGCTACGGGAAACAGGCAGATAGCTGGCAGTGCGACTCTTTCCCCGGTTGGACAATCCGCCAGCGCGGCCTGCGTCGCGGCAGCTGTGAGCGAGTTCTGACAGGCGACTGCCTAATAATAGACCCTAATCCTCCGCCACCACATTGTAGAGGAAACGGCGCGCCGCCCGGCACTGCCCCGGCCCCCGCCACCGACCCGCGCCTGCGCGCCGGACACGCTTTGTATACAATCGAGGCGTATCAACCTCGTGACGCTTCTTTCAAGCGCTCACCACCCTCACGCCAAGGAGACCCGAATGGCCGCAAAAATGATCCTCTTGCTGACCGGTGATTTCACCGAAGACTACGAAACGATGGTCCCTTTCCAGGCCTTGCAGATGGTCGGCCACACGGTGCACGCCGTCTGCCCGGGCAAGACCGGCGGCGAACAGGTGCGCACCGCCATCCACGATTTCGAAGGCGACCAGACGTACAGCGAAAAACCGGGACACCGCTTCACGCTCAACGCCGAGTTCGCGACGGTGAATGCCGAAGACTACGACGCGCTGGTCATTCCGGGTGGCCGTGCCCCGGAATACCTGCGTCTCGACCCGGCGGTGATCGCCATGGTGCAGCATTTCGCCAGCAGCGGAAAACCGATCGCCGCCATCTGCCACGGTGCGCAACTGCTGGCCGCCGCCGGTGTCCTGGGCGGACGCTCGTGCAGCGCCTATCCGGCCTGCGCACCAGAGGTGCGCGCGGCCGGTGGCAACTTCGCGGACATCCCGATCGATGAGGCGGTGGTCGATGGCAACCTGATCACCGCGCCCGCCTGGCCCGCACACGCCGACTGGCTGGCCAAGTTCCTCAAGGTCCTGGGAACGCGCATCGAGCCATGAGGCGCTGAGCAGCGGCGGGGGAGCGGCGGCTCACCACAGCTTGCGCGTATCGAGCCAGCTCACCCGCCCGGTGCGCCGCTTGACTTCGTGGTACATGTGCGCGGTTCCGCCGCGGCCGTCGCCGCCACCGCCGTTCCACAGGCAGATGAAACGCACCTTGTCGATCCCCCAGGCCAGGGCCGTATACAGCAGCCAGAGGTTGCAGCGCTCGTAAGCGTTCGCCGCTTCGCCGCGCACGTCTGTCGGCAGCGAACCGAGCTCCGCCGGCATGATGCGCGGCTCGTCGGCGAGCATGGCGGTCAGCGTGAAATAGCGCTGCCGCCAGTGCTCGCCGTTGCTCGCCGGCAGGACCGAGCGCTCGATGAACTCGGGCTCCTCGAAAGGCAGCATCGGTTGCAGGCGGACGCCGCGCGCCTGACACGCTTCCAGAAACAGCAGGTCGCCACCGCTGGCGGCCTGCGACAGCGCCAGATCACCGGCGCCCGCGCCGAGCTGGTCGAGCGCCTCGGCGATCCTCGCCGCCGCCAGCGCCTCCCTGTCGGCCGGAAAGCGCGGCGGTTCGCGGCCGGCAGCGTCGATCATGTGACCGCTGAAGAGCAGTACCTGGCGCGGCTCGAACGGCGGGCTGCTGCGCTCGATCTCGCGTTCGACGATGGCCAGCGCGGCAGCCGTCTCGGCTGGCCGGAAGTCGATGTCGCGCAGCAGGTACAGCGTCTGGCGACTCGAATCGAGCGCGAACCAGTCGCGGTTGGCCGCCGCCACCATGTTCGCGTATTCCTTGCCGACGCTGGCCAGCGGATTGACCAGCAAACAGAGTTCGGCGTAGCTGGCGCGCGCCCAGTAGTCCTTGCGGTCGCGCTCCTGGGCGGTCAGGCTGGACCACAGGACACCACCGATGAGGTTGTCGATCACCGTCTGGCTGGTCTCGCCGCCACAATGCCGGCGCAGCAGTTGCAGGGTCAGCGCGTTGATCCCCGAGTAGTGGTGCGCCGGGTCGGCGATGAAAGCCTGGTAGTAGGGTTCGATGGCCTCGCCGAGCGCCGCATTCTCGTGCCTGGCGGCGGCCTGCATCTGTGCTGGCGTGAGCCCCGGCTGGCGCCAGCGCGCCAGCCAGCTCTCCTTTTCGACGCGCCCGAGCAGGGCCCAGCATTCGGCATCGCGAGGATAGTCGCGGGTCAGCTGCCGCACCCACTCGCGCGCCTCCTCGAAGCGGCCCAGGCGACCCAGGCAGACCGCCTTTTTCTCCCGGCTGGCCTTGTCGTCGGCGTCGATGGCCAGCGCCAGGTCGAATTGCTCGAGTGCCAGCTGATACTGCTTGAGCTTGAGCAGGGCGTTGCCGGCAGTGCGTTTGGCTTCGCGGTGCAGGGCGCGGATCGGCGTCTCGTCGGCGAGCACGAGAATGTCGCCGGGACGGTTTTTCTGCCGCGCAATCTCCATTCGTCGATCCCAGCTGGCATGGGCGTCGGAAAACTCGTTGCGCTGCTCGAGCAGCAACTGCCGCCACTGCGGCTGTTCGAGATTGGGGATCAGCTGAAAGACCGGGCTCACCTTGCGCCGCGTCGAGCTGGCCATGCTGGCGCGCACCATCGCCGTCAACGCCGCACAGTCCGCCGCCAGAGTCGCCGGGTCGGGGGCGCCGTCCTTCAGCGTGTAGCGCAGCTTGCGATCGGTATAGATGTCGAAGGGCTGGCTGGGGCGCGGCCCCTGCACCAGCACGACGCCGCGCGCGCGCAGCGCGTGGCGGACGCCGAGCTCGTACCAGACATTCGGATTGTCGAGCGTCAGGTCGGCGACGACCAGGTCGGCAAGCAGCAGCTCCTGGAACATGTCGGCGCGGATGTCGCCGGGACGCTCCTCTTCGTCGGCCCGGAAGACCTCCATCCCGGCCGCCTCCAGCGCCGGCCGGATGTACTCGGCGTACACGCGATTGAAGTCGATCAGCTGCCCATCGTGCCCCGGCTTGCTGCCGAAAGGCATGGCGACAAAGGCGTGTGCTTTCATTCCCGTCTCCGAGCAAAGGCAAGCGACCGATACCGAGCGCTCGTGTAGTGCTGGTCACCATACCAAAGTCATGGCGAGGAGGCGGATCCGACGCGATTCGCCGTCAGCGGGCAACGACGCGAGCGCCGTCGCCATGCCCCTCGACATAGACCACCTGCCCCTTGCGCAGGCCCGCGACGCCGGGCTGGGTGACCGAAATCAGGATGCCGCTGCCGGTACGAACGACGATCTGCTGCCCGGGAACGGGCTGCGCATGGGTTTTCTCGACTTCGTTACCGGCGACCGCTCCGCCAACCGCTGCCAGCACCATCGCCACGTCGCGGCCGCTACCCGCACCGATCAGGCTGCCGACACTCAACCCGGCCAGACCGCCGACCACCGCGCCGACACCGGCGTGATGGGAGGTCGGCAACGGGACGTCGACGATCTGTTCGACCACGCCGGTACGAACCCCCATTTCCCCCGCCTGCTGGCCGACGCCCGCACAGGCGGCGAGGAAGCCAAGCAGGGCAAGGACCGACCGGCGGGACGGGAATCCGTGCACCAGGGCCATCGCCGGGGAACGGGCGCGGCTCGGCAGGCGTGCAGCCGCCGCAGAATCCACCGCTAGCGTTTCCGGGGCGCGCGCTGGCGCCGGGGGGGCGCGCCTGCCGCACCCGCCGCGCCCGCGCCTGCAAGCGGCGCTGCCCCCGCCGGTCGATCGTCGCGCCGGCATCCGCCAGGACTGACGCCCTCGCCGAGAGCGATCAGTCGCTCGGCGGCCAACCCCCAGCCGGGCGCGCCACGACTGACCTGGAGAACGTCGCAGAATCGCGACAGCAGGCAAAGGTGGGCAACCACCGAGTCGAGCTGCTTCGGCTTGAGGCTGAGATTGGCCAGCGTCTCGTCGTAGGCGCGCACCACCTCGGCGAACGCTTCCTCGCCGGCCTCGCCCGAGTGCAGAAATCCACCATCGAGCAGGCGCTCGACGAGCAGCGACTCGGGCTCGCGCATCGCGTCCCAGAAGTCGGCGCTGCGTGCGTACGCTTCGCGCGCCGCCGAGCGGCAGTAGGACGCCAGGTCGATCGCCTGCTGCCGGTCAGCATCCGGCGCTGCCAGCAGCGCCTCGATGGCCAGGCGGTTGAGCGCGTTGTACGCCCGGAAAGCGGCATCGCCCGGCCTTCCCTCGCCCTGCCGGTAGAAATCGGCACTCTCGCGCAACGCCTCGTCCATCTGCGCGAACGCCGCTGCGCCGGCCGCCTGCCCTTCCGCCGTCGTGCCACTGGCGGCGAGCCCTCGCCGCGCAAAGACGTTGGCCTTGCGCTTGGCGGCGCTGCCGCGCAGCGCACAGCGTTCGCCATTCACCGACGCGCCGGCCGACGCGCCGCCAGCCAGTGGCGAGAGCAGGGCGTCGAGACTGCGCAGACGTTCGAGCGCGCTGTCGATCAGCGTCAGCGCGGCGTCGTCCCCCTCGTCCCCCTCGGACTTTTCGTCCTTTTCTCCCAGGCGCGCCTCGATATTGGCCAACTGCTCGATATCGCGTACCGGCACCTGCCCGCTGCCGTCGTCGGACTGCAGTGCGTCGAGATAAGCGTCGCGCGCCTTGCCGAACTCGCCGAGGTCAGCCCACACGCTGGCCAGCGCCGACTGGACCGCCGGCAGCCGCAACCAGCCTGCCGGGCAGCGCTCGTTGAGCAGGGCGTCGATGCTGCTCAGTTGCGCGTCGAGCTCGTGCCGGGTCTGCCGCTCGCTGCCCCGCGACAGCGCTGCACGGCGACTGGAAAGCTCGTCGAGCAATTCTTCGGGCGAGGCAAAGTTCGCTGCCCTGCCGGCGCTGCGCTGCAGGCGCGGCTCGGCCAGCCAACCCGGCTCGCCGTAGGCCTGGTAAGCGCCCCAGGTAATGTCTTCGCGATTGGCCTGCCAGACCGCTTTCCGCGCTTCGAAGACCGCCTGCCCGAAGGGCAGTCCGTCGAGCAGCAGGTGCTCGTAGAACGCCTTGCCGAAGATCATCGCGCCCTTGTCATCAACCGCCCAGCCGGCGACGACCACGCAGCGCACGCCGATGTTGATCAACTCACGCGCGACGCTGGCCGCCAGCAGGTTGCCGTCTTGCACGGTGCGCTCGGCATCCTGAGGGTGGCCGCCCTCGCCGCCGCTGCCCGTATCCACCTTGCCCAGGTGGCAGCAGCTCAGGAAAACCAGTTCCGGCACACTTTCCATGGCCCGTATTTCAGCGGCCGTAATCAACAGACCATCGGAAAGGACGACCCCCGAGCGACGGCGGCCATCGACGTGCTGTTGGTCGAAGATGCCGTGCGCCGAAATATGCAGCAGCCGGTACGGTTGCTGGTAGAGCCGGGTCAGGACGTCGGACGCGCGGCGGTCGCTGCCGATCTCGGCGACCACCTGGTAGGCCAGACCCTGCAGGATCGCCGCCACCTGGTAAGCCTCCTCCTCGGCGCCCGGCAGTGGTGGCGGGTCGGCCGCGTCGGGCCGCTGTGGATCCGGGAAAGCGGCGACGAAGCCCTCGACCGACGGATTGCCGACGACGAAGGCCTTGCGCTCGAGTCCCTGGCGCACCTGGCGGCGGAATTGCATGGCCGCGAGCTGCCGCACGACCGGGGTGCGCAGGGCCAGCGGCAGCCTTTCGCCGGCGCCGCGCTGATCGTCGGCGAACATCAACTCCCACGGCAGGTTGGCGGTGTAGTCGTCGACCACCAGGACGATGCATTCGAGCTGTCGCGCGGCGTCCTTGAAGTCGTGCGGCACCATCAACTGGAACAACACGCGACCGAAGTCCTCGCGCCACACCGGCGTCTGGATCTGCTGGCGCACGAGTTTCTCGACCAGGCCCGGCTGTCGCTGCAGAACCACCGACTCGGCGCGTGCGCGCTGGCCGACGTAGAGAAAGCGCAGGCGTTCGGCGATCGCCGTGCGCGGCCGCTGCGCGCGCGCCGACCCTCCCGCCGGACCGGCGTCGCCGGACGCGGGCAGGCTGGCGGGTAGCCCCCCCTGCTCGTGACGATCGGCGTCGGTGACGATCAGCCGCGGCCAGTAACTCGGGTTGCCGCTGTCGAACAGGCGTCGGCGCAGCCCTTCGCCCTGTTCGAGTTGCGGCCGACAGACGAGCGCCACATCGTAGCGCCGGGTCAGCTCGACGAGGCGCTCGGGCATTCGCCGCAACGCGTAAACGGCGGTGATCGCCGTGTCCTGATAGAGCTCGACGATGTCGAGGCGGGTGACGCGAATGGCGAGCCGCGTCGTCTCGTAAAAGCGCGCATTGGCCTCCATGACGCCGCGCAGCAACGCCTCGACCGACGCCGCCACCGACAGGTTGGCAGACGAGTTGTAGCCGAGCAGCAGCGCAGCCAGCGGCAGTTCGCGTTCGTCCTTGCCGAGCACGTCGATCACCTGCAGCAGATAGCGCAGGACGCCGGCACGCACCGCCTCGGTCAGATCGCCAACGCTGAGGTTGCCATCGTAGGCACCGAGGCCGGTGACGATCGCCCCGGTGAGGCTGCCACGGTGGCGTTCCTGCTCGTTGGGAACGCGCAGGACGACGCTCGCCGCGCCGCGCGGGCCGGCGTACAGACCCAGGTTGTAGCGCTGGGTGAGCTCGCCGTCGAGCAGTTCGCGGTCGATCAGCGCCTCGGCGCCGGCGATCGGGTCCTGCTCGTAGTGGCCGAGCAGAACCGGTTGGGTCAGGAAACGCAGGTCCATGGCCTTGACGGCGACCTCCAGGCGACGTTTCGGTCGCGCCGCGACGCAACTGCGTGGCGAACCGCCAAGCAGACCGCGCGCCACCGCCTCGCCGCCGTCGAGCGTTGGCGGTCCCGCGTCGTAGACCACCGGCAGCGGCTTTTCCTCGCCGCGCACCGCCGGCGGGCTGCTCAGCAGGCCGCTGGTCACGCCGTTGCTGAGCAGCTCGCCGAGGGCGGGGAAATACTCGCGCGTCGACGGCAGGTCGCCATGCTTGGCGGGCAGGTAGTAGTAGCTGCCGACGTTGTCGATACGTCCCGAAGCCCAGCTGACCGTGCCGTCCCCCTGGCTGGTGCCGACCATTTTCAGGCGCCCATTGACCTCGCGTATTCCGCACGGCGTATTGCGCGCGACGCCAAAGACATAGACGGCCTTTCTGGCGTAGGCCTCGGGCAGCGCCGGCGTCGCCTTGCCGTCCTGTGCCCACAGCCAGTTCGCCGCGTCGAGCTGCTGCTGGTCCGGCGTCGCCGAATTGCCGTTGCCGAACCACAGGTCGAAGACCTTCTTGCGGTAGTCGATCCAGGTTTTCGCCAGCCAGAAATCCTGCCTGTCGTCACCGCCGTCTGGCTGCCCCTGGAAGATATCGACGAAACCCGGCTTGGGAAGCAGCTGCAGGGCGCCGCGGAATCCGGCGACGATCTGCAGCACCTGGCGCATGTCGTGCCGAAGATCGAGGCGCACCAGCGAGCGCAGCGTATCACCCTTGCCGAGCAGGTTCTCGACCATCGAGTAGGCCCCCTGATTGGGCGTCCCGAGCATCACCAGGCGCGCGCCGTCGCGCGCCATCAGCGCGTCGATCACCGCGCGGCGCTTGTGGATGCTGGCGCGCACTACCAGGCCGCCCATGCTGTGCGCGAGCAGGCGCACCGGCTGCGTCGTTTCGCGCAGCAGGCGGTCGAGGAATTCGGCAAAGCGTTCGGCGAGCACATCCAGCGGCTGCCGCCAGTCGTAGGCGAAGCGCTCGACACGATGGCTGGTCGACAGATACTCGCAGATGTCGCCGTAGAACATCTCGAAGAGCTTCTCGGCCTCGACGCCCGACTGCTCCCAGGCAATCTTGCTCAGGCCACCCGCGGCAATGTCCAGCGGGTCGAACCAGACGCGGTCCGTGCCATTCACCGCGAGGTGCGAACCCATCACCCCGGGCAGCACGACGACCACCGGCAGGTCGGCACGGCGCACCTGCGGCGCGCGCGACACGGCGCCCACGCTCGCTTCGCCGTCCACGAACGGACCCGGCAAGGCCTGGAAAGCAGTCAGCGGCAGGACCTCGTCGGCGACCAGCCAGTCGCGCAGCGCAAGGCGGGTATCGATGTTCGTGAAGTAGCGGAAATGCGAGACTTCGGCGCCGCGGTCGAACAGCGCACGGGCCCGCGCCTGCGGCGCGATGCCGGCGAACATCGAGTCGCTATCGACGACCAGGTCGTTGTCGACGTTGTCGAAAAAAAGATAGTCGGTGAGCAGGACGCCGAGACGCTTGAGCAGATTGCCGCCTTCGATGTCGCCGGCAATCACCGCCATCTCGATGCCCGCGCGCACCGGTGCGTCGCGCAGCAGGCGGGCCATCGGCGAGTCCGGCAACATCGCTTCGATGCCGGGCACCAGATGCGCATTGGTGCGCTTGTGCGCGATTTCCAGAACCACGCGCTTGAAAGCCGAATAGAACGGGTTGCCGAAGAAGAACGGCACCTGCCCGATCAGCGTCAGCATCCCGGAAAGGAAGAGGTCCAGGTTGCCGCTCGCCAGCCGCGTCCCCTGCGCCGGACTGGCGACGCGTACGTAGCGCTGCACGCGCAACTGCCTGGCCGCCAGCGCGCTGGCCAGCTGGCGCAACTGCTCACGCTGCTCGGCGTGCGCCGAGTCGACTTCGCGGCGCAGGCCTTGCGCTTCGGCTTCGCTCTCGCAGGCGTCGCCGGTACCCGGCAGATCGGCCTTGTATTGCTCGATCAGCCGGTCGAAGTCGTGCACGCAGAGCAGATCGGCAACCAGGCCGCCGCGCGAGTGCGAGACCAGGCTGAGCTGAAGGCCGTCGGGCAGCGCCGCGAGCAGCTCGAGGGCGTTTTCGATCGGGCTCTCGGAGAGCGTGCGGTGCTCGTAAGCGTAGATGCCGCCGCTGAAGTGGCGCTGCAGGACGCTCCACAGATCACGCTCGTCGACCTGCAGGTCGCCAAAACTGCCGAGCGTGTTCGACCCGGTGCCATGCACGAAAAGCAGGACCGGCCGTTTCTCCGCCGCCGCCCGCTGCAGCTCGCTCCGCGCGCGCGCCAGCGCCTTGCTGTCCTGCGCCTCGGCGGCGCGACGCCCGCCGTCCCAGCAGTAAACGCCGGTCGGCCGACCGAGCCGCGCCTCGATCGCCCACATCAGCGCCCGCGTTCCCAGCCCGCTGACGCCCAGTTCGGCGACGTCGCCAGCACCCTTGCGCAGCTCGCCGAGCTTGTCCCTGGCGGCGTCGATGATTTCGTCGCTGGCGCGCCCCACCGCCAGCGCAAAGACCTTGCTGACCAGGCCGCCGATGGCGTCGCCGAGCAAGCCGCGCGTCGCCGCCCCGTCGCTGCGCAGGCGATCGAAGAGAATCTCGCCGTCGCTGCCGATCAGCTCGGGCCGGCTGCGCAGCAGCGAGGCCTTGAGCTTGCTCGCCGAAGTGATCAGTACGCCGCCGTCGGCGAGTTCGATGACCAGCACCTCGTCGTCCTGCGCCGCGTACTGCTGGGCGCTGGCGCCGGCACCGCGCACCGCGGCGCCGACCTCGAAGCTGGCGCGCGCCTGCAGGTAAGCGGCGGGCAGGAAAGGATCCTCGGCCTCGCCTGCCGAACGACGGACGCTCTGCAGCAACGCCGGCAATTGCGGCTGGTCGCTCTGGCGACCAGTGAAGTTGAGAGTAGTGGGATCAGCCATCATCGCCTCCATCGAGTTCGTGCCACGCCCGGTGCCGCGGCGTCGTGCCGTGAGAGTCGCCACCGCGCCGCCATCCCTCGCCGCCGCTCACGGCAGGCTGGCGGCCGCCGGCGACGGCCCTGCCGTCAGGTGAAAATCTGGCGTTTGCGGGCGTCGTCGCTGCCAAAGATCTGCGGGCTCTGCGGATACGACGCCGACGGCAGGAAACCCGGAGTGATCGCCGCATGCCACTGCGCGTAGGTGGCATTGGCCGGCAGCAGTTTGAGCGTTTTCAGCGCGTAATAGGTGAACGCCCCGCAGGGACGGCCGCTGATGCGCGCGTCGTAGCTGAAGTTGTTCGGTCCTTCCTTGCAGCCGGCGAGCAGCAGATCGCCCATCATTCGCGACAGCGCGCCGGCGAAGGGCGAGCCGCCCGAGGTCACCGGCACGGTCGTCAGCGGCTGGCCGCTGATCCCGTGCGGCAGCTTGTCGGCCGCCAGCCAGTTGCCCATCGGCATGAAACGTGGGCGCAGCGCGTCGTCGGCGTCGGGATCGGCGGCCGCAGCGCGGGTGACGGTACCCGAGTGACAGCTGTCGGAAATCAGCAGCAAGCGCACGCCCGCCTTGCGCGCCGAGAACAGGGTGTTGATCTCGTCGTCGATCAGCGGCCCGCCACCGGTCTGAATGTCGTAGGGGCAGAGCGCCTCGTCGAGACCGTCGATCTCGTCGCCGTTGGTGTCCGGCACGTAGGTCCCGTGGCCGGAATAAGTGATCACCAGCACGTCGCCGCTGACGCCACCGGCGATCAGCGCTTGAATGTCGTGGACCATGGCCGCCTTGGTCGCCTGCTGGTCAAGCAGCTTGCTCACCGCAAAGCCGCGCCCGGCCAGTTCGGCAGCCCAGTCGTTGGCGTCGTTCACGCAACCATTCAGATCCATGTGCGTACCGGGGTAGTTGTTGATCCCCATACAAAGCGCGCGCTTGCTCATGACTGCCTCCTGTCGATTGATCGTTGCTGATTGATGGCGAACTGTGAACTGCGAACTGCGGCCCTCAGTCTAGCAAGCGCGAAAGCAATAACAAACCTCGCCATCGCTCCGCCGCCATCCTGCGGGCGACCCTTCCGCCGTCGCCGGCAAGGCGTCATCGAGGCCGCGCCCGCTGCTCTCCAGGACCTTTTTCCCCCACCGCCGCCGAGCCTGGCCTATGCTGTGCATGGCCGGAACCTTGCCGGCGGGCATTCGTCGAGGAGGAATCAGCTTGAAGAGAAGACATCTGCTTGCCGGTTTCGCGCTCTGCGGTGCGGCCGTGCCCGTACTGGCACAAGCGTCGCGGGACCCGGTCAACTCGCGCGGCCCGGCGCTGCTCACCGTGAGCGGCCATATCGCTGCCGGCAACCGGGGGCCTCTTGACCCTGCGCTGGATCAGCTGATGAAGAAACAGGGCGTCGAATTCACGCGCGCCTACAGCTTCGACTTTGCCGCGCTGAGCGCGCTGCCAGCAACGGCCATCGCTCCCACCCTTGAATACGACAATCGCCAGCATCGGCTCACGGGCCCCTTGCTGAGCAGGGTACTTCGCGCGGCCGGTGCGCAGACGAACGAAACGACCCGGCTGCTCCTGCGCGCGATCGACGGCTATACCGCGCTCGTGCCGCTTGCCGAGGTCGACCGCTTCCGCTTCATTGTCGCCACCCATCTCGATGGACAGCCCATCCCCCTCGGCGGGCTCGGGCCGCTGTGGGCTGTGTACGAGCCCGACGCCTTTCCGGAAATGGCGTCGAAACCCGCCAGCGAGCGCTTTGCGCTCTGCCCCTGGGGCCTGTACCACGTCGAGGTTCAGTAGACGGGAATCGACCCCGGGCAAGGCGTGGCGCGCCAGTGGTCAGACAATGGAACTGGATTGCCGCGTCGGCTTCGCCTCCTCGCAATGACGGGGGCTGGGGACGGGTTGCCCGGAATTGGCGGCGAGGGCAGCGAGGGCAGCAGAATCGAGCCGGCGAAATCCAGCCACCGCGCGGGTTTCATGCTGCGCTCAGGGGCGCTGCGCCGCCTGGCGCGCAGCGCCCAAGTTTGACCACACTTGCCGGGAACGGGGATACTCTCACCATATAACAGGAAATTTCCTATCCTTCAGTGGGAGCGGCACGCTGCCGGGCGCCACTGAAACAGGCCGACGAACGCTGCTCCGAAGCACCTCGACCGGCGCTTGCGGCACTCTCCAGGAGGACTCCGATGAACACCGAGCAACAGCCGAGTGTCGGTCTGGCCTTGTCCGGCGGCGGATTCCGGGCGACGCTTTTCGGTCTGGGCAGCCTCTGGCGGCTCAACGAGGGCGGGCTGCTGCGCCGCCTGACGCGCATTACCAGCGTTTCCGGCGGCTCGATTCTCGCCGGCGTGCTGGCCCACCGCTGGCGGCAGCTCAACTTCGTCGACGGTCAGGCGAGCAACTTCGAGGAAGTCGTCGCACAACCGGTGCGCGAGTTCTGCAATCAGACCATCGACGTGCGCACCGCCCTGCTCGGCCACCTGACGCCGTTCGTGACTTCCGGCGACTTTCTCGCCCGGCGCTACGCCAGCGACCTGTTCGGCGAAACCCTGCTGCGCCAGATCGCCACGCCCGCGGACGATCACGCGCCGCGCTTCATCTTCTACGCCACGAACATGCAGACCGGGCGCAGCTTCCGTTTCCGTCAGGACTACATCGCCGACTACGTCCTGGGCATTTCGTACACCTCCGACGTCCCTCTCGCCGAGGCGGTCGCCGCGTCCAGCGCTTTCCCGCCGATTTTCTCGCCGCTGGTACTGAAGACCGAACCCGACGCCTGGGAGAGGCCCCAGCGCGAGCTGGCGAACCTCTACAGCCTGCGCCGCCGGATCGTCCTCGCCGACGGCGGCATCTACGACAACATGGGTCTCGAAGCCCTGCTCGACAACGTCGATATCGTTCTCGTCAGCGACGCCGGGGCACCCTTCGCGATCGATGAATCGCCGTTCGAGGACGACCTCCTGCAGCTCGGCCGGGTACGCGACATCCTCATCGACCAGACCCGCGCGCTGCGCAAGCGCGCGCTGATCGGCGATTTCGAGAGCGGGCGTCGGCAAGGCGCGTACTGGGGAATCGGCACGGCGATCGACGACTACGAGGACGACGACCCACTGACCAGCGACAACGCGGTCAGCGCCGCGCTGCAGGACATCCCGACCCGCCTCAAGGCGTTCACCGCGCAGGAGCAGGGGCAATTGATCAACTGGGGCTACGCGCTGGCCGACAGTGCCCTGCGCACGCGCACCGACCTGCCGCTCGGCGCGCCGCAGGGCTGGCCGGTCGGCGCCTGGCCGCTCTGCTGAGGAAGCGACGATGATCGATCGCCAATATCTCGCCGCCTGGAGTCTCGACCTCGACGACGCCGGCTTCGCGCAGGCGCTGGCCGCCGCGGGCGTCTGGACCGCGGCCCGCCCGGGAGAGCCGCTTGCCGCGCCAGCCGGCAGCGAGCGCGCGCCTGCGGCCAGCGCCGCCAGTATCGTCGATCTCCTTGCCGCTGCCGGCGAGCAGCAGGCGCGCGACGACGACGCGCGTGGCCGACAGCGCAGCCGCGCCCCGTTGGACTGGCAGGCGCCGCCCCCCGCGGCGCTCGCCACCCTGCCGACGGCGAGCGTGCTGGCCGCGGCCTGGTCGTCCCTTGTGGACCAAGTGTCCGCCGGGCCTCGTCTCGCCGTACGCAGCCGGGCGCAGGGCTGGAAGACGCTGCTGCCGATGGTGCACGCCCTGCAGCAGCCGGCGGTCGCCGCCGCGAGCGTCTTCGTCGCCGACGCCTTCGCGGCCGACGGACGCGTCGATTGGCAACTTCCCTTCCGCATCGCCGTTCTGCCCGACGATCGCCTGGCCGGTTCGTTTGCCGAGATTCCGGCGCCGCCGCAGCCGGGCTGGCCTTATCGCTTCAGCGTCGCCGGCCGCGCCACGCCGCGCCTGGAAGTGCTCGTTTTCAGCGGCTCGCTGCGGCACACCGCCGCCCGCCTGCTGCACCGCCGTTCGCCGAGCCGGGCGGCGCTGGTGCTCGTCCTCGGGGGAATCGACGCCGTCGGCGACGCGCTCGAAGCGCTGCTGCGCGTCGTCGCCGCAGAGCTGTCGGCCGAAGGCGTGGTCTGCATCGCGCCGCGCGCCGACGCCAACAGCGACGCCGCCCTGCCGACGCTGCAGGGCTTCGCCGACGCGCTGAGCCACGACACGCCGCTGGACGTCGCCCTGGCGCACTGCTTCGGCCAGCGCGTGACCGCGTTCCTCGGCGGCGACCTGCTGCGCATCAGCGCCCTGTCGCATTCGGTCGCCACGCTGACCGCCCGCCTGCGCGCCTTGCCCGACGACGCCGAACTGGCGCTCAGCGAACGCTCGCTGTGGCGGCTGGTCGGCGATCCCGATCAGGTCGCCGCGCCGCCGACGCGCGGCGCCACCCGCGCGGCCGGAGGTGATCGGGGCCGTGCACGCGGTCAAGGCAGCGGGCGCGTGGGGGGCGTGCTGCCGTCCGCGCGCAGCGTCTCCCCGGCCCTGCTGGCCCGGCGCATGGACGAGGCGAGCCGCGACTACGGCTACGACCATGAGTCCGACGAAGCGTCGTCGCTGACCGAAGTGGCCAGCGAGTTGCGCGGGCGGGAGGGCGAAGACGCCGGCGAACAGCCCGAGCTGCGCTTCATCCAGCACCGCTTCTGGCGCCGGCACGATGCGCAGCTGGTCGAGGAACGGCAACGCCTGCAGGTCGGCGTACCGATCCTGCTGCGCCTGCGCATCGGGCCGCCGGACGAAGCGTGGCAATCGGCGCCGGAAGCGTTTCCGGCGCACGAACTGCCGCGCAGCGAGCAGCCGCATCGACTGCAGGTGGTCTTTCACGAGCCGACGCAACTCGACGCACCGCTGCTCGGCGAGCTCATCCTGCCGCGGTTCGGGCCGAGCAGCGTCGCCGAGTTCGTGTTCACCCCGCGCCGCCGCGCCGCTTTCGCAGGGCGGGTCAGCGTCCTGCACCGCGGCCGCGTGCTGCAGACGGTGCTCATCCACGCCCGCGTCGCCGCCGCCGACGAAGCCCTCGCCGCCGGTAGCGCCGGGGAAGCGATCAGGCAGCAGGTCGAAGCGCGCGTGCGCCAGCATTGGGGCGAACTCGGCGCGCGACGGCGTTTCGACGCCGCTTTCATCCTCAACCACAGCAATGAGCAGCGGCCGCTGCTCACCGGCGTCGCCGGCAAGCGTGCCTGGGCCAAGGATCTGAGCGGTATCGAAGAGCCGATCGCGAGCATCAACCAGCTGCTCTCCGACGTCGCGCACAGCGTCGCCGACTACAGCGCGGGGCTGACCAGTGGCGACAACCGCAAGCTCTTCGTCAAGCTCGCTCGCCTCGGCGCCGACCTCTACTCGAGCCTGGTGATCGACAACCTGCAGCCGCTGCAGCGCGCAGGCATGGACGTCGACGAAGCGACGCACATCCAGCTGGTCAGCACGCGCGCCGACGCCGTCGTTCCCTTCGAGTTCATCTACCAGTACCTGCCGCCCGACGACGATGCGGGCGTCGACTTCTGTCCGAACGCCCTGCAGGCGCTCGCCGACGGCGCCTGTACGCAGGGCTGCGCCGGCCAGCAGGAGCCGCGTCGACACGTCTGTCCGATGGGTTTCTGGGGCCTGCGCAAGGTCATCGAACGACACGTCTACAACCCGGCGATCGACGTCCCCGACCAGGCCGAAGTGATCGTCCAGGCCGAACCGGTCGGCACGCGCGTACGCCTGCAGCTCGACCAGGGGGCGCTGGTCGGCTACAGCCAGGAGGTCAAGGCGAGCGACGTGGCGCCACTGCTCGCCGCCTTGCGCGAGCAGCTGCCGGAAACGGTGCACGTCGCCGGCAACTGGGACGAATGGAAACAGTCGGTCAGCGGCAGCCACCCGAGCCTGCTCGTCGCCTTCCCGCACAACACCGGCGAACGCCAGGACATCGCGCTGGAAATCGGCGGGGTGGCCTTCAAGACGCTGCGCCTGCCACGCGAATACGTGCATGTCGACGGCGCCTACCCCTTGCTGCTGCTGCTCGGCTGCGACACCGCCAGCAGCGCGCAGCAGTACGCCAACCACATCCGCTATTTCCGCCAGGCGGGCGCCGCGGTGATCGTCTCGACCATCGCCACGGTGTTCGGCCCGCACGCCGTGCGGGTCGGCGAGAAGCTGCTCGAAGTGCTGCTCGCCATCCACCGCCAATCGACTGCCGACGAGCAATCCGGCGCGCCGCGCCAGCCGGACGCCGTTCCCTGCCTCGGCGAAGCGCTGCGCGAAGCGAAACGGCAGGCACTGCGCGAAAGCCTGCCGATGGCCCTGTGCGTCGTCGCTTTCGGCGACGCCGACTGGCGCCTTTGACTGGAGATCGATGATGATGACCCCGACCAGCAACGACGGCGCCTTCCTGCGCATCGAAATGTTGCCCGCACTGCACGGCGACTGCCTGTTCGTCGAATACGGCGACAGCACCCGCACGCGCCGCCTGCTCATCGACGGTGGCCCGATTGCCACCTACCGGCATCTCGCGGCACGCCTGGACGCGCTCCCCGCCGGCGACCGGCGTTTCGAACTGGTGGTCATGAGCCACGTCGATACCGATCACGTCGAGGGCATCGTTCGCCTGCTCGCCAACCAGCCGCTGCCGATGCGGGTCATCGACCTGTGGTTCAACGGCTGGAGCCATCTCACCTCCGGCGGACGCGTGCTGGGAGGCAAGCAGGGCGAGTTTCTCAGCGCGCTGATCGTCCGCCGCTTCGAGGAAGGGCAATGGAACGGCGCGTTTTCCGGGCAGGCGGTGGTCGTCCCCGACGACGGAGCGCTGCCCGAACGCACGCTGGCCGGAGGCATGAAGCTGACGCTGCTGTCGCCGACACCGGCAACGCTGGCCGAGATGCGCAAGGCGTGGGAAAAGGACCTCGGCGCCGACGTCACCCCCGGCGACCTCGACGCCGCCTGGCAACGCCTCGCGCAGCGCAAGGCCTACCTGCCCGGGCAGGGCCTGCTCGGCACCACCCCCGAACTCGACACGCTGCTCGAGCGCCAGCTGAAGGTCGACAGCTCGGCGGCCAACGGCAGTTCGATCGCCTTCCTGGCCGAGTTCGCCGGCAGGTCCTGCCTCTTTCTCGCCGACGCCTACCACCAGGTGATCACCGCGTCGCTCAAACGCCTGCTGCAAGAGCGTGGCCAGGCGATCCTCAAGGTCGACGCCGTGAAAGTCGCCCACCACGGCAGCGCCGGCAACGTCAGCGACGAACTGCTGGCGCTGATCGACAGCCCGCGCTTTCTCGTCAGCACCAACGGCAGCCGCTTCCGCCACCCCGACGCCGAAGCGATGCAACGGATCATCGCCCGCTCGCCGCATCAACCGCCGACGCTGTGCTTCAACTACGCCAGCAAGACGACTCGGCCGTGGGCTTCGCCGCAACGGCAGGCCGAGCTGTCGTATCGAGCCGAACTCAATCCAACCGCGGACGCGCCCTACGTGATACAACTGTAGGCTGCCGTCCTGCCCCGCGGCGACAACAAGCACTCCGGAGCACGGCCAACAGGTAGCTATGACAGACAAGACAAACAGCGAGCAACGAAAATCGGAAACGGGCGCCGCTGTGCCCCTCCCTGCCGCCGACGAAAGTTCTTCGCCGGCGCTGACCATCGTCGGCATCGGCGCCTCCGCCGGCGGGCTCGAAGCCTACGAGACATTCTTTCGCCACCTGCCGCCGGATACGGGAATGGCCTTCGTTCTCGTGCCGCATCTCGACCCCGGCCACGAGAGCATCCTCGGCGAGATCCTGCAACATTCGACGGCCATGCCGGTCCGCGAAGCCGAGGATCAACTGAGCGTCGTCGCGAACACGGTCTATGTCATCCCGCCCAACCGCGAGATGACCCTCCGCGACGGCAAACTGCAGCTCTCGCTACCCGAGTTGCCGCGCGGCCGGCGGATGCCGATCGACAGCTTCCTGCGCAGCCTCGCCGAGGCGTGTAAGCACAACGCCGTGGGCATCGTTCTTTCCGGTACCGGCAGCGACGGCACGCTGGGGCTGCGCGCCATCCACGGCGCGGGAGGCATCACCCTGGTCCAGGAGCCCGCCTCGGCCAAGTATTCCGGGATGCCGGAAAGCGCGCTGCGCAGCGGCTACGCCGGCCATGTCGTGACCGTCGAAGACATGCCGACGCTGCTCCTCGCCGGGACCCACGCGCTCGCCGAGCACGGCGTGGCGGCTGCGCCAACGGCGGCGGGCGCAGCCGACCACAGCGAAGTGCTGCGCGTGCTGCGCAATGCCACCGGTCACGATTTCTCGCTCTACAAGAAGGGCACCATCGGCCGGCGCATCGCGCGCCGGATGGTCCAGCACGCGCTGCGCGACATCGACGCCTACGGCGCCTACCTCGCCGCGCATCCGGCCGAGGTCCAGGCCCTGTTCAGGGACCTGCTGATCAATGTCACCAGCTTCTTTCGCGACCCCGAGGCCTTCGCTGCGCTGGGCAACGAGATCGTTCCCAAGCTGCTCGCCGGCAAGCCCGACGATTATGTGTTTCGCGTCTGGATCGCCGGCTGCTCGACCGGTGAAGAGGCCTACTCGGTCGCCATTCTGCTGCGCGAAGTCATGGACCGCCTGCAGCAGACGTTCCGCGTCCAGATCTACAGCACCGACCTGGACCAGGAAGCCATCAGCGTCGCCCGCAGCGGCTTCTATCCGCCGAACATCGCCGCCGACCTCAGCCCGGAACGTCTGCAACGCTTTTTCGTCCGCGAAGACGCCGCCTACCGGGTGCGGAAGGAGATTCGCGAGATGCTGGTGTTCGCCGTCCAGAACGTGATCAAGGATCCGCCCTTCACCCGACTCGACCTGATCTGCTGCCGCAATGTGATGATCTACCTCGAACCCGAGCTGCAGAACCGGCTCGTCCCGACGCTGCATTACGCGCTCAAGCCGGGTGGCGTTCTCTTCCTGTCGCCGGCCGAGACCATCGCCGATCACGCCGAGCTGTTCCAGCCGCTGAACCACAAGTGGAAAATCTACCGGTCGATTGCCAGCGCCGCGTCGACCCGCGCCTTGATGGTCAGCGGCCTCGCCTGGCCAAGAGCGAATGCCGACAGAAACTGCGAAGCGATGCCGATCGCCGCGACGGCGACCAACATCGAGCAGATCGCGCGGCGGGCCCTGCTCAACGCCTTCGCCCCACCGTCGGTGGTCACCGACGGCACGGGCAACATCCTCTTCGTCCATGGCGAGACCGGCAGGTATCTGCGCCCGGCACCGGGCGAAGGAACGCTCAACGTCGTCGACATGGCCGTCGACGGCCTGCAACTCGAACTGCGCGCGGCGTTCCTCCATGCGGCCGAGAAAGGTGCCCAGACCAGCGCGCGCGAAGTATTGCTGCGCGTGGACGGCGGGTTCCAGACCGTCGCCCTGAGCGTACGCCCCCTGCCCAGCCCGGACAGCAATCGACAGCGGCTGCTGGTCAGTTTCCAGGACGTCGACAGGGCGCTGCCGCTCGCCACGCCGGCCGTCGACGGCACCACCGGCGAGACCGGCGAGACCGGCGAGGTCGGGGAAGCGGGCGCCGCGCAGCGCGTCGTCGAACTCGAACGCGACCTGGCGGATACCTGGGAGAGCCTGCAATCGACGATCGAGAAGCAGCAGATCTCCAACGAGGAGCTGATGTCGACCAACGAAGAGCTGCAGTCGACCAACGAGGAGTTGCAGTCGACCGTCGAGGAACTCGAGACCTCCAAGGAAGAACTGCAGTCGGTCAATGAAAAACTGGTGACGCTCAATACCGAATTGCAGACCAATATCGACCAACTCGGCGATACACAAGACGACCTCAGGAACCTGCTCGACAACGTCAGCGGTGGCATCATCTTTCTCGACGCGCAGCTGCTCGTCCGCCGCTTCACCCCGGCGGCTGCGGATCTCTATCGCCTGATCGGCAGCGATATCGGCCGACCGCTGGCCGACATCCGCGCCAACATCGTCGACGACGACCTGCTCGCCGACGCGCGGGCGGTGCTCGACTCCGGCCAGGCGCGCGAGCGCGAGGTGCGCACGCGCAGCGGCCTCTGCTATCAGGCGCGCCTGAAGCAGTACCGCCGACTCGACGACCAGCTGGATGGCGTGGTGATCACCTTTACCGACATCAGCGCCCTCCTCGCCGCCCAGTCGGCAAGCGAGGCCGCACGACGGTTCGCCGAAAGCATCGTCGACGCGGTGCGCGAACCCCTGCTCGTCCTCGACGGCCACTTGCAGGTGATCTCCGCCAGCCGCTCGTTCTACCAGCGCTTCCAGGTCAGCCCGGAGGAGACGGTCGGGCGGCAGCTATACGATCTCGGCAACCGGCAGTGGGACATCGTCGCCCTGCGCGAACTGCTCGAAAGCATCCTCCCACGCGACCAGACCGTCGACGGATTTGCCGTGGACTGCGAGCTGCCCAACGTTGGCCGGCGCAAGATGATGCTCAATGCCCGCCGCATGGCGGGTGAATCAGCGCTGATCCTGCTGGCCATGGAAGAAGTACCCGGCGGCTGAAGTGACGGGCGGGCAGCCCGCCGGACGCCGTCATTGCAGCCGCCGCCAGCGCCGCTACTCGTTCGTCGTTCGCGCGAGCGGCAGCCAGATGCGGAAGGCACTGCCCTTGCCGAGTTCACTACGCACGTCGATGCGCCCGCCGTGCATGCGGACGATTCCCCACGCCGACGACAGGCCGAGCCCGGTACCGCGGCCGATTGCGCGGGTGGTGTAGAACGGCTCGAAAATGCGCGCCAGGTTTTCCGGCGCGATACCACGGCCATTGTCCTCGATTTCGATCCAGCCTTGATCCCCCTGCCGGCCAGTGCGCAGGAAGATCCGCCCCGCTCCGTTCCCGCTCTCGTCCAGCGACTGGATGGCATTGACCAGCAGGTTCATGAACACGTGGTTGAGCTGACCGGGACAGCAATGAAGCGCCGGCAGGTCGCCGTACTGGCGCACGACTTCAGCGCTTTGCCGCAGTTCGTGGCTGGCGACATTGAGCGTGCTTTCGAGGCCGGCGTGCAGATCGGCGACCTGCCATTCCGACTCGTCGATGCGCGCAAAATCCTTCAGGTCGCTGACGATGCGCGCAACACGCGCGATGCCTGCGGCGGAGTCGGCCACCACGGCCGGGGCATCGTCGCGCACGAAGTCAAGATCGCAACGCTCGCGCAGCGCGTGGATTCTCGCCAGCAGCGAGGAATCCCGGGCGAGCAGGGCCTCGCCCGCCGCGTAGGCATCGATGATCGCCAGCAGGTCCTGCACATAGCCTCCGAGAGTCGCCACGTTGGCGCGCACAAAGCTGATCGGATTGTTGATCTCGTGCGCGACACCGGCCGCGAGCTGCCCCACGGACACCAGCTGCGCCGACTGAACGAGATGCGCCTGCGCCGCCGCCAATTCCTGCAGCAGGCGCTGCTGCTCGGCCTTTTCGGCGGTCAGCTGGCGATTCGCCCGCGCCAGCGCGCGCTGCTGCTCGGCCAGCTCGTCGTTGAGGTCCATCACCGCCGCGAGCAGGTTTTCGTTCTCGCGCACGTCGTGCTCGGCGATCATGGCCAGGTGATCGCCGCGCCGACAGACCTTCGCCAGCAGCGAGCGCGGCTCGCCGAGTTCGCCAAGAAAGGTGATCAGGCCCTGATGCACCACTTGCCCGGGCGTCGCCCGCTGCGCGCCTGCGGCCAGTTCCGCAAAGCTCGGGTCACTGATGTACGGGGCCACATTGTCGACGACGCTGCCGGGCGCGAGTTGCAGCACGGCGTAGAAACCGTCGTTGGCAGAGATCACCCGTCCCGCCAGACTGATGTCTGCCAAGGCGACGGATCGCAGCGACTGTAGCAAAGACTGGTGCATGGACTGCGCTAGCCGCTCACGAGCGCACTGGCGGCCGCCGCAGCACTCACCGCGTCGGCGCCCAGGAGTTCGCCGGCAAAGCTCTGCGCCAGGAGTGGAAACTGGTTGAAAACCAGCCCGCCGACGACGATCCGCGGACAACGGTCGGCACGACCCGCGCGCAGCGCGGCGACCGTTTCGCGCAGGCTGCGCAGTTGCTGCGGCAGCGACGCCGAAAGCCCGACCAGATCGGGTCGCAGCCGCTTTACCTGGTCGATCAGGGCCGCTTGCGGAACGTCGGCGCCGAGATAATGCACCGTCCACCCGGCCAGCTCGAAGGCGTCGGCCACCATCCGCAGGCCAACGCTGTGGCGGTTGCCGGCCGGACACGCCAGGAGCGCCTTGCGACCGTTGTCGGCTGCCGCCACGGCGCGCCCGAAGCCCTGCGCCATCAGGCTTTGCGCCATGGCCGTGGCAAGGTGCTCCTGGGCCACGGAAACGCGGTTCTGCTGCCAGCGTCGACCGACCTCGTAGAGCGCCGGCTGGACGACATGGATTTCAGCATCGGCCAGCGAAGCTTCACGGTCGAGCGCCTGATTGAACAGCGCCGACGCCTCGCGTCTCTGGCCCGCGAGCATGGCATTCCCGAAGGCCTCGGCTTCTTCCCACGGCACGGGGCAGGGGCGATCGTAGGAGGGCGGCGGAAGGCCGCCGGCCAGAGCCTCCCGGCCAGCAGTCAGCGCCGCAAGCACCGGCCTGGCAGCAGCTCCCAGCCGCTTGGCGAAGAACTCGCCGAGGTCGTCGAGCGAGCGCGGCAGCGAATCGCACGGCACACCGCGCGACGAGAGAACCTGCGCCAGCCAGCCGAGATAGGCCAAGAACGGCGACAGATCGCCGCTGGCCAGCGACGGATGCAGGAAGTCAAGGTGGTAAGCGATGTCTTCGGCGCAAGCTGCCAAGGCCTGCGGCCCGCGCCGGGCAAACAACTCCGGCCAGGCCGCCTGGCTGGCGGCAGTCGCATGCGCGATCGCTTCGCCGCGCAGGGCGAGGAAGCGCTCGATCGTTTCTTCGTCGGTCTGATAGCCACTGGGGGGGGTAGTCATCTCACGCTCCCGGTCGGCGCTGCTTGGCGCATGGCCAACTCACTCGGCGATCCGCTCCAGGCGACGGATAGGTGTGGACGCGCGAGAAAAGCTTGGCGCACGGCGTCGTGCATGCCGTTGGCGACGGTGAAGCGGCTCAGGGCGACGAACACATCACGGTTTCCTTATGGGGGAGCGCATTAGAGCAGCTGCGTTCGGCGCTGGCAAGCCTTGCTGCGCGTCGGCCGAAGCGCCGCAAGCGACGCTCGCCGTCGGACAAGGCGCGCAGGACGCATGGTGGCGCATCGACGATCAGTCGTGCTCCTTGCCAAAGCGTTCCTTCCAGGTGCGGAAAGCGTCGCGAATCTCGCTCTTCAGGTGCTCGTCGTCCCACGGTTTGCTGAGGTACTTGTGGATCGAGCCCTTGTTGATGGCGTCGGTCACGGCGGTGATTTCGGAGTAACCGGAGAGAACCAGGCGCACGGTACGGGGATAGAGCGTCTTGACGCGGGCGAGAAGCTCGGTACCGGTCATCACCGGCATGCGCTGGTCGGAGACGATCACCGCGACGGGCTCGCGCGCCAGGACGGCGAAGGCGGTGCTGGCACTGTCGGCAAGCAGCACCCGATAGCCCTCGCGGCGGAGCAGGCGGTTGAGCGCCGAAAGAATGCTCGGCTCGTCGTCGACCAGCAGCACGGTCGGCGGCGCGTCGTCCCTGCCACTCGCGAGGGCCAGGCGCTTGCCGGCGCTGCGCAGCGCGGCGAGCTGGTCGGCGGGCAGCGGTCGCGAGAAGAAATAGCCCTGCATCTCGTCGCAATCGTTGCGCCGCAGATACTGCATCTGCTCCTCGCTTTCAACGCCTTCGGCGAGCGTGATCTTGCCCAGCTTGTGCGACATGGCGATGATCGCCTGGGTGATCGCGGCGTTGGCCGGATTGCTGATGGTGTCGCTGACGAAAGACTGATCGATCTTGACGACGTCGATCGGAAAACGTGACAGGTAGGCGAGCGACGAATAGCCGGTGCCGAAGTCGTCGAGCGACAGGCGCACGCCGATTTCCTTGAGCCGCTCGCTGGTCCGCGCCGACATCACGACGTCGTGCATCATCGCCCCCTCGGTGATCTCGAGTTCGAGCGTGCGCGGGTCGACGTGGTGCTTGGCGAGCGCATCGCCGACGCTCTGGCAGAGATTGGCCATGCGGAAATGGCGCGCCGAGAGGTTGACCGCCACCTTGAGTGGCGGGAAGCCGGCGTCGAGCCAGGCGCGCGCCTGGCGGCAGGCCTCGCCAACAACCCATTCGCCGATGGCGATGATCAGGCCGCTCTCTTCGGCCCAGGGAATGAACAGGCCAGGCGGGATCATTCCCTTCTCGGGATGCTGCCAGCGCAGCAGCGCCTCGACGCCGACCAGCGCACCGGTGTGCAGGCTCAGCTGCGGCTGGTAATGCAGCAGCAGTTGGCGGTTTTCGACGACGCGGCGCAGCTCGCCGAGCAATTCACGGCGTTGCCCATCCTCCGCATGCAGCAGGCGATCGAAGCGCGCCACGCCGTCGCCGCCGTCGCGCTTGGCTTTTTGCGTTGCACTGCTGGCGCGGGCCAGCAAGTCGCCCGGATCTTCGCCGTCGACCGGAAAACAGGCGAAGCCAATTGACGGGGTGACGTCTATCGTGCGCTCGCCACTGTGGAAAGTGGGTCGCAGCGCCGCCTGCAGGCGGCGCGAGATCTCCTCGTAGTCGTCCCCCGCGGCGATGTCCGGAACGATCAGCAAGAGGCCAAACTCGTCGCTGCCCAGGCGGGCGACGACGTCGGCCTCGCGCACGGCATCGGCGAGCCGCTGCCCGATATCGATGAGCAGGCGGTCGCCCTGTTCGTGGCCGAGCAGGCGGTTCACGCTGTCGAAGTTGTCGATGTCGATATGCACGACGGCGATTCCCGTATTGTCGTCGGCAATATGCGTCACCAGCCGGGTCAGTTCGGCAAGAAAGCCGACGCGGTTGCGCAGCCCGGTCAGGGCGTCGGTACTGGTGAACGCCTCCAGCCGCTTTTCCAAAGCGCGTTGCTGCGTGGAGTCCTCACCGATGGCGAAGTAGAAGCTGACCTGCCCTTCCTGATCGGTAATCGGCGAGATCGTTATCCGCTCGGCAAACACCTCGCCGTCCTTGCGCTGATTGATCAACTCGCCGCTCCAGCTGCTGCCGCCGCCGAGGGTTGCCCACATTTCCTTGTACGTGGACTCCGGCGTCAGCCCGGAGCGAAACATCTGCGGCTTGCGCCCAATGACGTCCTCGGCGGCGTAGCCGGTCATCGCCAGCGCCGCCGCATTGGCGAAAAGGATGGTCCGCGCGGCGTCGGTGATGATCACCGACAGCGGCGTGTTCTGCGCGATATCGCGAAAGAGCAGCGCCGACTCCAGGCTCGCGTGCACCCGCGTGACGTCGGTGCCGATGAGAAAGATCGGCGCCAGGACGGTGTCGCTACCGGCGCGTTGCTCGATCGACCACGAAATCCACAGGCGCCGCCCGTCGCCGGCCGTCAGCGGCGTCTCCAGCTGGCGAACGCCACTGTGCGCAGCGAGGTCGCGGAGCTCGGCCAGCAGCTCCGGCGAGCGCGGCGAATCGGCGCCGAGCAGCTCGCCCAACGGCCGCCGGAACACCTGCCCCAGGCGGCTGTAACCGAGCAGACGCAGGCCAAAGGTGTTGACGTACCAGACGCGAAGTTGCGTGTCGACGCGGATGACGATCAAACCGAGCGCATCGTAGATCGACTCCTGCGGCGCGGCGCCAGTCAAGGCGCCGCCTCCGTGCCAGGCTGCGCTCCGGCCACCGGCAGACGGATGCGAAAGCAGGTACCCCGCCCCGGCTCGCTATCGACGCTGATCGTTCCCTCGTGGCGCTGGACGATCTCCCAGGAGATCGGCAAACCGAGTCCGGTCCCCTGCCCGACCGGCTTGGTGGTGAAGAAGGGCTCGAAGATTCTTTTCTGGACCTCGGGCGGCATGCCGCCACCGCTGTCCTCGATCTCGACCCAGACGTGCCTGTCCTCGTAGCCGCTGCGCAGGGTGATCGTGCCGGCGCTTTCGATCGCCTGCCCGGCATTGACCAGCAGGTTCATGAACACCTGGTTGAGCTGCGCCGGGATACAGCGCACTGCCGGCAGATCGCCCAGGTCACGCACCACTTGGGCCTTGTACTTGAGCTCGTTCCAGATCACGTTCAAGGTGCTCTCCAGGCCGCCGTTGATGTCGGCATCCTGCCACACGCCTTCATCGACATGCGAGAAATCCTTCAGGTCGGCGACGATCTTGCGCACCCGCGCCAGCCCTTCCGCCGACTCGCCGATCAGCGCCGGGATGTCCTCGCGCATGAAGTCGACTTCCGCCGCGTGCCAGGCCTCTTCGACAGCCAGTCTTGCCGGATCATCGGCAGGCAGCCTGGCAACCGCCGGTGCGGCCAGGTCGACGACTTCGAGCAGGCGATCGACGTAAGCCCGCAAGGAACCAAGATTGGAACTGACGAAACCGATCGGGTTGTTGATCTCGTGCGCGACGCCGGCGGCAAGCTGGCCGACGGCGGCCATTTTCTCGGACTGCAGCAACTGGCTCTGCGTGCGCTCGACGGCTTCCATCGCCTGATGCAGTTCGGCCTGCTCGCGCAGCAGCTCGGCGTTGCTTTGCGAGAGTTCCCGTGTGCGCTCGTCGATCTGTTGTTCGAGACGGCTGTTGACCTCCGCCAGTGCGTTGCGCGCGGACTTCAGCTGCTCGTTGCTCTGCAGCAGCGCCCGGTTGCGCGCCGAGACGACGCCGTAGAGGTCGATCAGCGCGTCGGCGAGCACCGCCTGCGCCGAGTCTTCCTTCGCTTCCCGAACCTGCTTCGCCGCTTCCGCCGGCGTATGCCCGCTGGCGATCAACACCAGTTTCCTGGCCATCAGCTGGTCGTCGGCGAGCATGTGAAAGCTCAGCCAGTTGGCCAGGAAACGCAGCAACAGGCGCCCGTCGAGTTCTCCGTTGGCGCCGACCTCGCGGCGCATCGAGGCCAGCTCGTCGACAAAGGCGCGATGGGCGTGCACCTGTTGTTCGATCCCGTAGGCGTCCATTCCGGCCTCGCTCATCAGCCGTTCCTCGTCGCGAAAATGGGTCTGCGCGTAGGTGTCGAGATCGTCGAGCAGGGTTTCGACGTCTTCGCCTGACACCGGCTCGCTGCTCGCGAGCAGCGGGGCAACGCCGTTGATCAGGTCGACCAGGCCCCGGTGCTCGCGGTCGACGATCTCGATGCCGGTCACGAAGTGCCTGCTCCAGTTCATGAATGCCATGGTTTTCCTCTCGTCTGCATAGTGTGGCGCGGCCTCCGCCGTCAATCACTCATTTGCCGAGTCGGCTTGACTGGCATCGATCGGCAGGGTAATGCGGAACGTCGTACCGCGACCGACTTCCGAGCGGAATTCGATGCGGCCATGATGCCGGGCAACGATGGCGAATGAAATCGACAGGCCAAGCCCGGTCCCCTTGCCGACCGGCTTGGTGGTGTAGAAGGGCTCGAACAGGCGCTTCTGCACCTCCGGTGCCATGCCGCGCCCGCTGTCCTCGACCTCGACCCAGACCGCAGCGCCAGCATCGGCAGCGTCACCGGAAGCGGCGTCAGTGCCGGTACGAATGACGATCCGGCCACTCGTTTCGATCGCCTGCGCGGCGTTGACCAGCAGGTTCATGAATACCTGGTTGAGCTGCGAGGCGAGGCAGCGGATCGGCGGCAGCGGCGTGTACTGGCGCTCGACGTCGGCCTTGTACTTGAGCTCGTTCCAGACGATGTTGATCGTGCTTTCGAGGCCTTTTTGAATATCGGTCCACTGCCACTCGCTTTCGCCGACGCGCGAGAAGTCGCGCAGGTCGAGGACGATCTTGTGCACCCGTTCGAGGCCCTCCTTGCTTTCGTGAATCAATTTCGGCAGGTCTTCGACGAGATACGCATGATCGCTCGCCGCTTTCAGGCGGCGGACTTCGTCGAGCGCGCTGCTGCCCGCCAGCGCGGGCAACTCCTCGACACGACGATAGGCGGCATCGATGGCCAGCAGCTCTTCGACGTATTCGCCGAGGGTGCCAAGGTTGGAGTGGACAAAACCGATCGGGTTGTTCAGCTCGTGCGCGACGCCTGCCGCGAGCTGGCCGATCGCCGACATCTTTTCCGACTGCAGGAGTTGCAGATGAGCGTCTTCGAGCTTGCCGTTGAGCGCGGTGACTTCGGCGAGGCGACGCGCCAGCGCTGCCTCTGCCCGTGCCCGCTGGACGACGCTCCATACGGCGTTGGCGATGAGTTGCACCGTCTCGACGTCGAAGTCGTCGTAGGCGGTGAGCTTGTTACCGACGCCGACGACCATGCGCACTGCGCCCTGCTCGATCACCGGCACCGAGATCAGCCGCTGCAGCGGTGCGTGCCCGTCGGGCAGGCCACGCCTGGCCGCGTACTCGCCGTAATCGTTGAAGCACACCGCGCGTCTCTGGCGGCAGCAATCGGCCCAGATTCCGGCCTCGCTGAGCGGATAGTGGCTGTCGAACATTGCCGCACAGCCCTTGAGCGCGCCGGCGGTCCACGTCGACAACTCGATGCTCTCCTGATCGTCATTCACGAAATGCAGGAAACCGACGTCGCTGGCGGTCAGCTTTTCGGCGACCTCGAGTCCGTAAGCGAGAAACTCCTTCTCCGCCAGCGTGCCGGCGCGTTCGTTGATCTCGAGCAGTGCCTCCATCCGCCGTTCGAGCCGGTGGCGCCGCGTGACGTCGAGGACAATGGCGCCGAGCGCCGCTGGCCCGTCGTCCTGCCCGATAATGAAGCTTGTCGTCTGATAGACTCGTCCAGCGTAGGCCAGCTCCGTGACTTCGGTCTCGCCGGCAGCGAGGACGCGCCGATCGAGAGCGTCGAGCGTCTCGCCAAGTTCGCCGGGAAACAGCTCGCCGTTGCCACGGCCGAGGATCCCGGCGTCGTCCCGCTTCAGTGCCGCCTGCAGACCGCGGTTGGCGAAGACGACGCGCCGCTGCTGATCCTTGATCGCAGCCAGGCCGGGCAGGTGATCGAGGAACCCCTGCAGCAAGCCACGCACGCGGCGGGAATCCTGCTCGGCGTTCTTGCGCGCGTCGATGTCCTCGACAATCGAAACGAAGTGCTTTGGCGTCCCCTCGTCATTGCGAATCAGCGAGACACTGAGGTTGATCCAGAGGCAACGGCCGTCCTTGCGGATGTAGCGCTTTTCCAGCGTGTAGCGGTCGATTTCCCGGCGCAGCGTCCGCTCGAGCTGGGCCAGGTCGCGCGCCAGGTCATCCGGGTGAGTGATGTCCTGGAAGCGCATGGCGAGCAATTCCGACTCCGTGTAGCCGACCAGCTCGCACAGGCGCTCGTTGACCCGCAGCCAGCGCCCGTCGCACGCAACGAAGGCAATACCGACCGCCGCCTGGTCGACGGCAGCCTGCAGATCCGCTTCGCTGGCGCGCAACCGTTGCTCGCTCTTGCGCAGCGCATCCTCGTCGTGCTTCTGGACGGTGATATCGCGGACAACGCCGGTGATCGTTTGCTTGACGCCGTCCGCCGCGGCGACCAGATGGGCGACACTTCTCAGCCAGCGCAGCTCGCCGTCGCCACGCCGGACGATCCGGTATTCGAGCGCGGGACCATCGACCTCACCGCGCGCGACGCCGCGAAAAGCGAGATCGAGCGCCTGGCGGTCGTCCGCGTGCACCAGCGCCAGCCAGCCTGGCCAGGTGTGCGGGTAGTCGACGTCGGTTCCGGTAATGGCGTACAGGGCATCGCTGACCGCGAAGCGCTGGCTGGAAAGGTCGTAGGAAAAAAGCGCCAGGCCGCCAACCCGCTGCGCCTGGCGGACCCACTCGTCACGTTCGAGCAGACTCGCCGTCATCGCCGACTGCTGCTTCCAGCTGCGCACGAGCAACCAGCCGAGAAGCGTCGTCAGCAGGGCAAACACGGCCATCGCCACCCCACCGGCGACGACTTTCCGCCACCAATCGACGAGCGGGACCGCGGCCGACCGAGCGACGAGCACGGTGAAGCCATAGGTCGAATTTCGCGCGTACGCGACGAGCTGCTCGCTGCCGTCGTCGCTCTTGACGACGGCAGCGCCCACGGGCAACCCGGCCAGGGCCGAGCGCAATGCGCCGCTGGCCAGCGGGGTTCCGGCCTGTGCCCCAGCCGGCAGGGCGGGAGCCGCCGCGACCCAGCGCAGTTGCGAATCGAGCAACCCGACGTAGCTCGCCGGTTCGGAAAAGAGCCCGGAAAGCATGCCCTTGAGGTAGTCGACGGGAACCGACGCCACGGCGACGCCGCTGAACGGCTGCTCCCTTGCCCCCAGTCGCCGCGCCATCGCCACCACGGTCTTGCCGGAGATGCGCCCGGTCCGCGGTGGCGCGATCGCCAGCCCAAGTTGCGGATCGTCACGCAGGCGAATGAAATACTCGCGATCCGAGATATCGACCCCGCCCGCGGGACTGGCCTCAGGTGCGTCGACGATCCGGCCGTCGGCGTCACTGATCACGATGAAGCCCAGCGCCGGATGGCGTTCGCTGACGCGCTCCAGCCAGCGTTCAAACTGTTGCCGGCCATGCGCCAGCTGCCTGGCATACTCGTCGGCGACAGCGCGCAGGCTGAGGTCGATTCTGCCGTACTGGCTCTCGACATCCTTGCCGATCAGCCGAACGACGGTCGTCGCTTCGGCACGGAACTTCTGCTCCGCGCTGCGCCGCGAGTCGGCGAAGACGAACGCCATTGCGACCGCGACGAGAATATTGATCCCCAGCAGGCCGACGCCGAGGTAGCGGACGAAACGCGCCTCCGGCAGCCAGCGACGCAGCCGCCCCCCGGAATCTGGTCCGGGACGAGGTGCCGCGGGGGACGGACTCGGCTCGCTCATGGTTCTGCCGTTGCTTCCCGGTCGGGACATTCGCGCCGGCGGAACAGGGCACCGCCGGGGACGATGGCCTGAACGTCTCTCGGGACGCGCGGGTGTTTGCCGCAACGGCGTAGGATAAGGCCAGCGCGGCAAAAAGACCATCCCGAAATGCGGGGATACTGCCCCGCTGCCGACGGCCATTGCGCACGCGCCGCAGCCGGGTCATGGCGCCGGGACGATCGGCGATGACCGCAGGAAGGCTCTCTGCTAGAGTGCAGGCCACGACGGCAACGATGGCGAAAGGACAGGAATATGGCGAAGCGAGACAGGGCGAAAGTGCGGCAGCAGTGAATCTCAGCATCCGCCAGACCCTGCTGCTGCTGATCGTGCTCGCCAGCGTGACGCTGGCCGGCGTCGCCGTCGTCGGCATGTGGGGTAGCTGGCAAGGCCAGGAGGGCTTGCGCCGGGTCCTCGAAGAAGAAGTCGAGCCGATAGCCCTTCTGATTCAGATCGACAAACAGCTCAGCAGCGTGCCGGTGCGCATGTATGGCGTGCTCAACGACGATTTTGGCGTCCCTGGCGCACAGCTCTACGTGCTCGACACCCAGGAAACGGTTCCGCTTGCCTGGCAGGCTTATCTGCACGCGATGGCCGGATCGGTCGACGCCCCTAAAAGAGACCTGATCGCCACCATCGCCGCGGGAATGACCGAACTGCCGGCCGTGCTGGACAAGCTTGACCGCTTTCTCGCCGCAGATGACAGGCCAGCGATTGCCCTCCTCCTGAAAGAGGACTGGTGGGCCATACACCTGCAGATCGTCACCCCGGCCCGCCAACTGATCGCTCTGCAGCAAGGCCACGTCGCCGTATCCTACCGCGAGGCGCAGGGCGTCTTCCGGAAAGCACTGCTCGGCACCGCGCTGCTGCTCCTGGTCGGCCTGGCGAGCTTCCTTTTCTTCTCGCGCCGACTTTTCCGCCATGTGATCGACAGGCTCGACGTCATCGAAGGCGCGCTGACGCGCGTCGCCGAGGGGGACCTCGAAACCCGTGTCGGCGGCAGTCATCGTGGCGAGTTCGGGCGCATCGTTGCGGCGCTGGATCGCACCGCCGACAAGCTGCTCGCGGATCGCCAGGCAATCGACCTGCTGCAGCAACGCCAGTCGTCGATCCTCGAATCAATGGCCGAGGGCCTTTACGGCACCGACACCCGCGGCCGCATCACCTACATCAACAAAGCCGCCGAACGCCTGCTCGGCTGGAACGCCGCCGAGATGCTCGACCAGCCAGCGCATCGCCTGCTGCACCACACGCGGGCCGACGGAACGCCCTGTCCCGGCGCCGAGTGCCCGCTCTACGCCGCACTCGCTCGCCAGGAGGTTTGCACCTCGGCCGACGAACTGTTCTGGCGCAAGGACGGCAGCAGTTTTCCGGTCGAGTTTGCCGGCGCGCCGATCGTTGCCGACGGTCAGACGGTCGGCGCGGTGGTCATTTTTCGCGACATCGGCGAGCGCCGCGCTGGCGAACTGGCCAGGCAGCGGCTGCTCGCCGAACTGCACCAGCGCAACGAACAACTGAACACCACCCGGGACGAACTGTCGCGCCGCGAGGAGGAACTGCGCCTGGTCCTCGAGAACCTGCGCGACGGCGTGATCACCATCGATGCCCGTGGCTTGATTCGCTCGGCCAACCCGGCGATCTACACCCTCTTCCGGCAACCCGCGGGCGCGCTGCACAACGAGAGCGTGCAGATGCTGATGCCGCCCGACTACCGCGCCGCACATTCCCGCGGGCTGGCCCGCCATGTGGCGACCGGCAAAGCGCACGTGCTCGGCAGGCCGGTCGAACTGGAAGGCCTGCGCGGCGACGGCACGCGCTTTCCCATCGAGCTGTCGATCGACACCTACACCGTGCGCGACGAACGTTTCTACAGCGGCATCGTGCGCGACATCAGCGACCGCAAACACGCTGACGCAGCCCTGCGCGACGCCCTCGAACAGGCCCAGGAATATCTTGACGTGGCGCTGGCGGTGATCGTCGTCATCGACTGCGACCTGCGCGTTCGCCTGATCAACCGCGAAGGCTGCGCCCTGCTCGGCCTGGGCGAGGCCGAAATCGTCGGCAGCAACTGGTTCGATCGCTTCGTTCCGGAAGCCGAACGCGAACCCCTGCGCCGCAGTTTCGCCAGCTGGCTGGCCGGCCGGCCGGCCGGCGTCATCGCCGGCCACAATCGAAACAACGTCCTCACCGCCGACGGCCGCATACGACTCGTGGCGTGGAGCAACGCCCTGCTGCGCGACGCTTCCGGAGCGGTGACCGGCACCCTCAGTTCCGGCGTCGACGTCACCGACCAGCACGCCAGCGAACTGCAGCTGCACGCGACCATCGAGCGCCTGACGGAGCTGAACCACAAACTCGAGGAAACGCAGAACCAGTTGCTGCAATCCGAAAAAATGGCCTCCATCGGCCAACTCGCCGCCGGCGTGGCGCACGAGATCAACAACCCGGTCGGTTTCGTCAACTCCAACCTCGGCAGCCTGAGGAACGAGGTCAATGACCTGCTGCGCGTCATCGACGCCTACGCGGCAGCCGACCCGATTCTCGCCGAGCACCCGGCGCTGATGGACGCCATCAGCGCCGCCAGGGACGCCGCCGACCTCGCCTACCTGCGCGAGGATGTCGGCACGCTGATCGACGAATCGCTCGACGGCCTGCAGCGCGTGCGCCGGATCGTCCAGGATCTCAAGGATTTCTCGCGCGTGGACAGCAGCGAATGGGCTTTCGCCAGCCTCGAGGCCGGGCTGGACAGCACGTTGAACATCGTTCGCAATGAAATCAAGTACAAGGCCGAGGTGCGCAAGGAATACGCCGGCATTCCCGAAGTCGAGTGCATCGCGGCGCAGGTCAATCAGGTCTTTCTCAACCTGCTGGTCAACGCCGCGCACGCCATCGACGAGCGGGGAACGATCACCCTGCGCACTGGCTGCGACGCGCGCGAGGTATGGGTCGAGGTCGAGGACAGCGGCAAGGGAATCGCGCCGGAAGTCCTGCAGCGCATCTTCGAGCCCTTCTTCACCACCAAGCCGATCGGCCAGGGCACCGGCCTCGGCCTGTCGCTGGCCTACAGCATCGCCCAGCGCCACGGCGGGAGGATCGAAGCGAGCAGCCAGGTCGGCAGCGGATCGAAGTTTCGCCTGCTGCTGCCAAGGGAGCGGGAGCGGGAGCAGGAGCGGGGTGACGCGCCAGCCCCCGCAGACACCGCACCGCCTGGGTAGGTCGCAGGCTGAGACCGATGGCGGGCAGGGAGACGGCCATGCCCGAGGTGGTCGCGGTCGCCAACGGCAGACCGATCTGGATGTGGACCGAGGGCGTTCCGGTCGAGGCGGCGGCGCGCGAGCAGCTGCTCAATACGGCCCGCCTGCCGTTCATTTTCCACCACCTGGCAGTGATGCCCGATGTGCATCTCGGCAAGGGATCGACGATCGGCAGCGTCATTCCGACGCGCGGGGCGATCATTCCGGCGGCGGTCGGCGTCGACATCGGCTGCGGCATGATCGCCACGCGCAGCACGCTGAACGCCGCCGACCTGCCCGACTGCCTGCGCGGACTGCGCTCGGCGATCGAAGCCGCGGTGCCGCACGGGCGCACGCTCGGCCGCGGCAAGCGCGACGAGGGTAGCTGGCAGGGCTCGCGACTCCCGCCAGCCGCGGTCGACGCCCTGTGGGCCGGCCTGTTGCCCGGCTTCAGGCGCATCGTCGGGAAATACCCGCGGCTGCAGGACACGAACCACCACCAGCACCTGGGAACGCTCGGCTCCGGCAACCATTTCATCGAGGTCTGCCTCGACGAGGCCGAGCGCGTCTGGTTCATGCTCCACTCGGGTTCGCGCGGCGTCGGCAACGCCATCGGCAGCACGTTCATCGCGCTGGCGCAGGCCGACATGCGCCAGCACCTGGCCAATCTGCCCGACCGCGACCTGGCCTACCTCGAGGAAGGCAGCCGGCACTTTGCCGATTACCTGGAAGCGGTCGGCTGGGCGCAGGAGTATGCGCGCTGCAACCGCGTGGCGATGATGGGCCAGCTCGTCGCCGCGGCCCGCCGGGTGATCGGCAAGCCGTTCAGCGTCGACGCCGAAGCGGTGAATTGCCACCACAATTATGTCCAGCGCGAGCAGCACTTCGGCAGCGAGGTCTTCGTCACCCGCAAGGGTGCGCTCTCGGCGCGCAAGGGCGAGCTGGGAATCATCCCCGGCTCGATGGGCGCACGCAGCTACATCGTTCGTGGCCTCGGCAACGCGGAAGCCTTCTCCTCGTGCAGCCACGGCGCCGGACGCGTGATGAGCCGCAACGAGGCGCGGCGGCGATTCACCGTCGCCGACCAGGAGCGCGCCACGGCGCACGTCGAATGCCGCAAGGACAAGGCGGTGATCGACGAGATTCCGCTGGCCTACAAGGACATCGACGCGGTGATGCACGCCCAGCGCTCACTGGTCGAGGTCGTGCACACCCTGCACCAGGTGGTCTGCGTCAAGGGTTGAGCGAGCGGCGAGGGCGGCACGGCTGGCACATTGCGTTCGCGTCTGCGCTGCTGAAGCTTGCGTGGAAACACGGCAGCCCCACGCCAACCGACTCGTCGTTGCGAGGACGCGCAGCCGACGTGGCAATCCAGTTCCACCCGCGCACGACTTTTCCGCCGCATCGACTACGCGAAGGGCTTGCTGAACGTCAGGTGAAGAACGCGACGCGCTGCCAGCACCTTTTCAGGCGTGCTCGATCGGCGGCGCAACCTTGAAGATTTCGCCCAGCGTGGTCACCCCGGCGGCGACTTTCATCGCTCCCGCGATGCGCAGGGGCTTCATGCCTTCACGGAAAGCGAGCTCGCGAATCTTGGCAATATCCTTGTTTTCGCTGATCGCCAGCTTGACGTCGGACGAGAGCATGAGAATCTCGTACAGGCCGACGCGCCCGAGGAAGCCGGTCATGCGGCATTCGAGGCAGCCGACCGAGCGGTAGAAACGCTCCGGACGGTTGGCTTTCCAGGGCGCGACCAGCTGGTCCCACATGCTCTCCTCGACGGCATTCGCCGCGTGCTCCTGCTTGCAATGCGGACAGAGGATGCGCACCAGGCGCTGCGCCATGACCCCGAGCACGGTGGCGCTGAGCAGGTACGAGGGGATGCCGAGGTCGAGCATGCGGGTGATCGCCGCCGGCGCGTCGTTGGTGTGCAGGGTGGACAGCACGAGGTGGCCGGTCAGCGCCGCCTGGATCGCCACTTCGGCGGTTTCCAGATCGCGGATTTCGCCGATCATGATGATGTCCGGGTCCTGGCGCATCAGCGCCCTGACGCCCTGCGCGAAACCGAGGTCGATGACGTTCTGCACCTGCAGCTGGTTGAACGCCGGCTCGACCATCTCGATCGGGTCTTCGATGGTGCACACATTGACCGCCGGCGTCGCCAGTTGCTTGAGCGTCGAGTAGAGCGTCGTCGTTTTTCCCGAACCGGTCGGGCCGGTGACGAGGATGATTCCGTTGGGCCGCTCGGACATCGTTTTCCAGCGCGCCTGATCGTCGTCGGTGAAGCCGAGTTCGGTGAAGTCGCGAACCAGCACTTCCGGGTCGAAGATGCGCATCACCAGCTTTTCGCCAAAAGCGGTGGGCAGCGTCGACAGGCGCAGTTCGGCTTCCTGGCCTTCGGCGGTGCGCGTCTTGATGCGCCCGTCCTGCGGCCGGCGCTTCTCGACGACGTCCATGCGCCCGAGGATCTTGACGCGGTTGATCATCGCCGCCATGACGCTCATCGGGATCTGGTACACCTGATGCAGCATGCCGTCGATACGGAAGCGAACGATGCCGACTTCACGCCGCGGCTCGATGTGGATGTCGCTCGCCCGCTGTTCGAACGCGTACTGCCAGAGCCAATCGACGATATTGACGATGTGCTGGTCGTTGGCGTCGAACTGGCGATTGGTCCGGCCGAGTTCGACGAGCTGCTCGAACGACGACAGATTGCCGCCCTGGCCGCCAATCTGGGCGGCTTTCTTGACCGAGCGCGCGAGATTGTAGAACTCGATCAGATAGCGCGCGACGTCGACCGGATTGGCGAGAACGCGGCGAATGTCCTTCTTGACGATGGCGCGGATCTCTTTTTCCCAGTCGCGCAGGAACGGCTGCGTCGTCGCCACCAGCACTTCGCGCGTCGTCACCTTGATCGGCAGGATGCCGAAACGCGTCGCGTAGGCACTCGACATGACTTCGGTCACCGCCGTGAAATCGACCTTCAGGGGATCGATATGGTGGTATTCGAGGCCCACCCTGGCGGCCAGCCACTCACCCAGCACTTCCAGGTTCAAGGCGCGCGGCGGCTCTTGCGACGACTTCCATTTCTGGTCGGCGACGATCACCAGCGGGTGCGCGGAAAGGCGATTGAGACGACTGTCCCTGAGCAGGACATCGGCGTCGGGCCGCTTGACCAGGCCATCTTCGACCAGCCAGCCGAGGATCTCCGCGAGCGTCAGGCGATGATCGTAGACGGTACTGACGGTGGCTTCGGGCATGGCGAACGTTCCAGGGCGGCGATCGACAACTATACCGGACAAGCCCGGCAGCGACCAATTCCGGCGGCAAGAGCGTGTAAGATACCAGCGCTCCGCCCGCCGCCCCTCGCGCTGCTCGCGAAGCCCATTTCCATGCCGGCCGGCAGAGCAGACGGTACGGCGCCAACCCCCAGGAGACCGCCATGCAGATGCGTTCATTGATCGTCGCAGCACTCGCCGCCAGCCTCATCGCCATGCCGGCCATCGCCCAGTCGGGCGCCGCCGCGGATACCACGACGACCACGGACGGAACGAGCGCCGCCATGCAGGGCGCGGGCTATCGCCGGGGAATGCTCGGCACACGCGGACCCTCCGACTGCGGCAGGACAAAGGACCCGCAACAGTGCGCCGCGCGCCGCGCCGCGCACCGCAAGGTTTACGAGGCCTGCCGGGAGAGGCAGGGTCCCGCGCGCGCCGAGTGCATGCAGCAGCAGGCAGCGCAGACCGATTGCGCGCAGGCGCGCGTCCCCGAGCAATGCGCGCAGCGCAAGACCGCCTACGCGCTATGCAATGGCCAGACCGGACCGCAGTTCAGGAACTGCGTGCTGCAGAAGACCTTGCCCGCGGACTGCAGCAAGGCCGGCGACGTGGCGGCCTGCCAACGACAGGACAAGGCCCGCAAGCTGTGCGCGGCGAAGAGCGGTGCGCAACACACGCAGTGCGTGCTCGACGTTCTCAACGCCGGGCAATGAGGCCTGACTGTCGCGCCCGGCACGGGTGGACAGCGGCGGCGGACGCCCCACCCCGTCACCCCGTCACCCCCTCGCCTTGACGCTTTCCGGAAGTCTCGTCAAGACCCTGACACGGCACTAAAGCAGCGCCGCGCGCCAGCGTTCGAGCTTGCTGGTGAAAGCCAGGGTATGGGCCGGGCTGCTCGAGGGCAGGATTCGCGTCTCGTAACCGAGGCCCTGAAAGCGGGCGGCGAGCCTGCCGGCGGTCTGGCCGTTGAAGCAGACGCGCTGCAGCAGCGGCGCGTCGACGGGCAGGCGTGAGAAATCGTTGCTCTCGGGCGAGCGGATCGCCGAGTCGAGCGCGCCCTGGCGCCGGCAGCAGCGGTAGACGTCCCAGACGCCGACACGATGGCGCAGCAGGCAGCGCTGCCGATCAGGGTAGTCGAGTTCGCCAAGCGGCTCGTCGAAGAGCGCCCCGAGCAAGCGCCAGAACTGGTTCTGGCGATGCCCGTAGTAGCGCTGCGCGGCCAGCGACGCCGGCGAAGGAAAGCTGCCGAGGATCAGCATCCTGACCCCGCTGTCGAGAATCGGCGGCAGGCCGTGCAGGATGCTCTCTGCGGGCGGCCCGCCGGCGGCGCTCACTTGCCGGCGCTGCCCAGCGACAGGGCGAGCATCAGGTCGTTGATGCGCTTGACGAAACCGGCCGGATCTTCGAGCGCGCCGCCTTCGGCCAGGATCGCCTGCTCGAGGAGCAGGTTGGCCCAGTCGTCGAAGCGCGTTTCCTCGTACTTGAGGCGCTGCACCGCCGGGTGCTGCGGATTGACTTCGAGGATCGGCTTGCTCGCCGGCGCCTGCTGGCCGGCGGCCTTGAGGATGCGCTGCAGGTTGCCGCCGAGATCGTACTCGTCGGCGACCAGGCACGACGGCGAATCGGTCAGGCGATGGGTGACGCGAACGTCCTTGACCTTCTCGCCGAGCGTCGCCTTGACCTTTTCGATCAGCTCCTTGTACTCGTCGGCCGCTTTCTCGGCCTCTTCCTTCTCGGCCGCGTCCTCGAGCTTGCCCAGGTCGAGCCCGCCCTTGGCCACCGACTGCAGCTGCTTGCCGTCGAACTCGGTGAGATGGCTGGTCACCCATTCGTCCACGCGGTCGGAGAGGAGCAGCACTTCGAGGCCCTTCTTGCGGAAGATTTCGAGATGCGGGCTGTTCTTGGCGGCGGTGAAGGTCTCGGCGGTGACGTAGTAGATCTTCTCCTGCCCCTCTTTCATGCGCGCCACGTAGTCGGCCAGCGAAACGCTTTCCTCGGGGGTGTCGGCCTGCGTCGAGGCGAAGCGCAGCAGCTTGCCGATGCGCTCCTTGTTGGCGAAGTCCTCGCCGACGCCTTCCTTGAGCACGCGGCCGAATTCCTTCCAGAAGGTCTTGTACTTCTCCTTCTCGGCGTCGTCTTCGCTATCGGCGAGGCTTTCGAGCAGGCCGAGAATGCGTTTCACGCAACCGCCGCGGATGGCTTCGATATCGCGCGACTGCTGCAGGATCTCGCGCGAAACGTTGAGCGGCAGGTCGTTGGAATCGACCACCCCGCGCACGAAGCGCAGGTAGAGCGGCATCAGCTGCTCGGCGTCGTCCATGATGAAGACACGGCGAACGTAGAGCTTGATGCCGTGACGGGCGCCGCGATCGAGGAGATCGAAAGGCGCTTTCGAGGGGATGTAGAGCAGCTGCGTGTATTCCTGCTTGCCTTCGACGCGTGCATGCACGTGCGCCAGCGGGTTCTCGAAGTCATGCGCGACGTGCTTGTAGAATTCGTTGTACTGCTCGTCGGAGACCTCCGACTTCGGACGCGACCACAGCGCCGACGCCTGGTTGACCGTCTCGTCCTCGTCGGTGACCACCTGCTCCTTCTTCTCCTCGTCCCAGGTCTCCTTCTTCATCAGGATCGGCAGGGTGATGTGGTCGGAGTACTTGCGGATGATCTCGCGCACTTTCCAGGTCGAGAGAAACTCGTCCTCGCCTTCGCGCAGATGCAGGACGACCTCGGTGCCGCGCTGTGCGCGCTCGACCATCTCGACGGTGAACTCGCCCTCGCCGCCGGATTCCCAGCGCACCGCCTGGTTGGCTTCGAGACCGGCCCGCCGCGAGGTGACGGTGACCTTGTCGGCGACGATGTACGACGAGTAGAAACCGACGCCGAACTGGCCGATGAGATGCGCATCCTTGGCCTGATCACCGGTCAGCGCCGAGAAGAACTCGCGCGTGCCGGACTTGGCGATCGTTCCCAGGTGTTCGACGGCCTCGTCGCGCGACAGGCCGATGCCGTTGTCGGCGATGCTGATCGTGCGCGCCGCCTTGTCGAAGGAAACGCGGATCTTCAGTTCGCTGTCGTCGCCGTAGAGGCTGGCGTTGTTGAGGGCCTCGAAACGCAATCGGTCGCAGGCGTCAGAGGCGTTGGAGATCAGCTCGCGCAGGAAGATTTCCTTGTTGCTGTACAGCGAGTGGATCATCAAATTCAGCAGCTGTTTGACTTCTGCCTGAAAACCAAGTGTTTCCTTCTGTTCACCCATTGAAAACTCCGTGAGAGGTATTGATTGAAAACGCCGCAGCGAATGACGCACAGCCGTGCAAGCGCGCAATGGACCAACACGTGGGGACGGTCGAGGCGATTTCAAGCCCCGCCAGCGACGCGGGCCGAGTCAGTCCTCGATGGCCACGTAAGCCACCGCCAGGACCTCGACCTCGCGCGCGCCGGCCGGACTCTGGAAACGTACCGTATCCCCCGCTCGTGATTTGAGCAGCGCGCGCGCCAGAGGCGAGACCCAGCTGATTCGCCCGCGCGCGAAATCGGTTTCGTCGACGCCGACGATGTGGTAGGTCTGCTCGCCTCCCTCTTCGTCGGCGATGGTCACCGTGGCGCCGAAGAAGACCTGCTCGGTGCCCTGCCGCCCGGCCGGATCGACGACCTCGGCCAGATCCAGGCGTTTGGTCAGGAAGCGAATCCGCCGGTCGATCTCGCGCAGCCGCCGTTTGCCGTAGATGTAGTCGGCATTTTCCGAGCGATCGCCGTTCGCCGCCGCCCACTGCACGACGCCGACCAGCTGCGGCCGCTCGACGCGCAGCAGATGATCGACCTCGGCGAGGATGCGCGCGTGCCCGCCGGGCGTGATGTAGTTGCGCGTCCCCGCCGGCAAGCGGAACGCGGGATCGAGATCCGCATCGTCGTCTTCTTCGCCGTCGGTTTCCTTGCTCAATGCCTTGCTCATCGTCTGCTGTTCATCGCCTTGCGGTTGATCGCTTTTTCTCTCCGGCCCGCGGCCAGAAAACACAACGGCGCAGGTCCGCAAACCTGCGCCGCAAGGTCTGGCCGCTGCGCGCTCAGTAACCGATATTGAACGCCACCACATCGATGCGCACGGTGTCGCGGCCAAGCGCCAGGGCCGTGTACCGCGCGAAGCGCGTCGCCCACTCCCGCCGGTCGATGAAGCGTTGCTCGCCGCCGTAACGGGCGACGTTGAGAATCTTGTCGATGATCAGAACCTTGCCCATTGGATTGCTGGGTTCGCATTCGAGATCGGCGAACTCCTTGTCAAACCAGCGGCGCGCTTCTTCGGGAGACCCAGTAGCGAGTTCGGTGTGAGGGAACTTGAATTCGTAATCCCTCTCCCGCCCAAACGAAACGATTATGTGATAGACCATCTGCCTCCTCCCGGGGGTACACCAAGGTTACAATTTGACCCTCTATTCTATTCGTAAAAAGCAGCCCATGCCGCAAGTCGCCAGCGCGCGCGCCGAGTTTCTCGTCGGCATGCGCGCCTTTGCTCCGCTGAGCATGAGCATCATTCCCTTCGGTGTCGTTTGCGGCGCTGCGGCCAGTACGGCAGGCTTGACGCCGTTGCAGGCATCGGCGATGAGCTGGGTGATCTTCGCCGGATCGGCACAGATTGCCGCCACGCAGCTCTTCGCCAGCGGCGCGCCACTGCTGGTGATCCTGGCGACGGCGGCGATCGTCAACCTGCGCTTCCTGATGTACGCGGCTTCGCTGGCCACGCACTTCCGTGGCCAGAACCGGCGCTGGCAGGCGTTGATCGCCTATCTGCTCACCGACCAGGCCTTCGGGCTGACCATCGTGCACCGCACGCAGCACCCCGAGCGGCAAACCGACCTGCGCTGGTTCTATCTCGGTGTCGCCGGCGCCACCTGGCTGGCGTGGCAGCTGGCGACGATCGCCGGCATCCTCCTCGGCAGCCTGGTGCCGCCGAGCTGGTCGCTGGACTTCATCGTCCCACTGACCTTCATCGCCATGGTCGTACCGCTGCTCAGCGACCGCGCGATGTGCCTGGCCGCCGCCGCCGGGGCCCTGGCATCGGTGCTCCTCGTCCTGCCGTTGAAGCTCAACCTGATCGGGGCCGCGCTGATCGGCGTCGTGGTCGGCGTCGTCGCCGAGAAGCTGTGGAGCAGAGCGTGAACGTCAGCGGCGAGCTCGCCGGCGAACTGTTCGTGTGGTCGATGATCGTCGGCATCGGCGTCGCCACCTTCCTCATCCGCTATGCGCCAATCGCCCTGCTCGCGCGCCTCGAGCTGCCCGCATGGCTCACCCAGGCCCTGCGCTACGTGCCGCCGGCAGTGATGGCGGCAATCATCGCCCCGCCGTTGTTTTTTGCCGACGGCGCGCCTACCATTCACCCCGACCTGGCACGCATCGCCGCCGCCACGCTGGCCGCTGCCGTCGCCTGGCGGACGCGCAGTACCCTGTGGACCGTCGTTCTTGGCATGCTCGCCCTGTGGGGACTGCAGGCCCTGCCCGGCTAGCGAAGCAGAACCCTCTCACCCCCAAACACAGAAAGCCACCCATGCTCAGCGAAGAACAGACGATAGCCGCACGCGCCGCCCTCGACGAACTGCACATCGAGCATCGCGACCTCGACCTGGTGATCGATCACCTGCTGCTCAGCCCGCCACCCGACGAGCTGCTGGTGCGCCGCCTCAAGAAGCGCAAGCTGCTGCTCAAGGATCGCATCAGCCAGCTGGAGAGCGCGCTGGAGCCGGACGTTCAGGCCTGAGCGGCGGCAAGAAGCTTGCTTCGCGTGGCGCGGGAGAGCGCCGGAAATGGAGGAATGAGGCAATGAGGCAATGAGGCAATGAGGGGCACAGCATGCAATTGAACGTCGCCGGGAAACGCTGCCACGTCGGCACCGGCGGCAAACCCTTCGACCCTGCCTGCTCGCCGTACCCGCCGCTGCTCCTGGTCCACGGCGCAGCCAACGACCGTGACTGCTGGCGCAGGGTCGCCGGCGGCCTGAGCGCCGCCGGCTGCGCGCTGCTGGTTCCCGACCTGCCCGGACACGGCCTGTCGGCCGGACCGGCCCTGCGCAGCGTCGAGGAACTCGCCGACTGGCTGCCGGCGCTGCTGGACGCCGTGGGCGTCGAGCGGGCGGTGCTGGTCGGACACTCGATGGGCTCGCTGGTCACCCTCGAGTGCGCCGCCCGCCATCCGCAACACGTCAGCCAGCTGGCGCTGCTCGGCGCGTCGGCGCCGATGCCGGTCGCCGACGCGCTGCTCAGCCGCGCCACGACGCATCCCGACAGCGTCGTGCGCATGATGACCGAATACTCGCACACGCTGCAGTTCCTGCTCACCGGCGGCGGCGGCCACGGCGTCTGGGGACCGGGCGTAACGCTGGCCATCATGCGCCGCAGCCCGCCTGGCGTCCTGGCCATCGACCTCGCCAACTGCAACGACTATGCACGCGGCCTGGAAGCGGCGGCGCAGGTCGCCTGCCCGACGCTGCTGCTGGTCGGCCGCCGCGACCGCATGACGCCGCGCCGCAACCTGCCGCCGCTGCAAGCGGCGCTGCGCCAATTCATCCGCGTGGAAATCGCCGACTGCGGACACGCGATGATGAACGAGCAGCCGCAGGCGGTCGTCGACAATCTGCTGAGCTTTCTCGCCAGCACGGCGACACCCCCGGCCGTGCCGGCGGCAGCCAAGCCGGACCGCTAGCGCACAGCTCGCCCGTTGAATCGTGCTCCGCCAGGGGCCAGCGCGCTGTTTCTTGTAGGAGCCCGATTCATCGGGCGATATAAGGTACCCGGCTAGCTCCTGCCGTCGCCGGAACGCGCCAGCAAAATCACCGCCCCAAGAACGATCGCCCCGCCGACGATCTGCCATCGCCCCAGCGCCTCGTCCAGAAACATCGCCGCGAGCACGATGCTGACCACCGGTTCGAGCGTCGACAGCGTCGCCGCATCCGCAGCACCGAGGCGCGCCATGCCGGCAAAGAAGGCAATCACCGCCACCGCCGTCGACAGGGTCGCGATGCTGCCGACCGCTGCCCAGCCCACCGTCGAGCTCGGAAAAGCCGGCCCGCGCACCAGCACTATCAGCCCACAAACGCAGGCCGCAGCAAGCAGAATCACCGTCGCCGACGCCATCGCCCCGCTCACCGGCGTCACCCGCTCGCCGACCAGGATGTACACCGAGTAGATCAGAGCCGCGCTGACGCCGAGCAGGATTCCGGGCGTGCTGCCGGCCAGGCTGCCGCCAACCGCCAGCCCTGTCCCGAACAGCGTCGCCACCACCGCCAGCATGCGCAGCCCCGACAGCCGCCGCCGCGCGAGCACCGCCGACAAGACGGTGACAATCGCGGGATAGAGGTAGAGCAGCAGCGCCGTCAGCCCGGCGCTCGCGTACTGCAGGGCGGCGAAATAACAGAACGCCTGCCCGACGTAGCCCAGACCGCCCATCGCCGCCAGCAGCCACAGATTGCGCCCGCGCGGCCAGGCCATGCCACGCACCCGCATCACCACGACCATCAGCGCACCGGCCAGCCCGAAGCGCAGAAACAGCAGGCTCGGCACATCGACGCCGTCGGCGTAGGCCAGCTTGCCGAAGATCGGCATCGCCCCGAACGCCGTCGCCGAAGCAACGATACAGGCAACGCCAGCCAGACGGACGGCTGGCGCGGGGGGAAGGATGACGGACAAGGTCGGTGGCTCGGAGACTCGGGCAGGGCGCATGGGTGGCGCCACGGGCAAAGAAATTGCCGAATGGCCCTGGTCGGGATCTCCGGCGCTGCGAGGCTTGTTCCGCGGCGATTATAGGACGCTTCGCAGCGACGCCGTGATCGGCGCTATTCTTGCCATTTCGTCATCGATCAGGCAGAAGTATGAATATGGCCGCTTCCGCCACCCTGTCCCGCAAATTCCAGATCGCCATCCCCGAGACGCTCCGGGACGAGCAGCACTGGCACGCTGGCCAGGAGTTCGTGTTCATTGCGAAGGGAAGCGGCGTCCTGCTCATTCCCGTTCCCGAACTGGCGCAGCTGGTCGGTATCGCCAAGGGTACAAACCGTGACGCCTACCGCAACCGCGAGGACCGCTACTGACGGCGCAAAGCCAACAGTGTGCTGCGCAATGCGTGCTCAGCTTTCGGGTATGACAGGCGCTGGCGAACGCCAATCAGGCCTTCACCAGCAAGCTGTCGACATCGACCTCCGCCTGCGAGTGGTTGGCATAGGTCGGCCAGTCAGGAGAATACGCGTCGGCCTGGTTTCCCCAGGTGGCCCAGCCGTCGCGCGAGCCGCGGGCGAACATCTCCAGATAGGGGCCGGGCGAGCAGGATTCGATCAGCTCGTAGGCTTCGTCGGGCTTGCGCGAATGCTCCCGCTTCCGGGTCTTGAGGATATTGACCTGACGGCGACCAGGGGCCAGCGTACGCGCGTTCTTGCCGCGCACACCGAAAAGGATCAGTTCGGTCGTGTTGCGAAAGTAGAAGCCGACGCCGCGCCCGTCCGGGCCGCCGTCCTTGCGGATCTTGTGCCAGACGATGTTGCTCTTGTACGCGAAGCCCCAGGAGGCCAGGACCCGAAGGCCCTCGGGAAGGAGCGCATTCGGCACCCACAGGTAGAGGTGGGCCGTGTCGCCGACGACGCTGCCCACGGGCAGCGCGAGAATGTCGTCCAGCGTCATCGTCGCGTAGCGGTTCAGTCGCCTGTGTTCCGGCGCCATCTTGCCGGTGCGGTTCTGGAACTGCCACGGCGGATCGGCGAGGACCGTGTGAAAGCGCTGCTTGCCGACGCGGTGGAGCAGATCACCAGCCGCCTCGGGAAAATGTTTCGTCATCTCGTTCATTCTGTCGGGAGACCGATCGCCAGCATACCCTGTTGGCCGACACCGGGGGGTTGCATTCGCCTTGTCCGCCGTGGCACGAGCGTCAATGGCGCTCGCATTTCCAGCGAGGCATGAGCCGGAAGGGAAGGAATGTGCCGGTGTGTCTCCCCTGCTCGCCCACGTGTCATTGCGAGGAGGCGCAGCCGACGCGGCAATCCAGAGGTTTGGCTTTGCGCGTTATCGATGCGGGGGAAAAGCAGTGAGAGCATGGCACTGGATTGCCGCGTCGGCTTCGCCTCCTCGCAATGACGGTGTCTCGGTGTACGGACTTGGACGTTTTCCCCTGCGCGCTCACGGCAGCGTCGCGATCGTCGCGATCGCCCCGATCCGCTCTTCCACCCAGCCAAACCCAATCCTCTCCTGCTCCAGGCGCAGATTCCTGCCCAAGCGGTTGTCGCGCAAGTCATCGTAAAGCGCGCGCTCTTCCTCGCTCAGTCGCGGCAGTTCGCGCAGCGTCTGCCTGTCTTCCTCGCCGCACTGCGTTCGAAAAGCGAGCAGCGTCGCGCGGTCCATGAGGAAGGAATCGACATGCGCGAAGTGCGCGCGCAGCTGGTCGAGGATGGCAAAGCCGTGCGTGTCGATGTCGCCCCAGTAGTGGATGCGGCAGCGCGACAGCCATTGCGCCTGCGCCAGCATCTCGAAACCGTAGCCGGCGCCGAAGACGATCAGGCTGTCGCGCACTGCCGGGAAGGCGAGGAAGTTGATCTCGTTCTCGGTGATGAAGACGCGCGCGACGCCGGGGTCGAGGCGGGCGAAGCTGGCGGCGTCGAGGCTGATGTCGTCGCCGAAGGTGGTTGGCAGGCGCGAGTGTGCCGGGTCGAGAATGCGCAAGCGAATACGCACCGGCCTGTCACGGAAACCGTAACGGCGGGCGAAGCCGCTCACGCCCGTGGCCGAGGTATCGATCGCTGCCGGCGGCAGGACGAGATCGAGCCACTCGGCGAGAACGCCGCGATGCGCTTCGATGAACTTGCTGTGCACGCCGGGAATGTCCACCTGCCGCAGATAGACGCCGGGCCTGGGCACCTGCTGCGCACGCTCCGCGACCCAGGCGACAATGGCCAGCAGCCGGCTCCATTCGCCGGCCAGTTCGAGCGCGCGCAGCGGCCGTTTGCTCAACCACGCCAGCAGCTGCGGCTGGCGCTGCCGGGTCAGTTCGAGCAGGGCATTGAAACGCGCGACGTCGCGACGCTTGCCGAGCAGCGCCAGCGCGTCGTCGAGGCTGTCGATCCACGCCTCGTGCGGGACGGCGTTGGCGCCGAAGACGCGATGGCGGAATTCGCGCATCTCGATACGGCAGTTTGGCATGGCGCGCAGCTCGGCGACCCAGGCGCGCACGGCGTCGAAGCGCTCGGCCATCTCGGCCGAGGTCGGGCCCTTGAGGACCAGCCGCCTGGGAAACGGTGACTCGCCGCTGACCAAGCTGGCGAGCACCTCGCCGCGATCCCACAGTTTCTGCACCTGCGCGCGCAGCCCGGCCGGCCGCGTCCAGCTCATCCGACCGCCCGCGCCTTCTCGGCACGGTACTCCTCGATCGACAGGTTGCGCAGTTTCGACGTGCGGCCTTCCTCGTTATGTACGAAGCCGACGCTGGCGACGAAAGGCTCGATGATGTGGATTTTCTGCAGCGGGGTGACGATCAGCAGTTGCAGGTTGAGCTGCGCGAAGAGGCGCAGGCCGTATTGGGCGGATTCGTCGGAGCCGCGCCCGAAAGCTTCATCGATGACCACGAAGCGGAAGCTGCGCGAGCGCACGGCGCCCCATTCGAGGCCGAACTGGTAGGCCAGGCTGGCGGCGAGGATGGTGTAGGCGAGCTTCTCCTTCTGGCCGCCCGACTTGCCGCCCGAGTCCGAGTAGTGCTCGTGCTCGCTGTCGTCCTCGCGCCAGCGCTCGCTGGCGGCGAAGACGAACCAGGTGCGGACGTCGGTGACCTTGGCGCTCCAGCGGCGGTCCTGTTCCGAGAGGCCCTCGCGACCGCGCAGGCGCTCGATGATGTGCTTGACCTGCAGGAACTTGGCTTCCGAGTACTGGGCGTCGTCCGAGCCGGTGATGCTGCCTTCGGTGCACGCGCGCAGCTCGCTCTGGAAGTCGCGGATGTCGGCGTCGGGCGTGGCCTGCGCTTCGAGCGCGATGTAGCGGCCGGTGTTGTAGTCGATCTGCGTCAGCGAGCCGTTGATGCGTGCGATGCGCTCCCTGATCGTTTCGCGCCACATCGCCAGTTGCGCGTTGAAGTTGGCGACCTCGCGGATGGTGTTCTCGTTGAGCAGCTCCTTGAAGCGCAGTTCGAAGCGCGGCAGGTCGTCGGCCTGCAGCTTGTCGAGCATGGTCCGGTATTCGCCGACGGCGTCGATGGCGACGTCGACTTCCTGGGTGTCGAGCGGAAAGGCGCTGCAGTAGGCGCGCATGGCGTCGATGATCTTGTCGCGCAGCCGCTTCAGCTTGCCGTCCTCGTTTTCAATGCGGCTCTGAAGCCAGGTGCGCATGTCGTGCTCGCGGTTTTCGCAGGACTCGACGCTCAGCTGGTGCTCGCCGAGGGCTTCGCTGCGTATCGCGTCAAGGCGCTCGAACCAGGCACTCTGCTGCGGGTCACCGACCAGCAGCAGAGTGTCGCTGCGCAAGGCCTCGGCAGCTTCGCGTTTGGCCTGCGTGGCGCCCAGCTCGCGCGTCTTGGCGGCCAGCGCGGCCTCGCTTTCGGTCAGCTCGCCCTGCAGCCGCTGCAGGCGTGCACTCAGGTCCTGCAGGACGTCCGAGGTCGTTTCCAGCAGCCGCTTCTCGTCCTGCAGGCGCGCCACCTCGGTGGCCGACGATTGCCAGTCGAGTTCGCTGAAGTCGCCGTACTCGCCGAGTTTCGAGAGCGCGCTCAGGCGCTCCTTGAGCGCGTTCTGTTCGCCCATGATTCGGCTGATGCGGCTGCCGAGCTCGGCGAGCCGCGTTTCGAGTTGCCGGGCCTTGGCTTCGAGGGCGCTGATCTTGGCGGCGTTGCTCCAGCCGAGGACGTAGCGACTGCGATCGTCGAGACGGTGGCGGTCGTCCTTCTCGTGGCGCTCGCCGGGGGCCTTGATCTGGCCGGCGCGGGTGATCGCCTTGGTCTCGCGGCGAAACTGCTCGTGGGTGGCGCAACAGGCGACATCGAAGCGCTGCGCCAGCTCGCGTTCTAGCCAGTCGTAGTACGGCGAGTCGGGCTTGACCGCCAGCTTGCGCACCAGCGAGTCGCGATGCAGGCTGGGCAGGTCGCCGGGCGTGGTCTTGATCCTGGTCTTGCGCACGCGAAAATAGACCAGCCGCCCGCGCAGCTGCGTGCGGTCGACCCACTCGGCGACGGGCGCGTAGTCGTCGTCGGGAATCAGCAGCGACAGGCCGAAGTTGTGCAGCAGGCGTTCGCCGGCCCCCTCCCAGTCACGCTCGTCGTCGCGCACCTGCAGCAGTTCGCCGGCAAAAGGCATCGTCTCTTCGGCGAAGCCAAGCGCCTGACAGAGCGCGCTGCGCATCGCCACCTGCGCGGCCGGAACGTTGCTGCGCCGGGCCTTGAGGCTGTTGATCTCGGCCGCCAGCTCGTCGTGTTCCTGCCTGCCCTGGCGCATGCTGACGCTCAACTCGGTGAGGTCGTTCTGCAGGCTGGCGTCGCGCTCGCGCGCGGCTTCGGCCAGCGCCGCGAAGCGCTGGCATTGGTCGAGAAAACCGGCTTCGTCGGGCGCCGCCTGCTCGCCAATCGCGCCGACCAGCTCGCCGTAGCGCTGCGCCTTGCGCGCCCGCGCCTGCCGCTCCAGCTCCAGCCGGTGGATGTCGGCGGCCAGGCGCTCGAGCCGATCGCCGCCGTTCTCGGCGATGCTGCGCTTCAGTTCGCCCTCCTCGGCGCGCTGCGCCAGGCGTTGCTCGTCGATGCGCCTGAGCTGCGCATCCTGCCGCCGCCAGTCTTCGCCAAGACCGGCGAGGCGCTTGTCGAGCAGCCCGAGCTTGAGACCGGCAAAGTAGGCTTTGAGCGCCTCGCGACACGCGCGCAGGTCGTCGATCTGAGCCCCGAGCAGCGCATGGCGCTCGCCGTCGGCGACCAGCGGCGAGAGCAGCGCCACCTGCCGCTTGGCCTTGAGGACGGCCTCGTGGGCACGATTGAGGTCGTCGAAGTGGCCGATCAGGGCGGTGATTCGTGGCGCGACGTCGAAAGGCTCGAGCATGTGGCTGCGCACGAAGTCGGTCAGGTTGCCGACCGATTTCATCGACACCGTCTGATGGAAGAGGTCGAGCGCCTGCTCGTTGTCGATGCCGAAGCGCCGCCGGAACCAGGCGCCGTAGGGCGGAAAGCTGTCGAAGACTTCGGCAGCCGGCCGCCGCAGCCGCTTCCTCAGCGCGGCGATGTCCGAGCCGAAGTGAGCAAAATCGCCGGCGATCGACAGCTCGCGTTCGGCGGCGACGAAGAAGCGCGCCGGCTGCCCCTGCGCGTCCCTGATCCAGAACACCTGCGCCAGCGTCACCGTCTGGTCGTAACCGGCGTTGTAAAAAACGCCGAGGATCACCGAGTAGTTGTTGTGGTCGCGCAAGGCCACCGGCCGCGCCGTGCCGCTGACCTCGTTGCGCTCCGACTTGTAGTGCCCGAGGACGTAGGAGCGCAGCGTCCGCTCGCGGCTGTCGGCACCGGCGGCCTTGTTGTAGGCGATGCGCTGCGCCGGCACCAGCAGGGTGGTCACCGCATCGACCAGCGTCGACTTGCCCGACCCGATGTCGCCGGTGAGCAGCGAGTTCTGGCCGCCGGGGTTGAGGGTCCAAACGCGGCCGTCGAAAGTGCCCCAGTTGAAAACTTCCAGGCGCTGCAGGCGGAAACCGGAAAGGGTGTCGTCGGCGACGAAATCGAGCCCGAGACTCTGCGGCTCATTCATCGGGGGCGGCCTTGCGCTTTGTGGTCTTTGTACTCTTCGTGCTCTTTCCCGCTTCGCCACTTTCCGCGGCCAACAGCGAGCGGTAGGCGCTCAGGCGCTGATCGAATTCGGACAGCCACTGCGCATCGACGAAGGACTTGAGGATTCGCCGCACCTCGAAAGTCGCCGTCTGGCCGCTTTGCACTTTCAGGCGACGCACGAAGCCGAGCTCGACGACCTTGCCGAGATAGAAGTCGATCTGGTCGATCAGGCGCGCTTCGTTGCTGCCTTCGTGCAGGAAGACGCGCAGCAGCTCGGCGACTTCGTCGCGCGACAGCACCAGCCGCGTATCGCCGCCACCGGCGTCGAACTCGGCCAGCTTCTTGCGCAGCAGCGCCAGCAACAGGCTGACCGGAAACGACAGCGGGCGCCGCGGAACCAGCCGCGGCAGCCGCCCCGCGTCACCCTCCTCTGCCGCAGCCTCCGGCCGCGAGCGCAGAAAGGCATAGCCCTCGGCCTCGTCGAGCACCAGTTCAAGGTCGAGTACCGCAACGTAGTCGCGCACCCGTGCCTGCAGGCTGAGCAGCGCATTCCACTGCGCCGGGCCCGCTTCCTGGTAAAGCACGCCCTTGAGCAGGGGAATGACCAGGGCGGAGAGGTCGAGGCTCTCGGGGGTGGACGTCGCGGCAGCCGAGCTGTCGAGGTCGAGCTGTGCTTCCAGGTTTTTGTTTGCTGCCACTATCCCCACCCCACGAACTTCACTGGCGGCGCCCGTGCCGCAGCTATATCTCGTTATATCTCGTTGATTTCTTGATCGACTCGGGTCGCGACGCCGTTGCTGGCGAGTTCCAGACACGCCGCCCGATCCGCCAAGGCAGCATCGCCTACATAAGCAAGGGCTTGCGCTACTTGACGGCCTCGATGATCTCGATCTCGTGCTTCAGCAACTCATTGACCAGATCGGACAAATCAACCCCTTTGGCGTCGGCCCTGGCGGCGAGATAGCGCTCGACCTGCTCATCGAGGTAGACCGGCAAGCGGAAATCGGCATCCGGCGCGTAGAACTTGCCGCGTTCGCCCTTGCTGAAATCGTAGTGATCTTTCATCAGGCCACCCTCACTGTGCACCGCTAGCGCGGCGTATTCTCGTAATCGCGGAGCTCGTCTCTATCCGCCCTCCGCGCCGAAATGATCCGCAGCTTCATCGCCGCTGGCGCGATCCATTGCGAACTGTGAACCACTACCAACGTCTGGCCATTCGCTGCACGACCGACAGTCACCCAACGGTCCTCGTGCGTGCTGTGCCCATGATCGAAGATGGTCAGCGCCAGCGGATCTCGGAACACCGAACTGGCCAGCCGAAACGACACCCCATGTTTGACGAGATTCGTGCGTGCCTTGTTCGTGTCCCAATCGAAATCGTAGAGCGTAGCCGACATGCTTCAGTTTCCTGGCAACAGGTCCATCTTCGTTTTCCGCGGAACACCTGCCGCTCCCAATTAATCCGCGCCACTCACGACAAGGCCCGCCGCCAAGCTGAGGATACCACGCGTCACCGCGCCTACTCGGCTCCGATCCGCCACGGGAAAGCGCCCCTTAGCGAAGACCAAGTTCCGCAACTAGCTCGCGAACTTTGTGCTCCAAGTCGGGCGGGAGGCCCGCGCTCAGGAGTGTATCCGTCAGCCTACGCCCGCTATGCCAGAGGTAAGAGGGCGATCCGGCAGCCGCAAGCCAAATTAGCAAGCGCGCCACTGCGGCGGGATACTGGGTTGGAAGATCGCCGCTCTCAAGATCCGGGACAACCGAGCAGTGACGCAACTTCACCTGCGGCATGCCAACAGCCAGTCCGACGGCATCCTCGAAGACTGCCGATAACAGTGGTAACCATTCCAGCATTTCCTCGACTTCCCCTCTTTCAAGGGCTGCCGGAACGCCGTGCAAGCGGTTTTTCCAATACCGCTTGAGCCAGCGATGCCACAAATCGCTGCGCCGACGGTCGTCGAAACGCCGAAGATTCCTTTTCACGGTCGCCGCAAAAAAACGTCTGGTCGCGGTGCATCCGTGGCGAAAGAAAAGAGAGAGCCATCGATCGAACGGATCCGACACGTAGAAGAGCAGCATTTCCGTGTAGTACTCGACAAACTCTAGCCTCTGGTTAGCCAGATCGCCATCCAGTCTCTGCACAGCCTTGAGAAAGACATCGCCCAGGAGTTCCCCCAGTTGCGGGTTGAGGCGACCCAGCGTCAGAAAGCCGTTCCAGGCAGCCTCAAGCTCGTAGCGGTCGACCGCTGAGAACAACGGTACCAGATGCTCGCGTGTCCAGATCTCGTCGGCGCCCATGAAGAAGCCGAGTCGACTCGTAAGAACACACCGGCCGAGGCGACCGGGTAGCGTTGGATCGTCGACGATGACGGACAGCGCGCGACGATATTCACCATTGAGGCTGGTAGGTAGTGTCTCCTGTTGCTTTCGCCAAAGCACAAGGCTCCCCACCCAGAACTGGGCCAGAACGCCAGCAGGACGTTCAACCGCCGACTGAAGCCAAGCACCATCGTTCTCGATGTCCTCATCGCAGTCAAGGTGCGACCAAAGCGCAGCAGCTATTTCGTTGGCCCGCAAAAGCACGGTCAGCGCAAATGGCTTGCCTCCACCTTCCACCAGTGCGTAAAGCGTACCGACCGCCGCACGCTGATGGTGCCGGCAGAGTTCGATCCTGCCAACCACGTTAAACACGGCAAGATAGTCGCTCTCCTCCAACTCCATTTCCGACCATGCATGGAGCAGCACTGGCCAAAGGTCCGCAGCCCATTCACCCGCGTCGGCCAGCTCGTGTGCCAGACCCATACTCCAAGGGAAGTTTTTTTTGGCTGCGTCGCTTACGGTTCGAAGCAGCCCGTAGCGGTCCGACCGGTGGGAAGTAATCCCCTGAAACGCCAACAGGTCCGGGAGCCAGCCAGGGGGCGACCGAGACAGTAATTCGTCCTCCGTCCACGGAGTATGCCGGCCAGAAACTACCGATCCGCCCCAATCGGATGAGTCGCTAAGGTCACTCTCTTTGAGTTCTGGACACCTCGCCAACAGATCATTGAGCGCTTGCCGTGCCAACGCACATGTGTCGTCTGCCCCGTGCAGCGCTTTCAACCACTCGAACTGCTCTTGAACAGTGTTCCACTCCCAGTTCGGGTCTTCCTCGTCTAACGATCGATACGCCAGTACGGCAGCAATCAGCACCTCCCGCTGTTCCCTGCTGGTCGCCGGATAGATCGAGTGTACCGCCTTGAAAATCTCCGGGTAGTCCGCCGCCTCATGCAACCCAATGTGCGTCAGCAACCACTCCAACTTATCGTCGGCCGGCAGGTCCGCGCGAGCGGTCAGCGTGAAAACAGCCAAGCGGCGAAGTAGAACCGCGTCCGACTTGGACAACTGATCGCACCACCCACCCGCGACCATAGCCCGGTTCTCCGCCAGCCATCCGAGGCAATCCCGCGCCGCATTGATCAGGATGTCGATCACCTCCGGACAACGATCAGCGTCCTCATCTGGCTCAATGCTTCGTCGCCTGATGCTCGTCCAATCCAGATCCGACCCCGGTTCCTGCCAAACGCGCAGGGCTGCATGCTGCTCTTCCAGACGGCTAATGATTTGCCTCAGGAGGGATTCGGCTACGCGGACCAGATTTGGTCTCAGCCCCCGCTCCCAAAGCCCGTCGAGGCCGTCCGGATGTTCAGCACACCACTCACTATCGGCATCTACCCCGAGGGAAGCAGGGCTATCGGCGTCTGGCGGCCAGGTGAACCGCGGGGTGAGAACGAGCCGGTTTCGCGTCATGCGATCGAAGATCAGCAATAGTTCGTCCAGGGCGTCGTACTGGATGGATCGCTGGCCGAGCCACAAAAACACATCCGCATCGGGCTTGGTGGGAGCCGTAGACAGGAGCACCGAAATCCAGCGCGACCACACGCTACGGTGTATCGGCGCCACGTCAGCAAGCGCAAGTTCACGTCCCAGGTCAAACCAGAACTCGGGATGCAAACGCATCTTGTGGCTGGCGATCAGTGCAAAAAAATGATCCGAAAAGCTCGCAGCGAAGTTGCTGGCGAGCCAACGGGCCAGACACTTGTCCCGGTCGCTCAGCCGCCCGGCATCCTGGAACAGCGCCACCAGATGCCCGCGCTTATCGAGCCAGTCCAGCCATTCAGGAAGCCGAGCCGCGTCGGTGAAGAAGCGAGTAGTTGACGTTTCCTTCAGCGCGTAGTCGATAGTCCCGGCTTCCTCGTCACTTAGCGGAGGCTGCCGTTGCGCTAGTTCGGTCACTTCGCGCTGCCAGTCGAGGACGCTGCGCGTAACCGCGTCAGCCAAGCATCGAACGCCTGCATACAGGGCAGAGTGATCGTCACGACTTGACTGCGAATAGCCAATGGGCTCGATACCAAGAACCCGCCAGCGTTGGAAGTCGTCGCTGGCTCCGGTCAAGGCAAATCGCTGTCCCGCCTGTGTTTCCGGGAGCGCTCGCGCCAGATAGCTGACGATCAGGTCGTTGTGGCTATAGCCGACGAAAAGGACCGTAAACTGACGGAACAGGTCCAGAAGAAACCGTCGTGCCCAGCCCTCGACAAGGTAGCCCCGACCAAAGTCGGCATCGGTCAGCACCATCTCGGCAGGACGGGTGATCTCGCCATGAACATGGACGACGCCATTGAAACAACTCCCGAGCGGCAAAGCAGGCGCACGAAAACACACGGGCGTCGCCTCGCCAAAGACATCGCTTGCCGCTAGTTCGAACAATTGATCGTAGTTGGTGGTCACGATCCGCAGCCGCTCGGCAGCCGGGAACAAGCGCAGGAGGTCGCGGTGCAGCGGGGTCGGTGCTGTAGTTTCTCCAGAAAGCACCTGCGCCGCGCGCGAATGAACTTCAACCCCGCGATCCTTAAGCCTGCCGAGAAAACGATCCTCAGGCTCGGTCCTCGATCGCACCTCGCCAGTCCCGACCGCAATCCGCTCCGCCAGCCGCGCGAAGTCCGGAAGATTGGCGGGAGCCCCCCTCGACACACCTGCACCGGCGAAAACCACCAACCGGTTATCGCGCAAGGCGGCCAGGAGGGGTTCAGGAAAGTCGCACGGCCCAATCTTCACTGCAGCATCTCCCGGTAACCCTTACCCACTGACAAATATCACCCGCGACAGCCGCGCCTGCTTGACGTACTCCTGGCCGTCCGGCCCGGCGCCGCGCCAGACGATCAGCTCGCTGACGTCTTCGTCGATCACGCTCTTGAAGCTGTCGCCGGCGAGCTGCAGGTAGGCGACCAGCTCGGCGAGGCCGTGTTCGAGCGGACGCGTTTCGCACAATTCGCGCAGGGTGACCTGCGTGCGCTCCTGCAGCGCCTGGCGGATGTGCCGGGCGAGCTGCGCGCGATCGACGACCACCTGCGAGAACAGCACCGCGGCGTCGACGTCTTCGTCGCCCGATTCGAGCGCCAGATCGGCGATCGACGGCTTGATCGGCGGCGTGTACAGCGGCCGCTCCATGGGCAGTTCGATGGCCGCGGCGGTATCGGCGATGCTCATCACCTCGTTGCCCGGCGGCGGTGTCTCGCGAACGGCGAGCGCCTTGGCTTCGATGCCGTGCAGGATGTCCATGATGCGGCGATTCTCCAGCCAGGCCTGGTCGTCGAGAAAGCGGCGCAACTGCTGCGAGAGCTGGGCGACCGTGCGCTGCGTGTGCTCGCCGGCTTCGAGCCAGTCGTAGTGTACCCGCCGCGTGCGCGCGTCGGGGCGCAGTTCGGCGACTGCCGGCAGCGTCAGCACGCGCTCGAGCAGAGCGGAAAGCTCGTCCTGGCGGCTGCTCGACATCAGGAAATCCCAGAAGGCGCGGAAGCTGCGCCCCTGGTCGGAGTCGGAAATGGCGTCGCGCTCGCCCATGATTTCTTCGAGCAGGGCGCCCTTGGCGCCTTCCCAGAGGGCAATGCGCTCGCGTACGCGGCGGTCGAGGCCGCGGAAATTGTGTTCGACCTCGCGAAAATCGGTCAGCAGCTCGCGGGCCATGGCGACGAACTGCTGGAAGCGGTCGCGCAGCGCGCTGTCGTCGAGCAGCGGCATGTCACCCGACAGCACGCGCTCGATTTCGGCGTCGATGTCGTCGCGGCGGCGCTGCAGTTCGGCGATACGCGTCTGCGGGTCGGTCTCGCTGCCTTCGCTCATCTGCTTGAGGAGCTCGAAGAGCGTCAGCAGGCGCGACTCGGTACCGACGAAGCTGCGCGCGGCGAGCGTAGCGAGCCAGGCGATGGCCTTCTCGGTCGCCGGCGTGAGGTCGAAGTGCGGCTCGTCCGAACCCTGCGCGTAGAACTTGCGCAGCCAGCCCTTGTCGTTCGCTGCCCAGTCGTTGAGGTAGTCGAGCGCCGCTTTCGGGAACAGCTCGGCGCCGAAGCGATCACGCAGCGCGAAGAGCTCGTCTTCGAGCGCTTCGGCGAGGTCCGCCTGTACCATCACCCGCACGTTCGGCGCGATGAACACGCGCTGTAGAAAGCTCGCCACCAGCGGCGCGTGGTCCGAACGCAGAAGCCGCCACGCCGGGTGGTTCTGGCGCAGCAGGTCGAGGGTGGCGTAGTCGAGGGTCAAGAGGGAAAAGGTGGGATGAGAAGCCGAGGCGGCTTGGTGAGCATTGCCGCTGGAAGAAAGTACGGGTGCCGGAGAAGACTAGGCCGGCGACAGGTACATCATTATCCGCCCCGCACGTCCCAGAGGCTTCAGCGTTTCACGCAGCACCTCGAACCGGGCCAGTTCCTCGGCGGTGAAGCACTGCTCGCGTCCCTTGATCATGAACGAATCGGGCGAACGCAGCGGAATGTCGCGGCGGTACTGCTCGCTTCCCAGCAGTTCGAGAATCGAAGGGTCCGGGACGATGCTGCGGCACACCAGGCCGGCGTCGGCGGCAACCATTTTCAGACTGCGCAGCGAGTGCAGATAGAAGTGTCGCGGGGCATCGAGGTCAACCCAGTCGGTGCCGTAGTGCTCCCAGGCATACGACTCGACGACCGGCAGCGAAACCATCATCATGCCGTCGGCGCGCAGCAGCTTGGCCGCGGCAGCCAGCGTTCCGCGCTGATCGGCGACATGCTCGAGCGAGTGCTGGAAGGTGATCAGCCGGAAGAACCCCGGTTTGTCGACGTCGCCGACGTCGGTGTTGAAGATGGTCACGCCATCGCGGACGATCTTTTCGGCAACGAAGGGATCCGCGCCATACAGGCAGGTGAAACCCATGGCGCGCAGGCTGAACAGGAAGTCGCCGCTGCCGCAGCCGACGTCGAGCACGGGATCGTCGAACGAACGCAGCCCCGCGTCGCGCGTCAAGGGCATGAGCTGCACCGGATAGGCGTCGGGGCGCAGGCGCCTGACCAGCGCGGAAACAACGGTATTCAGGAGACCGGCGTCGAGGAACAGCAGTTGATCGACCAGGCGGCGGACGCCGGTGTGCTGGGCGGGCACCTGCTGGTGCGACTCCATCGAATAGTAGTCGGCAGGGTAGTAGCGGGACATGTCCGGCGGGATTTCCGCGATCTGCAGACAGCCGCATTGCGCGCAGAGAAAGTAGTCGAAGGACTCGCGCAAGCCGATGAGCATCTCGCGTACGCGGTAAGGGGTCAGGCGATCGGTCTCGCCGCAAATCCGACACTGCATGGTTGCTCCCTCGTGCCAGCGACGTCCCCGCAAACCGTGCTCACCCCTGCCGGCAAAACCGCCGATGGCGAGCAGACAGCGAGCGGAAGAACGTCCCAGACCCTGATTTTGAAAGGGTTAGCTTAACCCGGATCGTGCCTGTCGTGGGCGAGCTGTCGTAGGCGAGCCGACGACGGCGGCCGTCGGCCATCCTTTCCTGGCCGCGCGGCGCTGGCGATCGTCGCGCGGCGCAAGCCTTTCGTCGCCATTGTCGTCGACGCGATGACCGGGATCCGCCAACTCCACGCAGACGTCGCCGTCCGGCGGGAAGCGCGGGCACGACGCGGCTCGTGTCGTGTTGCACGCAGTATGGAACGTATGCCTCCCAGCCACCACAGGGGTCGCGCGCGGCTGTCGGGCTGGCTGAAAGCCTCGTCGGGAAGGCGGCAACCCGTCAGCCCGCTCGTCATTGCGAGGAGGCGCAGGGCGCCCCGGCATGGACCCTGCGGATGTTAGCCACGAGAGCGTTTCCGCCCTGCTTTCAGCAGTCGCCAAGAGTCGCATCAAGAATGCAGCAACAGACTCGCCATCCTGGCGCGGCAGCTCGTACCACTTACCGTCATAGCGCATCAGATCGAAGGGAATCACCGGTTCGATGCCGGCGGGCGGCGCCGGCCTGGAACTCGCCTACGCGCTTTCCGAGCGCTGGGAAGTGGCTGGCGGCGGCTCATACCGCTCGTATCGCTTCCGCCTCAAGGACGACGGACCGGTGCCCGGCGGGGTTGGCGAAAACCGCTTCATTCCGCTCTTCGCGCGGCTCTCCTATAGCTTCGATAAAGCCACGCGCGCCGACTTCTATGCTGCGGGATTCGTCAACGGCAAGCTTACGGTCAGCAACTCCGCTGGCCACGACGTCTACAGCGACGAGTACCACAGCGCACCGGCGATCGGGCTCTCCGTCTCCCACAGCTTCTGAGCTTTCGGCAAGCGAGCCGAACATGGCGCGCTTGCGCAAAGTCCACATGTGGACTACCATCCCCATGAACTCTTCATGTGGAGATGGCCATGGGCAACGCCGCGCGAGTCCTGTCACCCGCCAATCCGGGAACCAGGGAAATGTCCACGGCGGGCTTGCGGGCTTTTTTCAACATCGCCCGCGACTGGCAGCTGGACGTCGACCAGCAATTGGTGCTGCTCGGTGCGCCGGGCCGGTCGACCTTCTTCAAGTGGAAAGCGGCGCCGGCCGAAGCGCGCCTTGGCAGGGATACGCTGGAGCGGCTTTCCTACCTGCTCGGCATCTACAAGGCGCTGCAGATTTTGCTGCCCGAACAGTCGGCGGCCGACGCTTGGGTGCGCAAGCCGAATCAGGCACCGCTCTTCGGCGGCCGCAGCGCGCTCGAACGGATGCTCGGCGGCAACGTGGGCGACCTCTTCGCGGTGCGCCAGTATCTCGACGCCATGCGCGGGACCTGGGCTTGACCGGGACTGCCTATGCGACCGTTCGCCTGAACTGGAACCCCGCGTACAGGGTGATTCCAACGCGCTATCCGGCGATCAGCGTTTTCGACCGGATCGCCTCGGCCGACGACTTCGACGCTCTCTACGCACTCGAAGCATTGACCAACGACCGTGTGCGTGACGAACTTGGCCAGATCGAGCTGGTGCCGCGGACGGAGCGGCGCTTCGGTCCGGGCAGCGGCCCGATCATGGCCGCTTTCACGCACCTCAATCCGCTCGGGAGCCGCTTCAGCGACGGCAGCTATGGCGTCTTCTACTGCGCTCGCAATGCCGATACGGCGATCGCAGAAACCGTCCATCACTCGGCGCGCTTCCTGGCGGCGACCGCCGAACCGGCGATGAAGCTGCAGATGCGCCTGTACACGGTCAAGGCGGCCGGCCAGGTGATCGACCTGCGCAAGCCGGGCATCGACGCGGCGGCCGTGTTCGACCGCAGCGACTACAGCCATTCGCAGGCGCTCGCCCGGCGCCTGCGCGGCGTCGGCGCGACCGGGGCGGTTTATCCGTCGGTGCGGCGAGCGAAAGGACAGTGCCTGGCGGCATTCACGCCAAGACTGCTGAACAACTGCGCCCACGCCGCGTATCTGCAGTATTCGTGGAACGGCCACGAAATCGACGCCGTCTTCGAGTTTTAGCGGCGCGCGTCGTCAACCGAACGGCCGCACGCCAAACAGCCAGCCGTGCGCCCAGAACGCGAACACCGCCCAGGCCACCGCGCCCACCGCCACCGTCGCAACCGTGCCGCTCAGGGTCCCCGCCGGATAGACGCTGTTCGCCGCGCGGTCGCGCTGCCTTGACGAGCGGAAATCGAGCACCGCCCAGAGCAGCAGGCTGCCGAAAAGGACCAGGTCGGCCAGCGTGTGATTGGCCAGCAGGTGCGCCAGCGCCCAGACCTTCACGGCGAGCACCATCGGATGGTGGACGCGCGCCTTGATGCCGTTCCGCGGCACGTAGGCGGCGGCCAGCAGGATGAACGACGGCAGCATCAGAAGCGCCGCGAGGTGGCGCGTCCAGAGCATCGGCGTCCACAGCAGCACGGGATCGAGCCGCGCCTGTCCGTAACCCCAGACCAGCAGCCCGAAGCCGACGAGCGAGAGCAGCGAGTAGCCGCCCTTCCAGGCGTTCGCGCCGATGCGCGTACGCACCTGGCTGCGCCAGCCGTCGGCAAAAATACGCAGCGAATGGACGCCGATGAAAATCACGAGGCCGAGGATCAGAGTGGTCATGGTTTGAGATAGGACAAGGAGTGGTGGTGAAGGTAACAGGCCCAGGGTCGTCGGTGCAAGCGCCACGCCGTGGCCCCTGCTCCCGGGCCGCGAACGGCCCGCGGCTCAGCGCGCGAAAACGGGCCGGGCCCGGATTTCAATGCACGGTGCACACCATGCATGGAAGAAACGGCGCCTATTTTTCTCTAAATATCAATAGTTTACGGCTTTTTTTCGGGTCGTTTACAAAGGCCAAAAACCGCCTTTTCGGCCTATAAGAGTCAATATGTTACACGTGGATTCCCAACGCACAAATGGCATATATGCCCTTTGGGATTGCGGTCACTGACGCCGAGGGCGGGCTGGAAATCTTCGCGACGATGGCTTTACACGCCGCGCGATCCGGGCGTATTCTTCTCGTGTCGCTGCACATCAGCGATGCGGGTTTGGCGACCCGGATTCAGAGGCGGACGGCCGCCTAGATGCGGTTTTTTTACGTCCGTCGCATGGCATCGCCTATGGGCGGGCCGTGTGGGGAGACCTTCGGGTCTGCCGGCCCTCTGACCGGTTCGCCAACCCCGCACGGTTCCGCCCACCCGTTTGGCGACGGGAAAGCGGAAAAACAAACCGCTCTCAGAGGATCATTGCCATGACCACCACCGATTTGGTGCCGGTATTCGTCGGCGCTCTCGCAGGACAAGCCACTCCACTCTGTAACGCCCGCGACCTGCACGCCGCCCTCGGCGTCGGCCGCGACTTCGCCACCTGGATCAAGCAGCGCATCGCTGAGTATGGATTTGCGGAAGGCGAGGACTTTTCCCCGATTCGGGGGAAAAGTCGCGGAGGCCGACCTGCTGCCGACTACCACCTGACCATCGACATGGCCAAAGAGCTGGCGATGGTCGAGAACAACGACACCGGCCGCCGCATCCGTCGCTACTTCATCGCCCTCGAAAAGAGACAGGCCGCCGCGCTTGCCATCCCCGCTACCCCGTCGATGAACCTGCGCCGCTGGCTGATCTCCTTCGATCACCTCGGCCGCGAACATGCCACGCCCATCGGCATGGACGAGTCCATCGTCAAGTGGGACGAGCTGCCGGCGCTGATCCGGGATCCGGGATTCATGATCGAGGGAAGGCTGCTGGCCGAGATAGTCCACGCTTGCGCCGATCGGATGTCAAGGAAGCTCGCTGGTGGAGCGAACCAGGTATCGGCTTGACCATCGCGCCCGCCACAGCTACGGCATGGGCGGGCGTCAGAAAAGCTTGACGCGCCACCTCGGCGAACAATCGATTACTGAGGTGGTCTAGACGGCGTCGCCTACGGAGTTCTCGGTCCAATCAAATGCACAATTCGCAAATACCACCACAGATCTTTGGCCTGGGCGGTGGCGTTGGGATGGGGAGGGGAAGGTCTTTTTTTCCCATTTTCAGGATCCTCTGAGGTTTCAGGAGAAATTCAACTTGCTGTTTAAGTCGCGTTGCGTCTTGACCCGGAGCCTATGCGTTTTCAGGATGTCATTCTTCTGCCGTTGTATCAACTCTCCGAACTCTTTTCGCAAAAGCCCATACTCACGGGTGAATGTATCGATATCAAACAAAGGATCGATCTCCATTCTATGCCGAAACGTCTCGATCTTTATTCGTATTGTGACGAAGGAACGCTTTAAGTCTTCCCAGTCCTTGACCTTGCCGGGAACAGCAAGAGCTGCGTGGATTATGGAAATTACTGATGCAATTCCGGCGAACGCAGCCCACAGGAACTTGAAGTTGGGGTCTTGCCACAAGGTCCAACCCGACATTGCCGAGCCAGTTGCAGTAAGCGCTACGACAACCTTGGTTACTTCGTCGGTGAGCATCCATCGGTCGACTAGTCGATCAGCCAGCTCTTCGAAAAAGTACGCCTGGTAGTAAGTCTCAAACACCTTGTGCCAGATAACGTCGCGCGGATCATGGGTCATTGCAGCAGTCCTATAACAGAATGCCTTCTGAACAGCCTCTATCTGCAGTGCCGAAAGCGGCGATTATCAGTGGATCTTTCGTCGTCCCAAGAGCTTCTATTGGAACGTCTTCAGAACCCGCCTCGAGAAAACACCCTTGCCATTCTCCTTGCCTTCGCCTCTGCAAAAACCTAGTCATAGGACTTTCACCTACGAAGTGGCGCGCCATGCCCGGCGCACACGTCTGTATTAACCGGCTGGCGCGGTCGTCTTATCGCGCCAGTCCGTGTTTAATGATAGGCAGGTGCGCAGGCGCCGACTATGACTAGCCTCTTGCTTCCCTTCCTGGCTCATCCTCTGTTACTCGAAAGCGCCAATAGAAGCCTACTTTTACCCACACAACGGTAGTTTGGGTTAGCTTCTGGAAGGCGTCAAGTACCTTTCGACCAACAACCAAGTTTCCCTCGCTATTTTCTCGGAGTAAAGTCTCAGCGTTTTCTTTGACCAAGAAGTCAACGACATCGTCTTGGTAAATGCAACCGCTATTTTCTATTTCGGAAAGCATCCAGCGCGCAACGGTCTTGGCCTCCATTACTTTTGTTCTTGCGTCACTGGTTTGAGTGATTCTTCTGGGAAACTTCCTGATTCCAGTTTTTTTCCAGCGAACCACTGGCACCGAAAACGGACGGTGCTAACGTCGTCACCAATGTCGTTAATTTTTTGAACGGTCATTTCTGGACCGCCCGACTTAAGTTGAACGATGTCACCGACTTGAAAACAAGACTGCTTCCTCATTACATTATCCTTTGCGATTGATTATTAATGCTATTTATTAGACTGTTCGTCGATGGAGCGGTTTTTGATTTTTTCCACAAGGCTATCAACCGTCGGAGAGTTATGAGCCTGCCACAGAGTCCGAATCAGCCAACCCAATGAAAGAAGACCGGCTATGAAGAAGATTGCCTCCCAAGTTGGCGCTTTGAAGAATACATCCTTGAAGGTCGACGTCGAAAACACTATAACTATGGCGACCAAGATACCGAGGGGCGCAATCCAAGCTTTACGCTGCTCCGCCGCCGCAATATGCTGATTGAGCACGAGGCGTAGCTTGTCTTCGGTAATCTGAATGATTTCTTGGTCAAGATTGCTATGAACCACCTTGATGGGTGCATTAACTTGGTTGAAGAAGTGACCGTTAGTTGCCATGGCTCGCTTCCCAGAAAAAGGAAAAATCAAGGCGCTTAAAGCGCTCCACAGCGTATCCGGTCAACATAAAAGACACCGTTCGGCCGTTAGTTTGTCCCAGCTCAAAGGGTTGCGCAATGGCCGATGGAAGTGCGCTGTTCCAATTGTTAAACGTCAGAACAGCGTGATCATCCTTCGCGGTGAGAACAAAGCCAGGGTTCTTTATCTCCGGGTTATCCACAAAGAGAACATGCAACCGCACGTCCCAAGTACCAGCCGTGAATTCGATCCATGCGTCTTCGCCTGCAGGCACTAGCAATGTGGCGCTCGCAATTTGCTCGCGCTTACCGACGGTTATCTTCAATGGCCGCTCCCAAGTGATCCAACGAATAGCGTTAGTCTACCGCCATAACGCCCCCCCCGCCATAAGAGCTGGTCGGCACCTCGGCAGCTAGGGCGATAGCATACACCCGGATCGCTTCGATGGCGTTGGGTGAAGTTCTTCGCCGTCGGGTTCTGGCCCCAAGCGCTGGGGCGTCGGTGTGTAGGTCTAGTGGTGGCTTTTGACTCCTATGTGCGGCTCTCGGCGCCGAGGCCCCCTTTCGGTAACCCGTATTCTGCCAAGCAGCGCGAGCGAACCACCTAGTATGCTGGATGCCCCTCCACCCAGGAAGCGGTTGCACACGGTTGTCGTGGCCCTAACCACGGACCGGAATGGCTCCATGGCCGCGCGGTCACCGCTAGCAGAATGAACTCAGGCGACAGCTGTCTTAATATGTACCGCTACTCTACCAGCCGTTGTGCCATCGCCATTAAGAAGTTATCTGTCAAACTTGGGTACTAAATCTCCCGTATCCAAGCGTGGTCGCGCGTCGAGCAGATAATAGTCTGTGAGGAATTCGCCTTTATTCTGCGCGTGCAGCCTTGTCTTAAGCATGTAGAAACACCCCGGGGCGAGTGCAACTTCGACGCGTTCTTTGTAGTGCGCACCTACATCCAGCGTGTATCCATTATTGTAGTTTGGCACATCGGCAACCTTGTATTTCTCTAGAATGTCGATTGGACCTATTATATCGGTGCCTCTGTCCCATTCAATCAGGCCAAATTCTGGAATATCAACACGCCTGATGGAGAGCTGTAAGCCGTCATCACCAGGAATAAATGGTACCGCTCCAACATTCTTAATCTCGACTTGCAAACAAACCAATACACGATCTGGGCTGATTGTGCAAATTGACGCCGTATTTACTAGGTCGACATTCCAGACGTGCTGTCTTTTTGAAATATAATGGTGCCACGTCCATACACCGCCCGCCACGATTGCGAAACTTGTCAACACGCTTTGAACAAGCTCCGCGTAGTTCTTCAAGCAGTTTACATCTATCATTGTATTATCGTCTTGGTTGATCGCCCAATGGTGTATACCATATTGTCTATCGACAAGAAATCCCAAGCACGATGGTGCCCCCCGCTTGCTGAAAGGTCAACCGCACCCTTCAATGCACCTTCGGCACCATCTCCCGCAACCGCTGCCACACCTCCTCGATGATCACCATCGAAGCGTCGTCCGGATGGATCGACGGATCGCCTTCACCGATGGCACGCATCAGCGTGTCGTTCCCCTTCCACAGCCCGATATTGTTCCGAATCCACGTCCCGCGACCGAGGTGTAGTCCGATCAGCTCCGACTGCGCCATGTCAGTAATTCTAGCCCTCTCATCGTCCGATAGCGCGGCTATTACCACGCCAACCGCTTCGTCGATCGTCTCCGGGACCTGCTTCTCAGGCATCAGCGCTCTCCCTTTCGCCAGTCCCACGGCGGCACCGGGTGACGATCGGCCCACAGTCCGACGCGCTTCTCCCTCGCCTCCTGTTCCGCGAATTCATACCGCCCGGCGTCCTCTGACGATTGGTCCTTCGCGTATTTCCGGTACCGCCAGGCGAGGCCAAGCGTCAGCTGTGTGAGGCCCGCGTCGAGCGTCTTCGGACACAGTGTTGCGCGGCAACTCGGCGCCGCGACCATGACCTTGCCGATGATGCGGCGGTAGCGGTCGCGCTTGTTCCACTGGACGTCGACCTCTTTCCCGAACACGAGGGCCGACATGGATTGCTTCGAGCGCTGGCCGAAGGGCTGGGCTTTCTCTGGGCAGTCGACGCCGGCGATCCGAATCTTGTGCTGCTCGCGGTCGGCGTCGAGGACGGTGATGGTGTCGCCGTCGGCGATGGAGACGACGGTGCCGGTGAGGGTGGCGGCTTGGGTGGGGAGGATGAAAAGAAGCAGCAGGCAGCTCAGAAGAGTCGCGAGGCGTCTCGTCGCGCGGAAGTCCTGCAAGTCTCTGATCGAGTAGCGCACGAGGTCAGCTTGCTTCACGCTTCGCAAGCCAGTCGATCAATCCCTCATTGAAAGACCCAGCATCGACCGAGTAGTGTGCTCGACGATGGCAGTTTGGACAGAGCGCGATCACATGAGCGGGATGATCGGGACCACCGTCTGAGAGCCTTACGACGTGATGGACTTCGAGGAAGGGCCCTGCTTTCGCCTTGAAGGGGGCATCGGCTTTGCATGCCTCGCAGGTGCCCTGGGCACGTTCAAGAGCGTAGCGTCGAATCGCGACTGCCCGGGAAGCCACATTCGTGAGCCTCTCCTTGACAGTAGCTCCAGCCGGCACACGTTCCAGGGCGAGGCGGCGAAGATCGGCGAGAGACAGCTTTTTCTTTCGGAGAGACGCAGCGGCTTGACCGGCTTTCGTCGGCGCGTCGCCTTCGCCGACCACCACCGGCGGCACCAAACCCAGCTGAAAGATCAGCGCATTCCGAAGCTCGTCATTTCTGTCCGCACGCTGTTCCACATGATGGCCCAAGTACTCGAACTCGCCGACGTAGCGCACGCGGTCCTTCGGCGTGTACTCGAAGAGCAACAATTGCTTCCCGGCGTCGCGATGGCCTGCAATCGCGGCGTTGCCGCGAACCATCTGCATGTCGTCAAGCTGGCCCTCACCCGTGTACCAGAAGGTGCCGTCCGGCCGAAACGAGTCCTCATAGCCATAGGCGCTACCTGATTCAGCGGTGAACAGGAAGATGAACGGGGCAGCCTTGGGCGTGGAAATGCCACCCCGACCTTGCCCGCCGAAACGCTCGTGGATGTCGCTCCGCCGGCGGTAGACCTGGCCAACGATGAATGGGTGCTCGGAAGCCGCTCCCTCCGTGGAAAGGCTATCCGGCATTTCCATTGACTTCTTCGTTGACGGTCGAGCTGGCATCGCTGGCGTTACCTGGAGGCGTTTCTGCACGCAGCTTTGCTATCTCCGCCTCAAGCTTCTCAATTTGCAGCTGAGCCAGCTTGTCGTCGCGGAGTTGAATTTTCTTATACCAATACAATGCGCCGATCAAGCTGAGAGCAATCCCGGCTCCTAGTGCTGCACTGACCACTGTGTTTCCAAAATTCCCATTCTTTGTTGTTACGTCCCGGAGCTGCCTGGTCATTTCGAGCAACTCATCCTCAGCTTTGCTCCGCTGTGCTTTTTCCTCAAGCGAAATGATTGCTTGCGAGTACTCCACTTTCCGCTCGAGTGTTGCTGTGTACATGGATACAAACGAGAAGATCGAGACAATGATCAGCGCAAGGCCAAACAGGCACGTGAACTTGTAGATGTTGTCGGTGGCAATGGGAAAGGAAGGAGTCATTTTTTTGTGGAGCTATCCGTGAGGATGGCCGGCCCTAACACGCCCGCCAAGAAGTTCGGTTTTCAATTCGTGCCCATCACCGAGACTGCATGAAATAATTCGCATATTCAATCACCTGGAATGGGCTTATCGAGAGGGCAGATCACCCCTGTAGCAAGCCTTGAACATTGATTTGCATACCGGCGCTAACTAATTCCTGTGCGAGCTTCGGCTTCCAACCGCCCTGCTCATCCATCTCAATGAAGAGTACGCCATGGAAGTCAGACGGGACCTCGACTCCCGGACGGAACAGACCACAAACTCTGCTACGCCCAAGCTTGCCTGTGAAGTATCCCAACTCAAGTATCACGTTCTGCCGGGCGCGCCCACTCAGCTTCTCGGGCGTACGGGAACTTGCCCCAACGTCATCAGGTGTGAGCAAGACTACCGCGAACCCAACGTCTGAGTACGATTCAAACTTCTCGATAACGGTCTGGCCTTGATTTGCCTTCTCGTGGAGGAGGACAGCCTCAAGGTGCAGCTTCTCCAGGAACCTGGCAGCGGATTGCTTGGCATAGTCATCATGGCCGTGAACGACGAAAACCTTGGTCTTGGAAACTTGTCGCGGAACGTTGTTCGTGCTCAGTTGGCCGGTCTTGCTTTCTGCGGACAAAGCCTCTTCGGCTAACAGCACGTGCCCCTCAAGGTGGCTGACCTGACGGTCACGATAGATCTTCCAGCTTACGCCGCTGCTGGTACGCCCTAACGCTGACAACTCATCGGCCACGTCATTCTTCCCGAGAGACCTTAGCAGCCCATCAATTCGCCTAAGCCAGACGTCATACGATTCGTGCTCTTCCAAATTCCATCCATGCTCTACGAAGTCCGCCAGTCGCTTTAGAACGTTGTTGTTTTCCATTTGACTCTTTCAGCATACGGCCCAACAGCGAGCGATGAGCTGCTGACCAGAAAGCGACCGGCTCTACCGCTGAGGGTTCGCGGCAGATAGACCGTGTTGGAGCAAACCGCCGCGATGGCGGTCGGTGTGGGGATTGTACGGCCGGCCCGCCCGAGGTCAATCGTCTTGCATGAAGTCGCCGAGCGATTCGACGCCCGCCTATGGGCGAGGAAAGCACTTCGGTGTGATCGGTTGGCGACTCTCGACCGAAGATGGGAGAGGCCCACCGTCTGGCGACCTCTCCCGGTGACTACCTTAGCCCCTCACAAGGAAGGCCCAAGCCGTGTAGCCGTAAGCATGGGCGTCGAGCATCCGGGTGGAGTTCTTCACACGACGATAGCGCGTAAAGATCCACCGAAAACCCGGCGGCGCTGGCCGCAATTTCAAGGACTTCTGCACATGACACACCTCCAATCCGGATGGTGGATGCCCCTTGCTTTTCCTGAGCCATGCGTTATGCTGCTAGTTCTCACGCTAGAAGCTTGACTGCATAGCAGGATAGCTGCGTAACCAACCATCCACTGGTTACGGGGAGGAAGGCTTGGGCAATTGCTCAGGCCTTTTTCTTTATTTCGTTCCACCTAATCTCCGCTGCTTGATACGAAACACCGCACGTCCCGGCGACGTCGTCGACGCTGCCACACGCCTGTAGTGCCTCGACCGGCATGAGCAGCTCGGCGGCGAACCGGTCGGCCTGCCACTCACTATCCTCATAGATCTTGTGACCGTTCGGCCCATTTGATCGTGCCATCGAGACGTTTCCATGCAGCATCAGGTGTCCGAATTCATGGGACGCTGTGAATCGATCACGCCCCTTCCCATCCACTGCGCCGTCGTAGACATCTTCGCGGAGCTTGATGAGCGCCTTGTTCGGATAGGTCAATCCGTGGTTAGCGCCCATCTCTTCGCGTGAGCACACTTCCAGAACATAGCCGTCGATCAACTGTGGCAGAGCAAACTCAAGGACCTCGATGATCGGGAAATCCGAACGGTGGTCAAGCCCGAGGTGTCGCCGGAACAACGCTGTGAATTCGCGTATCCGCACCTTGCTCAAGGGCGGAACTCGATAGCCAGGCTTCCTCATTGTCTCTCCTTCAAGACATCAAACATCTTTTCCCGCTGACTCTGATCCAGTTCGCCAATGCGGCGCGCAAATGCAGCAACCAACTCACGGGACTGATCTTCAAGCCCGTCCATCTTGATACGTGCTTCAGCTTGCGACGCGTCAGCGGCCCTTCTCAGTTCGCCCTGTTGCCCCGCATCGAGGCGGAAGTACCCGCACACTTGTTCAACCAAAGCGGCAGGCACTGCCTTGTTGCCAGTTTCCACCGCCGACAAGAACGAGGAACTAATCCCCATCGACTCGGCCATTTCCTTGAGCCGCAGCCCACGATCTATTCGCAACTTCCTCACCAATTTTCCGAATGGCGTCAACATTTTGATTCCTCCACGACACCTTTACCTTCACCTGACAAATTCTCACTTGACTTGACCCCACCTCGACCGCCGCGGCCAGACTCTCCGAGCCGCTCTCTTAGCGATCGCAAGGCGGATTGTACACCAATCACAGGATTAAATAAACCGCTACCGGTTAATTTTTTACAGCAACTGGATTGACTGCGTGAAAGCCTGAGCTGGCCGTGGATAGCCGACGGGCCACAGGGCGCAGGGATGTCAAGCTCTCATATTCCTTTCCAGGATTCACGCCGGAGAAACGTCGTACCCGCGCAGGTCCCTTCGCTGAAAAGCAAACCGGCATGACTCGGCCAGCCGACGCACAACCGCCCGAGGCGACCGCTTTGGGATAGGATCGCTACCCTCTCCCCACCTCATGCGCCGCCAGGCAGTGCCCCTCAAGCTTGCCGATTCTGCGCTCGTGGTCGGCATGTCGGTCCGCGCTTCTGTTGCCCATGATTTGCAGCTCCGTGTGCATTTTCTCGTTCAGCGCGCTCTGGCCGTCTGTGAGCCGCTTGATGTCTCCGCGGATATCCCTGAGCGTGTCGACCGCCAGCCAGCCGAGCGCGGACACGACACACCCGAGAGCCATCAAGAAGAACGGCATCATGCCGTTGGTGATCCATGCGCCGCCCATGTCAGTCCTTTCGTTCCCGTGATCAGGTTGTTACCTGCGTCTGCTGCGCCGAGTAGGCAAGCGCTCCTGCGCCCCACTTGTCTCGCGCGGCCAGCCGCAGGTAGTAGGTCGTGGCCGTGGTGAGCCCGGTAATGGTTGTTGTCAGATCCGTGCCGGTATAGACGAGCGTGCTCGGCCCCGGCGTGAATCCGTCCGTCGTGTCGAGCCATACCTGGTAGTCCTGGAAGTCGGTATCGGCGACGGCCGCCCAGGAGATTGTCACGCTGCTGGTCGTCGCTCCAGTGCTGATGCCGGTCGGCGCGGCCGGAACCGTGTTGCTGATGTTGATCTGCGAAAATCCGGAGGTCTGCCCGTTGGCTACCGTCGCCACCTTGACCGTGAAGTCGCGCCATGGTCCGCCGTCGGCGATGGCGTTCTCCAGGGTGTAGGAAGCTTGCGTAGCCGTCGTGTTGATCGTGCGCTGCAGGGCCGCCTGCGACCAGATTTCGACCGTGTACGACGATGCGCCAACACCCACCGCCCACTGCGCGACGAATAGCGTGCCCGTGAATGGCGACTGCAGCGCCAGATCAGCCGGCCCCGACGGCGCCGCGCCCTGGATGCTGTAGCTGTAGGCCGCCGCCTCGGACAGACTCTGCGCCGCCTCGCCGCGAACGTTGAAGCTGGTCAGCTTGAGCGATATCGACTTCCCGATCGCGGTCGCCGGCAGGACGTACTTGAAAACCGCCTGATCAAGCCTGGCAAATGCCGCGCCCGCCGAGTGCGCGCCCGCAGGCGATCCATACAGACCGCGCCGCAGGTAGGACAGGCTGTAGCGCCGGTACGACGCGAGGGTAGCCGTCTTGTAGGCAAACAGTTCTCCGCCGACGTAGCAGAGCGTGACGTCGTTGTTGACGTCATCGTCGCTGCCGGAGAGCAGCTGTCCGTCTGTGGTGAGGTCGACGGTCGCCGTGTTGGAGATATCCGGCTGCGCAGACGGCGCCGCCAGCACCGCTTGCAGCGCGCCGTATCGGGCCGGGCCGTAAAGCGTGCCGACCTGAGAGTATGACGTCCCGTCGTAGCTCACCCAGACATGGCAGCCTCCCCACTCCGACGACGACCCAGAGACGGCCAACCAGATCTGATTCGACCCTCCGGTCAGATCAAGGGGCGGCTCGAAGATCAGCGGCGCGAGCACGCTTCCCGGAGCGCCGTTGCTGCCGCCGCCAAAACCGGACGAGACCTGAGAGCTGTATCTGGCCGCGCTAAGCACGCCCTGGGGCATGTCCTCGGCAAGTATCGCGAGCTCACCGTCTTCGTCTTCCTCAATTTCTGTGATTCGGACTGGCAGACGATCGATGCCCAAAGCGATATCCGTGATGGTCACGATATCCATCCGCTCGAGGCGAGCGTAGCGCCAGCCCAGGCGGAACTTGTAGGTATTGCGAATGTACAGCCGTCGCTGCAAGCGCATTTGCGCCGACAGCTGGGCCGCCGACTGCTCAGTGAACAGGTGCAGGCGCTGCGGATCTTCCTGGCGCAGCCCATGCGCCTCGATGTGGCCGAGGTCTTGGGCCGTTACCGGTTGCACGTTGTACTGATTCGCGCGGTTGACGAATTCGACCGTCGTTGCGTTGTAGGCGTCGGCCGTCGCCTTGCGGGTGATGATCACCGGATCCTCGTCGCCGGACACCAGGAAATCATCGTCGCTCAGGTCGTAGGCCGGCGTGGTGTTCGGCGTATAGGTCACGCCGTTGCCGGTGACGGCCGAGTCGCCGTAGGGGATGATCTTCAGGAGCCCTTCTGACCAGACGAATTCACAGCCGACGGCTGATACCAGCTCCATGAGGTATTCGCGCGCCTCCCGCTGCTCGATGTAGGCGGGAGAGACGAACAGGCTGTTGGCGGTGCACCAGTTCGCAAAACCGCTAAGGTCTGCGATCTTGGCGGCCGGGAATCCGGCGCCATAGCGTTCGGCGCTCAGGAAGTCGACCACGACATCGCGGGGATTGGCGTCCCGGATGCTGATCGAAAACGGCCGAAAGCCCGTCACCTCAAAGCTGTGGTTCTCCATGTTCGCACTGCCGCCGAGATCGTAGGACCCGCTGGCGACGTAGGCCAGGCCGGAATAGCCAAGAGCCTCTCCCGGGTGGTAGGTCGTCAGATAGCCCCATGGCGACTGTCCGATCGCCCCACTGAACAGCGACAGGCCGAGCTGCGAGAGCGCGGTGATGGTGGACGGATAATTGATGTACTGGTAGTCGATGAACAGCCCGAAGATCGTTCCGTGGCCCGCATAGAACGTGTACGTTCCACCGCTGCGACTGTACTCGGTCAGCGATGTTGGCGCGCCTGGAGAAACATCGGTCATTGGCACTTCGTAGCCGAGGCCGGCGATGTTCGCGTTCACGCCGAGGTCCGCGGAGTAGGTTGCCGAGTTCGGTACCGTCACTTCGTACGGTGGCGAGTCCGGAATGTATGGGTTCGCGTCCAAAACCGTGACGGTCTCCGCCGACGGGATGATCGGCGAATAGATCGCGTCTCCCCGCCAGACGGTGCCGACATCGGCAATCGGCCCCTCGCACAGGCCGAATGCCACAGCGACCTGATAGGTAAACGTGGTGTTCTCGGTCTTCTGCTTGCCGCCGCCTTTGCCGCCGCTGGTGGTGGTCTCCGTGTGCGGAATAGCGATGAAATCGCCGTACCAGATCATGTTGGTGGTGATGCGCGTCTTGCCGAACACCAGCGGGACGCCGATGCCGGAAACGGACGTTTGCACGCGCATCGCTCCGATAGCCGGCTCGGAGGTGCTAATCGTCTTGGGTCGGAAGAATAGACCGCTCACTCGCGAACCCTCCAGAATCCAGCCAGCCGGCCCGCGAGCGCGCCTTGTGTGGCGTTGGCCAGCACAACCCCTTCCGAGTGATAGGCATGGATGATCATTGGCCAGTCGACAACGATGCCCGCATGGCTGATCGCACGGCCGAACTGATAGAGTGCGATGTCCCCCGGCAGAGGTTCGGCGACCCGGTAGGCGTAGTCCTCTACCCATCCGAGGTAGCGCTGCTCGGTTCGGTGCAGATGCCAGTCCGGCGGGTACGGCGTCGGGTCGATGTACGGCACACGACCAGCCGCGTGGTAGACCTCGCACAGGATCATGGCGCAATCCACGCCAACGCCCTTGATGCGCCCCTGGTGATGGTATGGCGTGCGCAACCAGGACCGCGCCTCTTGCACGATTCGTTCCGCGCTCATCACAGCGCCTTTTCCGGGATCGGGATGTGGGGATGGCCGCGGAATCGCGCGAGATTGCCGAACTTAGCGGCGCACGTCGCCGCGGTACGATCACAGCCGGCGACGGCGGAGAAAGAGTCGCCGATCTGCGGTTCCCTCGGCAGCGGCTCAATCAACTGGAACTGGCGCACGGAAAGCCCGGCATGTGCCTTCACGGTTCGTGAAATCAGATTGTTCGTGCCGCCGAAAAACGTCACAACTCCCTGAGCGAAGAAACCATCAGGAACACCACTACCGCCGCCTTGAAACCATGACCGCGTGCCGTTGACCGCTTCGACGGTACCGGAGATCGTGAAAGCGGCCTTGATGGCCCCGCACGCCGAGTCGTACACGGTATTCGCGCATGCCGGCTGGTAAATGTTGCGCGGCATCTTGATGTTCAGCAGCTCGAGATCGCTATTGATTGCCATGAGAACGGCCGTTCGCGAGCACTGGATCTCGGCCACACGCCCCGAGAACAAAACCAGCGTCCCGACCGGCGCCGCGTCCCAGGAAGACAGAAAGGCGCGCTCCAGCCGGACCGTAGCGCCGTCCAGCACACCGTTTCGGGCAGCGTCAATGAACGTCTCGCCATTGATGAAGTCGATCAGCGGCATGAGGTTCGTGGGATCCGCAAAGATCGTCATATCGAGCGTGTCGACCTCAAGACCCTTGGTCGTGCGCAGCCGACCGCGCTGCATAAGCAGGCGCCCACCCCCAGCTATTACCGACCCGCCGGAATTGGTGTATCGCCCCCCTGGCGAAAAGACGTGCCCGTCGGACACGATATCCACATCGGCCGACGTGATGCGGATCACGTAGGTCGACTTCAACGTGATGGTCACGAGGTCGGCCATCAGGAACTGATTCGACCCCGCAAGCAGGGCGATCAGGCCGGCGGAGGCAGTCTTCATGCTGCCGCCCCTTTGTCGGTGACGAATTCAACCTTGCGCGCCTGCCACAAGTCGCGCAGGAACTGCTCGAACTCGGATTGGTCGTTCGCGAATCGGCAGCGAAAGTAGAACTGGCCGGTCCATGTGAGCGCCGCGGCGGCTGGTGGCGCCGCCGAGAACGTCACGAGCCCGGTGCTGCTTATCGTGTAACCGCCGCCCTGAGGCACTCCGCCGACGTAGATCGACGGCGACCCGTTGACGCCGAATATCGGCTCCGTCGCGCCGCCGTAGGTCCGTTTGAGTTGGAAAGCGGTTGTCGAGCCATTGCCGGTGCCGAACGCTTGCGCCGTTACCGCGTTGTCGCTCGGGTCGCTGTAGAGAAACGAATCGAACGACCCCTGGCGCGCATTGAAGAAACCTACCAGCGCCTGTAGCTCCGCGAACCCGTTCGCCCCGCGCAGCACCTCATACGACAGGGTGAAGTGCCAAATCGGATACGAGAAAAAGGCCGCGCGCAGCTCCCGGCCGTTGGCGCTCCGCTGGACCTTTGTCGACCATTCGGGTGTCTTGACGATTCCCCACTTGAGGCCGGGAAGCGCTGGAAAGACTTCATTCGACATGATCTGCTAGCCCTGATTGAAGTTGCGCATTTGCTCGCGCATTACCTTGGCCAGAGTGCGGCCGTTGTTACGCAGAAGCCGCTCCATGCCCTGTGCGTCGGTGGTGTGGATGTGAACCGCCATCGCCCCGCCATCACTGCCCATGCTGCGAATGGTGTCGGCGTGCTCCTCGGGTAGCACCATTTCCCGCGCGTGCAGCTGCGTCATCGGATTGACGCCGGCCGGGATGTCGTAGCCACCGGCTGCCGACTTCAGCCCGCCCATTACCATGGCCATCGTTGCCGCAAAAGCTGCGGCCGCCATGCCAGGGCCAACAATCGGGATGCTGGCCACAGACGACGCCGCACCACCGGCGGCCTCGGCCGCCTCCGCGGGGACTACCACGGCAGCCTCTGCCGCCTTCGACGTCGCCTTGGTCGCGCTCGACGCAGCCGCTGCCGCCGCCGTTTCGACGAAGCCCATTTTTTCCAGAATCGAGCGCATCACGCTGCCCTTCTGGGTTTCCATGGTCTTGGCCAACTCCATCGCCGCCCACTTGACGCCCATCTTGACGGTCATCGAGATGAATTCGGCGAGTATCGAGTCGAGAATACCGCCGATCGCCTTTTGCATCGTCGTCGTGCCGGCGATCATGCCGTTGACGCTCTTCTCGAACGCCGACGACACCGGGTCAAGCAACTGCTGCCATGAACGAACGTTCTCGATCGCCATGTCGTTGCTGATCTTGGTCACCTTCAGCGCGTGCTCGCGGTGCATCTCCTCCATGGTGTCGAGGAGCCGTTGCAGCGCTACCGGGTCCATGTTTGGATCCGAACTCATGGCCGCAATGCGCGCCGCCTGCGCCTCTGTCTGGATGAGAAAGCGCCGGTCCTCGTATTGCCGCTGCAACTCCAGCATCTCGGCTTGATTGATGTTGCCGATCTGCAGCTCACGCTGAGCCAGCAGTTCTTTCATCTGCAAGCCGTCCCGCCCAACCTTCTCGCGTGCGTTGATGGCCTCCGAATCGAGCGCGCGCTGATCCGCGGCGCGCTTCTTCATGATCTGCAGCTCAAGGTCAGCGATCTTCTTGGTGATCGCGATGCGTTCCTTGCCGGAAACGTCCTGCGTGCGCAGAATGTCGGACCAGTACGCGACCTCCTGCTGCTTTGAGAATTCCCGCAGGTTGTGCGTTGTCTGGTAGTAGACCTTCGCCTCGGACAGCGCCGATTCCCAGGCGGGCATTCTCGAATGCGCCGCACCTTTCTTGGCGTCCTTTTCCTTTACGAAATCCTTGCCTTCTTCTGGCCCCTTCTCGACGTCGGCGTGTTGGCCAAAAATCTGGCCTATGCGCTTGGCGGTTTCCTCGCTGGACGTGACCATTTCGCCCATGGCCGCCGACCATGCGCCAGAAATCACGCCGCCGATTCCGCCGATTGCCGCCGCGGCCCCGGCGAAGTCGCCGGCGACGGCTCGCCCGACAGCCTCGGCGACGGCGCGGATTGGCTCGGCGACCGAAACAACCATCGCATTGATGGTTTCCCAGACGACGACAACGCCGTTTTTCAGCGCCCAGAACGCTGATACGAGGCCTCCAACAGCGCCCTTCGCAACGGTGATTGCCGTCGGCATGGCCGACGCCAGCCACTCGCCAAGCTTCGCCATGACCGGAATCAGCTCATTTCCGATGGTATTACGCATGGCGATCATGCCCATGCCCACCTTGTCCATCGCGGAGTCGTAGATCGTCCAGGCGTCGATCGCATCGCCGCTCACCTGGCCGCCAAGACTTCGGATGTAGGCTTCGTCCTCGGCGAACGCCTCGGCATTGGCCAGCAACAGTTTCGAGTTGCCGGCGACCGCGCCGCCGAAAATCTCCTGCGCCGCCGCGTTTCTGGAGGTGCCTTCCTTGTAGCTGTTGACGGTCTCGATCGCCGACTTCATCAGCGTGTTCATGTCGATCAGATGGCCGTTTGCGTCGCGCGTTGTCAGGCCAACCTTGTTGAGTTTTTCCTCATTCTCAACCAACCGCCGCGTCAGCCCGTTGGCTGCTGACTGCACTTCAGCAGTGGTTGATCCGAGTTCGTGCGCGACTTCCACCCATATCCCGGCCTGCGTGGCGGTGATGTTCATCGCGCGCCCGAGCGTAATTGCCGCCTCGGTATAGTCCGCCGTCTCTTTGGCCAGCAGCGCGAATGTGCCAGCGCCGGCAACGACTGCCGTCATACCGATCAACGAGTTCTTGACGCCGTCGACGGATTTCGCCGTCTTCTCCATCTGGTCGTTGATTCCCGAGTGCATCTTTTCCGCCGACGCCTTGCTCTCAGTAGACGCGCGCTCCATGGCCTCGCGCATGCGCCGAGAGTTGTCCTCAACGGTCTTGGCCGCGCTTTCCATGCCCGCCTTGAGCTGGCCGTCCTTCGCTTCAATCGCTACCTGGATCTTTTCGTCTTCAGTCATTGCTCAGTTTCCGGTGGGCAATCCGTGCGCGCGGAGGATTTCGTCAAACTCAACTTCGGAAACCCGCGCTACCGGGATGAACTCGGCAGCGTCTTCGATTGCCGGATGGGACTGTCCGGCGCCGGACGGCCGCGACTTGACGCCGACGAACGCAGGCAGTTCTTGTTCGCGCTGACCGGCTTGTCGATCACCGGACACGAAGTGATCAAACGCATGATCGAGCGCGGCTGCGATGCCGCCAAGGTTGAGATCATCGCCCCGCATCTGCGCGCCGGCAGCGACGCCGCGCACAAGGAGGCACAGGCGAATGCGCGCGACGCGAAGGCCGCGTGGCGCGCCATCACCGGCGAGACCTATGGCGCGGTCAAGGCGGCGTCCTGGAAGGCGCCGAAGCAGGAGCAGGCCAGCGACAAGCTGGCTCCCACCATGGAAGCGCTTGTGAGGATCGAGGCGCAGATCGAAACCAACACAGGCACCCTCGGCGACATGAATGGCCGCGCCAAGCGCGCCGCAGAGCAAGCCGGAAAGCTGGCAGAACTGCGCGCCAAGGCCGGCGGATACGCGCGCATCGCCGAAAAGCTCAAGCGCGACGAGGCCGAGCTGAAGCAATGGGAAGCAAAGGTCGCAGCGGCCGGCAAAGCGGCCGGGCAGAGAATGCCAGACGAGCCGACCTACACCTGCCCGAGCTGCTCAGTTGTTCTCCGTCACGACCACGTCAACGGAGCCCTTGTCGAATACACAGCCCCGCCGCCAGTCGATCACGACGCCGCCGGCAAGCTTCACGAGTATCAGGACGCCGCCGACCTGATGCGCCGGTGTGTGGCCAACGGAAAGCGCGACCTCGCCGCCGCGGACGCAGCAGCACAGGCCCTCGCGCAGATCGAAGACGCCGGCCTTGCCGAAGCGCCGAACGCGGAGGAAATCGAGGCGCTAAAAGCCGACACGGACGAACTCAGGCGGCAGCGCTCGGAACTGCAAAAGACACTCCGTGAGCTTGAGGGCGCAGAGCGCGACGCGCAGCAGGCCGACCAGCGAACCGCGGGTGCAGCGGCGCACCATGCCGACGTGCAGCAATGGGAAACGATCGCCGCGGCCCTCGCGCCGGACGGGATCCCAGGCCAGATGCTCGGCGAGGCGCTTGGTCCGGTGAATGGCCGGCTGGTCGACACCGCCTTCTCGACTGGTTGGATGAACGTCTCCATCACGTCGGACATGGAAATCACCGCCGATGGCCGCCAGTACGCCCTGCTCTCGGAGTCCGAGCGGTGGCGCGTCGACGCCATGATCGCCGAGACGATTGCGCACCTGTCCGGCGAGAAGCTGCTCGTTCTGGACCGGGTCGACGTGCTCGACATTGAGGGCCGCGAGGACTTGCTGTTCTGGCTAGACGATCTGGCCAGCAGCGGCGACGTTGACACGTGCATTCTGTTCGCCACGCTGAAGGCGCTGCCGGCCAAGTTGCCGGAGAGCGTTGAAGCGATCTGGATCGAGAACGGCGCCACCGGCAAGCTCAAGGAGGCAGCGTGAGAACGCTGGCAGGCGCCGAGTTTTCACCCTGCCGGAAGTATCGCTACCGGTTGTGGCGGCAGTGGGATCGCTCTTCGCCATCCGCTGTTTTCGTGATGCTGAACCCGAGCACTGCCGACGAAACCGAGAACGACCAAACCGTCGAGCGCTGCGAGCGCAGAGCCAGAGCGATGGGGTTCGGCGGGGTCCGCGTTGCCAACATCTTCGCACTGAGGTCGACAGACCCGGCGGCGCTTCCGCGCCACCGCGATCCGGTCGGGCCAGGCAACGATGTGGCCATCCTGAAATCTGTAACGGGCGCTGGCATTGTGGTCTGTGCATGGGGCGGGCACGGGAGGGTGCACCAACGAGGTGAAATTGTCGTGCGCCTTCTACGCGAGCACGGCGTCGCCCTGCACTACCTAAAGCTGAACAAGGACGGCACGCCAAAGCACCCTCTGTACGTCGCGTACAGCGTGCAACCACAACTCTGGGAGGCGCCATGAACGCAAAACTGATTCCGGCCAGGGCATGGGCTACCGCCAGGATGGACCCCCCACCATCCGGCCAGATGCTGCGCAGATGGTGCCGCGCCGGCAAGATACCTGGAGCGGTTCGTATGGGACGAGAATGGCGGGTGCCGGCGGACGCCGAGTACTGCGCCACGGCGCCGGCCCCGTCACCAAAAACGAAACTGATGGAGCTGATCTATGGCCGCAGGAATCAGGCAGCGTAACCGGCGAAACTGGCCGCGCGGACTCGAAGAGCCGCGCCCAGGCTACTTCGTATGGGCGCCACCCGCCGACGTCCGCGGGCTGATCGACAGCCTACCGAAGTCCGGAAAGATCAGCATCGGCCGCGTCTCGCTCGACGTCGCCATCGCCCAGGTTACCGAGGCGTTCCTTTCGATCGCCGGCAAGATTACCGAGCGGCGCCTGGTGCATGCCATCCATGACGCCCCCGACACCCTTGACGACTGGTGCCTGCAATACCTCGACAAGATCGCCTCCCGCGACATCAAGGCCGAAACGATCGCCATATCGCGCCGCCGGCTGCAGCCGATCAGAGAAGCGCTCGGGCACCTGCAAGTGCAAGCCGTGACAACGCGCCATGTCTCGACCTACTTGGCCACCATCGCCAGCACGCCACGCACACAGCAGGCGACCCGATCGTTGCTGAACGACCTCTTTCGCGAAGCGCTGGCGGCCGGTTGGTGCTCAACCAATCCGGTTGAGCCAACACGGGCGCCTAGAGTCGCCACGCAACGCGGCCGCTTGTCGCTCGAGGCGTTCAAGGCGATTCACGCCTGGTCGCTGGCGAATCAGCCGGCATGGGCAACGAGGGCGATGGAGCTGGCGGCCGTCACCGCCCAGCGCCGCGGCGACATCGCCGCGATGACCTTCGGTGCGGTCAAAGATGGCCGCTTGCTCGTGGCGCAGCAGAAGTCAGGCGGGAGCACCAAAGTTTCGATACCGCTGTCGCTGCGCCTGACCGAGATCGGATGGACAGTCGGCGACGTCATAGGCCGATGCCGCGATGCCGCTGTCAGCCGTTACCTGGTGCATCACTCGTCGGCAGTCGGCCGCGCAAGGTCGGGCGACAAAATCAGGGACATGACCATCGGACAGGCGTTCGCCGAAGCGCGCGACGCAGCGGGCGTGTCGGTTGCAGGGAAGACGCCGCCCACGTTTCACGAAATTCGAAGCCTGTCGCTACGGCTCTACGATGAGCAAGGCGTCAACACGCAAGCACTCGCCGGCCACAAGAGCGCGGACATGACGAGCGTCTACCGCGACGTTCGCGGGGACGAATGGATCATGGTTGAAGCGAAATGATGGCCACCATTCCACACGAATCCCACACGAATCCCACACGCTGACTTCTAATCCATTGTTTTTGCTATTATTTTTTTCAATGCACGGTGCACACCATGCACGGATCGAACGACCTCACGACGTGCTGCACGGCGAGCGGGACGCTTTCATCCTCACCCACCGGCAGGCCGACCAGCGCCTGTTCGAGCGCGCCGGGAACGCCGCCCGCGTCGCGCGGCGAGAAGTTCCAGGTGGTCGGGGCAATGATCTGGTAGCGGGCGATCCTGCCGCGTTCGATGTGCAGCCAGTGACCGAGGGCGCCGCGCGCGGCTTCGACGAGGCCGACGGCGCTGGCCTGATCGGGGAGCTGCCACTGATGGCAGAACGGCTCGCCGGGGGTCAGCGCGCGTACCCAGCCTTCCATCGCCGGGACGACGAGGGCGATTTCGAACAGGCGGGCGACGACTCGCGCCAGGACGCTGCCGCCGTTGGCGGCGACCAGCGCGCGCAGCAGTGGGTGACCATCGACCATCTGCCGGGCCAGCGCACCGGTTTCGGCGACGCGCGAACCGTAGCGCGGCGCCTTGCACCAGGTATAGGCGTCCGGCTGGTCGGCAAACTCGGCGATCAGCGGGCGTGTCTCGCCCTCACGCGGGTGCACTGGCTGCTCGCCGAACAGCCAGGCGTGGGCGACGTCTTCGCTGATCAGGGCTTCGTCGAAGGCCAGCACGCCGTCGCGCCAGACGCCGCGGGCGAAGAGGTGCTCGCGATGGTCGTCCTGGCGGCCTGCTCCCCCTTGTTGCGCGTAGGCGCCGTAGCTGAGAAAGGTGTCGCTCGCCCGTCCGATGCGCTCCAGGCCGAGATCGGCGGCGATGTCGAGGAAGCGCGGGAAGTCGCCTGCCCTCCCCTGCGCCCAGGCGGAGAGCTGGTCGGCCCTGTGCAGCGCGCTGACGTTCTCGAGGGTATCGCCGAAAACGCGGCTGCTCAGGAACGCCCGGAACTCGCGCAGCACGGTCAGCAGGCGGACTTTCTCGGTGGCGGTGATCGCGCGCGTCGTTCCGCCCGGCTGCAGCGCCAGGCTATGCGGCCACTTGCCAGCCAGGTAGCCCATCAGGCGCAGCCAGTCGGCACGTGCCGGCAGCACCTCGCGCAGGGCTTCGCCGACGTCGGCCTGGAAACGCCTTTCGGCGAGCGCGTGCCAGGCGCGACCGCGATACGCGGCGCGCGCGAAGTCGGGCATGAAGAAGAGGTAGAAGTGGGTCAGGTGGTCGGCCAGGTTTTCGCAGGCGAGAATCAGCTTGCTCGCCAGACGGCCGTTGGCCGGCATCGGCAGACCCGTCGCGTCGGCGAGCGCGGCGGCGGCGGCCGCCGATTGCGACAGCGAGCAGATGCCGCAGATGCGCGGCACGATGACCAGGGCGTCGAGCGGGTGCTTCGCGATCAGAATCTGCTCGAAGCCACGGTACAGCGACGAGCAGACCTGCGCCGATTCGACGCGGCCGTCGGCAATGTCGAGGGTCACTTCGAGGTCGCCTTCGACGCGATTGAACGGGCCGATGGTCAGCCGCCGGCTCACTTCGGACCGCCCTTTCTCGTTCCCGGCAGGATGACCGGGTGATCGGAGCGCGAATTCTCGCGTACCCGCCGCGGCGTCGCCGACTTGGACAGGGCGGCGAGCGCGACGAACCAGGCCTTGGGCATGTCGATCGGCAAACCGGTCGGGATGCCGGCGACCTTGGCGGTTTCCATGAACGGATGGCCGGGTTCCTCGAAACCGGGTTCGGTACACGAGATGCAGGCAAAGCCGCCACGGACGCACGAACCGACGCCGTTCCACGGCCGCAGGTTGCAGTCGGCGCTCGCCTGGGTGCCCTTGCAGCCCATGTTCTCCATCAGGCAGCCAAGATCGGAGAGCTTCTCGGCGCTGGCCTTGAATTCGTAGTACTCGTTGCGCGGGCAGCCGTGGTGCACCAGTTGCTCGGTATAGGAACGCGGCCGCTGCCAGGCGTCGAGGTCGCTCTCCGCGAAGGCGCCGAGCGCCAGGGCCAGGGCTAGCAGCGTGTCGACGACCCAGCCCGGATGCACCGGACAACCGGCGACGTTGATCACCGGCAGGCCGGCAGCGGCACGAAAATCCGGGCCGAGCAGGCCGCCTGCCTGGTCGCCGTCGAACTGCAGACCACAGGCGTCGGTGCGGTTTTCGCCGGAAGAGATGATGCCGCCGAAAGCGCTGCAGCTGCCGATGGCGATCACCTGGCGCGCGCGCGCCGCGAGTTCGCGCACCCAGTCGATCACCGGCCGGCCGCTGCCGGAAAGGATCTGAAAGCGGCCGCTGCCGTTCGGCCCGCGCAGCAGCGCGCCTTCGACGCAGAGGATGTCGAAGGGCAGTGCGCCACTGGCCGCCGCGTGCAGGAGATCGAGCGCATCCTTGCCGCTGGCTTCCGACAGGGCGGGATGGAGAAGCAGGTCGACACCGGCATCGGCAAGCTGCGCCAGCACGCCGGCGCGGTTCTCGGCGCCGAGCAGCGACTGTGTGCAGCCGCCGCAACCCGCGGCCTGCAGCCAGAGCACTTTCATCCGCGTTCGAGTCCGTAGCGCAGCAGCTTGTGGCGCAGGCCGACGCGCGACAGACCGAGTTCGCTGGCCGCGCGCGACTTGTTCCAGCGATGGCGGATCAGCGTCTCCCTGAGCACCCGCGCTTCGAGCGCTTCGAGGCGCTCCTTGAGCCCGCCATCGACGGCGATCAGATCGAGCAGATCGTCGGGCTGCTGATCGAACGCCGGCGTGCGCAGGATGCGTGGCGCGAGCAGTTCGGCGCCGACGCGCGGCGTTTCGCAGAGCGCCAGCATGCGCAGGATTTCGTTCTGCAACTCGCGCACGTTGCCCGGCCAGGGGTAGGCGGCGAGGCAGGCGAGCGCCTCGGTGGTGAAACCCTCGACGCTCTTGCCGAGCGCCTTCTGGCTGGCGTCGAGCAGGCAAGCGGCGAGCAGAGGAATGTCCATCGCCCGCTCGCGCAGCGCGGGCACGTGCAGCGGCACGGTCGCCAGGCGGTAGTAGAGGTCCTCGCGGAAGCTGCCGGCGCGCACGTCGGCCTCGATGTCGTGGTGGGTGGCGGCGACGACGCGCACGTCGACCGAATGCGGGCGGGTGGCGCCGAGCGGCCGGAACTCGCCTTCCTGCAGGACGCGCAGCAGCTTGACCTGGAACGCCGGGCTGGTGTCGCCGATTTCGTCGAGGAAGAGCGTGCCACCGTCGGCCTGCTGGAAGCGGCCGCTGCGGTCCTCGTAGGCGCCGGTGAACGCGCCGCGCTTGTAGCCGAAGAGCTCGGCCTCGAGCAACTGGTCGGGCAGCGCGCCGCAGTTCTCGGTGACGAAAGCCTTGTCGGCACGCCGGCTGCAGTAATGGATGGCGCGAGCGAGCATCTCCTTGCCCGTCCCCGATTCACCGCTGATCAGCACCGAGAGGTCGAACGGAGCGATCTTCTCGATCAGCGCGCAGACGCCGTTGAGCGGGCTGTCGGGCGTGCGGATCAGCGCGTCGAGGCCGAATTCGCGTCTGGCGCGCTCGCTCTTCGCCTCGACACGGCGCGCCAGCACCGGCTCGGCGGTGCGCAGATCGACCGACAGGCGCTGGCTCTGCTGCTGCAGGCGATGGACGTTGGCCGCCGTCTGCAGGGTCAGCAACAGCTGCTCGGGATGCCAGGGCTTCATCAGGTACTGGTAGATGCCGGCCTCGTTGACCCCGGCGATGATGTCCTCGGCGTCGGTGTAGCCGGACAGGATGATGCGCAGGGTATCCGGCCACTGGCTGCGCACTCCCTTGAGAAACTCGACGCCGCTCATCTGCGGCATGCGCTGATCGCAGACGACGATCTGTATCCACTCGCTTTCCATGATCCGCTGCGCCTGCTCGGCGCTCGCCGCGGTGAACACCTCGAAGTCGTCTTCGAGTGTCCGCCGCAAGGCTTCCTGCGAGCGCACTTCGTCGTCGACGACGAGCACCGTCGGCAGCTTGGGCCGCGGCGTGCTGCTCATCGCGGCACGCTCCAGCCGAGATCGCGATGAATCGCCAGGTGCCGCGGCGTCCATGACGCCGGCGTCTTGTGCACGAAATGGTAGCGGGCGACGTGGTAACTCGGATCGAAGCCGTAGAAGTTGCGCTGCAGCTCGGCGAGTTCCGCGGCGCGATAGCTGGCCAGCGGCCGCAGCGCTTCGTCGCCCTGGCGCTGCACGCGCTTGGCGTGCAGGCGCTCGGCAAGATCGGGAGCGGCCGCCAGTTCGGCGGCACGGCGCGCGACGTCGACACGGAAGGCATCTGGGTCGCCGGCCAGGCAGGCGTCGACAAAACCGGCCGTGACGCCGGCGGCAGCACTCATCGGCAGGCGGTTGCGCATGATCGCCTGCGCGCCTTCGACGCCGACCCGTGCCGGCAGCAGGTAGGTCCAGTACTCCGAACCGTAGAGGTTGCCCATGTTGCGGTAGTGTGGATTGAGCAGCACGCCGGCACGCGCCCAGAGCAGGTCGGCGGCACGCGCCAGGAAGCAGCCGCCGGCGCCGCAGTTGCCCTGCAGCGCGGCGATGCTCAGCTGCCGTTCATTGCCAATGATCGCTGCGGCGAGGTCGTCGATGGCGTTGATGTTGGCCAACGACTCGTCGGCCGGCGATTCGGCGGCTTCTATGCTGTGCAGGTGGATGCCGTTCGACCAGTAGTCGCGGCCCCCCATCAGGACGATGACGCTGGTCGGCTGCTGCTGCGCCCACTGCCACGCCGCCAGCAGGCGCTGGCACTGACGGGTGCTCATCGCGCCGTTGTAGAAATCGAAGTGCAGGAAACCGACCGGCCCGGCTTCCTCGTAGCGGATGTCCTGCCAGCTCCTGCCGGCAGCGGCGAAGTTGTTGGCGGCGCCGGCCAGTGGCGCTTCCGGGACGCCCGCCAGCTGCGCGGCAAAGACCTGCGTTGCCGGCAGTTTGAAGGCCTTGGCGTTGGCGTTCGCTCCCTCCTCGCGACGCACATGCCCGATCCACAGCGCGCCGTCCACCGTCGCGCGCAGGATCGCGCTTTCCCGCCAGGCGATCACCTCTCCCGGCGCACCGCCGCACAGCGTGTCTTCCGGCCAGGCGTCGAAGAGGCGACACGGCTCGCCGAACAGGCGATCGGCGACGCCCGGAAAACCATCGGCGGCGTTGAGCCGGGCGAGGATCGTCGCACTGTCGTCGCGCCGCCAGTCGATGGCCCGATCGGACTGGCGCAGCAGGGGCCGTGCCCGGCCGCGCACGCCGGTGTCGGCAGCGGCAACAGCGAGCGGCGTCGGCACGAAGCCTCCGGCGGAAAAGCGCTCGACCGCGCGCAGCACGGCGCAGGTCGCGGCCTCGGTCACCTCGTGGCGGTAGAGGCTGGACTTCCTGGCCACGCGCATCGGGAAGCCGTCGCTGGCCCAGATCGGGCCGCCGTCGAGTTCGCCGGTCGCCTGCAGGACGGTGACGCCCCAGCTCTGTTCGCCCTCCTGGATCGCCCAGTCGAGCGCCGACGGGCCGCGGTCGCCGACGATCCCCGGATGGACGATCAGGCAGGTGTGCTGGCGCCAGATCGACGCCGGGATCGCCCGCCGCAGATACGGCGCGACGATCAGCTCGGGCCGGAACAGGGCAACGGCTTCCTCGCCAACCGAATCGGCGATATCGAACTCGACCGACAGCTGGTGGCCGCGCGCGCCGAGTTCGCTGTACAGGCGCTGGCTGAGGCTGTTGAAGGCGTGGCAAAGGATCAGGATACGCATCCTCGCCCCGCTCAGCAGATGCGCGGCAACTGCTCGCCGGTCAGCCAGTCGACGATGCGCCGCCCACCGAAGGTGGTGGTCATCTGCACGAAATGGTGCTCGTCGGCATGGACGCTGCCGATCAGCGCCGCGCGCCGGGCGAGCGGATGTGCGCGCATCGCGGCGAGCAGTCGAGCGGCGTCTTCGGGCGCGACGATCGCCAGCAACTTGCCTTCGTTGGCCACGTAGAGCGGATCGAGGCCGAGAAACTCGCACGCGGCGGCGACCTCGGTCTGCACCGGCAGGGCGCTTTCCTGGAGCATCATGCCGACGCCGGACTGACGGGCGATTTCGTTCAGCGTCGTCGCCACGCCACCGCGAGTCGGGTCGCGCAGCGTGCGGATCGCCGCACCACTGGCGCGCATGGCGGCGATCAGGCCGTGCAGCGCGGCGGTGTCGGAAACGATCGACGCGGAAAAGCCCAGGCTCTCGCGCTGCGCCATGATCGCCATGCCGTGCTCGCCGATACTGCCGGAGACGATGACCTGGTCGCCGGGTCGGGCGCGGTCGCCCGAGAAGTCGTCACCGTCGGCAACGACACCGACGCCGGTGGTGGTGATGTACACGCCGTCGCCGGCACCTCGCTGAACGACCTTGGTGTCGCCGGTGACCACCGGCACCCCGGCGGCGCTGGCGGCGCGCGCCATCGACTCGACGATGCGCGCCAGGTCGGCAAGCGGCAGGCCCTCTTCGAGGATGAAGCCGGCGGCAAGATAGAGCGGCGTGGCGCCGAGAACGGCGACGTCGTTGATCGTGCCGTTGATCGACAGGCAACCGATGTCGCCGCCGGGGAAGAAGAGCGGCGAAACGACGTGCCCGTCGGTGGACATCACCAGCCGACCAGGCGGCATCGGCATCACCGCGCCGTCGTTGCCCTGCCCGAGAAAGCGGTTGCCGAGATGCCTGGCAAAGAGCTCCTCGATCAGCTGCGCCATCGCCCGGCCGCCACTGCCATGGGTCATGTCGACGCTCCCGTGGCGCAGGTCGAGCGGCCGCACGTAACCCTTGCGTACGCCGTTCATCGCGCCACCGCGCGCTGGTCGGCGGTGCTGGCCGTGCTCGCCGTACTCGTCGTACGCACCGCCGCAACGTCGGCAAAGCGGCCAAACGAGTAGTGTGCGGCGCAGGCGCCTTCGGACGACACCATGCACGAGCCGACCGGGTTTTCCGGGGTGCACACGCTGGCGAAGATGCGACAGTCCTGCGGCCGCTTGACGCCGCGCAGGACGGCGCCGCATTCGCACGCCGGGTGGTCGGCGACGGTGTGGTAGCCGACGCCGAAACGGCGCTCGGCGTCGAAGTCGGCGAACTCCTTGCGAATGCGCAGCGCGCTGTAGGGCAGCTCACCGAGTCCGCGCCAGGCAAACGAGCGACGCAGCTCGAAAACGTCGGCGACCAGCTGCTGCGCCTTGCGGTTGCCGTCGCGGCTGACGGCGCGCGAGAACTCGTTCTCGACCAGCGCCTGTCCGGCGTTGACCTGCTTGATCAGCATCAGGATCGCCTGCATCACGTCGAGCGGCTCGAAGCCGGCGATGACCACCGGTTTGCGATACTCCTCGGCGAAGAATTCGTAGGGGCGCGTGCCGATGATCGTCGACACGTGCGCCGGGCCGATGAAGCCGTCGAGCGGCAGCGTTCCCCAGCGGCGGACTTCCGGCGATTCGAGAATGCTGGCCATCGCCGACGGCGTCAGCACGTGGCAGCAGAGAACCGAGAAATTGCTCAGGCCGAACGCCTGTGCCTGTTTGATGAGCAGTGCCGTCGGCGGCGTCGTGGTCTCGAAACCGATGGCCAGGAAGACCACCTGCCGCTCGGGGTGTCGCTGCGCCAGCGCCAGCGCGTCGGCCGGCGAATAGATCATGCGAATCTCGCCGCACGCGGGCGCAGACCCGGCCGTTGTCGTCGTTTCCTTGTCCCTGCCCAGCTTCGCTTTGGCCTTGATCAGCGACAGGCCAGCGGAAGCCGGCACGCGCATCGGGTCGCCGTAGCTGCACAGGGTGACGCCGGCGTCGAGGGCAAGGCGAATCGCCATGTCGATGCGCCCGATCGGCAGCACGCAGACCGGACAGCCGGGGCCGTGGATCAGACGCACCGCAGGCGGCAGCAGATCGCTGACCCCGTAGCGTGCGATGGCGTGCGTGTGCCCGCCGCAGAACTCCATGAACGAGTAGTCGCGATCTGCGTGCGCCGCCTGCCTGATCGCGGCGGCCAGGCCGCGCGCCAGCTGACCGTCGCGAAACTCGTCGATGAACCTCATTGGCCAGCGCTTTTCCCGTCACAGCGCCGTTTGTCCGACAACCCCATGCGCAACCCCCTCCTCACCCGCCGGCCGGCCACCTCAGGCGACCCCCCGTGTCGCCTCCTGAAGCGCAGCCGCACCCAGTTCGGCAAACAGCGCCAGGGTCTTTTCGGCTCCTTCGGGATCGAGCCGCGTCAGCGCGTAGCCGACGTGCACGATGACGTAATCGCCGACGGCGACGTCTTCGACCAGCGCCAGCGAGATTTCCTTGCCCACGCCGGCGACGTCGATCAGCGCCTGGTCGGCGCCCCGTAATTCGACGATCCGACACGGCAAGGCCAGACACATCGCGCCGCTCCCCTAGCGACCCACCAGGTGCTGCAGGGCGACCCACGCCTGACCGACGCTCAGCCCGCCGTCGTTGGGCGGCACCTGGCGCGCCTCGATCAGACGCATCCCCTGCGCACTCAGTCGAGTCCGCAAGCCGCTGACCAGCACCTGGTTGAGGAAGCAGCCGCCGCTGCCGACCACCGCCTCTTCATCCGGCACCAGCGTGCGCAGCCAGTCGGCGAGCGCGGCGATCAGCGTCGCATGAAACAGCGCCGCACCGCGCTCGGGGTTCTTTTCATCGGCCAGCACCGCCAGCAGCGGCAGCAGATCGAGCCGGCCCTGGGAAATCTTCCAGCCCAGGTCCAGGGGCAGGACGTCGCCGTAGCGCTGCGCCATGCCCTCGAGCAGCATCGCCGCCTGGCCTTCGTAGGCCATCACTGCCTTGATCCCGAGCAGACCGGCGGCGGCGTCGAAGATCCGCCCCATGCTCGACGTCGGCGGACAGTTGACATTGCCGGCGAGCATCTGCGCGACGGCCGGTGCCGCCTGCTGCGCCGCGTAGCGCTCGACGATCTCCTTGTTGCGCCCGAGTCGATGCAGCACCGCTGCCGCCATCCGCCAGGGTTCGCTGGCCGCGCGGTCGCCGCCGGGAAGCGCCAGCGGCGCCAGCGAGCCGAGGCGCCTGAAGCTGTCGCCATCGACGCGCAGCAGTTCCCCCCCCCAGGCCGCGCCATCGCTGCCGACGCCGACACCGTCCAGCGACAGGGCCAGCGCCTTGCCCTGCATGCCGTGTTCAGCGAGAACCGCCGCGGCGTGCGCATGATGGTGTTGTACGCCGAGCAGGGGCAGTCGCCGCTGCTCGGCGAATTCAGCGGCGAAGCGGGTCGAGTGAAAATCCGGGTGCAGGTCGTGCGCGACGATGGCCGGTTCGACGCCGAGCAGTTTCACCATCTGGGCGACGTTCTCCTCGAGGAAATCGCAGACAGCGGCGTTGTCGAGGTCGCCAACATGCTGCGACACGAAAGCCTCGTCGCCGCGCGTGACGCAGATCGTGTTCTTGAACCAGCCGCCGACGGCGAGCACCGAAGGGCCCGAGATCGGCAACTTGATCGCCCGCGGCGTATAGCCACGCGCCCGCCGGATAAACTGCAGGCCACCGCTGGTGATGCGTGCGACGCTATCGTCGCAGCGGGTGACGATGTCGCGGTCGTGGGTCAGAAAGGCGTCGGCAATGCCGTAGAGGCGCAGCAGGGCTTCATTGTTGCCGACCACCAGCGGCTCGCCGCCGGGGTTGGCGCTGGTCATCACCAGCGCCAGATCCTGCGCCCTTTCGAGCCATCCCAGGCCCGGCGGACGATTCGCCGCTTCGTGAAAGAGCAGGAACTGCAGCGGCGTGTAAGGCAGCATCACCCCCAGCCAGCTCAGCCCGGGCGCCACGCCGGGCAAGGCGGCGTCGCAGTTGCCGCGCTTCTTGATCAGGATCGCCGGCCGCGTCGGCAGGGTCAGCAGTCCCGGCTCGCCGATCCCCATCTGCACGAACATCGCCGCCGAGGCGGCATTGGCGAGCATGACCACGAAGGGCTTCTCGTCGCGCTGCTTGCGCTCGCGCAGGAGCGCGACGGCGACGGCATTGCGGGCGTCGCAGGCCAGATGAAAGCCCCCCAGCCCCTTGATGGCGACGATCTTCCCGGCGCGCAGCAGGGCCAGGGTCGCGGCCAGCGGGTCGCCAGGCAGGGGCTGCCCCTCGGCATCGACGAGGCGCAACTGCGGGCCACATTTGGGACAGCAGTTGGCCTCGGCGTGAAAACGACGATCCTCGGGCTTGCGATATTCGTGCTGACACTTCGGGCACATGACGAAGGGCTTGAGGCTGGTGCGCACGCGGTCGTAGGGCAGGCCACGGCTGATCGTGTAGCGCGGCCCGCAATTGGTACAGTTGGAAAAAGCGTAGCGCCAGCGCCGATTGCTGGGTTCGAAGGTCTCGGCCAGGCAGTCGCGGCAGACCGCCGTATCGTGCCCGATCATCGTCCCCACCCGACCACTGCGGCTGTCGATGATCACGAACTCGCGGCCATCGTGCGCTGCCGGCGCCGCAGCACGGGCGACCACGCCACTGACGCGAGCCAGCGGCGGTGCTTCCTGCTCGAGTCGGTCGATGAGACTCTTGACCTGCTCGGCCGCCCCGCAGACCTCGATTTCGACGCCACGCGAGTCGTTGCGAACCCAGCCGCCGAGCCCCAGTTCGCGGGCCAGGCGCCAGACGAAGGGGCGAAAACCAACGCCCTGAACGACGCCGCTGACGCGGATGTTCTGGCAAACCACGCTCTCCGCCATGTCAGCCTCCCGAAGCCGCAGAGAGCTGCGTTTCAAGCTCGACGATGCGCCGCCGCAGCGTCGCCATCGCCCCTTCTTTCTTCTCTTGTCGCGCCTTGCAACCAGCGCTCAGCCAGGCCAGCCACTGCTCGACACCCTCACCCGTGGTCGCCGAGACCTCGATCACCTGCAGCGCCGGATTGATCTGCCTGGCGTAAGCGATCGCCCGCTCGCTGTCGAAGGCGACGTAGGGCAGCAGGTCGACCTTGTTGACCAGCATCAGCGACGCGGCGGCGAACATGGCGGAATACTTCAGCGGCTTGTCGTCGCCCTCGGTCACCGAAAGGATCACCACCTTGTGCGCCTCGCCAAGGTCGAAGGCCGCCGGACAAACGAGATTGCCGACGTTTTCGATCAGCAGCAGCGAATCGTCGGCCGGCGCCAGCTCGTCGACCGCGTGGCCGACCATGTGCGCGTCCAGATGACAGCCCTTGCCGGTGTTGATCTGCACTGCCGGCGCGCCGCTGGCGCGGATGCGTTCGGCGTCGTGGCTGGTTTGCTGGTCGCCCTCGATGACGGCGATGGAAAGTCTCCCGTTCAACGCCGCAATCGTGCGGCAGAGCAGGCTGGTCTTTCCCGAACCGGGACTGGAAACGAGATTGACGGCGAAGATGCCATGGTCCTCGAAACGACGCCGGTTCTGGGCCGCGTAGGCGTTGTTCTTGGCCAGAATGTCGCGTTCGATGCGCAGCCTCCGCGATGGCGTCCCGGCGTCTGCCGCGGCCGCTTCGCCGGCGTGGTGGTGCGCATGGTGATGCGCGTGCCCGGCAGCCGATCGCTGCGCGTTCCGGCCGCCGTCTGCAGCAAGCGCAACGTAGCTCATGCGGCGATGAGCCGGGCCGGCGCCCTCGTCGATCGATCGTGGCGGCGCATGGCCGCGCGCGAACTGCTGATTGTCTTCCTGCCCGGAGACTGCCTTACCGGCAACCCGAGTCTCCCCGGCACCGCAACCGCAAGTGGTACACATCTACTGTCTCCTTGTTCATTATTATTCGACCTCCAGCTCCTTGACCCGCATCTCGGTTCCGCCGGTTGCTTGAACCGGATAACCTCCGCAGGCTGGGCAGGGGTCGTAACGGGCAGCAAGCCGCACCGTCTGATTGCAATTAAAACATAAACCTTCGCCAGCCACTTCAATCACCTTCAGAACAGCGCCATCGGCCAGCGTGCCGCTCATCACGGCGTCGAAACAGAAGCGCATGGCTTCCGGCTCGACGGCAGCGAGTTCGCCGATTTCCAGGAACACGGTCCTCACCCGCTCGAAGCGCTGCTCACGCGCCGCGTCCTCGACAAGCTGCAGCACGCCCATGGCCAGCGACATCTCATGCATCGTCGACGGTCACCGCGAAGGCGGCGCAGGGGTCGAGCGACAAGGCCAGGCGGCGAGCCGCCAGCGCCGCTTCGGCACGCGTTCGGGCCGGGCGACCGGCCATTTCGCGGACAAAGGCGCCCTGCGGGTGAAAATTCCATTCGGTCGGCGCGACGATGGCGTAACGCGCCACCCGGTCGCCGTCGAGTTCGACGCGGTGCAACAGGGTGCCGCGGGCCGTTTCGACCCGTGCCAGCCCGCAACGTTCGGCAACCGCCGCCGCATCGAGACAGGTCGACCACTGTTCGGGCTCGGCCAATCCCCGCGCAAGCCCGCGCAGATCGGCATAGCGGGCCTGCAGCCGTGCCTGCAGCCGCTGCCCGTCAGCGAGCAGCGCCGACACCGCGGGATCGTCGGCGTGTCGCGCGAGCGCTCCCGTCTCGGCCGGCTGGCCGGCGAAAGTGGGTCGTTCGGAAAAATGATCGCCGTGGAAATGCGACTCCCACTCGGCTGCCGACAGGCGCGGCAGCAAGGCCACCGGGGCGGAGCGCAGACGATCGTCGAAGCACGGCGGCGCTTCTGCGTCCAGCCAGGCAAGCAGCCGGGCGCCGAAGGCCGCCGCGCCTAGGCCATCAGCGACGCCCAGCAAGCGCTTGCGCCAGAGCAGGAATTCACCCTGCCGCGACGGCTCTCCGCGCAACTGCGGCCAGTCGAGCAACAGCCGCCACAGGTGTTCGCCGATGGCTTCCAGGGTCACGGCCAGTGTCTGCGCCGGCGTCGCAGAGATGTCGGAGCGCTGACCACGCGCGGCCAGCAGCGACAGACGCGCCGCCGAATCCTGAGCATGGCGACAAAGACCGAACAGGCGGGGAACGAATTCAAGGACGCGGGCAAACGGCAGTCCGCGCAGCGCACGCGCGGCCATCGGTCGCGTCGAAGCAACCCCGGCGGCAACGATTTGCCGGCCATCCCACGTGAGTTCCAGCTGCAGAACGCCCTGTTCCACCGTCACGCTCCCGGAAAGTGTCTTCAGACGATAGCAAAAGCCTTTGAATCGATTTTGATTTCGGTCAATCCGCGGCTAAACTGCCGCCTTCACAATACGGCCTCGCCGGCCCTTGCCTTTTTCCGGGATTTCCCTCTGCATGCTTGAAGCTTCGAATCTGGAATGCGTACGCGGTGAGCGCAGCCTCTTCGCCGACGTCAGCTTTCGGCTTGATGGCGGCGAGATGCTCTACCTGCAGGGAACCAATGGCTCGGGCAAGACCAGCCTGCTGCGCATGCTCTGTGCCCTGACCCCGGCCGTCAGTGGCGAGATTCTCTGGCGGGGCACCCCGATCGGCAAGCTCGGCGAGGAGTTTCGCAGCCAGCTGTGCTACCTCGGGCACCAGAACGCCATCAAGGAAGAACTGACGCCGCTGGAAAACCTGCTCTCTGCGGCCCGACTGGCGCAGGCAGCGCTCGACGAGGACGCGGCGCTCGACGCGCTGGCCCTGGTCGGGCTTCGCGGGCGCGAGGATCTCGCCTGCCGCTACCTTTCGCAGGGTCAGAAGCGGCGCGCGGCGCTGGCCCGCCTGGTCAACGAGAAACGTCCGCTCTGGGTTCTCGACGAGCCCTACGTGGCGCTCGACCCGGCTGCCGTCGAACTGGTCGCCGGACTGATCGGCGCCCATTTGCAGGCCGGCGGGCTGGCGGTGCTGACCACCCACCAGACGGTCGCCGTGCCGGCGGGCGCCGTGCGCGGATTGTGGCTTGGCGATGGCGATGCCACGCAGCGGTCGCGGTAGATTACAAGATGCTAATATTGCTCCGTGCCGTGATCGGCCGCGACCTGCGCCTGGCCATGCGCCGACAGGCCGACATCGTCGCAGCAGCGTTCTTTTTCATCATCGTGGTCAGCCTTTTCCCGCTCGGCGTCGGACCCGAACCCGACCAGTTGCGGCGCATGGCGCCCGGGGTCTTGTGGGTCGCCGCGTTGTTGGCGACGATGCTTTCGCTGCCGCGGCTGTTTGCCGACGACCATCGCGACGGGACGCTCGAACAACTGGCGCTGGCGCCGCAGCCGTTGGCCTTGATCGTGCTCGGCAAGGTCATTGCCCACTGGCTGGTGGCCGGACTGCCGCTGGTCGTGCTCGCACCGGTCCTCGGCATCCAGTTCGACCTGAGCCAGGACGCGCTGGCGGTGCTCACCGTTTCGCTGCTCATCGGCACGCCCGCGCTGTCCGGGATCGGCGCCATCGGTGCAGCGCTGACCTTGGGCGTGCGCGGTGGCGGTGTGCTACTGTCGCTGCTGGTCCTGCCGCTGTACATTCCGGTGCTGATTTTCGGTGCCGGCGCGGTCGATGCGACGGTCAGCGGACTCGGACCGCAAGCCCATTTGTCGCTGCTCGGCGCACTCGCGCTGGGCGGCGTGTTTTTTGCGCCGTGGCCAACTGCCGCGGCCCTCAGAGTTGCCCTGGAATAAATGACTGACAGAGTAATCAACTGGTTCAAGTACGCCAGCCCGCAGACTTTCTACCCGCTCGCCGGCAAGCTGATTCCGTGGTTCTGGGCACTCGCTGCGCTGTTCGGTATCGCCGGGCTGGTGATCGGCTTCCTGATCGCGCCGACCGACGCGCAGCAGGGCGAAGGCTATCGGATCATCTTCCTGCATGTACCGGCGTCGTGGATGTCGATGTTCCTCTACCTGGTCATGGCTTTCTGGGCCGGCATCGGGCTGGCTTTCAACATCCGCCTGTCGGGAATGATGGCCTCGGCGCTGGCGCCGACCGGCGCGCTTTTCGCCTTCCTGTCGCTATGGACGGGCGCCCTGTGGGGCAAACCGATGTGGGGCACCTGGTGGGTGTGGGACGCGCGCCTGACTTCGGAACTGATCCTGCTCTTCCTGTACATCGGCTTCATCGCCCTGCAGGCGGCGATCGACGATCCGCGCCGCGCCGACAAGGCAGGCGCGATCCTGGCGCTGGTCGGAGTGGTGAACATTCCGATCATCTATTTTTCCGTCAAGTGGTGGAACACCCTGCATCAGGGCGCCTCGGTGAGTCTGACCAAGGCCCCGAGCATGGCCGCCATGATGCTCTGGGGAATGCTGCTCTGCGCGCTGGGCTGCTGGATGTACAGCATCGCCGTCGGGCTGATGCGCGTGCGGGCGATCATGCTCGAACGCGAACGACACACCGACTGGGTGCGCGAGTTGCTCGCCGGCAAGGAGTAGGACTATGCACTGGAACAGTTTTGCCGAGTTCCTGGCCATGGGCAACCACGGCCTCTACGTCTGGGGCTCGGTGGTAGTGATGGCCGTGCTGATGCTTGCGGAACCGATGCTGCTGATGCGCGGTCGGAAGACCCTGGTGGCGCGCCTCAAACGCCAGCTGCGCGCCGAGCAAGCGGAAACTCTGGCCAATCGCTCGGCAAGCAGGCAATCGCGTCGCAACACCCCACAGGAGTAAAGCTTGAAACCTCGTCACAAGCGTATTGCCTTGATCGCCGGCGGCCTGGCCATTCTCGGCATCGCCGCCATGCTGGTGCTCAATGCCTTCCAGAGCAATCTGGTGTTCTTCTTTTCGCCGACCCAGGTCGCCGCCGGCGAAGCACCGACCGGCAAGAGCTTCCGCATCGGCGGCATGGTCAAGGAAGGCTCCCTGGAGCGTCAGGCCGACGGCATCACCATGCGTTTCGTGGTCACCGACACCGACAAGGAAATGACGGTTGCCTACCAGGGAATCCTCCCCGATCTTTTCCGCGAAGGGAAAGGCGTCGTCGCGCAGGGCAAGCTCGGCGACGGAGGCGTGTTCACCGCTTCCGAAGTGCTCGCCAAGCACGACGAGAACTACATGCCGCCGGAAGCGGCCAAGGCCGTCGGTGACGCCCACGAGCGGGCGGCGGCCAACAAGGCGGCGGCGGAAGCCGCCAGCCAGACCAGCAAGCAATAGCATGTACACACGCAACATTCGGACGATAGGCCCATGATCCCTGAACTCGGCAACTTCGCACTGATCGTCGCGCTTTGCGTGGCCCTGGCGCAAGGCACGCTGCCGCTGATCGGCGCGCACACCGGCCGGCAGCAATGGATAGCCCTGGCGCGGCCGGCAGCGGTCGCGCAGGCGCTGCTCCTGGCGATCGCCTTCGGCTGCCTGACCACGGCCTTCGTGCAGAACGACTTCTCGGTGGTCTATGTCGCCCAGCATTCGAACACCCTGCTCCCCATGCAGTACCGCGTCGCCGCGGTCTGGGGCGGGCACGAAGGCTCGCTGCTGCTGTGGGTGATGATGCTCGTGCTGTGGGCACTGGCCGTTGCCATGCGCTCGCAGCAACTTCCCGATCACATGGTCGCGCGCGTGCTCGGCGTGCTCGGCCTGGTGACCGCCGGCTTCCTGCTCTTCATCCTGCTCACCTCGAACCCCTTCGACCGCCTGCTGCCGGGCGCCGAAGAAGGACGCGACCTCAACCCGCTATTGCAGGACCCGGGCCTGATCATTCATCCACCGATGCTGTACATGGGCTACGTCGGCTTCTCGGTGGCCTTCGCCTTCGCCATCGCCGCTCTGCTCTCGGGCCAGCTCGACGCCGCCTGGGCGCGCTGGTCGCGGCCGTGGACCACGGCGGCATGGATTTTCCTGACCCTGGGCATCGCGCTCGGTTCCTGGTGGGCCTACTACGAACTCGGCTGGGGCGGCTGGTGGTTCTGGGATCCGGTCGAGAACGCCTCGTTCATGCCCTGGCTGGTCGGCACGGCGCTGCTGCACTCGCTGGCGGTGACCGAAAAACGCGGCAGCTTCAAGAACTGGACGGTGCTGCTGGCGATCTCGGCTTTTTCGCTCTCGCTGCTCGGCACCTTTCTCGTCCGCTCCGGCGTCCTGACGTCGGTCCATGCCTTCGCCACCGACCCGGGGCGCGGTGTCTTCATTCTCGCTTTCCTGGTCGTGGTCATCGGCGGCTCGCTGGCACTGTTTGCCTGGCGGGCGCCGAAGGTCGGTCTCGGCGGTCGCTTCGGCCTGCTCTCGCGCGAATCGCTGCTGCTCACCAACAACGTGCTGCTCGTCGTCGCCTGTGCTTCGGTGCTCCTCGGTACGCTCTATCCGCTGCTCATCGACGCTCTCGGCGCCGGCAAGCTGTCGGTCGGCCCTCCCTACTTCGACGCCGTTTTCGTGCCGCTGATGTTGCCGGCGGCGTTCCTGATGGGGGTCGCGCCTTTTGCGCGCTGGAAGCACGCCAGCGTCGGCGAACTCACGCACACCCTGCGCTGGGCTTTTCTGGCCGCGGCCGTGGTCGGCGTCGCCGCGCCCTTCCTGCACGGCGAGTGGAAGCCGCTGGTGGCACTGAGCCTCCTGCTCGCCACCTGGATCGTTTTCAGCGCCCTGCTCAGCATTGTCGACCGGGTCCAGTCGACGCGCGCCGGGCAATCCTTCCTGAGCACTGCCAGCAAGCAGCCGCGCAGTTTCTTCGGCATGCATCTGGCGCACATCGGGATCTCGGTGTTCATCGTCGGGGTGACCATGGTCAGCGCCTATCAGGAAGAGAAAGACGTCAAGATGGAAATCGGCGACACGGTCAGCGTCGGCGGCTACAGCTTCGTGTTCAACGGCGTGCACGAGAAAAAGGGGCCGAACTATCGCGCGCTGGTCGGCGACATCGACCTGCGCAAGAACGACCGCGTGCTGCGGAAGATTTTCCCGGAGAAACGCTTCTACGTCGCCTCATCGATGCCGATGACCGAAGCGGCGATCGATAGCGGCTTCCTGCGCGACGTCTACGTCTCGCTCGGCGAGCCGATCGACAAGGCCAGACCGGAAGCGGCGTGGGCCGTTCGCGTTTACTACAAGCCCTTCGTCGACTGGATATGGGGTGGCTGTGTGCTGATGGCCATCGGAGGGCTGCTGGCGATGAGCGACCGCCGCTATCGGATCAAGGCGCGTGCGACAGCAGCCAGTTCGGCGACGGTCGCCACGACGCTGGCGCAAAACGCCTGAGGACACGTCATGAACCGATTTCTCTGGCCGCTTATCGGCTTCGTCGTTCTCGTCGTCCTGCTCGGCGTCGGGCTGACGCTCAACCCGCGCGACGTCCCTTCGCCGCTGGTCGGCAAACCGGCACCAGCCTTCTCGCTGCCGCGCCTGCACGCACCGGACGAGCAGTTCTCGCCCAGGGACATGCTCGGCAAGGTCTGGCTACTGAACGTCTGGGCGTCGTGGTGCGTCTCGTGCCGGCAGGAGCATCCCCTGCTCGTCGAACTGGCCAAGCGCCATAGCGCGCCGCTGGTCGGGCTGAACTACAAGGAAGTTCGCGGAGACGGCGCGATCGACATGGACAAAGTGCCTGCGGACCAGGAAAAGGGCATGGTCATCGAGCGCGCCGGCGCCTGGCTCAGCCAACACGGCGACCCCTACACGCTTTCGGCCCTCGACATCGACGGCCGTGTCGGCATTGATTACGGCGTCTATGGCGTGCCCGAAACCTACATCATCGACAAGGCCGGCATCATCCGCATGAAGCACACCGGGCCGATCACGCCCGACGCCCTGTCGAGCACGATTCTGCCACTGATCACCGAGCTCTCGAAATGAGGCCACTGATGAGGATGGTGCTGCTGCTGGTGCTGCTCGGCGGCAGCGGTAGCACTCTGCATGCTGGCGAAGCGCAGCCTCTCGCCGAGAACCCGGCGACCGAGAAACGCCTGCTCGCGATTTCCGCGGAGCTGCGTTGTCTGGTCTGCCAGAACGAATCGCTGGCCGGATCACATGCCGAACTGGCCAACGACCTGCGCCGCGAGATCCGCACGCTGATCGAAGACGGCAGGAGCGACGACGAGATCATGGAATTCATGGTCAGCCGCTACGGCGATTTCGTCCGCTACCGACCGCCATTGAAAGGAACGACGCTCGTGCTGTGGTTTGGCCCGGGCCTGCTCTTCATCCTTGGCCTCGCCGGACTGCTGCGTTACCTGCGCCGCCGTGACAAGGCCATCACCGACGCGCCACTGAGCGCCGAAGAGCACCGCCGGGCCGAGGCGCTGCTGCACGACAACGACTCCCGTCAAGGACGTTCATGACCAGCTTCATTCTCCTCGCGGCGCTGCTTGTCGTCGCCGTTGCCGCCATTCTGTTGCCACCGCTGCTGCGCGCGCCAAGATCGTCCGGAGGAGCTGACCAGCGTGAAGCGACTCTGGCCATTTTCCGCGATCAACTCGCGGAACTCGAGCGTGAGTGCGCCAACGGCTCGCTCGCCGAAGCCGATTTCGAGCAGGCACAGAGCGAGTTGCAGCGTCGCCTGCTCGACGACATTCAACCGCCTACAAGCGGCCAGAGTGACGCACGCCCCGGACGCAAGACGGCTCTGGCTCTGCTCGTCGTCCTGCCGCTCGCGGCGGCAGGTGGCTACGCCCTGCTCGGCAACCAGGCAGCCCTCGACCCGCTGCAGCGCCAGGCGAGGGTCACGCCGCAACAGATCGAGGGCATGGTCGCCGGGCTGGTCGCAAAACTCAGGGAGAACCCCGACGACAGCAAGGGATGGCTGATGCTGGCGCGTTCCTACAAGGTCCTGGAACGTTTCCCCGAGGCCGCCGACGCCTACAGCCGGGCCGGTGCACTGGTCGACCAGAATCCGGAACTGCTCGCCGATTATGCCGAGGTCCTCAGCCGCGCCCAGGGCGGTGATCTGCAGGGCAAACCAACCGAGCTCGTCGAACGGGCGCTGAAGATCGACCCCAACGAACCGCAGGCCCTGCTGCTGGCGGGCGCCGCCGCCAGCGACCGACGGCAGTTCGCCCTTGCCGCCGACTACTGGGCACGCTTGCTCGCGCAAGTCGAGCCCGGCTCGGAAGAAGCCAGGGCGCTCGCGACAGCGGTCGAACGAGCGCGCGAGCTCGCCGCGCAGACGGCGTCCGGCAAGCCAGCCGGCCAGACCGCCGTTGCCAGCGGCAGCGCCGTCAGCGGCGAAGTGACGTTGAGCGGCGAGATCGCCGGCCAGGCCGCTCCGGACGACGTCCTGTTCGTCTTTGCCCGCCCCGACGAAGGTCCGCGCATGCCGCTCGCCGCGACGCGGGCAAGAGTCGGCGACCTGCCGCTGCGCTTCCGCTTCGACGACTCGATGGCGCTTCCCGGGGGCAAGAAACTCTCCGATTTCAAGACCGTCAGCATCGAGGCGCGGATCGCCAGGGCGGGCAAGGCACAGAGCTCGAGCGGCGACCTCTACGGCACGCTCAGCGGCGTCAAACCCGGCAGCCAGGGTCTGCGCCTGCTCATCGACCAGGTGCAACCCTGAGCCTTCAAGCTGTCGCCAGAAGCCCGGCTGGAGGCCCGCCGGAGGCGCGATTTCCCGGTTTGTTAACCTAGATCAAACCGTCGGTGCGCCCTCCTCCGCTAGTGTAGTGTTGCATTCTGTTTGGAACTTAAACGGCTGTTGGCACGGATGACCTTCTGGAGGATGTCGCGAGCGCTTTTGGTCCAGATAAACGGCTTGGGCTTGGTGTTGTGATGAGCGATGTAGTCGTCGATGGCAGTGACCAACGCGGGGACGCTGGTGAAGACGCCGCGGCGTAGCCGCTCGGTGGTGATGTCGCGGAAGAATCGTTCGACCATGTTCAACCAGGAGGCCGAGGTGGGAGTGAAATGCATCTGAATCCGCGGATGCTTGGCCAACCATTCCTGCACGACGGGATGCTTGTGGGTGGCGTAGTTGTCGGCGATCAAGTGCAGCGCTTTGTCCTTCGGCGTTTCCCGATCGATCTTGCGCAGGAACTTGAGCCACTCGGTGTGGCGGTGTTGCTGCTCGCACTGCGCGATGACACTGCCGTCCAGCACGTTGAGGGCGGCAAACAGCGTGGTCGTGCCGTTGCGCTTGTAGTCGTGAGTCATGGTGGCCGCACGCCCCTTCTTCAGTGGCAGTCCTGGCTGCGTACGGTCGAGTGCCTGTACCTGGCTTTTCTCGTCACAGCACAACACCAGTGCGTGCTCGGGTGGCGACATGTACAGACCGACGATGTCTTCGAGTTTCTCGACAAACTTCGGGTCGCGAGAGACCTTGAAGCCACGCACCAAGTGAGGCTTCAAGCCGTTGGCACGCCAGTGGCGCGAAACGCTGGCCGCGCTGACGCCCAGTTCGGCGGCCATCTTGCGGGTGCTCCAGTGCGTCGCCGCTGCGGGCGTGCTCTGCGTGGTCAGTTCCACCAGTCGCGCCACGTCCACCTTCACCGGTGGCGCACCGCGCGGCAAGTCGCGCTCAATTCCTGCCAGCCGCGATTGCGCATAACGCCCTCGCCAACGCGACACTTGAACGCGGCCAATTCCCAACCGAGCGGCGATGTCATCGTTTTGCATCCCATCAGCGGCCAACAGCACAATCTGCGCACGCTGCACCAGCCGTACGCTGCCGAGTCTGGAACGAGACAGCTTGGTCAACTCGCCACGTTCCTCTTGCGACAATACAATCTTCGGCGCAACTCGCATCTACATCTCCATTCAGCACACGACGCACATTGGAGAAGTCGAATCCAGACAAGTTCCTTCAAGAATGCAACACTACACTAGACTCTCGGCAGCCTCGGCGCTGGCCAGAAGGCGTTTCGCTGCAAAGTCCAAGGGGAGGGAAGTATCGTGTCAGACAACGGCTCAGGATTCTGGGCAAAACTCAAACGTCCTAGCGTCAAGTACTCGCTACTGACGCTGCTATCGGTCGGCTTCGCCTCCGGCGTTTTCTTCTGGGGGGGTTTCAACACCGCCATGGAAGCGACCAACACTCTCGAGTTCTGCATCGGCTGTCACGAGATGAAGGACAACGTCTACCAGGAGTACAAGACGACCATTCACTACAGCAACCGGACCGGTGTGCGCGCCTACTGTTCCGACTGCCACGTGCCCAAGGACTGGACGCACAAGATGATGCGCAAGATCCAGGCGAGCCAGGAGCTCTACGGCAAAGTCATGGGAACCATCGACACCAAGGAGAAATTCGAGGCCAAACGCCTGGAATTGGCGACCCATGAATGGGAACGCATGAAGGCCAGCGACTCACGCGAGTGCCGCAACTGCCACTCGTTTACGGCCATGGACATCGAAAAACAGAAGAAACGCGCTTCCAAGATGCACACGATCGGTCAGGAAGAGAACAAGACCTGCATCGATTGCCACAAGGGCATCGCACACCACAAGCCGAAGAACATGCCGGAAGAGAAAGACGAGGATGACGACGGGGGGAACTCTTTCTAGTCCTCGCAACAGAGTCGACAGACATCCGACATAAACTGCGGACTGGGCGGGCGACGGACACTTGCCCGCCTTTGCCCGCCGCCAACCGTATCAATCCTGAATGGAGTGTGAAATGAAAAAAACGACTGTTTCCCTGGCCCTTTTCGGTGCTTTGCTGGCCGTCGGATCACAGCTGGCACAAGCCGCCGCGCCTGACTGGAGCAAGGTTCCCAGCCGTACCGTTCAGGTATTCCACGCCGGCGTGACGCCGGTCGAATGGGTGATGAAGAAGTCGGACCACAGCGGTCGCACAGGCATCAACAAGGGCGAAAGCTGCGTCGGCTGCCATGAGGAAAAGGGCGGCCTCAACTTCGACATGAAGCGCCTGGCAAGCAAGGAGCTCGAACCCAAGGGTGCACCGAAAACGATGAGCTTCCCGGTCACCATCCAGTCTGCGTACGACAAGGAGAACGCCTATATCCGCGTCAGCTTCAAGGCCCCGGCCGGCGCGTTCGACCCGGTCGACAAGGAGAATGAAGTCAAGGTGGCGATGATGTTCGCCAACGCCGAGGTTCCCAAGGGCGACCAGGTCGGCTGCTGGGCCACCTGCCACGGCGACGCACGGACGATGCCGGGTGCCGACGACAAGAAAACCAAGTACACCAAGAGCGGTGCCTACGAGCTGATGCAGTGGAAAAGTGCCGCGGGCGCCAAAGCCGTCGATGGCTCGGTGACCGACAAGCGCAACATGGAAGGCGGCACCGCCAACGTACAGGTTACCGGCGGCAAGTCGGGCGACACCTACACGGTGACGTTCACCCGCAAGCTGTCGGGGGCTCTCGCCGAAGGCAAGGCCGTACCCTTCGGAGTCGCCGTCCACGCCGACCATGCCACCGGTCGTTTCCATCACGTGTCGATGGGCTACACCATGGGCTTCGGTGTCGATGGCGACGTGAAGTCGGTCAAGCAGTAAGCGATCCCCAGAGTGGTACGAAAAGCAGGGCTGCGGCCCTGCTTTTTTTTGGCCTCGAAGCAGGCAGGACGGGCGCTCGATCAGAGCAGTTGATTGACCAGGTGATCGGCACGCGTACGCGCCAGGCGCTTGAGCAGGCGCTGGACCGGCGCCGGGTAGCTGTCGACAGCGTCGAGTGCGTGATGGTGCTGCAGCCGCTGCGCGTGCGCCAGCACACGCTCGAGTTCGATCCGGTGCTGCTCGCGCAGGCCGTGCTGCGGGTCGTGAATCAGCAGTGCGTTCTCGAGGTCAAGACGCCACGCCCGCGGATTGATGTTGCTCCCGGTGAGCAGCGCGTAATCGTCGTCGACCAGTATCCCCTTCAGGTGAAAGCTGTGCTGCTCGTGCCGCCAGAGGTAGAGGTCGAGTAGGCCCCGGTCCACGGCGTCCTGGTGCGCCTTGCAGAAGCGGCGAAGATTGGCCTCGTAGAGATACGGCAGGGCGCCAATCGTCGAGAACGGTTCGCCGGGCGGTATGTAGTAGTCGTTGGCCGTCTTGTCGCCGACGACGATGGTCACCTGGCAGCGCTGCCTGATCTTCTCGTCGATTGCCCGGCGGACCGGACGCGGAAGATTGAAATACGGCGTAAACAGCACCAGGCGTCGCTCGGCGCGCTCGATCAACTGCTGCACCAGGGCGTTCACCGCGTTGCCACGCGCGCCCAGGCCCAGCAGCGGCGTGACGCCAACCTGGCCGTCCCCGATCGACGCGGAAGCGGGGGCGCCAGCGGAAGCAACGAGGTAGCTGCTCGTCGCCAGGGTCCTCCGCAAGCCGGCAATCGCGCCGCGTAACGACGAGGTCTTTGCTCGCTGCGCGGTATCCAGCGCGCACACGGCGGGATCCGGCTGCAGCACGTCGACCATCAGTCCGGCAACGCTGTCGGCGAGTTGGCGACTGTGGATCAGATGGTAGCGATCGAGCCGATAACGCTGCCGGCGATGCAGGTAGATATCGTTGATGCTGGCGCCGCTGTAGAGAACGGTATCGTCAAAGACGAAACCCTTCAGGTGCATCACGCCCAACAGTTCACGCTTCTGCACCGGCACGCCGTAAATCGGCACACCCGGCCCGAGACGCGCCGCCATTTCCGCGTACAGGGCGGCATTGCCTGCACTCTTCGCGCGGCCGATCAGACCACGTTGCGCGCGGTGCCAATCGACGAAGATCGCGATCTGCAGCGTCGGTCGTTCGGCCTTGGCGGCGTACAAGGCGGCAAGAACCTCGCCACCGGCGTCATCATCCTGGAGATAGAGCGCGCACATCAGAATCCGCTCGCGGGCTGCGGCGATCAACGCCAGTAGCGTCTCGCGGAACTCATCCGGGCCAGACAGGGTCACGATGCGCTGCGTCGGCACAGGAATGCACGGCAAGGCGTCGAGCGCGCATTCAGGCCTGGGCCGACGGCCGCGCAGCCGTTGCACTGCCGCAAGGAAGGTGGCGGTCCTGGAACGAGGTTCGAGATTCTTCTTCACCGCGCGAAATTATACGCTCAGGCCAGGCCGCACCGATCGGCCGCGACATGCGAGGCCCTCCCGTGTTCGCCGGAGGAGGGTCGGGACTATCAAGTTTTCCCGTGCGCCGGCCGTTAATGTCGAATATCGAGCGCCATTGACCTGCCCCATGCCGAACCAGGCGCTCGCCGAGAAACGGAGAAGACACCATGCTCGGCGCATCGATCAACTGGTCGACGAGCGTGACCTGCGCCTGCACGGCAGCGGTCTCGGGCAGCTGCGGCTGCACGCTGGCGAAAGCGCCGGTGTCGATCTTGCCGTAGAGCGCTGCCGGCACCACCACCTGCACGCGCAGCGGATCGACCTTGGCCACCCGGAACAGCGGCTTTTCTTCGACCCGCTCGCCGACCGAGAGATAGCGCTCGGCGACGACGCCGTCGAAGGGGCTACGGATGCTGCGCTGCGCGAGTTGGGCCTCGGCCAGGCCAAGCTCGCGCAGCGCCACCCGTTTCTGTTCGCGGGCCTGCACCAGCCGCTGCTCGGCCACCTCGTATTCTGTGCGGACTTGATCGAGCGCCTGCTCCGAAATGAATTTCTTCTCGAGCAGGCCTTGGGTACGCTCCAGTTTCTGGCGCGCGAAGGCGACGTTGGAACGTGCCGCCTGCTCGTCGGCCTCGGCCCTGGCGCGACTGCTGGCAACGCCGACGGCGGCGCGCTCGACGTCGCCACGCAGCAGAGCCAGCACCTGTCCCTTGCTCACCCGGTCGCCGCGTTCGACCTGGATCGCCTCGATCACCCCGATCACCGGCGAGCCCACCTCGGCGACCTGCTCGGGCTCGATCAGGCACCCCAGCGGCGGGGCGGCGAGCGCCTCGCCGCTACCGACGGCGACGACGGCAAGCGAGGTCGCCAGGCCGCCGAGCACACGGGGTAGAACAACGCCAACCTCGATCTTCATTGTTTTCATCTCCTGTTCCATCACCACGAGATCACCGGCCGAGGCCGGTCCACCCCCAAAACGTCAATCCCAGCCACTCGCTCAGCCGATGCGTCGCGATCCAGCCCAGGCGCCGCGTTCCGGAGTCGATCTTGGCGACCCCCTGCAAACCCGGGTGCAGTCCGGCGGGCGGCTTGTCGAAGGACGCTTCGACTTCGAAGACGTTGCGCCCTTCGCGGGTCTGCGCCACCGGCGTGATGCGGCTGACGATGAACTCAAGGCGCTCGCCCGGCAGCGCCGAGAGCGCTAGCTGGCCGCGCTGAGCGAGGGCGACCGCTCCGATATGGCGCTCGTCCACGTCGATGACCAGCCGGAAAGCCGCGCGCGGAGCGAGCGTCAACAGCACCTCGCCGCGCTGCACCGGCGCGCCGAGCGATTGCGAAAGGTCACCCTTGACGACCAGGCCGTCGATCGGTGCGGCAAGCTGGGTACGCGCGAGCTGCTCGCGTGCCAGTTCGAGTTGGGCGGCGGTTTCGCTGGCGCGCGCTTGCGCCAGCGCATACTGGGTGCGATCGCCACGGGCCAGGGCGCCGGCGGCGCTGTTCTGGTGCTGATTGAGCTCGGCCTCCCACTTGCGGTTCTCCAGCTGGAGGTCTTGCTGCGCGAGTTCGACGAGCAGCTGTCCGGCCTTGACCGTGTCGCCCGGGCGCACGTGGGCGGCGTGCAGGTAGCCGTCAGTGGGGGCGACGACGACGCGCTCGACTTCGCCTTCGAGACGTGCCGGCGCGCCAATGCGGTAGTCGTAGGGCATCAGCGCGAGAAGGACGGCGGCGGCAAGTGCGGCGAACCACGCCAGACGCCGACTGCGCTGGCTTCGCCCGCCCCACCAGGCGTGCAGGTGGTCGGCGGCGCGCGCCGACCAGGGGTGCTCGGCGCGTTGCTTGAGGGCAAGCAGCGGGGCCAGCCGGCTGGCGAGATCTTCGATGACACCCAGCTCGTCGACGGCGACCGGGCGCTCACGCTCGAAACACAGGCTACCGATGGCTTCGCCGGCACCGATCAGCGGCACGCTGAGCACGCTGCCCGGGCCTTGAGCGGCGAGCGTGGCGTGCGCCCGGACGAGGCGTGGCGGGACCTCGGCGGCGAGCGGGTAGGCGATCGCTACGCCCTGGTCGATGCCTTCCTGCATGGCAGCGGCCAGCGCCTGGCTGAGACCCTGGCGGCGACCGAACTCGGCGCCATGCGACAGGGCAGTGAGCTTCAGACCAGTGCGCTGGATCAATCCGAGGCTGACGCGGTCGAAGCCGAGGCTGCTGGCAAGCTCGCTGCACAGCGCGCTGGCGGCCTGATCGAGAGACTGCCTTCCGAGCAGCGGCAGCTGCAGTTGCAGCAAGCGGTTTCCGGCGCTCGGAGTGGCCACGCCAGCGGCCTCCTGCAAGGCCACAAGCAAGGCCACGGCCGCCTTTTCGACTTCGCCGAGCAGTACCTGATCGGTTTCTGCCGGCCCGGGCTGGACGGCGACAGCGAGGACGCCGAGTGCGCTCTGAGCGTGCACCAGCGGCAGGGCAACGATGCGCCCGGGTTCGCCACCGGCGCCGCCGCCGACCGGTGGCGTAAGTACGAGCGGTTGAGCGCGTCGGGTAACCACCCGCGCCGCCGCCAGCAACGAAACACTGGCTGCATCGCCGACCGGCCAACGCGCAGCTTCCTGCTGCGCCCCACCGGTAGCCAGCAGAACGAGCGCCGATTGGACGCGCGGGTCACTCTCGCAGTAGCCGTGCAGCCAGCGTTGCGCCGGGTTGGATTGAGTTGTGGTTTCGCTCATTCTGGTGGCATCTGCCACTACACCATGGATCGCAAGAAAGGGCCTTCGCCCGCGAATCCGCGGCGCTGAAGACCATCAGGCCGGGGAGCCATCAGTCTATAGCGGCACAAAGTACCCGCTTCTTTAGAGTGGAGTTCGTTGCGTGGTGACTTCGGTCTGGCTGGCGAATGCTGCCGAATCGGGCTCGCTCGGGAAAACCCTGGCCGCGGCCCCGGCGGCGGGCCAGGACCTCAGGCGCCAGCTGCGGAAGCAGGCTCCAGGAGCGGTAGCTGATCGACGAGCAGCAGCGCAGCGAAGTCCCTGGCGGAAAGTGGCCGGCTGTAGAGGTAGCCCTGACACTCGTCGCAACCGAGATGGCGCAGGAACGCAAGCTCCGGGGTTCTTTCGACGCCTTCGGCGACCACACGCAAGTGTAGACTGTGGGCCATGGCGATGATCGCGGTGACAATCGCCGCGTTGTCCTTGTCGCCATCGACGTTGGCGATCAGGGAACGATCGATCTTCATCTCGTCGATCGGGAAGCGCTTGAGGTAGCTCAACGACGAATAGCCGGTGCCGAAGTCATCAACGGACAGCGCTACACCGCCACTCTTGATCTCGTCGAGTGTGCTGATGTTCTCCTGCGCGTTGTCCATGATCGCGCTCTCGGTGATCTCCACGCAGAGATGGCGGGCGTCCAGCTGAGCGCCCGCTAGCGCGTCGCGTATTCCCTGCACCAAGCCGCGCTGCCGGAACTGATGGCTGGAAACGTTGATCGAAACCCGCGGCAGTTTGCGTCCGGCGGCCTGCCAGATCTGCAGCTGCCGGCAAGCGGTATTCAGCACCCATGTGCCAAGCGGCATGATCAGCCCGGTGTCCTCGGCCAGCGGAATGAAGCTGGCCGGACCGACGATACCGTGCTGCGGGTGGCGCCAGCGCAGCAAGGCTTCGGCGCCGACCATTCGATTGGTCTTCAGGTCCACCTTGGGCTGGTAGAAAAGCGCCAGCTCATCGCGCTCGATGGCCCGGCGCAGATCGGTCTCGAGACTCAGCCGCTCGCGCGAGCGGGCGTTCAACTGGCGCGAGAAGAAGCGATAGCTGCCGCGGCGATCCACTTTCGCGTGCCGCATGGCGACCCCCGCAGCCTTCAACACGGTATCGCGCGCGGTGCCGTCCGCCGGAAAAAGAGCGACGCCGATGCAGCAGGTGACAAAAAGCTCCTGCCGACCGATCGACAAGGGTAGCGCGACGACGTCGAGAATTCGCTGCGCGACGGCGCCCGCGACGTCGCTTTTCACGACGCCGGGAAGCAACACCGTGAATTCGTCGCCCCCCATCCGCGAAAGCAAGGGTTGCAGGCCTTCAGCCGTCGTGCGCGCAACGATGTCGCTGTCGCGCAGCGATTCATCGAGGCGCTGTGCGATCGCGCGCAAGACCCGGTCGCCGACCCCCGGCCCAAGCGCTTCGTTGATGTGCTTGAAACGGTCCAGGCCGATCTGCAACACGGCACCCGCAGTACCATAGCGCCGCGAAAATCGGATCGTCCAATCCAGGCGATCGAGGAAGCGCTCGCGATTCGACAGGCCGGTCAGCACGTCGTAGTACGCGAGTTGATCCTGGTAGGCCTTGGCGGCCAGCGTATTGCGCAAGCGCAACACCAGTTCGCTCGGGTCGACCGGCTTGGCAAGAAAGTCGGTTGCGCCCAGCTTCAAGGCCTCGAGTTTGGTCGCAGCGTCGGCCGCTGCGGTGAGCATGATCACCGGAATACGCTTGAGGGTGGGGTCGGCCTGCATCCGCGAAAGGATTTCGAAGCCATTTACCTCCGGCATGTGGAGGTCGAGCAGCAACACATCGGGCCGCTCGTTATGCAGCAGGTCGAAAGCTTCTGGAGATTGGGTGGTCGAGACGAAACTCTGGTAGCCGACATCCTCGAGAAAAGCCTGCAGCATCTCGATGCTGATGTCCTCGTCGTCAACGAGCATGATCTTGGCTGCCTTGCTCGACGCGCCACCGTCATTGGCATCAGGCAGCGCCAGCTCCGCATCTGGCAGACCACTCAGTACCACGCTCTCGCTGGCGGCAGCTTCCCAATCCACCTGCTGTGCCAAGTCCTTCGGAAGCTTGTTCATTTACGACCATCCTGGTTCAGATGTAGGCGCGCCCACCGCGGCGATGGCGACACTTGACGCGCTTCAGCGACAGCGACCAGCATACCATTAACCCTGTACGCGTTGCGGCCAGAGAGAGGAGCAGGAACTTCGCGCCCGCGCGCAGCGCCGGTTGCTCGATCGTCATCTCCCGCCCCTGCACTCATCGCAGCACCGCCTCGGGCGAACGTTCGTCGGGTATCTCCATGCGCCGTACGAGAGCGCGCAGGTGCTCGACAACCGGGAGGGCCTGCTCGAAATCGCCACTCTTGGCATGCTGCTCAAGCAGCGTCGCCGGTTCGGTGAACACATCGTAACCGACCGTACCGCCCGCGCCTTTCAGCCAGTGCGCGAAACGCGCCAGTTCAGCGCCGTCACGCTCGCCCCAGGCCTGCTCCATGATCGCCATTTGCTCGCCGATGCGCTGGCTGAACTTGATGACCGTCGAGCGAAAACGCGCATGCGTCGCGTAACGCGAAACCACGGGAAGGCCTTCGTCGTCGTGCCCGGCGGTGGCTTCCGGCACACGGCTTGCCGAAGCTGCCAGTGGCTGAACGCCGAGGACGCCGGCCGTCGTTTCAACCAGCCGATCGATATCGATGGGTTTCGTCAGGTAAGCCGAACAACCGGCAGCCAGAACCTCGCGCTCGAAACCCTTCATGGCGTTGGCGGTCAGCGCAACGATCGGCACCAGCAAACCGGCAGCGCGCAGTTTTCGGGTTGCTTCGAAACCGTCCATCACCGGCATCTGCATGTCCATCAGGATGACGTCGAAGCGCTGCGCGAGCGCCTTGTCGACGGCCATGGCGCCATTCTCCGCCTCGGCGATGAGCAGTCCATGCTCCTGCAGCACCAGCCTGACGAGTTCGCGGTTCTCCGGCCCATCGTCAACCACCAGCACATTGGCCGCCGGGAAAGCCCAGCGCACGTCAACCGTACTGGCGGCGAGTGGCTCGAGCCGTGGCATCTCGGCGGGCGACAGCAGCGCTACCCCGGCCAGAGAACCGGTTTCCAGAGTGACGGCGAAAATGCTGCCCTCTCCCGGCGCACTACGGACGACAATGTCGCCGCCGAGCGCACGTGCGAAGCGGCGGCTGATGGCCAGCCCGAGACCCGTGCCGCCGAAGCGCCGGTTGATCGTTTCGTCGGCCTGAATGAAGGCTTCGAAAAGCCGGTCGACCTGCGCGGGCGCAATACCGATGCCGCTGTCGATCACCTCGATCACCAGCTGCGGCGCTGGTCCCTGTTGATCAAGCCTGATCAACACGCGCACGCCACCGCGTTCGGTGAACTTGATCGCGTTGCCGACCAGGTTGGTGACGATCTGCCGCAAGCGTGCCGGATCGCTGTGAATGCGTGCCGGAATCGGCCCGCCCGCCGCGACGGTCAGCGACAGATTCTTCTCCCTCGCCTTGACCGCCAGCACATGCACGACTTCCTCACAGATGGCGTACGGCGCGCAGGCGATGCGTTCGACGTCGACGCGGCCGGCCTCGATCTTCGACAGGTCGAGGATGTCGTTGATCAGCCCGAGCAGGAACTGGCCGCTGCTGTGTATGGTATTCAGGTGGCTGCGCTCTTCCTCGGCGTTCTTGACGTAGCCGCGCTTGAGCAGGTCGGTAAAGCCGAGGATGGCGTTCATCGGCGTGCGGATTTCGTGACTCATGTTGGCCAGGAAGTCGCTCTTCGCGCGGTTGGCCGCCTCCGCCTGCGCCTGCGCCTGGCGCAGCTCGATTTCATTCTGCTGCAACTGGGTGACGTCGTCGAGACTGACCAGCACGCCGCCGGGTTTGCCGTTGCTGCCGAGCACCGGCGAACAATTGGCCATGAAGGTGCGGACTTTCGCCGACGCATCGCTGATGCGCAGCAGGACGTTGCGCTGCACGGACGCGTCGCGCAACGAGGTCACCCACGGCAGGCTAGCCTCGGCCAAGACGGCACCTCCGGCACCGAGCCAGGGCAGGCTTGACGCCTGGCGCCCGACCAGCGCTTCCGGCGATTTACCAAGCATGGTCGAGAAGGCGTGGTTGGCAAGGACGATCTGCTGCTTGCGATCGATCACCAGCAGTCCCTCGGCGAGGGTATCGAGCGCCTCGCGAACGCGCGCCGGCACGGCACGCGACGGGTCCAGATAGCGCAGGACCTTCGACAGATACAGGTAGAAGGCGGTAAAGCCCGAAACGGCGAGGAAGCCGATGAGCAGCAACAAGGGGCTCTCGATCACCCCGCGCAGGCCCGGCGCAGCGAGCGGGCGATAGCTCAGTTCGAGTTGCCCCCAACGCTTGCTGTCGGCCCGGATCGGAACCTTGAGCTGGCTGTCGGTCGAAAGCTCGCTGTCCGGCAGGGTCCACGATCGGGCATGATCGCCGACGCTCATCACCAGCGTCCCATCGTCGCGACGCAGGCCTCCCGACAGCATCTCCGGGTTGCGCGTGACCATCAGCCCAAGCATGCTCTCGATCTGATCCGGCTGGTCAATGGCGATCAAGGTCATGGTGCTGGCGGCGATGCTCTCGGCCAGGGCGACGCGGCCATCACGCAAGGCACCGACCCGGTCCGGGATAAGTCCCAGTACCGCGGCGACGAGCAGGATACTGGCGACCAGCGCCGCGAGTCCGAAAGAAACGTGGGTCTTGGTATTCAGAAAGCGCATCTTAGCTCCCAGGCGCCAGCGGGCGGGCAGCGTTGCCGGATGGCGCGGATTCGTCGGGCGCGACGGGATCGGCAACCGCAAACGGACCTTCGCCACCCTCGCCATCGCCAACCAGCGATTCAAGCGAATCGTCGTCGTCATCGTCGTCATAGCCGTCGCCACCCACCCCACCCTGCTGCCGGGCAAGCACCGGGAAGGGGTCGAGGACACGCCACGCGGGCATCGACGAGAGCATGGCAGTGACCAGCACGCCGCCGCGAATCAGCCAGGCCACGTAGCCGACCGACAGCCCGGAACTGACCGCCACTGCCGAGTTCAGCGCATATTTCTCGAAGGACACCCCTTCTTTGACGCTCTCGCGCAAGTCGTCGAGGTCGCGAGCGAAGGCTTCGGCCTTGCCGGCAGCGCCTGAACCCGCCTGAGCGAGCCCGGACAAGCCGAGTGACGAGCTGGCGGGATGGGCACTGAAATCGACGAACTGAGGAAATTCTGCACTCATCCAGTCGGGTACGACGGCCATCCGATAGTTGGCCGCGAGCGCCGAGTGGCGCGTACTGTCGACGACGACGGCAGTTGCCGAGGCGTCCGTTGCCGGCCCGGACGAACGGTTGGCAACCAGACTCGTCGGCAGGGAATAGCCAACCGTCAGGATCTGGTCGAGGGTAAGCGTGCTGGCAGGCGCAGCGCCGCCGTCAACGCTGCCCGCCGACGCTTCGGGCCCGGCCGCCTGGGCGGACGGCGCAGCGACGGCCGACGCCGGCACCTGATAGCCGCCGCGGGCGCCGACCGTGTTCGCGTCGCCGGCGCCGGCGATGCTGCTGCTGATCGGCGTGCGCCGGGCGCTGATCGTCTGGGTCCCGCTAACCGGCGCTGCTTCACCGTCGTCGACGGTGGCGGCAAGCGTCAGGTCGCCGCTGTAACTCGCATTCGGAACAAAGCGGACGCCCGCCAGGAGGCCATTGACGTCGGCGATCGGCCCGCTGGCGAACCAGGTACCGGTCGCCGCGTCGTAGCTCGCGCGCAGGCTTCCGGATTCGCTGCTGCTCAAGCTCCCGGCCGCCGGGTCAGACAGGGTGAGCGTCACCGACACGCGGCTGCTATCCACGTCGCTGACCACCATGCCGCCCAGATCGAGCGCGTTGTTCGGCAGGTAAGTATGCGACCTGGTCAAGCCGATCACCCGCGGCGAGTCGGCAACCGGCGCAAGCGCGAGACGAACCGTCACCGGCGCGCTGACCGCATTCTGCGCGTCGATTGCCTGATAGGCGAACGCGGTAACGCCATTCCAGTCGGCCGCTGGCCGAAAATGCAGGGTCAACGCGTTAGCGGTGGCGAGGTAGGGCACGCCAGTCAGGGCAGGCACGCTGGCCGCGGCGTCCAGATACAGGTTGCCGCCAGGCACCGGCAGCGACAGCAGGCGGAAGCTGGCGATAAGCCCATCGACATCGGCAGCGCTGAGCGCAATCACCAGCGGCTGGTCTTCGCTGCCGTTGGCGTTCACCGCGAACGCGGTCGGTACGTCGTTGCTGCCGACGATCACGATGCTGATCGACAGGCTGGTGCCGTCGATACTGCTGACGACGAAGCTGTCGGCCAGGAGCTGCCCGCCGGCCAGCGCCTGCACTGCCGCCTGTTCGTTGTCTAGCGTATAGGTCCAGTCGCCAGCCGCACTTAGCGAGAAGACACCGTGGCCATTCGCCGAACCCCCGCTGGCGGCCACAAAGGCCGCCTCGCCGACATCGGCGTCGCTGATCGACAGCCGGCCGCCAGTGACGAGGACGCCGTCCTCGCTCACCGTACCGCTGGTGACGCCGGAAATCAGCGCCACATCGTTGATGTTGGCCACCGCCGCGGTCTGAGCGCTGCTCAGCGGACCTTCCGGCGTACCCTGGGCATCGAGGTAACTGACCTGCACGCTGATCCGGGTGCCCACGTCGGCGTCGCCCAGGGTGTAGCTCGAAGCACTGGCACCGGTGATCTCAACGCCGTCGCGCAGCCAGCGATAGCTGAAGCTGCCGAGGCCGTCGGCGTCGCTGATCGCGGAAACGTCGACGGTCAGCGTCTGGTCTTCGGTCGGCGTGCCGGTGATGCCCGGTATCCCGGCCGGGGGGTCATTGACCGCCGTGACATCGATGGTCAGCGTGTTCGGCGTCGGGTCGAGGTCGACGCCGCCATTGGCCGTGCCACCGTCGTCCTGCACCTGGAAGCTGAACGAGGCGTAGCCTGTTCCGTTGGCGTCGGCCGCCGGGGTGAACTTGAGCTTGCCGGCGATCAGGTCGGCGACGACGATCGTCTGCCCGGAACTCACCGCCACGCCGTCGTTGCTCAAGGTGCCGGCGACGGGCAGGCTGCTGATGCGCAGCGCGGCGAGGACGTTGGCCGGGCTGTCGTTGGCGTCGCTGAAACCGAAGTCGGCGACGCTGAAGGTGTAGGCGGTGTCCTCGAGCGTGGTGACGGTCCTGTCGGTCCCGGCCGGCGCGTCGTTGACCGAGGTGACGCTGATGCCGGCGCTGGCGGTCGTCGTCGAGAAGGCGCTGCTGCCGCCGTTGCTGCTCGTGTCGGCGGTGGCCCCGGCCGCGCCGCTGCTCTGGTCCCAGGCGCGGAAGGTGAGGCCGCCGGCCACGCTTCCGTTCCAGTTGGCGTCGGGAACGAAACGCACCGAGGTGCTGGCATTCGCCGCCAGCAAGCGCGCGGCGCCAACGCTCGGCGCGCTCGGCGTGCCAAAGTCGTTCCACGACCCGCCGCCGTTGGTCGTGTACTGCCAGCGCCCGTGGCTGTCGTCGACCGCGATGACGGCGATGCCGGAGAACGCGCCGCTGTCCACATCGCTGACCCGGCCGGCGATCAGCGCCGACACCAGCGTGCCGTCGTTGCTCGCCGGGTCTTCGCCGATCGCGTTGAGGTCGTTCGAACCGGTAAGCACAGGGGCGTCGTTCACCGCGCTGACATTGACGGTCAGCGTGTTCGGCGTCGGGTCGAGGTCGACGCCGCCATTGGCCGTGCCGCCGTCGTCCTGCACCTGGAAGGTGAACGAGGCGTAGCCTGTCCCGTTGGCGTCGGCCGCCGGGGTGAACTTCAGCTTGCCGGCGATCAGGTCGGCGACGGCAATGCTCTGCCCGATGCCCACCGCCCCGACATCGTTGCTCAGCGTGCCGGCGACGGGCAGGCTGCCGATGCGCAGCGCGGTGAAGTTATGGGCCGGGCTGTCGTTGCTATCGCTGAAACCGAAGTCGGCGGCGCTGAAGGTGTAGGCCGTATCCTCGAGCGTGGTGACCGTCCTGTCGGTGCCGGCCGGGGGGTCATTGACCGCCGTGACGTCGATGGTCAGCGTCCGCGGCGTCGGGTCGAGGTCGACACCGCCATTGTCGGTGCCGCCGGAGTCGCGCACCTGGAAGCTGAACGAGGCGTAGCCACTGCCGTTGGCGTTGGCCGCCGGGGTGAACTTCAGCTTGCCGTTGCTGATGTCGGCGACGACGATCGTCTGCCCGGAACTCACCGCCACGCCGTCGTTGCTCAAGGTGCCGGCGACGGGCAGGCTGCTGATGCGCAGCGCGGCGAGGACGTTGGCCGGGCTGTCGTTGGCGTCGCTGAAACCGAAGTCGGCGACGCTGAAGGTGTAGGCGGTGTCCTCGAGCGTGGTGACGGTCCTGTCGGTCCCGGCCGGCGCGTCGTTGACCGAGGTGACGCTGATGCCGGCGCTGGCGGTCGTCGTCGAGAAGGCGCTGCTGCCGCCGTTGCTGCTCGTGTCGGCGGTGGCCCCGGCCGCGCCGCTGCTCTGGTCCCAGGCGCGGAAGGTGAGGCCGCCGGCCACGCTTCCGTTCCAGTTGGCGTCGGGAACGAAACGCACCGAGGTGCTGGCATTCGCCGCCAGCAAGCGCGCGGCGCCAACGCTCGGCGCGCTCGGCGTGCCAAAGTCGTTCCACGACCCGCCGCCGTTGGTCGTGTACTGCCAGCGCCCGTGGCTGTCGTCGACCGCGATGACGGCGATGCCGGAGAACGCGCCGCTGTCCACATCGCTGACCCGGCCGGCGATCAGCGCCGACACCAGCGTGCCGTCGTTGCTCGCCGGGTCTTCGCCGATCGCGTTGAGGTCGTTCGAACCGGTAAGCACAGGGGCGTCGTTCACCGCGCTGACATTGACGGTCAGCGTGTTCGGCGTCGGGTCGAGGTCGACGCCGCCATTGGCCGTGCCGCCGTCGTCCTGCACCTGGAAGGTGAACGAGGCGTAGCCTGTCCCGTTGGCGTCGGCCGCCGGGGTGAACTTCAGCTTGCCGGCGATCAGGTCGGCGACGGCAATGCTCTGCCCGATGCCCACCGCCCCGACATCGTTGCTCAGCGTGCCGGCGACGGGCAGGCTGCCGATGCGCAGCGCGGTGAAGTTATGGGCCGGGCTGTCGTTGCTATCGCTGAAACCGAAGTCGGCGGCGCTGAAGGTGTAGGCCGTATCCTCGAGCGTGGTGACCGTCCTGTCGGTGCCGGCCGGGGCATGGTTGACGACCGATGACGGACTCGTCGGCGCCACGTCGAGGTAGCTGCCGGCGATGCGCACTTCGTCGAGTGCGGCGTTGTTGCCGCCGAGGATGGTACCGCCGGCAAGGCCAATGCGCGTGAAGGTGCCGAGGTCGAAGTCGCTCTTGGTGACGCTGTACACCGACGCCGCGGCATTGCTTCCCGGAGTCGGATTGACGTACAGCGTCATGCTGTCGGCGCCAGCGGCGAAGTCGATTCTTACCGTCAGCAGATAGGTCTGTCCGGCCTGCGGCGTGATTCCGGCGACCGTCACAGTACCGGTGCCGCCGGCCTTCTCGAGGATGAACTGGCTGCCTTTGTAGCCGGCAAAGGCGGGCGTGCCCACCCCGCTGCCGAATTCCAGCCCGATGTAGTCGGTGGGATTTGTCGCCCCCGGCCTGACCAGGAAACTCAACCAGGCGGTCGTCCCGTTGCTGGCGATATTGCTGGCCAGGTCGCGCGTCTGCGTGACGAAGAACTGGAAGGCCGACAGCGATAACTCGGCGCTTCCGCCGCTGACCGGCATGGCGACGACCGGGTCCTGGAGCCCGGTCGCGGCGATGGTGGTCTTGCTTCCGACGCTGCTCCAGCCCGCCGCCCAGCCGCTGCCGCCGTTGGCGCCGTTGAAACTGCCCGGCGCGTAGGCGAACGGCTCGTACGCGATGAGCGTGTATTCGTAGGCGCCGATGTCGGTCTGGCCAAGACGGACTGCACCGCGCGGATCGGTCGACGGCGCCGCCGTGGCGTTGCCGGCATTGATCGCCGGGCTGCCGGTGAGCAGGGCGTGGGTCTTCACCGTCCCGCCGTTGTACTGCAGCGGGCCCAACAGCGGATCGGTGTTGATCTTATCACCCGTACCGGCGAGCCCGGCGGTGTTGGCGGTGTCGATGTTGTAGCCGAGCGAGGTCAGACTGCCGTTCGAGTTGCCACCGACGTTGTTGGCCAGGATGCTATTTTTCAGCGTGGCGCCGCCCGAGCCCTGCTTGTGGATCCCCCCGGCGCCGCCCGCCGAGCTGTTGTTGGCGATCGTTGAGTTGGTGACCGTGATCACGGTATTCGTGTAGATACCGCCGCCTTTTAGGGTGGCCGCGTTGCCGCTCACCGTGACGTTGGTCAGCGAAACGCTGCCGCCGTCGTTGTAGATGCCCCCGCCGTCCTTGCTCGTGCTGTTGCTGCTGATCGTGACCCGATCGAGCACCACGACGCCGCCGTCGTTGTACAGGCCCCCACCCCACAACGACGCCGCGTTGTTGCTGATCGTGGTGTCCGTGGCGTTGAGCGTCCCGCTGTTGTACAGCCCCGCGGCGTCCTTGGTGGTCGTGTTTTCGGTGACCACGACGCGGAACAGGTTCAGCGTTGCGCCAGCCTGCACCCGCACACCGGCGCCGACACTGCTGGTGAGCGAGCCGCCGCGAATCGTGACGTCGCTCAACGTTGCCGTGACGCCGGCCTGGATATCGAACACGCGATCGAGCGCGTTGCCGTCGATGACCGTCGATCCGCTGCCCGCGCCGGTGATCGTCACGTTGCCGCGCAGGTCGAGGTCACCGCTGGCATTGAGATCCTCGCCGGTACCCGGAAGGTTCAGCGTGTAGGTGCCGGGCAGCAACTGCACGGTGTCTGCACCGGGGTTGGCGTTGGCCTGGGTGATCGCCCAGCGCAAGGAGCCGACGGCGCCGTCGGCCTTGGTCGGGTCGGCGTTGTAGGTGGCGAGCAGCCCGGCCCAATGGTTTTGCGCCCAGGACGGCAGGGCCACGCGGGCTTCTATCGACCCGGTCTGGTACTCCAGCGTCCAGTTGCCGCCGAGCACGGCGGCGCCGGTCAGATCGGTACTGGCCGCCACGTCGGCGCCGGTCAGCGCCGCCAACTCCTGCACCAGGTCTTGCCCGACGGCGCTTTGCGCGAAGTCGCAGCCGTAGAGCAGCAGATCGGCGTCGTCGGTCAGCGCGGCGCCCCAGCCGGCCACCTGATCGGCACGCGCCAGCAGCGTCTGCGCGTCGAGGGTCGTGCTTCCCAGTCGGAGCTGCCCGTCGCTGCCGTGTGACAACAGGTGAACGGCCGTTACGGCCTCGCGCTGAGCGAGCGTGTCGCTGATCACCGCGATGCCGTCAGCACCTGCTTCGATACGCACGATTTCGATCACCCGGCCGGCGTCTCGCTCGGCCGACAGGCCGGCTAGCAGCGACTCGGCGTTCGCCACCGACATATCGACGAAGGTAATTTCGCGTGCGCCTAGCTCTGACTCCCCGGCCGCCTGCGGCGCACGGGGCAGCGCCGAAGCATCCGCCTGAATGGCGCCGGAGGCTGCTGCCACAGCGGACGCTTCGAGTTGGCGCACCTCGGCCTCACCGTCCCGATGATGCGCTTCGAGCAGCCCGGCAGCGACGTCTGCGGAATACAGGATGCGCGGCTCCAGCTCCTCGAGGAGCGGGCGCTGGCGTGCGGGCGGGCGGCGACGCAGGAACATGCGAGTGGGCGCTCTGCTTGGCGGTCAGTACGCGCGCGACGGCCTGGCTGGCGCGACGCCGGCGTGGTTCGCTTCCAGCGGCAGGTTCGCCGGCCGGATCGACTTCGGCGGCGCTGGCGGGGAGATCCGGGCGGCCGGGGCGGCGGCTTGTGTGCCGCCCGACGACGGCAGGGCCAAAGCGAAGTCGGCGAGGCAGCGCAACCCGGCGGGCAAGCTCAGCTCCGGGTTGGGCAAGACCAGCTGGACACGAAAGGTATTGCTCGGCGCGTCGATCAGCTGGTCAACCAAGATAACCTCGGCGCTCAGCGCGGCGACCTCGGGCAGCTGCGGCTGTACGCTGGCCAAAGTGCCCGGCTTGATCTTGCCGTACAGCGCCGCCGGCACGACCACCTGCACTTTCAGCGGATCGACCTTGGCCACCCGAAAGAGCGGTTTCTCCTCGACCCGCTCGCCGACCGACAGGTAGCGCTCGGCGACGACGCCGTCAAAGGGGCTGCGGATGCTGCGTTGCGCGAGTTGCGCCGTGGCCAGGCCGAGCTCGCGCTGCGCCACGCGCTTCTGCTCCCCCGCCTGCACCAGCTTCTGCTCGGCCACCTCGTATTCGGTGCGTACCTGATCGAGCGCCTGCTGGGAAATGAACTTCCTGCTCAACAGATCCTCGCTGCGCGCCAGCTTCTGGCGCGCGAAGCCGACGTTGGCGCGCGCCGCCCGCTCGTCGGCGGCGGCCTGGGCGCGGCTGCTGGCGACACCGACGGCGGCGCGCTCGACGTCGCCGCGCAACAGGGCCAGGACCTGCCCCTGGCGCACCCGGTCACCGCGTTCGACGCGAATCTCCTCGATCACGCCGATCACCGGCGAGCCGACCTCGGCCACCCGCTCGGGCTCGATCAGGCAACCCATGGGCTGCGCGGCGGCCAGCGATCCGCTGACGCCGACCAGGAACAACATCCCCCAGTTGCGTGTTCTGCTCATGACTTCTTCTCCCTTGACGGATTTCATTCGAGCGGGCCGCCGAACGACAGGCGGCGGTCCATGCTCTGGTCGTGTTGCAGCAGGCGCTTGCGTTCGAGCACGTGGCGACGCTCGATACGCCGCTGCACCAGCGCGGCGAGCGCGTGCACCACCCGGCTTGGCAGCGCTGCGGCATGGGCGGCAAGCAGGCGACGCGTGCCGCCTCCCAGTGCGGTCACGAACAGCGACGCATCGGCCGTCAACCAGGTTTCGACACTTCCCGGATCGCCCTGGCGCGCGCAGCGCCCCGCCAGCTGGCGATCGATGCGCCGGGCGGCGTTGAACTGACAACAGATGACGTGCAGGCCGCCGAGCTCGCTGACCCCTTTGCCGAGGGTGATATCGACCCCGCGACCGGCCATGTTGGTGGCCACGGTGATCGCTCCGCGCTCGCCCGCGCGGGCGACGATTTTGGCTTCGGCGAGGTCGTTGCGCGCGTTGAGAAGGGCGTGTGCGACGCCGCGCTGCTCCAGCAGCTGCGACAGCGCCTCGGAATCGGCGACCGAGTCGGTGCCGATCAACACCGGCCGGCCGCTGTGCTGGAACTCGACGACGCGGCAGGCAATGGCTTCCTGCAGCAGCTGGCGATTCGCAAACAGCCGGCTGGGGAGAACCGTGCGCCGATTCGGGCGGCGCAAAGGCACGCACGACACCGCCAGGTCGTAGTGCGCGCGCAGTTCGCCGGCGGATTCGCTGAGCGTGCCGCTCAAGCCGGCAAGGCGCAGATAACGCGGGAAGAAGCGCTGATAGGTGATTTGCGCGGCGGTGACCTGAGCAGCGGTGGGCAGGCATTGTTCCTTGAGTTCGATCAGCTGATGCAAGCCGCGCGACCAGGCGCGGCCAGCCGCGACTCGCCCGGTGGTGTCGTCGATGATCAGCACCTTGCCGTCACGGACCAGGTAATGGCGGTCGCGACGGTAGATATGCAGCGCTGCCAGCGCGCTGCGAATGCTCTCTTCGCGATGCAGGCGGTTGCGCCAGACCGACGCCAGCGGCCGTACCAGCGCATCGACCCGCTCTTGCCCCGACAGCGTGAGCCGCGCAGTGCGCGCTGCCGGGTCCAGTCGGAAGTGCGGGCTGTCGACGGCGCTGCCGAGCTGGCGCGCGATCTCTAGCAGCCTGTCGGACTTTCCCGGCGCCAGATCCGAACATGCTATAATCATACTTCTTCGAGCAACCGAGTCATCGCATGTCCAACTTTATCGTTGCTGACCGCCAGACGGACTATCTGCTGCCGC